>PPYE01432392.1_pt1 | contig 131070 bp, 115 predicted proteins | sample 1559881 | NCBI WGS metagenome assembly PPYE01 (sample SAMN08240022, study PRJNA423297) | Human gut metagenome, whole genome shotgun sequencing project.
CGGCCTGTGCCAGTTCATACCCATATGTAGGCACACCATTTTCCAGTTCAAAAATATTGTAGGTATTCTTATCAATTTCATCCTTTGGTGTAGCTGTCAAGCCAACCAGTGGCGCGTCAAAATAGGTAAAAATATCTTTGTATTTATTATAAATAGATCGATGGGCTTCATCACAGATTACCAGATCAAAATGTCCGCAGGTAAACAGCTTTCCCTCTTCGTCCTTTACAGAATCAATACAATTCATCATGGTCTGATAAGTAGAGAAAACACAATGAGCCTGATAATTATCCTTTTCCTCGCACAGATTTGTCACAGATAAATCCGGAAGAAGATTCACAAAACTACGTTTTGCCTGTGTAACTAGAGAATTTCGATCTGCCAGGAACAGGATATTCTTTACCCAGCCATGCTGCAGCAACACGTCGCACAGGGAAATAACGGTTCTTGTTTTCCCGGAACCCGTCGCCATGACAAGCAATGCTTTTCTACGATTCTTATTTCCAAAGCTGTCACAGACTGCCTTCACCGCACCTTCTTGGTAATACCGTCCTGCAATATTCTTATCTACAGTAATATGCTTCAGACTTGTCTTCATAGACTGCAGATTGAACCACTTTTCCAGATCTCGTTTGGAATAGATCATGGATACTCTTCGTTCCGGATACTGCCCGTCATTAATCCTCGTATCAAATCCATTGGTCAGGAAAATAACCGGTCTTCTGCCGTACTGTTTTTCCAGAATATCTGCGTATAGCTTTGCCTGCTGTCGTCCTTTTGCCACATCCACACAGGTTCGTTTTGCCTCAATTACCGCAAGCGGTCTATGAGCATCATCATAGAGCACATAATCTGCATAGCCCACCTCTGATTTATTTGGCATTCCCGGAAGTTCTACTTCATTGATCCAGTTTTTCCCTTCCGTCCATCCTGCATCCATCAACATGGTATCGATATAAATCTTTCTGGTCTTATACTCGGACAAATCAAGAGGTTTCGGTACATACGTCTGTTTCTGTTCTTCGCGTCTTGCAGTTAGTTGCTCTTTCAATGCCTGGTTTTCTGCCATGAGAGCTTTCAGATCAATTTCCGAAATTGGCGGTACTTCTTCTAAAACAGACTGTTTCTGTTCTTCAAGCAGTTCTGCATGAAACTCTCCTTCCGTATAATCTTTGGCATAACAATACGCCACAAAATCCAGAAAAATATACAGATTTTCCAGACATAATTTTGCTTGATCCAGGGTAATCTTCTTGCCATTATGAGCCGCATTGTTTCCCACTCTACGGATAAAATCCAGTCTTCTCCAAAGATCCGGATCTACAATATCCCGGAATTCTTCTGTGCTCATCAAGCTGACCAACGTATCCTGATACGGCATAACAAGCGAACCATCTACGGAATACATCCATTTGATGGCAAACTCCATGGCCCGGCGGCAATTGATCACACTGGCTTCCATATCAATATGTAATATTTTCTCAGCCGAAATGGCCACATTTGCGAAAGAATCAAATTGTGGTTCTTTCCTAAGGAAATCAAAGTTGGTCATAAAAATCACCCCGTTCCGCTTTATCTTCTACCTTACTTCCAATGAAACTCCTCTGCCATTACCCCAAGACAACCCCAAAATGCCTGTTGCTGATGGGTCTGATCCATATCTTTTACTGCATCACATAAATCATGCATTGCCTTCATAGCATCTCTCACCTTTTTATCTTGATTTTGGTTATATTCAAACTGTCGTATCTGATTATAATAATCAGCATTTACATACTTCTGATTAAACATCATATTGTTAAAATATGAATCCATTACTTACTCTCCTTTATCCAAAATATTTCTGCATTAAACTATCAAATAATAACTGTGTCTCGTCTAATGCTTTTTGCACAGCAACTCTTGATTTGTCGACCTGTTTAACGAAATCTGCAAACTGGTTTTGAAGTTCAATATTAGGAACATATATTTCTGTAGCATTTATTTTAGAAAGCAATAAGTTTGGCTGTGCAGATGCACTTTCAACCATATACATTTGTTTGTTAACTCTATAACACCACTTTAAAAATATAGGATTTAACACTTCTTGCTTAACTTTTAATAAAGCCACGCTTTTCTGTAATAATGTATGCTCCGTTCTTTCGTCAGAGGCAATCGCAGATTTACCAATTGTTGCTCCTGTATTAACTATAAGGAAATCTCCAATTTCAAGATTGCAACGCTTGTAATCTTTTTCAAACTCTTCAGTATTTATTTCTGCCGCTGTATCATAATGCACTTCATCATCATATATTTCTCGAGCTCCAACAAAATATCGCTCAGTTCCAGCTTCTGACTTACAACCGCCATGTTTACCATCCGTAATCTTATTGCATAACTCTTTCAATGTTGCTTTTCTAAATTCTTGAGTTGGACTATCCAGTGTTCCAAACATCTCGACAAATCGGGCTTTAATAAGCTCGTCTAATTTTTCAAGTTCCTGCTGGCGAATATTTCTTATTGCAATTACTTTATTAAGTTGATTGACCATTTCCATCTGTTTATCTATAGGCATATCAGGAATCAACATCTTTCTCATAACCGTTTGTGTTAACTTCTGTCTTGTTGCCCCGTTAACAAGTCCATCTGTGTTGTAAAACATCAATGAATAACATAAAAAATCAACATTCATTCCTTCTTTTGGCTTTAAGACATGAGCATGATTATTTACCCAACATTTTCCTGAAACTCGGTAAGCAATCGGTTTTGTTTTAGAACCAAAATTACCACCATCTTCCGCCAATAATACAAGATCATCGTCGAAAATATAATCTACAACATAATCTTGAATTCCATTCGCTCCATAATAAGGATATGGTCCTTCTTGTCTATTCGCTGCTGTGATTGGTACACGCATAGAATCAAGTATTTCACAACAGTCTTCCAATAACATCTTTTTCATCTAATCATCCCTACAAATCCGAATTTATTCTTCCTTATCTTTCTCTAACATCTCATCCAGCTCTGCCAGATTCTTTGTAATCTCCATTTCCAGCTCATGTAGATTCGCCATAATCTCCTGCGTAGATGGATACTCTATCGGTACATATTCCACTTCTTTATACTTGTTAATGGAAAGGTCATACTCATTGTCAACGATATCCTGTTTTTCCACAAAGAAAGACTGTTCCGTCCGTTTTCTCTGTGTCTCCTGCTCTCGATTTCGGAATCTCTCTATGATATCCGGTATATCATTTTCATTGATTGGATTACGTTTATCATCCAGGCTGAATCCATCTGCCTTCATGTCATAGAACCATACTTTATCCGTGCCGCCATGTCCTGTTTTCGTAAAGATCAGGATAGCAGTGGAGACTCCTGCATAAGGTTTAAACACACCGGAAGGCATAGAGATAACCGCTTCCAGACAATTTCCTTCCACCAGTTCTTTGCGGATCGCCTTATGAGCTTTGGAAGAACCAAACAGAACTCCATCCGGTACAATGCAGGCACATCTTCCTCCTGGTTTCAGCATTTTCAAAAACAGTACTAAAAACAGAAGTTCCGTTTTCTTCGTCTTCGCAACTTTCAGCAGATCCTGGGATACGATATCGTAATCAAGACTTCCCTTAAACGGCGGATTTGCCAGAATCAGACTATACATATCCCTGTCCGTATTCTGATCAGAAAGACTGTCCCTGTATTCAATATACGGATTGTCCACTCCATGAGTCATCATATTCATGGCTCCGATACGCAGCATGGTCCGGTCCATATCAAATCCGTGGAACATATGATTCATATAATGCTCTTTATTTTTTCGGTCAAAAAATACTTCTTCTTTTTTATTTTCTTTCAGGTATTCACTGGCAGCCACCAGAAAACCAGACGTTCCGCAGGCAGGATCGCAGATGATTTCATCCGGTTTCGGATCCATCAGTTCCACCATCATTTTAATGATATGTCTTGGGGTTCGGAACTGCCCATTTACTCCTGCTGTCGCCAATTTCGACAAGAGGTACTCATAGACGTCTCCTCTTGTATCTGCGTTTTTCAATTGCGCCATCTGATCGTATATTTCATCCATGGCAGTCACAATTTTATCCAGCATCAGCGGTGTCGGTATTTTAAAGATTGCGTCACCCATATATTTGGCATAGGCGCTTTCTTTATTTCCATGAAGATTTTTAATAAACGGGAACACCCACTCCTGCATAGTACTGTACATTTTCTGAGCCGGAAAATCATGAAATACGCTCCATTTCAACTGATTGCCTGCAATCCGGCGATCCCCGATCAGGACTTCTTCTGCAAAAATACTCTCATACGGAAGACCAAGCATTGCACTTTCTTTGATATGAAGATTATCTGCATCGTCTAGATCACGGATAAACATTAGATATGTCATCTGTTCAATTACATCCAGTGGATTAGTAAGGCCTCCGGTCCAGAATATTTCCCATAAGCCATCAATTTTATTTTTCAATTCACCTGTTATCATACGATTCATTCTCCCTGTTCCATATATAGGCAGTATAACGACCGCCTCCGATTTTTAATATTTCACCTTTTTTCACCATGTCTGTCAAAGTACGTTCCACCGTCACACGGCTGATATCAGGACATTTCTCCATGATCTGCACTCTTGTCATCTTTCCTATAGACCCTCGGACAATTTCACGAATACGCTCCGGTTTCGACATCCCGCTGGTGGCTAACAGCTGTACTCTGGATGAAAAATCACGGTAAGCCGCAACAATGACTCCCAGCATATACCGGACAAATGGTGCATCATCATTTTCCTCTTCATGCCAGTTATAAGAACTCTCCTGCAGAGTTTCATAATAAGTTTCTTTTGTCTGTTCAATCAGCTTTTCAATACTGATATACATTCCTACAATATATCCTGCCCGGTATAACAAAAGCAGCGTCAGCAAACGACTCATACGTCCATTTCCATCATTAAACGGATGGATACACAAGAAATCCAATATAAACATGGGGATCAGGATCAATGGATCACACTGGGAATCCTTGCAGGCATCCTGAAAGGCATCACAGATTGCATCGATATATGCCGGCGTTTCCCATGCCGGAACCGGCTGAAATCGTATCGATTTGTTTCCCTGTTCATCCTCTTGTGCAATCACATTATCGGATGACTTAAAACTGCCGCCCGCATTTCCTGCGAATTTATACAAATCCCGATGCAGTTGAAGGAAGATGGATGATTTTACGGGTATATAATCATAATTTTGATGTATCGTATTTAACACATCTCGATAACCCGCAATTTCTTTCTCACTTCTTGTTTTCGGCATCGTCTTATCACGAACAATTTTTTTCAAACGATCATCCGAAGTATAGATACCTTCGATTTTATTGGACGCCTCCGTACTCTGGATTTTTGCAACTTCCAGCAACTGGGTAAGCGTATCTGCTTTTGCCTCCACAAATAGCGTCTGCTCCCCTTTATACTCATGGATTTGAGCCACTAAAGCAACAATATCCGGTTGTAATAAACGTTCATATCTTTTCTTATAATCAAAAGTTCTCATGAAATCTCCTTACAAAATCCCAAACTTAACTTAGTTTCATCTTATCACAAAACATCGTCATAATCAATTTTAATCTCGTCATTTTCTTTATTTTGACGAGATTAAAAACAAAATGACGAGAATAAAACTAGTATTAGAAATTGTTTTTCAAAGCAATCTTCAAATTACAAATCCCCTCCCGGAAATTCCGGAAGAGGATCTTGCATATCTAATTTATATCTTTATTTTGCTACTGGTTTACATTTTTTTATAATGTCCATCATCAATAATACCCCCACCTGAATCCCAATCTCCATGTACACACTTGCAGTTTCACTTGTCACTTCATTGGAAAGATCCAGCAGCTCCGATGTGGGATTCTTATCATATTTTGCTACTGCCTTTTCAAATCTAAGATACGCCTCCTCCAACCGTTCCTCATAACTCCTGTTATCTTCGTCTGGTCCACTTCCAAATAAAAGATAATCCGCTATTCCCCGTATGGTTGCTCTTTCAAATATCTTTTCGATGTACATTCCTAATTCCTCCTCTATCCACATCAAAACCTAATTCTACAGGCAATCTCTTCCATGACTCCTTTTCCGTTCTTTTTTCTGTTTCTGTTCCACCTCTTGTTTCTTCTCTTGTAAGCGATCATGAATGCTTTTCTGCCTTGTCTGCTCTGGAACGTTGGCTTTGATTATCCAGTACTTCTTTTCCGTGATTCCCTTCTGATCCCATTCACTCTGAAGTTTCCGCACACCTTCCAGTTCAGCAACTGCAGCTTTATAGGCTTTCTTTACTTCCAGTGCATTTTCATATCCCTGCATTTTAGGAATCTCGCTTAAAGTCTCCTGAGATTTCTTCAGCTCCTGCCGTTTTCCGGCAATCTTCTGCTCCAGTTCTTTCTTCTCTTTCCCATGAAACCATTTTTTCTGCACTTCTTTCAGATCTTTCTCCAGCCTGATCTTTGCTTTCTCAATGGCGTAAATCTTCTGTTCTGCTTTCTTCATCTTCTGCAAAATACGATCCAGTCTCATTACTTCCGCTTCCTGCAGAGTTGAAGATGGCCTTTCTCCTTTTGCCGACTCCGGCAGTGGTGCCGGTGTCACATCAAATTTCAGATCATGACGGATCAGCGGGTTTCCTCTTGCGTCAAATTCTCCGTTCCGGATCTCTTTCATAAACTGAATGAATCCTCTCAGTTTCCCGATGGCTTTCTGCAGGATGCTTCGGAACTGATCCGGCTTCCAGCCCGCCTTCATGATTGATTCTTGAGCCGGCACAGTGATCTCTTTTTTCTTCACCTGGCACAATTCTTCCTCTGTCACGCCTTCCGTCACTGCCCGGTCCACCATATGATTCCATTCCTGCCGGAGATAATTATCAATTCGGATCTCCTCTGCCTTTGGATTGTTCTTTCCAATCTTTCTGGTCGGCAGATAAGGACTGTTTTTATCAAACACCTTCAACTTCTCTGCCGGATCTTTTACCAGTTCATTGATAATATCCGTATAGTAATATTTCATTTCTTCCGTAAACTTCTTGGACTTGAATTCCTGGTTTTTGGGTTTGAAAAGATTGGTTTCATAAACTTCTCCCTTCTTAACGATTCTGCATCCCGGCCGAATCTCTCCACGTTCATCCAGAATCTCTTTCTTTGTTCGGACGTGTTTTCCGTTTTCATCATAGAACCGATTCCTTGCAGCAATCTTTCTTTCCGGCTCATCAAACGCCTGTCTTTCGGAAAAGATCAGATGAATATGAAGATTGGTTTTTGCCTTATTATGGTGCAGAGCGCTTGCCACCGCCATATCATATCTCTCCACAAACTTTGCGGAAAAATATTTCAGCAGCATATCCGGATCATATTGGATCAGGCTTGGCGGCAGCATGATGATCAGCTCTCTCGCCTCAATGCATTTGCCCTCTGTACCGCTTTTTCTGAAATCCTCCTGATTTTCTTTTGAGAGGTAAGTCCAATATTTTGGCTCCACATTTGTAAAGGTGGCATATAAATTTTCCTGTCGTTTCGGATCCGAGATATAACGCACCCTTCCTCTAACATTAGGCAGTTTGACCACCTGAAGAAAACTGTTTTTTCCATTTGTCATGTATCTCCTTTCCGGCAGTGGTACGTCAGATCATCCCTCTGTTTACACGCCGGTCTGCCCCGCAAGGCCTTCCGGAGGATTCCCTTAAGGAAATGCCGGTGGCAGTTTCTTAAGGGAAAGGCTCGATGCAATCGCGAAATACACAGAGTATAAATCGTCAGATTTGTGCGATGGGTGTATTTCGCTCTCAATCGCCGAGGGCTTAGTTTCTGGCGTATCCGCCTTTTTCTTTCTGCCCGTATCCGGGCCTTATTTCATTCCTGTGTTTTTAACTTTCAAAGTTTTTTTCTTCCTGTTCACACTTCCCTGTTCACAAACTTGTGAACAAACTTTTGTGAACAAGGCTCAAAACATTTTTAAAGTTAACTTTTACTCAAAAGGTAACCCCTCATTTTCATCCACTTTCATGAATCCATCTGGATCTTTTTTCGGACGGATCCGTTTCCATGAACGCTGAGTTCCCAATCCCCCGGAGAACCGGTGATTTCCATGTTTTTCCCATCCAGTGATCTCATTGTCCATCAGATCTCCGATCTCTTTTGATTGCCATTTCGGCACAATGCCTTCCTGATGAAACACTTCCTGGTAGATGATGGTAGAGCACACATAATCCTCTTCGTAGTTGTCCAGAAAAGCCTGGATCATTCCGGTCTGTGTATCCTCCGGCATAAAATCTTTCTGCAGGGATTTCACATAGTCTTCCATATCCGGGGAGAAGGTCAGCAGGATCTTCTCCGTCTTATAGATCACCATCGCCTCCGCCCATGCCTGGATAATATACTCTCTGGATTCCTTCTCATTTTTATATACCGTCACTTCCGCTTTTTCCGGGCATACTTTCACCGGACCGAACCGCCGGTTTCCGGTCCTGTCAAAAGGAAGGAATGCCAGGTCATTGGAGGTCCCGCAGAATACACACTGGCGGTACCGATCCTCCGCCCGCCTTTCATACGGGATTCGGTATGTGTCCTTCTGTCTGCTCAGAAAAGATTTGGTTTCCTCAATACTCTTGGCATTGGCCACTGCATTCATTTCCGACATTTCCACGATCCAGTGGCCCTGCAGATATTCATAAACCTTCTTGTCATCCAGCCGTTTCATATCGTCCGTGAACCACTCATCCTTAATTGCCAGATACTTGAAAAAGGTAGATTTTCCCGTTCCCTGTCCGCCTACTAGGCAGAGCATGATATCATATTTGGTTCCCGGTTCATACAGTCTGCTGATAGCTGCCATCATGTGCATCTTCATGATTTCCCCGGTATACTTCTGATCCTCTGCTCCGAAAAAATGTGTCAGCATATGACTAATCCTGGGCGTTCCATCCCAGGTAAGCCCTTCCAGAAAATCAATGATGGGATGAAAGCTGTTATTATTTGCCACAATGTCCACGGCTTTGGTAATCACCCGGTCACTGGTCAGTCCGTAATTTTTTTCCAGATACAGGGACAGGTTGTTCATATCCGTATCTGTCATCTGAACACCTCTTCTCTTCCATGGCACTTTTTTCTTAATATCAATCTGACAGGTCATCTCATTTCTGCAGATGGCGCCTTTCAGGCAGGGATCATGTTCCAACACATGTTTGCAATTCTGGATAGACTGCCGGATCCGTCCTTTCTCCGTTACTTCCAGGGATCCGCGGATCTCTTCTGTACTCAGCATTTCATCCTCTACAATCTTTTCTAATTTCTTCCAGGACTCCTCGCTGATATTCTTCCATTCGCTGCTCAATATCCGCCACCTCCTTCCTCTTGTCCATAAAGAATTGGGCAATCTCTTCTCCGCTTCCGGCCAGCAGGATATCCAGATATGCATTGATCTTCCACTCATTACTCAGTGCCTCCAGAAAATGTTCCTCCTCAAAAGGATCCTGTCGCGATGAGTAAAATTTCTTCCAGAATCTGATCCACGACAGATAATCAGTCAAAACCTTTACCGCATGATTTTTCCAGTCCAGGATCTTGTTTTTTACAGAAAAATGATACCGACTTTGTACCATTGAGGATGCCCTGTTCTGGGACTTCCCCGGTGCATGTTTCTTCTTTTCAGACCTGATCGGCAGTCCAAAATCTGTGATCAGCTTCTGTGCCGCCTCGAACTGGGATATTCCGAACAGTCTGGAAGTAAAATCTATAACGTCTCCTTTTGCTCCGCAGGCAAAACAATAGTAGTTCTGGTCAATCTTCATACTGGGATGGTGATCATCATGGAAGGGGCAGCATGCCATCTTATTCCGGTTGATCTTGATTCCATACTGTTCCGCAGCCTGCAAAGCAGTAAGATACTCTTTGATTTCTTTAAAAATGTTCATGTCTTTTCCTCCTTTGTCATATTTTTTCTTTCATTCACAGGAGGAATTTGCTATAATGCAAATAGAACTATTTGCATTTAGGCAGACTCCTCCCGTAGAAGGAAGGTTTTCTGTTTATGGGGCTTTACCAGAGCCCGCATTAGTTTTTTTCATCTAGTGCGAGAATGTCCTTGTTACCAGCAGGGACATTTTCTTTTTTTTCAGAAACACTTCCTGATCTCTGCATGCTGTGATTCCTCCTTCATCCCGTTCAATGTCAGAGCCACCATCTGCAGGGTTGTTAATAAATCTTCATCCGGTCTTTCTCCGGTTTCCAGCCTTTTCAATTCCTGATAGATCTTGTCCATCTGTACCTTCAGTGCTTTATAGATTCTGGAACTTCCCTGTATGGTTACTTCCCAGTCCATCAGTTTTCTGAGAATATAATCCTGTTTCTGAAGTCCCGACAGCGAAACCATGCCGTCTATCATCTCCCACTCTCTTTGTGAAACACGGAATGCAACTGTCCGGTTTCTCCACCTTCCTTTACTATCTTTGGATTTTTGCATAGAGATCCTCCTTTTCCATGTTCATGCGCTCTTGTTCAAGTCTCTCAGCCATCTTATCCTGAACATCCGGAAACAAGTGTGCATATTTCAGTGTGATCTTTTCAGCTTCATGCCCCATCCTTTCAGCAATCTCAAATGGAGTAAATCCCATATGGATCATTAAGGACACATGGCTGTGACGGAGTGCATGTACTTTAATCCTTTTTAATCCGGCTTCTTTTGCTCCTCTCCGAAGTTCGTGATCCAGATACGATTTGGTAAAAGGAAAAATTCTCTCTCCCGGCTGCAGATTATAGAACATTGCCATATATTCCTTCATGGATTCACACAGGAAAAGCGGCATTTTAATGATTCTGTTGCTTTTCACCGTTTTGGGCGATGTGATAATATCTCTTCCCTTTGAACGGTGAAAGGTCTTGCTGATCTTCACGGTTTTTGCCTCCAGGTCAAAATCTGATGCTGTCAAAGCCAGCAGCTCTCCGGATCGTAACCCGCACCAGTACAGCATCTCAAATGCGTAGAAAGATCTTGGCTTATCCATCATGGTTGCGGAAAATCTCAGATACTCCTCCTGAGTCCAGATCTCCACTTCTTTCGGTTTCTCTGCTTTGAACCCTCCGGCCCTTTTTGCAGGATTATTGGGCAGGTTATAAAAGTTCACCGCATGATTGAAAATAGCGGACAGCTGTGCATGGATTGTTCTCAGATATTCTCCTGAATAAGGCTTGCCTTTCTCGTCTCTGTATTTCAGCAGTTCATTCTGCCATGCAATCACATCCTTGGGTGTAATCTCAGCAATTTTTCTTTGCCCGAAATAAGGCAGAATCTTGGTCCTTACCAGATTGCCTTTGATCTCCCAGGTGCTTTCCTTCACTCTTGCTTTCTTGTTATTCGAATAAATATCGTAAAAGCTCTCAAAGGTCATATCCAGTTTGGCACCCTGTTTTAACAGTTCTTCCCGTTCCCAGGCCTGAGCCTCTCTTTTGGTGCGGAATCCTCTTTTCTGGGTCTGCTTCCTCTCGCCCTTCCAATTGGTATAACGGTAAATACATCGCCAGGTACCATTTTTTTCGTCTTTGTATACAGACATATCATCACTCCTCTCTCATCATTCTCTGTAGCATACTTTTTTTAGGAAATAATTCGTATTTACTCTTCCTCCCACAGTCAGATAGCCCATATCATTCAGCTCCTTATTAAGCTGCCTCACTACCTTGTAGGCGTAGGATTTAGATACGCTCATCTCCTTTGCAACATCATCCACTGTCATAAATGTTTTTTCATCCATAGTTTTTCTCCTTTCTTAACTCTTTTTGTTTAAGTTCCTGCATAACCATAATACTAAACATATTTGTTTAAGTCAATACTTTCAGAAAGAGAAACTTAAACTTTTTTGTTTAATTTTATTCTTGTTCTTCCATATTGCCCATGTTATACTTTTACTAAACAAATTAATTTAAGGAGGCTTTACCATGGCAACTGGAAAACGAATCCGATTCTTCCGTACCAAAATAGGGCTGACGCAAAAACAGCTCGGAGAGAAACTTGGTTTTACCGGAAGAACATCTGATGTACGCATGGCACAATATGAATCCGAGGCAAGATCCCCGAAACAAGATCTGATCAACCAGCTGGCACAGATTTTTCATGTGGATTCACGTGCTCTTACCGTGCCTGATATTGACACCTATGTCGGCCTGATGCATACCCTTTTTGCCCTGGAAGATATGTACGGCTTGAAGATCAAAGATATTGACGGGGAACTCTGCCTCTGTCTAGATAAATCCAACACCTCCTTCTCTTCGTTGTTTGACATGTTTTCTTCATGGCAGCAACAGGCGGAGAAACTGGAAAAAGGGGAAATCAGCAAGGATGAATACGATGAGTGGAGATACAGGTACCCGGCACTGGACACATACTCCAAATGGGCCAGAATACCATCTCAGGAACTCAGTGATCTGTTTACAAATGAAAATAAATGATCAGAACTAAAAAAACCTTACTGTCCTTCAGCTTTTTAAACTGAAGATCAGTAAGGTTTTAATATGAAATAAGATATGCATTATTCTTTGAATAAGACCCTTAAGTTGCCGATTCGTTGCCAGAACTTAAACAAATTTGCTTGCAAGTACCGGTTTTACTGGCTTTCTGAAGGGGTCCCCTTATTCAAACTCTATCGTTCCCGGCGGTTTACTGGTCAAATCGTAGAATACACGATTGACTCCTTTCACCTCATTGATAATCCGGCTCATGACTTTCTGCAAGACTTCGAACGGAATCTCTGCGGCTTCTGCGGTCATGAAGTCGACGGTGTTGACGGCTCGGAGCGCTACAGCGTAGTCGTAGGTACGTTCGTCTCCCATGACGCCGACAGAGCGCATGTTAGTGAGGGCGGCGAAGTACTGACCGATGGTTTTGTCGAGACCGGCGTTGGCGATTTCTTCGCGGTAGATGGCGTCGGCGTCCTGAACGATACGGACTTTTTCGGCGGTGACTTCACCGATGATGCGGATGCCGAGACCCGGACCCGGGAATGGCTGACGGAAGACGAGGGCTTCCGGGAGGCCCAGTTCGAGGCCGGCTTTGCGGACCTCGTCTTTGAAGAGGTCGCGGAGCGGTTCGATGATTTCTTTGAAGTCTACGTAGTCAGGGAGGCCGCCCACGTTGTGGTGGGATTTGATGACGGCGGATTCTCCGCCGAGGCCGCTTTCAACGACGTCCGGGTAGATGGTTCCCTGGGCGAGGAAGTCCACGGCACCGATTTTTTTGGCTTCTTCTTCGAAGACGCGGATAAATTCTTCGCCGATGATCTTACGTTTCTGTTCCGGCTCTGTGACGCCTGCCAGTTTGCCGTAATAGCGTTCCTGAGCGTTGACGCGGATGAAGTTCAGGTCAAAGTCGCCTTCCAGACCGAATACGCTTTCTACTTCGTCGCCTTCGTTTTTGCGGAGAAGGCCGTGATCCACGAATACGCAGGTCAGCTGTTTACCGATGGCGCGGGAAAGGAGGCCGGCTGCCACGGAGGAGTCTACGCCGCCGGATAAGGCGAGCAGGACTTTTCCGTCGCCGACTTTTTCACGAATGGCTTTGATGGAGTCCTGTACGAAGGAGTCCATTTTCCAGTCACCGGCGCAGTTACAGACATTGTATACGAAGTTGCTTAATATTTCCTTGCCGCGGACGGTATGCAGCACCTCCGGGTGGAACTGGATGGCATAGAGCTTACGGCTGCGATCTTCTGCGGCTGCCACCGGGCAGTCTTTGGTGTGAGCGCAGATTTCAAAGCCCGGCGCCGGCTGGGAGATGTAATCGAAGTGACTCATCCAGCAGACGGTGGTCGGCTCCACGTCGGTGAATAACGGTGATTCTGTGTTGACAAACACTTCTGTCTTGCCGTATTCGCGCACTTTGGCTGACTCAACTTTACCGCCTAAAATGTGCATCATAAGCTGTGCGCCGTAGCAGAGGCCAAGCACAGGGATGCCAAGTTCAAATAATTCTTTTGTATAGGTTGGGGAATCTGCCTCGTAGCAGCTGTTCGGGCCGCCGGTCAGAATGATTCCCTTTGGATTCATTTTTTTGATGGTCTCAATGTCCGTTTTGTAAGAATAGATTTCGCAGTATACGTTACATTCCCGTACACGTCTTGCCACCAGCTGATTGTACTGTCCGCCGAAATCGATAACAATGACTGTTTCTCTTTTCAATGGGCTTTCCTCCTGTTTATCTGTAATTTCTTTATCTGAAATTGCCTGAATATCCGGCAATCATAATCATTTTATCTATGAAGTGTAACATTTTTTTGCTGAGATTTCCACATTTATTTACTTTTATAAATACGGAGCTGCAATCTCTCTCAGCTGTTCCGGATTCTCTGCGTACCAGGTCTCAAAGTCTTTGCCGCTGGCTGACACTTTTTCTCCCAGAGCTTTCATGAATGCCGGGATTTCTTCTTCCAGAATGGTTCCCAGCTGTTCTCCGAACTGTGCCGGTTCGCCTTCCTTACCATTGACATAGAGCACAAATGCAGATACCGGTTTGCCGTCCACTTTCTTCATGCCGCCGCGGAAGCCGATACGGCCAATCTGATGGGTACCACAGGATGACGGACATCCGGAAATGTGGATGCGCGGCAGGGTTCCTTCCGGGAAGTTCCATTCTCTTGCCGCTGCCACCAGGGCTGCCAGCAGTTTCTGGGAGTCACGCACGCCTACCTGACAGATGGATGAGCCGATACAGGCAACGGAGGTCTCAAACAGGTTGGCGGCACCGTCATCGGTGACTGTCAGCAGTTTTTCTGCCTCTGTTCCGGTGCAGTTGATAATATAGACCGTTTCGTCCGGCGCCACCCGAAGCTCCACCTGCTCCATATCCTTGATGGCGTCATAGATCTCTATCAGTTTCTCCGGGGCAGGACATCCACCGATCGGGTGATACTCCACGGCGTACAGGCCCTCCTGTTTTTGCGGGATAATCCGGCTGCCTTCCACTGTGCTGCCGTCGCCGGTTTTTCCTGCCGACTGTACCGCTGCGGCAGCGCCTGTTCCGTCGGCCTCTGTACCGGCACTTGCCAGGTCATGACCGCCAGCTTTCGTAATCTTTTCCTCCAGAATATCCATATCGACTCCGCTGGCAAAGACGGCGTCCAGTTTCTTCCGGAATTCTTCTGTGTATTTCTCGCCTAAAACGTCCTGCATATAGCGGGTTCTTGCTTTTGCCCGGTTTTCATAATTGCCGTAGGTGGTAAACAGATCCACCATGGCGCGGATATAGTAAAGAATCTTGCTGCCTTCCATGCCTTCCGCCACTAGCACGCCCATTTTGGCATTGTTGCCGAGACCACCGGCACTGTATACGTCGAAGGTTCCGTCCTCTCTCGCCACGAATCCCAGATCACGGAAGGTGGCGTGGGTGCGGTTGGCCGGTGAGTTGGAAAATGCAACCTTCAGCTTGCGAGGCAGTTTTACGGTTTTGATCAGGGTCATCAGGTACTCTGCTGCCGCTTCCGCGTACGGGCTCACATCGAAATATTCACCCTGTTCCACACCGGACAACGGGGATACCATTACATTTCTTGGAAAATCTCCTCCTCCTCCGCGGGTGACGATACCGTGTTCCAGCGCTTCCACGGCGATGCTGCAGACGGCGTCCGCGTTCAGGTTATGAAGCTGGATGGTCTGGCAGGTGGTGAAATGTACCTTGTCGATGTGGTATCTGCGGATGCTGTCTGTGATAAACTTCAATTTGTCTTTTGTGACTCTGCCGCCCGGCAGACGCAGGCGCAGCATGCTGGCCTTTCCGCCTCTCTGGGCATAGCTGCCGAAGCCGCCGGAAAAACCTTTGTATTCGGGAACAGAAATCTTGCCGTCATAAAAATCGCGGGTTACTTTTTCAAACTCTTCGTAATCTTTTTTCCAGTTCTCAATATTCATATTTTTCTCCTTTTCATGCTGCATTGATACATAAATGTATCATCTCTTCATGTCACGTTCAATTCATAGATTCATCTTCTCCCGCTGGTTTTGGATTCATAAATCTATCTTCTTTTGCCGCCTGGAAACGACCTGAAAAGGGCGGCGCTGTCTTTATTCACAAAAATATGTTCCAAGAGTTTCCTTGTCCACATCTTTACCCACATAAGAACCAATGATCATACAGAGCAGTGAAACCACAATACCAATTAAAATCTGATGAATTTCCATGATTTTTATGCCCATAAGCATAGTCAGACAATACACGACTGTTCCTCCTGCCATGGCCCAGATAGCTCCGGTTTTGTTGGCTTTTTTCCAGAACATACCGAGTATAAACACCCAGAAAAATGCGGTTTCCAGCCCGCCGAAAGCGAACATATTGATTTTCCAGATAACATCCGGCGGGTTAATTGATATAAAGAAAATAATCAGGCCCAGCACAAGGGTACAGAGCTGACTGAGCATGCTCGTCTTCTTCTCCGAAATTTTCTGCTGGCGCTTTTCTTTTTCATACATATAGACATCCTTTATAATGGAAGAAGTTGCCGTCAGAAGCAGGGAGGATATGGTGGATATGGACGCTGCGATCGGTCCGATGATGGTAATTCCCGCTACCAGAGGCGACAGGGAGCGGACGATTGCCAGCGGCATAATGTTATCCACACTGTTTCCATAGGCTGCCAGGTCTTCCGTCAGGATCCCCTGGGAGAGCACGCCGATAAAGTTCATGCCGATGTTCATGGCGCCGATGACAACGGTACCGATGATAATAGCACGATGCAACGATTTCGTATCCTTGTATGTGATACAGCGAACCACTGACTGCGGCAGTCCCACTGTGAAGATACCCACTAACATCCACTGGGAAATGTACAGTGTGTACGGCATATTTCCTCCGGACAGCGGTTCCAGCAGTTCCGGACGGCGCACAGTAATCTGCTCCATAATGGCTTCGTAGCCGCCTCCGGCCTGAAGGATTCCCACGAGCAGAATGAACATGCCCACCAGCATGGCAATGGCGCAGAGCGCGTCGGTCACCGCCACACCGCGGAAACCGCCCACGGCAGTATAGACGACTACTACCAGACCGAATACCACAAGGCCGACCACATAAGAATACCCGGTCACTGCCTCAAACAGCTTGGCGCCGCCCACAAACTGGGCTACCATCGTTGCCGAGAAAAACAGCACGATGATAATGGCGGACAGATTGGCCAGCAGATCGGACTGATAGCGGTGACGAATCACGTCGATGACTGTTACGGCGTCAATCTTACGGGATACTATGGCCATTTTTTTGCCAAGAATCCCCAATACAAGAAACAATGCCGTCACCTGAACCACAGACATGTATATCCACCCGAAGCCTATGTCCCACGCCTGTCCCGGTCCGCCCACAAAAGAGCTTACGGAGCTGTAGGTGGCCACAGTAGTCATGGCGAGAACAAAACCTCCAAGACTTCTGGAACCGGTAAAATACTCATTGAGGAAATTACCGGAACTCTTTTTTGCCGCTGCATTTCGCAAATAAATACTCACTGCCAGCATGGCCATCATAAAAATAAATACCGGCAGCAATCCCCATATATTACCGTTCATGTTTCTCATCCTCATCTTCCAGATCAAAATCTTTAAATACTTTTTTTACCATCCAGACAACCATTATAATGGAAAAAATCCACGTACCGATACACCCGGTGATGGCCCAGAGCGGTGTATGGCACACGGTTATGTTCAGATGGCTGACGCCAAATCCCGCGATTGCCCAAAATACGATCAGGACGAGGAGGGCGGCGACGCAGGCTCCGGCTTCTTTTTTTATCTGCCGGTACTTTTCTTTCAGTTTCATACTTTTCCCTCTTTTCTCTTCTGTCCCAAAACAGCTTTCTCATAAGTCTGTTCCGGAACCCTTGGTTTTATATTACCACATACTGCTTATATTTTTTCAAATCTTTCAGTAGACAATTCATGGTCAGCTTCGTTCCTTCCGCCAGATATTCCGTTTCCTTTACGGTTGCATTCTCACTGAAGTAAGAGACCAGGGCTCCCTCCGTATAAGGAATCAGCATCACGCAGTCCACGTAATTCTGGTAAATGTGACTGGAAATCATCTCGACCAGCTCCTCCAGACCAATACCTCTTTTGGCAGCCATATATATGTCATCTCCTCTGATCTGAGGCAGAGGTTCAATAATACCGTCACATTTATTGTAAACATGAATACACGGAATCTGTTCCGCTCCCAGCTCCCGAAGGGTATCTTCCGTCACTTTCATCTGATCCTTATGGTTCTCGTCGGAATAATCTACAATTTCCAGCAGCAGGTCCGCATACTTGACCTCCTCCAAAGTAGAATGAAACGCCTGAACCAGATTGTGGGGAAGCTTGTTGATGAATCCAACGGTGTCCGATATGAGAAACTCTTTTTTGTCCGGCAGGTGAATACTCCTGATGGTCGTATCCAGCGTGGCAAACAACATATCTTCCGCCAGCACCTTTTTCTCATCCTTCTGCTCGTATTTATCCAGAAGCGCATTCATCAAAGTAGATTTGCCGGCGTTGGTATATCCTACCAAAGCAACCTGCGGTATTCCCTGAATCAGACGGCGCTTTCTCTGTGTTTCCCGGTTTTTCTCTACTACTTTCAATTCCTTTTTCAATTCGGAAATGCGATGACGAATCTTCCGCTTATCCAGCTCCAGCTTCGTCTCTCCGGCACCCCGATTTGACATGCCGCCGCTGGTTCCTCCCTGACGGCTCAGCACCTCGCCCATGCCGGTCAGTCTCGGAAGTTCGTACTGCAGCCTGGCGGTTTCCACCTGGATTTTCGCCTCCCTTGTCTGCGCTCTGGAAGAAAAAATCTGCAGGATCAGATTCGTCCGGTCCAGAATCGGTCTCTCGATAATATCCTTCAGATTCCGCAGCTGCATAGGAGAAAGAGTGTTGTCAAAAATGACCACATCCGCGTTCAGCATGTGCGCCACGGCCTTAATCTCATCCACCTTTCCGGTTCCCACATAGACTCCGGTATTGATCTGACTTACATTCTGTGTCTCTACGCCGACAACTTCCATATCACAGGCTTCCGCCAGACTTTCCAGTTCTTTCAATGCATTTTCAAAATCAGGGTCGTCATTGAGGTTCACGCCAACTAATAAGGCTTTTATTTTTTCGTCCATTCCATCTCCATCTTCTTAAAATAATATATTCTTTCACTTAATACCGAAAACATAAACAAAACATTGATACCAGTAAATGTATGGTAAATATTTTAAAGGAAATACATTAATAAATATTTCTTTTTCAAATATACAGGTTTCCGGTAAAATAATCAACCTTTATGCGCAATCTTGCTTTTTAAAAACCGCATAACGAAGGCTTCCTGAGAGTTTTTTTATCTTTTCGCTATCTTTATATCCCACCATATGATCCGGGAAGCGGCCGTTATGCCAGATATTTTTTCAAATACTGCCCCGTGTAGGATTCCGGCACTGCCGCCACTTCCTCCGGCGTTCCTGTTGTAACGACGGTTCCGCCGCCGTCGCCGCCTTCCGGTCCCATGTCAATGATATAATCGGCGGTCTTGATGACTTCCAGATTATGTTCAATGACCACCACGGTGTTGCTGCCCTCGGTGAGCCGCTGAAGAATCTCCGTCAGTTTCTGAACGTCTGCAAAGTGCAGACCGGTGGTCGGCTCATCCAGCACGTAGATGGTCTTTCCTGTGCTCTGGCGGGAAAGTTCCGTGGCAAGCTTCACCCTCTGCGCCTCGCCGCCGGATAAGGTCGTGGACGGCTGGCCCAGTTTAATATAGCCAAGTCCCACGTCACGCAGTGTCTCGATTTTTCTGCGGATGGACGGCAGGCTGTCGAAGAACCGGCAGGCTTCTTCCACCGTCATATCCAGCACCTCGTAAATGTTTTTGCCTTTATATTTTACTTCCAATGTCTCCCGGTTATACCGATGGCCGTGGCAGACTTCGCACGGAACGTATACGTCCGGCAGGAAATTCATCTCGATCTTGATGATACCGTCGCCGGCGCAGGCCTCGCAGCGCCCGCCTTTCTTATTAAAACTGAAACGCCCCTTGTCATAGCCTCTGGCCTTGGCGTCCTTGGTCATGGCAAAAAGCTCCCGGATGTGGTCGAAAACGCCGGTGTAGGTAGCCGGGTTGGAGCGCGGCGTCCGCCCGATCGGGGACTGATCGATGTTGATGATCTTATCCAGCTGCTCCACGCCCAGAATATCCTTATGTTTTCCCGGCTTGATGCGCGCCCGGTTCAGCAGGCAGGCAAGCTTTTTGTATAGAATCTCATTGATCAGAGAACTCTTGCCGGAGCCTGACACGCCGGTTACGCAGGTCAGCACGCCCAGAGGAAACTTTACGGTAACATTTTTCAGATTATTTTCTGCAGCGCCTTTCACGGTCAGCCAGCCGGTCGGCTTTCTGCGTACCTCCGGCACAGGAATCTTCCGTTTGCCGCTTAGGTATTCTCCGGTGATGGAGTTCGGATTACGCATCAGCTCTTCCGCCGTTCCCGTGGCGACTACCTCACCGCCGTACTCGCCGGCCTCCGGGCCGATATCTACGATATAATCCGCCGCCAGCATGGTATCTTCGTCGTGTTCCACCACAATGAGGGAATTGCCCAGATCCCGCAGACTTTTCAGAGCGTGAATCAGCTTGTCATTGTCCCGCTGATGCAGACCGATGCTCGGCTCGTCGAGAATGTAGGCAACGCCCACCAGGCCGGAGCCGATCTGGGTGGCAAGACGGATTCGCTGCGCTTCTCCTCCGGAAAGGGTCCCTGTGGCCTGAGAAAGACTCAGATAATCCAGCCCCACATCGTTCAGGAAACCAATCCTTCCCCGGATCTCCCGGAGAATCTGTTTTCCGATCATGAGCTGACGGTCGTTGAGCTGTACATTTTTGAAAAACTCCACCAGCCGTTTTACAGAAAGATTCGTGAGTTCTGCGATATTGTAATCTCCCACAGTCACCGCCAGAGACTCTTCTTTCAGTCGCTGTCCGTGGCAGGAATCACACGGCGTCACCGTCATGAAGTTCTCATATTCTGCCTTCAAACGTTCCGAATGATTCTCTCTGTATCTTCTCTGTACATTTCTTATGAGCCCTTCAAAGGCAACGTCGTAGTATCCTTCGCCACGTTTTCCCTTGTAATGTACGGTCACCTCTTTGCCATTTGTGCCGTAAATCAGCATATCCTGCACTTCCGGCCGAAGATCCTGAAACGGCGTGTTCAGGTCAAAATCATATTCCTCTGCCAGAGCGTCCAGGATGGCTCTCGTGTAGCTTTTCGGGTCGGTGCAGGACTGCCAGCCGAGAACGGTGATGGCGCCCTCCGCAATGCTCATCCGCTTGTCCGGAATCATCAGATCCACGTCAAACTCCATCTTGAAGCCAAGGCCATGGCAGACCGGGCAGGCGCCGAACGGATTATTGAAGGAAAAACTCCGCGGCTCAATCTCATCGATGCTGACGCCGCAGTCCGGACAGGAGAAACTCTGACTGAAATTCATCGGCTCTCCCCCCGGCACATCCACCAGCAGCAGACCGCCGGTAAGAGCCATGACGGTCTCCACAGAATCGGCCAGACGCTGTTCAATGCCTTCTTTTATCACCAGACGATCCACCACGATCTCTATGGTATGCTTTTTATTTTTTTCCAGTTTGATCTCCTCGGACAGATCATAAAGATTCCCGTCGATCCGCACCCGGACGTAACCGCTGCGCCTTGCGTTGTCGAGAATTTTCACGTGCTCCCCCTTTCTTCCCCGGACGATAGGCGCCAGCAGTTGGATCTTCGTCCGCTCCGGCAGTCCCATCAGCGTGTCCACGATCTGATCCACCGTCTGCTTCTCAATGACCTTGCCGCATTTCGGACAGTGGGGAATCCCCACCCGGGCATAGAGCAGACGGAGATAGTCATAGATCTCCGTCACTGTTCCCACGGTGGAACGCGGGTTCCGGTTGGTGGATTTCTGGTCAATGGAAATGGCCGGGGACAGTCCCTGAATGTCGTCCACATCCGGCTTCTCCATCTGTCCCAGGAATTGTCTCGCATACGAAGACAGAGACTCCATGTATCTGCGCTGTCCCTCCGCATAAATGGTGTCAAAAGCAAGAGAGGACTTTCCGGAACCACTCAGTCCCGTCAGCACCACAAATTCATTTCTCGGTATATTTACATCAATATTCTTCAGGTTGTGCTCCCTGGCACCCCGAATACGAATATATTCTTTCTTTTCACTCATGTATATCTCCCTTTGTCTGTCAGACTTCTAACCACTGTATAAGCCCGGTACATTTCCCGGGAAAATGTACTGCAGGCAGTTCATCCCCGAAAATGTATTAGTGTACTGACATGTTCATTTTCCAACGAATGTGCCAGTACACTAAGCTCTGTGTTCTTGTTATAACTGCTTTTGGTATCTTACCTTCTTATAAAATATTTTGCAAGAGATATTCTGCTTTTTTGACCCTTCGTCTGCCGGTTTTGACCCTTTACCTGCCGGTCAGTCAAAATCCCGCAGGGCAATCTTGTATTTCTTCAGCTCGTCACGCAGCTCTGCCGCCTCCTCGAAGTTCAGCTCCGCGGCTGCGCGGTTCATTTTCTTGGTGAGCTGAGCAATCATTTCTTTTAATTCTTTCTTGTCCATGGACTCGATGTCCTTCTTCAGTCCCCGTCCGGCTTCCTCTTTTTCTTCCTCGCTGGTAATGGAAATCACGTCCCGGATGGCCTTCTGAATGGTCTGCGGCGTAATGCCGTGCTCCTCGTTGTACTCTATCTGAATCTTCCGGCGCCGCTCTGTCTCGCTGATGGCCGCCCGCATGGAATCGGTGATGGTATCGGCATACATGATTACGTGGCCTTCCGCGTTCCGGGCCGCTCTCCCGATGGTTTGCACCAACGAAGTCTCCGAACGCAGGAATCCTTCTTTGTCAGCATCCAGTATGGCGATGAGCGTCACCTCCGGAATATCCAGTCCCTCTCGCAGCAGGTTAATTCCCACCAGAACATCAAAAACGTCCATACGCAGATCCCGCACGATCTCGATTCGCTCCAGAGTATCGATATCGGAGTGCAGATATTTCACCCGGATATCCAGTTCCTTCATATAGGAAGTCAAATCCTCCGCCATCCGTTTGGTCAGAGTGGTCACAAGAATCTTGTGCTTTTTTTCCACCTCTTTATTGATCTCGCTGATTAGATCGTCGATCTGCCCCTCCACCGGACGCACATCAATGAGCGGATCCAGAAGACCGGTCGGCCGGATGATCTGCTCCGCCCGGAGCATCTCATGCTCATCCTCATACACATTTGGCGTAGCGGACACAAAGAGCATCTGGTCAATGTGTTCCTCAAACTCGGAGAAATTCAACGGCCGGTTGTCAAGAGCAGACGGCAGGCGGAACCCGTAATCCACCAGAGTCTGTTTTCTGGAACGGTCTCCGGCGTACATACCCCGCACCTGCGGCACAGTAATGTGGGACTCGTCCACAATCATAAGAAAATCATCCCCGAAGAAGTCGATGAGCGTATACGGCGCCTGTCCCGGCGCAAGGCCCGTCAGATGTCTGGAATAGTTCTCGATGCCGGAGCAGAATCCTGTCTCCTTCAGCATCTCGATATCAAAATTGGTCCGCTCCGCAATCCGCTGCGCTTCCAGAAGCTGGTCATGTTCCTTAAACCATGCCACCCGTTCTTCCAGTTCCTCCTTGATGGATACCACCGCCTTCTCAATCTGCTCCTGCGGCACCACATAGTGGGACGCCGGGAAAATGGCTGCAAAGTTGAGACTCGCCTTAATCTCCCCGGTCAGAATGTCCACCTGCACGATCCGGTCGATCTCATCGCCGAAGAACTCCACCCGGATGGCGTCCTCAAAGGTGGACACCGGCAGAATCTCCAGCACGTCTCCCCGCACCCGGAAGGTTCCCCTCTTAAAATCCAGTTCATTTCTTACATATTGAATGTCAATCAGTCTGCGCACGACCTCATCCCGGTCGATCTCCATGCCCGGCCGGAGCGAAATCATCATCTCCGCGTAGTCCTTCTTGCTTCCGATACCGTAGATACACGACACCGAGGAGACCACGATGACATCCTTCCGCTCAATGAGCGCCGCCGTGGCGCTGTGCCGCAGCTTATCAATCTCGTCATTGATTGACGAGTCCTTCTCAATGTAGGTGTCCGTGGACGGCACGTAAGCCTCCGGCTGGTAATAATCATAGTAACTCACAAAATACTCTACCGCATTGTGCGGAAAAAACGCCTTAAACTCGCTGTACAGCTGCGCCGCCAGCGTCTTGTTATGCGCCAGAATCAACGTCGGCTTATTCAACTGCTGGATAACATTGGCCATGGTAAAAGTCTTACCCGACCCGGTAACACCCAGCAGTGTTTCAAACTGATTACCCTCTTTAAAGCCCTTCACCAGCTTCTCGATAGCCTGCGGCTGATCGCCGGTGGGGGCGAATTCTGATACTAATTCGAAATGGTCCATGATAGATTCTCCTTTGTTGATTTTGATATGTTCGATATCAGCTATACTCAAAAATCATTTTTCTCTCTTATAAATTTAGGTTAATCCTTTTATTCTAATTCTTCTAACTTATTAATGCTCCCCAAAAAATGTTCTTCTACTAAGGATACTCTGTTTCTTTCCAGTTTTTTATATCTTTCATACTCACTATGAGCTTTTTCAAGCGCTTGCTTATGTGTAACAGTCCCTTTAGTCTTAAGTATATCCCTTCTTGTCATTTTCAAATAGTCATCTATGGTTTCCAACCAGTCTTTCATATACATAGGCTCATGATTTAATGCATGTACCTCCGCAATATCCAAATAGGCGGTAACAATTTTATTTAATGCATCCATTTCGTCTTTATTCAAATAGTTTTTTGCGACTTCTACGTCTGTCTTTTTTATGGATTTCCCCTGCCAGGAAGTTAATCCCATATGTTCTTTTTCTGCATCCGCTCTTTGATATATCACTTCTGCAGCTGTATGCTTATGTGCTGCCCAATGCATTTTATTCTGTACCTGTTTAAAGAAAAGAATTGAACTTTCTGCTCTTGGATCATAATCAATGCTAGTTGCATAAATTTCCAATACTTTTCTCCAAAAAACCTTTTCTGATGACCTGATATCACGAATACGTTCTAATAATTCATCAAAATAGTTTCCGCCCCCTAAGCGTTTTAAACGATCGTCATCTAAAGCAAAACCTTTTTGCATATATTCCTTTAAAATATTCGTTGCCCATATTCTAAACTGAGTACCACGCAAAGATTTTACTCTATATCCCACAGATATAATCACATCCAGATTATAATAATCCACTTGATAGGTTTTTCTATCATCAGCAGTATGGGCAAATTTTGCCCATACTGATTCTTTTTTCAATTCTCCCTCTTTAAAAATATTGCGTATATGTTTTCCTATAACACTTCTGTCTCTTTGAAACAACTCTGCCATCTGTTCTACAGAAAGCCATACCGTATCATCTACAAAAGTTGCCTCAATCTTTGTTAATCCATCTTCTGTAGTATACATCAGAAAATTAGATTCCTTCATCTGTCTCACCTCTCTATCTGCTGAAATATTCTGCCAAAACCAATATCCCTGTAATTTTGCTCTGTCTCATATCGCTCAGACAGCTTATGTATCTCCTTATGATACCGCAAAATCATTTTGTATTTATCATAAAATAAAATCGAATCAGAATTTATTTTATTCACAGCGCTTTGGTATATCTCGCCATATATTTCTTCCGACGCATTGATTTCATCGAGAACCTTCAGATATTCCACATACTGTGAATAATATTGACAATTTCTGCTCAAAATCGTGTGATATTTCTCAAAGTTTTCTTTGACCAGAGCAATGAGGAAATCTCTTGCAGACGGATTTTGATAGGTAATCGTCAACAGCCCTTCTTCACCTCTTTTATACCTGTCCGTTCGGATCACAGTCTTTTCCAGTTCAATGACAGCATCGGAAAAATTTTTCCACTCAGGGGTATTTGTCTGTGCTTTCATCTCATCATTATAACTTTTCTCCAGATATTGCATTTCTATCGGCATCGGAAAGATGAGTGTCAACATGTATAATATTTTGGCTTCCTCTGATAAATCATGAAAAATCTTTTTCCAAAATTCCTGGGGACACCGGATATATTTATCAAACTCTACCACACATTTTTCTGCCGACATATCCGGTTTAATATGCTTTGTAAATAATTCTATTACCCGCGGATTATAATTAGGCGAATAGATCACTCTGCGATAATGACTCTGCAATTCCCTGGTCTGTTCCCACGTCAAACAGGAACTTTTCAGATGTCCATAATAAATCTGCAGCTTTTCTTCGTCTGAATACTGCTCCACCCTGCATTCAAGTTCATAGTCTTTCACCATACGACGCAGTTCTTCATTCTGTTCCAGTCCCTGCTCCAAAATATATTCTCGCGTGGTCATAACAAGCAGACAATCTTTATGTCTGCGAATACGATCAATAAATGTTACTAATTCTCCTGCCTGCTTTCCGCTTCCAAATTTGTCAAAACCATTGCTTCCCCAAAAATCATCATAGAATATAACTTTTTTCCCTTCGATCTCCAGGGCAATATATAGTTCGTCCACGGACGACACACTTAAAAACGCCTGAAAGTGATATTTGACATAATAGTATAAGGAAAGCTGCTGTGCCAAAGTGGTTTTACCGACACCCGGCTCTCCGGAAATAATAATAACCCTGTTCTTTCGCAGCTGCATGACTGCATCTTTAAAAACGGACGTTTCAACAAAAACTTCTCTCTTTTTTAATATCTCTTCATAACAGGTAATTGATTTTTGCACCAGCGCACTGTTTACCATTCGAAATAATTGTTTGCGCAATATATTGGCGCTGGGAATCCACAATTGATAATATTTATCTTCCACTTCCCGGTATTCTTTTTGGCTGAGCAGATTATTCAAATCCTCTTTCATCAATATATCGTCTGTACTAACAATATACGGAGACATCAGCTGATATATCTCATCTTTTTTCCTCACAGTAATGTTATCTGCTATCGCCAGAATGTACCGATCTACCCTTTTCCCCTTTGCCAGGAGTTTATCCGGTTTTGTTCTCTCTGTGCGCATTACCTTCATGATACTGTCGCCAGCATTTTTTATTCTCTTTGCCTGAAAGATGATTGTATATCCATCTTTGGCCACATACCGCCCGTCGATCCCCAGATTGCGACTCTCTGCAAAAGACTCCAGAATAATGTGTTCTTTTATTTGTATGATATCTCTTGCAAAATTTTGAAATTCTGTCGGTGAAAATGCATGATAAAAGTCATAAGACATCAACTTGCCACCCCCGCTTTATCCTGAAAGTTTCCTTATAACCCGCTTCTATAGAAATAACCTGAATACCTGCTATCGCACTCCCTGATTGTAGTTGAAATTTTTTTTAGTATACCACACCCTCCCCCAAATGTATACATTTTTTAGAACATCTGTTCTTTTGAGGCGTAAATTTTGAGCCGGATGCAGGACATCCGGCTCGTGTCAGGCAATATTACAGATCATAATACTTCTTAAATTCTGCCGGGTTCGGTATCTGGGACAGCTCCAGGGCTTCCTGGCGTTTGCGGTCAAGCCAGATCTCGATGAGGCGTTCCGGGAAGACACCGCCGGCGGTCAGGTAGTCATGGTCGGCTTCCAGGGCGTCGAGGGCTTCCTCTAGAGTCTTCGGCAGGGATTCTACTTTGGCTTTTTCCTCGTCGGACAGGTCGTAGAGATTGAAGTCGTAAGGGCCCCAGCCGCAGGCGGACGGGTCGATTTTGTTGATGACGCCGTCGATGCCTGCCATGAGGATGGCCGCGTAGGCGTAGTACGGGTTGGCGGTGGCGTCCGGGTTGCGCAGTTCAAAACGCTTGGTCTCCGGGGATTTGGCGTAGGCCGGAATACGGATGACCGCGCTTCGGTTGGAGGTAGCGTAGCCCACTGTCACAGGTGCCTCAAAGCCCGGCACCAGACGTTTGAAGGAGTTGGTTGACGGGTTGGTGAAAGCGCACAGAGACGCGATGTGCTTCAACAGGCCGCCGATGAAATAGTGGGCGGTCTGGCTTAAGCCTGAGTATCCGTCCTTGTCGTAAAAGACCGGTTTTCCGTCTTTTTTCAGGAGCATGTGAACGTGCATGCCGTTGCCGGCCTCATGGTGAATCGGCTTTGGCATGAAGGTGGCGGTTTTGCCTGCTTTAACGGCTGCGTTGCGGATGACATACTTGATGATCATGGTCTTGTCCGCCATGTCCACCATGTCGCCCAGCTCCACCTCAATCTCCATCTGCCCGGAGCCGCCCACCTCATGGTGGTGGTATTTTACATCCACGCCCCAGTTCTCCAGGAGGATGCACATCTGACTTCTCAGATTGTAGGCGATGTCCTGCGGAGCTGCCACATGATAGCCGCCGCCGGCAGGAACCTGAAAACCGTTGTTGTACGGACTTTCTTTCCCGCTGTTCCAGGCTGCCTGTTCCGTGTCGATGGTAAAAGAAGTCTTCTGCGGGGATACCGTGTAGCTTACGTTGTCAAAAAGATGGAATTCAAATTCCGGTCCGATGAGCATCTCATCGGCGACGCCCTGTTCTTTCATGTACTCCATGGCGCGCAGACTTACATTTCTCGGGTACTGGTCAAACGGCCGGTTCTCCTCGCCGATGACGCATACGTTGCCGCACATGGTCAGGGTCGGTATCTCCACGAACGGGTCGATGACCGCGGTGGATGGATCCGGGATGAATACCATGTCGCTCTTCTCCACCGGAGCGTAGCCATAGTTGGAGCCGTCGAATCCGATACCGTAGGTAAAGATATCCTCGTTGAACCGCTCCACCGGAATGGTAATATGACGCCACCGTCCATCCAGGTCTGTCATCTTAAAATCAATCATGCGGATACCCTGCTCCGCGCACATTTTTCTTAATTCTTCTACTCTTTCCATAATAACCTCCCACATTATTTTATTAAGTATATTCTAACATATTGTTAATTTTTTTACGATATTTTTCTTATTTAATTTATTATTTGAATTTTTATACTGAAAAACTTCAAAATAGCCCTCTGATCCCCCGCTTTTTCCCCGATTCTCCATGAAAATTAAAATATCTGCAAAATCATCTTGCATTACTCTTCCGTTTATGATAGTCTGTTATCGTTCGCTATACATACAGCATTACTCTGGAGAGTCTTCACCGGCTTCGGCATACGGTGAAGCGCCGAAGGTGTACGGCAGATAGTTCTGCCAATCTCTCAGGCAAAAGGACAGAACACGTAAATGCATGTTTTTCTTCGGAGAGCTGATTTTTTGCAGCTCTTTTTTTGTTCTTCCCATCCTACTTTACACTCTTCTGCCTCCTTTTTTGCTGAATTGAAGATGGCGGAATTACACAGTAAAGAGGAAAGGAAGTATGAAAAAATGTTTGAAACTATCAACAATGTGCTGACGTCCATTGATAATGTGGTCTGGGGCGTACCCCTGATCGTTATGATTATGGCGACAGGCATCTATCTGACCATCCGTCTGCGGGGACTTCAGGTCCGCAGACTTATTCTCGCCGTAAAATACATGTTTGCCAACGAAGAGCATGACGGGGACGGCGAGATTTCCAGCTTTGCAGCCCTTTGTACGGCACTCTCCGCCACCATCGGTACGGGTAATATTGTCGGTGTTGCAACTGCCATCGTCGCCGGAGGACCGGGCGCTCTGTTCTGGATGGTCATGGCCGCCATCGTCGGTACAGCTACAAAATATACAGAAGGTTTTCTGGCCATCAAGTACCGGACCATCGCTGAGGACGGACATGTGGTCGGCGGACCGTTTTATTACATCGAAAATGGTATGGGCAAACAGTGGCGCTGGCTGGCTAAGATTTTTGCCTTTTTCGGTCTCTGCGTTGGTCTGATGGGCATCGGTACTTTTACACAGATCAACGGTATCACCAGCGCGGTCAAGAACTTTTTCGACCCGACCAGTGCGAATACCATTTCTTTATTCGGACGTGAATATTCCTGGGCTGTGGTGATCGCCGGCATTATTCTTACCGTCATTGTCGCTTTTGTTATCATCGGCGGTATTCAGAGAATATCTACCGTATCACAGGTCATAGTTCCATTTATGGCTATTGCTTACGTAGCAACCGCTCTGTTGATCCTCATTCTTAACTATGAAAGAATCCCTGGCGCCATTGTGGAGATTGTACAGGGAGCCTTCGGTCTCCGCGCCGCTGCCGGCGGTGCGCTGGGCGCCATGATCGTCGCCATGCAGAAAGGTATCGCCCGTGGTATCTTCTCTAATGAATCCGGCCTCGGCAGCGCGCCGATCGCCGCCGCCGCTGCTAAGTCCAACGAACCGGTTCGGCAGGGTCTTATCTCCATGCTGGGTACTGTCATCGACACGATCATCATCTGTACCATGACTGGTCTTTCCATCGTCATCACCGGTTCCTGGAATGTGGGACTGGACGGCGTTGACGTTACAACGAGAGCTTTCCAGGTTGGCCTGCCGTTCCCGGCACAGGTTTCTTCCTTTATATTAATGCTGTGCCTGGTATTCTTTGCCTTCACCACAATTCTCGGATGGGACTACTACAGTGAACGCTGCCTTGACTACCTGACTCACAATAACGCCAAAGCCGTGAAGATCTTCCGCTGGCTTTACATTGCCTGCGTTTTCATCGGCCCTTACATGACCGTGTCCGCCGTATGGACCATCGCCGATATCTTTAACGGCCTCATGGCGATTCCTAACCTGATTGCTCTGCTGGCATTAAGCAGTATTGTGGCGAGAGAAACCAAAGCATATTTTAAAAACTTTAAAGAGAAAAATACATTTAGGTAAAGATACTTCTCCACAAATATGTCTGATATTATTAGCACTCATCGAAAATGAGTGCTAATTTTTTCTTGACATTCATTTTTTTTGGTATTACTATATTATCCAAAGCCCGCTCTTTTTCACTTTGTCGGGCAGCATATGCCGTTACTGTTCACACCGTGACCAGTAACCGTATTCCAACAATTCCTCGCCGCTGCGGCGCGGATTTATTACCAAATCAAAAAGGAGATGCTATTATGGCTAAGCAGGGAAGTTTATCAATCAACAGCGAAAACATTTTTCCTATTATTAAAAAATGGCTGTACTCTGATCACGATATCTTCATTCGTGAGCTGGTCAGCAACGGCTGCGACGCTGTAACCAAATTAAAAAAATTATCTGTCATCGGCGAATATGAAGAGCCGGAAGGCAACAAATACAAAGTAGACGTTCTTGTCAGCCCGGAAGATAAGACGATAAAATTCATTGATAACGGTATCGGTATGACCGAGAGCGAAGTTGATGAATATATCAACCAGATCGCCTTCTCCGGCGCGGAAGCCTTCCTGGCACAATACAAAGACAAGACCAACGAAGAACAGATTATCGGTCATTTCGGTCTGGGCTTCTACTCCGCATTCATGGTTGCCGACCGTGTGACCATCGATACTCTTTCTTATAAAGAAGGTGCCAGACCGGTTCACTGGGAATGTGACGGCGGCACAGAGTTCTCCATGGAGGACGGCGAGAGAACAGAGCGTGGTACGGAGATCACCCTCTATCTCAACGAAGACAGCTATGAATTTTCCAACGAATACCGTGTTCGCGAGGTTCTGGAGAAATACTGTTCCTTCATGCCGGTGGAGATTTATTTCACCAATGAAGACGCAGAAGAACCGGAGAAAGAAGACATCCCGGATGTGGTGGACGTGGACGCCAAAGAAGATGCCTCTGATGCGGACGCAGCAACAGAGAATGCCGACGATACCGATGACGGCAGCGAAGGCGCAGACAGCGAAGATCATGAAGTCACTCTGGACGATGATGATGAAGAGGAAGAGGACGAAGGTCCGAAGCCGATCAACACCATACATCCTCTCTGGACCAAACATCCGAATGACTGTACTGAGGAAGAATACAAAGAATTCTACCGGGATACCTTCCATGACTACAGAGAGCCTTTATTCTGGATCCATCTGAACATGGATTACCCGTTCAACTTAAAAGGTATTCTCTACTTCCCGAAGATCAACTCTCAGTATGAGAGCATTGAGGGAACCATCAAATTATACAACAACCAGGTATTTATCGCCGACAACATCAAGGAAGTCATTCCGGAATACCTTCTTCTTCTGAAGGGATGCATCGACTGTCCGGATCTGCCGCTGAACGTATCCAGAAGCGCTCTGCAGAATGATGGGTTTGTAAAGAAGATCTCCAACTACATCACGAAAAAGGTAGCGGAGAAGTTATCCGGCATGTGCAAAACAGATCGGGAAGCCTATGAGAAATACTGGGATGACATTAGCCCGTTCATCAAATACGGCTGTATCCGTGACATGAAGTTCAACGAGAAGATGCGCGACTACATCATCTTTAAAAATATGGAAGGCAAATATATCACTCTTCCGGAATATCTGGAAGCAGGCAAAGAGTCCCATGAAAACAAAGTCTTCTATATCACTGATGATGTGGCACAGTCCCAGTACATTAACATGTTCAAAGAAAACAACATGGATGCCGTTTATCTGACCCATCCGATCGACAATACTTTCATCACTCATCTGGAACAGGCGAACCCGGACGTCCGCTTCCTGCGTATCGACTCCGATCTGACCGACAACTTCAAAGAAGAAGTTTCCGAGGATGAGATGAAAGAGACCACCGAGAAGCTGGCAGAGTTATTCAAGAAAGCAACCGGACAGGAGAACCTGATTCTCAAGGTGGAAAAACTGAAAAACCCTGAGATATCTTCCATGATCACTGTTTCCGAGCAGACAAGACGTATGGCGGAAATGATGGAAATGTACGGCATGAGCAAGAGTGAGACCGGTCTTGGCGCACAGGGCGAAACTCTCATATTAAACGCTAACAACGAACTGGTTCAGTTCATCTTAAATAATGAAGAGAACGAAAACACCGAACTCATCTGCCAGCAGATTTACGACCTGGCACAGCTTGCCAACCATCCGCTGAAACCGGAGGAAATGACCAAGTTCGTGGCACGCTCCAACAAAATCCTTGGTATCCTGACCAAATAAATGTGTTCTTATACCGATCAGACACTTTGAAAACTTATATCTGAAAACACACAAATAAAGAACCACTGCTCTGCAGAATCGATAATCTGTAAAGCAGCGGTTCTTTTATTTATTGGTATATACAAGAAGGTTATTCACAATCTGTCTAGTTAAAGAAGTAATCATACGGACTGCTGTAATAATCGTTGCCGTTTCCGCCGTTATAATATTCGTACGGATCGGTTCCATACTGCTGGGAATCCTGCTCTGTAGTGTCGGCAGATTCTTCCGTGGCAGTCTCAGCATCCTGATAATCACTCTCTTTTCCAAGAGTTACCGTCACTGTCTGTTCCTCATAAGTTCCATTCTGATTTGCACGCTGAAGAGTAATCTGTACTTCCGTGCCGGCCTGCTGTGCGGAAATCCTGTCTTTCAGTCCGTCCATGGTAGAAACTGTATTTCCCTCAAATCCGGTAATAACATCACCGGCAGCAATTCCTGCTGTTTCGGCCGGAGAACCTTCTACTACCTGTGAAACATATACGCCGCTCGGCATACCCAGCGCCTCGGAATAAGTAGAATCGATGGTTCTTCCGAGAATACCCAGATATGCGGCTTCTCCTTCCGGTATGCTTCCGGAATTCATTAAAGTCTCCAGAGTTCCCTGCGCTGTGGATATCGGAATCGCATAACCCATACCTTCTACGGAAGTATCTTCCAGTTTCGCGTTATTGATACCTACGACCTCGCCGTTCAGATTCACAAGAACGCCGCCGCTGTTTCCAGGATTGATGGCTGCATCTGTCTGCAGCAGAGTCATAGTTCCGTCTGTGAAGGAAACCTCTCTGTCCTTGGCGCTGACAACGCCCGTTGTCACGGACTGTCCGTAACCCAGCGCATTACCGATGGCAATCACAGTTTCTCCTACTTTCAGGTCATCAGAACTTCCCAGTACCGCAACCTTGATGGTGGATAATGTGTCTTCGGAAAGCCCGCTGGCCTGTACGGAAATCACTGCCAAGTCGGCGTCAGAATCCGTTCCCACAATGGTGGCATCCGCTGTCGTTCCGTCTGAGAAACCGACAGTCAATGCATTGGCTCCTTCCACCACATGGTTGTTGGTGGCAATCATCAGTGCGTCATCGGTCTTTGCCAGAATAAATCCGGAACCGGCGCCCTCAGATTCCTGAGTTCCAAAGAAATAATTGGAAACCTGTGTTGTGCTGGTGATGGACACCACAGAAGGCATTACCGCATCAACCACATTGGAAATATCCTGCGCAGATGCAGAAGAACTGGAACTGTCATCGGAACCATTGTTCTGCACTGTTGTTGTCTGCACTCTCTCTGTCGCTGATGGAATCAGCCGATCTCTTGCAATGGAAACTCCCGCAAAACCTACACCTGCCACTATACCAAACAACAGAGCAGCTCCTGCAATTTTTGCTATTCTCATTCCCATCCCACCTCTTTTTTTATCTGGTTCATCCGGAATGCTGCTGTAATACTGCTGGCTGCTTTCATTATAAGCGCCGCCGTTATATTGTGCATCCTGCTGGCTGTCCGCCGAAGTTCCGTCACCCTGCCAGCTTCCCTCCGAAAAGGAATTATTATACTGTGCGTTCTGCTGGCCCTGATAACGGTATCTTGGATTTCTTCCATCTTCGGACGCAGTACCGGATTCCTCTCTGTAAGGATCTCCCACATAATGATACGTACCGTCCGCCGGTGCGGTATCGGCTGCAGCAGGCTCATAAGAAGAAGTTCCTGTTTCCTCCGAAACCGCTGTATCTATATCGTCGCCCGGTTTGTTCCAGCCAGCGTCATCATTCAGGCTGTCATTCCCGGCAGGATCATGATTCAGGCTGTCATCAGTATTGTCATTATTCAGACCGTCATTTGTATTGTTATAATCAAATTCGCTCATATCGCAAACCCCTTTCTTTCGATTTGATATGCATATCTTAGCAATGATATGTGAATAAATTGTGTCATTTTCATGGTCAAAACATGGTCATTTTCGCTTATTTTCTCCCCGTTATATGATTTTCCACGAAAAAACACAAAATAAATATTGTGGAATAATTTAATCTATTGTATCATAGATTAGAAATTCACAGTAAATTATCCCTGTGTAAACTCCTGTTATTTTTGCGTAAAATATTATATAATAAGGAAAAGAAACCAGTCACTTTTTGTTTTGTGCCGGGTACAGTCCCGGATGAGTAAGGATAAAATTATGATTAAAGAGAATCAAAAGTATTTTAACCGGCTTCATGTTGTCATTGACGCCGTAGTTATTTATTGTTCTTTCTGCCTCAGTTATTATATCCGTTTCAAGAATCCTTTTACAAGATATCTTTTCGGTTTATTTTTACCGCCGGTATCATTTTACCGAGAGTTGTGGCAGTATCAGAGCATGCTTCTCGTTCTCGTTCCGGTCTATCTTATTTTATACGCCAAGTTTAATCTTTATAAACCCAAGCGGTATCAAAATCAGTCGACCGAATATAAAAATCTGATCCAGGCAAATACCTGCGGTATATTATTTTTATTCATCTACATCTTTTTTATGAAGATAGAGCACGTACCGAGAAGCCTGATCGCGACATTTTATATTATCAGCATGTGCGCCACTCTGGGGGAACGTTTCCTCATCAAGAATTTCCTCCATCGTGCCCGCCGCAGCGGTCATAATTTAAAACATATTATCATCATCGGTTTCAGCGCCGCCGCAGAGGCATATATCGACCGCATCAAGGCCAATCCTCAATGGGGCTATATGATCCACGGTATTTTTGATGATAATCTCAACGAGAACTTTCAGTACAAAAACATTTTCTACATCGGCAAGATCAAAGATCTTGAAAAATATCTGCAGAATACTACTATGGACGAAGTTGTCATCACGCTGAGCCTGAAAGAATATTTCAAGCTTGAGAACATTGTCAACATATGTGAAAAATCCGGCGTGCATACCAAGTTCGTTCCGGATTATTACAAATTTATCACCACAAATCCTGTCACAGAGGATTTGAACGGTCTCCCTGTTATCAATATCAGGGATGTTCCCCTGACCAACACGGTCAATAAGTTTATCAAGAGAGCTATTGATATCGTAGGTTCCCTGGTCTGCATTGTTATTTTTTCACCGCTGATGCTGATTGTTGCTCTTCTTGTGAAAAAAAGCTCGCCGGGACCGATTATTTTCTGTCAGGAAAGGGTAGGACTTCACAATAAGCCGTTTAAAATGTACAAGTTCCGTTCCATGGGGGTACAGTCTCCTTCCAAAGAGAAAACGGCGTGGACCACCCACAACGATCCCCGTGTCACCCCTGTTGGCCGTATAATCCGCAAAACAAGTATTGATGAACTGCCGCAGCTATTCAATGTTTTAAAGGGAGACATGAGCCTGATCGGACCACGTCCTGAGCGCCCTTTGTTCGTTGAGAAGTTTAAAGAGGAAATACCTCGGTATATGATCAAACATCAGGTTCGCCCGGGCATGACCGGGTGGGCTCAGGTCTGCGGTTTCCGCGGTGATACTTCCATAGAAGGACGTATTGAGCATGACCTTTTCTACATTGAAAACTGGACCCTGACCTTTGATATCAAGATTCTTTTCCTAACGGTATTCAAAGGATTTATAAATAAAAACGCATATTAATTATTATTGTACCGGCACGTTCATCATCAATGTACGTGCCAATACATTACTCATACATCACGCACGGCATCGAAAGACGCCTGAGACATTACAGAAAAGAGAGGTGCTTTATGCAATCATCCTCATCCAACAAACACAGCAAAAAACGTTCTACGAGTTCATTGAGTTATCGTTCCGCACAGAACGCTTCTTACCGACTGCTTGATGATGAGCGTAGAAAAAAGCGGCATTCCGCTGAAGAATCTCAATCCGGAGGACATTCCGGCAGCCGGACCAAATCCGCTGTTCCCGACAACAGATACGATACCCGAAACAGCCGGCCTCCAAAGCGGAAAAAAAACAGGGGATGTCTTGGACGAATCCTTTTACCGCTTATTCTGCTCATTCTGATTATTTTTGCTCTTTTCTTTCTTTTTCTGCGGTCCGCTTTTAATAAGGTTGAAAAGTATGAGCTGAATATGTCGGATATCGTCGTCAATGATAAGGACGATAACATGAACAATTACCAGACTATTGCCCTGTTTGGCGTCGATAATCAGGACAACAAGATTAAGGACGTCGGTTCAAGAACCGATACCATTATCATCGTAAGCATCAACAAATCCAGCAAGGATGTCAAACTGATGTCCATTTACCGCGATACTTACGTGAGCATTGACGGAGAATACGACAAGATCAATGCTGCCTATGCCTATGGCGGCCCTGAACAGGCCATAAATACCATCAACCGGAATCTGGATCTGAATATCACTGATTTTGCCACCGTCAACTTCAAGGCACTGGCTGACGCAGTAGATATTCTGGGCGGTATTGAGCTCACCATCAAATCGGAAAAGGAACTGGAAAATCTGAACGATTATATTGGGAATATGAATAAGATCAACGGCGGCGACTCTCCAAAGTTTGACGAAGTGGGTACCTACACCTTTGACGGCAATCAGGCGGTGGCCTACTCACGCATCCGCTATATGGAAGGAGGCGACCACGAACGTGCCAATCATCAGCGTCTGGTCGTGGAAGGCATCGTGAAAAAAGTAAAACAGCAGCCATGGAAACTGAAGGCATTGGCCGACACCGTCATCCCACAATGTAAGACGAGTCTTTCCACAGGAGATATGACTTCGCTGACCATGAGTCTTCTTCGTTACAGCATTGTGGATTCCCAGGCCTATCCTTTTGAGTCCGTAGATGAACGCTACGGCGGAATCTACTACGGATTCCCGCTGACCGTGTACTCCAATACCGTACAGGCTCACGAATATCTCTATGGAACCAAAGATTATGAGCCTACTGAGGAGCTGGGCAGAATCAGCGACAAGGTGGAAGCGGTTACCGATGATCTGGGGTATTAATCTGAGCAATCAATTAATAATACCAAAAAGAGTCATTGCGGAATGTATCGTCATACATTTCCCGCAATGACTCTTTTTTTGTATTACGCCGGCGTTTCTTTATTTCATCCGCCGCCGTATATTATTCTTCAAAGTAATTAAACTTCGGCGTTCCCTGAATCTGGCAGGACGCCCGCAGAGGACGACGGTTTCTGTGAAGAAGGACATTAATCAGCAGACTGTCTCCCTCTTCAACCATCTCCGCAATATCTTCCTCGGTGATCTCCACGGAATCCTCCGTAATCATATCCGCATACTGCAGTTCCATATAGACGTCGCACATATTTCCCAGCAGTTCGTGGAAGCGGCTTTCTTCTCCGCTCATCTCCGTCTCGCTTTCCGCCTGGGCGTATCCGTAAGACATGATGATCGGGATTCCCAGCTCTCCGGCCAGCCGGCGGATGCCTTCCATCAAAGGCTTGATATCCTCGGTATCCTCCACCGACAGAATATTTTCAATGTTGTCAATGAAGACAACCGGTTTATGAACGCCGTCCCTCACGATGGAGCGGATGAGTTCTCCAAGAATATCCCCGGCGGAAGCGTCTTCCATGGCGTCGGTGTACTCTGCCACGACTTCCTGATCGAGAATATAGAGGTGTTCACTGATTCTTCCCCTGTACCAGTTCAGCTCATCTTTCAGAGACTCCAGATCCGCGCCGTCTTCGCCGGTCATGATGGACATGACGGAGACCGCCTTGTCAGGATCTCCCTGATGGATCTCGTAGCTGAGTCTTGAAATGGTATCCACCATCAAGTCATACCGGGACAGTTCCGTGGAAATGTACAGCACATCCACGCCGCTTTCCGCTGCCCGGTCTGCCATCTGCTGCATAAAGCTGTTCTTCAGGTACTGCGGTTTGGAATCGATAAAATAGGTTCCTTTGTGGAGACCGTAGCGCAGCATGGCATCCAGCTTCTTAAAGCCGGTGCTTAATTTGCGGTTCTCCTGGGTGTCGGCAATATATTTTTCAAACTGATCCATGAAGCTGGCCGAGTTCTTAAGCACAAACGGATGACGAAGAGACACCTGATACTCTCTCTTCTCTGCCGGTCCTGCCTGATCCGTCCATATTCCTTCTCCGGCAGCCTTCTCCCCGGTAGTTTTTCCGGTTCCATCCGCCGTAGTCCGTGCTGCCTCACCGGCAGTTTTTCCTGGGGCTGCGCCTTCCGCAGCTTTTTTCTCCCTGCGTTTTACTACCTTTTTCCTGGAGACTGACGCCCGCGCCGTACGGTTTATAGCCGAATGTCTTCTGTCTGCTTCCGGAATCGGAACTGTGTCCTCTACTTCCACTTCAGAGATGACGTCTGCAGACATATCTTCCCGCTCTTCCGGTGAAGATTCCTGTGCCGGTTCATCTTCCGCAGATTCTTCGTCTTCCCCGGTTTCTTCTTCTGTATGTTCCTCATGCGCTAATTCTTCGTCTTCCGGCTCGTCATCGACCGATTCTGCGTCTTCTTCATCATCATCCACCAGGAAGTCCTCATCCATGGCAAGTTCCAGCTCTTTCTCCAGCATATCCTCATCCAGATCGTCTAAGTCAAGGCTGTCTTCTTCACCATCCAGGGCTGACACAGTTGCTTTTTTCTTTTTGCCGCTCTCCTGTTCGCGGAGCCATGCGTCAAGTTCACCTTCTGAACCGGCCAGTTCTAACAGGAGCATCCGTTTGGCACGCTCATAGACCTCACCTTCCAATCCCAGACTATTGAGATTATCAAGAGCCTCGTCAATCTCTGCCTGAGTGTGCTCGCCGAGCACCAGTTCGTCCGGATCTACGTACTCATATTCTTCCTCCGGCTCCTCTTCCTGCACTGCAGGATCCGGCTCACTTTCACCGGCTGCCGCTTCAGCAGCGGCTTCATCCGGCTGCTGTACGGATTTGTCATCTTCTGCCGCATCGCTGTCAGCGCTATCCATCTCTTCGCCTTTTTCTTCTGTATTATTCTCTGTCTCTGACAGAACTTCGTCTTCGTGAGGAATAGTCTGAGACTGCGCTATTTCCCCCTTTATTGCTTCTTCAGAGTCTATATCCGAAACTCTCTCATCTGCTTCAGCCTGATCCTTCTCCTGATGCTGCAGATTAGAATCCTGTTCTTCCTGGCCTTTGGACTCCGGTCCACGGCTGGCAGCTCCGCTGCCGGCTCCGGCGCCTTCTTCTGCCGCCCGGGCTTTTCTGGCGTTTTCCTGCACTTCTTTTGCCAGCTCCACTGCGGATTTACCCTCTTTCACTTCCTGCGGTTCCGGTTTAGCCGCCCTCTGCGCCGCCTTCGCCAGTTCCACTGCAGATAAGCCCCGCAATGGTTCTTCCGATTCTTTCCCCGGAGCCTGCGCGGATTCTTTCTCTGTGCCGGAGCCTGACGCTGCTCCGCTTCCCGTCTCGCCTTTTGCCGCCGCTGCTGCCTGTGCAAGAAGATCTCCCACATTTTCCTGCGGCACTGCGGCTCCGCTGCCGCTCATCATATTTTTGATATTTTCCATAATCAGGTCGTTGAGACTGTCCATATCTTCGTTCTCATTTTCTGACAGAATCATCTCAGAATTCTCCCGGATGACCTCCTGGCTGAGCTGACGGAGCATATCCTCTGTCAACACCGGAGCGGACGGTGTCTCCCCGACAGATTCTTTCGGAGAGGTCTCCGCCTCATTTTCATTATCTCCGGCGCCGCTGTTTGCTCCGGCACCTGCTTCCCTGGCGTCTGTCATCGCAGCTTTTAATTCTTCCGGAATAAACTCTTCCGGCACCTGATCATCCACTTCATCCGGATGTACGCCGTCTGCCAGCTGTTTTTCAATATGAAGCTGTCTCTCGATCTCATATTTTTCTTCCGGAGAAAGATCCTCATAGTCCTCAAAGGAAACCAGCTCATCGCTGTTTTTCTCCATATACCGAAGAATCTCCTGTTGGTGAAGCGCAAACTTCATCGGGTCCTGTCCGCGCTTCTTCGCCTCTTCCATCAGGCGCTCCGCCTGTTTCTCGATTTCAAGTTTTTCTCTGTCTTCTTCCTGTGAACGGCGGATAGCCTCCGCTGCAAGCTGAGAAGCAGACTTTGTCGCCGGCTCATCATCCAGTACCTGCGGGATATACGGCTCCTTCTCGTGAGCCTGCTCATCCCTGTCGATGGCGTCCTGCGCAAGCTCCCAGGCAGAGCGGGGATGATTTTCTGTCTCCTGCTGTACCGTTTGATTCCGTTTCATGGTCCGGGCCGTATTCTGCAGCGCCTCCTCCCTCTGCCGACTCTCTTCTTTCAGACGTTCTTCTTCCTGGCGTTCCTCTTCCAGCATCTCTGTGACAGACTTCTCTCTGCCATATTGAATCTGAGAAAGGTCAAAAGGATACTCCACCTGAGGATTCTGCATTCCCATCATTTCCATGAGATTTTTATAAATCAGATCATTTAACTCCGCTGTCTGCTGCGCATCAAATGAATCTGCCGAATCAGGAACCGCCTCCTGTGCCGGCGTCTCATACGAGTCTTCCGTTTCTTCCGGTCGGGCCGGTTCCTGCGAAGCCCCGCTGCCATGCATACCGGCATCCGCATTATCCTCATTCTCCTGTATACCCTCTTCCCGGCTGTTCTCTTCCTCCTGTTCCATATGCGTGTTCTCCGCCTGCTGTTCCATTGCGGAATTCTCTGACGCAGCACGTCTCCCGGTCATTCCTCTGCGAAGACGTTCTTCTATCATACTTGCCACAGAAGCAGCCTGCTCCGTATCATCCATTTCCTCAAAAGGTTTTGGCGGAAAGATATCCGGCGCCAGCGTCTCCACAAGTCTTTGTATGGAGTCTACCATCTCCGCCACTTCCTCTGACTCATCGGGACGGCCTACAATATTCATAGCCATATCCACAATATCATTCATATCGAACGGCGCCTCATCTGTGCCTTCCGCTGCTGAATGCTGTGCTCTGACAACATCAAGCAGCGCTCTAATAATGTCTTCCATATCTGTTCATCCTCCGTCAATCAGTCAATAAGCTTAGTTTGTATTGTAACACTTTTGTGCCATTATTACAAATATTCCTCTCCTTTAAAACCGTTGCTTTTTCACCTGTTTTCTGCCATAATAAATACGAAATACCGCGCAGAATATGCCGGTATGCACAAGAAACATACAGGCAGACTGATCCTGCCGAATTTTTACGGAGGAACTACATTTTGAAAACGTATATCGATTTACACATTCATTCCACCGCATCGGACGGTACACTTACCCCGGCGCAGGTTGTTTCATCGGCCATGGCGGCCGCAGGAAAGAAAAAAGACCCGGTAGTCATCGCTCTTACCGACCATGACACCGTCGCCGGCATTCCTGAATTTATGAAAGAAGCTGAGAAGTATAAAGACCGTCTGACAGCAATTCCGGGTGTGGAAATCTCCACCGACTACCACGGCGTAGAGATTCATATCCTGGGCTATAACATTGACATTCATAACGCCGAGCTTCTGGAGTGTCTGAAAGTATGCCGTGAGAGCCGTGACGGCAGAAATGAGAAAATCATTCAGAAACTGCAGGAACAGGGATTCCAGATTACCATGGAAGATATCCGTCCGGCAGATCCCAACGAGACCATCGCAAGACCGCATATTGCAAAACAGCTTCTTAAGAAGAACTATGTTTCTTCTGTAAAAGAAGCCTTTGACAAATATCTTGCCGAAGGAAGATGCTGCTACGTGGAGAGAATCATGCCGACTCCGCAGGAAGCCATCTCTCTTATCAAAAACAGCGGCGGTTTCGCTGTGCTGGCGCACCTGATGTACTATAAGAAGCTGGACGCTGCCCAAAAAGCGGAGCTGGCTGCCGAGCTGAAAGACGCCGGACTGACCGGTATTGAGACATATTACAATACCTATACTCCGGTGGAAGAGGACTTTGTGAAGAGCCTTGCCAAACAGCACTCTCTGCTGCTCACCGGCGGAACTGACTTCCACGGCCAGAACAAGCCTCACATTTCTCTGTTTAAAGGACAGGGCGAGATGGAAGTACCGGAAGACATTCTGCCGGAATTCATGGAAGCGGTCGGCACGATCAAACAAACTGACGCCAAAAAATAAAAGCCAAATATTAACATGCAAAAGGAGCCTTCTGTCATGTGATTCCTGTAGTCAGATTACTGATCTGACGATTGGAAATCCATTCACAAAGGCTCCTTTTTATACTGTCACTCTCTATTTACGCTGTTGCGCTTATTCTTATTATCACACTCTGTCCCCTGCTATCGCACTTATGCGGACTGCCGCACTTTATTCGATAATCCTTCCGCCGCCCACCACGGCGTCTCCCCGGTAGAGAACCACAGACTGCCCTTTTGTAATCGCCCTCTGAGGTTCCAGGAAGTCTACTTCCACTCGGCCATCTTGTGTCACTCGGGCGGTGGCTTCCTTTTCCACCTGATGATATCGTATCCTTGCCTTGATAACTTCATCCGGCCGTACCTCCTCAATCCAGTTAAAGTTATCCGCTGTCAGATGGCTGTGGAACAGATCATCGTTGCTGCCAAGCACCACTTTATTCTCCTCCGGACGAATTTCCGTCACATAGAGAGACTGCGGCGCGGAAATACCAAGACCTCTGCGCTGACCGATGGTATAGCAGTAGTAACCCTTATGGGTTCCCAGTACATTTCCGTCCTTATCCACGAAGTCACCCGGCTGACTGCTCTGCCCCGTAGTCTTCTCGATGAAGCTCCGGTAATCCCCGTCCGGGATGAAGCAAATGTCCTGGCTGTCTTTTTTGGCGGCGTTGAAAAAGCCCTGCTCCTCGGCAATCCGCCGGATCTCTTCCTTGGTATAACCTCCCAGAGGAAAGCAGGTGTGAGCCAGCTGCTCCTGCGTCAGTGAATAGAGCACATAGCTCTGGTCTTTGGCGCTGTCTTTTCCTTTCAGCAAATGATATCCCTGCCCGTCTTCTGTGATCCGGGCATAGTGGCCGGTGACCACCACGTCACACTGCAGCTCCCTGGCCTTCTGCCAAAGATGGGCAAACTTCAGATGACGGTTGCACTCGATGCATGGATTCGGCGTCATGCCGCATCGGTAGCTCTCAATAAAATTATCAATGACCTTTTCCTTGAAATCCGCCTTAAAATTAAACACATAATAGGGGATGCCCAGCTTCACAGCCACACTCCGGGCATCCTCTATATCACTCAGGGAACAGCAGGTCTTCTCCTGCTCCATTCCAATATCTTCATTATCATAGAGCTTCATCGTCACGCCGATACAGTCATAACCGGCCTCCTTCATCAGATAAGCCGCCACTGATGAATCCACGCCTCCGCTCATGGCGATCAAAGCTTTCTTTCCCATGTTCTCTTTCTCCCTATATACTATCGTTCTTCATCACATTTTTTGTTGATATGGATGGATGCTGCTTTTTCCTCCTGGCAGACTGCCGGAGACATATTACGTTTCAGATAATCCTCCCCACATTCTTCCGCCACGTCCTGTATGGAGATCGGAGTGATCCCCAGAGCTGTCAGCAGCTGGCATCCTGTTTCTTTGCCCACATCCATGGCTTTTTGTACCGCCGCGATATCTCCAGTCACTCCTGCGACGAACTCATTCATCATCCGCAGATTATGACTGGGCGAACCGTACCAGACGATATCCACCGGCGCCGCCTTCACTGCTCTGTCCACAGCGGCAATGCCCACGCCCGCCGGCGCTGCGCCTACCACACCGAACGTTCTTCCCACAGGTGTTCCGAAAATCTCATGGAGCACCTCGCCCGCACGGGGCGTCACATGGGACTCCATATGCCCTACTTCGTTAATGTAAATACACTGAGACCAGTAATCAATATTATGCAGAGATTCCTCCACCACTTTTCTGGCGTCAGAGATCGTCTCCGCTCCCAGTATAAAAAGGCAGCCCTGCCCGCACTGTCTTCCGGCGTCAATGGCCATCTCAAATCGAAGCAGCTTTGCATTGCACGCCTTCACCGCATCGTCAATGGCAATGGCCTGGGCCACCGTACCAGTTCGTGAAGAAATGATACCCAGAGCATTATATTTCTCCGGAATATCCAGAATCAGCCTAACCATCCCGTTTATATTTCCAATCATCAAACCTATCGTATGTGCTGCCGCTGTTCCGACAAACTGTTCCGCATCCGGAGTAAAATAATCTGCCATCTGTATCACCTGTCCCATGCTGTCTGTTTTAATCTGCTATTTATAAAATTATGTCATTTGTACACGAAAATGTATACAGCAATTTTATTATACCTTATGAAAACGGCGGAGTCAATTCCCATCTAAAAAATAGGAATTGACTCTGCCGCTTTTTGACAGCTTTTTCTGCATATACTGTACTTTGTTTCGTGCATTAACCGTTGCTTTTCTCATGTCTCTTTTCATTTCTTTTTCCGTACCATCTCTGCAACCGCAAGGACAGCCGCATAAAAAACGCCTGCCGTCGGCCAAATGATCCAGGTTCTGTACCACCAGCCTGTGAGAAGGCTGACAGCCAGGTAAACAGCGGTGATCGTACACCAGTATACTGTCGAAAGATGATCGTTGCGTTTATTCTTCATTTTATTCTTACGGGCATAATCTCCTTCTTCCAGCAGTTTCTGATAGCTTCCGTAGATCATGCCGCTCCAGACGAACTGGAAGACGCCGAGAGCCACCAGAATCAGCAGCAGTGCCACGGCAAACACAAACACCACATCCGGTGCATTGAAGGCGGCGCCGATCAAAATCGGGATAACACTCAAAATGCACAGCACCACGCCGGAAGCCACCACTCCTCTGTAATAAGGCTCAAAGCTTTCTTTTTTGCGCTCCACCAGCTTCCGGACGCCTTCTTCCAGAGACAGCAGTTCCTTTTCCATATATTCATAGCGATCCAGTTTCATGCCCTGCAGGATGAAAACCGACACGGCTCCCGCGATGATCAAAAGCAAAATCACCACGCCGATTCCTCCTGCCATATCCTCATTCATTGGAATGGCTTTGTATTCTGCCAGCCCGCCCAAAAGCACAAGGAGAACCGGAGAGACAATGCAGGCGGAGACCCCGACGGCAATTTTTTTGGCTGTCGCCTCCACAGTGTCCATGTATTGCTCCGCCTCTTCCTCTGTCACCTCTATGTTCTCTCTGGCTTCCGCTGTGTCTTCTCTCATCCTCATGGAATCTTCCGGATACTCTGCATTCCAGCTCCCGACTTGTTCTTCCTGCCAATTTCCCGTCTGCTCTTCTTCCAAAAAACCGGCTCTTTCCATCTGCTGCATCACGCCTGGTCTCTCTGATACCTCTCTCTCACTTTTCCAATCTCCGCTTTCTTCCCCAGTCTCTTTCAGAAGATAATCTGTGGTCACATCGAAAATTTCACTGAGCTTAAGAATTTTATCCAGATCCGGAATCGAAGCTCCGCTTTCCCATTTAGATACAGATTGACGGGAAATGTTAAGCTGCATGGCGAGTTCTTCCTGCGACCACCCTCTCTTTTTTCTCAGAGTCATTATTTTTTCTGCTAAATTCATATAAATCCTCCTGCAGTTAATTATACTATATGCCAGCCGGCCGGATTATCCGATCTTCATCTGCCGCCGCTCAGCATATCATAACTGGTATCTGCTGCAAGTATAGCAAAAAAACCGGTTGACAACTACCAAGTGCGCTTGGAAATGTGTCAACCGGCGGTTGCAATTACCTTAATCTAAAACTCCCGCACAGTAAAGACTGCCACTGACCTCGGACGCATAATAAACTGTCCGTCAATTCTCGTTTCTTCTCCTTCGTGATAAACATAACGTCCCGCGCCGTCGCCGTAAGTGTTGACACAGAGATACCAGGATCCCTTTTTAAGAGGAGGAAGCATGATCTCCACGTCCTTCCAGTAGGTATTCAGAGTGATGTAGACAATATCGTCCCGGCCTTTCTGTCGGTCATAACCGGCAAATCCCACGGAAATAGTTTTGGAATCTCCCGGCAGATTAATCTTATTGCCATCGATATCGTAGGCACGAATCGGTTCCATGCCGCAGACGGCATCCGGAAGCTTCCTGCTGATAACGATATGCTTTTTCCGAAATGCGATCATAAATTTAAAAAACTCAAACAGATTCCTGTTTTTTTCAAGCATATTCCAGTCCAGCCAGGAGATTTCATTATCCTGGCAATAACCGTTATTGTTGCCATACTGCGTATTTCCAAATTCATCACCGGCCAGAAACATCGGCGTTCCCCGGCTGCATAAGAGAACGGTGCAGGCATTTCGGATCATCCGGAAGCGAAGCTTCAATACCTCCGGATCATCGGTATCTCCCTCGGCGCCGCAGTTCCAGCTGCGATTATCGTCACTGCCGTCAGTGTTATCCCAGCCGTTGCCCTCATTATGTTTTGTATTATATGAATAAAGATCATAAAGCGTAAATCCGTCGTGGCAGGTCAGAAAATTTACACAAGAATTATAGCCGGCATAATTTCCTTTGTAATCGGAGAAAAATCCGCCATACATATCTCCTGATCCGACAATACGCCACATGGCGTCATTGGCCAGCCAGGCATCCCCCTTCAAATAGCTGCGCATGGTATCGCGGTATTTGCCGTTCCACTCTGCCCAGCGGTGGTGGGCCGGAAAGCTTCCGACCTGATACATGCCTCCGGCATCCCACGCCTCCGCTATGAGCTTGACATTACTTAAAACCGGATCAAATGCGAGGCTGCTCAAAAGCGGCGGCATATTCATCGGCGTGCCGTCTTCGTTTCTTCCAAGGATACTGGCAAGATCAAAACGAAAACCGTCAATACGATAATTGACCGTCCAGTAACGGAGACATTTCAGAATCATCTGCCGGACGATCGGATGATTACAGTTAAGGGTATTGCCGCAGCCGCTGAAATTATAATAATTGCCATCCGGCGTCAGCATGTAGTACACTTTGTTATCAAATCCTTTAAAACAGAAAACAGGTCCCTTTTCATTTCCTTCGGCTGTGTGATTAAATACCACATCCAGGATAACCTCTATCCCGTTTTCATGAAGCTCTTTGATGAGTTCTTTCAATTCCCATCCTTCATGATTAAAATTATCAGCGGAAGCATAGCTGGTATTCGGAGCAAAAAAGCTTACGGAATTATACCCCCAATAGTCCAGCAGCATTTTTCCGTCTATTTCTCTGGCATTTGCCAGCTCGTCGAATTCAAAAACCGGCATCAGTTCCACGGCGTTGATTCCCAGTTCTTTTAAATAAGGAATCTTTTCCTTCAGTCCCGCAAAGGTTCCCGGATTTTTCACCCCTGAGGAACTGTGCTGTGTAAAACCTCTGACATGAAGCTCGTATATGATCAGCTCGCACATTTCCTGTTTGGACTGCGGCATATCACCCCAGTCAAAAATGTCTTTTACGACCCGGGCATGATAAGCTCCCGCTTTTCCTTTTCCCCAGCGCCGCTGACCAGCCACCGCCCTGGCATAAGGATCCAGCAAAATATTTTTTTTATCAAAAATCAGTCCGTTTTCCGGGTCATAAGGCCCGTCTACCCGGTAAGCATACTCAAATTCCTCAATATCCAGATTAAATACTATCATAGAGTACACATCTCCGATCTTGTACTCTTCCGGAAATGGCAGTACAGCAAACGGCTCTTCCTCACCTTTTCGGAACAGCAGAAGCTCGCAGGAGGTTCCTCTGTTGGTGTGAACTGTGAAGTTTACGCCATTCTGGAGCGGCATAGCCCCATTTGTATCAAACAGTCCCGGCCGTACCGGAAAACCTGCAATTTCATCTATCGGTTTTATTGTTTCCTGCGATGTCGCCATATACGTATAATTATGTCCCTTCACCTTTTCCTCCTATTCGTCTCTTCCAGCCTGTTTTTGTCTTCTGTAATTCTCATCTTGGCGCGTGCCTGCTCTACCTGCCCTGCATCTTTTCCTCTCCGGAGCCGTCATACAGCTTCACTGAAACGGCCGAGTCCTTCGTAATCTGTTTTCTCGCCTCATTGGCTGCGTCAATGGCAAAAGATGCGCTGGGGCATCCCGGCTCGATTACATACACACCGGTCCGGAGATGAATCTTTGCTCCCGCAAACTTTCCGGACTGCGTTTTTTCGAACTCTTTATTGAGCTGGTCTATTTCTCCCAGAAAGTCACTCTGTTTTTTATACGGGATAAGAAGCAGAAACTGATCGGAAACCACCCGGGTAAAAAAGACTTCTTCCTCATTTTCCAGCTTCTCAATGAAAAAGTTGCTGTACTCTTTTAACAGCTGATCTCCCACACAATATCCAAACTTTTTGTTGAACGATTTAAAACCTATGAAATCGCTGTAGAGCATAAGATGGGAATTCGCATAATCTCCCAGAATAAAATGCTCCGCCTCAATGCGGAATCGCGAAAAAGTCATCAGCCCCGTCAGGCTGTCATAATCTGTCCAGTACGTTTCCCTGTATTCATCCCGGTTTCCTTCCTGCTTTCTTGCCAGATGCGCAGAAATAATCTTAGTCACCTCTCCAAGCTCTTTCCGGTTCTGCTTAGACCAATAACGTTTTTCCCTGCATACCACATAGGATATGGCGCCGGTATATTTTCCTTCCAGATACATGGCTGCGTAAAGCACCGTCTTTGCCTCACCCTGCATCAGTAAAGCGGCTCCGCCCGGCGAATACATACCCATATTGTCACACTGCAGAACTGTGGTCTGATACTCATCGTAGCTCTGAAATAGTGTGATAAAATCTTCTTTGGTAAAATTCCCCGGCTCATCCAGCACTTCCGGAGCATATTCCGACACCCATTGATACTGTCTCCCTGCACTTTTTTCTTTGATGTCCGTACGGATGACTGTGATCCGGTCAAGCTGAAAACGGTAGCCGATTACTTCCATGAGCAGCTTCATGGCCGCAGTAAAACTGCTGGTCTTTTCAAATATTTCAAATGCGGTGGAGATGACGTCGTTATGCATGTAGCGGATGTCGATATTGCCCTTCGGGGAAGTATCCTTCTCCATAATTTCGAATCTCTGCAGGTTATCGCAGAACACATAGCAATTCCGTCCGTTTTCTTTGGCGCGGTACAGCGCCCAGTCCGCATTTTCAAAGAGCTGGTCGTAAGTATAACCCGATACATTTTCCCTCAGGAAACAGACGCCCACGCTGCAGGTCATGGCGTAATCCTTTCCTTCAAAATGAATCTCCCGCACTGCTTTCACGAGCTGCATGGCTTTTTTTACCAGCGTCGCATGGCTGATATCTTTCAGGAAAACGACAAATTCGTCTCCTCCCGGACGCATAATCACATCTTTCGCATCAAACATCCTTGTCAGAAGCCGCGCCAGCTCCACCAGCACCTGATCTCCGAAAAGATGCCCGTACCTGTCATTGGCCTGCTTAAAATAATCCACATCAATGACCATCATCCCACAGGTGGCATAAGGGTCTTTATTTTTAAGATATTCATTGATCAGCTCTTTGCCGAAAAAATGATTGTACAGAGAAGTCAGTGAATCTCTCATCGCCCGCTCTTCCAGCAGTGCTTCTCTGTCCTTCGCCGTGGTAATATCTTTCACAAGAACAGAAAGCCTCACCGACGCATCTACTCCCCCAACCGGAATAGCCTGAAAAAGAAGTCTGATGGTTTTTTGATCATGTAAAAGGCGTACCTCCGTCTCTCCTCTTATCTTCCCCTGATAAAAATCTTTCATTTTCCACCGGTCTTCCGGATGAATAAAAGAATCATGCTGTAAATATTCCAAATAATCAGAAATCTCTTTTTTCACCGTAAGGGTGTCATCATAAAATATAAGCCGGTCTTCTTTGACAAGATATTCACAGAACACCATCCCGCAGTTTTTTAAAATGGCACTTAATATTTCTTTCTTCTGTTCACATTCATTCCTTTGCATATATCTCACTTCCGATACCTGACACCGACATGTTTTTTGTCTTTTACAGTAATAAATTATATTAAAACGTTTCTATTCTATCATATATAATTACGGTTTTCCATGAAAAAATATGCATAAAAACGAGCATAAAATGAGCCATATTTCTGAAAATCACTGACAGAAATATGGCTGTAACTTTTTTTCGGCACTTTAACCAGTCTTTTTTGTCTTTCCCGCCGGCTCTTCCTGCGGCTTTACAAAGGTCTCGCTCTTTTTTACACCGTCCGGCTCTGTATAGCCTTTCTCCATGAACAGACATTTCTTCGGGCAGGCGGTCACGCAGCTTCCGCACTGCACGCAGTCGAACCGGTCGATAGTCCAGGTCCCGGCCTTCCGGTCCACCAAGATGGCTCCGGAAGGACAGGAGCGCATGCAAAGACCGCAGGAAATGCAGTCTCCTATCTCAATACGCACATGCCCCCGCATCCGCTCCGGGTAATCTGCCGGCTCAAAAGGATACTGCGTCGTTGCCGGTCTCCGGAACAGATTTTTAAGCATTCTTCCCGCCAGGGTAAACGCTCTTATTTTATCCATATGATTTCTCCTTTCCCGTAAACAGGCTTCTCTACCGCTCTGTGCAGCTGATACACGGATCGATGGTCAGAATCAGCACCGGAACATCTGCCAGCTGGCAGCCTTTAAGCGTCTCTACCAGCGGAGGAATATTGCTGGTAGTCGGGGTTCGCAGCCGGAAACGATCCAGAAATTTTGTGCCGTTTCCTTTGACATAATAAATTGCTTCTCCGCGTGGCTGCTCAATTCGCAGAAAATATTCTCCTGACGGATTTCCCTTCACCGGCACATGGATATCTCCTTCCGGTATCTTTCCTATGGCCTCGCGAATCAGATCAAAAGACTGAAACAGCTCTTTAATCCGCACCACACATCGGCCGTAACTGTCTCCATCCGTGCATGTAACCGGCTCCATTGACAGATTCTTATATGCGCCGTATCCCAGCATTCTCACATCATATTCCACGCCGCTGGCCCTGAGCATCGGCCCCACCGCACCAAGAAGAATCGCATCATCTTTTTTAAGAATCCCGGTTCCTTTCAGACGGCTCTGCACAGTATAATCTTTTAAAAAAGTATCAACCAGCGGTTTGATATCTCTTTCAATGTCTTTTATTGTCTCCAGCAGATGTTTTAACATACTGCTGTCCATATCTTTCTGAACACCGCCCACCTGATTCACCGAGTGGATGATTCTCCCTCCTGTCGTCTCATCAAACATATCAAGGATCTTTTCCCGCACTCTCCAGCTCTCCATGAAAAGGCTCTCAAATCCAAGGGCGTCGGCCAGAAGTCCCAGCCAAAGAAGATGACTGTGTATCCGGCTCATCTCTACCCAGATTACCCGCAGATACTGCGCCCGCTCGGGCACATCAATTCCCATGACATTTTCTACTGCCATACAGTAGCCCAGCCCATGTCCGCAGCTGCAGATACCGCAGATTCTCTCTGCAATATACACATACTGTTTAAAATCTTTCTTTTTTACCAGCGTTTCCAGTCCCCGGTGAACGTATCCAATGCTCGGAACTGCGCCCACCACAGTCTCATCCTCCAGCACCAGATCCAGATGAATCGGCTCCGGCAGTACAGGATGCTGGGGACCAAAAGGTACTATGCTTCTCTTTGCCATCTTTCCCTACTCCTTTTCCTTAAACGGCGTCTCTTCCTCGATCCGGTACAGTTTATCTTTGTAATCCGGCTTGATATGAGTGATATTTACTCCAAAAAGTTCTTTTGCCTCGTTCTCCTGAAGAAATGCACAGGGATAAATCTGTGTGATGCTGGCCACTTCTTCATCTCCATAAGCTACAAAACGATATGTCCGCATGTCATACCCTCTGCAAAAAGAATAGCTCATCTCGCAGCCGCCTTCTACTGAGGTCGCGCATATCTGAACCAGCCGCCATTTTTCCGTCCTCATCTTCACAATGGCAGGGAAGAACTGCCTTGCATTAATTTCTCTGATATCATTTTTTTCTTCCATCCCTGTCACCTCTCCTTCTCTTCCGGCGTTTTCATGACCGCCTGCTTTTCATCGAGTACCGCAAGAGCTTTTACAACACCGTCTATGATCGCTTCCGGACGGGCGGCGCACCCCGGTACATACACATCCACCGGAATGACTGTGTCAATCCCGCCCCGTATATTGTAGCATTCTTTAAATACGCCGCCGGTACAGGCGCAGATCCCCACCGCCACCACAACTTTTGGCTCCGGCATCTGGCTGTAAAGCTGTTTGACCACTCTCTCTGTCTGGCTGTTGACTCCGCCTGTGATCAGCAGGATATCCGCCTGAAAAGGATCTCCTGTATTAATAATACCAAACCTCTCGATATCATACTTGGGCGTCAGACAATCCAGCACCTCTATGTCGCATCCGTTGCAGCTGCTGGCGTCATAATGAAGCAGCCACGGTGATTTTGATACTTTACCCATGTTCTTTCCCTCCTGCTCATTTATCCAGCATCAGAATCAATATATTTACGCCTCCCGCCACCAGAGTAACTACCCAGCAGCTGTAAAGAAGCGTCTTCCATTTTACACGGGCGCTGACATTGTCCCACAGCGTCTCCAGAAAGAAGATCACCGCGCAGAGCAAAAGCGCCACGATCCAGCTCCACCATGTACTGTTCACAAAAAACAGGAAGAAGATACCGAGGAGCAGAACCATCTCATAATATTCCGCAATATTCATAATGGCAAGAGTCGTGCCGGACATCTCCGTGGTCAGGCCCTTTACCATCTCCTGATGGGCGTGATGGCTGGTGGAAAGGTCAAAAGGCGACTTCCGGAACTTGATGGCTGTGGTAAACATAAAGCCTGCCAGAAGTCCCGGCATCCACAGTACCGCGCTTATATCCTCCCGAATAATGTCCGATACCAGAAAAGATCCCGTGGTAAGATAAAATCCTACCGCCACCAAAAGAGTCAGCGGCTCATAAGCCATCATCTGCAGCATCTCCCTGCTGGAACCCATATTAGAATACGGCGACGAATCACTGGATGCCGCCATAATAAGAAACATATCCGCAGTACTCAGAATGAAGAGCACCATAAGAAGATCCGCTCCAGCAAAAAGCATGCTTCCGGCGATCATCAGAATCACCAGATAGCTCATGTTGAGGAACAGCTGCACATTATTAACGCCGATCCTTTCTTTGGAAAACAGTTTACCCAGATCATAAAACGGCTGCAGAAGCTTCGGTCCCTTTCTCCGCTGCATTCTGGCGCTGATGATACGGTCAACGCCGTCCAGAAGTGCGCCGACAAAAGGGGCAAAAATCAGATAAGCCAGCACAAAAATCACTTTCACCATGACACACCTCCAATGACAAGACAGATTCCGATGACCAGCACCGCCGCTGCGATGATGATTGAAGGAATCCGCAGATGCCTCCGTCCGAACTCAAATCGCAGATACCAATTGCTCAGATATAAATGTTCTTTTTCCCCGTAACTGTTAGTAAAGAACCGGTTGTCTCCCTCGTTGATACCGTTCATATAAATCGGAACCAGCTCCGTGTGGGAGCGGCGGCTGATAAAGAACATGGCGACCGGAACCACAAAGATGGAAACCAGCATGATCGCCATTGTAGCCAGCACACTCATGGAAAGTACATCTTTGGAATTGCCGAAAAGCTGGCGTACGATTGGGTTGACAAGCCATCTTGCCACCAGAGGCAGAAGCAGACACATGAGCAGCATGACGCAGGCGTGAAACAGCATGGACAGATACTCGTCTTTTCTTGTCACATCCTTAACTGTATCCCTCGGGATATGCCGGCAGAGCAGTTTGGATAACCATTTTGTCCAATAAAACATCGTCGTCGCGCTGCCATACGCGATACACAGAACCAGCACTACATTTCCTGAATCCACAAACGCCTTGAGCGCCACCCATTTGGAAATCAGCATCCCGAACGGCGCCAGATACATGCCTGCAATGCCAATGCCCATGATATAGGCCAGACGAGGCACACGGATGATGAGGCCATGCATATCCTCAATGTCTCTGGATCCCAGTGTATTTTCCGTGGCGCCCACAGACTGGAACAGCATGGATTTGCTGACCGCATGGAACATCATAAGGAAAATGGCAGCCCACACAGTCTCCTCCACTCCAATACCTGAACAGGCCACAATCAGTCCCAGATTAGAAATGGTGGAAAAAGCCAGCACTTTTTTTGCATCATTCTGTGCAATGGCCATCATACTTGCCATAATAAACGTAAGACCCCCGATACTCGATACGATGAGACCCACCAGATTACCGGAAAGCGCCGGAGAAATCCGGATCAGCAGATAAACGCCGGCTTTTACCATTGTCGCACTGTGCAGAAGAGCGCTGGACGGCGTCGGCGCCACCATGGCTCCCAGCAGCCAGGTGGAAAACGGTAGCTGTGCCGATTTGGTCAGTCCAGCCAGCGACAAACACATCAGAGGAAGAAGCGCTCCCGTACTCACCACTTCCGTAAGCTGCAGCGATTCCTGTCCCAGTGCCATCAGGACTATGGCTATGGCAAAGCCTAAACCCCCCAACAGATTCATCCACAGAGCACAAAAACTGTTTCCTACCGCTTCTTCCGCGCGGGTATAGCCAATCATTAAAAAAGAAATAACACTGGTAATCTCCCAGAAAAAATAAATCCAGATAAGATTTTGTGAAAGCACCAGCCCGAACATAGCGGCAAGGAACAGAAACAGCATGGAAAAGAAAAATGGCTGTCTGTCTTTTACATCTTTATGATGCTGGTGATACCCCTTCATATAGCCAACTGTATAGATGCAGATAAAACCTCCGATAAACGCAATGATAATACACATCAATATCGTTAGCCAGTCCACCATCATATGCGGTCCCTCCGTCACCTCCGCGGTAAATTCCACGTACAGCACCAGCACCGTCTGCAGTATGGACAGAATCATGGGGAGCACCCTTTTGTACCGGACACTCAGCCAGACGATCAGACACATAAGAAAGATATCTCCCGCCGTCATCAAATGGTCGATGGTCTCTGTCCGTGGATAGAACATCCATGTCTTCGCTCCGCCGCCAATCCAGTCCGCAATAAACACAACCGTCATGGCCATGATCGCTCCGGCACCCGCATAGACAATATAACCCCGTATTTTTTCATTTCGGACTATCTGAAAAACCACTGCCAGCACTGCCGGAATTCCAATCAGGAATGGTATCATCGATGTTGTCCTCCTTTCATTTCCTCTCTTTTCAGGCAGTAGTCAGAAACTGCCCTTTTTCTATATATATCACCCTGATTTTAATCCTCATTCACAAATTTTACAAGACTTCTGCCGGATTTTGTGTTTATTTTAACTAATAATGTGATAAAATGTCTCTGAGATAAATTACAAGATCACAGGAGAACATCCATGCATGAATTGAGTATAACCGAACATCTTCTCAAAGACTGCATCAGAGAAGCGCAGGCGCAGAACGCATCAAAAATCCGGAGCATCCGGCTGTGCATCGGAACTCTCCGGGGCATCGTACCTGATTGTATCCAGATTTATATGGACATGCTGTCAGAAGGGACTATCGCTGAAGGAGTACGCATCGAATCCGAGACCCTTCCTATCCGGGTGCGCTGCATGGACTGCGGAAAAGAGGGAGAAATCACTCCCCATCATCTGGAGTGCCCCCATTGTAAGAGTCTGCGCCTTACGCTCCTGTCCGGAAAAGAGTTTTACATAGAGAGTCTGGAGATTGATGTAGCAGAGAACACAAGCAAAACTGCACAGGAGGCGAATATCCATGGAAATAAAAATACTGCATCAGGTCATGGAGTGGAATGAGGATGTCAGCGAAGAAGTAAAAGATACCCTGGCTTCCCGTCACATCTGTATGATTAACGTTATGGGAAGCCCCGGCGCCGGGAAAACCAGCCTGATTTCTGCTTTGATCGAACGGCTGCGCAACGATTTCCGTATCAGTGTCATTGAGGGGGACATCGCAGGGCAGGTGGACGCCGAGCGAATTGCCAGCCTCGGCATTCCCGCTGTTCAGCTGAATACGGACGGAGCCTGCCATATCGAGGCCATGAGCATCCGGCATATCCTTCCCGAACTTCCTCTGGATGACCTGGATGTTATTTTTGTGGAAAACATCGGCAATCTGGTATGTCCTGCCGAATTCCGCATCGGCGAATCTCTCCGCATTACTCTCCTGAGTATCCCGGAGGGAGACGACAAAGTAGAAAAATATCCCCTCATGTTCACAGACACTGATTGTCTTGTCCTTAACAAATATGATATGCTGCCTTATTTTGATTTTGATGAGGCAAGGATCCGCTCCAACTACGAGACGGTCAACCCAAACGCCCCTCTTTTCTGCGTCAGCAGCAGAACCGGGGACGGACTGGGAGCGCTGGCAGCGTTTCTTTCTGAACAGATCCATAAAGCGCAGCATCCCGAAGAGTCCTGCGCAAATCATGGAGCAGCGTCCGGGAATCAGTTAAAAAATAACCATTGAACAATGCTGCCGCAATCCTACCGGCTTCAGGCGGTGGGATAAAAAATACGAAGGGAGTACAATAATATGTGTCTGGCAATGCCCATGAAAATCAACGAAATAGACGGTCCTCTGGCCCGCTGCGAGGCCGGCGGACTCTCTCAGAATATCCGCATTGATTTCATCACGGACCCAAAACCCGGGGATTACGTCATGGTTCATGCGGGATTTGCTATCGAAAAAATGTCAGAAAAGGAAGCCCTGGAAAATATCGAGCTTCTTGAGGAAATAAAAAATGCTTTATGAAAACTGGTTTAAAAATCCGGGGGATGTGCCGTTTCTCCTTAAGAAAATCACTGAGTACAGCAAACAGACCGGCCCCATCCGTCTGATGGAGGTCTGTGGAACTCACACCATGTCCATCGCCCGCAGTGGGATCAAAAGCGTTCTGCCGGAAAATGTACAGCTTCTCTCCGGCCCCGGCTGTCCGGTCTGCGTCACCCCCGCCAATATCATCGATATGATTCTCTCTCTGTCCGAACGGGAAGATATTCTGATCACCAGCTACGGAGATCTTCTCCGGGTTCCCGGTTCCATCCGGGGAGACAATCTTTTGAAACGCCGCGCTGGCGGCGGGAATGTAGAATCCGTCTACTCGCCCATGGACGCGCTCCGGCTGGCCGAAGATCATCCTGAAAAGGAAGCTGTCTTCCTTGGCGCAGGCTTTGAGACCACCGCACCCGGAACGGCCGCCTGCCTTCTGGAAGCTGCTTCCCGCCGCCTCGATAACTTTTCTGTACTCTGCCTGTTAAAACAGACCGAACCAGCCCTGCGCTCCCTCATCGAATCCCCGGATTTTGCCGTCAGTGGATTCCTCTGTCCGGGACATGTGGCCGCTATCATCGGAGCGGATCGTTTTTCTTTTCTGCCCGGCGACTACCGGCTGCCTGGCGTTGTGGCCGGCTTTGAAGCTGCAGACCTGCTTTGCTCTATTCTGGAACTGACACGGATGCTTGCCGAAAACCGCCCGGCTCTCAAAAACGAATATACCCGCCTCGTCCGGCCGGGAGGTAATCCAGCGGCTCTTTCTCTCATGGAAAAAGTCTTTCGTCCGGCGCCGTCCCGCTGGCGGGGACTTGGATACATTGACGGCAGCGGTTATGCCATCCGGGACGAGTACGCCTCCTGGGACGCCATGCAAAAGTTCTCTCTGAAGCCCCCGGCAGAAACCGAGATTCCCGGATGTCAGTGTTCCGGCGTTATCCGCGGCGTCGTTCGTCCTGCAGACTGCCCGCTGTTTGGGAATATCTGCTCTCCAGCCAGCCCGGTTGGCCCTTGCATGGTATCCGGAGAAGGCGCCTGCGCCGCAGCGTATCAATACGGATAATTGTGGATATAACTATCGTTTCCGTCTGCAATAAATAATTATAAGTTAAATTATTTTATCGACAAATATGAAAAATAAAACAACAAGTAATACAATGATGAATACCAACACAAAAAATATAGATAAACATAACACAGAAATTATGAGCGAACGCATCACTCTGGATTATGGCAGCGGCGGTCTGAAAACGGCAGAGCTGATTGACAGCATTCTCCTGCCCGCCTTCGATAATCCCGCTCTGGCTTCTCTGGGTGACGGAGCACTGCTGAAAGGAAACAGGCAGCTGGTTTTCTCCACCGACAGTTTCGTGGTCACTCCGTGGCGATTTCCCGGCGGCGATATCGGAAAGCTCTCTGTCTGCGGTACTGTCAATGACGTCTGTATGGCAGGAGGCGAGCCAAAATATTTAAGTCTTTCCTTTATTCTGGAAGAAGGCTTTCTTTTTGCCGATTTCCGGAACATCGTATCTTCCATCGCCGAAGAAGCAAAAAAGGCAGGCATCTCCATCGTCACCGGAGATACCAAAGTAGTAGAAGCCGGCAAGTGTGACGGTATCTATATCAACACTGCCGGCATCGGCTTCCAGAGAGCCTGCCTGCCAGGCAAGACCGGCATCCGCCCCGGCGACGCGGTTCTTATCAGCGGTACCATAGGGTGCCACGGCACTGCGGTCATGATGGCCCGCTCCGGCCTGCTGACTGCGGACAGCCCTCTGGTCTCTGACTGCCGCCTTCTGCACGAGATCAGCGCAGCGGCGCTTACCGCCGCCGGCGCCATGAGACATGGTTCTACGACACCTGATTCTATGCCGCATCACATGTCTGACGCCATCCGCATCATGCGCGATCCCACCAGAGGCGGCGTCGCCACCACTCTCAACGAATTTACGGAACAGATGCCTTTCTCCATCGAACTGGATGAGTCTTCTCTTCCTTTTGATACTTCAGTGGAAACAGCCTGTCACATGCTGGGACTGGACCCACTCTACTGCGCCTGTGAAGGACGGATGCTTGTGGTCTGTGCCTCGGAGGCTGCCGCGCAGATTCTTACCGCCATGCAGAAGACTCCCGGCGGAGAACATGCCGCGCAGATCGGCACTGTCACAAAAGAAATGCCAGGCAAGGTTATCCTGAAAACCTCCATCGGCGGACGGCGCATTTTATCCAGACTGACCGGTATCCAGCTGCCCAGAATCTGCTGAGACAGCCGGCCCGTCAAATGCTGAGGCGGCGGCACAGACCTGCGCAAAGATAACGCGCGGTTCCGGTCCGCAGCCTCCTCCCCTCTTCCTTCATAATCACAGATTTATTATATATTTGCGATACAATACGGTAAATATCCGTAAGGGAACAGTATTTACAGATATGTTGAGAAAACATATAATAGACAAGATTTTGTACACAAAAAAGTAATGGAGGAAATTTATGAATAACAGAAAAAGCTCAGCTATTCTTTTAGGCGCGCTGACCGCTGCCATCGTCTTTCTTAATTATTATCTGGTCATACACAGAATACATTTCTGGGGATTGTTCTACGAATTTTCCAGCAATATCAATAATCCACGAGCTGTTCTCAGCTCCGCGGTATTAATTGGAGGGCTTACATATATTGTCATGGCTTTCCTGCGTTTCCGGAACGGAAATATGCCTGTCATTATGATCGTCCTCCCCCTGCTTTCCATTATATTATACCGGTTTATTTTTGAATATAACTCTCTGGGGCTTATTCTTCCTCTTATCACTATGGTGATTCAATTTGTTCTGGGTATTGTCCCGACGCTCCTCTGGGTGATGATAAACTGGGTACTGCGTCTGCTGCCCCTTCCGTCGATGATTCACACGGCGCTGTCTGTCGCTATAGCTGCAGTGCTTGCCGTGGGTACAGCCTTTCTTTTCAGCCGAAAAGTAAAGTACAAACGAAAAAAAATCATTAAAACCAAACGAGGAAAAAATAAACACTCCTCTACCCACACAGAAGTCATTTCTGAACCGGGACAGCAATTATACCAGCCGGTTACCGGCCACGCTTCCGGCACTGACAGCAGCGCGGCAGAAGAGATCGACCAGCCGGCCGCAGAACAGACAGGCAGCCAGAACCTGAATAACATTTATGAGAAACACGGATACCACGTAAGTGGACAGATCAACTGGACCGGCAGTATGCAGGAAGGTTCCTGTTCCATAGACCTCTCTCTCCAATGCCGTACCGTACCGGATCATGTTTACCGGATTACCGGAAACGGATGGGAAAGCTCAGCTTCTCTCACAGGCGTCCTTCAGGTCAACGCCGTTGCAGAAGCGATCAACGGGACAGATCAATACGACATCAGCGGAACCATCCAATACGATGAAACTGCTTTTGCCAGAGTGGAACTGCATTTATCTGACAACGCGCAACGGATATCCTATGTTATTAAAGGCGAAATCAGTAATTTCTCAGCCTCTCAGCCGGGTTACCGCCGCGTATATCTGATTTTTGAAGACCTGCAGAATCAAAATGATTTTTATGCCGAAGGTTCCTATGAATCAAACGGCCTTCACTAAAAAACAGTCTTGTTCCGGATATAATGTCCGAAACAAGACTGTTTTTTCTCTGTCATTTTGTCTCTATCCTCTGTATCCATGCGCGCATGCCCACAGTAGCCGGCTGCCTTATCCCTGATGATGACCGCAGTCGCTATGTCCATGACAATGCCCTTCTCCCTCATGGTGGCCGCATCCGCCTTCACCATGTTCATGCTCATGATGTGCGCACCGGGTATCCGGGTCATAGTCAAGATTGCCGTTGAGAAATGCCTCAACCGCCGCGTCAGCAGTCCCGCTCACTCCCGGATACAACTTGATACCCGCCTCATCGAGAGCCATCCGGGCGCCGCCGCCAATTCCTCCGCAAATGAGCATATCTGCTTTCAGTCCGGCCAGGAAACCTGCCAGAGCTCCATGTCCATTTCCGGCAGTATCCACTACCTCTTCATGAACCACCTTTCCATCTTCCACATCATAGATTTTCATCTGGCTGGTATGTCCAAAATGCTGATATACATTTCCATCCTCGTAAGTTACTGCAATTCTCATAATATATGCTCCCTTCTTTTTCTTCGATCTTTCCATTTGTTCATCCGAAAATTCCGGCTGCGTCCACCGGCAGCGCCGCCCACAGCCTCGTTCTCCGGCATCCTTTCCCCGGCAGATCTGGTAATTTCCCCCGGCGATCCGCAGCTGCTTTCCATTAACCAGACAATCCGCAATCTTATAGCGGGCCTTTTCATAAATCTCTGTCACTGTCGTCCGGGAAATATCCATCTGTGCAGCGCACTGGGCGTGGGTCTTTTTCTCATAGTCCACCAGGCGGATCACCTCATATTCATCCACCGTCAGCGAAACTTCTTCCACCCCGTCCCTGCCACATGGAGCGAAACGGTCAAACGCCGGTTCATCGCACACACGCCGGCATCGGCTGGGTCTTGCCATCCGGTCACCTCCGTTCACATCATTTACGACATATGTCGATAATATTATGACACAAATGAACGAATTAATCAAGAGAATCAGGAACAATTTTCTTACAGATACCTCTCCATATTCTCAAAAATTACATAGTACGCGTTGGCATACATGTGGATTCCCTCCACGGTAAATTCCTTTTTGAGCCGTCCGTGCTCATCCCGGAGTCCTTCGCTGACATCAATAAAATGCAGTCCCATCTCCGCTGCCAGTCCGGCAATCCGCTGGTTCGCTGCCTCAATGTTTTTGTTGTTCCGATTGGTGAAGGAGGCCGCTCCCTGTTCACAGCGGGAAAGTTTATCTGTCTCATTGACCGGATAGTAGGCCATGACATAAACTTCCGCCTGCGGCAGCCGCTCTTTGATCTGAGTGAGAATCCTGCCATAGTTTGCCAGCAGCGCGTCCTCCGAATAGTCCGTCGCGCCGATATCATTAGTCCCGATATTAATAAAAATCCGGGACGGCTCCAGATCAAACACCATGGTATCCATGTGATTCAGCATATCCAAAGTGGTAAATCCGCTCACGCCCCGATTATATATCCGGTACGAAAGTCCTTTTGTCATAAGGATCTCATTGACCGGAAACTGCTCCATCAGCGAGGAACCGGTAAAAAGAATCTGCCCCTTTCCGGCGTACTGATTCAGGATACTCAGTTTCTCAATACGTTCCTGCTGTTCTTTTTGAACCCGGAGAGCTTCCCGGGCTTCCCACTGTTCTTGATTCATTTTTTATCATTCCTTCCTTCGCTTTCTTTGCTCTACATACAATATCCGTGCTCCGCCATATGGAATCAAAACACCAGCTGCACCAGCAGCATATAGCATATGGTTCCACCTGCGATGGACAAAAGCATCTGCCGCTTCCAGAGATGCAGTGCAATGACCAGAACAATGGAAATCAGCTCCGGTATCCCGTGACTTCCCGTGAAGATGCTCACGTTTCGCAGGCAGTAGATCACGAGCAGGCCGAACACGGCGGAGGGCAGAACTTTGCCCAGATACTGCACATATTTCGGCACGGGCTTGTCTGCCGGAAAAACAATAAATGGCAAAAAACGTGTGATGGCAGTGCCGAGAACCACCATGGCGATGGTGATGATTTGCTGTAAAAGAGTCATACTATACCTCCTTCTTTTTCTATGGTGCCCCGCAGAAGGGTCAGTACGCCCAGCATGGCGAACATAGACGGGATGATAAAGTTATCAGCGCCAAAGGCCAGCAGGCACAGAACAGAAAGGCCGATGCCGATCAGCGCGCTGGTATGCCGTTTCTCTTTCAGCCACTGTTCCAGGAAAATTACCACAAACATGGCGGTCATGACAAAGTCAAGTCCCTCTGTGTTGAAATGTATCAAAGATCCGAAGATACCTCCCAGCGTCGCGCCGAAGAACCAGTAAAAATGGTTCAGCAGCGTCACAAAAAACATGAACCAGCCTCTGTCCACGTCGTCCGGTATATCGGCGGTATAGTTGATGGAAAAACTTTCGTCGCACATGCCAAAAATCAGGTATATTTTCTTCCATCCGATTCCCCGGAATTTTTCCAGCATGGATATGCCGTAAAACAGGTGGCGGGCATTGATCATGAGGGTCATGGCCAGCGCCTGCAGCGGATTAAACGCTCCCAGCAGCAGGTTTACCGCCACAAATTCCACCGAACCCGCAAAGATGGTGATGCTCATAAGCATCGGATACCAGAAGCTGAATCCGGAGACATTCATGTAGATTCCATAGGTCAGCCCCAGAAACCAGAAACCGGCAAAGATCGGTATCGTATAAGGAAATGCGGTTACAAAAGCTTTTTTTATTACGTCTGATTTTTTCTCTGATTGTATATAAGGTTTTGTATGCATTGGTTTTCTCCCTTTAGTAAATCTCCTATTTCCTCGTGAGAAGGCAGACCGTCTCCATCTCCTCCGTCATCGGGAACATGTCAACCGGCTGTATCTTCTTTACGCGATATCCGTTGCCAGCCAGATATCCGAGATCCCGTTTCAGGGTTTCCGGATTGCAGGAAATGTACACCACTTTTCCCGGTTTCAGGCGCAGAAGGGAGTCCAAAAACTTCCGGTCGCTGCCGGCGCGGGGCGGGTCCATGAAGACCACGTCGGCCTTCTGTCCGGCCGCCGCCATTTTGACCATGAATTCTCCGGCATCCGCTTTATAAAAACGAATATTTTTTATTTTGTTCATCTTGGCATTGGCGATGGCGTCGCGGACTGCATCGCCGTTTAGCTCGACGCTGATCACTTCTTTGGCCTTGCCGCTGGCAACCATACCGATGGTTCCGATGCCGCTGTAGGCATCAATCACTCTCTCCTTGCCGGTGAGTTCCGCATATTCCATGGCTTTACGATACAGCACCTCTGTCTGCACAGGGTTCACCTGATAAAAGGATTTCGGTGAGATCCGGAACCGCTTGCCGCATAAAATGTCCTCTATGTATCCTTTTCCGTAGAGAACCTGCTGCTTGTCGCCGAGCACCATGCTGGTGCTGCGGTCATTGACATTGGCCACAATGGTCGTGATCTCCGGGTGCAGCTTCCGGAGTGCTTTGACAAAATTATTTTTTGACGGAAATACCGGGGACGCTGTCACCAGCACCACCATAATCTGTCCGGTATGGTATCCGGTCCGGATTAAAATGTGCCGCAGGAAGCCGTAACCGGTATCCTCGTTATACGCCCGCATCTTAAAGGACTTCATCAGACCGGCCACCGACTGCATGATTGCGTCGGCTTTCTGATCCTCGATGAGGCAGGAATCCACCCGGACAACCCGGTGACTCTTCGCCTCATAGATGCCCGTGTATCCGTTCCCTCTGCGGTCCGCCGCCACCACGCCGTGTACCTTATTGCGGTAATGATACGGGTCCTTCATGCCAATCATCGGCTGCACTCTGCAGAACGCTCCCAGCAGACTTTCCTCCCGCTGCTGCTTCCGCTCCAGCTGCTTCTTATAAGGCAGGTGCACATACTGACAGCCGCCGCATTTCTTCTCATATGGGCAGACCGGAGTCTTGCTTGCGGATAATGAACTGCTCCCGTTTCCCTGTTTATTCTTTTTGTCCTGTTTTTGATTATTTTTATTCTTTATAAATTTTTCTTTATTGTCTGTTCTCATATTTTTCATTTTCTATATTCTTTCCCGCACAGCTGCGCCTGTTGATTCCATCATTATTCGGTTTTCCTGTAAATCCTTTCATCGCTTTACTCTCTCAGCTCCCGGTACGTCTCCAGATACCTCTCTTCCACTTCCCGCCGCGGCATCTCCGAGAATACCGGGCGGCTTTGGAGGCCTGCGCCCGGATTGCCGCAGCCGACGCCCATGTAGTGGAGGAACTCAAAGTACAGCAGGGTTTTGTCTATTTCTTTGACGGCTTTTTGCTCCGCTTCGCTGGGCGTCCGCCCGGCGAACTTCCGATAGATCATGTCGAGCAGATGGTCTTCTGCTTCCCGGTAGCCTTCCATCCGGGCCTTCACCGGCTGGATGAAGTCTCCGAGGTAGGCTTCCGCTCCGTCGTGAAGCAGGCAGAAAAGCTGCGTCTGCCGGGGCAGGTTTCTCGCTTTTGCTTCCGCAGCACATTCCAGGCAGTGCTGCGCCACCGTATGTACTTCGGGAAAATGTCCGTTGGCCCGGCTGATCATAGACAGGGCGTGGGCGATATCTTCGATGCGCACCTGCTCCGGCTCGGGAGCCAGCGGGTCCATAAAAAGACCGGTATATGTCATGATATTCATTTTATTTTCCTCCCGGTATAAAATAACGCAGACAGCTTTCCGCCATCTGCGTTATTGTCATTTGTCATCAATGATGCAACAATTATTTCGCCACGATATTCACAATTCTGCCCGGCACGTAGATCTCCTTGCGGATGGTTCCGGTCAGCTTATTGCCCAGAGCCTCTTTTGCCTTGGCAAGGACGTCATCTTTGTCGGCGTCTGCCGGGATGAAGATGGTGCATCGGGTCTTTCCGTTAACCTGTACAGGAATCTCAATCTCGTCGTCCTTCATGGCGTCCTCATCGTATTCCGGCCAGGTCTGATCAAATACGGAATCTGTGTGGCCGAACTGCTCCCACAGCTCCTCTGCGATGTGCGGAGCAAACGGAGCGAGAAGGATGATATAGGTCTCCAGAGTGTTTTTGTCCACGCCGCCTTTTTTGCTCAGATCGATGAGCTTGTTGTTGTATTCCATGAAACCGCTGACAACAGTGTTCAGACTGAAGGAATTGAGACGGGTGGTGATGTCGTATACCAGCTTGTGGCGTACTTTTACCAGCTCGTCGGTCTCCGCCACATCTTTGTCCTTGTTGTCCATGGCCATCTTCCAGAAACGATTCAGGAAACGGTATACGCCGTCGATTCCCTTGTCGTCCCACTCGGAATCCAGTTCCGGCGGTCCCACAAACAGTTCGTAGAGACGCAGGGAGTCACAGCCATAATCTCTTACCAGATCGTCCGGAGAAACAACATTTCCTTTGGACTTACTCATCTTGATACCGTTCTTTCCGGTGATCATACCCTGGTTGAAGAGCTTCTTGAACGGCTCGTCAAAGTCGATCGCTCCGATGTCATATAAGAACTTGGTGTAGAATCTGGAGTATAACAGATGAAGCACCGCGTGCTCCACGCCGCCGATGTACATGTCAACCGGCAGGTATTTGTCTGCTTTTTCCTTGCTCACCAGTTCTTTGTCATTCTTACTGTCCACGTAACGCAGGAAGTACCAGGAAGATCCGGCCCACTGCGGCATGGTGTTGGTCTCTCTCTTGGCCGGAGCGCCGCAGCACGGACAGGTGGTGTTCACCCAGTCGGTGATGCCTGCCAGCGGTGATTCGCCGGTTCCGGTCGGTTCGTATTTTTCCACATCCGGAAGCAGCAGCGGCAGCTCTTCTTCCGGTACAGGCACCGCTCCGCATTTCGGGCAGTGTACGATAGGGATCGGCTCACCCCAGTAACGCTGACGGGAGAATACCCAGTCACGGAGCTTGTAGTTGACTTTCTTCTTGCCGATGCCTCTTTCTTCAATCATGGCAGGAGCTTCTTTTTTCAGCACAGCGGATTCCATGCCGTTCCACTCGCCGGAGTTGATCATGGTTCCCACAGCGTCGGTGTAAGCCTCTGTCATGTTCTCGATCTCTTTGCCGTCTTTGGCGATAACCTGAATGATCGGGATATCGAACTTCTTCGCAAACTCAAAGTCACGGTCGTCATGGGCAGGTACGCACATGATGGCGCCTGTACCGTAGTCCGCCAGTACATAGTCGGCCAGCCAGATCGGAATCTTGGCGCCGTTTAACGGGTTGATGGCGTAGGAGCCTGTGAACACACCGGTCTTTTCCTTATCCTGCAGACGATCCACGTTGGACTTCATGCTGGAATCAAAAATGTATTTTTCCACCGCTTCTCTTGTCTCGTCGGTAGCCAGTTCTTTCGCCAGAGCATGCTCCGGAGCAAGAACCATGAATGTTGCGCCGTGGAGCGTATCCGGACGTGTGGTGTAAACTGTAATCTTATCCTCTCTTCCCTCCACCGGGAAATCCACTTCAGCGCCGTAGCTCTTGCCGATCCAGTCAGTCTGCATCTTCTTAACCTTCTCCGGCCAGTCCAGCTTATCCAGATCGTTCAACAGACGGTCCGCGTATTTGGTGATGCGCAGCATCCACTGTTTTAAGTTCTTCTTGGTCACCGGAGAGCCGCAGCGCTCGCAGCAGCCGTCCACAACCTCTTCGTTGGCAAGACCTGTCTTACAGGAAGGACACCAGTTGATCGGCATCTCCTTTTCGTAAGCCAGTCCGGCCTTGAACATTTTTACAAAAATCCACTGAGTCCATTTGTAGAAATTCGGGTCAGTGGTGTTGACCTCCATATCCCAGTCGTAAATAGCCGCGATCTCATTGATCTGGCGCTTGATATTTCTGATATTTTCTTCTGTGGTAACTTTTGGATGAGTTCCCATCTTGATGGCGTAGTTCTCTGCCGGAAGACCAAAAGCGTCCCATCCCATCGGATGAATCAGATAATAGCCCTGAAGCATCTTATAACGGCTCCAGACATCGCTGATCACGTATCCTCTCCAGTGTCCCACGTGCAGTCCGCTGCCGGACGGATACGGGAACATGTCCAGACAGTAATATTTCGGTTTCTTACCGTCATCGACATTTACAGGATGTTCCTCCCAATTCTTACGCCATTTCTGTTCAATGGCTCTATGATTATATGGTACTGCCATTTTCATTTCCTCCTGTTTTATAATCTGCCGCTGCCGTTCTATTAGATGACAGCTGTTTATTCTTATTATAATATAATAATAATTTTCCTGTTGAATAATAAAGAGTTCTGCCAGACAGAACTCCCGCGCCCGGAGCGATCGCCCCGGCGGCAAAGTTCTGTTCTCTTTATCAGAGAGTCTATCCCGCTATGCCGTATTTCAAACAGCAGCGTCCGCCGGTTCCTGCGGCTGCTTTTTCACAGTAAATGTAACTTTTATCGACTTAGTAAGCAGCGTCCTCGGGTCTGTCACTGTATAAGTGACTTTATATTTGCCCGGCTTCGACGTATTGACCTTTCCCTTTACTTTTATATATTTCTGCAATACAGAACCGGATGTGACAGGCGATGAAACCTTCATCCATTTTTTCAGTTTCTTTTTATTTACCTTGCTGCCATATTCCAGTTTCCTTGGCGCAGACTTTTTCAGCTTGAACTTTGGATAATACGGATTCGCCGGATCCGGATCCGTTGGATCCCAGCCGCTTCGTCTCGCTGTGGATATCTTTATCTTATCACAGGTCGGCTTCTGCAGATTTCTTGATTCCCCGATCACGACTCTTGTTCCGAGACCACAGTTATCATAAATCCATTTTGCGTCCACGACAGCCAGCCGGATACATCCGGCGGACGCCTGAGTTCCCAGCTTATTGTATTCTACTGTCTCCACCTGATTTTTTGCCACCCTGTAATATGGAACGGAATGGAACAGATAAGAACCATAGATTCTCGTACAATACTGTCCGTACACCCCGCCGTAAAGAGCATGCCAGCGCATTTTACTCACTGTATTATATGTACCCCGGATAGTGGAATAGCCTCTTCCCGTGGAACAATACATCGCGCGGACTACCTTTCCTGTCCTGCTGCTTACCACATTGATAATATTGGTTCTCCGGTTTACATAAATCGTATACTGACTGGCCGCCTCTGTGTCGAGCTTCTGTCCGTACAGAAATGCCGCTCCGCACAACAGCAGCATGACCGCCATGAAATATCGTCTTATTTTCATAAATCTCTCCCTTTCCTCTGTGTCGGTTATTATGCGTTCTGCCTGCCGCATTATCGGGCTCTGGGTATTATTATATAATTTTTCTCTCGTTTGTAAAGAAAAAGTTGCTGAAAATATGCCTGTAAGCGCTCAAAAATGCCTTTATTGCCCTCTCTCCCAAAATGTGATATAGTAAACGGGATAAATCGATACTTCAATGTTAAGGAGGCGTAATCATGATTGAATTTAACCATTTTAATTTTAACGTTTTAGACCTGAACAAAAGCATTGCATTCTATAAGGAAGCTCTCGGTCTTTCCGTTGTCCGCGAAAAGAACGCGTCGGACGGAAGTTATAAAATCGTATATCTTGGCGACGGACGTACCGGATTTTCCCTGGAACTGACCTGGATGCGCGACCGCAAAGAACCATATGATCTGGGAGACGAAGAGTTCCATCTGGCGTTCAAAACCGATGAATACGATGCCTTCCATAAAAAACACGAAGAAATGGGCTGCATCTGTTTTGAAAATCCTTCCATGGGCATTTACTTTATCAATGACCCGGACGGATACTGGGTTGAGATTGTTCCGGTAAGATAGCACCTTGCCCGGATCATTCTCTTAAAGGAACTTTTTATGCGTTACGACAAAACATCTATCCAAAAGAGAAGAAAGCAGCTCCATTCCAGGAAAAAGAGAATTCACAGTTCTCTTTCCACCCTACTGTTTAAAGTATTTCTTCTGTTTCTCCTGGTGGTCATCGCCGGGGGCTGCGGACTGGCGTTGGGTTCTGTACAGGGGATGATCGAGACCACTCCCACCGACTATAACCTGAAGCCAAAATACTCTGCAACGATTATTTATGATGACAGCGGCGGAAAAACTGAAGTTTTAAGCGACTATTCTTCCAACCGCATCATTGTGGATTATGATCAGATTCCCGCCAATCTGAGAAACGCCTTCATCGCCATAGAAGATGAGCGTTTTTACGAACACAACGGCGTGGATTTAAAGGGAATCATCCGTGCAGGTTTCACTGCGCTGCGCAATGGTGGCGCCACTCAGGGGGCCAGCACTATTACTCAGCAGCTCATCAAAAACAATGTGTTTGAGGTCTGGGACGAGAGTAATTTCCTGGCAAAAATCAAACGAAAGATCCAGGAGCAGTACCTTGCCATCCAGGTGGAAAAAAATACTTCCAAAGAAGAAATCCTCACCGATTATCTCAATACTATCAATCTGGGGAAGGGAACTCTCGGCGTGGAATCTGCCGCCAATTATTATTTTGATAAATCCGTTGACCAGCTCACACTGTCGGAATGTGCGGTACTTGCCAGCATCACCAAAAATCCGACTCGTTTGAATCCCATTGATCACCCGGAGGATAATAAGGAGCGGCGTGACATTGTTCTTAAGAAAATGTATGAACTGAATTACATTTCCAACGAAGAATATGAGGAGGCTCTGTCAGACGATGTGTATTCCCGCATCTCAAAAACACAGGCCAATTCCACCCAGCGCTCTGTATACTCTTATTTTACTGACGCTCTGATCACACAGATCGTGGAGGACCTGCAGAGCGAGTACGGCTACACCCAGTCACAGGCATACAATCTGGTATACCGGGGAGGCCTGCGGATTCATTCCACGCAATCCTCTCAAATGCAGAATATCGCGGATACCGTCATCAATGATAAGAGCAATTATCCGGTGGATACCGATTATTCTCTGGAATATGATCTGCATGTCACAAGGGAAAACGGAGAATCCATCACTTACACAGAGCGGGATATCCGGGACTATTTCCGCAATGCGGGAGACAGCGACTACCGAACCATTTATCCTACCAAAAAGGCCATGCGCAAGGACATTCGCAAGTTCAAGAAGAATACTCTTGCCGACGGGGATGAAGTTCTCACGGAGAATATCCGTTCCACCCTGCAGCCGCAGGTTTCTTTCTCGCTCATTGACCAAAGTACAGGGCAGGTAAAGGTTCTTGTGGGAGGACGCGGCGAAAAGAAAGATGATCTGGCCTTAAACCGTGCCACGGCATTTACAAGACAGCCGGGCTCCACATTCAAGATTTTGTCCACCTATGCGCCGGCTCTCGATACCGGAGGCATGACCCTTGCCACGGTATTTGACGACGCTCCATATACCTACGAAAACGGCGACAGGGTGACGAATTATAATCCTGATGAATACCGGGGCCTCATCACGATACGGGATGCCATCATCGACTCCAACAATATTGTTGCTGTCAAAGCCCTGACACAGCTTACACCGCAGGTAGGTTATGATTTTCTGCTGAAGCTCGGATTTACCACCCTGGTCAATAACCGTCAGACTTCCAACGGCAGCACGGAAAGCGATGTAAACCAGGCACTTTCTCTGGGAGGCATCACTGACGGCGTTACAAATGTAGAGCTGACCGCTGCTTACGCAGCCATTGCCAACCACGGATATTATAATGAACCGATTCTCTATACTACTGTGGAGGACAGCCACGGCAACGTTCTCCTTGAAAATGAATCCTCACCGAAACAGGTTATGAAAGCGACCACTTCCTGGCTGCTGACAGATGCCATGAAGGACGTGGTATCCGAGGGAACCGGAGTGGCAGCTCAGCTGAACTCCGACATGGCAGTTGCCGGAAAAACAGGAACAACCTCCAACGACTATGATTTCTGGTTCTGCGGCTATACGCCATACTATACCGCTTCCATCTGGACCGGATACGATTATAATACTTCATTTGACAATGACAACAAATACCATGAACAGATCTGGGCAAAGATCATGGATCAGATTATCGAGACCCAGCAGCAGGAGGTTCGCGATTTCGACGCCTGTGAAGATATACGTACTGCTACCATCTGCGCCAAATCAGGAAAGCTTCCTGTGAGCGGCGTTTGTTCAAATGATCCGGAGAAAAACATGGAACGTGTTGAATACTTCGAGGCCGGTACGGAGCCGACGGAAAGCTGCGAAAATCATATCGTAGTCACTTTCTGTTCCGAATCCAACCGGGTATCCAGGCGTTTCTGTCCTGATGATCTGCTGTACCAGCGCGTCTTCCGTATACGTCCGGACGGCTCTGCGGGCGTCACAGAGGACACCCCATACTGCCTGAATTTCAGCATCGACAATTACCGCTGCAATATCCACACCCGTCGATGGAAAGAAGAACAGGATCTGCAGCGCCAGCAGCAACAGCTTCTGCCTGTTATTCCGGACAGCACGCTGCCCGGAGGCATACTCTCCGAAGACTCTTCCGGAGGTTCTTCCTCCGGACAGAGATCCCCCGGACTGGGAGATCTGGCAAACTCCATATTAAATATGTTCCGGTAACTATTCAGCCATTTGTTTACAGAGTAAAATAGCTTATGCAAGTTTATTTGCATAAGCTATTTTACTCTGTAAGGGATAGTTTCCTCTATTTTTTCATTTTCGGCTTAAATATCAGCGCTGCCAGATAGGAAAACACCAGCGCTGCGCTGGTTCCTGCCGCAGCAGCTTTAAATCCTCCTTTAAAAAGGCCGATGAATCCCTCATCATTGACCGCTTCCATCACTCCTTTTGAAAGATTATACCCAAAGCCTGACAGGGGGACGCTGGCTCCGCAGCCTGCCCACTGCTGCAGCGGCTCATAAATGCCCACAGCACCGAGAATTACGCCGGCGATCACCAGCAGTACCAGCACCCGTCCCGGCATCAGCCTGGTATGATCCAGAAAAATCTGTACCAGTGTACAGATAAGACCTCCCACGATAAATGCTTTAAAATAAACCATGTCTGCTCCTTTTTATTTTGTGTAATTTCACGCATGCTCCAGCCAAACCCCGTGAGCAATGGCCGGGATACTTCTGCCCTCATTGGAAGATACCTGTGATAAAAGTGCTCCCGTAGGCACGAAAAGAACTCTTTTCCAGTCTCCTGACACGAGCCTCGGCAAAATCATACTGGACAAAACCACTGCGGAGCAGGCGCATCCGGAACCGCCTGCATGGGTATCCTGCTGCTCATCGTAAATCTGCATCCCGCAGTCCATATGATTGGCCGTAATATCCACATGATTGTCCTTCAACAGAGAAAACAACAGCTTCTGCCCCACGGCTCCCAGATCTCCCGTTATAACGGCATCAAAGTCGGCTGCTCTCATCTGAAAATCCTCCAGGCTCTGATAAATAGTGTCAGCAGCTGCAGGAGCCATACACGCTCCCATATTAAAAGGATCCTGTACGCCATAATCTTTGATCTTCCCTGTGGTGACGCCACGGATCACGACCTTCTTTTCTGCTGCTGACCGCGCGCCTGCCTTTTGATTCATCTCACAGGTATCTGAAGAACCGCTCAACAAAAAAGCTCCTGCTCCCGTCACCGTCCACGTGGAACTGTATGGGCGCTGATTTCCATATCCCAGCGGAAACCGAAATTCCTTTTCCGCGCTTCCAAAATGACTGGAACATGCAGCCAGCGCCAGATCCGCAAATCCTCCGTTTACTGCCATGGCAGCCATAGAAAGCGTCACACCTGCACTGGAGCAGGCTCCGTACACTCCGTAATATGGGATATTCAGCTCCTTAATACCAAATGAGGATGCAATGAGCTGTCCCAGCAAATCTCCGCAGAAAGCGATTCTCACATCTTCTTTCCTCTTCCCGCCCTTTTTCAGAGCAATTTCACAGGCGGCACGGACAAACTGACTCTCGCTCTCCTCCCAGTTATCCTGTCCAAAAAGCGGATCATCCACGATCAAATCCATGTATTTTCCCAGAGGTCCTTCTCCTTCTTTTTGTCCGGCTGCACAGGCATGGCTGATGATCTCGACCGGCCTGTCAAAACGAATGCTTTGTTTTCCTGCCATCTGGTTCATGAACGGCATCACCTCTTTCTTCAAATAAATCCTCTGGAAGATAGGATTTACATTTTCAGAAAAAATATACCCATAAAAAAACTGCCGGCGGCTGGTCAGTCGCTGACAGTTTTTATCTAATCCACAAATATTTATCTAATACACAAATATTGTTTTATTTATTTTTTTACCGCGCCGATGATCACTTTTACAAGCTGGATCACAATGGTAGGAGCCACAGCCAGCAGACAGACAAGTCCAATCTGTGCCGTAGTCAGCGCAGCCACCTCAAATAAGCGCTCCATTACCGGTACGAAAAGTACGATAGCAAGGAGTACCACGCCTGCGAAAAATGCAGCGATGGTCCATTTGTTGGTGGTCAGACCAATCTTGAAGATGGACTCTTTTCCGCGGCAGTTGAATCCGTGGAACAGACGAGCCAGTGTTAAAGTGGCAAACGCCATGGTCATTGCTGTGGCGGTGTCCGTCTTCATTCCGGTATGGAAAGCCGTCAGAGTTGCAATGGCGATCAACAGACCGTAATATCCAAGCTTCAGCATAAACTCTTTATTGAGAATTCCCTCATTCGGATCTCTCGGCGGTTCATTCAACAGACTCTCGTCCACCGGCTCCATACCGATTGCCAGTGCCGGCAGGGAGTCCGTAAGCAGATTGATAAAAAGCAGATGTACCGGAGCCAGCGGCGTAGGCAGTCCCATCAGGGAACAATATAATACTACGAGGATTCCGGCCATGTTACCGGACAGCAGGAACTGGATAGCGTTCCGGATATTGCGGTATACATTTCTGCCGAAGGAAACCGCTTTAATGATAGTCGCAAAATTATCATCGGCAAGGATCATTGCCGCCGCATCTTTGGAAACCTCCGTTCCCGTGATACCCATGGCCACACCGATGTCAGCCTTCTTAAGAGCCGGTGCGTCGTTGACGCCGTCTCCGGTCATGGCCGTGATTCTTCCTTTACGCTGCCATGCATCGACGATACGGATCTTATTTTCCGGTGATACACGGGCGTATACGGATACTTTCTCAAGCACATTGTCAAGTTCATTGTCGGACAGAGCGTCCACTTCCTGTCCTGTGAGAGCCACATCGCCTTCATGGAAAATACCAATCTGTTTGGCAATAGCTGCCGCAGTTACTTTGTGGTCTCCGGTAATCATCACGGTCCTGATTCCGGCTCTCTCCGCATCCGCCACAGCCTTTTTGGATTCTTCTCTCGGCGGATCCATCATGGCTGTCAGACCTACGAAGGTAAAATCATTCTCATCATCAAGGGAAAGCGTATCGTCCTCCTCTACTTCTTTAATAGCAAAAGCCAGAACGCGCAGACCATTTTCAGAGAAATGCTGGTTTTGTTTCAAGATATCATTTTTATCTTCTTCTGTCATTTCCCGTACTTCGTTCTCTGTCATGATATAACGGGTTCTGTCCAGAAGCACATCCACAGCTCCCTTGGTGAGAATCGTCGGAATACCGTGAATGCGGTATTTGGTACTCATAAGCTTTCTGTCGGAATCAAATGGAATCTCTTCCATTCGCGGCATCATGCTCCGGATATCCTCTTCCGTAATATGCGCATCATCAAGTCCGGCTTTTCTCGCCATCACAAGCAGGCTGTACTCAGTCGGATCACCAATCTCCTTACCATCATGATTGGAGGAATCGTTATTCAAAACTGCAGTATACAGGAAATACCGATGCAGGGAAAGCCTGATATCCATCTCTTCCGGCTTCATGCACTTTCCACCGGTGTACACTTCTGTAACCGTCATCTTATTCTGTGTGAGGGTTCCTGTCTTATCTGAACAGATAACAGAAACACTTCCCAGACTTTCTACCGCTTTTAACTCTTTCATAATGGCGTTTTCTGCCGCCATTTTTCCTGTTCCCATGGCCTGTACGATCGTAACAATGGAACCAAGGGCCTCCGGAATTGCCGCAACGGCCAGAGCCACAGCGAAAAGAAGAGAGTCGAGAATAGGCATATCTCTGTACATACTCAGGAAAAATACGATCACACAGATCACCATGATGACCATGGCAAGCTTTTTGCTGAACTGATCGAGGCTGACCTGCAGCGGCGTCTTTTTCTCTTTTGTCGCATTCATCAGGCCGGCGATCTTACCAATCTCCGTATTCATTCCCGTGCCGGTGACAAGCACTTCCGCACGTCCGTAAGTAACAAGGGTACCGGAATAAACCATGTTCAGCCGGTCTGCCAGAACGGCTTCCCCTTCGATATCGCCGTCGATCTTATCCACGCTGGCAGATTCACCCGTCAGGGCGCTTTCATTGACCTGCAGGGAATAGCTGTGAAGGATTCTTCCGTCCGCCGCCGTCATATCGCCGGCTTCCAGAAGAAGGATATCTCCCGGGACAACTTCTGCCGAAGGTACTTCCATAGTTTTTCCATCACGCAGCACTTTGGCGTGAGGAGAGGAAAGCTCCTTCAATGCAGCCAGTGACTTTTCTGCCTTCAAATATTGCACCGTTCCCAGAACCGCGTTCAAGATAACAACGGCAAAGATAACAACGGTACTCTCCACATTGCCCGATATCAGGGAAATCACTGCGGCAACCAGCAGAATGATCACGAGGAAATCAGCAAACTGCTCCAGAAATACCTGATAACCTTTTTTTCTTGCCTGTTCCTGCAGCGCATTCTCGCCGTATTCGCGCAGACGCTTCTCTGCTTCCTGAGAGGTAAGACCTCCCCGGTCCGCATTCATTTGCTTCAGTAATTCATCCTGATGCATCTGGTACGTTTCTTTCATCCAACAACCTCCTGTTTTTTCATGAATCATCCGGGCGCAGGATTCTTTGCCCGAAGGGTCCGTTTCGTCCCGGCAATACAATTTTGTTCTATGAAATGTTCTGAAATAGAAATGTTCTGAAATAGAAATGTTCTGAAATAGCTCTGCAAAAAATTTTCAAAATAACTTTTCAAAAAATATTTCATGGAACAAAAAAGACTTTTTGTGTATAAAAAATATACACAAAAAGTCTTATTCAACATAAATGCCGCATAGATTCCGGATTACACTTCCTGTAATCGTACTGACGAAACACTATGACATGCCTGACGGCATGCAATTACTCCCTTTTTGCTCTTTTCAGCTTATTTTGTTGCTTCATACCCTATTTTATTCAAAAATCTTCCGCTGTCAACAATTCTTTTTAATTTTTTTATTTTTCTGCGGCAATGCGGCCATGCAGAATCTTTGTCAGTAATCCACCTTCACCAGACAGAGTCCGCCCGGCGGCGCTGTCGGTCCTGCCGTCTGACGATCTCTGGCTTCCAGAATCTCCGGCATGCGCTCCGGCGGTATTTTTCCTCTGCCCACCTCCAGAAGCGTACCTGTGAGGATACGTACCATATTCTGCAGGAATCCGGTTCCATGAAAATTGAAATAGATAAAGCCGCCTTTGCGCACAATTTCTATCTTGTCCACCACCCGCACCGTGGACTTTTTCATTCTCGGATTACCGCAGAAACTTTTGTAATCATGCTTTCCTTCCAGATATGCGGCAGCCCGGCGCATTTTCTCCACATCCGGACTGTAATCAAGCATCGTCACATACTTCCGCTGAAATACGGGCTTCACCGGCCCGTCAAAGCAGGTGTAGCAGTAAAGCTTGCCCACCGCCTTATATCTGGCATGGAACCGCTCGGAGGCCTCCCGAACCTCCCTGACGGCGATATCATCCGGCAGGTAGTGGTTCATATAATCCCGAATTTCCTCCGGAGAAAAATCAGTATCCATCACCGCATTGGCGGTCATGGCTTTTGCGTGGACGCCGGCGTCCGTGCGCCCGGCGCCGATCACATCAATAAACTCTCCGCACATCCGCGTGAGAACATTCTCCAATTTGCCTTGTATTGTGTCTCTGTCCGGCTGATGTTCCCAGCCATAATAGCGTGTGCCATCATAACAGATAACCATTTTATAATTCTTTTTCATGAGCACGTTTCTCCATATATTTTGTATGTTCTTCGTTTTTTCTATGATACCACATTTTCTGCCGGATTGCCGTAAAAAACGGAAGATTTCATGCATGGCAATGTCAAAATGCATAAAATATTATATTTTTTCATCCCTGTTCCTCATCAAAATGTCTTGTATTTATGCCATATTTCCCTCATTCACAACTTTTAGTTGTGTCAATAATGAATTCTTGTTGTTTTTACAAATTTCTTTCAAATGTTACAATATCCTTATCATCAAGCAAAGGGGAAACGGTGCTTGATAACAAACATATTCATACATGTATAAGGAGGAGATTGTTATGAGTATTATCAATTTGATCGCTGCTTTTGGCGGTGGCGCATTTGCTGCATCCATCGGTGCTCTGCCAGCATTTATCATGACTGGTGTATTCGCTGTTGTTGGTGCTGCTGCAAGTATGTGTGGAGCTGCTGACGCAGGCAACATTCTTGTTAACTATTTTGCATTTGGTTCTTTCTTCGGACCGCACATCGCATTTGCCGGCGGCGTTGCTGCTGCAGCATACGCTAAGAAAAAAGGCATCAGCGAAAACGGTGCTGACATTGCTACAGCATGTGCAGGTTACAACGCACCTGACGTTCTGTTAGTCGGCGGTGTATTTGGTGTTATCGGCTTCTTATTCAAAGCATTAGTTGTTGATAACCTGTTTGCCGGAACTATTTCCACTCGTCTTGTAACTGACGGTCCTGGATTTACAGTATTCTGTTCCGCTATCTTAGTTCGTCTTATCTTTGGCGGCAAATTAAGAACAGGCGACAAAGTTGTAAGCGCTGGTTCCGCTTTCACAAATACTATCGTGATCGGTATTACATACAGCTTAGTTGTAGCTGGTATTTACTTCGCTGGTCTTGAAGTTGTTCCGATCGAAACATTTGCTGGTTCTTACCACGTATTGATCTTCGGTATGGCAGCTGTTGGCTTAATCTTCGCAGAGATCGGTCAGCCATTCTTCGGATGCCACCATATCGTAATTATCGCTGCTGAGGCTGCAGTACAGTGTTATAACAATACAGGAAATATGTGGATGTCCGTTATCATGGCTATTATCTTCGGTACTATTTCCGGAATCATTTGTGACGTTGAGACAAACCTGATTAACTCCGGTACTGATTCCCACATTGACGGTCCTGCATGTGCAATCCTTATTATGACATTCGTTGTTAATGCTTGTTTCCCAGCATTATAATTAATACATAGTAAAGTATAATTACAAGTCGATGAATATATAAGAAGGGGCTCTCTTATGAGAGCCTCTTTTTTGTGTTGTCTTATCCATTGGATGCTGGCCGGTTGTCCGTATTATCCTGCTGTTTACCTGCCTCTGTCTGACCGCTGGCTTATCTGTTTATCTGATAACACATCCATCCTTTATGACTTTCTTAAGTTCCAGATTCTCATCCCAGAGTACGATATCCGCTTTTTTACCCGGCGCCAGAGAACCATAATCAGCCTCTTCTCCGAGACTTATCGCCGGATTGATCGTCGCGCAGGCAATGGCCGTCTCCAGAGGAATATCCATATCCCTTACTGCAGTACGTACGCAGTCCGGAAGCGTCGTCACCGATCCTGCCAAAGAGCCATCAGAAACTAACGTCGCATGATTGCCCTGCACCTGCACGTCCTGTCCGCCTAAGGTATAAATGCCGTCCGGCATCCCCGCCGCGCGCATGCTGTCGCTGATGAAAATCATTCGTTCCTCTCCCATGAGAGCAAATGCACCACGGACAGCGGACGGATGGATGTGTACGCCGTCACAGATGATCTCCGCCATCACATGAGGGCTGTCTGCCGCAGCGCCGATGACTCCCGGCGCCCGATGGGTAAACGGCGGCATGGCGTTATACATGTGTACCAGATGACAGGCTCCCGCATCAAAGGCCGCCTTTGCCGAATCATAATCGGCGTTGGTATGAGCCAGGGAAACCGACACCTCATCCCTCATCTCTTTTATAAACTCCTCTGCCTGCTCCACAGAGACTTCCTCCGGAGCAAGCCCGATAAACTTCACCAGGCCCTCAGACTTCTCCAGAAACTGCCGGCATACCTCCACACTGCACGGAATAATGTAGCTGGCATCCTGCGCCCCTTTCTTTACAGGACTGATAAACGGTCCTTCCATATTAATACCCAGCAGATCAGCCATTTTTACATATACGCTGTCGCTGCGCTCCGCCTTCATCTGCTCTCTCCGGAAGGCCGCTCCGTTTTCCAGAATCTGCTCCAGATCCTTCACAGGAAGCGTCATGGTGGCCGGAGCAATGGCCGTCACGCCGATAGAAGCTTCATATCGGGCGATCTCCTCGACAGCTTCCCTTGTCCCGTCGCAGAAGTCGTAACCTTTGCAGCCATGAAAATGCAAATCAATCATGCCCGGGAAACAATAACAGCCTTCTCCATCCACAACCTCTTCCCCGCTCTGGAGCTGTTCCCGCGGCACCGGACTGTCCAGAACCACATTCGTTATCCGATCTCCGCGGATAATGACTGCTCCGGGTATAAACTGTTTCTCTTCCGTAAATACTTTAACATTTTTAATAATCATCTTATTCTCCGGCAGATAACGCTGCTTTGTCCGCAATCACCGTCACATCCGGATGCATCTGCAGAATAGATGCCGGCACCTTCGGTGTCACTGGTCCGTATAAAGCCTTTTTAAGAATCTCTGCTTTATCTGCTCCGCTGACAATCACAAGGATTTTCTTTGCCTTCATTATTGTTCCGATACCCATGGTATACGCCTGTTTTGGAACATCGTCTTCAGATTCGAAAAATCTCTTATTCGCCTCAATAGTACTCGGCTGCAGATCCACGCAGTGCGTTCCCTTATCAAAGAAATCGCCCGGCTCATTGAATCCGATATGTCCGTTGTGTCCCATTCCCAGAAGCTGCAGATCCACACCGCCCAGAGATTCAATCAACGCGTCATAACGGCGGCATTCCTCTTCCGGATCCTCTGCCAGACCGTTCGGAAGATTCGTGTTATTCACGTCAATATTTACCTTATCAAAGAAATGCTTATGCATAAAATAATCATAGCTCTGTTCATTTTCTTTAGCAAGACCTCTGTACTCATCCAGATTAACAGTCCTGATCCGTGAGAAATCTACATCTCCTTTATTGTACCACTCCACAAGCTGCGCATACATTCCTTCCGGGCTGGATCCTGTCGCCAGTCCAAGTACAGCGTCCGGTTTCATAATCACCTGAGCAGAAATAATATTAGCCGCTTTTCTGCTTAAATCTTTATAATCCTTCGCCTCACAAATAACCATAATAATCCTTCCTTTCTGTTTTCTTACGCTACATTATACAACAGCTCATTTTTATCTTCCATCATTTTTTTAATAAAATAAACTATACGCCCACTTTTATTTTATTTTTTTAACTCCTGGTCAATTTTTTGTTCATTCTGCACCTTTGTGTCTCCGATGCATATGTCCTTTTCCGCTCTGTCCTGCTCCTTCCTTCTGTCCTGCGCCATTTCTTTGTCCTGCGCCTTCTTCTTGTGCTGTGCTCCCGGAAGAATCATCAGGATCGGAGGACAGCTCTTCTATACGCTCCCGGATTTCTCTCATGGTCATTTCCCTGACTTCTTCCACTGTCACATCCGGATCCAGCTTCTGCAGCTCCAGATACGCTCTGTACTTTCCGCAGGAAAGGCCGGCTTCATGGGCTTTTGCTATTTCATCCCCATCCGCATAGTAGCAGTACATATTTTTCTCTGCTGCCGCACAGGATTCCATATCAGTAAGAATTTTTTTCTGCTGTTTCTCATCATAGCCAGCCACAGCAACGGACACTACATCATCCTCCGAACGGTACCCGGCAAAAGCATCGCTGTCCATGATAGCCTGAACGGCCTCCCCATATTTCATAAATCTGACATCCAGATTCTCTGCCAGATCCTGCCCGTCTTCATTGTAGGCTTTCACTGAAATTACTGTGTCAAATCTGTTAATATTTAATTCGATAGACGGATTCACATCAATACTGATCACTGCGGTAGCTGAGAAGTAAAACTGATAACCTGCAAAAAGCATGACCATAAAACAAAAGCTGGCGGCGGCAGCGATCCATTTTCCGTATTGCCGGCGTTTCCGCGCCTGTATAGTCTGCGCGGTTTCCATCTGATTCCGCGCTTTTATATTCTGTGCTTTTTGCATCTGGCTCTGCATTTTAGCGGAAAGAAATTCTCTGGTTCTGTCCTTTAACTGTTCTTCCGCCCGGATATCATCGAAGGCGTCTTTAATCCTGTTCTTCATCTGCATCACCTCCCAGCTTTTCCCTAAGTATTTTTTTCGCACGATTTAATAACGTATAAATAGTATTTACATTTTTGCCGAGAATCCTGCCAATCTGCGGAGCCGTGTATTCTTCATAATAATAAAGGTACACCACATCCCGGTATCTGGCGGGAAGAGAAAGCACAGCTTCAAGTACTTCTCTGTGATCCTGCTCTATCTCTGCCGGCTGTTCCAGTACTTCCTCTATGGACACCGTATGACTGCGGAAAAAATTCTTCAGCAGATCTTTGCAAGCATTGATCGTCACCCGAATGAACCACGCCCTCTCATGTTCTTCATTTTCAAAAGAAACAGAACTAAGGACATACTTCAAAAAAACTGTCTGAAATATGTCCTCGGTGTCCGCATAGTTCTTTAAATGTATCATGCAGAGCCTCCGAACAGTATCGGCATGCCGCTCGATTGCTCTATTCACCTCTTGCTCGCTCCGCATATTCAAAAACTCCTGTTATTATCTTCTGCATCCTCCATGTCGTCCATAACCTTTTCCATGCCCTGCAAACCGGCCGCCGGCCTCATAATGATCACAGACTCCATTCTGATCCTCATCTTGGTAATTACTATACCGGGAATTCTCCCCGCAGTTATAATAATTACGAAAAGTTCCCGCATACCTGCAGATATTATTACGTCCTGCATACGATCTGTCCGCCGACTGTACTGTCACCTGTCTGACCTCACTCTGCGGCACCGTACCTGTCAGCACCGTATCAGCTCTCAACGTAACTGCAGTTCCTGCTGCAAATAATAAAGCGGCCCCAAACATTCCAATTGCTAATTTTTTCATTTCATTCTACCTCCCGTTATGATGCTGTGATTTTCCCTTTCACTATTAATACGATTGAGATAAAGAAATCCTTTCATAAAATTAAAAAAATCAGCATTTTTTATGAAATAGTCAGCAGCTTTTTTTATTATATTTTTCAGATGATATATTGTCAACCGCCTGCGAGAGCCCGGTTCGATTTCAGGCATTTTTCAGATTCTTTCTCATATTCCTTTTCCAGCAGCTTCATCAGCATCCACAGACAGATTCCCATTACATTGATTCCCATTACATTTATTTCTCCATTAAAATTATTCAGATAATATTTTCCCACATAAGCGCGTTTCTACAGCCATCCTGCACATTTGCAGAGCCAGTAGATGAATCCCACGACCCAGCTTGAAAAGATTCCGTACAGAATGACCGGCCCGGCTATGGTAAATATTTTGACTCCTATTCCAAACACCTGACCTTCGGACTGATATTCTATGGCCGGGGAGGCCACAGAATTGGCGAAACCGGTGATCGGCACCAAAGTTCCTGCCCCGCACCATTTTGCCAGAGGCGCAAACCACTGAAATCCTGTCAAAACAACACTCAGCAGTATCAAACTGACGCTGACAGTGATCAATGCGTTTTCCTGACTCATGCGAAACTGACCGACAGCTATCTGATGGATGATCTCACCCAGCACACAGATGGCGCCGCCCGACACAAACGCATGCCAGCAATTTCTGAAAGAACTGAATCTGGGCGTCATCTTTTTTACCTGATCGGCGTATTCCTGCGTGGTTGGTTCTTTTTTCATTTCTCGGTTCTCCTTTTACACTGTAATTGATTTTCCGGTTTCCGGAATATTCCTGGCTCAGCCTTGCTTCTGCAGTTGACGAAATATTTTTGCCCGCCATCATCCCCGGAACACATAAAACTGCAGAAAACTTCCCAGACATTTCCCAACGGCCGCCGCCTTGATAAAGTAAGGGATCCCTTTTCTGAGCTTCACCCTCCTGGATATAATAGGAACAATCTTGACCACTTCCGCCAATGCTCCGGCCAGGCATCCCACAAAAATTCCTGTAAATAATCCTCCGGTATTAATGATCAACGCCGCTATAATGTCGGGAATCCAGGACAGATCCACCGGATACAGGGAAATAATATTCATGAAAATCAGGCCCAGAGCAAGACTTGTCTCATACAAAGGGATATGCGATGCAGTTTTTGTGACCGCGGACAGCCGCGGCACAACGCCTATCAGGCTGATAAATGCCACAAAACCTCCTGCGGTTGCAAACCCCGCAGCCAGAGCAATCCAGACCAGGATTCCTTTAGCTATGATTGCTGACATCCAATTCCTCCCCTTTTCTTGACGCTCCCAGTAAGAATGTCTGGTTTACATCCTTTTCGTAGAGGCGCATCTGCACCTGAATCGGCGTCGGTTCATTGGTAACTTTTTTGCCCGGCGTGTGATTGAAAAATAAAAAGACGCCCAGGGTGAGTCCTATGGAATAAAACAGCTCAATAAAGGTAGTCCCTGCCGGTCTGGTTCCCAGAAATGTTTCGTAAAGCTGCGTAAACACTTTGCTCATATCCACATCATTGTTATACCCCATAATCGTTATCCCCATACCCAGAAAACAGGTCACACAAATAAAAGCAATTTTCCCTCTCTGTATCCACGGCGACGGTACCCTGTCCGGATTTCGGTAATAAACAACAATATCCTGTTCCCCCACATTTCTTATCTCTCCGTCGGGAACCATCTCCGAAATTGCCTGTATCAAAACAAGGATGGACATGAACGCTCTGCCATCCTCCTTCTCTTTAAATTTATAAACTTCGATGCAATTAATTTTATTTTCCAGATTTCTGTCGCTGCAGTATACGGAACAGATATCTTTGATCCTGACCTTCGGATGATCGAGAAAATAACTCTGCTCCGCATGCATATAAATGACCGGACGTTCCATATTTGCCCTCCTTTTCTGTTCTTTTCAAATGATAAGGAGAGTATGTGCCGGATGAGGAAAATTATGCATTGCGCAGCTTTTCCAGTATTTTTTTTTCCAGACGGGACACCTGCACCTGAGAGATGCCCAGAACCTCCGCCACCGCCGTCTGCGTTTTATTTTCAAAGTACCGAAGTTTTATGAGTTGTTTTTCCTGATCCTCAAGCTGGTCCAGAAGCTGGGAAATATACATGCGGTTCACCGCCTCCTCAATCTCATCATTTTGCTGCTCGATTTTATCCTCCAGATGAATCTCGTCACCATCGCTCTGATAGATTACCTGATGCAGGGAGCTTATTTCCTGTCCGGATTCCATGGCCATGAGAATGTCAGTCTGGTCAATCTGCAGGGTCACGGAAATCTCTTCCAGCGTCGGCTCCCGGTGATACTCTCTCTGGTACTGTTCCGTTTCTTTTTTTATCTTATAGTTGATTTCTTTTAAACTGCGGCTGACTTTTACCATGCCGTCATCCCTGAGAAAACGTTTGATTTCTCCCATGATAAGAGGAACCGCATAAGTGGAGAACTTCACATCGCGGCTCAGATCAAAATGGTCGATGCATTTGAGCAATCCGATACTTCCAATCTGAAATAAATCTTCATTATCATAACCTCTCCCCTGAAATCTCCGGACGACACTCCAGATTAACCCGACATTTTCTTCAACCAGCCGGGAACGTGCTTCCATATTTCCTTCTTTTGCCTGTCTGATCAATTCACAGGTTTGTTCCACTTCTCTCCTCCCATTTTTTTCGTCAATGAAACACTTGTCCCCTTTCCCAGCTCGCTTTCCACCTCCACATGGTCAGTAAACGCTTCCATAAATGTAAACCCCATACCTGAGCGCTCACCACTTTCCAGCGTAGTGTACAGCGGTTCCATGGATTTTTTTACATCAGCAATCCCGACTCCGAAATCTCTGATATGTACGCGCACCACGTTATTTTCCCTCTCAAACACCATGATAATATCCCCCTGCGTCTCCGGATATGCGTGGATGATAGCGTTGGTGACAGCTTCCGATACCGCGGTCTTAAAGTCCGAGAGTTCTTCCATAGAAGGATCCAGCACAGAGGCAAACGCCGCCGCCAGTGTCCTGCCTATCCTCTCATTTTCAGGTAAATTCTGAAATGTCATCTCAATACGGTTTGTACCATTTATTTTATCTTTCATTCATAGACCTCCTTCATCTCTTCAACGGTATCCAGCACTGTCACTTTTCCCAGAATGCCGGACATTTCCCACATTTTCCGCATGGATGGGCTGCCGCCAAAAAGATATACGTTTCCTCCTATCGGACTCACCTGCCGGAGTCTTCCGAGGATCAGTCCTATGCCGGAACTGTCCATGAAATTGACAGCCGTAAAATCGAAAATGACATCCTGAATTATTGCCTTCATAAACATGATTTCGCATTCCTCCCGTATCGCTTCCGCCTGACAATGGTCAATTTCTCCCGGAAGCCGGATAACCAGGCATCGGTTTCTTACATGACAATATCTCATTTTCCCACTCCTCCTGATGTTATGCGGGCAGTCTGCAGTTCCTGCGGACATACCCCTTTTTTGATTCTATGTTCAGAAACATCATACTCAAAACAAAAAAATAAGTCCGACAAATCCTGTCGAACTTATTTTTTATCTTATTCTTTTATTAACTTCTTATTAATATCCGGACGCCCGTCCTATTCCTCTTCATCATTGTTGGAATTCCTGGTGCTTCTGCTGCTGCCACTTTCTTCATCTTCCGTGGTCTCTTCCTCAGCCTCATCACTGTTATCCCGGCTATTGTTACTGTCTTCGCTGTTATTGTCGCTACTATTGCTGTCATTATTGGACGACTCGTCATTATTGCCTTTGCCGTTCTTTTCCGCATACTCTGCGGCAGCTTCTTTACCTGCGTTGACAAGCATCTCCAGTCCATTATTAGAAGCACGACGAATCAGATCGTTATCACCGGAATTATTAATTATATCATAGAAATATGGTGTTGCCTTGTCCATGTCACCGGTGTGCTTATAACACATGGCAATCAAATAGAGAGTCTCATAATCATCATCTTTATATTTATAAGATGCTTCCAAATCCTCGAGTGCTTCTTCATAACGGTCTGCGTTATAGGAAGCCTCGCCGCTGGCCTTCAGTTCCTCGGCAGCAGCCGGGAAAGCGGTCTCGCTCATGGATGTATATAAATCCTTGGATGTCTTGGATGGGAGTGCGCTTCTCTTTACATTGGAAAGTTCTTCGGCGCAGGTCACATAATCTCTGTCGTTATAAGCCTGGCTTGCCTTTAAAAGAGAATCATACATACTGTCCTTGCCGTCGCTTCCCTCATATACGCTGATTCTTTCTGTTAAGTCGTCGTTGTCGTTCTGGAGAGTCTCTTTGTCGCTCTGAAGCTGGCTGATCTCTCCGTCTTTCTGGGCAACGGTCTCATTATATTCTTCTTTCAGATTGTTGTAATCCACGCTGACGCCGGCACGAACGCTCGGGATGACCAGAACAAACATGGCAACCACACCGATGGCAAGACCGATGAGCATGTAAACGAACTGCTTCCATGTCTCCTTGCTCGGATCTTCATAATGATCAACCGGTCGGACGTTTTTCAGATTCTCGTTATCCGGCTTCAGATTATCGACCGGAACTGTTTCCGCCGCCGCCATTGGATTCTCTCCGATCTCCATGAGAAATCTTCTGGCTGTTGTGTTGTAATTATCCACCGCCAGCGCATTGTTCAGATCTGCCTTCGCAGCGGCATTATCGCCGGCGCGCATATGCAGAAGCGCAAACAAAAGATGTCCTCTCACAAAATTCGGCGTGATACTCAATACCTTCTTTATCTGAATCATAGCCAGGTCGTCGCTGCCCTGTCTGGCGTATACCAGTGCCTGGTTAAACTTCTTAGCTGTCTCGTTAATCTCCTCAAATACCGCCGGATGTTCTTCCATCTCCTTGATATACTTGTTGGCGGCATTCTCCTCCACAGAATTCAGCTGCGCGCTGATCTTCCACTGGATATACGCCTTGCCGCCTTCTCCAATCTCATAGTATACAAGTCCCAGAAGATTCCGGGCGTCTTTATGCTCCTTATTATAGGTGAGAGCTTTGCGGAGCTGCGCCACTGCGCCGGTCATATCCCGCATCTCCACCTTTTCCAGACCGATATTATAATAATAATTGGCTGTATTGCATGCCTTTGCAACATGTTTATTATCAAAACCGCAGCTGGTACAGAACCCATCAGCCCCAACTGTACGGCCGCATTTAACACATTTCATGTGACTTCCTCCTACACATCGTAAACTGTTGTGAACTGACGGGAAAACTATTTCTCGTTTTTACTGCTGCGCTGTTCTTTTACCAGTTCTTCCACCAAATCGGTGATATCCTTGATATCGTCATCAAAGAGATTATCCTCTCCTACTTCTACGCCTACAGCCGGTTTAAACTTCTTAAGTTCAAGATTAAAATCAATCATGGGAATCCTCACTTTCCAAAATATATGTTTCTGCGCCTCTTGATCTCGCCCACCAGATACAGTGAACCGAGACACAACAGGCGTCCCTCATTGTCCTTATCATGCAAAGCCGCCTCAAAAGCCTGCTCCGCTTCCTCAAATACATAACAGGGAGCGTCCGCCGTCTGGCGGAAACACTTAAGAATCTCTTCTGTATCGGCGCCCCTTGTTCCTTCCATCTTTGTAATATAAATCGTCTGCCACGGAAAATCCGAAAGCGTCCGGATCATACTCTCATAATCCTTGTCCCCGCATACGGCAAATAGCAGGCGCCATCTGCCGCCTTTCCCGGCGACCGTCCGGCATATCTGCTCCACAGCGCCCGGATTATGGGCGCCATCCACGTAAACATCAGGAAGGACCTCTTCCATTCTTCCTTCCCAGCGCATTGCCAGAAGCCCCTTCTGCAGTACCTCGTGCTTCAGTCCGGGCAAAAGCACCCTGGCCGCCACAGCAGCCAGCGCCGCATTATATATCTGGTAATCCGCCGTATCCGTAATACACAGAGGACTATCCTTATAATAACTACTATTGATAGAAAAATCAATCTTATTCTCTATTTTTTTTAAAAATGTTATTTTTTCAGAACGAATTCTGTAAATATGAGAATTTTTTCTTTCAGCTTTCTTTCCGATTACCGAAAAAGCGCCATTATTCTCATCCAGAACCACCACGGGAACTCCTTCTTTGATTATGCCTGCCTTCTCGGCTGCAATGGCTTCAATAGTATCCCCCAGAATCGCCGTATGATCAAGACTGATGGATGTGATCACCGAAAGAACAGGTACGGTCAGCACCGTGGCGTCCAGCCGTCCGCCAAGCCCCGTTTCCATAATGCAGTAATCCACATCTTTCCGGGAGAAAATGAGCAGACTCATGAGAAACAGAATCTCAAAATAGGTGAGCGGCTTTCTCACGCCGTTTTCGTCCGGCAGCAGAGCCTTCACCTGTTCCCACGCCTCTATGAGCTCAGCATCAGAACACATCTCAAAGTTGATGCGGAACCTCTCGTTCATATGCACCAGATGAGGTGAAGTAAAGAGAGCTGTGCGATATCCGGCCGTACGGAGAATGGATTCCAAAAAAGCGCAGACAGAACCTTTGCCGTTGGTCCCGGCCACGTGAATGACTTTCAGATTTTTCTCCGGATGCCCCAGAATATCCAGATACTTTCTTAAATTATCAAGGCCGCCCCCGGTTCCAAACCGGGGAACAGCCGATATTTCCTGCTCCAGCTCGTCAATCGTCATATCGCTGTATCTGCCTCCTGTCCCGCTTTCAGCAAATGTACACAGCTGCCATTGTCCCTGCTGCGACACATCTTTCGCACAGGTTATTTTTTTAACTGTGCAAGCCGCTCATCCACCTGTGCAGCCATGGCGGTATATTTCTCTAATTTCTTCTTTTCTTCTTCTACTTTGGCTGCCGGCGCCTTGCTGATGAACTTCTCGTTGTTCAGCATGCCGTTGGCACGTTTGATCTCGCCGGCCAGACGTTTTGCTTCTTTTTCCAGACGGGCGATCTCTTTTTCCACATCCACCAGCTCGACGAACGGAATGTAGATCACTGCATCCGGAATCACTGTGGATACAGCGTCGTCTGCGATTCCTGTCTTATCTGCCTGTACGATAACTTCGCTGGCATAGCCCAGGGTGGCGAAAAAGACGCGGGAGTTCTCAAAGATGCCGCGGATGTCTTCTTTCTCTGATACCACATATACAGTCGCTTTCTTGCTCGGCGGCACGTTCATGTCCGCCCGCAGGTTACGGATGTTGCGGACAGCAGTCTTGATAACCTCCACCTCATTTTCTTCTGCCTTGAAGTCAAGTTCTTCTTTAAATACCGGCCAGTCGGATACCATGATGGACTCTTCCTCATCCTGCATGCTGCAGAAAATCTCTTCTGTGATAAACGGCATATACGGATGAAGGAGCTTCAGGGCGATGACCAGTACATTTTTCAGTGTGTAAAGAGCCGCTGCCTTGGTGGCGTCCTCGTCGTTGTATAATCTCGGTTTTACCATCTCGATATACCAGTCGCAGAACTCTTCCCAGATGAAGTCGTGCAGCTTCGCCACTGCGATACCCAGCTCGTAGTTCTCCATGTTGTCGGTGACTTCTTTTACAAGGGTGTTGGCCTTGGAAAGAATCCATTTGTCGGCCGGCGTCAGGTCGTCAAGGCTCACCTGGCTCAGGTCGGCTTTCTCTATATTCATGAGCATGAAACGGGAAGCGTTCCATACTTTGTTGGCAAAGTTACGGCTGGCGATGATCTTCTTCTCGGAGAAACGCATATCGTTACCCGGTGCATTTCCTGTCACGAGAGTCAGACGCAGAGCGTCGGCGCCGTACTGGTCGATAACCTCCAGCGGATCGATACCGTTGCCCAGGGACTTGCTCATCTTGCGTCCCTGCTCATCCCGCACAAGACCGTGGATGAACACGTCGTTAAACGGACATTTGCCGGTGTGCTCATATCCGGAGAATACCATACGGATAACCCAGAAGAAGATAATATCATAACCGGTCACCAGCACGTTGGTCGGGTAGAAATAATCGAGATCCTCGGTCTGTTCCGGCCAGCCCAGAGTGGAGAATGGCCACAGAGCGGAGCTGAACCAGGTATCCAGCGTATCCTCGTCCTGTGTCAGATGTTTGCAGCCGCATTTCGGGCAGACATCCGGCTGAGTTCTTGAAACCACGATCTCGCCGCAGTCATCGCAATAGTAGGCCGGAATCCGGTGTCCCCACCAGAGCTGTCTGGAAATACACCAGTCGCGGATATTCTCCAGCCAGTGCAGGTATGTCCGGTCAAAATGTTCCGGCACAAAACGGAGGTCTCCGTTTTTCACTGCCTCGATGGCCGGTTTTGCCAGTTCTTCCATGCGGACAAACCACTGTTTCTTCACCATCGGCTCTACAGTAGTATGGCAGCGGTCGTGGGTACCTACGTTATGGTTGTGCGGCTCGATCTTCACCAGATAGCCTTCTTCCTCCAGCTCTTTTACGATGGCCTTTCTTGCCTCGTAGCGGTCCATGCCGGCAAACTTGCCGCCGTTTTCATTGATGGTTCCGTCGTCATTCATGACGTTGATCTCTTCGAGATTGTGGCGCAGTCCCACCTCAAAGTCGTTAGGGTCGTGGGCCGGTGTGATCTTAACGGCTCCTGTACCGAACTCCTTATCCACATAGGTGTCCGCCACGATTGGAATCTCGCGGTTCACAATTGGAAGAAGAACCATCTTTCCGATCAGATCTTTATATCTCTCGTCATCCGGATGCACGGCGATGGCTGTATCGCCCAGCATGGTCTCCGGACGTGTCGTTGCGATCTCGATACATTTGTCAGTTCCCACGATCGGATAATTGATGTGCCAGAAAAATCCCGCCTGATCTTCGTACACAACCTCCGCATCGGAGATGGATGTCTGGCAGACCGGACACCAGTTGATGATTCTGGAACCTCTGTAAATGTAACCTTTCTCGTATAACTTGATAAAGACCTCTTCCACTGCCTTAGAGCAGCCTTCATCAAGAGTAAAGCGCTCTCTGTCCCAGTCCGCAGAAGAACCAAGCTTCTTAAGCTGGCTGACGATACGTCCGCCGTACTCTTTCTTCCACTCCCAGGTTCTCTTTAAGAATCCTTCTCTTCCCAGATCCTCTTTCTCGATACCTTCTTCTTTCAGGGCGTTGATAACCTTGACCTCCGTGGCAATGCTGGCGTGGTCGGTTCCCGGCTGCCAGAGGGCGTTGTAGCCCTGCATTCTCTTGAAACGGATGAGAATATCCTGCAGGGTATTGTCAAGAGCGTGTCCCATGTGAAGCTGGCCGGTGATATTTGGCGGCGGCATCACGATGGTGAACGGTTTCTTGCTGCGGTCCACTTCCGCATGGAAATATTTCTTATCCAGCCATTTCTGATAGAGTCTGTCCTCAATCTCAGCAGGATTGTAAGTTTTATTCATCTCTGTTGCCATAAATCTATGTCCTCCTGGAATACTAAATTGTCATGTTATAAAAATGCTCCGCAATCAAAAGCGATGCAATCGCTTTTAGTCGCGCACAAGCGCAATTATTATACCACAAGTTTTCAGCCTTGTGTGTATCTTTTTACCTATTCTTTCCGCACAGGAAGCCCTGCAGTCAGCAAATCATCTTCCATCTCCATCTCAGGGCGGAAGTCCTTTTGCAGCTCCCGCACAAATCTTTCATAAATATTCTCTGCTTCCTCAGTTTTTTCCCTCTGCAGCAAATATTCGATTTTTTTCTGTTTTTCAGCCAGACTGCTGCAATGATAAGCCTCGGCAATAGCTGCAAAACGGTTCTCAAAAGATTCCTGCGACAACTCCGATATCTTAAAAGATTCCATCTCTTCTTTTGCTTTTTCCATATTTTCCGTAAATGCGATAAGCGCATAATAGTAAAAAAGAGACTCTTCATCACCCGCATACTGGTACGCCTTCACAAAATCAATCTTAGCGTCCTCCAGACGAAACAGCCGTGATTTCGCCACCGCCATGTTGTGATAGGCGGCACCGGTATCCATCTTTCCCATAGTTTCCGGTTTCAAAGCCTCTTTATAATAATGGATGGCCATGGACGCCCGTCCCGCTTCAAGAAGCATATCGCCCGTCCATTTGCACTGTACAGGATACGGCGTATTTTTTAAATCCCTGTACTCATCCAGGATCTCGCGTATTTCTTCCTCAGAAAAATAATTCCCCTCCCGGAAAAGCGCAGCAAAATATTTCATCTGGTCTCTTCCAGGATCTGTTAATTTCGAAAGCTGCCGGTACAGCTTCTCAAGGCCCAGCTCATCACGGATGTAAAGCAAAAGCTCCTCCTCCGGCAGCGTATATAAATAGAGCAGCATGTGTCCGCTCAGATAATAACACAGTTCTTCATAGGAAAAAATCTGTACGCCCGTCTCCGGAAAACGATAAGGCTCTTTTCCAGTCCGTCCGACACAGATAATTGATTCCCGCATATAGTCTCCTCCTTATCACGATATCAGCTTAAATGGAAAAACCGTTACCTTTCCCGTACCGGGAAACATGGAACCAAATCCCATGTCTTTCAACAGAATCACGCCTTCTGTCTGTGCAGTAAACTGTACCTCAATGCGAATTCTGGTTGTTTTTGGCGGCCGCGCCGGGAGATCCCTGATCTCGCAGGCGGCGCTTTCCATCTCATTTTCTTTCGTATTATGATAGAAGAATTCCACCTTCTGGCTTTTATCCAGAATAATATCGACAGTTCCGACGGTATTATACCACTCCCGGCCGATGGACGTGATCGGCACATACTTTGCCTTTCCCGACTCCTGCGTGAGGATGCCGATGGTGTGATATACCATGTCCGGTCCCTGCATCAGCAGCATGCCGTCCTCCATCAGCTGTACCGGGCCAAGCCCCAGCAGGCATGCCCCGTTGGCGTACAGATTCTGTCCCATGAAGACTCTTCTTCCGGCACACAGATATGTCAGTGTTTTCTTCATCCAATTGCCTTCAAATCCTCTTCCTGTGAGAAAAATTATATGTGCCGGATTCTTCACCAGAAACTGTTTCATCAGTCTGCTGAAATGATAATCCCGGTTCTCGTCATCCTCGTGGATGCCCTGTTCCTCCAGATTCATCTCCTTCAACACCGCCCGATAAGCTTTCTGTCTGGAAGGACGGATCTGCTCCACCAAAATGTAACGGAGTACATTTTCTGAGTAATCAAGAAGAAGAGTGTTTCTGTCCCATACCGCCCGCTCCTGATGAAATACATATTCCACAAAAGAACGGAAATGAGTGATCACATTCACAGAATGTCTTTTCTTAAACTCTTCGTCCAACAGTTCTTCCAGATGTTTCCGACACTGTCGCGAGGTGTCTTCCATGGTAAAGTAAACGCCATGGTACATTTCCCAGTTTATGTGATTGGCCTCCATATAACGCCGGATATAAAAAAGTCCGCTGGCAATGTAATCCTCCTGCTCCTTTTCCGGCAGAGGGAAACTTTCCTCGGTGGTTTCCGCCGCCGCTTCATCATAGACACTCAGCTGTACCGCATATTTCCCCAGATCTATCCCGGCAAATTTTCTTGTTTCAAGTTCTCCCATAACATACTCCATTCCGCCTCCTGCGAAGGCGATGTTATAATACTTTCATCATATAATCTGTAAAATACGTCTTTATCAGATATTGTGCAAGCTCTTCCGGAGCACAGCTCTCCGCACTCAGATCATTGAGAGCAAAGAAGCGGCTCTCGTCCCCTTCTGACTCAAAGGTATCGAAACGGATGACCGTCTCGTCGCTGACCACCTCGCCGCCGTCTTCCAGGCGGTAATTAACATGATCATTTTGATAGAAGAACATGGTACAGACATACATTCCCGGCAATATTTCCTGAAGATGTCTCTTTCGAACGAGTACATCTTCTCCTTCCACCTGATAATACAGCACCACATTGCTCCCGCGGTTTCCGTAATAGGTCAGAAAAGTCTTCTCCAGATATTCCACCGGAAGAGCGATCCACTGCCGGTAGGCGTAGAAAACCGGCAGGTAATATTCTTCCTTCAGGAACTTTCCTATAATGAACACTGCCGCGTCCTTAATTTTCTCCATCCACGCTTCCCTCGGCGCAAAATAGTAGAGAAAATGTATCATGGTCTGACGGTCACGGATTCTTCCTGCGAGAATCTCACGGCCGATGATTCCATGAATCGATTCCGGCAGTTCAAGAATACCGCGCCGTTCCCGCTCTGAAGCATACTGCAGGTAACTCTCCGTCACCTGATCTCCTTCATTCTGATCGTAATACACCTCAAAGACAGAAAAGAGGCCGTCGGCGTCATTCCCGGTAAACATGCTCTGACGCAGCATCCGCTGTTCCAGGGCTGTTGTCTCCAGAGCAAACTTCCGGCTCCGTTCCCAGATAAGAAGAAGATCTTCCAGCTCGCCTTCAAAATGTGTCATAAGATACGACAGCGTATCCCTGTTATATTTTTTGCTCACAAAGGCTGAATAGGCAAGATACAGCGTAGTCTCATCCATTTCCCCTTCGCTGTGAGCGACGCCGAAAGACGCCAGACGCAGACGCTTCACTGCGCCCATAATATTGCAGCCATATAGTTCAATACCGAAAAAGGCATTTTCTATCATTCCGACTTCCATATAATAATCCATCAAAGTCTTACGAAAACCGGCTGTCACATTGGAATAATCAATTCTGTCCAGCCATTTTGCCAGCGCCTCTTTTTCCTGATGCTTTTGATAATACAGCAGCATTTCCTCAGCTGCCTGGCGCCGGATCCACGGCTGATAATCCTCATGAAAAGCTATTTTCTGCAGAATCGGCATATCTTCCGCTTTCAGATCTCCTCCTATTTTATCAGACAGAGACAGAAGGATTCTTTTGTTAGCCATGTTTTTCTGAATCCATTCCTTCGGGAACTGTTCCGGAGACAGAAACGGTTCCTCCCTGTAAGAAATTCCCGACACATATCTCTGTTCATTGCTGTCCACAAAATACAGCTGTGCCCGGCGCGTAGGAATCTCCGCATAGCAGAATCCTCCGGACAACGGATAATAGAATTCCTCTCCGGTCTCCGGACGGGAAACATAAACGCCGATCATATTCCTGTTGCTGCATATAATCTTCCTGTAAAATAATATATCGCAGACCGCTTTGGTATTTGCCGGCTTCTCCAGAATCTCTTTCTGAAAATAATGATACAGGTAAGCCAGATGCTCATTCATCCGGCCTTTCAGAAGCTGCTCCTCCACAAAGGGGATCATTTTGGAATAATAAGCGCCGAACACCTCATCACAGGCATCCTTATTCTCCAGTACATTTGAATAAAGGTATGCCTTCTCCGTGGAATCCAGACTGTTGCTGTAAGTAAAATAAATGAGCACCCGATGCGGAATGATCTCAAAGCTGTTAAAATCCATGCTTCGGATAAAAAATTCATTGAGTCCGATGATTTTCAGATTAGCGCCCACCGCTTTTCTAAAATACTCATGATATTCCCTGCCGCTGCGGTTTCCCTTGATGAGCAGAGAACAGATGACCTGTAAAAACCGCTCGTCAGGCTCTATCTCATATAACTTTTTGGCAATAAAGAATATCGCGCTGCTGTAATATTTCATCCTCAGCGCCAGCCTTGCGAACTGGTAAGCCAAGGCCATGGAAATATACCCATAACGGACGCCCCACCGGAAAATACTGACCTCAAAACTGCCAAGCTCTTCCATAAAGTTTGGATTTTCATTGAGAATCTCGCAGGCCTCAAAGAATAAAAGACTGCCGTTTTTCCCTTCCTGAAAAAGCTGGCGGATAGTATCATACTGCAGACGCTTATTATAAACATATTCTCTGTCCAGATAAATCAGCATCCACAACGCCTCTGCTTTGTATGCAGACACCTCGTAAAAATCCCGGATAGATATGACAGCCGCCGATATGGTCTCCGGCGTCCGGTAAAGCATCGCCTTCAGGTACAGCAGATAATTTTCAAGCAGCGGCTCCGTCTCCCCTTCCCGCTGCTCTTCTTCTATCTTCTGAAGCAATTCCTCCGCTTCCTCCGGATGTTCTTCCATGATCAGAAGATGTATGCGATACATCTGCCACTGTACGCCTTTTGTCAGATGGATCAGCTCATCCAGCACATGTTCTGATTCCTCCGCAAAATCTTCAAATCCGATGCTTCCTGTACGGAAAAACAGATAATTATGCATCAATTCCGCCTTCTGTCTTTTGATGCGGCTTCTGACTTCTCTCTCCCTGGACACCGTCGGAAGGGTGCCCCACCATTCCACAGGTATCTCAAACTCCTGACGAACGGTACGAATCCGGATCACATCGCTTCCCATGGCATAACTGTGATTTTTCTCCACAGTGAGTTCCAGCCTGCCTTCTTCAAAATCCGCGCTGGTAAACTTAAGTACAGAAATCTGAACCTGCCCTTTTTCCGCAGTGATGGTTCCTTCCGTATAACCATCTGCGGTCAGAGTGATGCAGATCGTCTCCTTATCTTTTCCCGCGTCGAGAACAACCTGCTTTTTCTCTATGGCGAGGGCGGCAGGTTCTTTCCATCCTGCCGCCGTCAGGAATTCCTCCACGATCATATTTCTGGACCGGCTCTTCATAAGACTGTGGTACATGGCGTCCTGCTCCGGCAGATCCTTCAGAAATATGGTGGAAAAATTCGGGAGGAAGAACAGCTCCATGGCTTCCTGCCTATTCTCATGATACAGCCGCACAAAGTCTTCCATCCGGCAGATGCGCCCGATGGAGGTGTCGGCCATGACAGGCGTCACAACCACACGATAAGGGATATTATATTCGCCTCCGTTGGTAATCAGAAGGAAATCTCCCTCAAACTCGTTGCCTGACGTTGCCAGTTTTCCTTTAAAATAATAAGGAATCTCTGTCCGTATTCCATCAAACTCTGTCTTTTCCAGACCTATTTTATCGTTGGTGGAACGAACAATTCCTTTTACCGGTATTTTATTTTCACTTTCAACTATAAAAGAACTATGGTATACTTTGCCTTCTTCCACGGTAATTTCCAGATTCGTCACGGAAATACGCAAAACCGGCAGTTTGCTTTCCTCTGTTCCTTCTTCTATTATATTATTTGTCTCTCTCACTTCACATACCCGCCTGTTATTTATCTCAACCTTCACGCGATCCGCCTACTTCAATCTGATCTTCTTCACTGCCGACCAAGCGGAGCGATACTGGGTTCCCCCCGCCTTTTTTACAGCGCGGACTTTGCAGTAATATATCTTTTTCTTCTTCAGGCCGCGTATTACTTTTCGCGCGGCTTTGCCTGACGCGGTCACTGTCACGGCATTTTTCATATTTTTCGTTCTGGAATAACGAATTTCGTAGCGGGAAACTCCGGACTGCTTTGCCCAGGAAACAATGAGTCTGCCGCCTTTCCTGCTGCGAGCCTTTACCTTGCCCGGCCGCTTCAGCCACACTGCAGTTTTTTTGTTGCTCTTGCTGCTGGACTTATTATTTTTTACCGCCTTCACAGCATAAGTATATTTTTTCCCCTGTGCGACATTTTTATCTGTCCATGACTTTTTCTTTCCAGACACCTCTTTTACCTTCTTTAAAGAACCATTTCCTTTTTTCCGGTAAATTACGTACTTATCTGCTTTTTTTACTTTCTTCCAGACAATTTTAATCCCGCTGCTCACACCTTTTGCTTTTTTAAGCACCGGCGTTGAAACGCTGCTGTTTTTCTCTGACACCACATTAGTCTTATCAAGAATTCCTGTGTTCAGCAGATTCGTGAGAATAGGGCATCCCCATCCAAAAAAATCATCTTTTCCTGTCGTCCCCAGATCTTTGCACCGCGCTTTCAGCTCATTATATACGCCTTCCACAGAAAGATCAGGCTGCATCATTTTCAGATAAGTCACTGCAGCGGTAATATGCGGCGCTGCCATGGAGGTTCCTGACATTCCGATCAGCATTCCGCCTGCCGCGGCGCTTACAACCTCGCTTCCCGGCGCAGAAAAATCAATTCTGCTTCCATGGTTTGAGTAGGAGGCCGCATGCTCATTAGGGCCAAAGGCCGCCACTGCGATCGTCTTATTGTTGCATGCAGGATAACAAAACGCCACATCCACGCCGTTGTTTCCTGCCGCCGTACAGATGGCAATACCGCTGCGGTACGCCTTATTAATCAGCGAATCAAGATATGTAACCGACATGGCGTTCGCCGCCACAAATCCAAGACTCATATTAACTACGGAAACATTTTGATTCAATGCATACTGCAGAGCCGTCTTAATGGTCAGCAGAGAAGAATATCCGCTGCTGTTTGATATCTTCAATATAAGAAAACGGACGTTGGACGGAGTTGAGTCCGCGATAATTCCAGCCACGTGAGTGCCATGGCCATGATTGTCCGTCACATTTTTATTGTTGTCAATAAAATTATAGCTCTGGGAAGAAATATTTCTGGACTGAAACATAAAATTGGACTTGTCGATACCTGTATCCAGAATAGCTACAGTCACCGCGCCGTATTTTCCTTCTGCCTGATCCTTCAGTGTGTGCATTCCCATATAGGCTGTCCCCCAGGAATAGCTGCCGCTGCTGGCAAGAGACGCATCGTCCGTCAGAATATCATCCACATAATAAACCTGATCCGGATAACAGTTTTCCTCGCCATATTTTTCACAGAGAGCCTCAAAGGCATCTCTTGTCTCCTCTTCTGTATCAAACTGGAGAATGGTCTCGCCAAGCTCTGTATTATAATAGACTTCCTCTGCCCCGTAGTCTTCCTCCAGACCGGACGCCTCCACAATCAGACGCTTTGTCTGGAAAGGAGCGGTTATCTCATATTCGCCACTGTCGGTCTCTTCCACATCATAGAGCGTATCCTCCGGAAGCGTATCCATGTATTCTTCCAGTATCTCCTCCGATTCTCCGGATATTTTCTTTCTGGATTTTCCTTTATCTGTGCCGGTTTCCGGAAGGTCTTCCGTCTCCCCGTCAATTTCTACCTCTCCGGCTTCCGTATCCACAGTCATTGTTCCAAAATAATCTTCATCCCAGGTATCGGAAATGATCTCTGCCATCTCCTTACTGTCCGTAATCTCCTGTGCGTCAACAGCATTACTGCCGCTGTTTCCCGCCGTATCCGTATCGCCGGACAGGTTTTCCTGCGCCGCATCTGCTGTCTCGGCTTCCACAGGTACTGAGAAAACACTCCCCAGCACTCCGCCTGCCGCCATCAGCACGCTCATCGCAACAGCCAGACTTCTCCTTTTCCACATTCCTGATTTATTATATTCTTCTTTTCTCATTCTTCTGCCCCTTTCCTTTCCGGGCCGTATCGCAGCACACCGTATCAGCTCTCCACATGCTGTCTGAAATCTTTCTCCCGGAATAACATATCCACCAGCTCTTTGTAAGTCTGAAGTCTGACGGATTTTTTTATTTTTTTCCCAATCTTCTCTCCATCTTCAAACATGGGGAGCATATAGTTCCAAAGCTCTTTCATCTTAAAGAGTACATTTCTCTCACCGGACATAATATCTTCATAACCAGCACATATCTCATCATGGAAAGCCTTCCACCTGACTTTATCGGGCCGCCCGTCCTCCGTGAACATCTCTGCCAGCTGGGGATTGGCGATCAGCCCCCGTCCGATCATGATCCTGTCCACCTCCGGAAACTCTTCCCGGAACCGTTCAAAATCTGCCTTCGCAAAGATATCTCCATTGTAGCACACGGGGTGCCTGCACAGCAAGAAACCTTTTCGAAAGGCCTCTCTGTTCACTGGCCTTTTGTAAAAATCTTTATGGATTCTCGCGTGAATAATCACCTCCGACAGAGGAAACTGGTTATAAATTGCCATGAGAGGTTCAATCTCCTCCGGACTGTCCAGTCCCAGCCGTGTCTTCACCGACACTTTCACGGTGACCTTATCAAATACCTGCTCAAAAAAACGAAGCAATTTCTCCCGGTCAGCGAGAAAGCCGCAGCCTTTTCCTTTGGACACTACCGTGCCGGAAGGACAGCCAAGGTTCAGGTTGATCTCTTCGTAGCCGCAGTCGGCCAGCTTCTCCGCCATCCGCACGAAATCATCCGCCTGATTGGTAAGGATCTGAGGTACCAAGTTAATATTCTGATTATGTTCCGGCGCAATGTCATTCTTTTCTCTGGAGGTCCATCCTTTTCCTTTCTTAGGCGTCAGAAATGGTGTATAATATTTATCAATTCCCTGGAAATAATGCCGGTGTGCGTTCCGGTACACGTAACCGGTAACGCCTTCCATTGGCGCAGCGTAAATTTTCATGGGATTCTCCTTTGTAAATGTATGTAATGTTGTGTATCATGCCGGTGGAAACCGCATCCGGCAGCTTGAAATACACTGTTTACTACATTACCACAGAAACGCTCTAAAGTAAATTTACATTATCTTCACGGAGGACAATTTTATGGAAAATAAACATAAGACCGCCGATTCATCGGACATTCTGACTATCCGGCCTATCGGACACATTCACACGGACTTTCCGGAAAAGTTCGGCATTCCGCGCCAGAGCGGACTGGTGCCGTCGCTGCAGGCGTATATCACCTTCGAAAAAGAATTCCTGAACCCGGACTGCTTTCGGGATATCGAACGCTTCACCCACCTCTGGCTCATCTGGGGTTTCTCAGAGAATCAGGACAAGGGCTGGTCGCCCACCGTCCGCCCGCCGCGGCTGGGCGGAAACGTACACACCGGCGTATTCGCCTCCCGTTCACCATTCCGTCCGAATCCTCTGGGACTTTCCTCCGTGCGGCTGAAAAAAGTTTTGCTGGACGACAGCAGCAACGGCCCGGGCGATGCAGATTTTTATTCCCGGCCTGCCGGCACAGAAGGCCCGGTACTCTTTATCTCCGGGGCAGATCTGATGGACGGCACGCCGATCTACGACATAAAGCCTTACGTTCCTCTCTCCGACTGTCACCCGGACGCTTCAGCGTCCTTTACCAACACAGCCCGGGAACACCGCCTCACCGTCCACTGCGAGGAGTCTCTTCTTGCTCCCGTCGCGCCGGACAAACGGCAAACACTGCTGGATGTACTGGCTCTCGATCCGCGGCCCGCGTACCACGACGACCCGGAACGCATTTATGGAATGGACTTTGGGGACTGGTGCGTGCGATTCTGCGTAGATGGGTTGGAATTGTATGTGAGGGAGATTGTTCGGAATAAAAAATAATCTATTAAATGGACAAAGTGGAATTTAAAAGCGAGTTGATTTTAATGTTAATTTTAATGTTACTAATGGAAGGTATAGTATTATGTTTTATACTTTTAATGTTTTGTGTTATTGGTATAGCAAATGGTCCTGAAAAATTTACTGTGTTTTACGAAAAGAATGTTCAAGAAAAAGCAATAAAATTAGGATATACTACTCAAAAAGAAATAAAGAAACAAACCATTATATCAATTATAGTTTTATACTTGCCTTGTTTTATTCTTGTGCCATTAATGGTTTGCTATATAAATGGTGCAAAAGAGTTTGGAAATATTTTTATTCAAAGTTTATTTATAATGTATATAATGGGACTATTTGATAGATTTTTTGTTGACTGGTATTGGGTAGAACATACAAAAGCGTGGGATATACCCAATACAGAAGAATTAAAACCTTATATTCCTACAAAAATGAAAATAGTTAAATGGCTGGGAACCATAGTTGGATTTGCAATAATTGCTTTAATTATTGCTTTAATAATGAGTAAGATGGTTTAAAAATTGGAATTTACGGTCTTATTGTGGCAGAATTAGAGAGATTCTAATGCATATGATGAATGACAAAGTATGATTATATCGAAACTTACTTGAACAGTCTATCAGATGTAACTATTGCAATTCATTCTGTTGATGAAATTGATGACAAGAAATCCATTGTAACTTTAAAATGCAAAGGTTCATTCATTATGGATTGCTTTTACGAAGACTATGATAATGCTCCATGGGATTTAGAAGAAAAAAAGTATGTTTATGTAGACACTGTTAGAATTAGAGAAGAGCATAAGGCGAATTTTGCTTGTAGAATTGAAATTGACAGAACGGAAAATATTTTTGAGATATTACCATTTAAAATAATTTTAGGTGGAGATTCAAGAAAAAAGAGATATGAGATAGAAGCTGATTTGGAATATGATTATGGGCAAGAGAGAGAGGATATGGATCGTAAATCGGTTGGATTGAATCCATTAAGTGATTATAAAACATACCTTGAAGAAAATCTTGCTGAGTCAAAAATGTCAGAGGAGATTATCGAGCGTTTTACTTGCATTAATGAATTGCATGGGGAGTATAAATTGATGAAAATGATATTTCTGAAAAAGAAATATTTGAGATTGAGAAATGGATAAGTTCCAAATGTGAGGATGCGTCAAGAAAAATGGAAATAACAAATCTTCCGTATAGTATAGGATATGGAGATGATATTGAGATATTGGGGATTGATGACCAAAAATTATTTTTTCAAATAGACGAAATTAATATTAATCCAAGTGCAGGTGATAAAGAATGGATTGATATTAGTTTATCTAATAAAAAACAAATAATAGCAAACGGAACCGTAGAACTCACAGTGGGTTATATTGAGTATGATGAGGATGGTGGTGTAGCAGATGCCTTGGATGATAAAATCTACTATAGTTACTATTCCATAATTAAGCAGTTGGATAATTTCATATTAGAGCAGAATGAATATATGAAAACTGAAAAAGCAATTATTGAAATTATTGAAGAAGCAATTAAGTAATAATACGGACGTGGCAAAGAAAATTACACATTTAATAAAAGTATACGAACCCCAAAATTCCAATTTATCGGGGAATTAAACAGCGTGATAAATCCTAAGTTATCGAATTAAACGGATATTTTTGTCCTAAAAAATCGGACTTGTAAGCGCAGGCTACTATCTATAACCTGACACCCTCAGCGCCAACAATATTTTCTGTATTGCAAGGTGTTGCGAAGTTATTGCAGCGGTGGAAAGAATGGTTTTCCACAACACAGATGTCATTTCTTTCCACCCCGGCACTCCCCTATTCCTTCTCTTTAAACACAATCCATTTGCTGATGATATAGTTGCTGACCAGGACTACCACCTGTGCGCCAACTTTTACGCCGACGCTCGGCAGGCCAAGGCCGTTGATGAAGATCAGCAGAATGGCTTCCTCGATGACCAGAGTCAGGACTCTTCCGCCGAAGAATCCCGCTGCCTGGCAGAGCAGCTCCTTTATGCCGTGGGGTCTGGCATCAAATACCCACAGGCTGTTGGTGATATAGGCGAAGGTCACTGCCAGAATCCACGAGATCAAATTTGCTACCAGCGGATCCATGTGCATGACCACATCGCACCAGGCGAAGGAGCCGATGCTGACTACGGTGGCCAGTCCTCCGAAGAAAACGTAAAGGATAATTTCTTTGTATTTTCTGTACATTTCCATTAATTTTGTAAACATTGTCTGCTCCTGTTATTCTCATAAAAAATTTGCTTCTCAAGTAGAAAAAACACGTAGTATATACTAAAATGAAATCCTGTAAAAATCAATAGAAAAAAATGCACAGACATTTACGAATAATCATGCACAAATATTTGCAAATAAGCGCTTTGATCTGATGTATCAGGAAACGGGGGATAAAAATGATCATCAACACGGGTGGACGGACTGATACCGTCCAGTATTACACAGACTGGCTCTTGAACCGCTTTTCGGAAGGGTATGTGCTATCGCACAATCCTTTATTTCCGCACAAGGTGACGCGCTATGAGCTGACGCCGGACAAGGTTGACTGCGTTGTATTCTGCTCAAAGAATTACAGGCCGATCCTGCCGCGGCTACACGAAATCACAGACCGATTTCACACATATTTCCACTATACCATTACTGCATATGGCAAGGACATTGAGCCGGGCGTACCGTCCATTGACAAGAGTATCGAAACACTGATTGCATTGTCAGAGCAGGTGGGAAAACAACGCGTTGCATGGAGATATGACCCCGTTTTGCTGACGGAGAAGTACACGGTCGAACGCCATCTGGAGATCTTTGATTATATGGCAAAGGCCCTTGCACCTTACATAGACCGGTGCATTTTCAGTTTTGTGGAAATGTATAAAAAGGTAGAGATCAATATGCCGGAACTGATTCCGCTGACCGATCAGGACATGGAGACGCTGGCAAAAGGGCTTGGCGCCACTGCTGAAAAACACGGTATTTTTATCCAGACCTGCGGGACCGATGATAAATTTACACAATACGGTATTCACTCTTCCGGCTGCATGACCCTGGATATCCTTGGCAAGGCCAACGATATCACCTTCAGAAAACTAAAACATAAGGGGATGCGCCAAGGCTGCCATTGTATTGAAAGCCGGGACATCGGCGCATACGACACCTGCATGAACGGCTGCAAATACTGTTACGCCAATAGAACGCCCCGCAAAGCTTTCGATAATTATAAACGGCACGATCCTATGTCCCCTCTGCTGCTGGGCGATCTGAAACCTGACGACACTGTGATACAGGGAGCCCAGAAAAGTTTTCTGGCGGCCAAACGTCAGGGATAAAATAATTCCCGCAGGAAATACTTTGGGGCAGCGGTTTCCCGCTGCCCCGATTCTTATTCGTGTTTGTCTTAGTAGTTTTTCAACTATTTTTTAATTTTCACTACCTTTACCTGGCTCCACTTACTGTAGACCTTCTCAGTTCCGTTCATCTTGTAAGCGCGAACCTTCACAAAGTAGCGTTTACCTTTTTTGAGTTTCTTGACAGTGCGGACATTCTTTGCCGCATTGTAGGAGTTCACTGTAGTTTTCTTCTTTCCGAAGTTGACGCCTGTGGAATAAGCGATCTCATATCCATCAGCGCCGGCAACCTCTTTAAACTTCACCTGCACTTTTCTTCCCTTGCGGTTTTTCAGCTTTTTGATGGCTGTTTTGGCCGGAGCGGCAACGTCCTGAGCCTGCGGCTCGGAGGTCTGTGGCTGCTGCGGCTGGGATGGGGTTTCCGGCTCCGCCGGTTTAGATGTCAGGGAGTAGTTGATGTCGTTGTAATCGGTGCTGAAGTCGAGGGTGTAGTCTTCGGACATCACTTCCGCATTTAATTTTTTCGCCATCTCCACTGTCTGGTCTCCAATGGAAATTCCTAAATCTGTTGCTTTCTGCTCCAGCTGAGAAGGATTACTGTTATAAACTTCCATCATCTGAGCATCTACAGTTTTCTGGTCTGCTTCTAATTTGTTTACATAGCCTTTGTAGAAAGCTTTTACTTTTTCTCCTACAGTGTTCACATTTTTTCTTGCATAGGTATCTAAATCCTGAAAAATCCAATATGCAGATGTCGCACTGTAATCATGTGCTTCTTCTTTATAGGCTTCTGGTGCATCTGTCAATAACGCTCCATAAAACGGAACCATCGGAGCATAGGCTGCACTGCCTAAACTCAGCCATTCTACTGTTGCCAGCTGCGCAGGCATATCGGAACGAATCTGCATAATATGACATTCAGCAGAACTTGCCACGCCGATATATCTAATACTTCCCAACCCACGCGGTCTTCCATCTGCAAAGTCCTCAAATTCTTCGTACTGACTTCCTGCCAGCTGATATAACTTTTCAACTGTAACGTTTTTTGAAGGAACATCGAAGAAAATATCCTGATAATTATCCGTATAAATATCTGTATTATCTTCACCGGTTAAAATATACTGGCCGGCACGAATACGATCGGCATTTCCAGAAGCATATCCATTACCACCGTAAGTAAGCTTGATATTAAGAGCATTTTCATTATCAGGCTCTGTCAGCGACTTATGATAGATTCCGCCTGCTTTCGCTTTAGTTATAATATCCTTTGATGCAATCACGTCATCATCCGTTACATCAATATCCCCAAGTACCAGACAGTTCGGGATAATCGCTGCTTTATCATCAGGCATTTTTACTGCACAATATTGATACCCGGAAAGGATTTCCATGTACCATACTTCGTTATTATCAGCAATAAATACACCATCAGCTGTATACCATACGCCATAATCATCAATTGCTTTTGCGAGTATCTCTACTCCCTCTCTGGCGGTTGATGCTTGGCAAAGAATATAATCTACATAGTTCTCTTCAGAAACACCTGCTGGTCCTACAAAAGGATCTGCATTCTGTGCATCGGCACTGTTACCTGCAGTGGTAGTTGCTGACATGGATACACCCATCTCATTTACACCAACTTCACCGAATAATCCGGCTCCTTCTTCTTCATTATCCCGGCAGGCCGTATAACGATATGTTTCCTCTAAATCCTCATTATAATAAGGAGCTTTAAACTCAGTAGCTCCGCTTTCATCAACCCACATGCGGTCTGCTGGAATCTCCTTGGACTCGATCACCTGAAACACCTTATCATATCCAGCTCCAATATCCTCCGTCCTTCCAAACAGTGTTGACCCGTCTTCTGTCAGGTCGGAACCTACGTAGTAGGATGTACAGGCTTTTGCCGGAACGGCTGCCAGGGCGGTGAGGCCGACAGCTGCCAGCATGGTCAATAATGCTTTTTTCACTTTTCTCTCCTCCTGTGTTTTGCAGTTTTACAGGCAGTTCCCTTCTTTTTTGTGCGCTGATTATTTTTTCTTCATGACAGCGCAGTCTCATTTTCTTTCTGAAAATGCAGGGACTTCCCAAAACGGCAACAGAATTTCTGTCATTTTTATCCTGATGCAACGGTGCCATTATAATACTTTCTTTACATTTCGTCAATGAATTTTTACATATTTATGCATTTTATGTCGTTATCATTGCATTTTATTTACATTTTTATAATCATTTATGCATTTCATTATTTTATGCACGCAATATTTTTATATTATTTTTTGTTTTAAGTAAAAATCTTCTCGCCTTGATAAGCAAAATATTTGTGGACAAAAAAAGAAAAGTACCGTTCTCTCAAGAAAGAATGCAGTACTTTTCCTGCATTTTTATAATAAATTTCAACTGAACGTTCTATAGGACAGAACTATCAAATGGTCAGCAGTTTGCCTGTCAGCAGCTCGTATGCTTCTTTGTATTTATCGATGGTCTTATCGATAACATCCTGCGGCAGGTTGTAGTCACTGTCCGGGTTGGCTTTGAGCCAGTCTCTTACAAACTGTTTGTCGTAGGATGGCTGTCCTTTGCCAGGTGCGTAGCCTTCTTTTGGCCAGAAACGGGAGCTGTCCGGTGTGAGCATTTCGTCGCCCAGGATAACGTTGCCGTCTTCGTCCAGTCCGAACTCAAACTTGGTGTCGGCAATGATGATGCCTTTGCTGAGAGCGTACTCTGCACATTTTTTGTAAAGAGCGATGGTTTTCTCTTTCAGCTCGTTGGCATAGAACTCGCCTTTGCCCGGGTAAGCCTTTTCGAGGATCTCCACGGACTTTTCATAGGAAATGTTCTCGTCGTGGTCGCCAATCTCTGCCTTGGTGGATGGAGTGTAGATCGGTTCCGGCAGCTGCTGAGATTCCTGAAGACCTTCCGGCAGCTTGATACCGCAGACAGTTCCGTTCTCCTGATAGCTTGCCCAGCCGCTTCCTGTAATATATCCGCGGACGATACATTCGATCGGAAGCATCTCAAGCTTCTTGCACATCATGCTCTTGCCTCTGAACTGTTCCTGCTGGAAATATTCCGGCATATCTTTGGTGTCGACAGAAATCATGTGGTTCGGTACCACATCCTCTGTATAGTCAAACCAGAACTTGGACATCTGTGTCAGCACAGCGCCTTTATCGGTGATCTTGTTCTTTAAGATAACGTCAAATGCGGAAATTCTGTCCGTGGCTACCATGATCAGGCTGTCGCCGTTATCATAAATCTCACGTACTTTTCCTTCCTTCATCGGTTTAAATTCTTTCATTGCACTCATCCTTTTCTTATCATGATGCTTGATTTCTATGGTTTTTACCGGGTAATTGTACTACAATCTTTTCCGGAAAACAATTCTTTTTCTCTTTTTTTCTGTCCTGATTTTCAGTTTTTGGATTTTTTCCAGTTTTCCATCATCAATCATATCGTCACTGTTTCTTTTTTGACGCCTTTTCTTCTGACTGCTTTTGATATCCCGGATAAGATTTGCAGATATCTTTTAAACAGCATCGCTCGCAGTAAGGAGTGGTCCGTGCTGTACAGACTTCTCTTCCGTGGAATACAAGCCGGTGACAGAAATCGCTGCCCTCCTCAGGAGGGATAATCTTCCAGAGCGCCATTTCTACCTTTTTTGGTTCTTTGATATCATCTACCAAACCGATACGGTTGCACAGCCGGATGCAATGAGTATCAGTAACGATGGCCGGTTTGCCGAACACATCGCCCATAATAAGGTTGGCGCTTTTCCTTCCAACGCCTGGCAATTTCATCAGGTCGTCAAAATTATCCGGCACCTGTCCTCCGAACTCATCCCGGAGCATCCGCATACATTTGCTGATATCCCGTGCCTTACTCCTGCCGAGACCGCATGGACGGACGATGGCCTCGATGTCCTCCGGCTCCGCCGCTGCCAGCGCGTCCACACCCGGATATTTGGCAAATAAATCCTGCACGATCACATTTACTCTCTCATCCGTACACTGGGCTGCCAGACGAACGCTGACCAGAAGCTTCCACGCTTCGTTGTAATCCAGTGTACACCCGGCGTCCGGGTATTCCTCTTTCAGCCGCTCGATGGCAATGGCGGCTCTCTCCTTTTTTGTCATATGTATACCTCCAATAATGCAAATTGATCGACCGTCTTTTTCGGGCCATTTTATTGCTTTTCATCCTATTCTGTATCCGCTCCGCTGACAACTGCCCGGGCGCTTTCCGGCGCATCTTCCGCGTCTGCCTGCGCGTCCTTCTCTCCGCTCATGGAAACCAGCAGACATCCTCCGATGATCAGAGCAAAACCCAGCAAATCAATCGTGGCAAATTCCGTGCCCAGCCAGAGGGCGGAAATCACTGTCGCCACCACCGGCTCGATACACGCCAGCATGCTTGCCTTCACCGGGCCGATATCGGCCACTCCCTGCAGATAGAAGGAAAAGGCAATGACAGTACCCAGAATGACCATAGCCAGCAGCGCCAGCACGATATGCAGTTCAAAATCCCAGGATTTCTCCCAGATACGGAAAGCGACCGCCAAAACTATGCCGCCAATCAGCATGGCAAAACCATTGACCAGCGGTGTTCCCCATTTCTTGAGAAGCTGCCCCGGCAGCAGAGTATAGGTGACCAGCGCCAGCGCCGCCAGACCGCCCCAGGTCAGAGCGCCGCCGGAGATCACCAGTCCGTCCAGACGTCCGTGGGTGGCAAGAAGCACAACGCCGATGAGCGTCAGAACCGCCGCCGTTATCTCCTTGCCCCGCGGCAGCCGCCGGGCAAGGATACAGGATATGATCATTACCAGTATAATTCCGGTGTTCTGAAATACTGTGGCCGTACCGGAATTGGAATAACTGATGGCGGTGAGATAGGCAAACTGGGAAAACATCAGACCGCCTACGGCAAATATCACCAGCCGCACTGCCTCCGCCGGCTTTTTCCAGACGGCGAACGTCTCTTTCTTTTTTGCAAATAACGTAAACAGCAGCAGAATCACGCCAGCTCCCAGCATACGGATCGCCGCCAGCATTCCTGATTCCATCTGGCTGTTGGCAAAAATATACTGGCCGCAGGTACCGGAAAATCCCCAGGCTGCACCGCCAGTTAATGTGAGGATAACTCCTCTGATCTGTCTCTTCTTCTGTGTCATACATTTTCCCCTCTTTTATTAAATCTGAGTGGTAGTATAACACAACCCGCAGGATTTTTTAATATATTTCAGGGAAAATGTACGGGAAAACCGTTGATTATTTTTCGGGGAAAATGTGCAGGAAAACCGGAAAGCACCGCTTTAATGCGGCTTATCCTCCAGCAGCCGCTTCTGATTTTCAAGAATCCGGTCCATCTTCTTATGGAGATCTTCCAGAATAAATTCTGACTTCAAATTCACTTTATAGGCGTTCTCCGCCTGCTCCCGGTCTCTCTCTTCCCGGCGGTTCTGGCTCATCATGATGAGCGGCGCCTGAATGGCTGCCACGCAGGACAAGACAAGATTTAATAAAATGTACGGATACGCGTCAAATGCGTTGTCTTTCATCAGGTTATTGCCGAACATCCAGAACAAAAGCAGAGCCGTAAAAGAAAAAATAAAGCCCCAGCTTCCGGCAAACTTTGCGATTTTATCCGCGGTCCGCTGCCCAAATGTACTGGCAGCATGGATGCTTCGCTCCAGATCTACCGATACTTTCTTTTCCAGCATCATATGGAGGATATCCTCCTCATTGAAGTCCTCCGCCACATTGTCCACCAGTACCCGCACCAGGTCCAGCTTCTCATCGGTAGTGAGCGTTTTATCCGGCGTGACGCCGGGATTCTTTCCGGTTGAAGCCGCGTTCTGCTCCGCTGAATCTCTGATATTCTGCCCGGCCGAAGCGGCGGCCTGTTCCGGCGGCGCTGCATTTTTTCGTTTTGACATACTGCTGTCCTCCTGCTCTCTTTTAAAACAGTATGCCCGGATTTTTTATTTTCAATCGAATTTTATTCCCGGCGTCCCGGTCACGACTTTAAGAACACCAGATTCTTCTCATCGGAGTACATTTCCGCAAAACGGTATCCCAGCCGGTCAAAGCCTTTCAGTTCCTCCGCGGTCCCCGCCTTCTGTTCCGCCATGAAACGTACCATCTCACCCCGGGCCATCTTGGCGTATGTGCCTTTTTCTTTAACCTTGCCGTCAATGAGTTCTCCGAACACGCAGGTGACGCAGGAAATATTCTCCGGCAGATATTTTAAAACCGCCTTGCTGTACTCTTTGGACGCCAGATTCACCAGAAGGCTGCATCCGGCGAGTACTTCCCCGGCGATGGCATCGCCCCAGAAATCATACAGCGAATCCAGATCCTGCCGGTGGAAACGGGCCTGCATCTCCAGCCGGTAAGGGGTGACGCCGTCAAAGGGACGGAGCGCCCCGTAAAAGCCCGACAAAATGTACAGATGATTCTGGAGATAGCGGTACGCCTCCTCGTCAAATACCGCCGGCGCCATGTATTTATACTGAATGCCCTCGTAGGCGAGAATGGCCGGCGTCAGCCGCTCCCGAAGATTCATGGATGTAATCCGCTCAACATTTTCAAGGGCAATCTTATCGTTGCATTTCCACATTTCCTGCAGCTCTGACGGAGTCATCTGCTTCATCTGCCCCAGAAGATACTCCGTCTGTTCCAGAAAATGCGGCAGTCCCTCCGGCGGCAGAATGTCCGTTTCGTTCATTTTCTTCGCCGGAGAGATGATGATTTTCAGCATATGTCTTCTTCCTCTCCTTTACTGCTTTCTAAGAGCGCCTTTTTGCCATAAAAACGAAACCATACTTTCGTATCTGCTCCGCCGTGAAACCTCTGGCAATCAGAGATTCATCATATCGTTTCTTTTCAATCTGACAAAGAGCAGCCTGTGCCGTCTCTTCCAGACTGTTTTCCCTTCTGCTCTGTACTTTAAATTCGATGATGATGGCATTATCACCTCCATTCTTCGGTTCCAGCATGACATCGTATCTGCCGAAACCGCTTTCTCTGTTGGAAGTCAGAATATACCGTTCTTCCAGCTCCACCATCAGCCCGAAGACAAAACCATGATAGAATCTTTCCGGCTCGCTGTCCCCGGAAGGATGACTGCCGCTGTCAAAGAAGCTGAATGTCGCCAGGGACACCCGGTTCATATATACGTTCATGGCTTCCACATCTGCAAAACCGCGTCCTCCTGCACATCCACATCCTTCACTTTTAGATAACCGCTTGCAACCATCAGACTCCAGATAGCGCTCTCGTCCTGATCAAGCTGATTGTACACAATCTGCTCATCCAGTTCCGTCCGTAACGTTTTGCCGCACATCAGCATTTCTATTCTTTCCTTCACATCACCACCCCTCTCCCGGCAGGCAAATTCTTCCGACGGAAATATTCACTCCCATCATAGTAAATATACTGTAATTTCATACTATCTATACTGTAATTTTAACCAATGGGACAGATTGAGTCAATAAGGGATGTATACGGAAAAACTCTTGAGAAATTCACAAATGTATATAGGAAATAAAAAATCTCCCGGATGAGAATGATACTTTGGCATTTCCTCTGTCCGGGAGAAATTTTTTATAATTCATTTTTTACATCCGCATATTTACCGAACCATTTTTGTTTTGATTTTACTCCATTTCCCATAAGTCCTTATGATTGTGCCGCCTGATTTACTCTTTTTAAACGACCGAGCTCTGAAATAATATTTTTTTCCGGTCTGCAGTTTTTTAATGACTTTACTGGTTTTCTTATTCTTTTTTAAAATTATCGTTTTTGTTTTCTTTTTCTTAAACTTCTTACTGGTAGAATACTGAATCTGATATCCGGAGGCATTTTTGTCCCGTTTGACCGTTACCTTCACTGTTCTGTTCCCGGAAGCCGCCACAGACTTAATCTTTATACGCTTCAGTTCAGAGCCAACACCGGAAGAAATCCCGTCATTGCTCCCTCCACTGGTTATACTTGAGTTTTGAGAACTATTTCCAACATTGGCATTGTTGACGTTACTGGTTCCAGTATTACTGCTGCCGCCTGTCTGATTTCCCATCGCGGCATTATCTTCATTTGACGTCCCGTCGGAGCTGACCGTTCCCGCATAAGAATATATACTGTCAGCCGATGCATCCAGATGCAGTACTGGCCGGATTCCCTGCGGATCCTGTTCATCATAATACCAGCCCTCATAGTAACCGAATTCTCCGTTCTCATCAACCCCGTACACACCCAGATATGGAGTTCCTCCATCTTCATACGCCAGCATTCGGCTCCACCAGCCACAGGAGCCGGTCCCATAATATACTCCCATCGCTTTGGCATACTCCGTTGGCCGGCAAATTCTGTGAGCATCGGAAAGGAATCCATGCTGCACGGCAGTGTCATCAAATTTTTCGTCCAGCTCAAACCCCCAGAGCAAATAAACTTTATCCATTGTAGGTAGATTATATATTCCGTCCGGAGTGTACTGATTCTCCACATCCGTCTGGATAATACCTGCCTGCTCTTCGGTCGTAAAGGCGCTGGCCAAAAATCCATGCTGTTCCAATGATGTGCTGTTTAAAAATTTTCTTAAAGAATGATTCATCCATATATTACTGTCATTGGACAAGATATTTTTCGCATCGACAGCTTCATCTGCCATCAAAAACAGTTCATTTCCTGCCTCTAATACCCGCCACTTCATCGGTTCATAACGGAAATAATGCCAGTCGCTGACGCTGCCCCAATTATAATACCCCGCTTCTCCAGAATGAGTGGAATCTTCCGCGTCAGTTTTTCTCACCCTTCGATACTTTTCTCCACTGATTCGAATCTCATCATTGGACCATCCGCTGGCAGACGCCAGCGCGGTATATTCACTGCTTCCCGGCAAAATCTCCGTCTGCGGATAACTTCCGAACCAGACGCAATCCCAGGTAACGGTATTCCCGTCTGTAACCGGATCCTTTAATGTGACGGTCGCCGCCTGCGCGCTACCCACACCTATTTCGGGACAAAGAGTACATACCAGAAGCACGGCAAGAAATACCGTTCCCATACGCTGCAAAATGTTTCTCATAGTCTTTCTCCTCTCTCTTTCACCGGCAGCCATCCGTTCGAAATTTTGCTCATTATGCCGGTAAATATTTATTTTTTATGTATAGTATTGATAATATCATACGTCAAAAACAAAAAAATAAATTCCCAAAATGATTAGGAATTTATTTTCAATCGTCTTATTACATTTCTCTATGATTTGTTTATATGTCCACATTCCGTAATAATTTTTCCAGATCACAGAAACGGCACCATATAGACCGGCAGCATCAGAACATCCTTGTCTTTCTGTAAATCCTTTGTATAAATCAGATATTTCTCCAGAATTCTTTCCGAATATTTTTCTGAGAACCGGTCCAGAGACGTGTGAATTTTATATCCTGAGGATTTCACCTCAATGGGACAGATTTTATTTTTCTTTGACAGGATAAAATCCACCTCGTAGTTATGCTTTGTTTTCTCATTGGCAAACGTATGGTAAAACAATTCATTTCCGCTGGCTGTCAGCATCTGGGCGACAATATTTTCATATAAATATCCAAGATTGGCGCTGAGTTTATCATTAAGCAGTTTCTCATAAATCGTATTTTCTGTAAAATCTCTGTCTTTAAAGGTCAAAGTCGTAAACAACCCGGTATCGGCGAGAAATAGTTTAAATTTCCTCAAATCTTTATGAGCAGACATTCCAACGCCGGGATCATTGGCATGATAAGCCACAAGGACTGTTCTGGAATCTTTCATCTGTGCAATCAATTCCAGAATACTATCCGCTCTTTCATTGGCAAGAACACTTGAAACCTGATATCTGGAAGTATTTTTATTCAATTCCGCCGGTATTGCGTCAAACAACATGGAAATTCTTCCCGTTGCGTCTATTTTACGGAAATCATCTTCATAAAGATTTAAAATATCTCTTTTTATGATGTCCACCTTATGAAAATTATTTGTCCGCAAATACTCGTCCACTGCCTGAGGCATTCCTCCTATCAGCATATAGAGCCGAAAATCTCTCAACAATTTTCGATTCATTTTTTCTCCCACCGGTTTCCTGCTTTCAAATACGCTTCGCAGCAGGTTTGTCGTCACATTATCGCCCTTCGCCCAGAGAAACTCTTCATAGTCCATGGGATACATGCTGATTTTTCTCTCTTCACTGGGAATCAGAATATCCTTCACATTTTTACGGATGGAAATAAGCGAGCCCGTCTCAATATAATCATATCTTCCATCTTTCACCAACGCTTTTATCGCCTGTCTCGCCAGAGGGAATAACTGCACTTCATCAAAAATGATCAAAGATTCTCTTTCTATTAAATCCGTCTTATATTGAAGCTGAAGTTGTAAAAAAAAGAAATTCAAATCTGACAAATCATAAAAAAGCTCTTTTACTGCCTGAGAGGCAACCGAAAAGTCAATTAAAATATAGCTGGCATATTCATTTTTTCCAAATGTTTCCACCACGGTGGATTTACCTACCCGCCTTGCTCCTTCAATTAATAATGCTGTTCTCCCCTGAGATTCTTCTTTCCATTGCTGCAGTTTGTTGTATATCTTTCTTTTAAACATAAGCGTTACCTCCTGGATCTACAGATACAAGATTTCATTCCCAACGTGCTGATTTTTATCTCTATTATATACTATATGCAGAATCGCACTTTTTTTCAAGGCAAATTCCTGCAAAATCGCACTTTTTATTTTCACGTTTTCCTGCAAAATCGCACTTTTTATCGTATGGATTATGATGTGACGACCTCCGGCGGCGCGAACCAATCAAATATTTGGGCCGCTGCACACTCCCCGCCGGCAGAAATCTCTTGACACCACCGTATCTATAGTATATAGTGTGCATATAATAACATCACACCAAAGGAGGCGGCGTTTTGAAGATAGTAATCTCCAACACATCAGACCTTCCTCTTTATCAGCAGATCAAAGATCAGATCAAGGACGCTATTCTCCGGGAGGAGCTCACCCAGGGAGACGCGCTTCCTTCTATCCGAAGCTTTGCCAATGATCTGAAGGTGAGTGTTCTCACCATACGGCGGGTTTATGAGGAGTTGGAGAAGGAAGGTTTCGTGACCAGCCAGGTGGGCATCGGCACTTTCGTCTCTGCGGGGAATCTGGATCTGCTGCGGGATTCCAAGCGGCGGCTGGTGGAAGAAAAAATGCAGAATATGATTCACACGGCAAAGTCACTTTCCATCACCAAAGAAGAGCTTATGGAAATGATGGACATTTTATATGAGGAAGAATAAGAGCGGAGGGCTTACCCGCAGCAGGCCGCACAGTATTTTCCTGAAAGGGGGATTGACATGAACACGATATTACATCCGATTCTGGAGGTACATCATCTGAATAAATCTTACAAAGATTTTGCTTTGCAGGACGTTTCTTTTTCTCTGCCGGAGGGCTGTATCACCGGCTTTATCGGAGCCAACGGCGCAGGGAAAACGACCACGCTCCATACGCTTCTGGGTCTGACCGGGGCGGACAGCGGCGAGAGCCGCTTTTTGGGCATGGATATGCGGGAACAGGCCGAGGAGATAAAAAATCGAATCGGCGTGGTGCTGGACAGTAATTGCTTTTACGAAGGGCTGACCCTCAATCAGATGAAAAATATCATTGCGCCCGCCTATTCCCGGTGGTGCGAAGAAGATTACCAGCGGTATCTTCGTACATTTTCTCTGAATCCAAAGCAGACCATCAAGACGCTTTCCAAAGGAATGCGTGTGAAATACGCGCTGACCCTGGCCCTCTCCCACAAAGCAGAACTTCTCATCATGGACGAGCCCACCAGCGGGCTGGACCCTCTGATACGAAGTCAGGTGCTGGGAATTCTAGCCGATTACATGGAAAACGGGGGACGCGGCGTATTTTTCTCCACACATATCACATCCGATCTGGATAAGATTGCAGATACGCTCATTCTCATTGACGATGGTAAGATTCTCTTTCAGGAAGAAAAAGATGTGCTTCTGGATTCGTACCGGATCGTGAAGGGTGACGTCTGCTGGCTGACGGCAGACACCCGTCCGCTTTTTATAAATGTTTCTGAAACTGCTTTCGGTTTCACTGCGCTCACCGGGCAGGCGGCGCGGGTGCTGGCAATGATGCCCGAAGCAGTTATGGAGCGGCCGCACATTGAAGATATCATGCTGGGCGTCATCGGAGAAAATGTACCGGCAAAGGAGCGGCGCTGAGCCGCCGCCCATAAAAGACCCGCATAACACGTTTTAGAAAGGGGAGAACTCTATGCTGCTGCATTTAATAAAGAAAGAATTTGTCGTCATACAAAAGCAGACTCTCTGGATGGTTGGATTAATCGCTCTTATACCGCTTTTTATGCTCTGGAAACTTCCGCAGTACGCCAACTATCTGGGCTTTGTTTTTGCTGTGATTTATGGTACATTTATCATGTTATCCTATATATGTCTGGCAGAATATCAGTGTAAAAAGGCGTCCGCCTATCTGTGTACCACGCCTTATCCGCGGAAGTATCTGGTGCTGTCCAAATATTTTTTCTGCATCATTGTCTACCTCTTCTGCGCTCTTATATTCTGGCTGGAGACATTGCTTCTGCCTCAGCTTGGCAGTTTGTCTCTGCCGCTGGCAGGAGGGGCATTTTTGCTCATTGCCGTGCTGTGCGGAATATATCTGCCCATCTGCTATTATTTCGGGTATGACAAAACGAAGTTTGTCTATGTGATCATCGTTCTTGGATTGTCGTACCTGCTGCCGGTTTTGATAGGATTTAACATTGAAGATACAATATCCCGGCTGTTCATGGCAGTTTCTCCTGATTTCGCCGGAGCAGCAATCTTCATCACGGGGCTCTTGATTTTTGTCCTGTCGGCGCTGATCTCTGTCCGTATCTATGACCACAAAGATCTGGCATAGATCACGGGGATCTGACATAATATTGGGGGCGCAGGTCGCATTCGCCCCGGCCGTATCATTATAAACACTATATCGGAGGTTTCACTATGAATAACGACAGTATTTTTCTTTATATTATCGCCGCGGCGGCGGTGGTCTACGCCATCGGCAACGCCTACGGCTTCTTTGTAAAGCGTGCCAGATGCACGGTCACGGAAGGCACCGTGTATTCCATCTGGACGCCGGGACCGGAGAAGATGCGTTTCCGCAATTCCAAGTGGGCAAAAATCGCCTACAAGGTAAATGGCAAAAGATACATTTCCTATAACCGGATTCAGATTCCCATGAGTGCGGAAGTGGGAACAAAGATCACTATCCGCTACGATGCGCTTCAGCCGGATATGCTCTACAGCTTTTCCTGGAAGAAGATCGGGATTGCCCTGGCGGTGGCCGCAGTCTGTGCAGTGGCAGGAACAGTGCTGTAAATCCCTTAAATCATTTTTTCAATTATCTGCTTTCCCGTCAGATTCAAACGGACAGATTTTCAGATTCTTTTGAACCTGAAAATCTGTCCGTTTCTCTTTATCTATTTTTCTTGACTTTAATTATTATAATAGTTATAATAATTAATATAAAAATGTTGAAAGAAGCTTATCATGAAGGATTCCGCTGCTATGAAAAGAGAAAACAAAACCCAGATCCGCAGGTTGCTCCGCAGCGGGAAGTCTTACACCAAACAGCAGATTGCCCTGCAAACCAGACTGAGTGTGGCCAGCTGCAACACCTATTTAAATGAGATGGAAGCAGCGGGTGAAGTAACCGGAGAAAAGCAAAAGCTCCGTGATGTGGGGCGCAATGCCATGGTTTATAGACTGAATGAAGATTATGAAAGCATCCTCTGTCTCTACTTTGCATTGATTCAGGGTGTCAAATCTGTTACGACCGCTGTTTTGTCTCCCACCGGTCGGATTCTTTACCAGCGGGCGCGCCAATTTGAGCCTCTGGATGCCGCTGCCATTGATCAGGAAGCCGCTGTTGCTTTCCAGCATTTTTCAAATATCAGCCAGATCATTGTGGGGACTCCCAGTATCGCGGAAAATGGCGTGATCCGCCACAGCGATATTCCGGAACTGGAAAATATTCCGCTGAAAGCTATGCTGGAAACGGAATTCCGGCGTCCGGTTTTTCTTGCCAATGATATGCATTACAAGGTGTACGGATATTATCGGCAGGAACAAATTTCCAACAAAATCGTAACGCTGGTTAACTATCCCTCTGGCGTACTGCCGGGGACAGCCACGGTACATAAAGGTACTTTACTGACCGGCCGGAATCTGTTTGCCGGCATGGTTGGCTTTCTGGATTACGGGATGAGTCTTGAACAGCAGATACAGATGCTGCACCGTCCTGCAGCGGAGCCTCTGATCATCCAGGCTTCTATTGCATTAATCTCCATCCTGAATCCCCACCTTCTGCTATTTACCGGCGATCTTTTGCAGGAAAGCGATCTGGAACGGATTCGCACGGCCTGCCGGACCTGCATTCCAGAGGAATATATGCCGGACTTTGTATTTATTCCCGGGACAGATCAGTATTACCTTATGGGAATGTACTGGAAGGCCATGGACATAAAAGACACGGCAAAATAATGCAGCACAAAAAATGCGGCAGAAATGTCGTAACCATCACAAAATTACAGAAAAAATTATCGGAGGAATGACAATGAAATTTGATGTGAACAATTTACAATGGACAAGACAACCGGAAGACTACGCAATCTCCCAGGACCGCATTGAGATTGTAACCAGACCCCATACCGACCTGTGGCAGAGAACCTATTATCATTTTCGCAATGACAATGCCCCGGTACTCCAGATGTCTTCAGAAGAAAAATTCTTCTCCTTTGTGGTAAAAACAGAATTTTCCGAAAGTCACCACCGTTTTGACCAGTGCGGCGTGGTTCTGTATCTGGACAGCGAGAACTGGCTCAAAGGCTCCATCGAATATGAAAATGAACAATTTCAGCATCTGGGCAGCGTGGTCACCAATCATGGTTATTCAGACTGGGCCACCACGGAGATTCCTGCCAATGTCAAATCCATGTGGTATCGCCTGAGCCGCCGGGAAGACGATTTCTGTATCGAATGTTCCGAGGACGGCTCCGTGTTCCATCAAATGCGCATCTGTCATATGCACGAGGCAACGGGCGCAGTCCAGTTCGGCATCTATGCCTGCAGCCCGGAAGATTCTTCCTTCCGCGCTGTTTTCACAAACATGGAATTGATGGAATGCAAATGGCTGGCACACGACGGCCAGCAGCCGGATGAGGAACGCTAAACTTCCGGATCTGGCACCAATTATCACGACAGTGATCGTATTTGTTCTGTCTAGTTGATGAGAGCTGCCGCAAATCCGCGACAGCTCTTACTTTGTATGATAATTTAAAAATAACTTCAATATACTAATGCTAATTGTTTTTGTGTTCTGATATCCTCCGGTTCTTCGCTATCCCTATCAGAAAAATCACAGGAAACGTTTTTACTCCCCGCTCTCTCCTGCGGTCAGCGTCTTGAGCGTCTCCGCGTCTGTCCACACGTTCAGCGTATTTTCTCCATATCCCTCATTATAATACACCGTAATATCATAGTCAGGCGTTGGGCTTTCACCCTCGTAACCTGAAGAATAGTAAGTGAAATTGCTGTTGCTGATTGTCAGCTTTCCTTTCACAGACTGGATTATGGCCGGGTCGGTCACGGTCCAGTTCTTTGGCTCATCGCCAGTATAATCATTGACGTCAATCTGCGTGATGTTTATGTCGGCAAGGGTACGGTCTACCGCACAGCCCTTGCTTTCCAGGAAGGCGAGAGTCTTTGTGAAGGACGGATAAATGTAATAAAAATCGTCGGTAAAGTCCATTCTGTCTTCCACTTCATGCTCTATGTTCAGCTCTGCCACCGGGAGAACCGTCCGCATGGTCTCATAATCGAGGGTGTCCAGCTCGCTGAGGTAGATTGTCAGGAACTGCTTCTGTTCTTCCTCGGTGAGGCGCAGATTCTGGTTCTCGATGAAGCTGTTCCAGGAAATGGACTTGATCTTGCTCCAGTCCGCTGTATACAGGGAATATACGCTTTTCCGGAAACTTTCGGAGTGACAGGCAGCTTCCATAATCGCATTGGCCTGAGCATCGCTCATATCAAATCTTCTTTTGATCGTCTCTCCGTTTTTCATATAATAAGTGACTCCCACGTACTTTCTGCCTTCCTGCTCCGCGGCGTTGGCGCCGTTATCCGTATAGTAGATGGTCGGAGAACTGTCGGTCACCGCTCCGTCCGTCGCCTGTTCCGGGCCTCCCGGGAACCTGTTATGACGTTCTTCTTTCACAGCATCTTTGATGAGAGCAAGTACATTTTCCATGTCCTTTCCGGTGATGCTCTGTTCGCTGTCACCCCAAAAATACTCTTTTCTGTAAGTGAAGCCGTCATCCTCCACCATGACGCTGCTCACGCCGCCGGCAGCCGGAACATAACTGTCGTAGCCGTAAAGATCCAGATAGAAGGAGCCCGTCAGGCAGAGCACCACCGCCATGGTCGCGAGCATCTGTTTCCAGTGGCTCCACATACCGCGGATGTCAAACTGATAAATGCACTCAATGATTCCGTGAAACAGCACTGTTCCGAACACGATTCCGATGACAATCCAGATCTTTGAAGAACTCAAAGTGAGGCTGTACAGGTAGCTGCCGGTGTACAGAGCTGCCGGAATCACCAGCAGAATCCGGATGACCGGGTTGATTTTCGAGAACGCCATGGCTTTCCCTGTCGTCTCTGACGGCCGTATATCAAAAAGATACTGACACAAAACCGCAAGGGCAATGATCCACACGCATACCACCGCCATCACCGGCAGTTTTTCGGACAGATTCCATCCGGAGGCAGCAGGCTGCATACGGACGGCCAGATAAACCGGGGAACCGTAATCAAAATAGTTCATGAATGCAGGCGGCTCCACATAGGAGAAAAAGAATATTCTCGGCAGCTCGAGCAGCGCATATTTTATGATGACCGGCGCCCAGGTGACAAATACCGCCGTTCCAAGGACGCCCACCACTACATTTCCCGTCATGATCATGGCGAGGGCCGCCGTGAAAAAGGCCGCGGCAAAGGCCAGCAGATTACAGAGGATCGCCAGCAGCAAATTGCTCACTACATTTCCTGTAAAATATCCGAGGGCAACGGTGATCACCGCTTCAATCACCGTGGAGACCAGCAGTCCCGCCGCAAAAACAAGGAAACTGTTGGCTGTGATCACCCGGAACATAGCTTTTCTCTTTACCGGAAGAGAATGAAAGAAGTCTATCTTCGTTCTGGAATGAAGATAAGCAAATCCGCAGATCGCCGTGAGTGCTCCGAGGGCCGCGCACAGAATCAAAAGACTGTTCGGTCCCGAAGCGTTCAGCACCGTTGCATATACCTCGGCTCTCGTCCAGCCCTCGTAGGCCATGGAGTTCTGAATGGTTATCACAAAAAACATGAGGGCAAACAGGAAATACACGAATGTTATCACCGTGACGCCCAGCCGATGGCGCATATGTTCTTTCAGTAATTTAGAAAACGATATTTTTGATGTCATATCCAACTACCTCCGTTTCGCTGATAAAGATTTCTTCCAGAGACAACGGGAGCGCCTCCATAAATACCGGCTGAAGCTCTCCGATCCTGCTCAGTATCTCTTCCTCGCTGCCCCGCACCGTGAGAGTCAGCAGCTTTCCTCTTCTGGTCATGGATAAAATGTCAAGAGATTCTTTTAAGGATTCGTCCAGCTCCTCCGGCAGCACGCACTGAATCTTGTGCAGATTCCATTTCAGGTCTTCCAGATCCTTCGACAGAAGAACGCCGCCCTTGTGAAGCAGGCCGATATGGTCGCAGATGTCCTCAAGCTCCCGGAGATTGTGGGACGCGATGACCGGGGTCAGCCCCTTCTCATCAATCTCTTTGGCAAAAATCCCTTTGATTCCCTGGCGCATCACCGGGTCGAGACCGTCAAAGGTCTCATCGCAGAGCAGGTAGGACACATTGGCACAGATGCCCAGCAGCAGGGACAGCTGCTTTTTCATTCCTTTTGAAAAAGTCTGAATCTTCCGCTCTCCGTCCAGGCCGAACCGCAGCAGAAACTTCATGAACCGTCTCCGGTCAAAGCCCGGATAGTACACGCTGTACACATCCGCCATCTTTTCCGCCGTGGTATTTGGGAAGAAAAACTGATCATCGGAAATGTAAAAAATCTTTCTTTTGGCTTCCGGGTTATCCCATACATTTTCTCCGTCAATGAGAATCTCACCTTCGTCCGGCCGCATCACTCCCGCCATCATGCGAAGCAGGGTACTCTTGCCGGCGCCGTTGGTTCCCAGCATGCCGAATACATTTTGCTCCTTTAATGTCAGGCTCACCTGAGAGACCGCCTGGATCTCACCAAAGCTCTTGCTGACGTTCTTTATTTCAATCATCCTGCACCTCCTCATGTAGATCCGTTCCGTCACTTCCCTGCAGAGCGTCCGCCGAACGGGAATCTTCCCTCTTTTCATAGACTTTATCCACACTGGATATGATATTTTCTCTGGTTATCCCCTGCTCCCTGCAGGTTATCAACTGTTTTTCCAGTGCGCGCAGCAGCTTATTCTGCTGCTTTTCCTTCAAATGTTCATCCGCCCGGACAAAGTTGCCCCGGCCCTTTACCGAATAGATAAAGCCGCTCCGCTCCAGCTCGCTGTACGCCCGCTGTATGGTATTGGGGTTGATAGACAGCTCCACCGCCAGTGAACGCACCGAGGGCAGTTTGGAATCCGGTTCCAGCACGCCTCCCGCAATGAGCGCCTGCATCTTATCCACAATCTGCTCATAAATGGGACGTTTATCGTTATAGTCAAGGATAATCACATGTCCGCCTCCTCGTATCATGTATTCAGGTTTTTGGGGCTGCCTGTAAACCCTTCCTTTTGTTTCTCGCGCAGAACTTTTATTCGTACAAAAAAGCCCGCACAGAAAACCAAGTGTATTAATACATCTAGTACACTTAGTATACTTATCCATACGGGCTTTGTCAACTGTATATTTTGTGCTCTGTTTATTATTTTTTACGCAGCGTCCGGAGATATTCCTTCATCTCCGGGGAAATGCGCCGGCTCTCCACCGCTTTCTGGATGGTTTTATTATGTACCCAGACAGGAAGCCTGTTTTCCGTGAGATATGGCAGAATCTCCTGTTCCTGCTTCGCCAGCGCCGTGGCCATGTACCAGGCGCACATCATGTTAACGTAATATTCGTCGGACACAATGCCCGCCACCAGTTCCGGCATCTCCGGCCGGAATTCCTCGTCTAGAAAGTTGGTCATGAGCAGACCGACGCCGTAGCGGATGGTGTACACCTTCCCGCTGCCGATAAATTCCTTCGCCTTCTCATAGACCTGCGCCGGATGCTTCTTAAATATTTTCGGGGAAAAGCTGTCGCAGGTAGCCCAGTTATCCACATAAGGCAGAAAACGCTCCGTCTCCTCCATGGCGCGCTCATAGTCTTTTATGGTCTCAATAATAAATGCGTGCAGATTATTTTCTTCATAATAATAGTGCGGCAGAATACAAAGATATTCCTGCGCCTCCTCCGTTTTGGCAAATGCTCTGGCATATTTGCGAAGCTCAGGCGTCCTAACGCCGATGATCCGCCCCGGATCCACGGTCGGCACAAGTTTCTCATGAAATGCTTTATAACCGGTATCCTGCATGGCAAACAGATTTTTTCTGACAGATTCCTCCAGATGTTTCTCTTCTCTGTGTTCATTCATTTTATATACCTCCTGATCCACATTTTATTACATTTTATCCTCTCTGACCACCAGAGTTTCAGCGTTTCTTTTTTAATAACGGGACGAATTATTTCATATATTTGGGGTCATCATAAAATTTATAGAAAAAAATTTTTCAAAAAACATAAAATCTGTTTATTTTAAATTTAAATTTAACTGCTAATATGTAACCATCAACACAACAGAAACAAAAAACACAAGTAATATAAAGTGCTTAAAACAAGGAGGAATCATTATGACAAAAAAAATTATGTTTTTATTAACAGCATCTGTTCTTTCCATCGGAATCATGACTGGCTGCTCAGGCAATTCCGGAAACACACAGGCCGATGACAATAATAATGTGATAACACAGACAGAGAATCAGAATGTTGCCGATGACAACGCTGATGACGGCAGCGCAGCAACCACAGCGGCAGGCAGCGTAACAGATGATAACGCCGATGACGGCAGCGCAGCAACTACAGCAGCTGCCAATTCCGGCACGGGCTCCAAATATATTTCCGAAGAAGAAGCTTCTTCCATCGCACTGGCCCAGGTGGACGGAGCTACGGAAGATGAGCTTCGGATCAATAAAGACAATGACGACAACCGGAACATTTACGAAGTTTCCATTCTCCACGACGGTGTAGAATACGATTTCGAGATTGACGCACAGACCGGCGATATCCTTTCCCAGAGCAGCGAACGAGACGATGATGATGACTGGGACGACGGCCAGAGCGGCAGCCAGAATAATAACCAGAACAACAGTGGACTGATTTCTGAGAAAAAAGCCAGCAAGATTGCTTTAGGTCAGGTTGACGGCGCCACAGAAAGCGACCTCCGCATCCATCAGGATACTGATGACGGAAGAACCGTATATGAAGGTTCCATCATTTACAATGAGATGGAATACGAATTTGAAATCGACGCACAGTCCGGCGACATCATCGACTGGAGCAGCGAATCTGTATACGACGACTAATTCCGTTTCTCTTTCCTTTCATCTTTTAAAAAAACCCGGGTTTCCCACACGGAAATCCGGGTTTTTTATTTTACAAAAAATCATCTAAAAATAGATTGACAAAATTCTGTATATGCTTTATTATTTGATATATAAAAATTTTATATATGCAAAATTACAGAAAGGAGTGTCCGCATGTACTATCCTGTTTCATCCGTACTAATTGAATGTCTCATTCTTTCCATAGTGGCAGGCAGCGATTCCTACGGATATGAAATCAGCCAGACCGTCAAGCTGGCAGCCAGTATCAAGGAATCTTCTCTTTATCCGATTCTCAGAAAACTGGAACAAAACGGCTATCTTTCGACCTATAATCAGGAATTTCAGGGAAGAAACCGTAAGTACTATTCCATCACTGAGGAAGGCAGAAAGCAGCTGCTTTATCTGAAAGAAGAATGGGACATTTATAAAGAAACTATTGACGGTATCATTGAGGGGAGGTTGAAAAAATGAATCGTGAAACCTATTTAAAAGAATTGCGGAAATATCTGAAACGTCTTCCAAAAGACGACTATGAGAATGCTATGGAGTATTTCACAGAATACTTTGATGACGCAGGCAATGACGAAGAAGCCATCCGGGAACTGGGCAGCCCGCGGGAAGCAGCGTCTGATCTGCTGGCGGCTCTGCTGAACCAGAAGACAGGAGACGCCTCTTCCTCCACATTTTCTGACGCATCGGACGCCAGAGCAGATGGAGACGGCCGCCGGGGCAGAAGATTCCGCGCAGGCGATCCTGTGCCGGAAGCAAAGGAAAAGTCTTCACCTCTTTCCATCCTGCTCATTGCCTGCCTGGCCATCTGCGCGGCTCCGATCGCAGCTCCGCTGGCGCTGGCAGCACTTGTTCTCCTGATGTGCGGTGTTGTCGTAGTTCTCTGCGCAGTATTATGCATTTTTATATTCAGCGTTTGCTTTGTCATAGCAGGAGCTTACTCGCTGGTTCAGGGCTTTGCCGTTGCCTCCGCTTCTGTTCCCGCATTTCTTATCATATCAGGGAGCAGCCTGCTGGCCATCGGCCTCGGCGTCCTTCTGTTTGTCGCCGGCATCTTTTTCTGCAAGTGGCTTGTGATCAGACTGGCAAAACTCATCCAGCGCATGCTTGAAAAAAGGAGGGTAAAAAAAGATGAATAAACTTACAAAACGTACCTTACTGGCAGCCGCTGCTCTCTGTGTGATCGGCGGAATTCTTCTGGCCGTCGGCATCGGTTCCGGCGGACTGCGGTTCCTGGCCTCCACCAATTTAACTACCATGGAACCCATCGCTTCATCCAGTAAACTCTATGAGGAAAACAAAACAAAACTTGATGAATTCTCCAGTCTGAACATTGACGTTACCTACCTGGATCTCACCGTTCTGCCTTCGGAGGACGATTCCTGCTATCTTTCCTATAATGTTTCCGGAAGCATCAAAGAAAATCCATTGAAGTACACGATCAGCAACGGAACTCTTTCTATAAAAGAAGATCATTCCGCTGCATCTCAGTTTTTTGTGGGCGTTGATTACAGCTTTCTCGCCCAGGTTCTGACCGGGCGCATCGTCACCGACGGTCCTGACCCGGAATATGACAGCATGACTCTTTATCTTCCTGCCGGCAAACAGCTGAACGACGCGGTTATCTCCGGCGGGGACGGAGACATCTCCATCCGTGGCCTGCAGGCGGATCAGTTTACACTGGAATCCTCCTACGGCAATCTGGAACTTTCCGACACAAGCGCCCGGTCCGCCAGCTTCTCTCTGGGAGACGGCGACGCCGATATGGATAACGTCACCCTGGAGCAGGTAGATTTTGATACTTCCTACGGAGATGTCACTATGAATAATTCTTCCTTCGGCGCGACGACTTTCCATGCCGGAGACGGAGACGTCACCTGTGAGAACAGCAGCTTTACCGGAAACTGCGAATTCACCCTTTCTTACGGCGATGCATTCTTCCGTCTGGACGACCAGCAGAAGGCTGCTCTCTCCATGGAATTTCAGACAGACTACGGCGACATCACGATCACAGAATCTCTGCCAAACGGCGCCTTTACCCAGTTTGAGGATGAAGACGCCAAACGATATGAAAAAACCGGAACTGCAGAGGGCGGTACATTATCGGTTGCCTGTGATGATGGAGATATCACTTTAAAATAAACTAAAACTCGTTGACACGGTTCTCCACATTTTTCTTAAAATTCATCACCTCGTGATCATATGTCTGATCCATCAAAGAGGAATGAATCATAAAATCAGCAGTCGCCATATTATTGGCAATCGGTATATCATACACCTGAGCGATACGGAGCAGCGCCTTGACATCCGGATCATGCGGCTGTGCTGTCAGCGGATCGGAAAAGAATATGAGGAAATCCACCTGACCTTCCACAATCTTTGCGCCGATCTGCTGGTCGCCGCCCAGAGGACCGCTGTTATATCCCTTGACCGGAAGCGATGTCCTCTCAGTAATCAGACGGGCGGTGGTTCCTGTTCCACATAAAAAATGCTTTTTCAAAATATCCTGATTCCGGTCACACCACTGAATCAGCTCTTCTTTCTTATTATCATGGGCGATTAACGCAATCTTCTTCTGTTTCTCAATCGTCAAAGTAATTGTCTCCTGTGCCATACAAAAAACCCCTTTCCTGTGTTTGTATCTATTATACATGAATCAACCGGTTTTGTAAGCACCGGTTCCCCGAAAATATATTCCGGATTTGTGAGAAGAGTGTCAATATTCTGTGGGAAATCTGTGTCATGTCTCACTCCTTCGCGTCTTATTGAATACCATAAAATAGGAAACTCCTACAAGGAGGTACAGAAATGTACGCACTACTTTGCTGTAATGACAGGAGACCATCAGCCGCAGGCCGCTCCTGTTTCCATAAAATATATCATGAACATCCGGAAGCGGTGGAACCGGCAACCGCAGAGGCAATGACTCTAAAGCCGGCGGCATCTAAGCCGGCTGAGCTGACTTTGGCCGATGTTGTCCCTGGCCAGCACGCCGTCGTCTCCTCTCTGCTCTCCGGCGGAGACATGCGGCGCCGGCTTCTGGATATTGGTTTGACGCCCGGTACACAGGTAAAATGTATCGGGCAAAGTCCGCTGGGTGATCCGTCTGCCTTTCTCATTCGCGGCGCTGTGATCGCCCTGCGCCGGAAAGACTGCCGGGACATTCTGATTACCGGCGACGGACAGAATAATTCATCCAGGTCCCTTTCTCCCGAATATAGAGAACACATTGACAGAAATCACGCGTCGGAGGCAGTATCATGGGACTAACCAATCAATCTGTCGGAATGCATACTCTGGATTCTGATCTTGTCGTTGTAAAAAAACATCCTTCTGATAAGGTTATCGCTCTGGCCGGCAATCCAAATGTGGGAAAAAGCACTATTTTCAATGCGCTCACCGGCATGAATCAGCATACGGGCAACTGGCCGGGCAAAACAGTTTCCAATGCGCAGGGGCATTGTGAATCCGAAAAAAATTCTTATATTATGGTGGATATTCCAGGTACCTACTCACTGATGGCTCATTCTGCCGAAGAAGAGATTGCCAGAAACTTTATTTGTTTTGGAGAACCGGACGCTGTTGTGGTAGTCTGCGACGCCACCTGCCTTGAAAGGAATATGAATCTGGTCCTGCAGACCATGGAAATATCCTCCCGGGTCATTGTCTGCGTCAACTTGATGGATGAGGCCCGGCGCAAAAAAATCCGGCTGAATCTTCCGCTTCTGTCCCGTCGCCTGGGGGTTCCTGTCATTGGCACCTCCGCCCGGAAAAAAAGCTCCCTGGATGCTTTGCTCCACGCACTTGATCAGATAACCTCCCCCGCCTGCGAAACCCACCCCGCCAGAATCCATTATCCAAAAACCATTGAGCATGCCGTCCGGATGATCGAACCCCTCATCGAAGAAAAGACCGGCGGCAGACTCAACAGCCGCTGGCTGAGTCTCCGTCTTCTCTGTCAGGACAGCTCTCTTCTAAGAG
>PPYE01319671.1_pt1 | contig 130747 bp, 104 predicted proteins | sample 1559881 | NCBI WGS metagenome assembly PPYE01 (sample SAMN08240022, study PRJNA423297) | Human gut metagenome, whole genome shotgun sequencing project.
CTTTATAATTTTTCCAAACAAAATATAAGAAGATTCTTGAAGCTAGCACCAAGAATAGTATTTTAATAATTAAAAAATTACAAGTTATGAGAAAAATTTTATTTATTTTAGGTACATTATTTTGCTCAGGGTTAATTAATGCACAGGAACTAACAACATCAGAAGTTTATCAACCTGTTGCACAGCAAGATGTATATAATACTAAAACCACATTTTATGGTTCTAAAGCTAGCTCTAGTGCAAATAATCCATGCAAAGGAGCTACAACTCGAGTTTGTGGAACTATAGAAACCAAACTGGCAATGACTGCCCATTCCTTTTATGATACTTCTTATATGGAAATAGAAGTAATTAAAGATACAAATGGTTCATTATTAAATGAATCAATTAATTATATTACTATTCCCTCCAATATGCCTATAAGCAATTATATAATTGAAAAATACCCAGAAGGAGTTCTTGAAATATTTTACAAAGAATAAGTTTAGATTCTTTTATTTAACCTACAAATAGGAGTAATAGTAGTGTCATATAAAATAAATATGATACTACTTACTCATATATATCAATATTTTAACAATGAAATAGAAAGTTATGAAGACACTATTATTAGTAATTATTTTCTTTATTATACCTATTACATCATTTGCTCAATATCCTCTCATAGATGAAATGATTAATGAAGAAATAAAAATTCGTCAAAAAGAAGATACAAATGAATTATTAAAAAAATATTTATATAACTTAGAAAATAAGCCTAATATACTTTATGCCATTTTATTTCGACCTTCAAATTGTATAAGATGCGAAGCTAGAATTCCTTATTTTACAGAAATTATCAAACAACTCTATCCTGATACAAAAACATTACTTATTACGGCCTACGAAGATAAAGAAGTAGCAAAACATTATCTTTCTACCAATAACTATAAAGCTGACTATTTTATTTTTGATACTGATGAAGAATATAAAGAAATATTTAGTTTTAATACAAATGGATTATATACCGCATACATACTTAAAATAGATGTAGATCATGGTTCTTTATTTACAGGAGGAGATGCTCTTACTCTTAATCAACAATTTATTCACGAAATTTATTCTATACAAAACAAATTACCTTACCATACTTTTGAGAATGAAAATGATTTTCATTATTCATATACTGATTATTCACCTACACACGATAATTCCCTAGAATATAAAAAAATTCCTTTAAATTCAGACAAAAAATATCCCATATCGAGCGTATATAATTTTCCAACACTAAATAATAATATATTTTTTTATTCAGACGAATTAAGTAATTCAGGGTATTATTTTGAATTTAATGATAAAATGAATGAATTCGATTTTAAAGGAGCCATTTTTGCTGATTCTATAGAAAAAACAATGTATGTAGACATCCCTAAGAAAGAATATGAAATAAGAAGTAAAAATGGAATATTCTCTTATATAGCAATGGATATAAAACAGATAGGAGATAATAAAATAGGAATTAGTTATTCTCTTCCCAGATTATTTATGGAATCTCCAGACAATGTTGCATATTATAATAAAGAAGCAATACTAATAAGAGAAACAAGAAGCTTTAGAAAACAACCACCCATCCCACTAGATTTTGATATATTTAATGAGGAATTTATGTATACCCATTTTTCTTTTTTTCCTATAGGAAATGATAAAGTTGCAATAGGTTGTAAAAAAAGTACCTGGCCTATAGAATACGATCCAGAAGATTATAAAGGAGTTATAGGAATGGATCCATTTATGGAAGAATTTTATGATACAAGCTGTCCTTATTTTGCATATTTTGATAATAATACCGGAAAACTTATCCGACGATTTGGACAATTAGATGATCCTCTAAGAGTCAGCCGTACCGGGTACTATTATTTAAATCCAATAGCAAACTGCTATAAAAACAAAATAATATATGGAAATGGATATACCGGTAAATTATATATAGCAGATAAAGAAAAACCGGATCAGATTGAGAAAGAAATTAATGTATTTTCTATTGATATAAACAAATTACCTAAACCGGATCCTAACTTTTTTTATACATTAGAATACGTAAAACCATATAATCCTTATTTCAATAGATGCATTGAGCAAATTATTTTAAAAGAAAATAAAGTTCATTGCCTAGTTCGAAGGGGAATGCCCCATGTTAAGAATAAAAAGGATATCTACGAATATATATGTATTGATATCGAGAAAGATAATAAAAAAAACAACTATTTACTACAAAAAGATGCGCAAGATGATAAGGAACGTATTTTAAGTTTTGGATTAGGAATATTCGAAAATGATATCATCCCCTACTATTTTGCAAAAAATGAAGGTATGAATTATATAAAATTTATCAATTTACCTCGTTAATAATTAATAATACCATTTTCACATATATAGGGTGTTGCAAAAGTTCAATTATTGTTTCAATAAGTTTTGAATTGTAAGCAAATACTCTGGAAAGGATTTTCCTGTATACAAGTTACAATCTATAACTAAGTCAAAGAGCCATTAGCTTTTTGACACTTTCATTGTTTTAGTGAAAACTTAAATCAAAATACACTTATTCATATTTTTATACTAGTCATTACTGATGAAAAATAACATATAAATTATTTTAACACATTAATTGAATAAATAAAGTAGAATCTCCACCTATCTCTCTAATTTAGAAAATTATCTTTTATTATTTAGCCCTAAAACAAATGTATAGTTTCATTAAAAACTCAAAAAAGATTTATATTAAGTAATACTTTAATATTTTCTGATTCTAACAATATTTGGTTCATAGCCTATTAACGTCACTAATACAATTGATGCTATTCAGTGCTAAAAAGTGCATTATACGTTATTAATGATCTTGAATATATGATATCATATAGTAGGGTAACTGACAGCTATATCAAAGAAATAATTACATATAAATTTATATTAATGAACTGAACTTATTCAAATAAAAATGAAACAGAGATTCTCACAAAGAATAATAATTTAATCCATAAAACAAGTAATCAGAAGCATCTATATCTTATTAAAAAAAGAATAATAAATTATTTAATAAATTCGCTTAAATAGTAAGATTTTTACTAAGATTACTAAAATTATCCAATTACAAAAATAAAAAATCAGTGAGGAAGTGATTATTTATTTTACTCGCTTCTTTTTTATTAATATATGGTAACTCAAGTAATAGATTCTACAAAAATTATTATACAAATAAAATTTTAAACAAAAGGATATAATAAAATCCCAGATAGCATATCAATAGTAAAAATAAAAAACGTTCCCTCGACTCACGTCGAAGGAACGCCACAACACAAACACAAAATAAAACACGACAAAACTACTATGCATTTTTATACCTGTTATGTTTCTTAGTAAAACATAAACGTCTCTTACAGTTATTCACATATCCACAAGGACTTCAGGTTTAATTCGTATATAAAACATATAGAATGTTATTATTGTTTATGATTAACACGTTAAAATACGTTAAGATATTATTGGATTCCTCTTTCCCTCAGCTTTAGCTGCCAGTTCCAGGCAGAACTTAATGTATCTTCAATAGTCTCAACAGCCTTCCAGCCTAGTTCATTGTTGGCATAATCAGGATTTGCCCAAACTTTTTCAATATCTCCGGCACGACGTCCGACTATTTGGTAATTCAATTTTACCCCGGTTACTTTTTCAAAAGTATTTATTAATTCCAGTACAGAAAGACCACGGCCAGTACCAATATTAAAAACCTCAACTTTGTCTTTTTGTTTATTTTTCAATATTCTTTCAATAGCGACTACATGAGCTTTAGCTAAGTCAACAACATTTATAAAGTCACGGATACATGAACCGTCCGGTGTGTCGTAATCATCGCCGAATACACTTAATTTCTCCCTGATGCCTATAGCAGTTTGTGTAATGTAAGGGACAAGGTTTTGAGGAACCCCATTTGGCAATTCTCCCAACAATGCCGAAGGATGAGCTCCTATCGGATTGAAATAACGAAGCAGAATAGCCCTGACCGGAGAGCCGGAAGCCACCGTATCGTGCACTATTTCTTCATTTATCTGTTTTGTATTACCGTAAGGTGATTCCGCCTTTTTAATAGGGGCTTTTTCTGTTACAGGAAGTTCGTCCGGCTGGCCGTATACCGTACAGGAAGAAGAAAATACGATTCCCTCCACACCATGCTTAGGCATAAGCTCAAGGAGGTTGATGAGTGATAAGAGATTATTCCGGTAATAGAGCAAAGGCTTCTCTACAGACTCTCCAACAGCCTTACTGGCTGCAAAATGTATCACCGCTTTAATACCTTTGTATTTATTAAATAAATTATCAAATCCTTCGTAATCCAGACAGTCAAGTTCTTCAAAAGCAGGACGAATGCCTGTTATCTTTTCAATATTATCTATTACATCCGCGTTCGAATTAGACAAATTATCAATAACGATTACTTCATAGCCACTGTTTTGAAGTTCAACTACAGTATGTGAGCCAATGTAGCCTGTGCCACCTGTTACAAGAATTTTTTCTTTCATAATTTATTTATCGTTAATTAGATTGGTTTGCGAATAATTTCTTTGGATATACTCCTTTACGGACCATATCGTTAATGCGAAGTATAACCTGGCTCCTGTCATCCGGAGAAACCAATCCCATCCATTTGCCGGGAGTTTCAACCACTTGCACATGAAGCCCGTTCAAGATCATATGATTAATAAAGTCAGGTATGGAAAAATGTGCTTTCATATCTAAACCTTTTTCTTTAATAAATTGGTCAAAGGCTTTGCAAAGATAAGAAAAGATTTCAGGGGGAAATCCCCACATATTCATGGAAACAAAAGCATTTTCATCCAGATTGCTCCATGTATTAAGTTCATTAAGATACATAGGGTTTCCACTCACCCGTTCTATACCATACCGGTCAATTACAGATATTAGTTTATTATTATCATCAACTTCACATATTCCCCGGGTAACACTTCCGCTTTCGGGCAACACGTTTTTTAAACGGTAACCGATCATCAGGTAAGAATTATTATTATCACCATACAAATTATTATATAGCAATTCAAAACTTTCGCGCTGGTAGAAATTAACAGCATTTATCACACCGAAAGGCTGGTTGACAACAGACTCACCCAGAAGCACAGCATGGGCAGAGCCCCATAGTAAATTTCGTTTCGGATTTCTTAATTCTTCAGGAACCAGTTCTATTTCCTGGTATACATAGCTTACATTAACTACATCTTCGTATTTGCCGGATACATTCGTCTTAAATTCTTCTTCGAAAGATTTGCTTATTACAAATACAATTTTATTAAATCCTACTTTTATTGCATCATAAATTGAATAATCAAGAATAGTTTCACCGTTAGGACCAATACCGTCCAATAATTTTAAGCCGCCATACTTATTGCCCATTGTGGCTGCGAGTACAATTAATGTTCTCTCCATTCAGATAACCTTATTATTTTACGACAAAAATACAGATAAAATCGCTAAAAGGGAATAGAAAAAATGAGGAAAGTAAGTAAAATTAATAAAAAAATCCGGAGGAATAAGTTCTCCGGATTCTTTTTTATTTTAAATCTGGATTAAATACCAAATAAAGAAGCTAATCCCTTATCAACCCCTGAGAAACCCATAAATGCCATGGCAAGGAGACCGGCAGTTACTAATGCGATTGAAACACCGCTCATTCCTTTAGGAATTTTAATCAGACTCATTTGTTCGCGCAATCCGGCAAACAAGATTAGAGCCAGTGCAAAACCAAGAGCTGTAGAAAAGGCATAAATTACTCCGGTAAGAAGATTAAAATCTTTCTGGATAACCAATATAGCCACCCCTAATATGCAACAGTTAGTTGTGATCAACGGAAGAAACACCCCTAATGCCTGATACAGAGCAGGAGAAACTTTTTTAAGAACGATCTCTACCATCTGTACAAGAGCTGCTATTACCAATATAAAAGTTATTGTCTGCAAATAACCTAACCCAAAAACATCCAATACGTATTTCTGTATCAGGTAGGTCACAATTGTAGCAATCGTCAATACGAAAGCAACCGCAGCAGACATACCCGTAGCTGTGCTTATTTTCTTTGATACGCCAAGAAAGGGACAAATTCCCAAAAATTGTGCTAACACAATGTTATTCACAAAAATGGCAGTAATAAATATCAATATATATTCCATACTATACTTACTTTATAGGTTTATGATGCTTTTGTTATTTTGTTAACAATAGCGATGAGGTAGCCTAAGGCTATAAAGGCACCGGGAGCAAGAACGAATATCAGCATCCCGTAATCTTCCGGCAGGATAGTCAGGTTAAATAACTTCCCTGTTCCCAGAAATTCACGAACCATTCCCAACAAGGTTAAGGCGAAAGTGAATCCAAGCCCCATTCCCAAGCCGTCAAAAAATGACGAAACAAATTTGTTCTTTGCAGCGAAAGCTTCTGCACGTCCCAGAACAATACAGTTTACCACAATCAAAGGTATAAACAATCCCAAAGTTGCATATAAATCCGGCAGATAAGCCTGCATAGCCATCTGAAGCAGTGTAACAAATGATGCTATAACTACAATAAATGCCGGTATACGTACCATATCCGGAATTAGATTTTTTATCAGAGAAATTACCACATTCGAACAAACTAATACAAACATGGTAGCCAAGCCCATCCCCATTCCGTTAATAGCAGATGAAGTTGTACCAAGTGTGGGACACATCCCCAGAAGAAGAACAAATATAGGATTCTCTTTTATAATCCCATTCATCAAAATTTTAAAATTACTCATATTCTTACTCCTTTAATTAGTTTGTTTGAATTGTATCGGTTGCAGTAGCTGTAGCAGCTGTATTAGCATCATTGGTATCACCTGCGGCCTGTCCCGTAGCTCCCGACATACCATCAGCTGAAACATTTTCACCCTCGGCATACACTTTGTAAGCATTATTAACCGCAATAAGGAAAGCACGCGAAGTAATAGTAGAAGCCGTTATCGCATCAATATTACCTCCATCTTTGTTCACAACCAAAGTTGTTTGTCCGGGATTCATCCCGAGTATGGATTGCTGATTTTTATCAGTCTTGAACCAAACATCCATCTTTGATCCTAATCCCGGTGTTTCCGCATGGCTGAGAACAGAATAATCTATAATCTTACCTTCCGCGTCAAAACCAACCAGTATAGTTATCGGTCCGCTAAATCCATTCGCGGAAGATTGAACTGCCGCACCAATAAATTCGCCTCCTTTTGTTGCTTTATATACGGTATAAGTGATACCATTGAGTTCTATCGTTTCCGGCGATTCAGTAGGTTGATTATCAAAACCGGGAACTACCATGGCTATCGCATCGCTTAGTTTTTTTGCATTCGCTTGCGCTATCGGATCTTTAGTTAATTCATTTACACCTCCCAATAAGAAAGCGGAAATAACGGTGACCGAAACGAGCACAATAACCATATTTTTAAATGACGATTCTAACTTTTTCATTTTTTTGCTACCTCCCCGAATCTTTTAGGTTTACAATATGTGTTGATCAACGGTGTAAAGGCATTCATTATCAATATTGCAAATGACATTCCTTCCGGATAAGCACCGAAAAGACGAATGACAACTGTGAAGAAACCAATACCTATACCAAAAATTATCATTCCTTTCTTACTCATTGGTGAAGTTACATAGTCTGTTGCCATAAAGATTGCACCCAACATAACACCTCCTGTTAATAAGTGAATTAAAGGTGAAGCATATAAAGCTGGATCAACTAAATACATTATACCTGTAAAGATAAATATAGTTGCAAGTATAGATACCGGTATATGCCAGGAAATTATTTTTCTGATCAGCATATAAACAAGACCGATCAACAAAGCTGCTGCACTAACTTCTCCCAACGACCCCGGGTTATTACCGATAAACAACAGGAAAGAGTCAGGAAGCTGATCCAGTGACATTCCCGGTGCTCCATTGATAACACCTTTCATGATTGCAAGAGGTGTAGCAGCGGTAGTTGCATCCGTATAGCTTGTCAACTGACCTACCACCGGCCATGAGGTCATCTGTACCGGAAATGAGATCAATAGAAATACACGTCCTACCAATGCAGGATTAAAGGGATTGTTGCCTAAACCTCCGAAAGACATCTTGCCTACACCGATTGCAACCAGTGCACCTATTATAATAATCCATACCGGTAAATTGGATGGAATGTTAAAAGCCAGTAAAACACCGGTGATAACTGCAGACCCGTCTGCTATTGTGATTTTATCCCTTTTGAGAATAAACTTAGAAATAGCCCATTCAAAAAACACACAGGCTGCAACAGAAGTCAGAGTCACTATAACTGCCCCAAGTCCGAAAAAAACAAAAGATATGATCAAAGCAGGTACGAGTGCTATCAAAACACCATACATGCTTTTCTGCACGCTATTTCCACTATGAACGTGGGGTGATAAAGATACTATTAATTTATTTTCCATAGTAGTTTTTTATTTTTTTCGTGAACGTATAATAGCACCTACCCTGTTCTTACCCAAACGGCAATAGTCAAGTAATGGTAAAGCTGCCGGACAAGTATACTGGCATGAACCGCACTCTATACAATCCATAATATCTTCTTTCTCCATACGCTCCCAATCTGTATTATACGAAAGGGCATACAATAAGTAAGGTTCAAGCCCCATTGGGCATACACCTACACATTTTGCACAACGGATACAGTTTTGCTCTTCCCGGCGTGGAGCTTCCTTCTCATTCATGATTAATACACCCGAACTACCTTTTGTTACGGGTACCTCTACATTGATCAGAGCTTTCCCCATCATCGGGCCTCCTCCTATGATTTTTCCGGTATCTTCCGGCATACCACCGGCTGCTTCTACAAGCATATTCATAGGAGTACCTATTCTAACAAGGAAATTAGAAGGTTCTTTTACTGATTTCCCGGTTACAGTAACAACTCTTTCGAATAAGGGCTTATTCTTTTGGATAGCTTCATAAACAGCGTAAGCAGTCCCTACATTCTGAACAACAGCACCGACAGATATTGGTAATGCACCACTGGAAACCTGTCTTTTTATTACAGCATCGATCAATTGCTTTTCACCACCCTGGGGATATTGAACTTTTAAAGGTAGAATTTCCACACCCGGATAAGCTGCCGCAGTTTTCTCCATCAGGGCAATTGCATCCGGTTTATTATTTTCAATACCGATGAATGCTTTGTTTACTTTGATAGCTTTCATCAAAAGACTTACACCTACAAGTATTTCTTCTGCTTTTTCCATCATTAACTGATGGTCGGCAGTCAGGTAAGGCTCACATTCAACGCCATTGATTACTAATACTTCAGCTACGTTTCCCGGAGGAGGCGTAAGCTTAACATGGGTAGGAAAACAGGCTCCTCCCATACCGACTATACCTGCGTCGGCTATTTTCTTTACGATCTCTTCGGGAGAACAAGTGATTTCTTTTATCAGCGTGGGAGTACGGTCGATTGTTTCTTCCCATTCATCTCCATCTACATCAATAATAATAGCAGGGCGACGGTACCCGCTCGCATCCATCACATCATCTATCTTTACTACTTTTCCTGATACGGAAGAGTAAACAGGAGCAGAGACAAATCCACCTGCCTGGGCTATTTGTGTACCGACTTTCACCGTATCACCTTTTTTTACGATGGCAGTGGCAGGAGCACCAATGTGTTGTGATAGTGGGAAAACCGCTTGTTTAGGCAGTCCTAACACCTGAATCTTTTTCCCTGCCGACAATTTATTTTCGGGTGGATGTACACCGCCAATTCTAAATGTCTTCACAATTTATATATTTTATATTTTTTGATTATTCTTAGATTATGCTTCTGCTGCCGGAGTATCTTTTTTTTCCTTTACTTTCGGGGCAGTTACCGGAGCTTCGCTTTTTTCTACTTTCGGGGCAGTGGCAGCAGCTACGGTTTTATTTTCCGGTTTGTTTGCTTTGGGTGCTTCTACAACTTTCCGTGGAGGAAAATTTTCTTCAATAATAGTATGTTGCGGACACACTTCTACACATTTACGGCACAACTTACATTTATTATAGTCGATATAAGCAAGATTGCTTGCCATCTCAATAGCTTCAAAAGGACATGTTTTTACACACTTGCCACAACCGATACATCCTACCTCACAAGCTTTACGTGTGATAGCACCTTTATCTTTGTTTACACAAGAAACGTATACCCGACGAGATTTCTTGCCTTTTGCACGAAGTTCAATAATAGAACGGGGACATGCCTTCACACAGGCACCACAAGCCGTACATTTTTCTTCGTCTACTTCCGGAAGTCCGGTTTCCGGATTCATATGAATAGCGTCAAACAAACAAGAGTTCACACAATCACCACATCCCAGGCATCCGTAACCACATCCTGTTTCACCCATATACAAAGCTGAGGCAATAGCACAAGAACTTGCACCATCATATTTATTAGTTTGGGGACGATGCTGACAAGTACCGTTACATCTCACTACTGCAAGCATTGGTTCTGCCGTAGTTGCTGATAGACCCAGGATATCTGCAACCTGATCCATAACAGCTTGCCCACCTGCCGGACATGATAATCCATCCAACGTGGAAGCCTTAACACAGGCATTTGCAAAACCAGAACATCCCGGATATCCACAACCACCGCAGTTAGCCTGAGGCAAAACATCATTGACCTGAGCAATACGTGGATCTTCATACACTGCAAATTTCTTGGAAGCGCCATAAAGAATGACTGCGGCTATCAAGCCTATCGCTCCCAATGAAACAACTGCAATCAGTATTAAATTCATAAATTAGTTAATTATTAATTGGTTTTACTGTAAATGAAAAATTCTTTTTGATCTTATTCCTGAGAAAGTAGATAATAATATAATAAGGTACAAGAGTTATAAGTGAAATCAAACCGGATAACGGTTCGTCTCCACCCGTAACGGACAAAGAAATGAATAAAGCTGCAATTAGAATAATAAAAGGAACAACGAAAGCAATGAATACTGCCTGCATCCCCATAGAAGTAGTGCCATAAATCATTACCTCCTCTCCGAGCGAATAAGTATGTTCGGTATCATAAACATCTACTATCTTCTCTTTATTATCTGCTGAACCACAGTGTCCTTTGACACTGCAAGAGGCACATGCGGATGCTTGAGTAATTCTCACGCGAATGTGAGAATTAGTTATGTTTTCCACGATACCTTTGTGTTTTATTACGTTAGCCATTTTGCAAAGTGCACATTACAAATCGCTGCAAAATTAAACAATAATTGCAAACTAAAAAGTAATATGAAAGAAATTATATATAAAAAATAATAGCAAATGAATACACGTACAGCATCCTTTGCTGGATTATTAAAAAGACAAATAAATGCTAAAAATATATTTCTGACTTCAACTTGAAAGTTGAATCATATACTATAATGATAAAAGGTTAACATTATTACTAAAAGTAAATAATTATATTTTTCTGGGATTTTTTTTAGGATAAACCCACACAGTCAATTTAAATGAGTATTTATTACTTTATATATATTTTTTAAAATGCCGGAAAAGCTATCCATAAAGCACATAAAATGATAGTATTATTTAAAAAAAGACCGCCCTTTTTTCGTAAACAGACCGCTACTTTTTTAAAAATAAGCAGTCGGTTTTTACAAAAAGAGCTAATAAAAATTACGCCGACAGTGCCAAAAGTGCTATATGGGGCACCTTAATAGCAATAAAAACAAAAACAGAGTTAATATTCTGATAATAAATATATTAAATAACACTTCAAGCAAAATAAATTTTCGATTCTTTTCTATTTATAGCGAGTATGGCACTTAATGCTGATAATTGCTTCTTATTTAAACAATATAAAGGAGAAGTATGAAAAGATATGTGTTGGCAATAGTCATTTCATGTTTCGTGGAGATATCAGCACAAACCAATAAAGATAAATAATATTACTACATGATACAAATTATCTTATCGTGGTACTTAAACTTTCATAAGCAGGCTCTGTGGACAACTTATGTTAATAAATAAATTTATCCTGATGCTGGTTCATTAGAAGAATGTCAACGGTCAACAGAATCAATTATACCAAAGTATAATTTGTCGGTCATATTCAGAAGCCTTTTATTTTGTTCGCAATCTGCATTTAAGAGTTAAAAACTTATTTTATAGTACCCCGGTATTAAAAACCACTCATGTTCGGAAGATTTTTATTTTATTTATAATCCTGTCTCTAAGGACTGAAAGCCCGATATATTTCAGCCCGGGGTTTCAACCCTGGTAAGATGACATTACCCAACCGGATTGCTGAAAGCACGAGATATTCTTTTATTTCGTGCTTTCAGCAATCTGTTTATTAACGCTTTACAACACCTGGGGTTTCAATCCCAGGCTGAACCGTTAAGGGCTTCCAGCCTTTGTTTTCTTGTAGTACAAAAAAATCTTCCGAACATGACTATATTAATACTCCAGATATAGATAGCATAAAAAAGAAGTGCTACATTTTAACTCATTTCCAATATATATCTGGAGAGTATAATTTTCCTCAAGACTTTGATTGATTAATAGTAGAATCCTCTCATTCTTATTAAAAAAAATCAGTAAATTATAAAAACATATATCTTAATTATAAATCATAATTTACATCATTTTATTACCATAATTAATACCTATAATCTGTTTATTACCATAAATGTGCCCACATATGGTACTTTTGGCACTTTCAATTAATGCCGCATCGGCAGGAAAAAGTTTTTCTAAAAATAACAAATACCTATAAATTAGATACATATAAAAATATCCGTTTCAAAATCACCCTTTTTTATCAATAAAAAATGCTAATTAGTCGCGTAATCAAGCATTTAACAAGGGTGATTAAATTTTGTCTGCTTATAAATAATTTAGTAACAAAATCGAAAACAAAAATATTAAACTCATCTAATAAAATAAATCTACATAAAAGGAAATATAAAAGAATTAATGAAAATAAACTTAATATATATTCAACACCCTCCCCAGAAGATACTCCTATTAGTATTTGCAAAATATTCGTTAAAACAAGATATAGGCTTACGTTTTTTTCGTAATTTTACGGATTGAATTATTAAGTATTATCTGCTTAATACAGGACAAGTACCCTGATATCAAAGAGTTTAGTAAATAAATTTGTGATTTTTATAAAGCTTATAATCACAAATAGAAAAACTGTAACTAAACTCTCCAGTGAGAAGAAAAGAAAAAATAATATATAAAATGAATAATAAATGGAATTATCAACCTCCAACACCAGAAGAAGACCAGGCAAGCAAAGACCTAGCGAAGGAATTGGGGATACACCCTATTCTTTGTAAATTTCTGATTCAAAGAGGGATTAATACTCCAGAAGAAGCCAGAAAGTTCTTTCGCCCTCAATTAAGTGACCTGCATGATCCCTTTCTGATGAGAGATATGGATATTGCGGTAGATCGGCTTAATCAGGCTTTGGGCAAAAAAGAGCGCATCATGGTTTATGGAGATTATGATGTGGACGGAACAACTGCAGTTGCATTAGTATACAAGTTCCTCCAACAGTTTTATTCAAATATTGATTATTACATTCCAGACCGCTATAGTGAAGGATATGGAATATCAATTCAAGGAGTTGATTATGCTTATGAGACAGGCGTAAAACTGATTATTGTTCTCGATTGCGGAATAAAGGCAGTAGATGAAATTGCTTATGCAAAAGAGAAAGGTATTGATTTTATCATCTGTGATCATCATGTACCTGACGAAATCCTTCCTCCGGCATATGCTATTTTAAATGCTAAACGCTTGGATGCAACCTACCCCTATCAACATCTTTCCGGTTGTGGTGTAGGATTTAAATTTATGCAGGCATTTGCTAAAAGTAACGGAATTGAATTTACTCATTTAACTCCATTGCTTGATCTGGTTGCAGTAAGTGTAGCTTCGGATATAGTACCTATTATGGGAGAAAACCGCATACTTACCTATCACGGATTGAGACAACTTAATTCGAATCCCAGTGTAGGACTGAAAGCAATTATTGATGTTTGCGGATTAAGTGATAAAGAAATTACCGTAAGCGATATTGTATTCAAGATAGGGCCGCGTATCAATGCTTCCGGACGTATCCAGAGTGGTAAAGAAGCGGTTGATCTGCTTACAGAAAAGGATTTTGCCGTTGCAATGGAGAAAAGCAACCAAATCAACCAATATAATGAGACTCGTAAAGACTTGGACAAAACAATGACTGAAGAGGCGAACACCATTGTAGACAATCTCGAGGGGCTCTCAGACCGACGTTCTATCGTTCTGTACAATGAAGACTGGCACAAAGGAGTTATCGGAATTGTAGCATCAAGACTTACCGAAATATATTATCGTCCTGCTGTTGTCTTGACACGCTCGGATGAGATGGCTACCGGTTCTGCACGTTCAGTATCCGGCTTTGATGTATATAAAGCCATCGAAAATTGCAGGGACTTGCTAGAGAATTTTGGTGGACATACTTACGCTGCCGGATTGACTTTGAGAGTTGAAAACGTACCAGAATTCAGCAGGCGTTTTGAGGAATATGTATCAGAACATATTTTACCAGAACAGACCAGTGCATTCATCGATATTGATGCCAAGATTGACTTTAAAGATATTACCAGCCGTTTTTATAACGATCTTAAGAAGTTCAATCCCTTTGGACCTGACAATCATAAACCGATTTTCTCTACCCAAAATGTATACGATTACGGAACCAGTAAAGTGGTAGGAAGAGATCAGGAACATATAAAGCTGGAATTGGTAGATAACAAATCCAATAATATAATGAACGGTATTGCATTCGGACAAAGTGCACAAGTAAGATTCATTAAAACCAAACGTTCGTTTGACATTTGTTATACCATCGAAGAAAACACTCACAAACGCGGTGAAGTGCAGTTACAAATAGAAGACATTAAGCCATCTTCTCCTTTAGAAGAAGAATAATATAATTAAGATAGGAAATAGTTTATTACAAATTTGAGACTGTTTGAAAAGTATATTTGCGGGATAAGCTTAAAATATATTCTTCAAACAGTTTCTTTCCTATCCCCAACTAATATGATTAACACTTATCTTACGATATTAAAACAATATTGGGGCTATGATTCTTTCAGGGATTTACAGGAAGATATCATTCATAGCGTCTATTCCGGAAAAGATACATTAGGACTTATGCCTACCGGAGGTGGTAAGTCCATTACTTTTCAGGTTCCTGCCCTGGCTAAACCGGGACTTTGCATTGTTGTTACTCCCCTTATCGCCCTGATGAAAGATCAGGTGCAGAATCTGCGCAAGCGCGGCATCAAAGCCATTGCCGTATATTCGGGAATGACAAGACAGGAAATCATTGTAGCGCTGGAAAATTGTATATTCGGTGATTACAAATTCCTGTACATATCTCCCGAACGTTTGAACACTGAAATATTCAGAACTAAGCTTCGTAAGATGAAAATCAATTTGATAACGGTAGACGAGTCCCATTGTATTTCCCAATGGGGATATGATTTCCGGCCTGCCTACCTGAAAATATCTGAGATACGAAGTCTCTTACCGGATGTTCCCATACTTGCCCTCACGGCAACTGCAACTCCGGAGGTAGTCAAAGACATTCAGGATAAACTTCTTTTTAAAAAAGAGAATGTCTTTAAAATAAGCTTTGAAAGGCAAAATCTGGCTTATATCGTAAGGAAGACCGAAAATAAACAGGAAGAGCTCTTATACATTTTAAGCAGAATGCCGGGAAGTGCTATTGTGTACGCACGTAACCGTAAACATACGAAGGAAATTGCTGACTTGCTAAATAAACAGGGTATTACAGCAGACTTTTATCATGCCGGTTTAAATAATGAAACCAAGGATATGAGGCAGAATAAGTGGCAATCGGGCAATGTGCGGGTGATGATTGCGACCAATGCTTTTGGTATGGGAATAGATAAACCGGATGTGCGGATTGTGATACATATGGACCTGCCTGACTCTCCGGAAACCTACTTTCAGGAGGCAGGACGGGCAGGACGTGACGGACTGAAAGCATACGCCATCATACTCTATTCAAAATCAGACAAAACATCATTAAAAAAACGTATTCCTGATACTTTTCCCGATAAAGAATATGTAAAGGAAGTATATGAACACCTCAACTATTACTATCAAATGGCAATGGGTGACGGGTTGGGATGTGTTTATGACTTCAATCTGGATGAGTTTTGCAGAAAATTCAAGCATTTTCCTGTGCAAGCGGACAGCGCTCTGAAAATGCTTACACAAGCCGGATACATAGAGTATACGGAAGAACAGGATAATTCTTCACGGCTTATGTTCACCGTCAGACGGGACGAACTTTATAAATTCCAGGAATTGGGGCGCGAAGCCGAATCATTGATACAAGTCATTCTCAGAAATTATACTGGTGTTTTTACCGATTATGCTTATATCCGTGAGAGTTTACTATCTGCACGCACCGGACTTACTCCCCAACAAGTTTATGATTATCTGGTTACTCTTTCCAAACGAAGAATTCTGGATTATATCCCGCATAAAAAGACTCCCTTTATTATTTACACACGTGAACGCGTAGAGCAACGGCATCTTCATATATCAAAAACCGTATATGAAGAAAGGAAAGAGCGCTATACAAACCGTATAACTGCAATGATAGAATATGTAGACTCTGATTCGGTGTGCCGAAGCCGGATGCTGCTTCGTTATTTTGGAGAGAAAAACGAACATAATTGCCTTCAATGCGATACTTGTCTGAATAATCATTATTCAGGAATTAAGAAAGGAGAATTTGAAGAAATACGGGAACAAATCATTGAAACTGTGGGGAAAACACCTCTGCCCCCATCCGAACTTCTCAAAAAGATCAGTTACGAAAAAGAGAAAACAAATACTGTTTTGAAATATCTTATTCATGAAGAAGAATTGACAATGACAGATGGAATCATTGGCAAATAAACAGATTATTTTTACATTTGCAAAAAACAAAATAACAAGATATGGCAAATTTCCTAAAAACCCTTTTTACAGGTAAAAAAGCTTCTGATGAAGAAGAAAAAAGTAAAAACGACAAAAAGAATTTTGAGATACTGAAGTTTGATGGTTTACGGGCCATGCGGATAGGAAAAATAGAGTATGCTTTAAAATGTTTTTCCGAAGCTATAGCGATTAAAGAAGATTTTGAAACATTTAACTACCAGGCCAATGCCCTCATTCAACAAGGAAACTTAGAGGAAGCACGTATAAGTATTTCCAAAATGATAGAGTTGGATAATGAGACAGCCTCCACTTATTTACTGATGGCAAGTGTCTGTTTTATGCAGGAAGTTTATGAGGATATGTTAACTTACGCTCAAAAAGGAATAGAATTGGATAACGAAAATCCGAATGCATATCTCTTATCAGCTAAAGCAGAAAAAGGTTTAAAGAATGAACTCAATGCTATTGCACAAATCACTAAAGCCATTGCATTAAAAGAAGATTATACGGAAGCTTATTTAATGCGTGCACAAGTTTTACTGGATATGCAACAATATAACGAGGCACTAAAAGATGTTGAAATAGTGCTGAAACATCAGCCAGATGAGGAAAGCGCATTGCTTCTCCGTGGAAAAATACATGAAGCAAGTGGCAAAACAGATGTAGCATTGGAAGACTACAAACAGATTACGGAAGTTAATCCATTTAATGAACAAGGATATCAACATCTGGGCCAATTGCTAATATCTACAAAAAAGCTGGATGAAGCTATTTTATGCTTTGATGAGGCTATTGAAATTAATCCGTCATTTGCAAAAGCGTATCATGAACGGGGTCGTGTCAAATTATTAAAAGGAGATAAAGAAGGAGCAACAGAAGATATGAAAAAGGCGATAGAACTGAATCCTGAAGTAGAAGCCGGCATAAACGGAGAGTTTAATAACTTTCAGGATTTGTATGCAAATGTTCCTTTATGATATATATTTGTCATCCCGGGCTTGCTAGCTGTCATCCCGAGCCACTGTCATCCCGGGCTTGACCCGGGACCCCCTGATAGAACTGCCAAGGAGGGGATCCCAGGTCAAGCCCGGGATGACAACTAAACAGAATGACAGTTAGAACAACTTCTCAGGATATTCCTCTACATCCACAAGAGCCTGTATCTTATCTACTACAGACTGACGATCAGCAGCGTAAGTAACTCCAAACCATTTTGAGGTAGTATCAAGCACTTTTACTTTAGCAGTACCATCTACAATAAGTTTATTTACCATCAAAGGAATAAAGTATTCGGCTTTCAGATTATTCATATTTTCTTTCAGGAAATCTATAAAATAATCTTCCGAGTATTTAAAGTAATCAGGTGTAAAACCCCACATATTCATAGAAACCGGGGTGTTATCATCAATAGTTACCGTATTACCGTTTTCATCTTTAAATGAAACTTTTCCGTCAATGCGTTCTATAGCAGTGCGTTCAACTACACCGGTAAGATAACCTTCCGCATTTGTTTCGCAAACCCCACGTGCAACGGAGCCACTTTCTGAAAGCGTATTACCAACACGATAACCTATCATACAGTAGTTATTAATTTGTCCTTCAAGTTTACTCAAATATTCTCCTAAAGTGGCAAAGCTGTCACGACCATAAAAGTCATCCGCATTAATCACAGCAAAAGGTTCATTAACAACATTTTTACCCATAAGCACTGCATGGTTGGTTCCCCAGGGTTTTTCTCTTCCTTCCGGACGTGTAAAGCCGGCAGGCAAATCATCGGTAGACTGGAATACAACTTCTACAGGTATATGGCTTTCGTATTTACTAATGATCTTCTTACGGAAATCGTCTTCAAAATCTTTACGGATAACGAATACCAATTTACCAAAACCACCACGAATGGCATCAAATATGGAATAATCCATGATTGTTTCTCCGTTAGGTCCCAGACCATCAAGTTGTTTTAAGCCTCCATAGCGGCTACCCATTCCGGCAGCAAGTACAAATAGGGTTGGTTTCATTTTGTTCTGTTATTAAATAGGTTAATTTTAAAATTATCAATCAAGCTCACAAAATTAACAAAAATAACATTATCAACGAGGGAGAATCTATCCAAATAATAGTATAAAACAATCAAATAAAAAGAGAAATGTCCAAAAAGACAGTGAACAGAGTCCTTCTCAAATAGAAAAAAAATAAAAATAGAGACTATCTTAAAATAGTCATTATGCGATATCTTACTACTGCCTGACATTCAATAAAAGCAGCCGGATACTTTTATAAATAAAAAATACCTCATAGTTAAAACTAAAAATATCCACAAATACTACTGATAATTTTTATCATATTTACAACAAAACCCAAACTACAAAACCCTGTAAACCATAAAAATAAAACAACTTATATCAAAACAGTATAAAATAAAAAATCAATTTAATACGTAGCTATATTGTATAATAGAGGTAAATTATTAAAAATATTTATTTTCTATTTAGTCCACTTGTTTCTTATTTTTATTTCACGATATTAAACATTTTACATATATTTACGCCCGAATAAAAATAAAGACAAATATGCTATTACATTAGATAAAAATATATTGATCAAAAAGAAAGATATCAGTCACTAATTATAATAATAGATATACTTTCGCTAAATGAACTTTGTTACTATACTGAAAAACAACAAAAGTCATAATTATTCATCCCTTGCTCATAAACTCAGAGTTTATTATGTTGTTTCTTTATTCCAGGACCAGCATTGTTAGTATTAATATATTTGTTAACGAGAAAAATTTGAAAGCCTATGAAAAACTAAAAAATTAAAAAGTGCTCACACATGTTCGAAGAATAAAAGAACGTAACCCTTTTGTTTTATTAAAAATCTAGTCACAACCTTTAAAACACACTTAAATTATTATGAAGTATTATTGCTATGAAAAAAAGTCTCAAATAGTAAAAATAATGAGACTGTGTATATTAGCTATTTTGCTAAGTATATGTGTAACTCCTGCTATTAATGCCCATACGCAGGAAATCCAAAACACCCAACAAACAAAACAAATTACAGGACGAGTTGTAGACTCGCAAAATGAGCCCTTAATTGGAGTAAGCATTCTGGTAAAAGGAACTACTCTGGGAACTATTACCGACTTTAGTGGAAATTACTCTCTTCAGGTATCAGTTGGTAACACACTGGTTTTTTCTTATGTAGGTTATACAACAAAGGAAATATTAATAGGCAATCAGACGATTGTTAATGTTACACTCGAAGAAGATTCAAAGGTATTGAATGACGTGGTGGTGGTAGGTTATGGTAGCACGGTAAAAAAAGATTTGACAACCGCAGTAACCAGTATTTCTAGTAAGAAGTTTTTGCAGGGTGCTGCAAACAATCCTATGCAGTTGATTAACGGAAAAATAGCCGGTTTGTCTATATCGGGTGAAGCCATATCCGATCCGAATGCAGATCCCAATAAATTACAAGTTCGTGGCGCTTCATCTTTAAAAGCAGGTAATACGCCCTTAATCGTAATCGACGGAATGCCGGGTGGCGATCTTCGGTCTCTATCACAACAAGATATAGAATCGATTACCGTATTGAAAGACGGTTCTGCCGCAGCAATCTATGGCTCACGGGCTGCCAACGGAGTAATTCTGGTACAAACGAAGCAAGGACAGATAGGTAAAGTAAGTATTAGCTATGATGGCTTTATGGAACATGATTTTGTTGCCGACCGCCCGGATATACTATCAGCTGATGAATTTATTAAACACGGCATTGATACGGATCATGGTTATCGTACAGATTGGTATGATGAACTGATTAATAAAAATAACTTTGGTCACAATCATAACGTATCTTTATCGGGCGGTAGTGAAAGTACAATCTTTCGTCTGTCGGCAAATTACAGGTCCAAAGAAGGTTTAGACATTGCATCCGACCGAAAAGAAACAGGTATCAGAGCCAGTTTTAAACAGAAAACGCTGGAAAATCTTCTTGAAGTAAGCGGAAATCTTGCTTATCGTATTGTAGATGAAAATAAAATAGCCGGTGATGATTTCGACAATGACAGTTTCAATGATAAGGGCTCTTTTAAGCAGGCATTAGAATTGAATCCCACCTGGAATGTGGATGAAATGGATGCATTTAAAAATTCGTTTGATACATACAATCCGGTTAAGAATTTGACGGAACGTACCAGGGATGTCAGACACGAATATTCAAGTATCGATTTTAATGTGAAACTCAATTTATTGGAGAATCTAAGTACTGAAGTGAATTTGGCACGCCGTGGGCATATTACAAAAGGAAGAGCTTATTTCACATCTAATCACAGAGAGTCTTTGCGGCAGAGTTACAATGGTAAAGCAGAATTACAGGATAGATTCCGGACAGATTATTTGTTTGAATGGTTAGGGAATTACTCATTTAAAGCGGACAAACACGATTTTAAAATCATGGGAGGTTACTCTTATCAGGAATATATAGAAGAACGTTTCAAAGCTGAAAACCGGAATTTTCCTTCAGATGCTTTTCTATGGAACAATCTGGAAGCCGGTGATTATGAGAAAGAGCAAGGCCGTTTAGGCATGGAATCAGACAAGAAAAAGTATAAAACCATTGCATTCCTGGGACGTGTCAACTATAATTACGATAACCTGATCCTTTTCACCGGGTCACTTCGTTATGAAGGAAGTACAAAATTCGGAGCAGATCATAAATGGGGAACCTTCCCGGCTGCTTCGGCTGCATTGCGTATTTCACGCTTATCTTTCCTGGAAGATGCTGATATCGTAGACGACCTGAAAATTCGTTTCTCATACGGAGAAACCGGACGTTCCGGATTTGATCCCTATACTTCAATGGCAAAATACAAAGGATTTGGGAATTATATGACATCAGACGGACGATGGATACTGGGATATGGCCCTGATAATAATCCGAATTATAATCTGGGTTGGGAAAAACAGATATCTTATAATTTAGGTATTGACTATACTCTGTTTAACTCCCGTCTTTCAGGTAGTGTAGATTTCTTCATAAGAGACGGTAAAGATATTATCGGTGATTATAATGTTTCAATGCCTCCCTATTTACATGATAAAATCATAACTAATGTTGGAACAACCAGTTCTAAAGGTGTAGAATTCCAAGCTAGTTGGGATGCGGTACAAACAAGAGATTTTACATATTCCACTGATTTAACTTTCTCCTATACGAAATCTAAATTAAAATCATTCTCAAATAATGAATATAAACTTGGATATATCAATAATGATGGATTGCCCAGCCCCGGGAATCCGGGATATGCTCAGCGATTGCAAGACGGAACCGAAATCGGAAGTTTCTATGGTTTTCGATATGCAGGGGTAGATGCAGATGGAAATATATTGGTATATAAAGGAGGGGTAAAAGGAAATGAAACTATCCGGGGAGATGAAGCAAGTACCGATGATAAAACCTATATCGGTAATGGTTCTCCTAAATGGCACCTTTCGTGGGGAAATAATTTTACTTATAAAGGATTTGACTTATCTTTCTTCTTTATCGGTAAATTTAAATATGAAATCTTAAATATGCATCAGATGTATTATGGCTTACAAGGTGTATCCGGAATCAATAAATTAACATCTGCGTATAAAGAGAATGCACACATCAAAGGGACTAAGCTGGTTTGTGATTATTTCCTTGAAAACGGTAATTACCTCAAGATGGAAAATATAACGCTGGGATGGACTCCGAAATTAAACACTAAATGGATATCCAACTTACGGGTATATGGAAGTCTCAGAAATGTATTCACTCTTACATCTTATAGTGTGATGGATCCTGCAAATGTTCAGAATCAATCAGGTATATGGGTTGGACAGAGCGGTTTGGATCTGTATCCTACTTCACGGAATTTTACTTTTGGCGTTCAAATCACTTATTAAAATTAAAGACATTCTTAGCATATGAAAAAGATAAAATCATTTGGTTTACTGGGAATATTTATGTTCATGTCTGCTATTTCCTGTACAAATCTGGACGAAGAACCATTCAGTATATTAACCAAACAAAATTATTATTCGGATGAAAGAGCAATAGATGCAGCTGTACTCCGTGTATATGACCAAATGCAGTGGGTAGGTTATAATACCGGTGCTACCTGGCAACTTGCAGAACTAACAGCAGATCATTTTGTCTGGACTCAAAAAGGCCGGCACGGGCAGGATGATGGTATGTGGGTACGTTTACACAATCATATCTGGACAGATGATGATGACAGGGTACGTGAATCGTGGAACAATTGTTTTGCCGGTATCGGACAAGCCAACATGGCTTTACGGGATTTCCAGACATTGGATTTTGAGTCGTTAGGGATATCTGAGGATAAACAAGCATTATATACTAGTGAACTTCGCGGCATTCGGGCATGGTTCTATCTGTTGTTATTTGACAATTTCAGAGAAATACCTATTTTCACAGACCAACACCCGGAAACTGCATTACTGGCTCAATCTTCTCCCAAAGACGTTTTTGAATTTATTGAATCTGAAATAAAAGCCATTGTTCCTTCCTTGCCGAAAGAAGCAGTAGTAGGCCATATTACACAAGCATCTGCTATGGGCATACTCATGCGGTTATATTTTAATGCGGAAACATACGGTCAGGGAAACCGGTTTACAGATTGTAAGAAGATATGCGAAGATATTATAAACGGCGTATATGGAACTTACAGCATTAATCAGGATGATTACCGCGATCCATTCCGCTCAGGATTGGGAGGATACAGATCTCCGGAATTATTATTGGAGTTCCCACATCAACGTAATACAATGAATTTCGGGGAGTTCTGGGGTTCTTTTATGCATTATTCGGCAAGAGATATATTCGGTGTTTCTGACGGTGGAAATAATGGAATACATTTACAGCCTTCGCGTGACCATGAGTCTACAACTTTTGTTATAAGTGATAACGGAGAAATACAATATACGCCCGGAAAAATTTATCAGCATGCCAGCGGCTTAGGTAATCCGTTTGAGAAATATCCCGATGGAGATAAACGCAAAGTACCTTTCAAAATGAAAAAAGGCGGTGGCGATTACGATGGCTTTTTCCTCCAGGGACAACAATTCAAATTTGACCGTGGATCGGCTGATTATACAACTGTATCTGTAACCGGTACGGAAGAATATCTGGACAAGCCATTGATGTTTATTGATGTGGTAGGACGCTTCACCGAAAGAAACAGTACCGGAGGACGTTGGGTCGAAGGTTCCAGAGTGCAGACCGCTGAAGAAAATTCAGGAATACGTTTTAATAAATTCCCTTATTTATCGGAAGTTAGCGGACTATGGCACTCGCAATCTGCTCCGGAAATGCGTTTGGCAGAAGTTTATTATACATTAGCCGAAATTCATTACCGCGAAGATAATAAGCAAAAAGCAGCCGAATTATTAGATTATGTACGTAAAAGAAACTATACACCGGAAGATTGGTCAAAATTCAGTTATGCTGCAGATCTAAGCAAATTGACAGATCAGGAATTTATCGACGAATGGGGACGTGAATTCCTGGGAGAACGTAGAAGACGTACTGATTTAGTTCGCTGGGAACGTTTCGGTAAGGCTTGGTGGGATAAAGTTGAAGATACCAGAGATAATACGATTTTCCCGATTCCGAGAAGAGCATTGGAAACCAATCCTTTGATGAAGCAAACAACACCGGGGTTTTGAATTGGTAATTAATTAACTTAAATCAGTAGTTAAAGGAATAGTTGTCATCCCGGGCTTGATCCGGGATCTCCTTTATAAGCTATATAACAACAAATCCCGGGCCTGGCCCGGGATGACAACTATACTTTTGGGACATTCTCTTATTAGAATGGATATCCGATTGCTAAATGATAACTTAAACCTTTCCAAAAGTCAGGTATGTTATAATATCCGCTTTTACCTGTATCATAAGGTGCATGGATAGGTACACCCACATCAAAACGAACAACAAGAAAATCTAAATCATATCGTAATCCCAGCCCCGTACCTAAGGCTATTTCTTTCCCTATTTGTGAAAACCGGATTTTACCACCGGGACGGCTCGGTTCGTCTCTTAACAACCAAATATTACCGGCATCCAGAAAGACAGCCCCATGTAGATCACTTACAATCTTGAAACGGTACTCGACATTTGCTTCCATTTTAAAATCACCGGTTTGATCAAGATAAGAGTATTGACTCGTTGCACGCGGATCATAACGTCCCGGACCAATCGAACGTACTGTAAATGCCCGGATACTATTAGCCCCTCCAATGAAGAACTGTTCGCTATAAGGAGCCGATCTTGCATTGCCGTATGAATACACCCCCCCTGCCATAAACCGTGTAGCAATAGACTGGTTACGGTCTATCCTGATATTATACCTTACTTCGGAAGTTAATTTTAAGAATTGAGCAAAAGGATTACCGAGGAAATTTTTACCCTGTCTATTGAAATCCCGGCCTGCTATTGCATATATGCCTGATAATAAATTACCGGCAGAAGTAAATGTTGACTCCCACCATAAATGATTTCTCACAGTAGGAACTTTTCCATTATCATAAGTATATGTATAGGATAAAGCCGGTACAAATTGACTTTGCATACTTTGTCTAAGAGACAAAGCACTATCCAAAATTACCTTAAAGGTATCTGTTGCATTCAATAAGTTGTAAGTTAACCTAAAAGGAGTAAAGGAATGTTTGCTTCTTATAGTCGGTTGTAAATTATAAGTAGCATTTCCTCCAAAGGAATATATCGTAAAGTATCTTGCCCGGTGCATCAGGTCAGCATATAATCTGAAAGTAGTATTAGCCGGATAATTAAAATTTCGTTTATGAAGCCATGGAAAAACAATCCATGGGAAATTGACAGAAGAAGAAACTCCCACTTCATAAGAATTTATATCCGCTTTGTTACCTTCTATAGATGAATTAGTACCCCACTCATAAGATCCTTTTAAATTGATAGAGAAAGTTTCTCCACCCCGGAACGCATTTCGCTTGGTAACACTAAATACTGCTCCCGGACCTATCAGGTCATTGCTCTTGGAGGTAAAATTTACTTCCAACTCTCCATCTAAAGGCAGATCAAATGCTGCATTCAGTTGCACATCAAGTGTATCAGCCGTATTGGTTGTATCACGTGGTGTATATTGAAATTCGGAATAACGGAAAACATTCAAACGGTTTAAGTTCTCCTGACTTTGTAGTTGTAACTGTTGGGAGTATAGATCTCCCTGATGGAATCTCAACCGCCTGTATAAAACGGACGGGCGAATACCCGGTTTGTTTCCATTGTAATGTACCAGCATATTCCGGTACCATAAAGAATCTGTAGGTAAAGAAGCATCATATCCTGTAAGATATACAGAGGTTCGGCCTATATACCATTGACGGCTTGCAGCATTTGGCAGATTACTTTCAGGTACTACCTTCAGGCTTGCCCTGCCTGGATTAATAAGTGTATCAGCCAGATAGGTAATATATTCAGGACGGAAATAGAAATAGCCGTTATTACGAAATAAAGAACTCAGTCTTTGTCTCTCGTTTCCTAAAGGAACAATACTCAGATTGTTTCCATCACGAATGATCCTTTCATCCCAATGCGCACGAATGAGACTATCAGCATGTGCTGGAAAGTTTTGATACATGATAGAATCCAGCTTGATCGCATCTCCCATATCTATATTATAGATGATCTTTGCTTTACGATCATTTTTTAATGTATCGATTTCGTAGGATACATTTCCATGCATGTAACCATAATCACGTAAAAGATTCATGGCTACATTAACTCTTAACTCAGGATTAACAGTAGAAATAAAGACAGGATCAGCGGCCAGTTTATTAAATATCCATCTTCCAAGGCCTCTTTCTGAATTCTTAAATGCATTGTATATCCATAACCCGATAGGAGGCCACCAGGTTACAGAAGAGCTACCAAATAGTGAGTTGTTGGGTTTGTAGGCAATAGCTCCTCTTGCTTCTCCCAGTGCAAACTCTCCCTCACTTGATTTATCTTGATTCTCGATATTTGTTTTTCTTATTCCCCTGTAAAGTACTTCACCTTCAGGAAGATTTTTCGTAGTAGAACATGATGTTATCAATACTACTAACAGTATAAAGATCAGTGATTGAATCTTCTTTATCATATATATATGCTTAATATATCGAACTAGTTGTTTCATCTTCTACTGGTATTGCTTGAGCTCTTCTTCTACGGAAAGAGAATAAGTCCTTAAGGCGGGCTACTTTTCTACGGAAAACGGCTCCTACACCTGTCTCCATGATTTCACCATCCAGAATATTATCATAGCTTGTATGATGGAACAATCTTATGTATCTTCTGCCGGTATTGTCAAGTCGGTACTCTATAGCTACGTTGTCTATAAATGATTGCCGGTCTGCTTGCGCAGCATTTGCTCCGGTAGATACGGTTCCACCTATTATTATATTTACACGGTCATTCCAAAAACGACGGGAAAAAGTAAATGAATAGTCTGTTTGCGGATTAGCTGAATTGCCCGATTGCTCTACACCCAGTGTTATATCAATTGTTTTCAAAGCACTACCGGCAACGCCCTGAATGGCGCCCTGAAGAAGTGAATTGAGTGCATTTCCTCCCATATTACCGCCACCACTTGGCCCCATATATGTGCCGGTTATCATCATGGCTACGGCTTGTTTGCTTCGTTCTTCTTCTGACATTCCTGCCAGCTCATTTCTAATTGTTAAATCTTCCGGAGCATCTAATCCAAATACAAGTTGCAAATCTTCAAGGGTATTATTTATCAACAAGGAAGCGTTAAAAGCAACATTTCTGGAACTGCCATCGCTTTCCCTTACTGATGCGCGAACATGATTTATGGCCGTCAGATTTATATAAGGATCCATTACATTACCACTCCACTGAACATAGCTTCCTTCCTGTATACTAAACTCTCTCGCCAGGAACGGAATAAGTGTATAACGTAAGCTTCCGCCAAGAAGTGTATAACGTCCGGATAATTGCAATCCGTCTAAGGCTGTATATTGCAATGAAAGGTCTCCTCCTCCCTGCACCTCGACATAACTTGAACCATCACCGGTTATGTCAACCCTCACGCGGGCAGCATCATCTATACTGACTGTCATTAACATATCCATTCCTCCTAAGGATATCGAAGGCTCTTCTTCCTGCATGACATTAGTACTATCCCGGAAATCGACAAATGTAACCATCTGTCCCAGTCTGTCTTGTGCAACCAATGGAGAATCTGTCAAAATATAAGTAGCATTGGTAACTCCTTGTACATTTATTCCTCCTCTTATAGTCAATCCATCTATCGGCCCTCTTATTGTAGAAGTGAGATCAATCACTACCCTGCCAAAGAGAATAGACTCGGAAGTACGTTCTGCATTCAGGATCTCATAGTCTGTTGCATTGAGGCTCATATCTGCATTGATGGCAGATAGGTTGGCAAAATTTACATTACCAGCTACAACAAAAGGATTAGGACTGGTAGTGTAGATATTAAAGTCATCAAAATGCAGAATACTTTCTTCAATACGTAAAGGACGTTCATCCATACGGAAACGTATTCCATATTGAGGTAATAATACAAATACGGAATCAAGCGCTATTTGTCCATTAACCTGAGGTGTATTCAACTGACCCTGAACGGACAGTTGACCATCCAGATCACCTGTCAGTTGGGCTATTCCGTTTGGTATAAAAAAATTGGCTACATTCAAAGGAAAGTGTTCCAATATAGCATTAGCATCCAATCCCCCACCCTGGGAGGTATAATACATCCCTCCTATCTGTAGTACCTGAGAACCTTCATAACTCAATAAGGCATCAATATGGTGATCTCCTGTCTCACCCGGCAGATAAACACCTTCCAGGTGTACATTTCCCATCGCATTACCCTGATAAGCAAAATTATCAAGTTCTACATCTGCAGCAACCTGCATGGTAGTTTCTGTTTGGGTGTAATGAACTTCGGCAGACAGTATACCGTTCACATCAGGCATATAAGGTACAACTTGCGCTATATTCCCGATATTGATCTGTCGCAATTCTACAGCTATATCCTGCAAAACGGTAGTAGTATCCGACGGCAAAGAATATAAACGAAGTCCACTGCCATTTTCGTCCAACAGGGTTACATCCGCTTGTACCCTTCTGTTATTTCCTATAAATATATAATTATCCGGATTTAATGTGTAGGGCCGGAATACAAAGGTAGGTTGTTCCGGGAGCAGATTGATAAGGATACCATTATTCATTAGGGTTGCCAACACTCCTAACTCAACTCCCATCTGCTCATCTGCATTGTAATATCTTAATAAGGCCCGGGCCGTACTATCCCTTACCTCTCCATCTACAGACGCCCTGAATGTTATATTCCGGTTAGCCGCATTATTGGCTACTGTTGCAGCAAGCCTGATAGCTGTCGTATCTTGCCGGAGAGCTACACGAATCGTATCAAACTGCAAACTATCCCGGTTGAAAGAAAAAATATTTGCATCTCCATATAGACCATTTACGGGAGAGGTAAAGACATCCAGCGCCATACCACGGAATCCCATATTACTTGTCTGCAAATAATGATTCAAAGGATTTTCCCCTCCGGCATTTAAGTGTACATATAAGTTTGGCATTACGGCTTTCAGCCTGTTTTGGTCGATGCTTCTTTCATCAATCTGCGCCATTAATTCACGGCTGAGTTGAGTAGCCTGATCTGCAATTTGTCGTAGACTTCCGGTAGCTCTTGCCCAAAACAAAAGGTCTCCTGCATTCACAACCACCGTAGTTGTATCCGGGGTAGTATTTGCATTCAACGTGATATTTTTAGGATAATAATTATTATTCTGTGACCTCAATCTCATATCGGCAATTGTAGCACTCAGTGAATGATTCAAATTCAGGTCGCTACCACCTTCCATATTGAGCTTGAATGCAATATCCAACGGCCTGTCGATCATCTGCAGAGCATAAAGGTCTACATTCACAACATTCAGGTTTACGGTAGCTTCTACCAGATTCCTCTGAATTAATCCATTTATTCCTGCCTGTAGATTTAACAAAGGATTATTACTGTTCAATGTTATATTGGCATTAGAACTTTGTAATGCAGCCAACATGTCGATACCGGATATGATGTACTGACCATACTCAAAATGATTGACTGTCAGATCAGCATTTATCCGTGTACGGGGTGAAAATATATCAAATCCGGCACCATTTACATTGGCGGACGCCGTAATGGAATAAAATGAATCCCTCGGCATAAAATGATGCAATTGTAGGCTATCGATATTTAATGCTGCGCGATAAGTTTGAAGGGCCATATCATAGGCTCCGTTTACCCGGACACGGCTTGTGCTCTCTGCCAGCGTCATATCAGCGGTAAGTGCAGATCCTGCCAGGTTGGCTGTTCCGTTTAATCTTATATTCTGGGGGATTGCAAATTGTTGCCGGGTTTGTGCATCCAGCATAGCAAGTACAAAGTTTAAGTTTCCTGTTTGCCCATCCAGTGTTACTGAGGCTCTCCGGTTGATACTATCCATTATAGCTTCCAATTCTCCTGAAGCTGATATACGGAAAGCACCCGGTAGCTCGGCACGAAATTCATTGATGGTAGCACGCTGCATATTTCCATCAACATCGGCCACAATCATAATGGGGCGGAAGGGGTATTGACGTTGGAATTCATCGGAAATCCTGCCGGTAAATAAGAATACATCTTCTTTTCCTATATCTGCGGTAAGATTTGCTGTGAGATCTCCATCCTGTTGGTTCCTTACAAGCGACCAACTGGCCCTGGCTGCTAAATCGATATAAGAATGAGGGGTCTGCAAAGACAGGGAAGGTACGTTGATAATGGAGTCGTTTGTCTGGAAAGTTCCTTTCAAAGAGCTTACTTCAAGACCGGAACGTTCAACGAGTGTGATATCATTTATAACGGCTCCTATTGACATGCCACGATAGTGAACCGAATCAAGTGATGCATTTAAATTCCGCACCATTATATGCGAAGGATCAAGCCCATCGGTAGTAGGCGGGCTATTACCGGAATTATAGTCAACAGATGAGTTCTCTATCCTTATTTGAGAGAGCATATACAACTGTTCTTTCAGGTCTACTTCTATATCATCCAGAGAGGCAGAACGGATGAATGCCAACAGATCGAGCGTATCAGCAGGCATTTGCAGTTCGAAAGCTACCTGATCTATAGACACATTTTCTACCAATATTTTCCAGTTAAGGGGCGTCGAAGTGGTATCTGTTTCTGCTTCTGTCGTATCATTCAGAGCAAGGATTATGTTGGCATTTTTAAGATCTACGTTGTTAACAAGGGCTTCCTGGGTATTTAGGGAAATACCACGTGATCTTATAAACAGCTCTCCTATTGAACCGTTTATAAGCATTCCGTCTACCAGATCAGCTGAATTTATGTGGGCATTCGTAAGGGTGATTCCATTTACATCTACCTGACTTCTAAATAAAGGGAGAAGCTTTACATGAAGGTCAAGACGCTCTGCATTCGCCAACGTATCGTTCTCGGATATGACACGAATACCTTCAGCTGTCAACTTCAACGGAAAGGTCAGCCGTATCCGCTCAATCTCTATACCTAATCTCGTAGCCTGAGCAGCATACTCCAATGCCCTTTGTTTTAACAAATTCTGAACCGGAGGAGTATAGATAAGTATAACGACTAATATGACTAATGTGATAGGAATAAGTAGGGCAATGCCTATCCAGCGCAAAACTTTTTTCATAATTCTTTCACTTCTCACACATATGTTTTACAAAGGAAACATTTTTTTTAGTAATATGTTTAGTTAAAAATTACTTTTTCTAACATTTTGACGGTATTCCAACAGCTGATATACTTAAAAGTCTTACTTTTGCATAACTTTATAAAACCGGCAAACATGTACAAAAACAAAATATTATTAATATTAATAGCTACATGCTGTATAATAGCCTGTAGTTCAAACAAGAAAACGGAAAAAAATACGAATATGGAAAATCAGAAAGAGACATTGTTGATGATCGAAACAAGTAAGGGTGATATTAAAGTAAAGCTTTATAATGATACTCCCATACACAGGGACAACTTTATCAAGCTGGCTGAAAAAGGATTTTATAATGGTACCCTTTTCCACCGTGTTATTAAAGACTTTATGATACAGGGTGGTGATCCTGATTCAAAAAATGCTCCTGCAGATAAATCGTTGGGAATGGGCGATCCGGGCTATACACTTCCCGCAGAGTTTGTTTACCCTAAATATTTTCATAAGAAAGGAGCCTTGTCTGCTGCACGCCAGGGAGACCAGGTTAATCCGAAGAAAGACTCATCGGGTTCTCAGTTCTATATCGTAACAGGTAAAGTATATCAAGAAGCCCAGATACTCGGAATGGAACAGCAAATAAACCAGAAGAAGCTGGAAAAAGCTTTCAACCAACTGGCTCAACAACACATGAAAGAGATCTATCAGCTTCGTAAAGATAATAATCAGGACGGGCTTTATGACCTACAGGAAAAATTAGTTGCCGAGGCTGAAAAGGAAGCTGCCAAACAACCGGATTTCAAATTCACTCCCGAACAGGTAAGAGCTTACACCACCATCGGCGGAACTCCTCATCTGGATAATGATTACACCGTATTCGGAGAAGTAGTGGAAGGTATTGAAGTAGTAGATGCCATACAACAAGTGAAAACAGCAAAAGGCGACCGCCCTGCAGAAGATGTTGTAATTAAGAAAGTAACAGTTCTCGATTAATGGTACAGGTTAACAGGCATATTCTTTCGAACGGTTTACGGCTGATACACTCAATAGATGAGAGTACACAAATGGTTGCTCTCAATATATTATATAACGTAGGGGCCCGGGATGAAGATCCTGAGCATACCGGATTTGCGCATCTCTTTGAGCATCTTATGTTCGGGGGATCTGTCAATATACCGGATTATGATGGCCCCCTACAGTCAGCCGGCGGAGAGAACAATGCCTGGACCAGCAATGATATCACCAATTATTATATCACAATTCCCAAGGAGAATGTGGAAGTAGCATTCTGGTTGGAGTCCGACCGGATGCTAAGTCTTGACTTTAGCCCGAAAAGCCTGGAAGTACAGCGTCAGGTGGTATCGGAAGAGTTCAAACAAAGATATCTCAATCAACCTTACGGCGACCTTTCTCACCTGATACGGAGAATGGCTTACAAAGCCCACCCTTATCAATGGCCAACAATTGGAAAAGAACTATCTCACATAACCAATGCTACATTGGACGAGGTGAAAGATTTCTTTTTTCACCACTATGCACCGAATAACGCTATATTGGCTATAACAGGCAACATCAGTTTTGAGGAAGCTATCAGGTTAACCGAGAAATGGTTCTCTCCTATCCCCTACCGGGAAATTAAAAAGAGGAATTTACCTAAAGAGCCTGTTCAGACAGAAGAGAGACGGCTTGTAGTAGAAAGACAAGTGCCTATTGACCTGCTGTATATTGCATTTCACATGCCGGAGAGAACACATCCTGATTATTATGCTTTTGATATGCTTTCTGATATCCTGTCAAATGGTAATTCGAGCAGATTAACCCAACGGTTGGTAAAAGATAAGCAAATATTTTCAAGTATAGATGCCTATATATCGGGAACTATAGAGCCGGGGCTTTTCCATATTATGGGGAAACCTTCTCCTAACGTTACCCTGCAAGAAGCCGAGAAAGCCGTGCTTGATGAACTGGAACAACTAAAGCAAACTCTTATTGATGAATATGAGGTTGAGAAAGTGAAAAACAAATACGAAAGCACCTATATATTTGATAATATAAACTATCTGAACGTTGCTACCAACCTGGCTTTCTTTGAGCTAACCGGAAAGGCGGAAGATATTAATAAAGAGGTAGAAAAATACAGATCGGTCACTCCGGCCCAAATGCAAAGACTGGCACAGGAGATATTTGTTCCCGAAAACTCTTCCACCATTTATTATGTGGCAAAGAAAGGCCAGTAAACGAATGGACTAACCTAATGAGCAATTTCCTTAACACATATAAAGGGCACTATAAGGCTCTTATAACTCTGGGCATCCCTATTGTAATCGGACAAGTGGGACAAATTATTATCGGCTTTTCCGATACACTGATGATAGGCCACCACAGTACAAACGAACTCGCAGCAGCTTCTTTTGTAAATAATATGTTTTCACTGGCTATCATATTCAGTACAGGTTTTTCTTACGGGCTAACCCCCATTGTAGGGAGCTTGTATGGCAACAACGAATCTTATGCAATAGGCAGGGTATTGAAAAACAGCTTGCTGGCTAATTTTCTTGTAGGTATATTACTTACAGTTGCTATGACGGTTCTTTACTTTAATGTAGAGCGTTTGGGTCAACCGGAAGAATTAATTCCACTGATAAAACCTTATTACATCGTTCAGCTTATATCTCTCATGTTTGTGCTTCTGTTCAATGGTTTTAAGCAGTTTGCCGATGGTATCACAGATACACAAACATCCATGTGGATACTGCTAAGCGGCAATATCCTGAATGTTATAGGAAATTATATACTGATATACGGGAAGCTGGGTCTTCCTGAAATGGGGCTGCTGGGCGCAGGTGTGAGTACGTTGATTTCGCGTATACTAATGCTTATTGTGTTTATAGTTATTTTCTTCGGCAGCAAAAGATACTTACGTTACCGCATTGGTTTCAGCCGTGCTTTATTCAATAGGCCTGATTTCAAAAGGCTCAATCAGCTTGGTTGGCCTATTGCCTTTCAAATGGGTATGGAGACAGCATCTTTTAGTCTTAGCACTATCATGATCGGCTGGATAGGCACTATTGCATTGGCGGGACACCAGATCATGCTTTCCATATCGCAGGTATGTTTTATGATGTATTATGGTATGGGAGCAGCTGTAGCCGTGAGAGTGAGTAATTTTAAAGGAAAAGAGGATACATTGAATATCCGGCGTTCGGCTTATGCCGGTTTCCATATAATCATGGTGATGGCCGTAACGGCATCAATTCCAATCTTCCTGCTAAGACATCAACTGGGAGGATGGTTTACTGATAGTGAGGCCGTTAGCCAGATGGTGGCAGGACTTATTGTGCCCTTGCTATTATATCAGTTTGGAGACGGACTGCAAATAACTTTTGCCAATGCCCTTCGTGGCATCGCAGATGTAAAACCAATGATGCTGATAGCATTTATTTCTTACTTTATTATCTCATTACCTTTGGGATACTTCTTTGCCTTTGTATTGAAGCTGGAAGCTTTTGGAGTGTGGATGGCATTCCCGTTTGGATTGACAAGTGCAGGAATTATGCTGTTCCTGAGATTCAGAAAGAAAACGAAAATGAATTTAAATTGCTCTCTCAAAACTTTCTCGGAGGCATAAATAATTTCCTCAATGAGGGAGAGGGGATAAAATTAGCCTCACCCTTTTAACTTTTTTATATCTTTCTATAGCAGATGGCAACTTATATTATATAGTTATATTTTACCCAATCTATTTTTTAAAAAGCAAACGTACAAGTGATATTTTATTACCAAATATTTGCTTTTTTGTAACTTTTATTTTATCTTTGCTTTATATACAACACGACATTACTACTACACAACACTTAAATAAACACATTATTTTTTCTGGCACTGCAGTACTAATTTTACTGAATTTCAATTATTAATTTAACAAGGAATATTATGAACAATAAAAAATATCCTGTTACAGATCCTGTAAAGGATCCGAACGAAGTGTATCCAGAAGTTCCGGGAATTAATTATGATGATTTCAAGTTAACTCCTAAAAGGATGCCGGAAGCACAAAGAAAACGCGCTCTTAAACAAGTACATGATTATGAATCTGAGCAGAAAAGAAATTTTCTTGGATATCAGGCAAATCAGGCACAGTCTTACGAGAAAACAATGGGAGAATACCTGAATTATCATATAAATAACATAGGCGACCCATTCACCAGCGGTAATTACACCATCAACAGTAAATTTGCCGAACGCGCAGTTTTAGATTACTTTGCCTCTCTCTGGAATGCACAATGGCCCCATGAGAACACTCCGGATGCTAAAACGGATGAGTGGAAAAATAGTTACTGGGGCTACATCGTATCTATGGGATGTACCGAGGCTAACCTTTTTGGTATATGGAATGCAAGAGATTATCTTTCAGGCAGGGCTACAATTATCGACCCGGAGAACTCGGAACGTGCAAAACGGGCAAGTAGTAAAGGGAAGAAATTCAGGGTAATGCCACGCACACTATATTACAAAGCATGTGCTTCTTCAGAAACTCCAAATGCTTATACTCCCATCGCATTTTACTCTCAGGATACTCATTACTCTATAATTAAAGCAATGAGGATACTCGAAGTTGATACATTCAATGAAAGAGGTAGCGGTAAATATAAATGTCCGTTGGTTTATCCGGATGATTATCCGGAAGATTATTCTACCGAATATATAGACTCTAACGGTTGGCCTTTCGATGTCCCATCCAACGACGATGGCTCAATACATATACCTTCCCTGGTGAAATTAGTTAAGTTCTTTGTAGAAATGGGACATCCGCCTATGGTTCTCTTTAACTATGGTTCTACCTTTAAAGGGGCTTATGACGATGTAGAAAAGGCGATACAGAAAATTGTACCCATCTTAAAGAAGAATGGACTATATGAAAGAGAAGTAGTATATGACCCGGAAACAGGAAGTTCGGATATCCGCACGGGTTACTGGTTTCACGTAGATGGAGCTCTGGCAGCAGCTTATGCACCTTTCCTGAATATGGAAGGCATAGATAAAGTTCCCAACTTTGATTTCCGTATACCGGAAATACATTCCATCACCCTCAGTGGTCATAAATGGATCGGTGCACCCTGGCCTTGCGGTATTTATATGTCTAAGGTAAGATACCAACTCGAACCACCAGATAACCCTAACTACATTGGTTCTCCGGATACGACCTTTGCCGGATCACGTAACGGACTTACGGCTTTGGTGCTTTGGGAATATCTATCCAGAAATTCTTTTGAAGACTTAATACAAAAGATAAGGACCAACCTGAAAAATGCACAATATGCACTTAAAAAACTGCAACAACTTGAGAAGGAACGTGGAGAAGACCTGTGGGTAGAATATTCTCCCCGTACATTGACCTTACGCTTTAAAGAGGCTAACCCGGATATCACTTTTAAATATTCATTATCCGGAGAAGAATTGTACGTATCGGGTGAAAGAAGGTCTTATTCCCATATATACATTATGGAACACTCTACAAAAGAGGTGATAGACCGGTTTATTGAAGATTTAAAAGCTGAAGACGCATTTCCCGAACAAACTCAGGGATAATCTGTAACTCGTCCATTTTTAATTGCAATTTATAAGCAGGGGGGCTATCCTCTGCTTTTAACAAAAGTGTCTAAAATTCGCCTGTTATTGCAGATTTGATCTGCAACCTGTTTTTTACAATTCACAGGAGGAGATCCCGGGTCGGGGCCCGGGATGACAATTACTTTGGAACACTCTCATATATTTTCTATTCTATCATCCCAAAGTGCACTAATGCTTTCGCTATTCCGTCATCATCTACAGAAGCTGTTATATAACCGGCTGATTGCTTTACATCATCTTCTGCATTTCCCATAGCAATGCCTACACCTACATGTTCCAACATCTGAATATCATTTCCCCCGTCTCCGAAAGCCATTGTTTCATCCAAGGTTTCTCCGTAATGTTCGAGTACTTTATCGATGCCTATACGTTTGCTACTTCCTTTAGGTACTATATCAGTAAACAAAGGAGACCAACGGGTAGAATCGCAACCGGGAAGAATTTGCATTACTTCCTCTTCCTGATCTTTCTCAAAAAAAGCAATTAACTGAAATACATTTTTGTTTAAAGCTTCTTTTAAACTTCCCAAGGGTGGCTGCGGAAAATCCAGCAAGTCTAGCACTTCTTTTACCCTGTCATTTATAAAATTGATAACCATATCATGCTCACGGACAAAAATACATGGAAACTCTCCGCATTGATCCATATAATTGAGAAGATTCTCAAGGTCTTTCTTTTCTATACTATGTTTATAAATTACTTCATCTTTACCGGCAAAGCAATAACTGCCATTCAGGGTAATATAACCATCAAATTGCAGATTACCCAGATTATTGATTGCTTTTAAATGCCGGCCGGTTGCAATGAACAACTTAATCCCTTTTTCCCTTAACTTTGCTATTGCGTCTACAGCAGATTGAGGAACTTTGTGGGTATTAAAACTTACCAATGTACCATCAATATCAAAAAATATCGTTTTAATCATCTTTCCATCTGTTTACTTTGAAGGCGCAAAGTTAGTTAAAAAGCTCCTCAAACATTTTTAATTGTGAACAATTTAAAACAATATTAAGTTTTTATAAACTGTTTCATATCTTTATTTATATTTGCCTTATAATAATTTATTTAAATACATTATGAATAAATACAAATCTTATCTCTTTACTTTTAACATAATTGCCCTACTATCGGCATTTATCATTTCCTGTAAAGATGATACTCCTATCAAAGAAGAAGATCTAAGTACAAATCAGTGGATAGAAAATACACTTGAAGGTGATTATCTCTGGAATGATGAAGTTAAAAATAAAACGCCGGATTATGCACTGGATGCAGAAAGTTTTTTCGTATCTCTTCTTTCACAAAAAGATGGTAAATGGAGAGAATCCATAAATACTCATCAATATTACTCTACCATCGAAAAAAACAATGACTATAAAAGCAGGGCTATAGATGCAGAATCTACTTATGGCTTCGAATATGTTCTCTACAGGATATCAAATCGTCCGGGTGAATATGCAGCACGCATTTTATATGTCCTTAAAGGTAGTCCTGCTGCAAAAGCAGACCTAAGACGTGGAGACTGGATCATGCAAATAGATGGACAAGCCATAACAGATAGTAACCGGGATAAAATAATAAAAGGCGGTGAAGTGAAGTTTACATTGGATTTGGCCAGAACTAACCCTCGTTATGAGATTACTTTATCATCTTCTATCCAAATGAATGAAAATCCGTTATTCTTAGATACCATCCTTATAAGCAGAGGAAAAAAGATCGGATATCTGGTTTACAATCAGTTTAATGCAGGCCCTGATTATGAGGATAATCAAAAAGATATAGCTTATAACGATCAAATGAAAGGGATATTTAAAGAGTTTGCATCTGAAGGAGTTGAGGAATTTGTATTAGACTTACGTTATAATGGAGGGGGATATTTGAGTTGTGCGCAACTTCTTGGAGGACTTATCGTCCCGGAAAGTAATAAAAACGGAGTCTTTTGCATAACCCAGGATAACAGAGGCTCAAACTACAATTATAAATTTACTGCCGATACTCATCTAAATGTAAACAGACTATTTGTTTTAACTTCAGACTGGACGGCTTCTGCTTCGGAAGCAATTATTAATGGCCTCAGACCTTATATGGAAGTTATCATCATCGGGCAGAAAACAGAAGGAAAAAATGTTGGTTCCGATCGTTTCAAGGATCCTAAATACGAATGGATACTTCATCCCATTACTGTAAAGATATTCAATAAAGATATGAAATCAGATTATGAAAATGGATTTGAACCGGATTATGAATTGGACGAACTATCTGCAAGAACAAATGAAAACGGGCCTTTAATTGATCTTCTCCCCTTAGGAGATCCAAATGAATATATGCTTAAGAAAGCTATTTCAATCATAAACGGAGTTTCGGACAGAAGTGTGGAAACTCTAACTGTTTCCAATAAGGAAAGTAACATCCAGGCTGGTGAGCCGGTTTATAGTTCATTAAAAAGAAAAGAGGTTAATGCTGTTTTAATAGATTTATAAGATAAATATTTTTCATATAGAATAAATGTAAAAGAATTGTAAGACTTTTATTTACCTTTATATAAAATAATTAAATCAATCTGTCACCGAAATACAAGAAAATGGGCTGTCCAAAAGGGTATTACTCACCACAGATTACTCAGATTAACATAGATCGATTTAAATTATTCAACTCATTATCAGAATAATAAATATAAAATAATCTGTGTTAATCTGAGTAATCTGTGGTGAATTTACGTCATTGATGGACTTTCGAGACATTCCCTTTTTTATCCACTCGCAGATACCAAAAATATCTACCGGAAAATACCAACGATACCTTATAGTCGTCAATAGCTACCTCGACCAGACGAGGCAACCCCGTTCGACCAGACGACGTCCCCTTCCTCCTCCGGTCGATATTAAAGAGCCTTTTAAGTGTGTCATATTTTTACCATGATAAGAAAAAGAAAAGGCGCAGAGTTTTTAGTAAACCCTGCGCCTTTTTGATAGTCGCGTTTTAAGTGGCGAATTTATTTCGCCTTTATTAGAGCCTGTTTAAATTTTCCACAGAAAATTTTCTATAGGTTGCTTTTGTTGTTTCTTCAGGCTTCTTTTTGCCTGCTTGGAAAGTGCCCCAATCACTCATCTTAACTGTATAACCATTTAATAAACTCTCCAGTAAAACTTCCCTAAAAAGATAGAGAGCCATCTCTGCCTCTTTCTGATTTAGAGCAGTTCTCATTGCAATTTTCCTCGCAACTTGTTTTTCTGTTAATGTACCTTGGCTTTTACTATATAAAAACCATCTTTTTTCTTCTTCTGGTCTAAGCGGATTTGCCTTTAGTGTTTTATCGACAATAATACCCATGTTGTTTATGTTTTTAATTAATAATATAGATAATCTTATTTTAAACGCGACTATCGTTAGGATTCGTATGCAAATATAAAAGCCTTTTTTATACAAAACAAATAATATCGAGAATATTTTTCGTAATTCTAAAGAATATAAAAACTTAATCTACAACAAAGTTGATAAAACAAATTAATAATCAATAAAATAGAGTAGATTTATATTAGAATGATATAATATTCAATTTAGTATAAAATAATCTAATCGAATAGAAAAGTAAAATAATACAAACAGAAACATCTAACATCATAAAATAGACAATAGCATATATTAAGAGTATTTATTGATATAAGCAATAAAATACGACAATATTCTACAGATAAATAAAGAAAAGCATTCTTATATATAATAGATAGTTAGATACCATTATTGCAAAATAATAAACATTATAATTAAAGAATTGAACTATATCAGGTTTGTAATGTTATAACATGAAAAACCAACTTAATTTATATGAAAAAGATTCTAGCGTTTGTAATTCCGATAGCAGCCTGCTTTTTGGTAGGATTTATTGCCGGGCAACTTCAGTCCGACTCCATAGAGAACTGGTATCCTTATTTAAATAAGCCTTCTGTAACTCCTCCTAATATTGTATTTCCTATTGCATGGAACATTTTATATCTCTGCATGGGGATATCAATCGGATTTATTATCCTACAGAAAGGGAGGTTAAGAAACTTTCTTGTCGGATTGTTTGTAGTGCAGCTGTTATTAAACTTCGGATGGAGTTTTCTGTTTTTCTACTTACAAAATCCGTTACTAGGTCTGATAGATATCATTTTACTCGATTTTTTGATTATCACTTATGCTTTCAAGGCATATCCGTTGTCAAAGATCAGCTCTTTCTTATTCATTCCGTATGCTCTTTGGGTCACATTTGCCGCTTATCTTAATCTATATATTTATTTATATAATTGAGAGAAGCCGTAGAGACGCATATTTGCGTCTCCTGGTAGAATCAAGATTTATATATTCGAAGACGCAAATATGCGTCTCTACAGTGGATTTCATTTTTATAATCTTATGCCTTAATCACCAGCATTCAAAATCCTTATAATCATCTATATAAAAACAAAAAACGGAAATCAGGTTATACCTTTCTTCCGTTTTCTATTTCTGTTTATAGCTTTTCTACTGCTTATTTAATCATGACCTTCTACTTTTACCAATTTGTTGTAAAGTCCCATAATCAAAAATGGTGCAGCCCATTGCCCTACAAATAAAGCCGATCTCTTATGTCCTGTACATTGCAAGGTTAAAGAAACTGCCATAGAGGCAAGTGCAGCAGTCAAATATACACCTGAAGGAATTTTAGATGTCTGCTTTTCAATCGCTACTGTCAATCTTCCTTCTTTCGGATTATCATTATTATTATTATTCGCCATAACTAAATTATTTTATCATTAAAAACTTAGATTATAACAGTATATGAGAGAAAAGAGTTTGTTATTATGCTTGATTTTTACATAATTATGCACACACTCAAAGAAGTGTTAGAGCTACTTAAATTATCAATAAGAATATATTGCAGATCAATTTCCTTCCTTATCCGGGTGTTTACCGGAGAATACGTTTATCAAAAATAATCAGAGAAATAGGGTTGCTGCTCAGGAATTATATCATCAAGTATGCGTAATATTTGCTTATCTGCTTTTATCCTTTCTATTTTATGGAGATAAAAAGGCCTGCGGTAGCTCATCAACATAGTACTTAATGTTTGTATATCCAATTCTACTGCTTTTCCCAAAGGTTGATCAGTAATATCTACACTCCCCTCTTTATCCTGAGAAATACTGAATATTCCATTATTCCATTCAGCCACCGGATCAGTTACTATAAAATGAAATGGTTTAAAGGATTCGGTAAAGGGATATTCTCTCAGGAATGTACTAACATCTACTATCCTGGCCATATAATAGGGTTCGATTGTTTCAGTAATCTGACTATCATCAAGAAGAAAGGCAAGAGGCTCGTTTCTGTAAATATCCCCTTTTACACTATCGATCATAGAAAAGTGGGCGTTTATAAAATTCCATAACCCTTTACGCGCTTCCTGGGTGAGATATATCATCTCTTTAATATGGAATACATCATTTTCTATCCAATAAAACACATATCCTTGCGGCATTTCCCCGGCATCATAATACACGGCCGCCGTACGTTCATCTTCGTCTTCCCAACGCCAGTATTCATCCCACTCGAATTTATTACGGATAAGGGCGCCGTGATTTGTACGGGCAAACTTATCATAGATATCAATTACATCTTCTTCGTTTACATACAGTCGCTCCACGTGTCCGGGAACCTCTATAGTCTTAGGCAACTGGGCATCCGTAATTGAAAAAGTCATATGGTCGGACATGATTTCCCAGCCTTTACGGCGATAATAAGGAATGGAATATGGATAGAGATAAGATATATACTGCCCATTATCACGCATTTTCTCTAATGCGAGTTTAATAAGGTCGTTCATCAATCCCATATTAGCATACTCGGGGTAAGTTCCGACTCCGGTTACGCCACCCATTTTCATGATCTTCCCATGGATGTTTACATTACAGGGGTATATACATATTTGGGATACAAGTTCATCATTAGGAGTAAACCATCCGAAGACTTCTGCTTCTTGTAAAACCGGTCTTTTAGAACGGATCAGTTCATCATCCCGATATCCGCTCTCGGCCTCCTGCCGACGGGTAACCTGAAATACATAACGCATTAATTCGTCATATTGATCCAGGTATTTTAATCCTACAGGTTTTATTTTCAATTGCTCACGTATCTTATTTTCCGACATATATATTCTATTTTTTATTTGAACTGCTTTACCGGGAGAAATGTTCATCTGTAAAAAAGAACTCTCCCCTACCGGATGTGATCTGTATTGATTCTAAATATTTTAATTGCTACTTCTTACAAAGATATTAATTATTCATCTTTTTTTGTAAGTTTACAGCCTCAATAACAAATAAATAATAATAAACAGAAGATATTTATTACATGAGGGAATATCTTAAAATAAGAGCTTTGTCACTGGGAAGATTATTTCTGGATTTTCCTTTTATCATGCGGATGATCATTGCCGGATTGATTATATTTGTTGCTTATATACTCCTTTCCCTGCAAATAGAGATTACTTTCCGTTCTTTTACAGGCCTTACAATTATTCAATTATTATTGTCTTTCCTGGTGATTACTCCTTCACCTAAAGAAGAAATTTTGCTTCTGACACTGAAAATCCCTTTACGGCAGGTAAAGGCAATTAAAATATTATTGCTTGCAATTCCTTTCCTTCTCATTAATCCTTTAATAGCTTTAGGTGCAACTTCTTGCAGCCTGCTTTTTCTATTGGATAATAGCCGGAAAACACGTTTTTCATTCAAACATATAGTTATCCCCACTCCTTTCTGCAAATCATCTTACCGCTGGATTTCAACTTTCCGGAAAGGAGGTATATACTTAATTGCCATTGTACTATTTTTGCAGATAATGTCTGTTATACATCTTAATCCGAATCTGGCAAAGGTGTCTGTCTCTTTACTGATTTGTTTGCCTGCCTTCTTTACTGTTTTCGGAGTAACAGACCCAAAAGATTTTCTACATTGTTTTAAAAATGCACGTTGGCTGATATTCACTAAGCTAAAAGAAAACCTTTTAAACACCGCCTTTTTAGTTCTCCTTTCATTACCTGTCACTCTTTTTTATCTGTTGCGGGGAGAATACAGCTTTGCTTTGGTCTTATCCGGAAGTATTTTCCTTAATCTCTTCATGGAACTTACCTATTATATGCTTTATCCGTCTGCATTTATTGCATTGATTGTTTTCGGGCTTCTCTTTATTTCCTTTATTACTATAATTGTCCAGTTACCTTTATGGACAAGTATATTGATAATGCTCATCCTTTTTTGTATTGCTTATTTTATTGCCTATTCCAATATAAAATCCTTATTGTATGAACACCATTAATGTAGATATCAACCTTAAAAAATACCATCAGAAAACAATTCTTGAAAATATTTGTGTGAAGTATCCCGTGAATGGCATACATGCAGTTTTAGGAGCAAACGGTTCGGGCAAAACCACATTGTTCAAATGCATGGCTAACTATACGGATTTTGAAGGCCAACGTACATTCCCGGAAACTGTTTCCGTAGGGTTCCTGCCGGCTGACCTATATATGTATCCCTATATTACCGGAGAAGAGTTTATCCGCTTTTATATCAAAGCCAGGGGATTGAAATATGATAAGGAGGAAAAGAAAAAATACAATAAGATGTTTCAGCTTCCCTTAAAAGAATATGCTGTCAATTACTCTACCGGGATGATGAAGAAATTATATCTTATGGCACTTTTGCTTCAACACAACGATATATTATTACTGGATGAACCTTTTAACGGATTGGATTATGTATCGGTGATGTTTATCACCTCAGTACTTCAAAACCTGAAAGAGAAAGGTTATACCATTTTCATTGCTTCCCACATAGTAGAGCATCTGTTATCATTCTGTGACACACTCTCCGTCATTGAGAACGGAACTATTAATTATTATGATAAAAATACAGATATAGAAAATATATATCATAAAATTAAGCAGGAAGGGAAAGAGATATTAGACACTGCTGATTTCTAACATCTCTCTGAAAGCTATTTTATTACTTCTCCATATCTACTACGATTGCGGTTCTTCCTTTTACAGCAAATGATCCGGAAATCTTTATTTTCCTTCCTGTAATTACATTTATCCCTCCAGTATATCCTTTTACCTGCTCTTCATACCATTTCCAGAGAACAGTAATATCTTTATTGGAAGCATTTATAAACACAAATACACATTTGTTTTCCGTATAGCGGAAAAATGAATATGTATTATCTTTTGGAAGATAGTGTATAGTTTTCCCCCTGTGAATAGCTTCTGCGGTTTTACGCCAGTTAAAAAGTCTGGAAGTATATTCATAAATATCTGCTTCTCTCTTTGAAAGAGCTTTTCCGGTGAAATAGTTTTTACGGTCACCAAACCATCCACCCGGAAAATCGCGCCTGGCAGCCCCGTCTCCCTTAGATGTATCGGAAGAACGAAGCCCTTGCTCCGTACCATAATACAGTTGAGGAATACCCCGGAGAGTAGCCAGAAGCGTGATACCTAGCTTAATGCGGTCAACATTACCTCTGACACTATCGGCAAAACGCCCGGTATCATGGTTATCCAGGAATATGAGAAGCTGACGGGGGTCTGTATATAAGAAATCCTGTGCCATAGCTTCGTAGAGACGGTTCATGCCTTGTGCCCACTCTGTAGAGTCTACTGAAAGACTATCCTGTAACGCTTCCTGCAAAGGAAAGTCCATAACTGATGAAAGGTATGAGGTGTACCCGTCTACATTGTGTGTACTTCCCAGCCAATAAGCAACTATCGCCGGGGAGGAATGCCAGCATTCGGCAACAATATTCAGATTCGGATACTCTACAAGGATCTGCCGTGTCCATTCTGCAATAGCATACTTATCATTGTAAGGAAATGTATCTACGCGAAGTCCATCAAGATCGGCCCATTCAACCCACCAGATGTAAAGTTGTATAAAATATTGAAGGACATATGGATTTTCCATACTCATGTCGGGCATGGTATAATCAAACCAGCCGTCAACTGTATGATCTTCATTGAGCCGGGAACTATTAGGATCTGTTATCGTAGCAAGACGGTAATTAGAACGCAGGAATCCCTTATGCTGGTGCACCCAATCTCTAAAAGGAAGATCTTTCATCCACCAGTGCGCAGTTCCGCAGTGATTGGGAACAGCATCCATTATAATCTTTAGGCCGACATTATGAGCCTGTTTAACCAATTGCCGGTAGAGTTCATTGTCCCCGATGCGGGGGTCAATATGATAATAATCGGCACAGGCATACCCGTGATAAGAATTATCCTTTTCATTATCAAGCTGAGGTGGTGTCATCCAAAGGGAGGTAGCACCCAGACCAACAAAATAATCCAAATGATTGATAACACCCTGGAGATCGCCACCATGACGGCCGGAATAGTTACTACGATCAGCTTTCTCGATGGTATCAGGAGTTGAGTCATTATCCGGGTTACCGTTCGCAAAGCGATCAGGGAAGAGTAAATATACCATATCAGCCGAAGAGAAACTCTTACGGTTGGCCGAACCACGACGACGTTTGTTAAAGGTATAATCAAAGGTAATAATATGACTTCCTTTTTTAAGTTCGAAGGTATAAGTACCGGGAGAAGCATCCGGAGAAATCTCTATATCAACAAACAGATAATTCTCACTATCAGCTTTATGGTTTTTTTTAATTGTAATACCGGGTGCATCAAGTATGCGAACAGTGCTTCCTGCAATATTCTTACCTTGCAGCATGAGTTGCAAAGGCGTTTTCATTCCCACCCACCAGCTAAGAGGTTCGGTACGGGTTAATGTATCAGAAGCAAGAGCTTGAGTTAATTTCATAATTATAAAAGTAAATGAAAGTTATGTAACGTTATCCTCTACTGAGTCCGCCGGTTACACCATAAATCTCACCGGTTACATAGCTGGCTTCATTAGATGCAAGGAATACATAAACCCCGGCTAACTCTATAGGTTGTGCAGGCCGTTTAAACGGAGTGTCAAGACCATGCACGGGAATACCTTCATCCGGGTTTCCACCTGAAACTTCCAGAGGTGTCCACACAGGGCCGGGACATACCGTATTTACACGTATACCTTTATCAATTACCTGCTTCGAAAGTGCAATTGTGAACCCTACTACTGCAAACTTAGAGGCGGCATAGTCCAACAACACTTTATTAGGAGTAAAATATTCAGCCGAACCGGTTGTTATAATAACCGAACCGGGAGGCATGTGCGGAATAGCCGCTTTAGACATAAAAATAGTAGAGTAAACATTTACTCCGAATGTATTATTTAGCTGCTCGGCTGTAATATCTGCAATATCTTTTTGTGCAATTTGCACTCCCGCATTCAGGACAAGGATATCAAGTCCGCCAAGTTTGCCTATAGCTTCTTTTACTATCCGGTCATTTTCTTTTTCCTCACGCAAATTACCAGGAATCATTATGAGTTCCATTCCATCTTTCTTAAATACTTCTGCAAGAGAATCTGCATCTTCCTGTTCTTCCGGCAGATAGTTTATAGCAACATCTGCTCCTTCACGGGCATACGCAATAGCAATAGCCCGGCCTATACCCGAATCTCCTCCGGTGATAAGTGCCCTACGGCCTTTGAGCCGTCCACTACCTACGTATATTTCCTCACCGCTATCTGGTGTTACATCCATTTTGCTGGTTAACCCCGGACCCTCTTGTTTCTGCATCGGAAACTCTTCATTAGGATACATTTTCTGAGGATCATGCAAGGCTGTATCTCTTTCTCTTTTCATAACTATTTTGGATTTAATAATAAAATAAAAACTACCCTAAGCATCTTCTAAACAACGTTTAAAATGAATAGTTCCGATTATTAATCTTTTTTTAACCAATACAGAATGGAGAAATATTTATACGATTTTTATTTTAGCAAGATTTGTCAAACAGTAAATAAATAGTGTTTATATATTCGCATTCGTTATTTATACCCATCATTCATTAATGGTAATTATAAAAGATAAGGATGAAAAAATCAAAAGAAGAATTTTTATTGTATCGAATCGGACAGTTCTCTCACTTAAAAGAAGGAAATATCATCGTACAAATAGATCAGGATTACTGCAAAGGGCTTAAACATCTTAATAGTTTCAGCCATGCAAATTTCATATATGTAAATGAAGGCACACTTCGGCATTCAGTAATAAAAATGAGAGAAGTTAATGAAGATGAGGGAATTATCTTTTTTAGTAACAATCCAGAAATACCTGATAAAACCATATTGCTTGATATCAAACCGTACTTTCCTTGTGAAGATAGAATAAAAGAATGTAGCAATTCACAGGTTATACCCTCCCCAAAAGCATGTTGTTTGGCAGAAACTACAATAACAAATAACTCACATCATACATGGAATATATCAAGCACCGGAGAAATTAGAAAGCTAAACGGAGAATATTATTTGTATCTAACAGAAAACAATATCAAGCAGAATAATATATATAAAGATTGGACACATATCAGGGTTTTTTGGTGGTTCCACCGGTTTGATAATGATAAGTACCGAAAGATATTGATAGGTCAGCCACCTTACGGAGGTGCACCCAGAACAGGTGTATTCGCATCACGATCACCCGTCAGGCCAAATCCTTTGGCTATGACGATTGCACGTATTCTGCAACTGGACTTACCTAATAACCGTATAAAGGTATCAAGATTAGATTGCTTTGACCGTACTCCCCTGATGCATTTCGTACCATATCAGCCTGAAACGGAAAGAATAAACGAATATAGAGTTCCTTCATGGGTAAATCATTGGCCTGAATGGTGGAAAGAAGAAACTATTATTTATAGTGATAAAGATATAAGTATCCCCGAATCAGAAAGTTATAAAGAAACAACAGAAATAACAGATAGCAAAGAGAATATAAATAACGATCTTAGTTTTTTCTTTGATGATGTTAAGCAAATAGCACCTTCTTTTTCAAACTGTATCCATATCCGTGGCGCCAGGCAGAATAATTTGCAAAGTATAGATATAGAAATTCCTTATCATAAAGTGACAGTAGTTACAGGGGTAAGCGGAAGTGGCAAGTCAAGCCTTGTATTTGATACTCTTTTTGCAGAAAGTCAACGGAGATTCATAGACAGTATGTCTCTGTCAGAACGTTCCGTATTTGACCAGATGGAAAAGCCTGATGTAGAAAGTATTACGGGATTACCTCCTGCTATTGCTATTTCACAGAAAAGTCTCGGACGTAATCCCAGGTCTACAGTAGGCACTGTGACCGATCTTTATATTTACCTTTCTACTTTGTTTACCATGATCGGAAAACGTTATTGTCCGGAATGTGGAAGACAAGCAGACCAAGTGTGCCACCATTGTAACCGCATTATGTTTGAATTAACCCCATCAACATTCAGCTTCAACAACCCGGAAAGCATGTGTCCGGTATGTAGAGGACTTGGGGTACAAATGAAAGTAGATGAAGGTAAGATTGTAACGGCACCGGAAAAATCCTTATTAGAGGGAGCTTCACCTTATTGGAAAGAGTTACGTAAATTCCGGCAAAATCCGAATGCCAACTGGATGAAAGGAGAACTGCTGGCTTTGTCAGAAGACATGCGCATCGACCTGGAAAAGCCATGGAACAAGTTGGATGAAGAATTTCGTCACAAAGCACTTTATGGTTCGCAAGAAATGGAAGTCACATTTACATATGCTAACAAAAATGGGCGAAACGGAACCATTACCCGACCTGTGGAAGGTGCTGTAAACATAATCAACCGGCTCTTTGCAGAAAACAATGGAGATACGGCAAAACGTATTTCAGATGAATTTATGAGTCAAACCGTTTGCGATTGTTGCCATGGCGAACGGTTATCAGCAGAAGCCAGAATGGTGCGTATAGCAAACACCCGTTTTCCGGAGACTGTTTCACTTTCTATGAGTGCCTTAAAGATATGGGTAGAAAATATCCCGTATAAACTGAATGATACAGAACGGGAAACTGCCTTACCCATTCTTAAAGAATTACACGGAAAGTTAGATGGATATGTACACATCGGGATAGGATATCTTGCCCTGAACAGATCCGTACCAAGTCTATCAGGCGGCGAACTGCAACGAATCAAACTAACCAATCAATTAGGAAGCGGAATAAGTAATATCCTTTATGTAATGGATGAACCTTCTGTCGGCCTTCATCCCAAAGATTACAGTAAATTAATGACAATGATCAACCGGCTCAAAGAGGCAGGCAATACTGTAGTGATGGTAGAACACGAGGAAGATATTATAAAATCTGCCGATTATCTGATCGATATTGGCCCCGGTGCAGGCGTGTACGGTGGAAAAATTATAGCAACAGGAAGTCCACAGGAAATAATGTCAAATAAGAACTTTGATACAGGCCGTTACCTTTGTGGGGAGAAAACAGTCGCCTGTAGGAAGCCGACTAATTTATCTGACAGTGAATGGATCAGCCTGAAAGGTGTACAGCACAATAATCTTCAAAATATAACAGCGCGTTTTCCGACAAAGGCAATCACTTGTATAACAGGAGTAAGTGGCTCGGGAAAAAGTAGTCTCATGCAGACGATCTGCTTAGCTATGGAAAATTTCATAGATAATAAGTCGATTAAAACAGAACAATACAAAACACTATCAGGAGCAGAAGCTTTTAATCAGGTTGTACGTGTTACTCAGCAACCTATCGGACGTACGCCACGTTCCAATCCTGCTACATATACCGGTTTAATGGATATAATCAGGAATATATTTGCACATACAGATACATCAAAAGCGAAAAGGTATAAAAGCAACAAATTCAGTTTTAATAGTAAGGAAGGGCAATGTCCGACTTGCAAAGGGGAAGGCCGGAAATGTGTAGAGATACACTTTATGCCCGACATCTGGACATTATGTCCGGCATGCAAAGGAAAACGATTCAACCCTGAAGCTTTGGAGATAACTTATGAAGGTAAAACTATTGCAGACATACTTGATATGAATGTCACGGATGCATTGGCCTTCTTTGGAAAACATTCACCAGCAGGTTATATCCTGAAAATACTTTCCGAAATCGGATTAGGATATATCAAACTGGGGCAAAGTGCATTAACATTCTCAGGCGGAGAAGCACAACGCATCAAACTAGCCAAAGAGTTAAGTGCAGGTACAACCGGAAAAACACTTTACCTGTTAGATGAACCTACTGCAGGGCTGCATTTTGCTGATATCCGGAACCTATTAATTATGCTACGAAGAATAACGGATGAAGGTAACACTGTAGTAATTATAGAACACAACAATAACTTGATCAAAAATGCAGATTGGATCATAGAATTAGGTCCGGAGGGTGGTGATAAAGGCGGAAAGGTAATAAAGCAGGAATCTAACTTATGATAAAAAAATAAATACGGCACGACTTCCTGCAATTAATTATTGTTGTACCTTTGCCCGTCGAAGTTTTTATACTATCGGCTACATCTAAACTAAACACAATAAAAGGTACAAACAGATGACAACTCAAGCAGTAGAAAACAATAAATTTCCTATCCGAAGAATACGATTTGCCGTATTTAGCTTTTTCTTTTTACAAGGATTATGCTTTTCGAGTTGGGCAAGCCGCATACCTGACATCAAATCTTCTTTGAAAATGGATGATGCCGCATGGGGAACCATGCTTTTGATGATCCCTATTGGACAAATCTGCGGAATGACATTATCAGGTATATTAATTACACGTATAGGTAGTAAACGAATTCTTACCGTTGCACTGATATCCTATGCTATCACACTTTTCTTAATAGGAACAGTAAAAAGCGAATATCTCCTGATCGCAACTTTAATTGTCTATGGCTTTTTCGGTAATTTCTGTAATATAGCGGTGAACACACAAGGAGTAACACTGGAGTCACAGTATAACAGGCCGATCATGTCTTCTTTTCACGGAGGGTGGAGCCTTGCCAGTTTTACAGGGGCAGCTATTGGCCTATTAATGACAGCGTTGCGTCTCCCACCTTCCATACATTTTTCGATTATAGCAGTGATAATTTGCTTAGGTATACTTTTTAACTTCAAATACTTACAACCGGATTTACAAAGAGATGCTGCAGATAGTCTTTCAGATACACAACAAGCTAAGAAAAATAAACCGGAATTGTTTTTAATATTATTAGGAATAGTTGCATTCTGCGGTATGGCTGCCGAAGGTGCTATAACAGACTGGAACGGAGTCTATCTGCAAGATGTAGTTGGTGTAAAAGAACATTTAGCACCGATCGGGCTGACTGCTTATATGATAACAATGGCAACCGGACGTTTTTTTATGGATAAGGCAATTCAAAAATGGGGTCGCAAACGCGTGTTGCAATACTGCGGAACAATGATCTCTATAGGACTTTTCCTGTCAGTGATCTATCCTCACCTTATTGTTACAATTATTGCATTTATGATTGTGGGTTTTGGTACTTCGGGAGTTGTTCCAATTATTTATAGCGTAGCCGGGCAAAAAACAAAAATATCTACGGGGATGGCGCTTACTATTGTATCAAGTATTAGTTTTATGGGCTTCCTGCTGGGACCACCTTTGATCGGCTACATTTCCCACGCGACTAATTTGCGATACTCTTATGCAGTTATCGCAATACTTGGCATCTGTATTGTATGGTTTTCATCAAGGCTAAAGGTTTTGAAATAGGATAACTGGTTATTACTAAAGAAACTATTTCAAAAGAGGAGGAAAGCGTCAAAAATATCGCTTGTCATCGCAGGCTTGATCCACAGCCTATTCAATTTATAAAGAAAATCCCGGGCCAAGCCCGGGATGACAGATATGCCTTTGTGGCACTCCTAACAATAACAGTTTACATAGTGGGTGAGCTCTTCTCTTTACCTGCTTTCCATATTTTATATTTAATCTCGTAACCTTCGGGTGCGTAAATTACAATCGGCAATTTACTATTATATCTTACCAAAAGAGCTTGTCCGTATATGAATCTGTTCTCATTTGGTTTGTTACAAGCCATCATAGTAGAGCGCGTCTGGCCATTTGAAGTGAATTCATAATAAGTATAACCCCAACCTTGCAAGTCTTTTTCTTCTAATTTGCCCATCAGCGAGTGATGATTGCAATCTACACTCATTACTTTCCCCGGAAGTATTTCTACTTTAAAAAGGTTTTCATCAGATTTTTTATCCAGATGAATTACGTGTCTTACCATACCGGCCTGTGCCTGGGGAAAAGGAGACAGCATTTCTTCACGTTCTTTTTTTACTTTTTTGCTTTGAGCATTCACAGCTGTAGCAGTAAACGATAGCAGCACAGCTGCAAAAAATATCACTTTTGTAACTTGTTTCATAATCATTTTTGTTTTTAAATTTATTGTTTACGAATAACATTATTTACTTATAACCGTATAATCAAGACATTCTGGTCTCCAATAAGACGATTATCAGTATACTAAATGCAGTAAGTGTTAAAATATTGCTTGAGTAAATAATAATAATTCCTTTAATTCTGTAAACTATGTAAGGATGAGAAACGTATTTTTAAACAAATGTGCCCGTCTGCCTGTTCAAAAAATACGGGATAGATATTTTAAAAACATACGTTTAACATTAAAATATAACAAGTTATGAATAGAAAAGATAATCCAAAAAATGATCATATTAATGGCGAATGGGGAGCAAGTGATTTTGTTCATCCTGAAACTACTTCGATATCCAGTGAAGATGTAGACCCAGGTTCGGATGAAGCTTTAAAAGAAGCAGACCGTTTGAAGGATCTCTCAAAAGAGTTACGTAAAGATATAAAAGACAATTATAAAAGCTATAAAAAAGAACTAAAAGACTCAGATGACCCTCTCGCTGACGAAAAAATCGCTGTTGCCAAAGAACAATCAGATGAACTTCGCGATAAGATAAAGAGCGGTATCGACCATCAGCGTAATGAGTTAAGAGGTTACGATCCTGATGAAGCCATTACTACAGCCGTCTATTTACAGGACCCTATGTACGGCGGTGCTTTCTTTCCAGGTCCTACGTTCGGAGGAGTTTATCCGCAAGATATTGCCGTACAACAAACTATTTTACAAAAAGAAGAAAATCAAAAAGAAGGTAAGGATCAGACCGAGGAATAAGCTATTTCATAAAATAGAATATATCAAACCGACAAAAATCAATATAAAATAGTTTCTTAAAATTACTACTTGTACAATCGTATGGGTAGTAATTTTTTTATAGGGTAACAAAAGGATTCATTAATCTGCCAGAATTTCCTATATAAACAAAAAATATTATCTTTAGCCGCATTATTATATATTCTTTACCTGTATAAAAAGCAAAAAATGCACACTAAAATCAATAAACTCTTTACTACTGTTTTCTGTATTACAGTATTATCATTTCTTTCTCAAATATTTGCCCAGCCCCGTAGTTTTCAAATAAAAAGTATTCCCTATGAACTGGAAATGAAAAACAATGCAGTTTCTTATACGATTCATAATGATTACATACATCTTTCCGCAGCCGGACAAACGAATCTTTTCAATAATCCAAATGGACTGACTCGTGTGCAAAACGCTCCGATGTTACTCTTTCAACCCAAAGGTGACTTCACTTTAAGAGCAAAAGTAAGTGGAGATCTGAAAAGTATTTATGATGTTGCTGCGCTCGTGATATATCAGGATGAAAATACATGGGCAAAATTCTGTTATGAGAATTCTGTAGAGAAAATACCGACAATTGTTTCTGTGGTGACCCGTACTTATTCTGACGACTGTAACTCTGTATCTACAGGTGAGTATGCCTATCTTTCTATCATCCGTAAAGGAAATGAATTTTCGTTCATGTATTCGCCCGATAATACTAACTGGAAACTTATCCGTTACTTTCATCTTAACTCAACTCCAACACTGAAAACGGGTTTTACTGTACACGGCTCTCGTGGTGGTGGGTTTACCGGAATATTTACCGATATTATGTACTGGGACAGAGCGTTAGAAAATATGGGAGGGGGCAATTAGTCATAATTTGCACCAGAGACAATATATCTACCATGAACAAAGAATACATTATTTTTTTGTTCCTAATTGCTTAAGCCTTTTATCAAAATCAGACAAATAATTTTTATCTTGAATTTCAAGAAACTTACTATATTCATCGTATGCCTTAGATTTCGCATCTTCAGGTGTGATACTTCCTTCCCCTTTTAATACTCCATAATTATTAAGTCGAAGAAAGCTATCGAGTTTCCGGCTCCAATCTTCCATCCGCATAAGAATACTCCGTGTAGCTTGCAATTCGGCAAAATCCAGGTAAGCTGTGGTAAGCAGGTTTAGCTGACGTACCTCCTGCTCATTGAGATAATTTTTGGCAATATTTACATCTGATTTTTGTATTCGTCCTTCCGGAGCATTCTTCCATGTCATAAGCCCCATAGCAGGCTTAGTTGCGTCGGTACGGGAATGAATGATCTCAGCAGCCGTTTGATGGGTTACCGCCCAATGCATCATGTTTTGCACTTTACGAAAAAATTCTTTGGTTATATCCGATTTTATATCATAATCGATACTACATTCCGCGTAGATATCAGTAATCTTTTGATAATAGCGCCTTTCGGAACTACGTATTTCACGAATACGTTCTAATAACTCATCAAAATAATCACGGTCGAAGTGAGTTCCTTGTTTTAACCGGTCATCATCTATAATAAAACCTTTAATGAGAAACTCCTTGAGCATACGGGTAGCCCACATACGAAACTGGGTGGCTCTATTACTATTCACTCTATATCCAACAGAAATAATGACATCAAGATTATAAAAAGTAGTCCAACGTTTTACATTTCTGGTTCCTTCTTGTTGAACAACCGGAATTTTCCTGACGGTTGATTGTTCGTCTAATTCACCTGTAGTAAAAATTTGCTTTAAATGATAGTTTATAGTAGTTGTATCCACTCCAAAAATCTCGCTCATACGTTTTTGTGACAACCAGAAGTTTTCATTGTTGAAAAGTACTTCTATTTTCACTTCTCCGGCAGGAGTGTTATAAAAAAGTATATTAGAGTTATATACCTTATCCGCTACTTCTGGTTCCGGAAGATTTTCTCTAAAATAAGATTTCGCCAGTTTAACACTCTGCTTTCTTACGTCGGCATTATTTACAACAAGCAAAGCTGCGTATTTCGTCAACCGGATATTTTCTATTTTACGGAAAGTACCGGAAGGAAGTCGCAACATTTCTTTTATACGTATGAAATGCTCATTTACGTTTTTTCCTTCTTTCTCACAAGCTGCCATCGCCCTTTCTACCACCCGTTTAAATTTGTAATAATCACTGTACCCCAATGTCCGGCACAGATCATGGGAATTCCAGTAGGGATTATTATTTTCATCCACAAACTTGATTTGATCGAAAATCGAATTTAATATCAAATGTTCTCCGTCATTCTGTTCCATATACTTCATTATATCCGGTAATTATTATTGGACAATCGTTTATTTATTTCTCCAAACAACTGTTAACCATTATTTTATATTGAACTAATATTCCAAACGTATTGTTTAGATGAAACAATAAACCTTAGTATTCATTTAAAAACAACTGAAAATGGAAAAGGATAAAAAAGAAGCAGAAAAAAATAAGAATCGTATGGAAGATAGAATAGATGTTAAGGCAGAAGAATCGCCACAAATTAATACTATCAAAAAACCTAACGATGCGCCTCCTACTTTAAATGACGACAACGATCCGCCGGTAAACTGGCATTTGGAGTCGGGAGATAAAATTAATGAATATGGTAGATAATTATTTACTATAAATATACTTTATCCATGGCAAAGAATATTTTAATGACAATAGGCATACTGGCCATTATATTATTTCTGGTATTATTGGTGATAGGTGTCAGAGTAGTATCTGCCGTATTCATGTATGTTATCGGTGCGATAGCTATTATAGCACTTATCGGATTTGGTATTTATTACATAGGAAAATGGTCTGGTAGTCGGTCAAGGGATTAATCTTTATTCTTGTTTTAAACATACCATTAAGTAAATGGAAGTGTCTCAAAAGTATAGTTGTTATCCCGGGCCTGACCCGGGATCTCCTTTGTAAGCTATAGAACAACAGATTGCGGATTAAGCCCGCAATGACGGATGACTTTTGGACACCCCCTATTTCATCTGCTTATTTAATTTTCAATCATAAAAACTTAAAGTAATGCCCCACATTAACATCAAGCGTGTATATGAAGAGCCTAAAACATCAGATGGCTACCGTATATTAGTTGACAGACTTTGGCCACGTGGTGAAAAGAAGGAAGAAGTTCCTTATGATTTTTTGGCAAAAGAAATTACACCTTCTGATGAACTTCGTGAATGGTTTCATGAAGATACCGACAGACGTTGGAAAGAATTTAAAAACAAATACATGAATGAGCTAAAAGAAGTGCCCGCCATGAAAGAATTAATAGATAAAATCAAAGACCAGAAGACTGTGACTTTACTTTACAGTTCTAAAAATACAGAAAAAAAATAATGCTGTAATTGTAGAGGAATATCTTCAACATGAATTTAAAAAGTGAATTTACTTCCCTTCTATCCATTCTATTACTTCATCTGATAGCGGACTTGTTTTCGGGGATATGGACTTTACCCAGTTTCCTCTTTCATCGATTAAGTATTTCTGGAAATTCCAGGTTACCTCAGCATCTTCTTTCCCATTTTTATCTTTCTGTGTAAGCCATTTATAAACGGGAGCCATATCTTCACCTTTTACAGATATTTTTTCCATTAATGGAAAAGTTACCCCATAATTTATACGGCAAAATTCAACTATTTCTTCATTGGTTCCGGGTTCTTGCTGTTTGAAGTTATTTGCAGGAAATCCGATAATTACAAAATTTCGTTCTTTATACCTTTCAAAAAGTGATTGTAATTGATCATATTGAGGAGTTAACCCACATTTTGATGCTACATTTACAATCATTACTTTCTTACCTTTTAATGTAGAAAAAGGGTACGGTGTTCCATCAATGGCAGTAACAACAAAATCATGGAATTTTGACGTCTGAGCATTAACCATAGTGCCTAATAGCACGGCTAGAAAAATAAAAACAAGTTTTTTCATAAGTTGGAGTTATATCAATAATTGCAAACAAATATACAGTAATTTGTTTTACTTTACTACGAATAGGCACATATTTAATTTAATAAGTCTTTTTCACTTCCGAAGCACTATTCATGTCTTTATTCTTTAATCGATATGCATCTTTAAGCTGTTGAGTTGCATCATATTCGCCAAACATGATATCTATTTCACGGAGCCGTTTTTTGCTGAGGTATTCATTAATCATTTCTTTCTCAATATCTTCCTGAGTGGCTAACTCGCCATTACGTAAAATATGTCTTACGGTAAAACCATTGTCATTAAGATATCTGCCGATCATTGAGAATCGATGGCACTCTATCGGTTTTGCTTTTGCACACATCAAGGCGATCTTATAACCAAGTTCTATCCCACGTTTTAAACGTACAACACCATTCTGAAAGAAAGGAGTCAAAACAGCTCTCTCAAAATCAACTTTACCGTTTTCGTCCAAACTATCTTTACGACGAAGGATAAACTCTTTGTCAAAATGCATATATGTTATACCATGTGGTTTTAATGAGGCAGTAATCGGTATGCGGTCAAATTGCGGATTGTAGTTGCTGCTGGGGATAGTACGCACATCAATTATGCAATTAACCTCATACTTTTTAATCAGATCGATAAACTCTTCTATCCTTTGATTAGAGTGGCCTACAGTATAAACTAACATTGTAATTGAAAGTTGAGAATGGGAGGTTAAAATTACAAAGGGAAGATAAGAATAAAAATTACTCCTATTTCATTTTCAATTTTCAACTTTCCATTCTCAATTTGTTAAACACTATAAGTATCCATTACCGGAGGATTAGTGGTCATATCGTAATAATCTATTTCCTGTATATTCATTATAAAGAATACAACAGAACGATAATCTTCATACAGTCCTTGCAAAATGGTATTTTCAAAGTAAATGGATTCTGCCGTTTTATCAGGAACGTTAAATTCGGCAACACCTGCAACACGCACAGAGACATTTCCATCCATTGCCAATATTTCCATGTAAGGATTTGACATCAATTGTTTATATACTTCTTTATCTTTTGATGTAGCAAAATAAATGGTATTATCATCATCTATCCGCATGATCTGAAAAGCACGTAATTTAGGTCTGTTGTTCGGTCCAACCGTAGCCAATGCTACATCCCAGTGGGTTCTTAAAAATTCAATTGCTTTTTTCATAACTTATATTTATTAAAACATTTAATACGGTTCATTAAGCGTAGTAACAAATTAAAAAGGGAATTGATTAGCCTGTTAACTATTTGTAATTATTTAAACAATTTACCGCTCGTATCTGTATATAAGCTGATATCCTAAAAGACAGGATGTTACAGCGAAAATAATTTATTAATAAATTAAACATAATAAAATGAAAAAGTTATTTCTAATTCTATTGACAGTTCTTATGCTGGCAGCCTGTCACAAAGAACCCGATTCGTCGAAACTGGACAATGATTTTGTAGTCCTTACCGACCATGATGCCGAAGCAAACTTCTCTGCTTATACAACCTTTTATATTCCTGATAGTGTACTGATCATCGGAGACTATCCACAACCACGTTACTGGACGGCAGGGCAAACGGAGCAAATTGTTTCTACTATCGAAACAGCTCTTACAAGCCGTGGCTATACCCGAATAGATGACAGAAACGAAGCTGACCTGGGTATACAAAGTTCATATATCGAAGATGTAAACTATTTCCATGGTTACTATGATTATCCTTACTGGTGGTGGGGATATCCCGGATACTGGGGCCCCGGCTATTGGGGCGACTGGGGTGGATGGTATTATCCTTACCCGATTACTTACTCCTACCGTGTAGGCTCATTACTTACTGAAATAGTTGACCTGAAAGCCAGAGCACCACGCCGCGATGCAGGAACAAGACTTACCGTATTATGGACTGCTTATATGCAGGGGTTATTATCCAGTTCAAACCAGTATAACTCTGAGTTGGCTGTTCGTGCCCTCAATCAGGCATTTACACAATCGCCTTATTTACAGAAATAAACATGCGAATTTTATAAATATTGATTCTTATGAAAAAGATATATATATACATCAGACTCATTGCTATACTCAGTATATGTATGGCAATTCCTTCATTGACAAATGCGCAAACTATCCCGAATGGTTATATTAATATTGATTGGCAGCTTAGTTCTCCTTTTGGGAACGACTTTGCCAACAAAATAAGTGGCTGGGGAGCCCAGGCAGAAGCCGGATATTACATAACTGAAGGGTTGGCTGTGGGAGCATTTGTATCTTTCCATACAAATAACAAGTATATAGACCGTGCAACTATACAAATAAATGAAACATCTGCTGTTACTTCCGATCAGCAGCACTCTATCTTCCAGATACCATTCGGTGCAGCACTGCGTTATTCGTTTATGCGCGATAGAGAAGGTATCTTTGAGCCTTACGTAGGAGCTAAAATCGGTACTGCATACAGCGAGGTATCTTCATACATGAATATTTTCAAAACGTATGAACGCAAGTGGGGATTCTACGTATCGCCCGAAATAGGACTTACCGTTTACACTAACCCGATGAAAACTTTTGGTTTTCATGTAGCAGCGTATTACAGTTATGCAACCAATAAAAGCAGCGTATTAAGTTATTCTGTTGACGGGCTTAATAACTGGGGGATAAGACTCGGTATTGCATTTTAAATATGATCTTATAGCAAATGATGTTCACCGGCAGAAAACACAATTTATTATTTTTGTTGTTCTGGCTGGTGGATATCCTTCAGCTTTTCTAATGAGTCCTTGTTCATTTCTTCTCTTAATCTTTTCATGTAAGAAGAAAACTCCACAGTTTCCCATCCATATTTTAGATTCTCTGTATATTCCAGTGGAATCCACGTAGAAATATCTGCTTCATTGTGTTGCAACACGGCTTCCATCTTATCCAGTGCTTTATATATCTTTGCTTCGAGCGTTTGCAACTCATTCATTTCGATGAATAACGGTATCAGTTTTTCCTTATAAAATTCCGGCAATGTTTCCAGCAGATTCATCACCTCATAGTCTTCTTTATTTTCATCTGCTTTTGTTTTAAAAAAGGCTGGGATATCTCCAGTTATTGCTTCGCCAAGATCATGGAAGATACACATCAGAATCACTTTATTAATATCTGCTTCCGGAAACTCATCCTGAATAAAATAAGCCAAAAGAGCCAGCCGCCAACTATGAGCCGCCACTGTTTCATGACGCCCTGTAGATGTCCATGAATGACGGGTATTACACTTTAGCTTTTCGGCAACTGCCATAAATTTAATGAGTTCACGAGGTTCCATTCTTATCTCTTCTTTTATTAATTAAACGTGCACAAAAATAATGTTTTAATTCCGATTATATACTTTTTAGTGTACTGCTTATGTAATATAAGTAAGGTTGATATGTATTCAATATTATTTTGATATTTTATTATTTACCTGGTGAAACCCATTATCTTTAGCTAAGAGATTAAACATCTATAAGATATTCTTATCTACCTTCACCTTCCTAAAGTATTTTTATTAAACCAATCAATTATTTTTTATGTTGATTAAAATATTCCTCCACCAATATTGTCTACTTTATATAGAAAGCAGAACAATTTAATACAATTAATTTATGAATGTGAGTATTAATTATAAAAATGGGAAAGAAGTGTTTGGCAAAAGGAAAAAAGAGGTCATATCACTCGATATATTTACTTTCGATTGTAACGGATGTCGGCGCTGTGTGCAGCGTTGCCATCGTAATGTGTTGATGATGATAGACAATGGATACTGCCGCTATGCTATTGTAGACAAACCGGATAATTGCGATGGCTGCGGCAAATGCATCGGGGTGTGCAAAAGACATGCTATGAGGCTGATTACACAAGAATATTCTTATTGATAATTAATCTTAAACTATCTATATTTTTGCCGGGTTTATCCTCTAAAACACCCGGATTCGTCGGGAAATGTTTCTTATATATACGGAAATTTATTTATTTTGCCGTCGAAATAATATGCCGATCCAAACTAAATACAATAACAACAATAAAGCAAAAATAAAATGACAAACGTTGAAAAAATCATTGAGTCTCTCATATTCATAGAATGGAACATGAAAGAAGATATTGATGCCTCCCGCATTTCGGCAGAAGTAGGATACTCTCCTCATTATTTTAGAAAATTGTTCAGAAGGGTTACGGGATTGTCATTGGAGACATACCTGTGCCGTAGAAGACTTACCGAAGCTTTTAAAGCTTTGAAACAAAATCCGGACAACGCAATTAAGATAACCTATGAATATAAATTTAAATGTCTGAAAGAGTTTACGAAAACATTTTTCCGGCAATTCAAAACATATCCGGCAGAGTTTCATCTCAAACAGCCTGTTAATCACCTGAAACTACAGGAAGCAATCGTATACGATGTTATCCACAAAGCCGGATTATAAATTGGGATTTGGTTTCTCCATAATTATAATTAGTAAATTCCACACAGAGACATATCTGGAAATAAGATTGCCTCTTTTTATTTATCTTCTCTTTTCCTGCTATCCAGGCGTATTGCTGACGGATTGAAAAACAGTAATACTCCTAACAATACAAGCATAGTGCCACAGGATATGAATGTTGCTGTAAGCCCGATATTATCAGCAATATACCCAACTCCAAGCAAACCTATAAGTGTAGGCACAAGACCTACTGTAAAATACATAGAAAATACCCTCCCCAATGCAGCCGGATCGATATTCACTTGTACTATTGATATAAATATAGTGTTAAATATGGATCCTGAAACACCTCCAAGAGTTGTTAACACAGCAAACCAAACAAACCCGGCAGGTGACAACAATCCTGAGAATACAAAAGTAAGCCCTAGTACAATATACATAAAATTATGCAGTATGATACGATTGATATTATATACCTTTATCCCCATTATAATCCCTCCAACTAAAGCACCCACACCCCACAATATTTCTATGAGGCTTACCTGGAATTTGTCTCCACCGAAATATTGTAATGTCATCAAAGGAAAGATTACACTCACGGGCATAATGAAGAGATTTCCGAATATGGAATAAAGGAATACCCAGCTTAATCCCCGGTTTTTAAGGACAATCGTTAGGCCTTCTTTCATTTCCTGCAATACATTCTCAACTTTATCTTGTATTTTTTCCGGATCGGGAATATGTACAAACAATAAAGATGTACATGCGATAAAAGCTCCACCTACATCAAGCAGCAATACATATTCGATATCCCATATCGTAATAAAGAACGCTCCAAGTGCAGGCCCTGCGATATTACCTACGGAAATAATGATCTGATTTATTCCGGCTACTCTCGTTAACTGCTCCTTGGGAGCCAGCAACGGTACAGAGGCTTCCATAGCAGGCATATGAAAGGACGAACCAACGGAACGGAGCGCAAGCAATATAAAGATGTGCCACATTTCAGCTATATCCAGCCAAAAAAGTACGGATAAGATAAGGGTACATGCAGCAATAAAACTGTCTGCAAGTATCATTACTAGTTTCCGGTTCCAGCGGTCTACATATACACCGACTACAGGACCAAGTATCACCTGTGGCAACAGAGCTGAAAACGCAGTATAAGCCAATATCTCGGCAGAACCCGTTTTTATACTTAACCATAGGATTATGGCAAAGTTAACGGTAGTACTGCTGAGTATGGACATAAACTGTCCCGCCCATATAATGGCAAATACTTGTTTCCAACTCTTCATGATAAACTTAGTTTGCTTTTTGTAAAAAAAGGTTGTAAAGTTAAAGTATTTTATTTTAAGTAGCTCCTTAAAATAAGTTTTTATTTAAATGATTAAATTAGTTACACTGATGTAATTCATTCATCTATTACCCAACCTTCTGTCTCATACTTCTCACGGATGCGATCTTTATATACATAACCCCTGATTCCATCTTTGGTTTCTATGATATACCAGTTGGAATCAGTCTGCCAGTAATTAAAGAGCTCTTTATCCCGGATTTTTCCAACTATCTCTGATTGGGTATCAGGTTCTTTCCGGATATTGACATAGCCGTCTTTGTCATTGATAACACCTCGTTTACTTTGGCTTTTATCTGTATATGTATTTTCCTGCAATACGTCTTGTGAGGTGTATTCTGTGACTTGTTTTTTAGGCAGATAACCATAAACGGTTTCTTTCCGGTCAAGTATCATGGCATAACCATCATGGTCGGCTACAGGGCTTTCTACCGGTTTTTCTATTTCGATGAAGTAATAGTCATCGTGCCCCATTTCATAAGCTTTGAATGTTTCGTTTGGTTGTACGGTATCTATGTCAAAACTGACGGCAAAGGGTTCGAGTAGCAACAGGGTATTTTTGTCTTTTACCTTGGCTGTAAAGTTGGTTCCTATCTTTTCCAGTGTAGGCATCTCGCGCATGGGATTTTCACAGAATTCGCGTAGAATGGCGTAGCCGTAGTAGTTGTTGGATTTGATATTGGTTCGGATTTTTGCATGCCTCGGTTTATAGAATTCTAAAATACTATCTTCTCCATCATAATCTAACTGTCCCGACATATATTTTATAATGGTTTTATTTATTTGCTTCGTTTTAAGTTGAAGCATATAAGAAAGGTTAGCAGCGACTCCTCTTTCTTCTGTTCCAACTTTCCAGGGGTTATTTCCTGAATCCCGATTCAGATCGCTTTTATAAAGAGCATAAGGCGCTGATATTTCCGGCAAGTTCAGGTATGAACTTTGATTTAAATCAAATCCTAACCACATTCCATTTTCTTCACTCCAGTTGCCAGCAAATAATCTGTTTTTACCAATTTGTTCTTTTATATAAAGCTGTAATAAATCTCCTTTAATATCTGATACCCTTGTCGGTACATCCATGTTTTTCATCATGTTATGTAAATAACAAAAATCAGATTCAGAATATTTATCTATATACCTTATTAATTGAGGGTTAACTGTCAAAACACTATTATATATTATTGTCAGGATATCATAATAATATAATTCATCGTTATTCCGGCTTTTTCTCCATTCTTCTAGTTTTTTATAAGTATTCGGGTCGTTATATAGTAAATAATTACGGAACTCATTATAAATGTTTTGTGGTGGAGGTGAGAACTCAAATGGTGAGTCAGAGTGAAATTGATAAAATCCCATTACGGTCTGATATTTTACAGACAATCTGTAGTATTCTAGGCCAAACCATATCTGGGCATCTGCCGGATAATCATTAACATCTATCCCCCATAGCATTTTTACTCGTCTCCGGAATCGTTCGGGCCGGAGAGGAGGAGAGTCTTTATATTGTATCTCAACTAAGAGCTTTGTTTGTTCCGAGTTCTTATCTATTGTATATTTGAACAGTTTACTATTATCTACTTTCTGCTTCTCGTTAGTATATTTCTTTTTAGGTGTAATATTTGCAAAGAGTTGAAAAACACCTATAAACAAAAAAGTAAAAGTGAGCAAAGCTATAAGTATCCACATTTTTTTCATTTTTTCTGATCAATTAAAAATTTAATCCCAAGTCATTATCAGGATCTATTAGGTCATAGAATCTATAAAAATTGTATATATCATTCTGATTTATCCAAATTAAAGTTGCAGGATCGGTACTTGTATCAGTGACCTGCCTGCGGATGCCACTATAGGTATCCGGATCATTGTTGGTAATCCTTATAGCGTTTCGCTCATCTATACATATGAAATTTAAGCGTCGTATATTATTCCCACCCGGATATATTGTATCATAAAATGTTGTATATTGTCCGTTACCACCATACGATATATTAAAGGTTAGGCATCCGGTAGATGCACTTGCACCTCCTCTGTGTAAAGCAATACTTCCTCTTGATATAGTATTAGGTGATGATGAACGCCTTGTTATTGTATCAGCATCATACTCATCTATTGTTTTACCTGTTGGATAACGTGATACATAAACACAATAACTGCCGGTAGCATAATTTAAGAAATAAGTGCCCGGGGGACATTCTTTATTTTTGGAATACCTGTGATCATCAGGCCTGCGGTGAAGTTTTGTTATAACACCATCTCTCCGGCTTACTTTCTGCCAGGCATCCCTGCATATCTCCCTGATATTATTATACTCGTTTCGATTATTACTAAAATGGTGCTCTTTACCTGAAACCTGTGCTAAAAGCTTTCGTATTGTAGTTTCTCTAGCACGATCATTATTTGTTGTATCACGGAAAATACTAATGAGAGTTTTTGTGCTTGATAGAGGGGCATTGATTTTATCAAAATGACTTTCTAAATATTCTCTCGTTCTTAGATTTATACCATCGTGATTGGTTGTTGTCAGATAGGCTGCTTCATCAACGGTAACCAAACCACAAGCTACCAGATCGCTTAATAATATCTCATATACATTAAATGGATAGACGGTATATCTTGCACTGTCATTTTGGTTATTATTGATTCGGTCCACTTTTCTTCCTACTCCTTCTATATGGCACATAAATCCGATTCTAAAATCCCTGAATTTTGTAGGTGTTATTGTGGATGTCTCTCTATTAGCTACTCTCACATATACCGTCCCCGTAGAAGTTGCCTTCGCCGGGGTATCAGCATCGCTGAGCACCAGTTCCAGATTCCCGCTACTGCCAAAAATCATATTGTCTGCCGGGTCAGGACTTTCATGTTCAATTCCCTGCAATGTAATCCGGCTTACACGCCTTGTCATTGTAGGGGGAAGCAGCGGCATCACAGACAAAGCATACTGTATAACACGTTCATTTGGTCTTTCCTGTGTGGTAGCAGCAGTTGTTACCTCTCCTGAATCGTTTCGATAGAACGCCCAGGCCTTTAATGTAAATCCTTCGTTTTCCTGGTTGCCGGTCCTCTGGCGATATCGCTGCATCAAGTCATTCATCGGATAAGCCAATACCCGGCGGTTTTGCTTCATTCGGACAGATTTGGATACAAGTACAACTTCATCATTATTGGCTGTAATCACTACTGCTACGGATTTATTATACATTCCTATTGTCCGGATATACAGCAACGCATCTTCGTTCTGATGTATTTGTCCTGTTCTTTCTCTTTCCCGTCTTTGAGTCTGGCGCGTAGTTTGCCGTGTAGTCTGTCTGTTCTGCTCTCTTTGGGGTCTTTCTCTTTCCCAGGTTTCACGAAGAGTCCTTTCATTCGCAGTTTCGTTTTCTCCTGCCACGGGAACGTTTTCAGGACGATTTTCCGGAACAGTCTCTGTAGGGTCAGCACCCGGAATTTCCGCAGTAGTCCAGTAAACTTCTAAAAACTCAGGTTCGTCTGAAATGTACACTTGCTTGATGCTTGTGTGATAACTGCTGACCCGGTAGCCTATGTTCTGGGCATTTGCGTCAGCATTAACCAGGATAGCATGTATATGAAAATAAGAACCGCTAAAGGTCTCGGGCGAATCCAGTGTCAGACTGAAATGAAAATGGTCTGTATAATTGTTTTCACTATCGGTGACATGTGTGTTTTGGACAGTGAGTCTTTGCTTAGTATGCTCACTTCCCTCATTATCGTATATTTTTATTATTACTTCTATGTCACCCTCATCGAAGCTGGCAGCACTCAGTGTCTGGTTAAAGTAACAAGTGAATTTATTTGCCGTCTGGTTGTTTGCCATAGCGGCTGCGTAAGACGGCAGCGTTCTGTCGTTGTTTATTTTTATTTCATCCGGCCCTTCCAGCTTTTTTATCTGTAATCGCATGATTAAATAATATTTCCGGTTACACTTATTTTTTCGTTTTCACCCAATGCCATAGGTTCCCCGGTCGGGTCGAGATCACCCTGATGCTCGGCTGTAGCATTTTGAGCATGCGATACTCCTAATATTTCGATTTGCCCTTCGTCTATTATTTCTATGCACTCGGTTCCTGCCACAGCACAAATAGCTTTGCTGTCGGGCATCAACGGGAAAGCGTTTCCTTTGAGCCTCATCTTCTCATAGAGATTTGTCCATTGGGTTACCATTACTTTACATGGCCGCGAAGGATATGAGAATTTGCAGGTCACGAATCCGGGAGGATAAAAACAATCCTTCAGGTCCATTGATGTAGCTATCTTTTTTTCGCATTGATAAACATTAATTCCTGACTGTTTACCTTCAGTTTTCCGGGTGCTGTGCCGAATTTGCATTTGCACTGGGCCTGATCGGTTATAAATAATTTATCCATGTGTATGATATAATTATATTTTGGGTAAAATAGAGCTACCTCTTGGTCGGTTTTCTATTTTTACAGAAATCTTTTTTTGATATATTTTCAATTGATATTTACTTTCTACCTTTCCTGTGATAGTATGAATCTCACCTTTTTTACCTAATTCATAATTCATCGAGTAGTATCCTTCCTGAGTAGGAACAATCTTCAATATATTTCCGGATGTCTCCACTTTATTTTCTATGAGAGAATTTACCGTATAGAGGTATGTCTGGTTCATTTCTCTTTTAGGAAAGTTTATCCATAAAATAGGATTGGCTTCATCTTCGCGTGTCGAGGTATAGATATCCCTGAAATATACATTGAAAAAAGTGTCTTTGTATAAGGAATGTATCAGGGATGGAATATCACGTATATTTTTCTCCGACATGCTTACATATCTTCTAAGTTGCAGGGAAGGATACTTTTGCAGGAGATTTTTAGTGCAGTTAGTCCATCTTTCATGTATGTCTTTATAATTACCGATGTCCTTAATTTGCAAATTCGGTGAAACAGTTAGTGAAAGAGGATATATGGTGTTTCCTATTTCAAAAATTACCCTATCCATCAATTTTCTGACAGGCTTCCCATCAATCAGTACATCTGCACGTTCGATATTAAAATTATAATTACCGGATATTTCGTCATATACAGCATTCACATTATATTTACAACTGAAGACCGAACAATAATTTTCTTCTGTTTCCACAATATATTCGTTTCTAACGATATATTGGGCAGATAAGGATTTGAATAATAGTTTCTCCATCTTATTCATTATGCAATGCCTGCAATATTCCTACTCTCAAGAGTGATTTATATTGAGATCTGACATGATTAATCATTAGAAGTTAATTAGTTTGTTTGTTTATTCTAAAAGCCTGTTTAAATTTCGCTTGTTTGTTTGGTTAGTGTTGTTCTTAGTCTGTTTGTTCTCTTTTCTAAGTAATAATGAGTTATCCCAAGCTACAAAAAGAGAAGAAACCAACTAAAATAGTGTTGGGTAATAAATAAACCAACGGTAAGCAAAACTAAACATCCTATAATAAATTCTCTGTGGAAAATTTAAACGGTTTTTTTAGATTGAGTTGCAATTTAATAAAATCAAAGTAAACTATCAGCTTTAATGTGTCTTATTTTTTTCTGTCATCATATATGAGCCATATTTCTTATATGAAAAGCATATTTTTTATACGAATTTGTGATTTTTCGTTGACGGGAGGGAGAGACAAACAGGAAGGGCATTAAGTAGTTTCTCAATTTATTGTTTGAAGCATTGAAGAATATATACTCCATTAAACCTGTACGCTTTTTGTAGAAAAGAATATAAAATTGAAGTATCTTCATTCTATTTCTTGTAATTTCCCACCATATATAATGGAATTCTCGAAAAGAAGTAGTAATCTTGTATAGAATTTTACATAACAATTAAATCTCTTATCTTAATTATGAAAGTAATTGCCATAAATGGGAGCCCTCATACTAGAGGTAATACTGCTTTTGCAATCGGCGAAGTAGGCAAATCCTTACAGGAAGAAAATATAGATTTTGAAATCATTCATGTAGGCCACAAACCTATCAGGGGGTGCATGGCATGTAATAAATGTTTTGAAAACAAAGATGGTAAATGTATATTCGGAGGCGATATGGTAAATGAGGTTTTACCCAAATTAAAAGAAGCAGACGGAATAATCATTTCTTCCCCGGTATACTACTCCGGTATAGCCGGAACCATGAAATCATTCCTCGACAGGGTGTTTTATGTGGCCAGTGCAAATGGTGGATGGTTCAGACATAAAGTTGGAAGTGCAGTAGTAGCACTTCGCCGTTCCGGTGGCAGCATGACGTTTGACAGTCTGAATCATTATCTTAATATCTCGGAGATGCTTATACCTTCTTCAAATTACTGGAATATTATTCATGGGCATCAGCCGGGAGAAGCACGACAAGATATGGAAGGGGTACAAATCATGCAACAATTGGGTAAAAACATGGCATGGATGCTCAAAATGAAATATAATACGAAGGAGATGGAGCCTCCAAGGGTGGAAAAAGTGAGAATGAATTTTATAAGATAAAATAGGTATCCAAAAAGTATTATTCACCACAGATTACTCAGATTAGCACAGATATATTCTGGTTATTAGATTCATTATCAGTATAATAAATATAAAATAATCTGTGCTAATCTGAGTAATCTGTGGTGAGTTTAAGTCATTGATGGACTTTCTGGACACTCCCGACAAACATTATTTGATTCCCTGCTATAAATACGGCAAATAGCTTTATGCAGCTGTTAATTTATCTCCAATTAGCGGGCATCTGCTATCTGATTTAATATTTCCTGTGCTAATTCCAAAAGTTCTTCGCGTGTAGCTTCATTTACAGCCAGGCCATCACCTAATTTTCCACCACTGCGTACAAACTCTTGTACAGCCAATTCGAGCATAGTAGCAGTAGCCATACTAATATTTAAGTTTATTTTTATCTTCCTGTTTATATCCATAATCTTTTTATTTAAACAACAAATAGTGAGTAGGCAAAGTTTAATAAAGCCTCTTTGAGATGGGATAGGAGTTGAAACACAAAGTGAATACAATAATCAAATTGTTATCAAATTCTGAAAACAACTATCAAAAAATCAGTAAAAGACCATTCCAGACAACTCAAACCTTATATTTTTTATGCCATCCAGAAAAGGGGGATACACTAAAATCTTACAGTTTATAATATTTTCAGGTGTTTTTATGATAGATTGAAAGCACTTTTTTGTAAACATAAAAGATTTATTTACTGTTAAAAAACAGCATTTTTGATGCATCGAAAAAAAAATTTCATTGCATCCGAATTTTATTTTTCATGCATAGAAAGATATTATTTGTTAAAACGAAAAATCCATTGTGTAAAAAAGAGAAAAAATGATGTAGTTAAGTTAGGAAAACAAACACATCTTCAAAGACAATATGATACAAGATAAAGCCATTATAGCAATAAATTATATTATATAGAACAAAATCATAAAATAAGTCTTTAAATCAGCCAAATTTACCAACAAAATCACAAACGGGAAAATCCTGAGATTTTAATAAAAAACAGATCAAATATCGTTGTCCGAAATAAGCGCTTTATAAGATGGTGAAATAGACAAAATGTCAATTTTTAAATTTTAAGTTGCGTGAATTTAGGAAAATTAAGCGTAGCAAAAAAGAAAGGTATAAAATAAAAAACAGCACTATGCAGCAGCTAATTTACATATTAACGGCTACAGAATGCTGTTCTGTTTGGAAAGCAGTAGTTAAATCCTCTTATACTTAATTACTAAATAGCTAAACGAATGGTAACTACTTTAACTGCTTGCTTAATATTACTTAGATTACATATTCATAAACCGGCAAAGTTCTTCCGGGAATGCTTGATGGGGACTCCCTCACATACTTTGCTCCTACTTTATCATAAAATCCTTTTGCAAAAGGATCGCTAAAGATAAACAGATTAGAAATCCGACGATCTTTACAGTAAAAATTCACGTAATCCATCAGCTGATTACCTACTCCCATACCGATATATTCGGGGTCGATAAAAAGATGGTCGAGCCAAAAGCCTTTATTTACAAAAATTTCTCCTATATAAGAATCTTCTTCCACTTCTCTTATAGAGCAAAATCCTACTATACGATTATCAATTTTGACCGTAAATACTTTATTTTTCTTTATATACTCCGGAGTGATGGTTAACTCATCCGTCCAAATATCAAAATAAGATTGAGGATAATCCCAGTACCGCTTAGCTGCAAAAGCTATATCTGTGAGCATCTGAGCCTCACTGCTGACAGCAGGCTGGATATCCACCGGTTGCAATTCTAATTGTGTTTGTTTCATTTTAGGGACATTTTAAATTGTTGTTATAATAGGTGTTTTAAGTATATCTGTTATTTCATCCAATTTAATGAAACGGGGGTGTTTTATTTCTTCTTTTATGGTTTCGTGTGCCCAGGTTACATGGAAAGGGATATATGCTGCATATCCTCCTACCTCTAACACGGGCAATATGTCGGATTTTACAGAGTTACCAATCATCAGAAAATGATCGGGGCTGCAATCCAATTGGTTGATTAATTTTTGATAATCTTCTGCCTGCTTTTCAGTCATGATCTCAACATGGTGAAAATAATGCCGAAGACCGGAGCGATTAAGTTTTCTTTCCTGATCCAGAAGATCTCCTTTCGTAGCTACTACAAGCCGGTAGTTATTTTGCAAAACATTCAATACATACTCTACGCCCGGCAAAAGTTCAATCGGCAGGTTTAGCAGATATTTGCCATAATCAACAATGGTACTGATGATATTACCATCTACTTTATTACCGGATATACGCAAAGCAGTTTCAATCATTGACAATGTGAAACTTTTAATACCGTAACCGTAAAGGGCGATATTTTGCATTTCTGTTTTGAAAAGTTCTTTGGAGAGTTCTTCTAAAGGAAGATAATGAGATAAAAGCCGGCAATAATCAGCTTCAATATCCTGAAAATGGGACTCATTTATCCACAGTGTGTCGTCAGCATCAAAGGCTATGGTCTGAATATCATTCATATATTGCACAGTTTTTACCTTTTTGAGCAGATTTGCAAAGTTATAAGTTTATTTAAAACTTACAAGAGAATATACAAAAAAAGTTTAAGTTACGGGGTTAATAATACCGCTAAATAGCCTGAAACGCTGTTTTTATCCGTAAAATTTAACAAATTACAAGAACATGTAAGATCGAATATACTTAATGGGGGGAAGAGGTATAAGAACAATACAGGGCAAACTCTATAAAGTTTGCCCCTGCACAAGCCACAGACTATAATCTATAATCAATCATCGTAATGAACGTTGGAACTGTAATTTACGGACGGCCTGTGCTTTTGATTTAGCTTCAACCTCTTTAGAAGTAGTTAAATGCATATCGAATATCTGGTCCATAACAAACTGTCTGTAACCAGAATCATCATCTACTTTTCTTTGAGTAGCAACATATATTTTAATAAAGTCAACCCCGGGTATTTTTACCTTATTGCCGGATTTATCTATTGCCGAATCAAAATTAATAGATGTACCTTGAAAACTCATATGGCTTATTCCGGCATATCCATGCCAATTCAAGCCTGCCGGATCCTCCGGTAAGTGTATTAACCTCCCACTAAAGGTCATGTTATTATTTATCCAAGATGGAAAATGACTCTCATTTTTTGTATACAAAGTTGTTACAATTGAACCCTCTTTATCGCGATTGTCTTCCCACTTAATTATTTCTTTCAGTTCACCATACCCTTCTTCATCTTCTTCGACATCTTCACTTTCAATTATTTCGTACGTGGGAGTATGATATGTTATATTATACTCATTGTAGGTTGTAGCTTTCCCGTGCTCACTACCTTCAATTTCATACCATTCATCATCATCAGGCTTACCATTTTTATTTTTGTCATACGCTACCATAACAACTCCTATTGCTTCATATTCATCCCCTCCGTTTGCCTTAACCTGAATGTCTATTTTTCCGGGCACATTTACGATAGTATGATCAAATCCTACAACTATATAACCTCCAAAGCAGCCCAAAGGTAAAGTTAAATCCATATCACTTTCTTTACATCTTGTATTGACATCACTCATCAAATAAGAGAAGCCTCTCATCACCTCGTTATCATAATCATAAACGATTTCGTTCATGCCCGGGCCCGGGGCAGGCCGGTATTCCATTATAGTATCAATGCTGCTTCGATATACAGCGTCTTTTACTGTTATGGTAGTTGTTTTAGATTCTGTTCGTCCGGGTTTGGTTACGGTAAGCGATACTTCATAACTACCGGCATTAAGAGCTATAAAATTGAGGTCTTTTGAGTCTCCGATCAGAGAATCCGGATTAGTGGAGATTGTCCATTTATACTCAGCATCTTTATCTCCGCTTATCACAGGAGAAATAGGCAGAATCTCACAACGGTTGATACTGTAAGAGTTGTCGAAATCTATTAAAATAGGCGATCCTACATCCTCTTTTTCATCCGTATCTGCGCATGAAACTATACAGCATGCTGCCATGAGGCAAAATGACATTTTGAGTAGTGTCTTCATATTCATTTTATATTTGTGTTTCAAATAAATGATTTTACCCAAGTGCTGAAAAAACTATCACTCGGCAAAAGAGGGGATGCAATTAGTTGGATCAGGTTTTGACAGATGCCCTATTCAGGATATTCTTTCCCATTGTCAATTACTATTCCCCCATTGGGGTGTGAGGAGTTACAGTACCTAAACCAAAGGCAAAGGTAAGTAAAGGTTTTTAAATAAGCAATTTCTACTCTTCTAATTTCCGGAAGTAAGTAAATTCATAGTCTGCCAAAATATCCGGATGCAATATTTTTATAATATCAATCAATATTAAATCAGGTCTTGCAACACCACTCTCCCAGTAATCACTTCCTCCTGTTGCGTGCTGGCGTTTATTCATGTTATATACATTACCATTCCGGTAAGCTTTAAAAAGTTTGTACTGAGGATTTACTTTACCCAATTCTTCAAGAGTATTAGCCTGTGCCCCTATCCACACATTTGCATTATTAAAGTAAACCAGCGCTTCTTCAATAGTAGTAGATATGCTTCCTGTAGTACTGTCGTCTTTGAAATAATAATCACCACCTGCATCAAGATATAAGCGGGCATTAAAACTTTTACCACCGGGCATAGACCAACTCCCCCTAAATTCCTGTCCGGAAAGTATAGAAGGCTTATTTTCTACTGAATCTACTTTTTGCTTAGTTTCCATGTATTGTTGTTCTACTGCTGAAAAGATGCTATCTGCCTCTTTTCCTTTATCAAAAAATGCACCGATAAATTTGACCCATTCGGCACGTCCTAAAAGTGTTTTCTCCTGCCACTCTATATTATAAATGATTGACAATCCGGTTTGCCTCAATTTCTTACTATTCTCATCATCCGCATTATAAGCTGTAGTCATTACAGCCTGAGGCCGCAATAACATCAATTGCTCAACATCCAGATTAAAAGAATCACCCAAGTCTTTGACTTTTCCTTCTTCAACGCGATTTCTGATATAGGGGTTATAAATAAAGTTGGCATTACATACTCCGGTTACTTTGTCCAGTTCGTCCAAAGCCTCCAGAAAACCAAGATGTGTGGCAGAGTTTGCCATAAGACTTTTTATCGGGATTTGAATTTTATATCCATCTGCAGGAACAGAAACAGCCGGATCTTTTACAAGATAATATCTATCATACACATCTCCATTTTTCCACGGGTTAAGTACGGATACTATGGTATAATCCCCGCTATGCCGTATTTCAAATAAAGTAGCATGAGATAATTTTACAGCATCCCCGCTATCTGAATTATTAGTTTTGGAAGACTGCTTTAAAGAACATCCTGAAAATAAAAACAGGAAAAGAAATACATGAAATAACTGAGGTTTGAAATGCATTTTTAAACATTATAATTAATATCACATAAAATATATCAGGAGGTGCCCGGAAAAAAGTTCTTCCAACACCTCCTTTTTATTAAACTACGGCAGATAGTTTATTATTTTTCACGTTTAACCTGTATCTTTGCAAGATTAAAATAAACAGCAGTGTTAGGTCCCCATTGCGAACTATCACTTGATGCCATCTGGAACACAAGATATCTCAAATCATCACCAAGTGAAGTCAGATCAATCCAGTGCCAGCCGGTCATAGTAGCAGTGACTCCACTCCGGTGTTTAGCCATATCCACAACAACAGGAGTCGGTTTTACCTTATTCTCAACATCTACTCCATAAACATACAATCTTAAATAATCATTCTCACTCTTAAACGGAGATGCAAAGCCATCACCTTCCGTCACACCATAGTGTGCCCAGGAATGAATATTTACATATACACCTGTAGCACGGTATTTTGCAGAATTACCCAATTTTACCCAGTTACTGTAAACATTTTCATTGAATTGGTTATTTCCTCCCGTACCGGTTGTGCCAGGTGTAGGTTCACCATAGCCATAATAACCCCAGTAGCCTACAATAAAAGGATTACCGGCAACGCCTGAAACACTTGTTCCATAAGGATCATGACTTGCCCGACCGGGAACGGGAGCATTATAAACAGGACCTCCAAAAGCCATGGTTCCCCATTGATGAGCTACAAAACCTTCGGAAGACACTCCGGGTTCGGCATGATTAGTATTATCTTCTACATTTGATAATGTAAACCCATCCCAATATGAGTAGGCAGGCAACCAATCTCCAAATGAACGGCGTGAAAACGCAAAGAAATTATCAATTTCCAAACGGACAGTATTATTCTCATTATAAGTATTTTTCCAATACTTACCGGAAAAACCACTGGTAGTATATCCGTCAGTTAATAAGTCAGCATCAAGGTTTAACGTTTTTGTCTGGCCTACAGGGATATCGACTAAAGTAGAAGCTGCTCTGGTAGAAAGATCTTTTTCAGAAAGATTGCCTTCAAATACGAAGCTATCATCACTACTACATGAGGCTAAGCCTGCCAGTAATGGTATAATCAAAAAATAACTAAGTTTTTTCATTTACCTGATTTTAAATGTTTTTATATTTGAAAATTAATCATTCATCCCGCTACACACTCCTGTACAGTATGGCCTAAGTATCAGGGAAAGAACGTTTTTATTTTTCCTTTTTACATTTAAATAAATACTACTTTCAGGATTAATTTTTATATGTTCTTAAGTCATCAGTTTTTATTAAGCAAACAAATTGTTATAAAAACTATTTAAGTAGATATACTGCATGTAAAGCTGTATCTACCAACCAGTTTACCCTAATAAAATCATCAAAAACATACTATTTTAAAATAGCACCGAACGGTATCCGAATATAACAATGATTTCGAATTCTGTCCTTTAAGCCTTAATCCCAGAAAGCTTTAAAAACCATATCATTTTGGCAGGTTTTCTGACTTACTCCATCTTTTGAACACCTTCCCATTTTGTTTCCAAAACAGTGGCATAAGTATTGTTCAAAGATTTCGGAGGAGTTTACAGCAGCTGGTCTGTTCAGGATTTTCACCTGATTCCCTTTTCACCACTTATCCGTAGAATCGGACTTGTGACACCAAAACCGGCACAAAGGTAAAGAAAATTTTGATATTTAAAATTATATTTACTTTTCTTTTTTATAAGAGCCTGTTAAGTTAAATACATGGCTTATAATCCATCATTTTGTATTCATTTCCATTCTTTTTTGCATAACTTTATACTTTATTTGTACCATCAGTAAAGACAATCAATAGTATAAACAAGATAACTCTAATAAACAATCATTTTCAGCATGAGGCAGGATCATTATTTAAAACTACTGGCATTTATATATGTGTTTACATTTCAGGTTTATTCGTTTGCACAGGTAAAAGAGTTATTTCCCGACGGTACACCTATACCTGAATGGTTTCGGCAAATTGAGCAAACGAATATAAAAACTCTTGGCACCTCTTACCGTATTACCGACTACGGTGTTAGCAAAGATAGCACTATGATTCAAACGGAACGCATACAAGCTGTTATTGACAAAGCATATACTGCGGGCGGAGGTGTAATTATTATCCCTCGCGGTACATTTCTTAGTGGTTCCCTCTTCTTTAAACCCAATACGCATTTACATCTTGAAGAAGGTGCAATGTTGAAAGGCAGTGATGACATTACTAATTTTCCCATTGTAATGACCCGTATGGAAGGACAAACATTAAAATATTTTGCAGCTTTAGTCAATGCCGACAAAGTAAACGGTTTTACCATCTCCGGTAAAGGGACAATCAATGGAAATGGTGAGCGCTACTGGAAATCTTTCTGGCTACGAAGGCAAGTTATTCCTCAATGTACTAATATGGATGAACTGCGCCCTCGCCTGGTTTACATATCAAATAGTAAAGACGTGCAACTTTCAGGTGTAAAATTTATAAACTCTCCTTTCTGGACTACACATCTTTATAAATGTGAGAACGTTAAATTATTAGACCTTTACATATACTCACCTGCTGCACCTGTAAAAGCTCCCAGTACAGATGCTGTTGATATAGATGTATGCACTAATGTACTTATTAAAAACTGCTATATGTCGGTAAATGATGATGCAGTAGCATTAAAAGGAGGTAAAGGGCCTCTTGCAGATAAAGATAAAAACAACGGGGGCAACCGTAATATTATCATCGAAGATTGCGTGTACGGTTTCTGTCATGGCGCTCTTACTCTGGGAAGTGAATCTATCCATAACTACAATATAATATTACGCCGCATCCATATAGATAATGCAAAACGTCTTCTCTGGTTGAAAATGCGTACCGACACACCACAAAACTATGAATATATTCTAGTGGAAAATATCACCGGGAATGCCGAGAACTTTTTGTATATCCAACCATGGACACAGTTTTTCGACCTGAAAGGGCAAGCTGAAATACCGCTCTCCTATTCCAGTAATGTAACAATGCGCAATATACAATTCAAATGCGATAACCTGTTTAACGTTGGTAAATCAGATCAATATATACTTTCGGATTTTACTTTTGAAAACTTAAATATTGAAGCGGATAAAGATCCGGCTATTCATACAAATTATATAAAAAACTTCAGGCTGAAGGATATCACCATTAATGGAGAGAAGAAATATGAATAGAAAGGAAACTATCTCACAAGTATCTGAGTGAACTTTCTAATAAAAGTAATGTTGTATAGATAAATATATTATCAACTAAAAGTTTTTATTATGGGCATTATATTAAGTATTCTTATATCGAGTATAGCTGTTTATTTTACAGCTTGGTTACTTCCGGGGATTTCTGTGAAAGGTTTCGGTTCTGCAATTCTTGTTGCTATTGTTTTAGGTATTTTAAATGCAATAGTAAAACCTGTTTTACAATTTCTTTCTTTTCCGATAACCGTACTAACACTAGGACTATTCTTGTTGGTAATCAACACCTTAATAATATTATTAGCTAGCTGGATCATGGGAAGTAGTTTTCACGTTGAAAATTTCTGGTGGGCTTTGTTGTTTAGTATTATCATGAGCATCGTTTCGAGTCTGCTGGGAGCGGTTATTTAAAGTAAGTTTATATTTGCAGGAAAAGGGGTAAGTTCTGATCGGAGCTTACCCCTTTTTTATAAACATTTTTGTATTTGAGTTTGTTAATCACATATAAGGATGAAGCTATTTTTGTAAAAATAGATGTAGAAAATACTGACGATTGCAAACGAATGGTAGAGGAAACCGTGAAACATTTTGGCCGATTGGAAATTGCCGTCAACAATGCGGGTATAAGTGGTAATGCTGCATATCCAGGCCATGCACAAACCCCTATGATGGAAAAACTCATGGAGAATTTCGATGATAGTGATTTTTTTCATCCGTAAATATCCTATGAAGAGATTAGGCAAAGTCGACGAAGTTTGTGATCTGGTTTTATGACTCAGCAGCGACAGAGCTTCTTTCTGCAATGGCGGATATTATGTCGTAAATGGTGGGTATTCAGCTAAATAAAACATTTTCCTATCTACACTTGTTTCTAATCAATTAGAAACTTACTTTAAAACAAAAATATATGAGTTTAGCTAAAATCCAAGATTTACTGGGAGATAAGGCAGAGTATTATCTCAATCACACTTCTAAAACGATAGACAAATCGTTGATCCATGCACCTTCACCAAACACAATTGAAGATGTTTGGTATATGAGTGATCGTAATAATCGTACACTGAGTAATCTACAGATTTTACTTAGCCAAGGGCGTTTAGCCGGAACGGGATATGTATCTATTTTACCCGTAGATCAAGGTATTGAGCATACTGCCGGAGCATCTTTCGCTCCAAATCCTATTTACTTTGATCCGGAAAATATAGTTAAGCTTGCTATTGAAGGAGGCTGTAATGCCGTAGCTTCAACTTTTGGTGTACTTGGTTCTGTAGCACGTAAATATGCCCACCGTATTCCTTTCATTGTGAAACTTAATCACAATGAACTACTTAGCTATCCGAATACTTATGATCAAATATTATTCGGTACAGTAAAAGAAGCCTGGGAAATGGGTGCAATGGCAGTTGGAGCAACTATATATTTTGGCTCTCCTGAAAGTCGCCGGCAAATTGTAGAAATAGCAAAAGCATTCAATTATGCGCACGAATTGGGAATGGTAACAATCCTTTGGTGTTATCTCCGTAACAATGCTTTTAAAACAGAGGGAGCAGATTACCATACTTCTGCTGATATGACAGCGCAAGCCAATCATATCGGTGCAACTATTAAAGCCGATATCATCAAACAAAAAATACCAACTGTAAATAAAGGTTTTAAAGAATTACAGTTCAGCAAGTATGATGAAAAGATGTATACCGAACTTAGCTCCTCCCACCCGATCGATATGTGCCGCTATCAGGTAGCTAACTGTTTTATGGGACGTGCAGGACTTATAAATTCAGGTGGAGAATCTCACGGTGATTCCGATCTGCAAGAAGCAGTGATTACTGCCATCGTTAATAAGCGTGCGGGAGGCATGGGATTGATCAGTGGCCGCAAAGCTTTCCAGAAATCAATGGATGAAGGTGTACACCTGCTCCATACAGTACAAGATGTATATTTAGATAAGAGTATCGGGCTTGCCTGATAATCTTCGTATAAAATAAAAGTTGGTGCAACACTGGATTTGCGCCAACTTTTACTTAATTTTACAGCCAAATATAAAAACATCCAGTCGTAATCTAAGGTTTAAGAATCAATGAATCGTACTTTCATCACTATTTGCTTGTTGCTAATTACAAGTTTCACATTCTCACAACACCTTTCGCTTAAAGATCAGATCGAATCCACTATTAAAAGTAAAAATGCTACTGTAGGAGTAGGAATAATCTACAACGGAAAAGACACCATAACCATCAACAACAACAAAAAATACCCTATGCTTAGTGTATTTAAATTCCCTCTGACTATGGCTGTGCTCAATTATATGGACAAAAAGAATATTCCCTTAGATACTAAGATATTGGTAACTAAAGACGATTTGCAACCAAACACCTACAGCCCTCTACGGGATAAATATCCTGATGGAAATATAAATGTCACTTTAAGAGAACTTCTTCAATACACCGTTTCTTTAAGTGATAATAATACATGTGATATACTGATCAATTATATTGGTGGGACAAAAGTTGCGGAAGAATACGTTAAGAGTTTGGGCATCCATGAAATTGCTATAGTAGCAACCGAAAACGATATGCACAAAGCCTTCGTTAATCAATATAAAAACTGGATAACTCCTTTAGAAGCCACCCGGCTGATCGAAGTATTTCTGAATAATGATCTGTATAAGAATAAAGAATATAAAGATTTTCTGGAAAATACGTTGATCGAAACAACTACAGGAGCCAACAAATTAAAATACCACATACCGGAAGATATCATTATAGGACACAAAACCGGTAGTTCCGACCGTAGTCCGGAAGGGCTAAAATGTGCAGAAAATGATATGGGCTTTGTACAACTACCTAACGGAAAACAATATACTATCGCTGTCTTCGTGAAAGATTCTAAAGAAGATGACGCTACGAATGCGGAAATAATTGCACGTATCTCACGATTGACATTCGAGCACTTCATGATGCAGGGATTATAAAATCCCTGCAAAGATTTGTTATTATAAAGCCGGGAGTATGTGTTTCCAGACCAAATTTATTTCTGCCTGCATATCATTTTGATTAGCAGTAATTGCTATAATCGCATCCTTATCCGGCAAAATAATTATAAATTGTCCTCTTGCCCCATCTGCACGTACTGCATTGTGACGGCAACGCCACATCTGGTAGCCATATCCCTGTAGCCAGTCGCTGGTTTTACTACTCATTTTACTTTCTTTTACTTTCTCTTCCGTCATCCCTGCAGGCAAAGAAGCAATCTGACTTGAAGTAGCTTCTGCAATCCATGATTCGGGTAGTAATTGTTTCCCATTCCATTTTCCTTTCTGTAAAATGAGTTGTCCCAGTTTTGCCATATCTTCGGTCTTTACGAATAAACCCCATCCACCCGTATTAATTCCTTGCGGGCTTTCTAACCACTCTACACCGGTAATTCCCAGTGGACGGAAAAGCCTGGGATAAAGATAGTCCGTCAATTTCTCACCGGTTACTTTCTGTATGATTGCACTCAACATATAAGTAGCTACACTATTATAAGCAAATACACTACCCGGTTTATGTACGATAGGAGTTTCAAAAAACGTAGTCACCCAAGTCTTTCCGTTATCAGGATCATTGCTACGAGGCGGTTCCTGTATCTGACCGGTAGACATAGTAAGGAGATGACGTATCTCCAGCTCGCGCAGGTTATCGGAAATAACGGCAGGCAATTGTTCAGGAAAGAATGAGATTACTTTATCCGTCACTTTCAATCGACCTTCGGAAACGGCAAAACCAATAGCTGTTGCAGTAAAAGTTTTACTTACGGAGTTCATTATATGCGACTTGTCCGGTGAACCCTCGCTTTGCCATTGTTCGGCAACAACTTTACCATGTTGCACTATCATCATGCTATGGATATCCTGACTTTCTTTGTGAACTGCTTTCCAATAGTTGTTCACTGCTTTAGCCAGAGCCTTACCGGGATTCTCTCTTGGGAGTGATCTTGCAATATTACTGTGAGTAACAAGCCGGATGCCACGTTCTTCAATTACCTGTTTTACCCGCGAGCTTTTAAAGAGATCGGTTACACCCTGCCTGTCTTCAGCTACCCATTCATATCCGATATGGCCTACAGCACACATCTCTTCATTATCAAGTGCCGGATGATCTATAAAGAGGTAACTCCTGCCAGGTTGCAGACTGTTAAGCATCTTGATAAAACTTTCTTCTTTATCTGCAAACGTTTTATTCGATCCATCATATCCAACAAACTCTACCTGATATTTTTCACGGGTATCATTACGGTCTATTACGATCAGATCATATTCATCTGCAAGACGGTTTACTAATTCACTTACTTCCGGTACAAAGCGCATAGAGCCCATATGTCCGGAAAGATGATTGATATTGGGAAGGTTCGTCAAAGCCAATTCGATCTGTGCACGAAATTCCTTTTCAATTTCCTTTAGATCCCAATTATTTTCAGTGATAGACTGTCCCGGATAATCTTTATTGGGAGACATCATGGGATAGAAATATCCATTATTATCCGTCAAACTGGGGCAATGAGTGAGCGGACGCCATTTCACACCATCCCACTCACTAGTAATGGTCAGATGCAAACCTACTTCAACACCGGGAGTCTCCCGCAACATCTTTACAGCTTCAGGAAACCAAGGAGTTACCACCATTAATTCGATAGAGGTTTCTATTCCATTTTTATAAGTATCAATAGAAGCTACGTTTGCAGCATGGAAAGAGCCCATATCATCACCACGAACAATAAGTCTGGGAGCTGAATCTAAATAAGATGTCTGGGCCTGAATTGCATAAGAAGCAATCAGGGTAAAAGTAAGAAAAGAAATAAAGTGTCTCTTCATAATATTATGTTTTGTTTGTTGTTGATAATATTCAAAGTCCACAAATTTAGTAATTTAATTTAAAGAAGTAAACAGAGGGATATATTATCAACGGGAAACAAACAAAACTTTATCTATAATTTTTTACTATAAATCACATGGATTAACGCGGTTTTTTTCTTTTTTATCGGTTGATTACTATCACCAATAACTTAATTAACTTGTAACAATCCGCGTAATCTGTAGTGAAAGATCAGCAACACTCTACAGTTCCGCCAATTCCTTTTAGTGCGTCCGACTCTAATTCTTTCACCATAACATATTGTGCAGGAATATCTCCCTTCGGACGAATGCCATATGTTGCTGTTTCCACGTATCCGAACCGATAATAATATGCAGGATCTCCTACCAGAAAAGCAGCTTTATACCCCATATCAACAGCTATTCTGAAACCTTCTTTCATAAGTGCCGAACCTACTCCTTTATTCCTGTATTCCAGGAGTACAGAGACAGGAGCTACTAATAAAGCTTCAAACTTTGAACCATCAGGCTGTGTCACAAATGTTCTGGTAAACATGATATGACCTATTAATTTTCCATTTGTTTCGGCTACAAGACTTAGTTGAGGGATATAGTTATCACTTTCACGTAATCTTACAGCAAAATCCTGCTCATCCCCATCCTTTACATTAGCTGTTTTAAAAGCTGTTTTGATGAGTTTATAAACTTCATCGTAATCTGATTCTGTTTCCTGACGGATATGAAGTTCCGGTTTTCCCAACACTTCTTTTAAACTGATTTGGTAGATACGGGACTCTTCATCCCAAGGGTGATATCCTTGTCCAATGTAACTAAAGCCAAACTTCTCGTAATAGCCGATATGACTGGTAGAAAGATACAGATTCTCAAAACCTGCTTTCGCACTGTCTATTTTCGCTTTTTCCAAGAGTAAAGAACTATAGGCATTGCCCCGATGTTTCTCTTCAATAAAAACAGCACATACCCAAGGATATAAATCCATACGGCTGATAAAATCATTGGTAATCAACCCGGCACATCCTATTATTTCCTCATCTTTTTCCAATAAATACCATTGTGGCAATGGACTATGGGTAGTAAGAGCATGGCTTATAGAATCTTCATACACAATACCTGGAACTCCAGTCCACTTGCTTTGAAAATATTTAATTGCAGTGTCTTTGTATTCCGGATTTTCTCTTAGTGAAATAATTTTCATTGTTTTATATTTTAGATTAATGGGAATTAGTGGTTAAAGTAGTTATCATTCGCTTCACTGATTAGTACTCAAGTAATAAAAGCATCTTATAATCAGCCAATTAGCCACTAAGTTGAAGTTTGAAACTGATAACTACTTGACTACTTTAATTACCACTTACATTTTATTCAACAAATTTCTTTCCAATATAGAACACGTAACCATAATAATCTTTGTATTTCATATATAAACTCCGTTCATACCGCTCATTCTCAATAAAGTCACAAGCGGTTTTACTATAGTTCTTTTCTTTCAGAAACTCTTCTTCTACTGCCGGCATCGGAGCATAGAAATGTTTTACCCAGCATTCTACCGGGATGACGAACGTTGCAACCGGTACATAACCTACCTGCTGCATTTGCAACACCTTATTGGGTATTGTATCAATTTCAGGATATGCATCCATCCAAAAGTCATTGATTTCGTCAGCACGAGTATCTGTAAACCATGATACCTCAGAGACAGCAATGTATCCTCCGGGTTTGATAAATTTGCGCCATTCACTTAATCCTCTCTGAAAACCAATATTATATATAGCTCCTTCCGACCACATAAGGTCTATTTCATTTTCAGCAAAAGGAAGATTATCCATAGAACCAACGATTGTTGTCATACGATCCTGTAAATTACACTTTCTGATATTATTATTCATTGTTTCAATAAAACCGGGAAAAAGATCTATACCCGTAATATGTCCGGAAGTGTTCTCTGCAAGAGTAAGTGTTTGTGTACCCGTGCCACAACCAATATCAGCAATACGTGATTTATTTGTAAGCCCTTCAATAAAGCTAAGTGCTTTACATGTTACTTCAGGACTACCGGGTCCCTGACGGTTTAGCTTATTAAAAAAGTCGCAAATTAGTTTGAAATCGAATTCGTGAATTGAATTATTTTCTTCTTTCATTTTAATTTAAATTGAAATTTGAAAGCTGAAAATTAAAAGATACCATTTGAGACAGCAGGAATGGTCAGTTCCGTTCTGCGGGAATTAAAGCATTATAAATTACTTTTAATTCACCACCTCTCAATTTTCAACATATAATAGAATAATATCCCGGAGAAGAACCTGCCCGGGAAAACAACGAAAGGATAATTTGTAAAATGGTGCTACAAATTATTTACCGCACCAATATCTTCTTAGCGTTAGAAGTCATAAAATAGTTTTATCAATTCACTAAATAATCACGGCAAATATAGAAATTGTTTTCTAGAAAAAACAAATTTATTTGAAAAAAGAATGGCTGGTAACTAGCTTAACAGAGAATTATTGAAAGTTCAGGATTAACATATTCATCAACAATTCAACAAGTTAGATTATTATTCCAGGAATTAAAATTAATCAATTTCACATAAAGACAAAAAAAAATGGCTACTCTCACGAGCAACCAATCTTTGTTAACCTTAAATCTAATACTATGAAAAACACTATACAAATATATATAATATAATTTGATTATCAAAGATATATAAGGTAATACAGCATATTATAACATTCATTAATAGCAACATATTTACATATGAGATTAAATGCCAGTTTAATTAAAAAAACAACTATTTATCTTTAACATTTTTAATATAATAAATAATCAGTAATCAGGAACAGCATAATATTACTGAATCAACTGATGGAAGGGAAGGAAGGTTAAACTATAAATCTTATGTTTCAATTTAAAAATTATCCCTATCTCAATAGTCAATCAAAAAGGATTATATGTTTAAATCAGATTTAGGTTTTTGTTTAAGAAATAAATATTTTGGCAACTACAAGCTGTTCCAGGCCGCAAAAAGTAAGAAAAAAAAGTAGGATAGATAAAGACGCAAAAAGCACATATAACAAATTATTTTGAAGATATTCCAACAACTATTTAGCAGCGTTTTTATTAATTATTCTTCCATATTATTGCATAAAACCCGAATCTTTATGTATTTTTGTAAAAAACTAATTTCTATGGATCTACATATAAAGAATGAAACAGCTACTTTGAAAGCTGTTGTACTGGGGCAGCCGGGCAGTATCGGCAAACAACCGGCACTGGAAGATACGTATGATGCAAAATCTTATGAATCGGTTTTGAATGATACATATCCTAAAGAGGAAGAGATATATAAAGAGATGTCTTGCTTCGAAAAAGTATTACTTAAATACGGTGTGCAAGTGTTCAGACCTTGGACAATTGAAAATTGCAATCAGGTCTTTGCCCGCGATGTTGCTTTTGTAATTGATGATAAAATTATCAACTCCAATATCATTCCCGATCGCAATGATGAAAAAGAAGCCTATCAGGTTATTTATGATCAGATTGCTTACAACAAAATCTATAACTTGCCGGAAAAGGCTCATGTAGAAGGAGGAGATGTTGTCCTGTACAACGATATTGTTTTTGTCGGTATTTATACCGGAGATGATTATTCCAGTTTCAAGTCGGCCCGCACAAATGCGTATGCGCTTAACTTCCTGAAAGAAATTTTCCCTGAAAAGACATTCATTCCTCTGGAGTTAAAAAAGAATGATACGAATCCACAGGAATGTGTTTTGCATCTGGACTGTACATTTATGCCTGTGGATGATCATAAAGTAATTATTTATAAAGACGGATTTATCCATAAAAAAGACTATCATACACTAATGGATATTTTCGGAGAAGAGAATATCTTCGAAATTACCCGGGAAGAAATGTATTATATGAATTCAAATATCTTTTCCATCTCCCCCAGTGTAGTAGTATCTGAACAGAAATTTAATCGTCTCAATACGCACCTTGAAGAGAATTGGGGAATGACTGTCGAACGTATTCCTTATTATGAAATATCTAAAATGGGAGGTTTACTCCGTTGTTCAACCCTGCCACTGATCAGAAAAGATGAATAAACAATCTGCTAATACGATACTTATGGTAGAGCCGGTAGCCTTCGGCTTCAATGCAGAGACTGCAGTAAATAATTACTTTCAGTTGCAAGATGATGTGGCGGATAATACTGTTCAACAATTGGCCTTACAGGAATTTATCCGGATGACAGAGATACTCAGGAACAAAGGAATAAATGTCATTACCGTTAAAGATACGGAATACCCGCATACGCCGGATTCCATATTCCCAAACAACTGGATATCTTTTCATGAAGACGGACGCATTGTTATCTACCCCATGTATGCCGAAAACCGTAGGTCAGAAAGAAGAGAAGATATACCCCAACTATTGGAAAAGTCAGGTTACACCATTACATATACCATAGATTACAGTAAATACGAAAAAGAAAACAAATACCTGGAAGGAACCGGAAGCATAGTACCCGACAGAGTGAACAAGATAGCCTATGCTGCGCTATCAGAACGCACGGATGAAGATTTACTCAATCAGTTTTGCAAGGAGTTTGAGTATAAACCTTTTGCCTTCCATGCCTACCAAACAGTAAATGGTAAAAGAGAACCTATTTATCATACAAATGTTATGATGTGCGTAGGAGATAAATATGTAGTCGTCTGTCTTGACTCTGTAGACGATATATCCGAATGCAATGCGTTAGAACGTTTATTTGCTGAAAGCCGAAAAGAAATAGTCTGCATTAGCGAAGATCAGATGCATCATTTTGCAGGAAATATGTTGCAGGTAAGAAATCAAAATGGAGAGGCATTTCTTGTAATGTCACAATCTGCTTATAACTGTCTCACAGATAATCAGAAGAAGCAACTTACATCTTATAATGAAATAATTCCTGTAGCCATTCCTACTATCGAAAGGTATGGAGGAGGAAGTGCAAGGTGTATGATGGCAGAAATATTTCTTCCACAAGCTAATTTTTAAATAACCTCTACCTGTATTAATCAGAATTTAAAAACAACTATATAAAAACTTTTTTATTATGAATACAAAATTATCTGCTTCACAATTGATGGAGATGGAAAACAAATATGGGGCACATAATTACCATCCGCTACCGGTAGTACTCGAAAAAGGTGAAGGCGTCTACGTATGGGATGTGGAAGGTAAGAAATATTATGATTTTCTTTCAGCCTACTCTGCTGTAAATCAAGGGCATTGTCATCCTAAGATTATTAAAACACTGACAGATCAGGCACAAAAGTTGACTCTCACATCACGTGCATTCTACAACAGCCAGTTAGGCAGGTATGAGCAATTCATTACCGAATACTTTAATTACGATAAAGTATTGCCTATGAATACCGGGGCAGAAGCAGTAGAAACTGCTTTAAAACTTTGCCGTAAATGGGCATACGAAAAAAAGGGTTTGGAAGAGAATACAGCTAAAATAATAGTGTGCGAAAATAACTTTCACGGACGTACTACAACGATTGTATCTTTTTCTGTAGACCCTGAAGCTTATAATCATTATGGCCCTTTTACCCCGGGATTTATTGTTATTCCTTATAATGATCCCGATGCATTAGAAAAGGTATTAAATGAAAATAAAGACATTGCGGGATTCCTTGTAGAACCTATACAAGGAGAAGCAGGTGCCTATGTGCCTGACGATGGCTATTTGAAAAATTGTTATGACCTTTGTAAGAAGCACAATGTATTGTTTATTGCTGACGAAGTGCAGACAGGAATAGCCCGCACCGGAAAATTACTTGCATGTGACTATGAGAATATCCATCCGGACATTCTTATATTAGGTAAAGCACTCTCAGGAGGAGCCTATCCGGTTTCAGCCGTATTATCTTCCGGTGAAATCATGGAAGTGATCCATCCGGGACAACACGGATCAACATTCGGTGGTAATCCTTTGGCAGCCGCCATTGCCATCACTGCATTAGAGGTGGTTAAAGATGAAAATCTCGCAGAAAAAGCATTCGAGCTGGGAACACTGTTCAGGAAAGAGATGCAAGAACTATGCGAAGAATCAAAAGTTGCTTCTTTTGTAAGAGGTAAGGGATTATTAAATGCGCTCATCATTAATAATGAAGGGCATAAAGACCTTGCATGGGATATATGCATAAAACTTAGTGAGAATGGTTTGCTGGCAAAGCCTACTCACACAAACATAATCCGGTTTGCTCCACCACTTGTAATAACAAAAGAACAGTTGAAAGATTGTATCCGGATTATCAAAGAAACCGTAAAATCATTTGATAACTAAACTCTATCAGACAATATTAGTAATCGAAACAGTTCTCAAATCTCCTGCCATTGTGACTTAAAGCTAATGGCAGGAGTCTTTTTAAACTCCTTCTTATTCATTTTCACATACTTTATACAATCTTTTCTTGATAAACAGTAGTTATATTCGAAGATAATTCATATGTTTGTATTAACAATCTTGTTAAACAATAAAATTAATCTTATGGATGAAGCTAAATTAACTACTGAACAAAACATACTGGCAGCTGCCGAAGAAATATTTTTAAGTAAGGGGTATGCTGCCGCCAAGACAACTGAAATAGCAAAGCTTGCAGGTGTTAACCATGCTATGCTACACTATTATTTCCGTACAAAAGAAAGTCTTTTCAACAAAGTATTTGACGGAAAAATAAAACTGTTTAGTAATTCTTTTTTCAGTGTATTTGATCAGGACCTGCCATTTAAAGAAAAACTTAAACTGGCAATAAATAAGCATTACGATTTTCTACTGGAGAACCCGCGTCTTCCTATGTTTATTATAGGAGAGATGCTCACAAGCGAAGAGAGAAAAGCCCAGGTTAAACAGGTTTTGCTGCCAAGGCTCACTAATATTTCTGCTAATATGCAAAAGGCAATAGATGAAGAAGTCAGCAAAGGTAACATGGCTCCGGCTTTAGCAGTAGATGTTGTTCTGAATGTTGTTTCACTTAACATCTTCTCAGTTGTTTTTGCACAAATGATTTCAGATAAAGAAACATATATCGGAACTGAAAATATCGAAGAAATATTGAAGCACAGAAGAGAAAATAATGTCGAGTTAATATTAAAAGGATTAGGTCTGTAATTTTTTTGCTTCCCTATTAACAGGATTATTAATCAACAAAGTTAACTCAATTTCTTTTAAGTTTCACCAATGATTTCAGGGAATTGAAGTAATACTATATACTGTTTAATCTAAAAATTATAAGAAATGAAAAAGATAAAATCAGTTATCCCTATCATATTGTGGGCTCTTCCGTTTATATTGCATGCACAACTTACCATAGAAGAATGTCAGGAAAAAGCAAGAATCAACTATCCGTTAATCAAACAGTATGACCTGATAGAAAAATCAAAAGAATATAACCTGTTAAATGCAGGTAAAGGATATCTGCCCCAATTTTCTTTATCTGCTAAGGCATCCTATCAAACCCAGGTAACGGAAATTCCTATAAAAATACCGGGAGTAGATATTCAAGGACCAAATAAAGATCAGTACGGAATAACCTTAGACGTCAGTCAGACCATCTGGGATGGAGGGGTAATAAGTTCCCGAAAAAACGTATTAAAAACTAACGCTGATGTACAACATAAGAAACTGGAAGTTGATCTTTATACAGTAACAGAAAGGGTTAACAGCCTCTTTTTCGGTATATTATTATTGGATGCTAATATAATACAAAATGATCTTTACCAACAGGAACTCACACGAAACTATAATCTCATCTACAGCTACATGGAGAATGGGATAGCCAATCAGGCAGATGTAGACGTAATTAAAGTAGAACAATTAAACGCATTACAAAAGCAAATACAACTGAAAGCTAACCGTAAAGCATATACCGAGATGCTTTCAACTCTTATTAATTACCCCGTCACAGATAGTACTATCCTAATAAGACCAGATACCGAAAGTATAATTTCCAATCTTTCAAATGAGGTAAATCGTCCGGAAATTCAACTATTCGAAGCTCAATTAAATAATCTCGAAGGCCAGAAAAGACTTCTTAAAACAGGCCATTTACCCAGGCTTGGTTTATTTGCTACAGGTGGTTACGGCAATCCCGGACTAAATATGTTGAAGCCGGAATTTTCTGCTTACTTTATGGGCGGCATCCGGTTGTCTTGGAACTTTGGCGGTCTGTACACTTATAAAAATGAGAAACGCTTAGTGGAGATAAACCAGAATAATATCCTTACGATGCGTGAGACTTTCTTATTCAACAACAATTTAGAGTCTATTCAAAAATTAAATGAAATCAACAAGAATCAAGACTTACTGGAATATGATAACGAAATAATAACATTGCGCAACAATATAAAAAGAGCGGCTGAAGCTAAAGTTACCAATGGAACAATGAGCGTAAGCGACCTTATGAAAGAAATTATCCGTGAAGATATGGCTAAACAGGATAAGATCAGTCATGAAATAGAACTGTTGCAATCGGTGTATGGCCTCAAATACATTACAAATAATATGAATCAGTAGTTAAAGTAGTTAATGGTAGTTATCAGTCGCTTTGCTCCTTAGTAGTTAAGTAGCAAATTCAAGTAATATATAAACACGTATAGTTTTAGTGCTTTTCTTACTACTTAACTGCTTGACTACCAGCGAATCGATAAATTCTTTAACTACTAATTATAAATAATTAATATATATAAATATGAAAGCAATTAAAAGTCTTCTTTTTATTGTCACTCCGGCATTAATTCTTTCTTGCGGAAATGGTAACAATGATTATGATGCCTCCGGAGTGTTTGAAGCCACTGAAGTTCTTGTATCTGCAGAAACAAACGGGAAAATTATGACACTTAACCTCATGGAAGGGCAATCCGTCAGACAAAGAGAAACAGTAGGATATATTGATACGACACAGCTTGTTCTAAAAAAGAAAGAGATATTGGCAAGGATGAATACTGTAAACAGCCGCCGGCTTAATATACCTAAACAGATAGCTTCTATCCGTCAACAGATAGAAACACAGCAGAAAGAACTAGCCAGGTTTGAAAATTTATTGAAAGCAAATGCTGCCAACCGGAAACAGGTGGATGATATAAAAGCAGGAATACAACTTCTGGAAAAAGAACTCGCTGCACATACGGAAACACTTCAGAATTCAAACAACAGTATCACTCAAGAGAGTTCTGCCCTTGATGTACAAATTGCACAAATGGAAGACCAGATAGAGAAGTCGGTTATTACCAGTCCAATCAACGGAACCATCCTTTCAAAGTATGCAGAACCGGGAGAACTAGCCATGCAGGGGAAAGCATTGTTTAAAGTAGCAGATATCAGTAATATGTATTTGCGTGCATATATTACTGCCGACCAGTTGACACAATTAAAGCTGGGGCAAGCAGTAAAAGTATATGGTGATTTCGGAGAAAAAGAAATGAGAGAATATCCCGGGACAATTACCTGGATATCAGACAAATCCGAATTCACGCCTAAAACCATTCAGACAAGAAACGAAAGAGCAAATCTGGTATATGCCTTAAAAGTAACCGTGAAGAATGATGGTTATATTAAAAAAGGAATGTATGGAGAATTGAAAATCAATTGACCGATACTGACATATAAATATAACCTTCCCATTTATTGAATAATAAAAAAATGAAAGCTGTCAGCACTGAAAATATAAGTAAGAGTTATAAATCCGTTAAAGCTCTTCACAACATTACTTTCGAGGTCGATCCAGGCGAAATATATGGCATCATCGGCCCGGACGGAGCGGGAAAGACGACTCTTTTCAGGATATTGACCACTCTACTACTAGCAGATAGCGGCACAGGAGCTATAGAAGATTTTGAGTTGGTAAAAGATTATAAAAGAATACGCCGGTTAATAGGATATATGCCGGGGAGGTTTTCCCTTTACCCGGATATGACTGTAGAAGAAAACCTGAAATTCTTTGCATCGGTTTTCAATACGACAATCCAGGAAAACTATTATCTTATTAAAGATATTTATCAGCAGATTGAGCCTTTTAAAACCCGTAAGGCCGGGAAGCTCTCCGGTGGTATGAAACAAAAGCTGGCACTGAGTTGTGCTCTGATTCATAAACCTCATGTGCTATTTCTGGATGAACCGACAACAGGGGTCGACCCTGTATCCCGCAAAGAGTTTTGGGAAATGCTGGGTAAACTGAAAAAGCAAGGAATTACTATTTTAGTATCAACTCCCTATATGGACGAGGCTACTTTATGTGACCGGATTGCATTGATACAAAGCGGTTCATTTCTTCAAGTGAATACACCATCCGGTATTGTACATCAATTCAAGGAAATACTATGGGAGGTTAAAAGCGATCAGATGTTCCGGCTCTTAGAAGACTTACGTCAGTATAACGCCATAAAAACCTGTTTTACTTTTGGCGAATATCATCATATTACAGTAAAAGAAGGTTTAACGATTGAGGAGTTAAAAAGACATCTTGCCTCCAAGGGTCATACGGATATAGTAATCAACGCTATAAAACCTAATATTGAAGATTGCTATATGGCCTTATCTACTAAGGCGAATACTTAAATTAACCTTGAAGGCAACTAACAATATCTAAAATAAACATCATGAATAATGTTGTTATCCATACGGAAAATCTGACAAAGAAGTTTGGGAGCTTTACAGCAGTAGACCATATTTCTTTTAGTGTTGGCAAAGGGGAAATATTTGGTTTCTTGGGTGCTAACGGAGCAGGAAAAACCACTGCTATGCGTATGTTATGCGGACTGAGCCACCCTACTTCCGGAAAAGGAAGTGTAGCCGGATTTGATATCTGTCGGCAATCGGAACTGGTGAAAAAGAATATCGGCTATATGAGTCAAAAGTTCTCTTTGTATGAAGATTTAAAAGTATGGGAAAACATGCGTCTTTTTGGAGGTATATACGGGATGAAAAACAAAACAATCGAAGCTAAAACCACAGAAATATTAAATGAGCTTGGATTTGAAGCTGAACGCAATACCTTGGTTAAAGACCTTCCTCTTGGGTGGAAACAAAAGCTGGCTTTCTCAGTTTCTATATTCCATGAGCCTAAAATAGTTTTTCTGGACGAACCTACCGGAGGAGTCGACCCCGTCACCCGTCGTCAGTTTTGGGAACTTATTTATCAGGCTGCTGATCGTGGCATTACTGTTTTCGTTACAACACATTATATGGACGAAGCAGAATACTGTCATCGCGTCTCTATCATGGTCGACGGGCGTATTGATGCATTAGATACTCCCCATAACCTTAAGAAACAATTTAATGCCTGCAACATGGATGAGGTATTCCAGCAATTGGCAAGAAAAGCCACAAGAATAGAAAGTTAATCCATTGCTATCAATAAAATTATATGAAAAAGTATCTAATCCATAACTCTATAAAATGAAATCTTTTATCAAAAAAGAGTTTTACCATATCTTCCGTGATAAACGTACGATGCTTATATTACTGGTAATGCCTGTAGTACAGATAATATTGTTCGGATTTGCAATTACTACTGAGGTAAAAAACAACCATATTGCCATACTTGACCCCTCAAAAGATATTTCTACACAACGTATTATAGATAAACTCCAGGCCAGCGAATATTTTACAATATCGGAAATAATAAATACACCGAAAGATATAGAGGCTGTTTTCAAAGAAAAGAAAATAAATCTCATCGTCGTATTCAGTGAAAATTTTAACAGCAATTTGCTTCACACCGGCGAGGCATCTGTCCAGTTAATAACAGATGCAACCGACCCTAACCAAGCCATACTTATAACAGGGTATGCATCAAATATTATTCGTTCATATCAGGAAGAACTGATACAGAACAGAAAAATTCCGTTTCAGATCATTCCTGAAATAAGAATGTTGTACAACCCGCAGCTTAAAAGCGCATATAACTTTGTTCCAGGTGTGATGGGCCTAATATTAATGCTCATTTGTGCGATGATGACATCCATAGCTATTGTCAGGGAGAAAGAAACCGGAACGATGGAAGTATTACTTGCTTCTCCCGTCAAGCCCATATCCATTATCCTGTCTAAAATGACTCCTTACTTTCTTATTTCTATTATTAATCTTACAACCATACTTTTACTTGCTTATTTTGTGCTTGAAGTGCCTATTACAGGAAGTCTGATCTGTATAATTATTGTTTCGCTGGTATTTATTCTGGTTGCACTTTCACTCGGATTGCTTATTTCTTCCGTTGTAAAAACACAGGTAGCTGCAATGCTTATTTCAGGGATGGGGCTGATTATGCCCATGATATTACTTTCGGGAATGGTTTATCCCATAGAGAGTATGCCTCCGGCACTTCAATGGTTTTCTTCTATCATACCGGCCAGATGGTTTATAGACGCGATGCGTAAACTTATGGTGCAGGGAGTTTCTCCTACATTTATAGTAAAAGACTTGTTGATACTCTTGTCAATGGCCCTGTTTCTGATAATTGTCAGTCTTAAAAAGTTTAAAATACGATTAAATTGAACCGATTATGATAAAGTTCCTGATTGAAAAAGAGTTCAAACAGATTATACGAAATGCTTTCTTACCACGGATGATCTTAATGATGCCGATTGTAATGCTCTTAATATTGCCGTGGGCAGCCAGTCAGGAGATAAAAGACATTAATATCAGCATTGTAGATCACGATCAAAGTACTTTTTCCAAGCGGCTTACCCATAAAATAATTTCTTCGGGATATTTCCGGCTTACAGACGTATCTTTCAGTAATAAGCAGGCCTTGGAAAGTATCGAATCCGGCAAATCAGATATTATATTGGAGATATCGCCCGAATTTGAAAAAACTCTCGTAAGGGATGGTATAGCCCAGGTGATGATATCAGCTAATAGTGTAAATGGTGCAAAAGGAGGATTGAGTTCTTCGTATATGGCATCAATTGTTAACGACTTTGCGAATGAATTGCGAGAAGAGAATAGTACTGTCTTACAAGCCAGAATATTACCCACTATAAACATTATACCTCAATATTGGTTTAATCCGCATCTGGATTACAAAGTATTTATGATTCCCGCTATTATGGTAATGCTTATCACACTGCTTACCGGATTTTTACCTGCTTTAAATATAGTAGGGGAAAAAGAAAAAGGAACCATTGAGCAGATCAATGTAACTCCCGTCCGGAAAACAGTTTTTATTCTCTCCAAACTTATCCCTTACTGGATTATAGGATTTGTGGTGTTAACAATTTGTTTTGGGCTGGTGTTATTAGCTTATGGGTTGAAACCTGTAGGAAGTTTCTTCACTATTTATCTGTTTGCAACAGTACATATTCTTGTGGTATCGGGTATGGGTTTATTGGTTTCCAATAAGTCGGCGACTATGCAACAGGCCATGTTTGTAATGTTCTTTTTTATGGTAATCATGTTTATTATGAGCGGACTGTTTACACCCATCAGCAGTATGCCCGAATGGGCACAAATCATCACGATGATCAATCCGCTCACCTATTTCATTGATGTAATGAGAAGTGTATATCTGAAAGGAAGCGGATTATTTGAATTAAAAACACAAATGCTGGCTTTAGTGGCATTTGCTGTTGTATTTAACTCATGGGCAATATACAGTTACCGGAAGAGTAATTAGTTTTTTTACGTTTTAAGTAGGTATTATGTCTCAGGGTCAAATCCGAGAGAATCATAGAAACGAATACGGTCATTTATTTTTTCGTGTATAATATCGATGGGAAAATCTTCACCCGGGTTAAGCATAATAATATCCGTTTCATCTTCCCGTTTTCGTTTACCGGGAGGGTTTACCCGATTATCTGTCAATACGGCAAACATAATTTCTTTTTGCTTAACTACCCAAAGAAAAGCGATACGCCATTCTTTATAATAAAAAAATGGAACCTGAAAGCGCTGGCGTTGACTAATGCGATTATCCATCGCTAAAAGTATATCTCTTAAAGCTAATAAACCGCTTTGCAGAGGTTCCCGCTGTCTGAAATAAAAGTTATCGAGTTCACTTAACATATTCTTTTATTGGATAAATAAAGCTTCTGTCGTTTTTGAATTTATCTTTTTATTCTGCATATTTTCCAGAGGTATCTTTAATTTTCAATAATTTTATACTTTATTCCAACAAAGGTATATGTAATAAACTTCATACGCAATAAAGTGGTTATATGTTCTGTAATTAAATAAACAACTTATAGTATGCTTATCGGCATATTTGATAATTGTATCTAAAATTTCCAGTATAAATAATTAAAATAGTCACATATTTTCATTATTTGATCAATTATAATGATACATCTCTACCTACCCTAATATTTACTTTATATTCTAATTATTATCACTTAATACAGCTATTTGTGGGAAATTCACCTCTATTTGATCATAAAAAAGACAAATTTTACAACTAACAAATATAACAACAACAAGGGATTACACTATATATTTGCCATAATTATCAAATATATTATCTTATTTTATTCTCATTTTCATAAAAAATCAATCTTTTAGACTTCTTCAAACCCTCCCAGGCTCTCATATTTTCTTCATCCCGATGAAAGAGAAGAATAAAATAGATAATTTTATAGTTGAAAACTAGTAGTTAGATTATGATATTTCAGTATGCCAGATTGTCTTTATAGCTTCCAGGCATCTATAACGGCACTTCTAATTGAAACTCACCCCTACTACTACCTGAAATATACCCCTATTACCGACAGAATTCAGACCCAAACTCAGGTAGTAGTCACCCTATATTCAGGTAGTAGTGGAGGGTTCTTTCAGGTAATGATAGGGGTATGTTTCAGGTAGTTGTACTGCTATTTTCTGGTAGTAATAGCTAAATATGCTGGTAGTAATCGACATAAAAACTACCTAATAGAAAATTTCAGCCCAAAGGAAATTGTGGATATTTATTTCTTTAAATCGACTTCCAAATATAAAAAATAAATAACTAATAACATTATAAGCTTTAAAAATCCTCATTCCAAAAACATCCAATTCAAGCCAAACAAATCTCCCTTCACCTCATTGACCGGAGAAACCCTTACTTTATAAATCCCTTCTTTTGGGAATTTTACTTTCCCCAGATGGCGTGTATAGAATTCATTAAATCCGGTCGGCCCCGAGAGTGTCTTGGCTTCTATTATCCCTACATCTTCAATTTCTACTTGATAGCTCTGTCCGGCAGAAACATCATCGCAGGAATAACAGATACGTAAACTCCGTTCACATGCCTCAGGAATATATACATTCCAGTTAGCTACGCTATTTATATCTTTCCAATTACGGATACTTGTGGGTGAAATATATCCTACACCAGACAAATCTACTCCTTTCCTTAATTCAATTCCTCCGGATAAATTCGCCTTTGATATTCCCATATGGACACCACCAAAATTTATCTCTCCGCAAAAATCATTATTTACTTCGGGAGTACCCTTTATAATTAGTTCAACAACTGTATCATAGTCACACGGTTCTTTTACCGGACCTGCCAAATGAAGAAGCAATCCTTTCTGAGTAAAAGTTATCTGTTTATCAAGAGCCGGTATCGTTGCGGAAAGAACTTTATTCTTTAACCCATTCACACGAATGACACCATCAGACGGCCATTCAAATACATGCAAATAAAGCTTAGTTTTATTGCCTTCATTTCTCTGGGTGATTAGTCCCCAATCTTGTGAATTCTCTGTAAAAGGCGATGGGTAGGTACCATGGAAACCAACTTTATTCTTCTTTATCACTTTGCCGATTTCTTCCATGCGAGTCCTGATTTCGGGTGGGATAGAACCATCCGCGCGCGGGCCGATGTTGAGCATTATATTGCCACCTTTATAAATACCTTTCACTATCTCGCGTATAAAGTAAGTTGTAGAGCGCCAACCCTGGTCATCCCGGTTATATCCCCACGAATGGTTAAAGGTAGCAGCTGTTTCCCACATATGGTTCAAAGGCTTATCAGGAAATTCATTATCGCCCATCGTTTGGAAATCGACACCGCCATCTCCCACTTTATGAATACCCAGACGGGTATTAACCAATACCGAAGGATCCAGCTCGCGTATCATGGCAAGCATATCATCCATTTGCTTCTGTGTTATTTGCTTTTCTGCAACGGGATCTTCACGCCAGCAATCAAACCAAAAAAGTTTCACTCCATAATCTTTTATCAATTCTGCTACCTGCGGCATAGACTTTTCGCGCCAGTATTTATCATATTCCTCTTCTGTAGGAAGCTGGCGGAGAGGTGCATCTATTTCACCACGTCCGGCAGCTACCCGATCAAAACCGAGAGATTGCTCATCGGCATAATCCCAATTATTGTTCCGTCCGTTTGGGTGTTCCCAATCCAGCCAATGGGAATAATAAGCGCAAAGGATAATACCATGTTTATCACATTTCTCTTTCAGGCATTTAAGCACATCAAAATTAGTGCCTGATAAATTACCGTATGTATAATCACTCACCCTGGAATTCCAGAAAGCAACCCCGTCATGGTGTTTAGTTACAAAAGTAAGGTATTTGAAACCACCTTCTTTAGTGGCGATAACCCAATTCTCTATTTCCTGCTCGGTAATAGGCATTCGTTTGGCCATTTGATCCCAATCAGCCTTTTGCACTTTGTTATGACACCTTACCCATTCGGCATATTGGGAGTTACGTACACTTTCTCCATTAAATCGTCCGGCAGCGGGGGTACAAAGCGACCAATGTATCATTATCCCAAGGCGGGCTTCTTCGAACCATTTAATACGTTCGCTGTGATTTTGCGGGATATGTTGAACAGCTTCCGGCTGTTTAGTATTACAACTGAAAAACAGTAGGGTTGCAAGGCAGACTATTAATGTTTTATTCATATTTTATGGTATTAGTAAATGATCAGACTATACCACAAAAATATTTAGAAGAGCACAAGGAGAGTATCACCAGCGTACATATTGAGAGTAATATCGTACAAAGAGTTCTTTTAGTAAAAATATCTTTTTAATTATTTTCTCCTTCTTCTGTTTCCACTTCCGGACTTCCCTTTCGGTAAGACAACGGCGTAACGTGATATACATCTTTGAAACAACGTCCGAAGTACCGGGGCGAACTGAAGCCTGTACAATCTGATATCTCTGATATGTTTTTTGTCAGATCATTCTTCAACAAATATGCTGCTTTCTTTAAACGGATAGTCAGTATGAATTCGCTTGGTGACTGTCCGGTGATAGCTTTCATCTTCTGAAAGAAATTGGTACGTGAAATACATAACTCTTTTATCAGGTCATTGAGGCAGAAATCGACATTATCCAGGTTCTTTTCTATTATGGCAACGGCACGATCCAGTAAGTCTTTATCCATTGGATTGGTTGCAAGCATTTGCACTTTGGTTTGGGGCTGTTTGCTGTATTTTTCCTGCAATACAATACGGCTGTTAACGAGATTATTACAACGTGATACTAACAGATTGACATTAAATGGTTTGGTAATATAATCGTCAGCACCTATGCGCAATCCTTCAATCGTATGTTCAATAGCTGTACGGGCAGTAAGCAGTACAACGGGAATATGGCAGGTGGCAAAATCGGATTTAATCTGTTTACAGAGTTCTGTACCCGTCATACGAGGCATTACAATATCACTCACAATAATATCAGGCATAGTCTCTTTTGCCTTATTAAGCCCTTCTTCTCCATCAGCAGCAAGGATAACCTCATAATAGGGTTCAAAAAGACCGGCAAGCATATTGCGCAAAGAATTGTTGTCTTCCACAATAAGCATCCGGGCACCTTTGATGCGCTCTTTTACAGGTGCATCCATTATCTGCTGCTCTTGAAGGAAACTGATCTCTTCGGGATACGTAAGTGATTCACTTTTGTTTTCTTCTTTCTCTATCTGCCCGATGGCAAAATGGGAGTTACCCAACTGTAGGGTGATGGTGAAAAGGGTACCTTCTCCGGGCCCACTGCTTGCAGCTATAGTGCCATGATGTAATTCAACAATACCTTTACTTAAAGCGAGACCTAGACCTGTACCTTCTACATTGGCACCTGTCTCTATTTGGTAGAAACGGTTGAATATCTGCCCTATTTCTTGCGGAGATATGCCGGCACCACTATCTTTCACTTCTATAACGGCATTATTATCTTGTTTTTTCACATTGATGGAAATTTCTCCGCCTTCCGGTGTATACTTAAAAGCATTGGACAGCAAATTATTGATTACTTTTTGTAGCTGTTTCCCATCATACCAAACGGGTAGTTCGTCTGTTTCTTTGGTAAAATTAAAACGGACATGGCGGGTAGCAGCATACTCTACATATAATAAGTAATTCTCATAAAGGAACTCTACCAAATTGTGCCGGCTTACTTTTATCTTCATGTGCCCTTGCTCCTGTTTACGAAAATCAAGCAACTCGCCGATTAGTTCACGCAACTGCAAACCATTCTTATAAATATTAAGTATTTTATTATATATAGTAGGGGTGAATGATTGCACTTGCAACAACATCTCTATCTGCCCGATAATAATAGTCAACGGAGTACGGAATTCATGAGAGATATTAGTGAAAAAGCGTAATTTGGATTGATTGAGTTCTTCCACATCTTTAATACGTTGCTTTTCATATTTAAGGGATTCCTGCAATTCAATACGCCCTTTATACATTTTGATGAGGTAATACAGCAGCGATACCGCTGTCAGAAAATAAATAAGATAGGCCCATGTGGTTTTATAAAAAGGAGGAAGAACTTTTATACTTAACCGATACTCCGGTTGGTAAGGTTTATTGATACCGTTGGCTTTGATGACAAGGTTATAATTCCCCGGCGAAAGATTGGTATAGGTAATAACCTGCTGCCCGCGGGTGCTTGTCCATTCATTGGAAAATCCTTCCAGCCGATACCGTATTTCATCTTTATTGGCAGAAATATAGTTGGAAGTGGCAAATTCGAAGCTGAATACCGAATGGTTACTTTTCAATACAATCGAGTAAGTATCGTAAAGAGATTTGGGTAAGATGCCTGTTTCGTCTCCTACCGTCACTTCATTCCCATTAACCAACAAACGGTAAGGAAGAATATCATAAGGCTTGGGAATGATATTAAGATTCTTCTCATAAAAAGAAACCATCCCTTTGATTCCCCCCAGATAAATTTTCCCATTACGTGCCTGATACAAAGAGTTTTCATTAAGAGTAGTAAAAGGAAAACCGTTTTCATAATTATAATTATGAAAAGATTTGTTGTAATAATCAAACAGGCTGAAACCCTGATTGGTGGTAAGTAACAACTGTCCATTCTGAGATTCACGAACGGTATATACACAATCACTGCCAAGACCGTTGTTGCGGGAATTAAAGTTCTCGAAAGTATTGCTGGTTATATTATAAAGGTCAATCCCATTGCCGGCAGTAGCAAACCAAAGGTTGTGATGTCTGTCTTCTGTAATATAAGTTATCATTTTGTCACTGATGGTTCCCTTAACACCTGGTTGATAGACATAATGATTCGTTTCTTTTGTATCAAAATTATAAGCAAATACCCCGTTACCCTCGACTGCCACCCACAGTATGTCACGAGAATCCACAAGCAGGTAATGAGAAAATAAATCCAGCAGTTGAGTAAATTTTCCGGTATCCGGATTAAATAACTTTACCCCACTGTGAGTAGCTATCATCAATTCATCCTTAAATGGAATAATATGACAGATAACGTTATTAGAACGTTCATCCACATTTTTAAGATCATATAATGTAAAGTGACCGGTTTTGAGATTTAATTTGTTAAGACCACCCTGATGAGTACCAATCCACATAGCGTCACGTTTTTCATCATAATAGAGTGACTTTATATTATTCTGTGAGATACTGTTGCGGTTGTTTTGATGCCTATACCAGGTAAATTTGCCGGTAACAGGATTGTATTTATTCAATCCCCCACCCTCCGTAGCTATCCAGATGTTACCATCTTTATCTTCGGTTATTGCACCCACAACAGGAAAGCTCAACCCTTCGTTTTCGTAAATAGAGTTTTTGTAGTAAGTATATATCTCATATTCGGGATTGAAATAATTCACACCGCCGAAATAGGTTCCTATCCATAAGGTTCCCTGGTGATCTTTTATAATACAATAAACTGAAGAGTTGTTCAGGCTTCCCACAACATCGGAAGAAGCATAATGGGTAAAGGTATTATCTTTGCGGTTGAATTTATCAAGTCCGAGAAAAGTACCAATCCATATATTTCCCTGATTATCTTCACAACAGGTACGTACCGAATTCGAAGAAATACTTTTATTATCCAGAGTACCATTGAAACAATAATTAGTAACCTTCTCCCCGGATACACAATAAATTCCCTCCTCCCAGGTGCATACCCATATATCCCCGGTAGAATCCTGATAAAGATTATACACATTGCCGTAGGAAATGATTTGCCGGCAACCTGTGAGTTCTTCCGGCAATACATATACACCGTTTTCACGGCTACCAATCCAAAAACGGCCTTCTTTATCCTGCAGTAAAGAACTTATTCGTATCTCTACAGGGAGTTCAACAGCTGTTTCAATAGTTTGTTGTTCAGTATATTTATAAATTTTACGCCCTGCTCCGAAATATATCTCATCTCCATTACATACAACAGAACTTATTGAACCATAATCTTTTTGTAAAGCAATAAGGGTGAATTGCTCCGTATGCTTGTTGTAAGAGTTTAAGCCTTCGCTGGTAAGAATATAAATAAGACCTTTACCATTTCCTGTAATTTGGCGTACTACATTCCCTACAAGAGAATTGGGGTTTTCTCTTTCAGGCTTAAATATTTTCATCTGATTACCATTATAGATATTAACCCCATCACGGGTACCTATCCAGATAAGACCATTCTCATCTGTGTAAAGAGAATAGACGGTAAACTGGGAAAGACCATTATCGGTAGTCAGGTAGTTGAAAGTGATGTCCTGTGAGCGCGCAAACAATGCATACGAGCATAACAGAAAGAAAAGTATTTTCTGCAATAAGGATCTTTTATGGTAGCAGATATATACAAATCCTTTGTATATGACCTGTAGCGGGCAAACTATTGTTGTGCTTTTCATAAGTTAATAACTGTACAATGGTGGTTTGATAAAGTCAAATATACAAGAATTATATTAAATAATCAGAGGCCGGGGAGTAAAAATAGTGCGATTTACCTTTTATGATCTGATTTCCTTGCAGGGATATAAGGTATTTGTCATGGCTGATTTGCCCCGGGAGCAACTCCGCCATGACAACCTATTTTTTAGGAAGCCTTATATCTCGTCAATGCTTCAATAAAGTAATAATCCGCATATACCAATGGGACATCTATTTCTATTCCATGAGGTATGCTTCCTACACTGTGCATCAATATAAAATTACCATTCGTTCCTTCCGGTGCCATATAAGCAGGGGATGCAAGAGTCTTTAATGTCTTAACTGCAGCGTTGTAGTATTTGTCACGATTTTCCACATAGTTTGCCAATTCAAAAAGGGCAGAAGCCGTTATTGCAGCAGCAGAAGCATCCCGTGGAATCTCCGTAAAACGTGCAGGATCATAATTCCAATCAGGTTGATATCCTTCTTCTCCCGCATTAAAATCCCAATAAGGGATCATATCTTCGGGTAGATTTGGATGATCCAACCAATAATCAGCACACCGTTGTGCAATTGTTAAAAACTTAGGATCTTTCGTCTCCCTGTATACCAGCGTATAGCCATATATAGCCCATGCCTGTCCTCTCGCCCATGCCGAATTATCTGCAAAGCCCTGTGCGGTAGCCTGAAACTCAGGTTCTCCTGTTTTCGGATCGTAACTCACTACATGATATTGACTGTAATCATCCCTGATTTGATGAGCAGCAGCCGTTTCTGCATGTTTTGTTGCTATTTCGGCATAGCGAGGATTGCCCGTTACTTTTGTTGCGAAATAAAGCAATTCCAGATTCATCATATTGTCTATAATAACAGGGAACTTCCAGTGATCTTTACCATTCCACGCGTAACGGTCATTCCATGACTGGATACTGCCCACTACATCACTATAACGGGTGCAAAGGGAGTTGGCAGATTCTATCAAAATCTCTTTGTAACGTTCATCGCCTGTAAGACGATATCCATTACCGAAACTACAGTACATAAGAAAGCCTATGTCGTGGTGGTCAGTTAAAGTTTTATTGGGTTCAAGAGCTTCTGTCCATTTAATTGCGTTTTCTTTCCAGAAATCGGATCCGGTATGTTCATAAAGATACCAGAGTGAGCCGGGGAAAAAGCCTTCTGTCCAATCATTCATGGGAGTGGTTACTAACTTGCCTTCCTTATTAATAGTACGGGGAAAAGCTACTGGTTCCGGTATCACACGAAGCATATTTCCGGTGTGTTTCCCGGCAACTAAAAAAGTCTCTTCAATAAAATCATCCTTTGTTTCGTTCTTATTAGTATTCTGACATGACGTACTTATAAATAAAGCACTTAATAAAAGTAAGGGAATAAATTTCGTTTTCATTTCGTCTGCTTTGATAGTATATATTTTATTAATTATCTCCATAGTTGAGCCTTGCGTTGTGACTCGAATTATTATTCACCGGTATCGATTGGGATAAATATCCCTTTTTGGTAAATATCAAAATATCATCCGAAGCTGCTTCGAGTTGATACTCTCCTCTCTTATTTGTCCGTGTAAGTTCTTTGTTCCGGGCTACCGAACGGATAATGACATTATCAACCAGTGTAGCCTGTATATCCCTGACAACACCGGATATGGTAATTATCTTTCCTTTTCCTACTGACTTATCATTACCAATACTTAATTCCTTCATGCCGGATAAACTGCCAGGCCGGCCAACCCCCAACCGTGTTTTAGTAAGCATATACTCTTGAATAAGCTGCATATTTTTCCGGCAATTCTCTCCGGTAAGGGGAAAACCTTCTACAAATCCCCAGCTAAGGTCTCCGACAAAAGCATTCAGTTTATCAAGATCGAGTTCCTGATTGTTGAATATATTCCAGGAGTGAATATGACGTATCTGGGCTACCTTTTCTTCCAAAGTCATGCGGTTAAGCAGATCATCAACGCGTTGTTGGATAGGAAGCTTGGGATCTTTATAGGGTACCATCTGGGAATTGCCTGTTATTGACAATAGTAAAAAGAATATAGTAATAATGTTGAATAGTATCTTGCTCATATAAATATGTATTTGTTTATATAGCAAAGAAACGGAGTAGAGAGAAATTAACAGGGGCAAATGCGTACGGGGTTTATGCACTTAGCGTACAAATCCTTTTCTGCAAGGGATCTGACAATAAAGTTATGAATTTTACCTGATACGGACTACAAAAGCTTACATAAACTGGTAAATATAAGGGAAATGTTGAAACTTATATAATCCGTATCAAATAGAATTATTATTCCACCACTTTCAAAACAATAGCCCGTGGACGGAATAATTCTGTAGCCAATATTTCCTTCGCCTTTATAGTAATATCAAAAGAACCGCACGGCAGTGTCACCCGTCCCACTCTCTCATTGATAAAAGTACCATTATTTACCACATGTTCCAGTGTTTGATTTCCGAAGGTAATCATATAAGTTCCTGCAGCGCCACTACTGGCTTTGCGTACTTCTTTACCGGCATCTCCTTCTATCAACTCATCTGTGTACTGAGGTGCAGGAGCTGCGTAATCTATAAATACATCGTAAGTAGTTTCTTCGTTTAAACGAACCGGCCAGGTAATTACATCAGTTAGCTGTTTGAAGTTTTGCACATAGGCAGCTTCAGCTTCTTCACCACCAAAACGAATATCGCCACTTAGCTGAGCATCGAAAGTACGTATACGGTCTTCAGGTATATTGTTAGCTAACAGACGGCGGGTTTTATCTGCTACAGGAATCGATTTACATTCCAGTGCAAGCACTGTATTTATAGTGTCAGGACATATTGAAGGGAGATGGATAACCCAATCTTCTCCCTGCTTACTAAACTTAAGTTTTTTCTTATCCTTTAATAAATATGCTTTTTGAGGTGATGACTTTAAACCGCCAACAATCAGTTTTCCATCTGTAGGCCAATTGAAGATATGAAGGTAAAGAGTGTTACCTTTCAATGTCGACTCTCCCCATGGGTGCACCGCAAGCGGAGTTTTCTTTGTACCACGGATCGAAGCTTCACCATTTACCTTCCACCAATCAGAAATGCCGCTAAGTATTTGCTTATCCGGATTGCTGAATATGCCGTTACCCATCGGACCGATATTCATCAGGATATTACCACCACGGGCAGCAGCTTTAGCTATCAGACGAATAAAAAAAGAAACCGGCTTGTAATCATTATCATTCTCATTATAAGCATAAGAATGATTGGTAGTAGGTATGCCTTCCCAGTAAAAACCATCGTAGTTGCTGAACTCAACGGGAGTATCGTTGGTATTGTAATAATCATAACAGTCAAAGCTCTGTATAGCACGCCCGTTGATAATTATGTCCGGAGATGCTTCGCGGGTTATCTTTACAATACGTATGTTTTCCTCCTGGGGAAGTTTGTGTGGAGTGTCATACCACATGATGTCAGGATCATAGTTCCTGATAAGTTCAAGTATTTGCGGGATGGCTTTTTCATCGATATACCGTTTGGCTATGGGCAGGTAAAGCGGATTGTTCTCCCACCAGTTACGTCCCCATAAAAGTTTATCGCCACCGGGGTTGTTATAATCCCAATCATTACCTACGCCATCGCGTTCTCCCCAGTCAAAAGCATGGGAATAATAAACACCAAACTTAATACCTGCTTTCCGGCAGGCATCACGCAGTTCTTTTATGGGATCACGCCCAAACGGAGTTGCTTTTACAATATTATAATCACTCACTTTAGAGTCATACATAGCAAAACCGTCATGATGTTTTGAGGTAATAATAAAGTATTCCATACCTGTTTCTTTCGCAATGCGTATCCATTCTTCGGCATCGAAACCGGTAGGATTGAAAGTACCTGCTACTTTTTCCCGATATTCGCAGATAGGTATTTTGGCCATTCGCTGGATATGCTCCCCATATCCACCATACTTTTTCCCATTCCATGTACAGCCTAACGAGGAATAAACACCCCAATGAATAAACATACCAAAGCGGGCATTCTCAAACCATTCCATACGTTTGCTTAGTTCTTTAGGGTCTGGGATAAGAGATTCCAATTGATTGCTTTGCGCAATAGATGGCAGGATATTTCCTGTTAATAAAGCGATAGTGGTGACAGAAAGCAAGATGTTTCTGAGTTTGTTTTTAAATAATTTCATGGTGTATTAGTATATTTGAGGTGTCGAAAAGGTAGTATTCACCACAGATTATTTTATATTTACTATACTGGTAATGAATCGAATTACCATAACATATTTGTATAAATCTGAGTAATCCGTGGTGAGTTTACGTTATAGATAGACTTTCGGGACACTCTTTACAAGAATTTATCAATAACTACCGTCACACATTTACCACAATCTTTCTTTTGTGGCATGGTTACCGGAATGGTTTTATTATTAAAAGTTACATCTATTTGTTTCAGGTTTACATTCATCTCTGCATCGGTAACTGAGATACGGTATGCTGTACCTATATCCTCAATTAATACTGCACAAGGAGCAGAAGTATATAAAGTAAGTCCTTTGCCCGACAGGCGAGCCTCGGCATTATAAAACACTGCTTCAATCACTTTTTTATCGGTTGATTGCACAGCCTGAATTTCCGTATCATTACGTAATACGGTGAATGGGAGATCACTTGCCGGCAGACCTTTACCACAATAAACAACGTATCCATAAGTGTCATCTTTTACTTCCCGGCCATGATCTATCCAAAGACGGAAAATATCAGCTGTTTCAGGCAGATTGGTTTTCCCTTTATTGGTCAGGTTCCTTGCTATCCAATCATTCGGCTTCACTTCTGTTGTGTAATAAGCATTTTTAGTGTATTGAGGCAACACGGTATAGGCAAAGCCCTCTTTTTGCATCACCCACAACGGTTTCTTCTTACTAAAAAATGAGTTTATACCTTGTGAAGCGGGCGTTACTTTCTTCCCATCATAAAGTGTTATCGTATTTTGATGGACGGTTTGATCTATTGAGGTACGTATAGTACCTTCCTGTGCCGGTTCGAAATTAGTTATCCCTGCACCCAAGGCCACCATATAATCTCCAAGTATGAAGTAAGATTTATAAGCTTTCACTCCAAAGGCAACAGGATTTTCCATAGCAACCGGTTGTTCTTTTTCCATAGCATCTTTCTTTTCAAAGATATATCCGGCTACAGCATTTTCTCCGCCAGCGGTTGCTCCCGCAGCAAAATTGTGTTTACTACAGAAACCGCGCCAATTAGTTATCGGTTTAAGCTTATCCATTCCTTCCCTGGCAGTGATACCGGGCATGGTAGTAACATCCATGGCACCAATAATCCTACGGTATTCATCCCCCTGACGCTGGAAAAGTGTAAGACCGTCATTAGTGTAAATATTGAATTCATCGGCAAAGTTATTAGCACTCTCCAGACCATCGCAACGGATAGATGCCATATTGACCATCAGGTAGTAATCGTTATTTTTCTTAATCAGGTCGTCATTATTATAGAACCAGCGACTACCACTGTAAACACCTTCGGGATAGCCTGCCATATTAATATTTTCTTTTGCTGCCTCTTCTACTAATTGCTTCATTTCTTCTACTTCGGCAGGAGTAAAAGAGTCTGACCACTCGTTAACCGTACGTTTCAGCATCTCGAAATAAGGCACGGGCTTATGTTGGCGGTCATAATAAACCATGGAATAGCGATCCAGGCAAGGAGGTATGTATCCCTTGAAATGATAGAAATTGCTTCCCCGGTAGAAATTGAGCAGCGCATCGGCATTCTCCCTGTCCATTGTTTGTGCCCAGGGAGTTCCACGTAAAATGACAAGCATATTAAGTGCACTGGATGCTCCGTGAATAGGATAGCCCCACACAAGACATTGCATTCCATGTCCCCACCCGGCTCCGTCAGCAGTGAAACCTTCATTCCAAAAAGCTTCCGTATAGGTAGTTTGTGATACGTTACTGAGACTTTTCTGAGCGACTTCCGCTAATACATCTACCATCGGAATGGAATCCATAATGACAGCCGTTTCAAGAAGGGGACGATATGCAAGTGCATTCCCCCCTACCCACCATACATGATGGCGAAAGCGCTCAACCTGTACTACATTCTTATCCGTCTCATCATTACGCAACGGCTGAGTCCATGACTGCATGGCCAGAGATTTCAATATCTGGTTTGCTTCTGTAAGTAATGGATCGTTGACAACTCCCTGTTCTATCTGTTCCATCAAGGTATTAAGAGTAAAGTAGATGCGGCAAACAGCCTGCGGGATGGCAAAGCAAGAGGCATGAAAGCGGTCGTTGGGTTGGCGGTTCAGTTCGATAGTACCGTAGCGCAGGATTGCTTTCCAATATTTATCAGGGATAGATGAGGCATCTTTGTTGTGATATAATGCTGAAATATCCCTTAGCCTGTTCATAGCGTCAGACAGGTAAAGCCCCATATTCTGTTGCTCATCAAACGATATCTTTTCGAGTAGTTTGCGGTCTTTTATTTCCTGTTCATAAGAAATCAGGTCGGTAAATTGGCCTTCTTCATTCAGCCGGCTGAGTTTGGACTCAATCGCTGAGGTATCAGATGGAGGTTTTATTTGTAAAGTGTAATAGTTCCGCAACTGGCGCATTCCTCTTTCTTTGGCAGATTGGGCAAACAACACAGTGCCTGATATGAGAAATAAAAGAAGGAATTTTAATTTAATATTCATGATAAGTTATGATTTTGTTAGTTTATATGTATCTTTTGCTGTATTCAACCGATCCTTTATTCCGGTTTATCTTTCGTCAACGTAATTATCTCTCCCGGTTTCATATTGCGGACGGTGACGCTATCTGTAAACGGATTGTATAGTCGCAGCTCCCCTCCCTTCTCCGATTCGACTATTATCCGGTTGGTTTTCCCTTCTTTATATTCGGCGGATACAAGAAATGCACCCATGGCCCGTAACTTGGTAAAGGAAGCTTCTTTCCACTTTTTGGGTAATGCCGGGAATACCCGGACAGTGCCGGTATGACTTTGCAACAACATTTCCTGTATGGCTGCGGCACAGGCAAAATTACCTTCCAGCGTAAAGGGACGATAAGTAAATTGAGAGTAACCGGACTTAGTCTGGTCACCATTCAAATGGAAACTATTGGGTGAACAGAATGCTTTAGCAAAGATATGCAAATTACGCAATGCACCGTCTCCATCAAAAACACGGGCTTTCATATTCGCCATCCAGGCATAGGTATATCCTGTCCAGAAATCCGTCCCAAGGTCTTCCAAATGTTTGATGGAACGGAGTATCAAGCCTGTATCTCCATTACCACGGTTTATATCTATCAGGCCAAAAGGATGAAAAGACAGGAGGTGTGAGAAGTGCCGGTGCGATTCATTAAGCGGTGTTCCCGGTGCAATCATTAATCCGGTTTCGTTGATGGCTTCAAGAGGCCATTGGGTCAGTTGTTGCTGCCAGTGATTTGCTTCTTCTTCCAGACCCAGCGCCGATGCCATTTCCATAGCAACAGTATAAGTCAGGCGTATATTGGCCAGATCATAGTTGGTTGTCTGTTGAAACCAGGCATCCAGCCTGTTATCATTTATTTCGGGAGAAGTAGAGAGCGGGAGTTTCCTCTTTCCATTATCCCATACAGATATATTTTCAAAGAAACGGGCTACTTCTTTTACCCACGGGTAAGCACGTTGTTGGAGAAAGTCTGTATCCATGCTGTATTTCCATTGGAGATAAAAGTGATGTGACAGCCATCCGGCAGCAGATGGAGAATGTGAATAGGCACTCCACCCTCCTATCGGTTCACCTGTAAGAGTAGCAATACAGGCTACATTCATACCATCTACTTCAAAGAACTGGCTGGTAAACTGTTTCGAGGTTTCCCTGATTTGCCAGAGCCAGTCGGTAAATACGGAAGTCTCTTCCAGGTGATTGGCAGCATATCCGGGCCAGTAACTTAATTGTGTATTCAGATCACTATGGAAATCACCGCGCCAAGGAGGTGTCTGGCCGTTGTCTGCTGTCCATATAGCCTGTAAGCTAATGGGCGGAGCACCTTTACGGGAGGCAGCGCCGAATTTATACATTTCGAGATACCACTGTTTCTCCAGCAAGGTATCAGGAAGGGTGATAGAAGATTGTTTCCAATACTCTTCCCACCAATTTGCATGCATGGCATGGCTTTGCGAAAAACCGGATTCGGAGATTCCGTTCAGAGATTCCAATGCGGTAGCGGATTCGGAATAAGGAGTTCCTTTGGAGGTTATGCTATACCTGCCTGTAAGAGTGTGCTTATCAGGCATATCCCATTTCAGGGCTATTTCATAGGAAACGTCTCCCCATGCCTGTTGTTTATACAAAATAAGTCCGGGAACTATTTGTGTAATTTCTCCCTGTTGATATCCGAGTGTAGTCAGTTTGTTTACTCCGGGCTGATAATCCAGATCAGCTGTGTTTTCTTCATAGAGGGGAGCAAGTAATTGGGGATAGAGGGTGTCGGGTAGATTCTCGAAGCAGAACCGGCCTCCATTCTCATCGGCATGGACATAAAAAGTCGCCTTAGTATTATTCTCCCATTTCACAGTGGCAGTAGCAACGGACAGATCAAGGTTGACCTCAACAACTTTACCCAGCGATGAGACATCTATCTCAATAGCACCCGCAGGTATTTTGGTTGGAGCAGGATCGTAAGTGGTACGGTCATCTATTATGCGGTAAACAGGCTCCAGGTCTTTTTTATTAATGACCTGGTCGCAGATAAATTTGTAAGTGTGATTGGGAGATTCAAACTCCTTGACCGGACGCAGATCCCAGAGGTCAGCACGGTCAAGTCCAAGCCGCAGCTTCCCGTCTTTCTGCCAAAGGAGTGCACCTGTGAGGCCATTACCTAATGGGACTGCTTCGTCCCAGACTGTAGGCAGCTCACTGAAATTAAGGTTATGATACTTGCGTGGGAATTTAGGAACTTCCTTTGCCGGCTCGCAGGCAGCAAGAAATAATATACCTATTGAAAAAGCGATGTGTCTTACTGATATCATCCGGTTACTGAATTAGATTAACGAAATATTTTACCTACAAAATAACTTTTAATAATGGGAATCCAACTACCTGTATAGTTCTTAAAATATGCACTTGGAGTACATTCTTCTTTTATTTCTTCTAAATTAGACCCTCTTTATAGACTGGTCAATGGGCTTATCCGGGAGAGTTAAGTGCTTCATTAATATCAAACAAAGATTAGATTTCATCATACCCGGGGCCGAAACTCCGGGTTGAATCTTATAGAGTGCGTCCCAAAAGTGGCCTGTCATTGCGGATTTGATCCGCAATCTCTTGATCTATAACTTACAGGGGAGATCCCGGGCTTGACCCGGGATGACAATTATACTTTTAGGACACTCTCTTCCTGTTTCTCTTTACCTTAAAAAAAGCCTTCTACCTTATTACAATTTTTGCATTTTGATTCTCACACTTGATGATATAATATCCGGTGTTTGGGAGCGAGAAGGTTATAGAACCGTCACATTCACCGCTTGCAACCAATTTTCCGGCAATATCATAAACATACACATATCCGGTTACTTCTTTCACAACTGCATTCTTGTCATACACTGTCACCTGCATTCCTGACCTGGAAGGTTCTGAACCATCCATACCTGATGCATCTTTATCCAGGAGGGTGAAATAGAGAGGTTCTCCTTTTTCAATATGTATGCTTATCCGGGTAGTTCCATCAGAAAGGATGGTTGCTGTTACACCTTCTACTGCGGTTTTCAGTTTCCATTCACCTTTCACTATGATGTTGGCATCGGTAGGTGTATCCACCCATCCCAATAATGGGTGTGATTCAGGACGAAGATTAGGATTGGTCACAGCAAAGTCAATGGTTTTGCCCTGCTCATTGTATTTCTCCATCAACAGCATTTCCGAGTCTGTTGATTTCACCATACCGAAATCAAGTCCTTCGACCGCACCGAAGAAGGTATAAGACACAATACCTCTTGGCTTGTAGGTCAGAGCATGTAGTTTATCATTACATGCTTCTATTTTATATATCTCACCTCCGTTGTTTGCCAACTTGCCTGCTAATTCCTGCATTTTCCCGGGGGTAGTGCCCGGCACTACCACAAAGTTGTAGCTTTTGCCGGTTGGTTTCACACCATGATTGATGTAAGCTTTGGCAGCCACTACAGTAGACAGGTTGTTCAAGTCGCTACCATCTTCCCGAGGGGCAGACTGGTTACCGTGTTTGATAACTATCTGGTCATTGCCTTTGGGCACAAAATAACCGGTAGTTTGTGGAGTCACCAACCACAAATCTGTTTCTGAATTACTGATAACCGGCTCTGCACCTGCTTCCATCACTGTACCGTTTACTGTTAACTCTCCACTGATGCGATTATGGTCAAGCCCCTGGAATAGGTTGGTTGCCGTAATCATGTCATCACTATAGTTACCTGCTGCTTCAATATCACTTCCGAGGCTGATAAGCATACCATCAAAGGAGTATACGGATTTCTTAAAGCTGAGGTTGGTGGGTGTAAATTGCTGTCCGTTGTAATCATCACTCGGATCAAGATCGGTTGCAAACACTCCGCAATCGCCCCATGACAATGCGCCGGAGAAATTGGTTGTTTTGGCATGCTGATAGAAGGTAGCAATCCTACTCTTGCGCGGCATCATTTCTTCCCATGAAGTATAATGAACGGTTGTTGCACCGGGAACTACATTCCAGTCCCAACCCGGAGAGGCTTTACTGCCCGTTTCGTTGGGGGCTGTTTCCGACGGATAACCGGAATATTCAAAGGCGCCATCGTAAATTACTTCAAGTGTACCGTTGCTTTGATAACGTCCGAAGAGATTGCTGTTATCATAAATCTCCGAACCCTGGAACTTAGTAGTGAAACTGTGCATAACGGCTATCCAGTTATCTTTCCGATACACTCCCGAAGGGCTGAAATTGAACTGATAGTATCCGTCAGGATTTACCGGATCGACATCGTACTTACGGGTTTCGAAGAAATAGTTGTAGTAAGCAGCCAATTCCGGATCAATAGCACCTGTACCCAGGATATCCCCTCCTATCTGAACCAACCGGTCGTAATTCCAGCTGTCAACCGGATTGTAAGAGCCGCCATCGGTATAAGGATGCCTGCCTGAAAGACTGTTTGCTGTGAAATGTCTGACAGTGGCAGACTTGGTTCCCATCAATGACATGGAAACAACCGCTTTCTTTATCCGCTCGTAAGTATCCTTTTTCACTTTAAAGCAGGTACCCTTAAGTTCATAGAGTTGTCCTATCCATACTTTGTAAGCATACATATATGCGTTGTAGTGGCAGTTGTGGTGGAAACCTGTTCCGTCCACTTTCAGGATAGCGCGTGAACCGGGAGTATACTGGGTCTGACGGTCAAAGAGTAATACCATATCTTTCAGGTACTGAATACTTGTTTTATCATCTTTCTGGGATGCAATCAACTTATTGATATGGCTAAAGTGGTTTACCAGATAGTCGGCATTGAGCCAGTAAATGAAGTAATCATCATCAGCATACATTATACTAAATTCAAGAGCCCACTCCATTGCCCGGACTATTTCTTCACGTTGAGCATCCGTACACAACGGAATAGCGTTTAAGAAACCTTTTGGTATCTCCTGCACCTGGTTATAGCGGGTATAGTTGAGCCACTCCATCTGGTAGAGTACACCTTGCTCAAGCACATAATCAAGATAATCATTAAATAAAGCCTTGACTGCTTCGTCTGTTTTGGCTCCGGCGGCAAGCACTTCTATATCCTGAGAAAGAGCAATCATATAATCCATCGTCAGTTCGCTTCTGATAGGCAAAGGAGGTCCGCTGATCGTACCATCACTGTTGCGGGTTAAGCCCAGCTTTGGTATTTCGGTCTTTAATTGTTTCAGACGGCCGGAGTTAGATGAAGGAGCAGGCATGTATTTAGGTTTGATCTTCTGATAATCGGCAAGCTCTTCTGCCGTAGGTTCACCGATCACACGTTTATCTTTGAAAGAATGTACTTTCACCAGTGAGTTGCGTGAAGCCAAAAGGTAATCTACATCCAGTACCATGAGGTCTTGATGAACCACTCTCCATTTTGATTCATTGGCGGTTTCGAAGTTCATATTGTCAAAGTAGAGTTTACCTCCCTGCCCGGTAGATGACTTGTAGGTAAAACGCACCTGGGATATAGTAGCTGATGCGCTGTTAGCATATTCACCATAGGTGCGGTTGAAGTCTCTCCATCCTTTGAAATCAAGCAATACCCGGGCGGTTTTCACCGGATTATCATCGCTGTCCATGAAATCAACAACCAGGGTATCTTTTGAAAATACCGGATTGTAGATATTAAAGAAAGCTGAGTTTTGTCCACCAACCAGAATGTTTGGCAAGGCCAGGGTAAGAGTGGATTTATCATTTGCATCCCAACGTAGTGACTGCCCGCCTTCTCTCTTGTGCTCAGTGCTCAGAGCAATTGTGCTTGCAGCGGGATTCCATTGTTCGGAGATGGTTTCACCTTCAAAATCAAATGCTTTTAGCAATGTGCCTGTTGCTACTTTGGCCAGGCGTACATTATCTATATATACAATAGCATCTGCCTTGTTATTCAGCATATAGAGGCTAAAATCAGTGAGGTCTGTTGCTGTGGCATCTACAGCATCTTTATAGGCCCATTCGTAGAATGAGTTGCAGGTTTTGGAAAAGTTAAAGTCGAAGGAATACTCTGTCCATTGGTCGTTAAGATCATACTGCGCGTAGGCTCCATACCATTTAGACTCCGGGTTTTCCGGCTTTCCGGTTTCTTTTATAAAGAACTTTTGCTGGTCATCTCCATTTTCATTGGTAAGGGAGAAGAAAGCGCGAAGCTGTGCATTGCCTGTAGACTTCGCACGGAAAGAAAGACGGTATATGCCTTTTTCGGCTTTGCCTTTGATACGCTGTCCCAGGAATGCTGTGTACCAGGAGTGCGACCGGCCTTCAATAACACCTACTTTACCATATTGCGGATCATCTTCTACACGGAAGTCCACATTTTGATTGGCACTAAATGCAGGATCATTCCACACAGCCCAACGGCCATATACATAAGGTTTTTCTTTGTGGTTGAGAGTTAAGTCGGCATTCTCAAATCCGCCATCTTTGATTTCGATGTCAAATTTCTTGGCTTCTTCAACGGGCAATGGCATCAGGTAAACCTCACGATTGTCGGCGGTTATTCCTTTTTTCTGTAAGGCAGCTTTCACACGTGGGTTATGCTGGTTGGCCTCAAATACTTTTTCTGTTCTTTGAAGTTGGAACCATCTTTTAAATTCCGCAAAAAACTCCCAACCGCGTTCGTTGAATACAGCGGTGTTGAAATCATCTTTACTCATTCCCGGAGCAAGGTCATTACCGGTTCCTCCATTGGCACGTTGGCGCACCTGGTTGATACAGGTGTAAGCTAATGCATCGGGGCCATTGTCGGCCATATTTTGTGCTTCGGCATAAATCAGCAAGATATCTGCGTACCGGTACAAGGGGGTGATACCTCCCGTCTGGGCACTTCCTGTTCCGTAGTCACGGTATTTGTTGATAGCGGGTGAACGCATGGCGGAGTTACGGAAATCAATATCCCTCTTTCCGACTTTAAATTCTGTGATGAAGTTGAATGTTTTTCTTTCGTCGTTAGGATATCTTTCATAAAAACAAGAGTCAGCCAGATAGTCGCTCCAGCCTCCTTCTTCTACTTCGGTCATGTAAGAGATTCCATAATTACTGGGGCCTACAATCGCATGGTTCAATGAGAAAATATGTTCAGTATTATCTGCTATGTTTTCTGTCTTCCACAGATCGGCATAACTGGCTTTGAGAGAGTATTTTCCTGAGTTGATTATTTCTTTTGCCTTGTCCCTGGCCAGGGCGTAACATGCTGTTTGTTTCAACGGCCAGCCTGCCATGGTCAGATATGCTTCTGCAAGACAGGCTTTGGCTGCCCACTTAGTTGCTGTAGCATTCTTTTCTTCCCTACGGCCTTCGTCAGGAAGATAACTTTCGGCTTTCTGCAAGTCGGGGATGATTACTTTTTCATAGATATCTTTTACGGTGTTGCGCGAAATATCAGTGCGCCCGAGGATATCGATTTTAAAATCAGCATCTTTATACGCCGGTACATCGCCAAACCAGCGTACCAGTTGGAAATAGGCAAATGCTTTGAGGAAACAGGCTTCGCCCAGGTATTGTTGTTTTTCTGCCTGAGGTATGTTTGTATCTGCTTCGAGGGTTTCAATCAGTTTACTGCTTTCTTGTATCAGCGTATACATATTCTGCCAGATAACTTCGGTATCCGCATTAAAGGTAGAAGCATCCAGCGCAAGTTCGTCTGCTATAAAATGACGTTTTGTTGTGCTTCCGCCCGCTATATCATCTGCTCCCAATCCCAGGATTTGAGGACGGCAGTTAAATCCCCAGTTATTCCACCAAAGGGTTTTGTAAAGGTTGTCGGCTGAGGCTTCCAGTTCTGTAACATCTGTGCTGCCCGAAATCGCATGCGGGGCAGGATTTGCAAACAATGCTATCCCGAATAGATATAAAAGGGATAGGGTAATAAATGGTCTTTTCATGGTAATTAGTTATTATGTATTATTTCTGCATATGGGTAAATAAATTATAAGGTCTTAAATCACTACCTGTCATATAGGCCAATATCGTCAACTTAAGCTTTTTAAGCCATGCAATGGCTAAATTATGCATAACCGTATGCGAGCAGAGCGAAGCTTACGGACAGGCAGGTAACACTATCTCACCCCTGCGAGGCTTAGGCTCTTTCGTATCATCATCTCTCCGTAAGCTGCACTTCGTTTGCTTACGGTTATTCATAATCAAGCCCATGCCGGGCTTAAGTTGATAACATTCTCATATAGGCAGGCTGCTACCTCTTACACATACGGATTACTGTATTTGACACGTACAGATTACGATATCTGAAATGAGCAGGTCACTATATCCGACGTGTACAGATTACAATATCTGATATTAGCAGATCACTATATCCGACATGAGCAGGTCACTATATCTGATATGGGCAAGTCAACAGCTGTCATGTGAGCAGATGACTATGTGTCAGATCAGCATGCAACCATTTGTTACGTGGTTAAGTGACGGCCGTTACGTGGGCACGTCACCCCTTGTCACTTAACCACGTCAAGCCCGTCACTTAACCACGTGACTTTCGGCATGTAAACAGGAGACACACCACGCCGTGCGTCCCTATAAGTTCATAATGTTATCTCGGATTCGGTTCGAAATTACATATCTGCTGTTCTTCTTCCGGTAGCGGCATCAGGTATACATTGCGGTTGTCTTTATTGATGCCAAACTGAACCAGTGCATTCCTCACACGGGGATTAAACTGGTTGGCCTCCCATACTTTTTCTGTACGGACAAGCTGGAACCATCTTTTAAATTCAGCAAAGAACTCCCAACCGCGTTCGTCAAATACAGCCTGATCGAAATCGGCTTCATTTAATCCGGAAGCCAGATCATTGGCAATACCTCCCATAGCACGCTGGCGAACGTCATTTATACATTTGTAAGCAAGCGCGTTAGGGCCGTGATCTGCTTTATTTTGAGCTTCGGCATACATTAAGAGGACATCAGCATAACGATAGATAGGAGTAATACCCGCTGACTGAGCACTTGTTATGCCATAATCGCGGTATTTGTTGATAGCCGGTGAGCGCATTTCGGAATTACGGAAGTCAATTTTCCGTTTACCAACCTGAAACTCTTTGATAAAGTTAAAGGCTTTCCGCTCATCATCCGGATATCTTTCGTAGAAGCAGGAGTCTGCCAGGTAATCACTCCAGCCACCTTCTTCAATTTCAGTCAAATAAGAAATACCGTAGTTACTTGCCTGCTCCACAACAGAGTGGTTGAGGGCGAAGATGTGTTCGGTATCTTCGCTTTTGGTTGCTTCTTTCCATAAGTCCTCATAATGAGGGAGCAGGGAGAAACCTCCTTCATCTATGATTTCTTTGGCTTTATCCCTGGCCAATGCATAACCTTCTGTCCGTTTCAGCGGCCAGCCTGCCATAGTAAGGTAGACATCTGCGAGGCAAGCTTTGGCAGCCCACTTATTGGTAGTTGAGTTTTTAGCTGCGGTACGTCCGCGGTGTGGCAGATATTCTTCGGCTATTTTCAGGTCGGGAATAATGATCTTGTCATAGATATCTTCTACTTTATTACGGACAGCCGTTGTATTCCCCATAATATCTACTTCACATTTTGAATCTTTATATCCCGGCACATCGCCAAACCAGCGTACCAGATGAAAATAACAAAAGGCTCTCATAAAGTAAGCTTCTCCCAGATACTGCAACTTCTTTTCCTGCGGCATTGATTCTGAGGGTTCAAGTCCTTCAATCAACTGGCTGCTTTCACGAATCACACTGTAAAATATTTCCCAGATTAACTTCGTATCACCATTAAACTGGCTGCCATCTATCGTTAATTGGTCTGCAACGTAATGTCTTTTATTTACAGAACCACCTACAATATCATCCGCACCAAGTCCGAGAATCTGCGGCCTGCAATTAAATCCCCAGTTGCCACCCCACAGTGTTTTGTAGAGTCCACCGGCCATACTGATTGTGTTTGGCTCTGTGTATTCAAAATTCTCCGGAGTAAGAAAGCTTTTGGGTTCCTGGGTAAGATCGACACAGCCGGAAAGTCCTGCACATGCAAATGTGAATGCTATAATATACTTTTTCATATTAGTTACTCTTTTGTTGTTAGAATGCAAATTTTAATCCGAACAGGTAGTTACGTCCGTTGGGATAATAACCGTAATCGATACCAGAGGTCAAAGGACTCTTCAAAGTTACTTCGGGGTCTATACCTGAATAATCGGTAATCAGGAACGGATTCTGGATTGAACCATAAATACGTACATTGCTGATACCGGCTTTGCGTAAGAGTGCCGACGGCAATGTGTAACCCAATGTGATACTTTTCACTTTTATAAAGTCTCCCTTTTCTACGTATTGCGAAGATGGAGTACGTGCATTCCTGGCTGTAATAAATCCGGCGATATCGGTGTTTTCATTATCTTTTGTCCAGCGATTCAACCATTCGGGGTTGGGACCCAGTACTATCGGATTCTGGCCGGAACCGAAACGTGCTTCGCGTGTGTAATTATAGATATCAAACCCGTGGACTCCGATCACTGAAAAGCCCAGGTCGAATCCTTTGTACATAAACGTATTACTCCATCCCCATTGGAAAGACGGCTGACCGTTACCGATAATTGTCTGGTCTTCGGTTGTAATTTTGCCTTCTTCATCTCCATCCAGATTCTTGAATTTATAAGAACCGGCTTGTGTTCCTGCAGGTGCCAGACCTTGTTCTATTTCCCATGATTTCCATACACCGTCACTTACATATCCCCACATGGTTCCCAGTTTTTCACCTTTGATGTTACGGAAATAGTCGTTCTGGTAGCCTCCGCTGATAACAGCATATTCTACATCAGCATGGAGGTTTTCGATCACACTCTTATTCCGGGAAAGTGTGACATTAGTGTTCCAACTGAAATCCCTGGTCACTACGGGGTCTGAGCCTATTGTTATTTCAAAACCTTTATTACTGATTTCTGCTGCATTCATCAATCTATTAGGGAAGGCGGTATGTGAAGGGGCAACAACTTTCAAGAGAGCATCTTTTGTCAGTTTATCATAGATATCGAGTGTAAATGTGAGGCGGTTGTTGAAGAAACCCAGGTCGATACCACTATTCCATTGAATGGTACGTTCCCATTTGAGGTTGCCGGCACCCAGTTCTTCCGTTAAAATGACCAGCGATCCATCCGGGTTGCGTTTATAGCCCAGCCTTGTTTTATCCGAATAGGCTGCGATAGCCTGGTGGCCTGTTTCACCGTATCCTCCACGTAGCTTCAACTGGCTGAGGAATTCAACATCTCTCAGGAATGGCTCTTCTTTCACATTCCATGCGAGCGCTACAGACGGAAATTGTTCCCATTTATTTCCTTTTGCCAGGTTGGAGGAACCATCATATCTCCAGGAAGCAGTAAGCATATAGCGGTTCATAAATACATAGTTTACTCTTCCCAGATACGATAACATGGTATTGATTGTTCTGCCGGAAGATGCATACACATTAGCTGCAAGGCCGGTATTGTTAGCTCCTACATTTATTGAAATCAGGTCTTTACCTTCTGTATCCGCCCTGAAATTATTGTTGGAACTTTGCTCAATCACAGCCGTAGCATTGATACGATGTTTGTTATTAAATTCGCGTACATACGAGAGTATATTTTGGTTGGTCCAATTAAAAGCCTGACTCACATAAGCTGTGGCCCTGCTTTTATTGCCATTGTTCCAGCCACTGAGACTGGCTACAGATTCTGTATTCAGGTCTGATGAACTGCCAAAGTAAAAGCTTTGGTTCATACGGAACGAGAGACCTTTCAGTATATCCACTTCCAGATAGCCTTGCAGGGTAGAACCGTAGTTAAATCCATCTCTGTCTACTTCCCATATCTGCCCCATCGGGTTATATGTATTGCCACCTAAGATATTCTTATTATTATAGTTCCCTTCTTCATCTTTGGGCTGAATGGTATTGGGGAAATTCATAGCTTCGGACAAAACACTTCTCCATCCTGAGAAGTTGGGTCCCTGGCTTTTTGAATAGTTGCCGGTAAAATTAAAACCGGCTTTCAGCCATTTCAACACTTCCGTATCTACTTTCAGGCGATAGTTTACAAGTTCACGTTGAGATTCTTTTGCTATACCCTGGTTCAGGTTGTAACGACCGGAGAATATGAATTTCGTTTTTTCAGAGCCTCCTGACAGGGAGAGCTCATGTGTATGTTCTATCGCGGGATCTCTAAAGATATTACCTATGTAGTCATATCCTCCATCCTTATAGAATGCGGCAACTTCTTCCGGTGTATAAAATTCTCTTGTGGCTTGTCCGGCACTCTCATAAAATTCCTGGCCATACGCATTGGCAAGCTCTGCCATCTGCCCTGCAGAAAGCATATCGGGTAATGAATAAGAGGTCTTGAAGTTTACATGCCCGTTATATTCTACATTCACCTTTCCGGTAGTAGGTGCTTTGGTTGTAATAAGGATTACACCGTTAGCTCCACGGGAACCGTAAACAGCAGTAGCGGATGCGTCTTTCAGCACTTCGATAGATTCTACATCACCCGGATTGATCATATTCAGCGAACCACCGATAAAACCATCTACAACTACCAAAGGACCTCCATCTGCCATTATAGAGTTTGCACCGCGCACACGGATAGTTGCCGCAGCACTCGGATCACCCGAACCGGAAATAATACTAACCCCGGCCAACCGTCCCTGAAGGGCTGATTCGATATTGGTAGTCGGCATATTGGCTAAGATATCCTCAGCTTTGACGGAGGATACAGCCCCGGTAAGATCGGACTTACGCTGAACTCCGTACCCTACTACTACGACTTCATCTAAAGTCTGGGTATCATCTTCCAGTTTAATAATTAAATTCCGCTGGTTTCCTACCCTTAGTTCCTGGGTCTGGTAGCCAATGAAAGATATGGATAAGGTTGCCGGGCTTGAAACATTGCTTAGCGTAAAGTTTCCATTGATATCGGTTATGGTACCAAGGCTTGTTCCTTTTATCAGGACAGATGCCCCAATAATATCTTCTCCTTTCTTATCGGTGACTTTCCCGGTTATTGTATTCCCGGTTTGAGCCTGTATGGTAAAGGCAGACAGAAGACAGACAATCAAACAGGAGAGCAGTTTCCTGATTACTGAAATTTCTTTAATCATAGCATTATTATTTAAGAATAAGTGGTTTAGCAGATATATTTATCTCAACATTACTTTATAAGTTTTGGCTCCGGCTTTATTGCTTACTTTCACCAGGTATATTCCACTTCCTGAAACGGTAGTTGAATTTTCTCCGGCAGTAAAAGTATTCTTTTCCATTAAAAGACCTGCCAGGTTGTATATTTCGTATGCCCCGTCAGTATCAGAAACGATAATTAATTGATTTCCGTCTGTAATTACAAAAGAATTATTGTCAGATACATATCTTTGAACCGAGCTTCCGGCCGGACCCTGATAGGCGCCGATATTTATCTTACCGTCTACAATACGGTTATTTCCTGCTATATCTTTAGCCATAAACTTCTCAATCCATGCATCTGATACCAGCAGGGATTCTTTAAAATCAATATCACCGGCATTGTTGAAAGCAGATTCGTTCTTAAGAGAGAAATCCGAGCTTATTAGTTCCTGTAGTTGTTCGTCTGTTGTAGAAATACCGACGAAACCGGTAGGACGTATAAAAGGAGCAGATTCTATAAGGTTGTTGCTCTCTACTGTCTGGCTACTGAAAGTTACGGCTTCGCTCAATCCGTTGTATTCGACGAAACATCCATCGTTTGCTCCGCCATTGGTTGTGTTAAGTGTCTGCATATCAGTGGTAGCTTCATTTCCTGCGGTGATGTTATTGTACCAGTTTGGAGCCCCTGCGCCATCAAGATAAACAGAACCTTTGTTTTGGGCGATTGTATTGTTTGCCTGAGAACCGCCTTGTACATCCATCAGTAGTTCAGAGCTTGTATTATTAATAACCAGGTTATTGGCAAATAAAGAGTTTCTTCTTAAACTGATGATACCGTTTCTCCATCCAACCGGATCTGAAGTCGTATTTTGATTGTTGCGGATGATATTACCTACAATGTCAATCTGGGTTTTAGTGCTACCTCCTATTACGGTTGCAGTGCCGGCAGTTTTATTTCCTTCAAACAAACATTCTGTTACGCCTAAAGTCCCCTCAGACCAATCGTAGTTGAATGCAAAGCAATCAGCAGTATTATTTCTGAATATACATTTGGTAACCACAACTTCATCGGCTTCATTTTGAGGACCTCCGTTGTAGTTATATAAAGAAAAGCTGATGATGCTATTATTTTCAAAAGTACATCCTTCCATACGGTTGGTGATGCTTCCGTGAGCATATCCGCAGAATTGCAAAACTATCTGCTTACTTTTCTCCTCACCAAGCCCGTAGTTATTTGCAAAATAGCAATCTTTAACGGTGAAGTTTTCTTCTCCATATACAACAGTACCATTTAAACAGGCACAGTTAATCACTTTATTATTCTGGAAAAGAACAGAATTCCGGAAGTAAAGAAGACGCCAGTCTGCGGTAGAAGTATAATCTTTAAATGTAATACCATCTATAGTTACCAAATCCCAAAGAGTAGACTTATCTTCACGTTCCATCAATCGTTTTTCTCCCGAACCGGTAATTATTGTTTCGTTAGTAAAGTTCCAGGGTTCATTGTCTGCATCCGGACGCTGGCGACTTTCAATCGTTGTTTGTCCTTTGGCAAAACCACCGTAAAAGCTCACACCGTCTTTCATCATGATGGACTCATTAATAGTATAAGTACCGGCGGCCATATAAATATCGTCACCTTTATTTGCTTTCGACAAAGCTGCATTGAGTGTTTTTACGGCATTATCCCATGATGTTCCCGAGCCGGAATCATCACCATCTACAGTCACATAAATAACTTTTGCATTCATTCCCGAGCAAAGTAACAAAGCAAATAGTGCGGAGATAAAAGTCTTTTTCATATTATTAATTTTAAATTATAAATAAGTGGTTTTATTGCTACCTCAAAGATGAAATAATTGGAGATTAATTGTGTACTCACAGCGTTCAATTGGTATGCATATAGCGTACAAATCAGCTTCTTTGCTTTCATTAGATATTAGTTTTATACGCAAATGTAGCTCTGATGCAAATGAAGGAATACTCTGAGAATACTTTTAAGGTGGCTTTACGTACAATTCTATTTAACAGAAAGGAGGTGATTTGGAAAATTCATATACCAGAATTGCAAAAAGTACGCACTTTTCCACCAAAAAGATAATAGTTTTTTATCAGAAAGTACGTACTTTTTAAATAAGAAGTTATTATAATTTGAATCTTTCAACTATAAAGAAACGATCCCTTCACGGTATTTTCTCAAATCCTTCTCACCTACATTATCAATAATGGATTGAAGACTCATCAACATAGAATCCCTGTCACGTGGTAATATTCCCGTTATAGGTACAGGGTTAGAAACTGTATTAGCCAGAATGGTCACTTCATTGTCTGGTATCAGATTAGTAATAAACAGTTTCATCTCCTCCAAACGTTCCATTTCGGAAGATTCAATAAACAAACCATCTTGAATATCCTGATAAAGGTCAGATTCAGGAAATACAGTCAACGAAACAATGGATACGATAAACGGATGTAGCTGACTGAATATTCGGGCACTTTCAAAAGCATTCCGAATGCCATTTTCTTTTCCCGCCAATCCTACCAGGTATGAAAGATTATATTCAATCCCGGCAGCTTCAAGCTTACGGCACTGTTCGATAATATCATTTGCTTTATAGCCTTTTCGCATATAGTCCAGTGTCATATCATCTCCGCTTTCAGTACCAATTGTTATGCGATCATATCCCAGACGATGCAGCTCCTTTAGCTGTTCCACCGTTTTGCTACGGATATCCGTAATGCGGGCAAATGTACCAATGTTTTGCACTTCCGGCAGGTATTCTTTTATCAGTCCGGCTACCTTTGCCAATTTATCGAAAGTCATCACAAACGGATTTGCACCTGTCAGGAATACACGACGGGCACGAGGCTGGTAAACACTTGCGATTAGCAGGTCTTCAATGATCTCTGATAAAGGTGACATTCTAAACTTTGTGTCCGGATACAGACTACAAAATTTGCAATTATCGTGTGTACAGCCTACTGTAGCTTGTAATAACAATGAGTTTGCTTCGTAGGGTGGTCTCCAAACGGGACCGGTAAAATGCATTCTTTCTAATTCCATCTGTTTTTTTACTTTTAGAGCTTTCTAAAATTCTACTCGTTTCTTTATTATTTATAGCACTCAATTGTATACTATATTATGTTACTTTTGTGGTTGCAAAGTTAGATGTAACATTACTATTAAAAAAGAAGTTTCCTGAAACACAGATAGTTACCAAAAGGTTACTCTTTTTGTATATCAGAGGATTAGAAGATGAAAAAAGATGGAAAATAATTTTGAACGGGAAGTTTGCCCGGCTTGTGGCATCATAGACAGATTTGGAGACAAATGGTCTTTGCGGATATTGGTATTATTACATCAAAATGAAGTCATGCGCTTTAATGAAATACTAAAAGGTACACCAGGCATTTCACAAAAAGTATTGACCAGCTCCTTACGCACATTAGAGGCCGATAAGTTAATCAGCCGAAAGATTTATCCGGAAGTTCCTCCGCGGGTAGAATACCGTATGACTTCTCTGGGGAAAAGTTTAATCCCTGCATTGGAAGGTGTGATAACATGGGCCATAGAACATTCGGATGAGATATTAAACCACAGGAAGAAATTTAAATAAGATTCGCCATTATAATATAGTCTTAGAATGAATAAACTAAGAATCATTTTTTTATGAAAAGCAGTGAAGAAGCTTTAAGAAAACGCGGAATGGCCGGGGAAGAAGATATTAAATTATTGGAAAGACTTTCTACAGAAGATATCTTCATGAAAATCAACTCTACTGTCCCCGCCGAACGCTCTGCAGCAGTTATTATCTTACGTTCAAGGTGTAATATGGAAGACAAGGAATATATCTTTTTGCTTCTGGAAAGACTTAAAAAAGAGAAATCCCTTTATACAAAAATAGAAATATGCAATACCTTGGAAAAGGGAAATAAAACAGTTGCTTTGATGATGTGCAACTATTTGGGGAGCATCGGAAGTAATCAGCACTTAACTATAGCAAATACTGTTTCCAGGAAAAAATCTTTCCCATTGCAACGGGACATTATTGCAAGATCATTGGGCAGGATGGATAAAGAAGTATTCTCTGTATTGCTGAAGCAACTTAAGATATTAGACAGGACAAAAATTTCGGAACTACTGGATGCTATTGGCTATATGGCATTTTACAATCCCGATTTAGCTAATCCGGAAAACTTCGGACACATACTGGATACTTACGAAAAGTACAGAGAAGATATGTTGATTGTATGGAAAATAGCCTTGTGCTGTTCCGGATTCCCTATGAAAGAAAGTATTGAGTTATTAAGCCATATTCAATGTGAATATTCTCATCCCACTATAAAGGCAGAAGCAGAAAGAAGTCTGAAACTAATCAAAAAGTAGATTTTAAGTATTTCACATCCTGTATTTGTAGGAGCAGCATATGAGTTGGAGGATGGAGAAGTTATTTACATGCCCGAATAAAAATCCGGATTCGGATACCCTCTGTAAATAAGAAATAACACACTCATCAAAGAACTCAATAAGTGTGTTATAGGAAAGTTTAATTTAAAAAACAAATTCTATTTTAAGTGATAATACATATCAATTAAAATATTAATTTGCTGTTCCTGTAAGTTCAACATTAACCAGTACTACATTTAACCCAAGTATACGTGGTAATCCGATTACTAACGTGGCAAAATGTGTTCCTGTTTCAGTCGGGTTATAAGTTACTTCAATATCTACCGGTTTTCCAGTAATTACAGATTCTAAAATATCAATTATAGTTACCGTATTTGCATCAATTGAAAACTGATCTGCGTTAGTTCCTTCAATTCTGACATCAAGTAAAGGTGATGTGAGTCTTGATAACTCCTCTTGATTCAATACAAGTAGTTTGACTATTTTTGTTACAGGAGTTCCTACTGTTGTTTGAAATTCTAAAGAAGCAGGATCTGCTTGAAGTATACCATTGATAGTCTGTGCTTTTACATTTGTTACGGAAAGGGTTACTACTGCTAATACCAGCAATAATGACTTTGCAAAATTTTTCATAAAATTTTCTTTTAGTTTTTGATTAATAATCGATTGTTGGATTTCAGTATACTAAACCTTTTACTCAATAAACAAGAAAATTGAAAAAATGTTTATACCATACTAACATATTAACAAAAATTAATTTTACACATACAATAGTTCATTGATATAAAATAATAGAGCTATAAACATTTTAATATAGTAGATATCTAATATTATAAAAAGAAAAATTAAGAAATTGAACAAACAAGCACACAACATAAATGAGTTATTTTTTAGAACTTTACAACGCCTGTATATTGT
>PPYE01432399.1_pt1 | contig 130238 bp, 113 predicted proteins | sample 1559881 | NCBI WGS metagenome assembly PPYE01 (sample SAMN08240022, study PRJNA423297) | Human gut metagenome, whole genome shotgun sequencing project.
GGAAGGACCCGCCCCCCGAGCGACCGGCACCGCCGCCGCGGCCCCGGCCCCGGCGGGTTCGGCGGTCCCGGTTTCGGGGGCGGGTCCTTCCGCGGCGGCGGTGCCGGTCGCTCGGGGGGCGGGTCCTTCCGGGCAGGCGGCGGGTCTTTCCGCGGCGGCGGCGCCGGTCGGCGCTGATACATTGGGTTTAATAAACAACAAAGGAGATGTGTTGTATGGAACATATGGCATGGAAAGGTCGGGTCAAGCCCGGCTGCAAGGAAGAGTACAAGCGGCGCCACGCCGAGATCTGGCCCGAGATGGTGGAGGTGCTGAAAAAGGCAGGTATCTGCAATTACAGCATTTTCTACGTCAACGACGAGCTCTTCGGCTACTATGAGTGCGAGAAGGGCGTGGCCTACGCCGAGAAGGTCCAGGCCGAAAGCCCGGTGGTGGACCGCTGGAACGAGTACATGAAGGACGTGCTGGAACTGGAAATGGACCCTGAAACCGGCGCCCAGCCCAAGCTGGAACAGGTGTTCCGCCTGGATTGATTCCCAAAGGCAAAAAATCCCCCGCCTGTGCTGCAGACGGGGGATTTTTCCACAAAGAAGCTGAAAATCGTTGAAAAAAGGCGGGTGCCCGTTGTGGGTACCCGCCTTGCGGTTTAGTTGTGCACCATCTGGCTGTGTTCCCGCTGGTTGCGCTCCTGCTGGTTCTTCAGCGAAGCGGCAATGAAGCTCTTGAACAGGGGATGGGCGCGGTTGGGACGGCTCTTGAACTCGGGGTGGAACTGCACACCGATGTGGAAGTCCCGATCCGGCAGCTCCACAGCCTCCACCAGGCGGCCGTCGGGGCTGGTACCGGCGATGACCAGGCCCTTTTCCTGCATGGCTTCGCGGTAATCGTTGTTGAACTCGTAGCGATGACGGTGGCGCTCGTCGATCTCATGCTTGCCGTAAGCGGCATACATGTGGGTGCCTTCGGTCACCACGCAGGGATACTTGCCCAGACGCATGGTGCCGCCCTTGGGAATGTTGCCCTGCTGGTCCGGCATCAGCGCAATGACGTTGTGGGCGCCGTCGGGGGTGAACTCGCTGGAGTTGGCGTCGGCGTAGCCCAGCACGTTGCGGGCAAACTCCATGACCATGATCTGCATGCCCAGGCAGATGCCGAAGTAGGGGATATGCTGTTCCCGGGCAAACTGGGCGGCCTGAATCATGCCTTCAATGCCGCGGTCGCCGAAGCCGCCGGGCAGGATGATGCCGTCCACGTCGGCCAGTTCCTCGGCGCAGCGCTCCTGGTCTACCAGCAGTTCGCTGTCCACCCAGCGGATGTCCACCTTGCTTTCGTTCTCAAAGCCCGCATGGTACAGGCTTTCCATCACGCTCAGGTAGGCGTCGTGCAGCTTGACGTACTTGCCCACCAACGCGATGGTGCAGTTGCGGCTGCGGGTGGCAATGCGGGAGATCAGTTCCTTCCACTCGGTCAGATCAGACGGCGGGGTGTCCAGATGCAGCTGGCGGGCCACCACGTTGGTCAGACCGGCCGCTTCCAGCATCAGGGGGCACTCGTACAGGCTGGGCATGGTCAGGTTCTCAATGACGCAGTCGGGGCGCACGTTGCAGAACATGCTGATCTTGCGCTTGATGTCCGAACCAACGCTGCCGTCGGCGCGCAGCACGATGACGTTGGGGATGATGCCCATGCCCTGCAGTTCCTTGCAGGAGTGCTGGGCGGGCTTGGACTTGTATTCATTGGAACCGGAAATGTAAGGCACCAGCACCACGTGGATGTAGCAGCAGTTTTCCAGGCCCTGCTCCAGACCCACCTGGCGGATGGCCTCCAGGAACGGCTGGCTCTCGATGTCGCCGGTGGTGCCGCCGATCTCGGTGATGACCACATCCGCCTCGGTGCTCTTGGCCAGATTGTAGATGTAGCTCTTGATCTCGTTGGTGATGTGAGGGATGATCTGCACGGTCTGGCCAAGGTATGCACCCTGGCGTTCCTTGTGCAGCACGTTCCAGTACACCTTGCCGGTGGTCAGGTTGGAATATTTGTTCAGGTTTTCGTCGGTAAACCGCTCATAGTGGCCCAGGTCCAGGTCGGTCTCGGTGCCGTCGTCGGTCACAAAGACCTCGCCGTGCTGCAGCGGGCTCATAGTGCCGGGGTCCACATTGATATACGGGTCCAGCTTCTGGGAAGCCACCTTCAGACCGCGGGTCTTGAGCAGACGCCCGAGGCTGGCCGCCGTAATGCCCTTGCCAAGGCCGGAGACCACGCCGCCGGTGACGAATACGTATTTCGTAGCCATTGTACATCCTCCACATCAAGTAAAAACACACATATAATTATTATACACGGTCTTTACCCGGTTTGGCAAGGTATAGACCCTAAAATGCGCAGAAATCACAAAATTTGGCCCTCGGTTCCAGGTTCGTTTTCCTCCAGAATCTCCCGGGCCACATCGCCGCGGCTGCGGCGGGTGTCCATGGCCCGCTTTTCAATCAGCCGGTGGGCGTCGGCCTCGGTGTATCCCTTGTGTTCGATCAGGAAACACTTGGCCCGGTCCACCAGCCGCAGCTGGGCGATTTTGTCTGCCAGACGGTCGTTTTCCGCCCGCAGAATGTCCAGGCGGCGGTAACAGCTGGCGGCCATCTGCATGGCCTGGCGGAACTGGGCCGCCGAGAAGGGCTTGCCCAGCACCAGCACGCCCCGCTCCTGCAGCTTGGCGCCGATCTGTTCGGCGTTGCCGCTTTTGACCAGGAACAACACGCCCGCGTGGCTCTTTTCCACGGCGTGCAGGGCCAGTTCGTGGCCGAACTCGTCCGGCAGCGGTGCGTTGATGATGACCACCTCAAAATCTTTATCGGTCAGGTGGCGGCGGGCCTCACCGCCGCTGGCCACAATGACCGGCCTCGTGTACCCCAGTTCGGCGGCATGCCGGGCCAGGTATTCATTGGCGTTAGTACCGGCCGATGCGATCAATGCCAGACCCAATGCCTTTCCCTCCTTTCCTGCGATTGCGTGCGGCGCCGCGTCACAGGATCAGGAAGCAGTGTTCCCGTTCCCAGGCGGCGGGGTCGTGGGCGGTCTCGCTGGCAATGCAAAGCTGGGTCTGGTATTCAAAGTACTTGTTCATCACGGCCAGGGGCAGTTCCTTGGCGATAAACTCGCTCTGGGCTGCCACCGTGATGGCTTCCCGCAGGGTATGGGGCAGGCTTTCCAGCCCGGAAGCCGCCTCCTTGTGGAACAGGTTGCGGTTCACCGGGGCGGGCAGGGGCAGCTTGCGCTCGATGCCGTCCAGGCCGGCGGCCAGGATCAGCCCGATGACCAGATAGGGGTTGCAGGCGGGGTCGGGGCTGCGCAGCTCCAGGCGGCAGAATTCCCCGCTGGCCGAAGGCAGACGCACCAGCTGGCTGCGGTTCTGGCGGCTCCAGCTGATGTACTGGGGCGCTTCGCAGGAGCCGAACCGCTTGTAGCTGTTGGGCACCGGGTTGCAGAAGGCGGTGAGCTCCCGGGCATGGGCCAGCAGCCCGGCAATGAAATGCCCGGCTTCGCTGTCCGGGGCAATGTCCCCGGCAAACAGGTTCTTGCCGTCCCGGATCAGGGAAAGATTCACATGCATGCCGCTGCCGGCCTGGTCGGCCAGGGGCTTGGGCATGAAGGAGGCAAACAGGCCGTTGCTGCCTGCAATGGCCTTGATGGTGCTTTTCAGGGTATTCACGTTGTCGGCGGTGCGCAGGGGCGCGCTGTACAGAAAGTCGATCTCATTCTGGCCGTGGCCGCTTTCGTGGTGGCTGTGCTGGGGCTGCAGGCCCATATCCTCCATGGCAAAGCAGATTTCCCGGCGGATGTTCTCCCCTTTGTCCAGGGGAGACATGTCAAAGTAGCTGCCGTGGTCCATGGGGATGCGGGTGGGATTGCCGTGCTCGTCGGTCTCAAAGAGATAGAACTCGCACTCGCAGCCCACGGTGCAGGAAAGTCCCCTTGCCTGGAACCGGTCCACCACCGACTGCAGATACCCCCGGCAGTTGCCCTCAAAGGGTTTGCCGTCGGGCAGGGTGATGTCGCAGTACATGCGCATGACCCTGCCTTCGGCGGGGCGCCAGGGCAGGATGGTCATGGTGTCCGGGTCGGGCCACAGGATCAGGTCGCTCTCCTCGGTGTTCATGAACCCGGCGATGGAACTGCCGTCAAAGCAGATGCCGTATTCAAACACCCGGGGCAGCTCACTGGAATAGACCGAGATGTTTTTCTGATTGCCGAATATATCGCAGAATGCCAGGCGGACAAACTTGACGTCGTTGTCCTCCACATAGTTCAGGATGTCCTGCGCGGTGTGTTTCATACAAAATACCTCCGGGTGGGGCTTGCCCCTAAACTCGAAAGGCCCGCCGAGGGGGCGGGCCTTTCGAGCTGGTGTAAGAAATTAGGAAAGGGAAACGCAAAAATAATTCAGCGGTGGCCCGATTATTCGGTGTAGAACAGCAGGCGGCTGTAGCAAGGCAGCGGCCAGTACTCTTCGTCGCACAGCTCTTCCGCCACATCGGCGGCGGCACGCAGGCGCGCCATGGCAGGCAGAACCTTGTCGTGGAACGCATGGGCCTTGGCAGCTTCGTCGTCCATGGCGCTGACCTCATCGGTCACAGCCTTCAGGGCGTCAGCCGCATCGGACATTTCGTCGGTATACTTGGACAGCTCGGTCAGCAGCTTGGTCTCGGCATGGACGGAGATCGCATCAGACACAGAGGTCTTGGCGGCAGCGGTGCCGGCCACATCGCCCATATAGCTGGTGGCGGCGGGAATCAGCTGCTTGTTGGCAATCTTCAGCATGGTGCGGGCTTCGATGTTGATGACCTTGCTGTAATGCTCCATCTCCACTTCGTAGCGGGAGAGCATCTCGGTCTTGGTCAGAACGCCGAACTCTTCCATCAGTTCGATGTTCTTGGGATCCTTCAGGGCGACCATGGCGTCGGGGGTGCACTTGCGGTTGGGCAGGCCACGGCGCTCGGCCTCTTCTTCCCAGGCGGCGGAATAACCGTTGCCGTTGAAGATGACCCGGCGATGATCGTTCAGCGTCTGCTTGACCCAGGCAGCGGCGGCGCACTCAAAGTCGCCGGCACCCTCGGTGGCAGCGCAGAAATCCTTCAGAGCCTTGGCCACGGCGGTGTTCAGAATGAAGTTGGCGTCGGACAGGTTCTCGGCGGAACCGGGCATACGGAACTCAAACTTGTTGCCGGTGAAGGCGAAGGGAGAGGTACGGTTACGGTCGGTGGTGTCCTTGCTGAACTTGGGCAGAACATCCACGCCCAGGTCCATCTTCATCTTGACGGGGCCGGCGTAGGGAGAATCGGAGCAGATGGCGTCGATGACAGCCTCCAGCTCTTCGCCCACGAAGATGGAGATGATGGCCGGCGGGGCCTCGTTGGCGCCCAGACGATGGTCGTTGCCGGGGGTGGCCACAGCGGTGCGCAGCAGGTCGGCGTATTCGTCAACCGCCTTGACCACGGCCGCCAGGAAGACCATGAACTGCAGGTTTTCCATGGGGGTGTCGCCGGGATCCAGCAGGTTTTCGTCCTTGGTGCCCAGAGACCAGTTGTTGTGCTTGCCGCTGCCGTTCACGCCTTCGAAGGGCTTTTCGTGCAGCAGGCAGACCAGACCGTGCTTGGAGGCGATCTTCTTCATCATCTCCATGGTCAGCAGGTTGTGGTCGATGGCCACGTTGGTGGTATCGTAGATGGGGGCCAGCTCATGCTGAGCGGGGGCCACCTCGTTGTGCTTGGTCTTGGCGGGAATGCCCAGCTTCCACAGTTCTTCGTCCAGTTCCTTCATGAACTCGGACACCACCGGGCGGATCACGCCGAAGTAATGCTCTTCCAGTTCCTGGCCCTTGGAGGGAGCGGAACCGAACAGGGTGCGGCCGGTCAGCACCAGGTCCAGGCGCTTGTCATAGTCTTCCTTGCGGATCAGGAAGTATTCCTGTTCCGGGCCGACGGTGGTGGCCACGCGGTCCACGTCCTTGCCGAACAGCTTCAGCACGCGGCAGGCCTGGTCGGAGATGGCCTGCATGGAGCGCAGCAGCGGGGTCTTCTTGTCCAGAGCCTCGCCGGTGTAAGAGCAGAACGCGGTGGGAATGCACAGCACGTCATCTTTCACGAAAGCGTAGCTGGTGGGATCCCAGGCGGTGTAGCCGCGGGCTTCGGCGGTGGCGCGCAGGCCGCCGGAAGGGAAGGAGGAAGCGTCCGGCTCGCCCTTGATGAGCTCCTTGCCGGAAAATTCCATGATGGCGGTGCCGTCCGGCTGGGGGCTGACAAAGCCGTCGTGCTTCTCACTGGTGATGCCGGTCAGGGGCTGGAACCAGTGGGTGTAATGGGTGGCGCCCTGTTCAATGGCCCAGCGCTTCATCACGCTGGCCACAACATTGGCCACATCCAGGTCCAGCGGCTGGCCCTTTTCAATGGTGGCCTTCAGGCTCTTATAAGTCGAGCTGGGCAGACGCTCACGCATCTCATGTTCGTTGAAGACTTTGCTGCCGTAAATTTCCATAACGGTTGCTGCCATACTTCTCTAACTCCTTTACCATGCAGATTGTTGCCCCACCCCGGGACAAAAGCATGAAAAAAAGCGCTGCGAATGTCCTTCGCAGCGCCCTTGCTGTATGCAATTATTATACGAGTCCACCGGGCAAAATGCAACTGGCGGTTTGAACAAATCGGAAACCGCCCGCACGGTGGAAAACGCACGTTTTGGTCAGAACCTTTGTGAAACAGCACAAAACAAGAAAACTTTTCTTGTATGAAACGCCCGGCAACGTGTCACCTTGCGGCAAGCTGACGGCGGTGGCGGCGCCACAGCACCACGGTGGCCGCAACGCCGGCCAGGCTGACCAGATCAAACACATGCCAGAACCAGAACCCGGTAAAGCGCAGGGTAATGGTGCCGCTGTATCCCGCGGGCAGAACCACAGCCAGATAGCCGTCCTGCCGGCTGAGAGCGGCCACCCCGGCGGTGTCGGTGAGCTGGTAGCCGGGATAGGCAAACAGGGGCACCACCACCGCGCCGTCGCTGTCGGTGTTGTTGGTGGCGGTGAAGGTGGCGCTCAGCTGTCCCCGCTCGCTGGATTGCACCTCCACCCCGTCGGTGGGCAGGAAGCTGATCTCGTTGAACTGCATGGGGGCGTCGTCGCCCAGGTCGTAGGGCAGGTACTCGGCGCCGGCCAGCTGGTCGTCCTTGATGGAGCGGCTCACGCCCAGGGAGGCCAGGCTCATGTAATGGACCACCGCGCTCTTGTCGCAGGCGTCATACATCATGTACCCGGCGGGAATCAGGGTCAGCAGCACCAGGGCCAGGGCAAGCTGGCGGGCCATTTCCCGGCGCTTGTTCCACAGCATGGCCAGGGCACCGGCGGCGCAGAAGGTCAGCAGCAGGCTGGCGGGGCTCAGGAACCGCCAGGCAAACTGCAATTTGCCCAGCAGGGAAGAGAAGGCCTTGACCAGGGGATTCTTGCTCAGATAGATGCTGTACCAGGGGAAGAGGTCGCTGGCCATCCAGACGCACAGGGCGCCGAAGGCCAGGGCAAACACGCTGATGCGGGTGGTCTTGCGGTCCTTTTCCCGCACAGCGGGGTCCATCAGCGCCGCCACCAGCACCAGGGCACCCAGACCCAGCGCCGCGCCCAGGGCCAGGGGCATTTCGTCCTCCATGCCCAGCTTGATGGACTGGGCGGTGCCGGTGCCCTTGCCGAAGAGCATGAACATCTGCCCCAGCATGACCACCGAGTCGTCCAGGAAGGAGGCGTCGTACCGGTCGATGATGGTGCAGGCGCCCTGGACCATGTACTGGACCAGGGGGACCAGGAACCACAGGTTCCACACCAGGGCCACCAGGGCCGCCTTGCACAGGCTGAGCAGGACGGGGCGGCGGAAGGTGTGTTTGGCGTACACAAGGCAGAAGATGACGGTCAAAAAGCCGGTCATCACGGTGGTGAGCAGGTGGGTCTGCAGCAGGCCGGTGTAGCCGATGGCCAGGGCCACCCAGCACCAGGGCTCGGCCTTGCCGTCGGTCTTCTGGCGGTAGATGCGCCACAGCCCGTACACCACCAGGGGCAGAAAGGCCATGGCGGAGTATTCACCCACCGAGGCGCGTACATACACATTGGTCAGGCGATAGGGGGCCAGCAGGTAGAGGGCGGTGCCGGCCAGGGCCACCATCTCATTGTTGAAGATGCGGCGCAGCACATACCGGGTGATCAGGGCGGTGGCCAGGGTGATGCCCGCCACGTACAGCTTGTATACCGTCTGCAGGCTGAAGCCAAACACCCGCAGAATGGCCGCCGGATACAGCAGCAGGTCGGCGTACATCAGGCTGAAGGGGTATCCCTTGCCGTTGACGATCTCCGGGTCCAGACGCACCGGGAACTGCCCGGCCAGCAGCCCGGCTTTCAGCCCCTCAATGCGGGTCAGATGGGCGGAAAGATCGTGGCCGTAGGTGATGTAGTCCAGCCCCAGAGGCAGGCAGGCCACCGCCACCAGGGCCACCAGGGCCATGATGCTGTAGCGGGCTTCCAGGGTGCTCCAGGGCAGTGCCACCCGGCGGGTCAGCACCAGCAGCAGCCAGTCGATGGCCGCAAACAGGGCCAGCACGGTGAGAAAGTGCACATAGGCAAAGGAGTGGGTGGGAATGATCTGCACCCCGGTGATGAAGGTGACCCGTCCTTCGCCGCAGTTGGCATAAAACTGCAGCTGCACCACATCGCAGGGATGCTCCATCCACAGGGTGAAGTTGGTGTAGGTGCGTCCCGGGGGCAGGCTGGCCACGTCGTACTGGGCGGTGGGCATGACCTCATTCAGCAGCTGTACGGTGCCGGTGCCGCCGTTGTTGGCGTAGGTCACCACCACCTGGTAGCTGCCGGGTTCCAGGGTCAGCCAGCGGGTGGTGGCAAACTGGCCCACGTAGTTCTCCACCTGGGTGCCGCGGTCGTCGTTGACGGCCTGGTCGGTGTAGGGGATGATCAGGTCGGGGGTCACATCCAACCTTGTCCCGGCGCCGTAATCCGAGGCGAACCGGGCCAGCAGAAAGATCACTTCTGCGGCCACCAACACAAGGAACCACAGATTCTTTCTGGTACAGAAGTGTTTGAGATGCTGCATGAAAAACTCTCTTTTCTTGAATTCGTTTTTGCGGCATGCCGCAGCTTTCTATCATTATACCCGCTTGCCGGGACCGGCGCAAGCGTGGTATACTGTTCCCGGCGGCCGTGCCGCGGAATTTCACAAAAAGGGGAAGGGCACCTATGGAAATTGAACGCAAATGGATGGTAACGGATTGGCCCCGCAGCCTGGAACCGGTGCAGGTGCACCGCATGGACCAGGGCTATATCAGCGTGCGGCCCACCGTGCGCATCCGGCGGGAAGCGCTGCAGGGCGGCCCCACGGCGCTGGTGCTCTGCTTCAAGGGAGCCCCCGACCCCACCGGCATGAGCCGCCAGGAGATCGAAACCGAGATCACCCCCGACCTGTTCGCACAGTTGGAGGCCCTTATCGGCAAGCCCCTCATCGCCAAGGAGCGGCGCACCTACGCCCTGCCCGGCGGGCTGCACCTGGAAGTGAACGATGTGGACCCGGAACAGCCGGGGCACTTCATGTACGCCGAGGTGGAATACCCCGACGAAGCCACCGCCCGCACCTGGACCCCGGCGGATGCCGGGCTGGAAACCTACCTCACCGACGAAGTCACCGGCCAAAAGGGGGCCAGCATGGGGGAATACTGGGAGCAGACCCGGGGCTGACAGCTGAATACAAAAACCGGCGCGGAGAAAGCGGCTTTGCCTTCTCCGCGCCGGTTTATTTTGTGTACAGGGTTACTCGATGCCCTTTTCGGCGGCATATTCCTCAATCAGTTCCCGCTCCAGGAAGGGGGTCTTGACGCCCTCCCGGTCCCGGTAGGCCTCGTGGCCCTTGCCGATGACCGCGATCAGGTCGCCTTCCTGAGCGTGGTCGATGGCATAGTGCAGGGCGTCCAGCCGGTCGGGAATCTCCACATAGGGGGTGTCGGGGTTGCCCTTGGCAATGCCCTCCTTGATGTCGGCGATAATGTCCTCCACCTTCTCAAACCGGTTGTTGTCCTCGGTGAGGATCATGAAGTCGGCCATTTTGGAGCAGACTTCCCCCATGCCGTACCGCCGCAGCTTGCTGCGGTTGCCGCCGCAGCCGAACACCACCACCATCCGGTGGGGCTGGTAGGCTTTCAGGGTCTCCATCAGGCTTTCGGTGGCGGCCTCGTTGTGGGCATAATCGATGAGGATGGTGAAATGGTGGCTGATGGGCACCAGCTCCACCCGGCCTTTCACCACCGTGTCCCGCAGCCCCTGGTGGATGGGCTCGTCGGGCAGGCCCAGGGCCTTGCCCACCCCGATGGTGGCCAGGGCGTTGTAGATGCTGAACCGCCCCGGCATACCCACCTGCACATCCAGGGTGTGGCCGTCCGGCTCGGTGAGGGTGAACTCCACCCCCAGCATGGTCTTGCTGCGCAGCAGGCGGTATTCCTTGCCCGCGCGGTAATCCGCCGGCTTGTCGATGCCGTAGGTGATCAGCTCGCAGGTGTGGCCTTCCAGCAGGGCTTCGGTGTTCTCGTCGTCGGCGTTTACCACCCCGATGTCGCACCGCTGGAACAGCTGACCCTTCCAGCTGCGGTATTCCTCAAAGCTGGAATGCTCCCCGGGGCCGATGTGGTCGGGGTACAGGTTGGTGAACACCCCCACCCGGTAGTGGATGCCCGCCACCCGGTCCATCATCAGGCCCTGGCTGGACACCTCCATCACACAGGCGTCGCAGCCGGCGTCGGCCAGCTGGCGCAGGATCTTCTGCAGCTCGTAGCTTTCGGGGGTGGTATTGTTCAGGTCGTAGTGGTGCCCGGGATAGTACACCCCGTTGGTGCCCACCATGCCGGTCTTGTGCCCGGCGGCGGTCAGCACCGCCCGGATCATGTGGGTGGTGGTGGTTTTGCCCTTGGTGCCGGTCACTCCCACCATGGTCATCTCGTCGGCGGGATGGCCGAAGTAGGCGGCGGACAGCATGGCCATGGCGTAGCGGGTGTTTTCGAACTTCAGCACGGTCACGTCGGGCATGTTTTCCAGCACGCCTTCGGCCAGATCATGCTGGATCACCAGCACCGCGGCGCCCTTGGCCGCCACATCGGCGGCATAGTCGTGGCTGTCCCGCTGGGTGCCCACAATGCACACAAACAGGCCGCCGGGCGTCACCTTGCGCGAATCATAAAAGATGTCGGCTACCTCGACATTGAGGGTGCCCTGCACCTGGGTGTAGCGCAGTCCTTTCAGCAGTTGTTTCAGCAGCATCGGTCTTTCACCTCTTCACAAAATATTCGTCGTACCATACCAGGAAGATAAACACACACCACAGCTGGCGCCAGTTGTCCCGCTTGCCGCTGACATGCTGGTCCAGCATGCGGTTCAATTCCTTGGTGTTGAAGAACTTTTCCGCCGCGGGGGTGGCAAAGGCATCCCGCAGAATGGCGGCGTATTTTTCCTCCCGCAGCCAGGCCCGCACCGGCACCGGGAAGCCCAGCTTCTTCTTGTCCGCCGTCTTGGCCGGAATGGTCATCTCGGCGGCGCCCCGCATGGCAATCTTGGTCTGCTGGGCGTTGACCTTGCACTTGGTGGGAATGCGGCAGGCCAGCTCAAAGACCTTCCGGTCCAGGAAAGGCACCCGCAGTTCCAGGGAGTTGGCCATGCTCATCTTGTCGGCCTTGAGCAGAATATCCCCCACCATCCACAGGTTCAGGTCACAGTATTCCATCCGGGTCACCGGGTCCTGGCCCTTGGTCATCTCAAAGAAGGGCCGGGAAATGTCGGTGGGCTTGCAGTTGCCGGTGTAGTGCTTCATCAGTTTGCGCTTGCGGCGCTCGCCCATCAGGTTGGTGTTGCCGATATACCGCTCCTCCAGCGGGCGGCCCCGGCGCACCAGGAAGTTGATGCCCGGCACCGGGGGCAGCAGGTTGGCCACCGCGCCCACGCTGCGGCGCAGCCACAGGGGCAGATGGTCGTACCAGCTCACGGTGAAGGGCTCTTTATAAATGTTGTACCCGCCGAAGAATTCGTCCGCGCCCTCGCCGGACAGGCAGACCTTGACCTGCTTGGCGGCTTCCCGGTTGACGAAGTAGAGCGCCACGCTGGCGGCGTCGGCCAGAGGCTCATCCATGTGGTACTGGATGCGGCCCAGATTGGCCCAGTACTCCTCGGGGGTGATGCGGTAGGCGTAGTTCTTGACCCCGATATGCTTGGAAAACTCGGTGGCATAGTCGGTCTCGTCGTACTGTTTGTTGGCAAACCCCACGGTGAAGGTCTTATCCACCTTGGCCAGAGCGGCCATATAGCTGGAATCCACGCCGGAAGAGAGGAAGCTGCCCACCTCCACGTCGGCGATCTTGTGGGCGGTCACGCTCTCCTGCATGGCGTCGCTGATGGCCTTCTCCCACTCCTGCAGGCTGGGGGCGTCGTCGGGCTTGAATTCGGGGCGCCAATACCGCTGCACCGTCACCTGGCCGTCCTTCCATTCCAGCCAGTGGGCGGGCATCAGCTTCTTGACCCCCTTGAAGAAGGTGTTTTCCCCGGGGGAGAACTGGTAGGACAGGTACAGGGAGAGCTGGTCCTCGTTGAGCTCCTTGTGGAAGCCCGGATGCCCCAGAAAGCTCTTGATCTCGCTGCCGAAGAGCAGTTCGCCCTCCTCATTCTGATAGTAATACAGCGGCTTGATGCCGAAATGGTCCCGGGCCAGCAGCAGGGTGTTCTCCCGCCGGTCCCAGATGGCGAAGGTGAACATGCCCCGCAGCCGGTCCAGCATACCCTTGCCCCACTCCTCGTAGCCGTGGAGCAGCACCTCGGTGTCCGACCGGGTGGCAAAGGTGTGGCCGGCGGCCCGCAGCTCCTCGGTCAGGGACTGGAAGTTGTAGATCTCGCCGTTGAAGACCACCACCAGGTTTTCGTCCTCATTGTACATGGGCTGGCGTCCGCCCTCCAGGTCGATGATGGAAAGCCGCCGCTGGCCCAGGGCCACCGGTCCTTCCAGGAACTGGCCCTGGCCGTCCGGGCCGCGATGGGCGATCAGGTCCATCATGGCCTGCAAAACTTCGCGCGCGTCATCCCGCGCGCCCACAAATCCAACGATTCCGCACATATACTTTCCCTTTCCTTAGGGTGCCGGTTGATTTTCGATATCCTATATTATACACACATGCCCCCAAAAAGAAAAGCCTGAACACCCCAAAAGAATGTAAAAGTAGTGGGGAAACCAGGGGGGACGGTGATACCTTTGATCGATGCAGCGCATACTGTGAGGGGGACGGCCGGTGTGTTCCGGGCGTGCCGGGCGGTGCAGACGATTGACAAGGGCACCGCTTTGGACGTACAATGATCAGGAATATACCATCTGTATGAACAAAGAGGCTTTTGTATGCTGAAATTTCAACCTGTGCTGTTGGGCAGCGACGCCAACGTCTACGGCATGGCCCGCAGCTTTTATACCCAATACGGGGTCGTCAGCGATGCCGTCTGCAAGGGGGTCCTGGTGGCCTGCCGCAACACCCGGCTGGTGCGCATTGCGGTGGTGGAGCCGGACCTGGAAAACGATGAAGTTTTCGTGCGCACCCTGGTGGACTACGCCAAGGCCCACGACTATAAAAACTGCCCGCTGCTGCTGGTCTCCTGTGCCGACGGCTACACCATCCTCATGGCCCGCCACCGCCAGGAACTGGAACCCTACTTCCATTTTGCCTGCCCGGAACTGCAAACCGTGTTGGATCTGGACATAAAAGACAATTTTTATAAAGCCTGTGCCGCACATGGGCTTTCTTACCCGAAAACCGCCACCTGCACGGCCCGGAACTACAAAAATGCCGAATTTCCCTTCGACTTCCCGGTGATCATCAAGGCCAGCAACTCCCCGGCCTACTGGAACTGCTCCTTCCCCCACAAGAAGAAGGTGTTCCTGGCCCATGACCGGGCGGAGTACGACGCCATCACCACCGCCATCTACGGCAGTTCCTACCAGGACGACCTGATTTTGCAGGAGTACATCCCCGGGGACGACAACTGCATGCGGGTGCTCAACGCATACTGCGGCCTGGACGGCAAGGTGCACCTGATGGCCCTGGGCCGCCCCCTGCTGGAGGAGCAGACCCCCGAGGGCATCGGCAACTATGCGGCTATCCTGTCTGCGCCGGAAATCAACGACCCCGCCCTGCTGGAGCGGATGCGGGCCTTCCTGGAAGATGTGGGCTGGGTGGGTTACGCCAACTTTGATATGAAGTTCGACGCCCGCACCGGGGAGTATAAGCTCTTTGAGATGAACCCCCGCCAGGGCCGGTCCAGCTATTTTGTCACCGCCGCAGGCTACAACCTGGCCCGCTGGCTGGTGGAGGACGTGCTGGAAGGCAAGGACACCGGCTTCACCATCGCCGACAGCGAAAGCCTGTGGATGATTGCCCCTTACGGCGTCATCCGCAAATACCTGAAAGACGAAAAGCTGCTGGCCACCGCCGCCCGGCTGAAAAAGCAGGGCCGCTGTGCCCACCAGCTCTACTGCAAGGAGGACCGCAGCCTGAAACGGGGGCTGTGGTATCTGCGCAGCCAGCTGAACTACTACCGCAAGACCGCCCGCTATTACGGCAACAAGGGTCTGACCGACTGACACAGAGGAGGACAACATCCATGTGTGGTATCACCGGCTTTGCCGAACGCAAACATGATATCGAGACCGCCCGGGCCACCGTGAAGGCCATGGCGGACCTGATCACCTACCGCGGCCCCGACGGGGAAGGGTACTATGTGGACGACCAGGTGGCGTTGGGCCACCGCCGCCTGTCCATCATCGACCTGGAGGGCGGCCGCCAGCCCATGTACAATGAGGATGAAAGCCTGGTGGTCATCTTCAACGGCGAAATCTACAACTTCCAGGCCCTGCGCGCCGACCTGGAAGCCGCAGGCCATACCTTCCGCACCCATTCGGACACCGAGGTGCTGCTCCACGGCTATGAGCAGTGGGGCAAGGACCTGCCCGCCAAACTGCGGGGCATGTTCACCTTCGTGATCTGGGACCGCAACCACAAGACCATGTTCGGCGCCCGGGACATCTTCGGCATCAAGCCCTTCTACTACTACAACGTGGATGGGCTGTTCCTCTTCGGCAGCGAGATCAAGAGCTTTTTGGCCCATCCGGGCTTTAAGAAGCAGCTCAACGAAAAGCGCCTGCCCGAGTACCTGAGCATCGAATACATCCCCAACGAGGAAACCATGTTTGTGGATGTGTTCAAGCTGCCCGGGGCCCATATGTTCACCTGGCAGGACGGCAACCTGGCCATCGAGCGGTACTACGACATCCGCTACCACATCGACGAATCCAAGAGCCTGGAAGACTGGGAAAAGAAGATCACCGACACCTTTGCCGAGAGTGTGGCCGCCCATCAGATCGCCGACGTGGAGGTGGGCTGCTTCCTCTCCTCCGGCGTGGATTCCAGCTTTGTGGTCAACGAGGTGGCCAAAGGCACCCCCCATGTGAAGAGCTTCTCGGTGGGCTACGCGGAGGAAAAATACTCCGAGCTGCCCTACGCCCAGGCCTTCAGCAAGGAAATCGGGGTGCCCAGCATCGCCAACAAGGTGGACGCCGACCAGTTCTTTGAGGCCAACCGGGTGATCCAGTGGTATCTGGACGAGCCCATGCCCAACCCGGCGGAGGTACCGCTGTACTTCCTGGCCCGGAACGCCCGCAAGTACGTCAAGGTGGTGCTTTCCGGCGAAGGCGCCGACGAGCTCTTCGGCGGCTATCCCATGTACTGCCAGGCCGTCCATTTTGAGGATTACGGCCGCAAGGTGCCGAAGGCGGTGCGCCGCTTCCTCTCCCACACGGCGGAAAAGATGCCCCAGTTCAAGGGCCGGCATTTCCTGGTCCGGGGCGGCCGGGAACCCTGGGAGCGGTATATGCGGGCCAACTATGTGTTTGAATCCCCGGCGGAGCGGGACCGTTACCTGAAAAAGAACTACGGCAACCCCGCCCCCGAAACCTTCTTCAAGCCCTATTTCGACAAGGTGCAGGGCCTGGATGAGCCCACCCAGCTGCAGTGGGTGGATATGCACACCTGGATGCTCTACGATATCCTGCTCAAGGCCGACCGCATGAGCATGGCCAACTCCCTGGAACTGCGGGTGCCCTTCCTGGATCGGGAGATGCTGGAGGTGGCCCTGAGCATTCCCCGCCGGTACCGCTGCGACAAGGAACACACCAAGATTGCCCTGCGGGGCGCGGCGCTCAAGCAGCTGCCCGAAAGCGTGGCCCAGCGTAAGAAGCTGGGCTTCCCGGTGCCGCTGAACGACTGGCTGAAACAGGACAAATATTACAACATGGTGCACGAAAAGTTCACCGGCCCGGTGGCGGAGCAGTTCTTCAACGTGCAGGAGATCTGCCGTCTTCTGGACGACCACAAGGCCGGCCGCGCCAAGAATATGACCAAAATCTGGAGCATTTACTCCTTTATTCTGTGGTATGAGCTGTATTTTGTGAACAGCCAGCCGCCGGTGGGGGTATATTCCGCAAAAGTTTGATGTTTTTTACAGCAGGGTCTTGACTTTTAGGGTTGCGTATGGTATATTAACAAACGCAGCTTGTTCCCGTACAAGGGGGTCAAGAACCATGCGCGCCCGTAGCTCAGCTGGATAGAGCAACTGCCTTCTAAGCAGTGGGCCGGGGGTTCGAGAGACAGCGGGGCATACTTACCTTGCAGGGCAGCGCCAAGCCGCCCGCCGAAAGGGAGGTGAATCCGAATGGAAAACCGCGGTGTTTTCTGCGATGTGGACGCCTGCGCCCACAACATCGACTGCCAGAAATGTGATCTGAGCCAGATCAAGATCACCCACCACAGCGACAGCGCATCCGGGGTGGATACCCCGCACTTCTGCCAGAGCTACGAACAGAAGTAACACAGCCCACAGGGCGGTGCAAAACGGCTCCTTTGCGAGGAGAATCTTCGCAGAGGGGCCGTTTTTGTGTGCCCGGCAATCAGCCGGTGTGTACAAACTTGGGATAAATCCGCTCCATCCGGGCGTCGTCAAAGTGTTCGTCCAGATATACCGCCAGTTCGGTGTCGGCGGGTTTGCCCTCGATGCGGGCGGTGTAGCGGGACAGTGCCGCCGAGCTCACCGCCATGTTGGTGCACATGAACACCACCAGGCACCAGGTCAGCACGGTGCCCAACCGGCGGGGAAGCTTCTCGATGCCGGCGGACAGCGGGGGATAGAAGACCTTGAACCAGGCCACCGCCGCAAAGCCCCAGAAAAAGCAGTACAGCAGGTTGATGCGTCCGCCCAGGTTGAAGGGAATCTTGCTGTAATCCCAGAACACGGCACCGAAGACGATCTCAGTAAAGACGCTGCACAGATACTCATAGGCGCCGCCCAGCAGGGTGCCGGCCACAAACAGCCAGCTGGCGCTCTTGTCCTTGTAGCGGTAGAGCAGCAGGGTCACCATGGCGATGGCCAGCCCCCACACGATGGAGAAGGGCCCCCACACCAGGCTGGACCGGCTCATCCATTCCCCGGCGGTGATGCGGCAGAAGATGGTCTCGGCCACATCCCCCAGAAAAGCCCCGATGACAAAGAGCAGGAACAGCTTGTAGAAGCTGCACCCTTCGGCAAAGACGGTGCTTTTTTCCCGCTTGGGGCGCACAAAGTTGGCCTGGGGATAGGCCTTGGTCATGCGGCGCTCGGTGCGGCCCAGCACCCACATGCCCAGCTTCAGGGTCAGACCGGCCAGACGGTTGTGAACTTCCCGGGCCTGGTCGAACCGGTGGCGGATGCCCGCCAGAGTCAGAACTGTGCCGACGCCGTCCAGCGCCAGCAGAACCAGCAGCACCCAGATCAGGATCTGGCCGGCCAGGGCGGGGAGCAGGGCAAACAGGTTCAGCAGCAGGGGGGCCACCCACTTGACGGCCACCACGCCCAGAATGCCCCAGAATACCGAGGCGGTCAGGCAGATATAGCCGTCCAGGTTGAATTTGCGGTTGGAATAGTCCCACCAGCGGGCGTCACTGAACCGTTCCAGAATGTGCCCGCCGACCCATTCCACCGCGGTGGCAATGACCGCGCTGAACAGGAAGAGGAAGAACCAGCTGTCCATAGCCAGTTCCCGCAGACCGACGGTGATGATGCAGCCCGCCACACCGTAGATCAGGCACAACGGCCCGCCCAGCACGCCGCGGTCCTGGTAGCGGCGCTGCCGGATGGCGGTGAAGAGCACTTCGGCCAGCCAGCCGAGGAAGGAATAACAGAAAAAGAGCCAGAGAAGGCCAAAAATTGTCATGAAAAGTACCTCTCGGTTTCAAAAGGGAGGGGCGGAAGGAAGGTCAGACGTCGGGTTCGCAGCGCAGCCGCTGCCCGGCGGTGTCCTCGCTCACATAGTGGGTCAGGCGGGACATCTGGTTGTCCAGGGGCTCGCCCCGCAGATACCGGCCCAGGTTGTGGGCAAAGATGTCCACGATCAGATCCAGGGTGCGGGGCAGGCTGAACCGCCCGGAAATGTGGGGGGTGATCAGCACATTGGGCAGCTTCCACAGGGGATGGTCGGCGGGCAGGGGTTCCGGGTCGGTCACATCCAGGGCCGCACCGAACAGATGCCCGCTGCGCAGGGCTTCGGTCAGGGCGTCGGTGTCCACCGCCGTGCCCCGGCCCACGTTGATCAGGATGGACCCGGGCTTCATCCGGGCAATGCGGGCGGCGTCAAACAGATGGGCCGTCTCGTCGGTGCCGGGCAGGCTCAGGGCCACCAGGTCGGCTTCGGGCAGTTCGGCGTCCAGATCGGCCTGGCCCACCACCCGTTCGCAGTAGGCGGGCCAGCTGTCCGGGGCGTGGCGGCGTACCCCCACCACCCGGGCCCCCATGGCGTGGGCCCGGCGGGCAAAGCTGGAACCGATGTCCCCCAGCCCCACGCACAGCACCCGGGACCCGTCCACACTGCGCACCGGCCGTTCGATGGCATCCCACTCACAGCGGTTCTGCCGGTCCCGGTACAAGAACAGGTCCTTGCACAGCCCCAGCCACATGCCCAGCATCCACTCGCTGATGGCCAGGCCGTAGGCGCCGGTGGCATTGGTCACAAAACAGCCTTCGGGCAGCACCCCCGGTGCCAGATAGGGGTCCGGCCCCGCAAAGTTGCTCTGGAACCATTCCAGGTGGTCGTTTTTCCGGATGATCTCCACCGGCACATTGCCCATGATCACATCCGCCCACAGGATGTCCTCCTCGGTGGGGTGGGCGGTGATGTGCATCTCGGTGCCGGGGGCGGCCCGGTGCAGCCGGTCACATTGTTCCTCGTTCAGGGGCAAAGCCACCAGAATCCGTTTCATTGTTCTGCCTCCTTCCGGCAGGCCGCCGCCTGGCGTTCCCGCTCCTCTTTGCTGAAAATGCACCCGCAGTAATCCTGCCGGTACAATCCATATTCGTCGCTCAGGGTCAGGCTGCGCTTGTAGCCGTCCTTTTTGCGGAACTCGCTTTGCAGGTACCGCACCCCGTATTGCTGCCCCAGCTCGGTGCCGATGGTGTTCAGCCGCACCGGGTCCTTCATGGGGGAGATGGACAGGGTGGTGGTGAACCACTCAAAGTCGTGGGCGGCGGCGTAGCGGGCGGCCTGTTCCAGCCGCAGCCGATAACAAACGGTGCATCGCTCGCCCTTTTCCGGCTCGTTCTCCAGCCCGCGCACGGCGGTGTAGAACTCCTGGGGGTCATAGGGCAGGCGCACCACCGTGATGCCCCGCCCGGCGTACCCGGCGTCCTGCACAAAGCGGTCCAGCTCATCCGCCCGGCGGTGATATTCCGCCGGCGGGGCAATGTTGGGGTTGTAATACAGGATGGTCACCTGAAAATCATCGGCCAGGCGTTCCAGAGTGGCGCTGGAACAGGGCGCGCAGCAGGCGTGGAGCAGCAGCCGGGGGCGGCGGCCTTCGGCCTTCAGGGCGCGGATGGTCTTTTCCATTTCCAGCTCATAGTTGATGCGGTTGGGCATAGGCGTTCTCTTTTCTGTATTTGTTCATAGAGTTTTTGAAGTTCTTTCGTAATTTCTTGAAAGAACCATCACTTTTTTGTCACATATTCCGGGTATTCTGTAAGTGTTCCCAAAAGGAACATCCGGGAACAGGGACCCGGATTCACAGTCCGCTGGGAAGCAGACAAACTTTTTCATCCACTCCTCTTTCTCTTTTCTTCTTTTCGGGAACGGCGTGTCGGAACAGGGACCGACACGCCGTTTTTGTTTGTCCCGAAATCAGAACCCTTTATTTCAGGAGGGATCGCCAGTCGTCCTCCCTGTCCAGAAACTGCTCGGACAGGGTTTCTTCACAAAAGACCCGCAGGGTGTTCTGCATCCCTTCTGCCAGAGACAGGCGGGGCAGATCGGCCAGGGGCACCCAGAAGACATCCCCCTCCGGGGAGGAAACCAACTCCCCGCGGAAGGTATGGGTTTTGTACAGCAGCACCAGATAGCGGGAGCCGTCCTCCTGTATCCAGTCCTTGACACCGCACAGCCGCAGCTGAGAGACGATGAGGCCCGTCTCCTCCCGCACTTCCCGGATGACCGCATCGGTGAAGGATTCGCCCCGCTCCACATGGCCGCCGGGAAAGGTGATTCCCGGCCAGTCCGGGTCCAGACGGTTCTGCACCAGCACGTTGCCGGCTCCGTCGCAGATCATGCACATGTTGGTAAACACGGCGGGTTCCTGTCGGTTCATGATTTCTCCTTCCGTGTTTGATGAAAAAGCGGGCCCATACGACAAATGCCACCGGCAAAACGCCGATGGCATTTGTTGTTTGGATTCTGGTGCCGGTGGTGGGGGTCGAACCCACACGGTATTGCTACCAACGGATTTTGAGTCCGTCTCGTCTGCCAATTCCAACACACCGGCATGACTCCATCATTATAATATATGCCGCCGGGAAAAGCAAGCAAATTTTTGCCTGGCCCCGTACAAAAAAGGCCGCCGCCGGGCAAAAAGCCCGGTACGGCGGCAAACCGACAGCCAGGCGCGCCGGTCACATCTTGTGGTCGGCAAAGATGGGATCATCTTCCCAAAGCACCACATGCCCGGCCTGGCGGGTGCGATTCATATCGATGATGCGCTGGTTTTTGGAACCGCGGAACCGCAGGGTGATGTCCTTCTCGTCAATGAGGAACTCCCCGTCCACCAGCACGTCGATCAGGCCCAGCATCTCGTCGGTGACTTCGCACCGGGCGGCGCTGGGGGCAAGCAGTTCCTTCTCATAGCTGTTGCCGGTGTAGCACCAGATGGTCTTGTGGGGGTACAGCACCCGCACGTCGTGCAAAAAGGGGACCAGGGCCCGCTGGTTTTCCGGCTCAAAGGGTTCGCCGCCCAGCAGGGACAGTCCGTCGATGTATTCCGGCGCCAGGCTGGCCAGGATTTCGTTGCGTACGGCCTTGTCAAAGGGTTTGCCGTAGCAGAAATCCCAGGCCACGGCATTGAAGCATTCCTTGCAGTGGCGGCGGCAGCCGGACACGAACAAGCTGGTGCGCACCCCTTCGCCGTTGGCAATGTCGCAGTATTTGATGTTGGCGTAATTCATGGATGAGCCTCTTTCTCTCTGGGGAAAATGGTGATACAATATCTTGTAGCCGGAATGGATAACCGGCCCCGTATCTGGATAAAATCAGCTTATACAGTATACCAGCCGCCCAACCAAAGCGCAAGGGGAAAATTCCATGACGTGCCAAAAAATAACGATGACAAGTCAAAATGAAAAACTAGCCCATTTTTGCCAAAAATCCGGGCCGAAATTCAGCGTTTTTGCAGGCGGGGCGCTTTTTTGCGTCGGAACGTCAAAACCTTGTTATTTTGGGGCTGTCTGTTGCTGTGGACACAATATCTTGTGGTGTTTTCCCTTGACTTTCCCTGTAGGATAGGGTAAGATAAACTTGCTCGCACGAGGCGGAATATACAAATTGTAATATTTCGGCTATATATTCACTTACTGCGCCCCCGGCGAGAGGGGTTTGCAATAGAATTATTGAGGGAGAATCACCATGAAGATCATCAAGCGCAACGGCAGCGAGGTCGTGTTCGATATTTCCAAGATCATCGCGGCGGTGACCAAGGCGAACAATGTGGTGCCGGCCAACCAGCGTCTGACCAAGGAGCAGATCATCGCCATTGCGGACGAAGTGCAGGATGTCTGCAGCAAGCGCAACCACGCCATGAACGTGGAGGAAATCCAGGACCTGGTGGAGAACGCCATCATGGAAGCCGGCGCCTATGAGGTGGCCCGCAAGTATATCACCTACCGGTATGTGCAGAGCCTCAAGCGCACCCACAACACCACCGACGACCGCATCCTGGCCCTGATCGAGTGCAACAACGAGGAAGTCAAGCAGGAAAACTCCAACAAGAACCCCACGGTGAACTCGGTCCAGCGTGACTACATGGCCGGCGAGGTTTCCAAGGACCTGACCATGCGTATGCTGCTGCCTCCCGAGGTGGTCAAGGCCCATGACGAGGGCATCATCCACTTCCATGACGCCGACTACTTTGCCCAGCACATGCACAACTGTGATCTGGTCAATCTGGACGACATGCTGCAGAACGGCACCGTCATTTCCGGTACCCTCATCGAAAAGCCCCATTCCTTCTCCACCGCCTGCAACATTGCCACCCAGATCATCGCCCAGGTGGCTTCCAACCAGTATGGCGGCCAGAGCATCAGCCTGACCCACCTGGCTCCCTTCGTGGACATCAGCCGCAAGAAGATCCGCCGGGATGTGGAAGCCGAGATGAAGGAGCTGGGCATCAACCCCGGCGAGGAGAAGCTGTCCGAGATCGTGGAAGCCCGCCTGCGTGAGGAGATCAAGCGCGGCGTGCAGACCATCCAGTATCAGGTGGTCACCCTCATGACCACCAACGGTCAGGCGCCCTTCATCACCGTCTTCATGTATCTGAACGAGGCCGGGGACAACCAGCGCCTGAAGTCCGACCTGGCCATCATCATCGAGGAGATGCTCCGCCAGCGCTACCAGGGCGTCAAGAACGAAGCCGGCGTCTGGATCACCCCCGCCTTCCCCAAGCTGATCTACGTGCTGGAGGAGGACAACATCCGCGAAGGCACCCCCTACTTCTACCTGACCAAGCTGGCCGCCAAGTGCACCGCCAAGCGGATGGTTCCCGACTACATCAGCGAAAAGAAGATGCGGGAATACAAGCTGTCCAAGGGTGAAACCGAAGGCCACGGCGACGTGTACACCTGCATGGGCTGCCGCAGCTTCCTCACCCCGGACCGCTCCGGCAACGGCTGGGACAACGTGGCCAACGCCAAGAACTACGAACCCGGCAAGCCCAAGTACTACGGCCGCTTCAACCAGGGCGTGGTCACCATCAACCTGGTGGACGTGGCCCTGTCCTCCGGCGGCGACTTCGACAAGTTCTGGAAGATCTTTGACGAGCGTCTGGATCTGTGCCACGAAGCCCTCATGTGCCGCCACAACCGCCTGAAGGGCACCCTGTCCGACGCCGCCCCCATCCTGTGGCAGTACGGCGCCCTGGCCCGCCTGGAAAAGGGCGAGCCCATCGACAAGCTGCTGTACGGCGGTTACTCCACCATCAGCCTGGGCTACGCGGGCCTGTATGAGTGCTGCAAGTATATGACCGGCAAGAGCCACACCGACCCGGCTGCCAAGCCCTTTGCCCTGCAGGTCATGCAGCATATGAACGATGCCTGCTCCAAGTGGAAGGCGGAATCCAACATCGACTTCAGCCTGTACGGCACCCCGCTGGAATCCACCACCTACAAGTTTGCCAAGTGCCTGCAGAAGCGCTTCGGCATCGTGCCCGGCATCACCGACCGCAACTATATCACCAATTCCTACCACGTCCATGTGGCCGAGGAGATCGACGCCTTCACCAAGCTGAAGTTTGAAAGCGATTTCCAGCGTCTGTCCCCGGGCGGCGCCATCAGCTATGTGGAAGTGCCCAACATGCAGGACAACCTGGCCGCTGTCATCCGTGTCATGCAGTTCATCTATGAGAACATCATGTACGCCGAGCTGAACACCAAGAGCGACTACTGCCAGGTCTGCGGCTACGACGGCGAAATCAAGATCGTGGAGGACGACGGCAAGCTGGTGTGGGAGTGCCCCCACTGCCACAACCGTGACCAGAACAAGCTGAACGTGGCCCGCCGTACCTGCGGCTACATCGGCACCCAGTTCTGGAACCAGGGCCGCACCGCCGAAATCAAGGACCGCGTGCTGCACCTGTGATTCTTCCCTGAAACCAAATGAAAGCCCCGCCTTTTGCACCGTGTGTGCAGAGGGCGGGGCTTTTTTGTGGGCGGTATTTGTGCTATACTTACCGGTAACAGGATGTGCAACACCAAGACAGGGGGAGTTTTTCATGCAGAAGGTTATCATTGACGTGATTGTGGATATGCAGAACGACTTTGTCACCGGGGCCCTGGGCACCGCCGAAGCCCGGGCCATGGCCGGACGGCTGGCGGCGGAGGCCCGGCGGGCAGCGGGGGAGGGGCATGCCCTCTTCTTCACCCTGGATACCCACGAAGCGGACTATCTGTCCACCCGGGAAGGCAAGAAGCTGCCGGTGGAACACTGCCTGCGGGGCACCCAGGGCTGGCAGCTGGTGCCGGAAGTGGACGCCGTGGCCAGGGAGCACGACCCGGCCTGCCCGGCCAAGGTCCTGGTGGAAAAGCCCACCTTCGGCGCCAGTGACCTGCCCGCCGCCATCCAAAAGTTTTTAACAGAAAAGGGCGCCACGGTGGAAAAGTTCCGGGTGTACGGCGTCTGCACCGACATCTGCGTCATCTCCAACGCCATGCTGCTGCGGGCTTTCTTCCCCGAAACCCCCATCGAGATCCTCGCCGGTCTGTGCGCCGGGGCTTCGCCCCAGGCCCACGAAACGGCGCTGAAAGCCATGGGCGCCTGCCAGTTTGACCTGCTGGACTGAGCCTTTCTTACAAAGACAAAAGACAAAACAGCCCCGCCGCAAAGGGATATACCTTGCGGCGGGGCTGCTGTATTGCCTATGAATGATTTTACAGGGTGCAGGGGACAAAGCCGTCCTTGCCCAGCACCTGCACATGGTCGTAGCCCAGGGCTTTCAGCTGGGCGGCGGCCTCCTCGTAGCCGAAGGTCAGGGCCTTGGCCTCGTGGGCGTCGGCGGTGATGATCACCTCGCCGCCCATCTCCTTCCAGGCGCGCAGGATCTCTTCCCCAGGGAAGAAGTCGTCCCGGTATCCGCGGTACACCGAGGAAGTGTTGACTTCCAGCACGCAGCCGTTGGCGGCCGCCGCCTCCAGGGCTTTGCGGGCCGCGGCCATGTAGCGGGGGCTGGTCTCATCAAAGAACTTGTTGCCCTTGTTGATCTTCTTGATCAGGTCGATGTGGCCCAGAATGGGGGGCTTGTGCTGGGCCACCTGGCGCACGTTGTCGAAGTAGGCTTCCACAACGGCCAGGCCGTCGCCGTCGAAATCGTCCTGAATGCAGGCGGCCAGGTCGGCCTCCCGGAAATCGATCTCATAATAACGCCCGGTCTTGGGACCGCGCACGTAGTGGGCGCTGCCGATGAAGTAATCGTAGGCGGTGGGGTCGTCGTCGCTGAACAAATCCCATTCCAGCCCGCACAGGATATCGAGCTTGCCCGCATAGCGCTCCTTGAGCTTGGCCACCTGCGCCTTGTACAGGGCGGTGCGGCTCTGGGTCATGCAGTATTCGATATCACAGGGGGTGTGGCTGTGGCCGGAAAAACCCAGGGTCTTCAGCCCGGCATGCCAGGCGGTGACCGCCAGTTCATCCAGGGTGTTTTTGCCGTCGCACAGTTTGGAATGGACATGTACCGAACTCAGTTTGTATTCGTCAGCCATCTCACTGCATCCTCTCCTGTTTTACTTTATGATCGACCACGTGGCGTTTTTCCAGCTCACGGGTGATGTCTTCCACCGAGATACCCAGCTCGATCATCAGCACCAGCACATGATAGGCCAGGTCGCTGATCTCGAACACGGTCTCTTCCTTGTCGCGCTTGGAGCCCGCAATGATCACTTCGGTGCTCTCCTCGCCGACCTTTTTCAGGATCTTTTCCAGGCCCTTGTCAAACAGATAGCTGGTGTAGCTGCCTTCCTTGGGGTCGGTCTTGCGGCCCTCGATCAGGTGATACAGCCCCTCCCAGGTGAACTGCTTGAGCTCCTCCGAAACATAGACCGGGTTGAAGAAGCAGCTTTCGGCGCCGGTATGGCAGGCGGGACCGCTCTTCACCACCTCCACCACCAGGGCATCCTTGTCGCAGTCGGCGGTGATGGACACCACCTTCTGCACATTGCCGGAAGTTTCGCCCTTGCGCCAGATTTCCTGGCGGCTGCGGGACCAGAAGACGGTGCGGCCCTCCGCGATGGTCAGGGCCAGGGTCTCGGCGTTCATGTACGCCAGGGTCAGCACTTCTTTGGTGTAGTGATCCTGCACGATGGCGGGGATCAGCCCGTGTTTGTCAAATTTCAGTGTACGGGAAGTTTCGGTATATTCCATGAGAAAAAACTCCTGCTCATTATAGATATGAGATACTTATAGTGTACAGCGGCGGCGAACATTTTGCAAGAGGGGACAGAGGGGAAAGCTGTCAAAGACGCATTTCGATCCCGTTTTCCCGCAGATATTGTTTCAGCTCCCGGATATCCACCTGCTTGGTGTGGAAGATGGAGGCGGCCAACCCGGCGTCCACCGCCGGATGGTTGCGGAAAAGTTCCAGAAAATCTTCTCGGCAGCCCGCCCCGCCGGAAGCGATGATGGGCACGGCGCACCGCTTGGAAACCTCGTCCAGCAGTTCCAGGTCAAAGCCGTTCTTGACCCCGTCGGTGTCAATGGAGTTGACCACCAGTTCCCCGGCGCCGTTTTTCACCCCCTGTTCCAGCCAGTCCAGGGCGTCGATGCCGGTGTTTTCCCGGCCGCCCTTGGCGAACAGACGGAAATGCCCGTCCACCCGCTTGATGTCCGCCGAAAGCACCACGCACTGGTCGCCGTAGCGCTGGGCGGCCGCCGAGATGATGGCGGGATTTTTGATGGCGCCGGAGTTGACGCTGACCTTGTCGGCGCCGCATTTCAGCACCCGGTCAAAGTCTTCCAGGGTGGCAATGCCGCCGCCCACCGTCAGGGGAATGAAGATTTCGGAAGCCACCTTGCGCAGAATATCGGTGAAGAGGGTGCGGCCCTCCACGCTGGCGGTGATGTCGTAAAACACCAGCTCATCCGCCCCGGCGGCGTTGTAGTACCGGGCCATCTCCACCGGGTCGGCCATGTCCCGCAGCCCTTCGAAGTTGACTCCCTTGACCACCCGGCCGTTCTTGACGTCCAGGCAGGGGATGATGCGTTTTGTAACCATAGTTTCCGCCCCTTTCAGCCTTCAAAGCGGCGCACGGCCTCGCCCAGGTCGATGGCGCCGGTGTAGATGGATTTGCCCAGGATGGCCGCATGGCAGCCCATGTCCTGCAGCTGGGCCAGCTCCTCCATGCGGGCGATGCCGCCGGAAGCGGTGATCTCCACCCCGGGAATGGTCAAAAGATCCCGGTACAGCTGCATGTTGGTGCCCTGCATGGTGCCGTCGCGGGAAATGTCGGTGACGATGAGGGCTTTGACCCCGGCATCGGCACAGCGGCGGCAGAAATCCAGCCCCGGCTCGGGGGTGACTTCCTTCCAGCCGCTCACCGCCACATAGCCGTCTTTCATGTCCACGCCCACAACAATCCGGTCGCCGTAAGTGCGGGCCATGCGGGCGGTGAAGTCAAAGTCCCGCACCGCGATGGTGCCCAGGATGCAGCGGCCCACTCCCAGGGCCAGATAGTCCTCGATGCGCTGCTGGTCCCGGATGCCGCCGCCCACCTCCACAAACAGGTCGCCCGCGGCGGTGATGCTTTGGATGGTGGCAAAGTTCACCGCCTGACCGTCCTTGGCGCCGTCCAGGTCCACCACATGCAGGTACTTGGCCCCGGCGGCCGCAAAGTCCTTGGCCTGGGCCACCGGGTCGGGGTTGTAAACGGTCATCTGGTCGTAGTCGCCCTGGTACAGCCGCACGGCCTGGCCGCCCCGCAGGTCAATGGCAGGATACAGTTTCATACAGCGCCCTCCTCACAGTTCGGCAAAGGCCCGCAGAATCCGCAGGCCGGTATCGCCGGATTTTTCGGGGTGGAACTGGGTACCGTACACCAGCCCTGCCCGCACGGCGCCGGTCACCGGAATGCTGTACTCGCTGGTGGCCAGGGTGTTGTCGGCGCAGTTCTTGGCGTAGTAGCTGTGCACATAGTAGACATATTCGCCGTTCCTGACGTACCTGAACAGCGGGTCCTTGGCTCCCGCCGGGGTCAGGTCCAGGGCGTTCCAGCCGATGTGGGGCACTTTCAGGGACGGGTCTTTCAGATCATCGGCCAGCGGACACACCTGCCCGGGCACCAGGCCCAGACCTTCGTGCTCGCCGTACTCATAACTTTTCTCAAACAGCAGCTGCATGCCCAGGCAGATGCCCAGCAGCGGGGTGTGCTTGGTTTCCTCCCGCAATACCGGTATAAGACCGGTGGCCTGCAGCTTGGCGGCGGCGTCCGCAAAGGCACCCACCCCGGGCAGCAGGATATGGGTGGCGCTGCGCAGGTCCTCGGCTTCGTGGGTTACCCGCACTTCGGCGCCCAGGCTCTTGACGCTGGAAGCCAGGCTGAACAGGTTGCCCACCCCGTAATCCACAATGGCAATCATCTGAAATCCCCCTCTTTATGTACATTTCAGCGCAGAATATCGTCCAGCTCGGTGAAAAACCGCGCCATCTGTTCCGGCGTGCCGATGGTGATGCGCAGCCAGCTGTCGATGCGCGGGGCCGAGAAGTACCGGATCAGCACCCCCCGTTCCCGCAGCGCTTCAAAGATTTCCTTCGCCGGTTTTCCGGCGGGCTTGGCAAACAGAAAATTGGTGGCCGAATCCAGCACCGTGAAGCCCCGCCGGCGCAGTTCTTCGGCGGTATTTTGCCGGGTGCGGCAGATCTTTTCCACCGTGGCCCGGAAATAGGCGTCATCCCGCATGGCGGCGGCCCCGGCGGCCTGGTTCAGCGAACTGATGTTGTAGGGGCTGTAACTGAACTTGATGCGGTTCATGTCCGCGATCAGGGCGGGCTGTGCGGCACAGAAGCCCAGCCGGGCCCCCGCCAGGCTGCGGGACTTGGAGAAGGTGCGCACCACAACCAGGTTGTCGTACTTGGGCACCAGCGGCAGGCAGGAAGCGCCCTCCCCCGCAAAATCCACGTAGGCCTCGTCCACGATCACAATGCGGTCGGGATTGCGGCGGATGACCTCCTCGATGGCCGCCACCGGGGCCAGCAGGCTGGTGGGGGCGTTGGGGTTGGCAATGACGATGGTCTGCCCCAACCCGTAATAGGCGGTCAGGTCCAGGGTAAAGTCCTCCCGCACCGGCAGAATGTGGGCCGGCACTCCCATCAGCTGGCACAGCACCGGGTAAAAGCTGTAGGTAATATCCGCAAAGGCCAGGGGGGTGTTCCCATCACAGAAAGCCCGGATGGCCAGCAGCAGATTCTCGTCGCTGCCGTTGCCGCACAGGATGTGATCGGCGGGCAGGCCCACCTGCTGGGCGATGGCCGCACACAGGTCAGCTTCGGTCAGGTCGCAGTACAGGCGCAGCCCGGCCACCGCCCCCGCCACCGCGTCGGCCACGGCAGGGGAGGGGGGATAAGGGTTCTCGTTGGCGTTGAGCTTGACAAGATCGGGCATTTTGCGCTGTTCGCCGGGTGTATAGGGTTCCAGCGCCGCCAGCGTGGGGGTGAAATAACGGCTCATATTTGGCCTCCGTCCTTGTGCGGCGCCGGACGGCGGGCACAGTAGATCAGGTGCGGCATATCCACACCGTAGTAATGTTTGGTAAACTGCCCCACTACCTGCATGCCGTTGCGCTCCGCCACCGCCCGGGAAGGGGCATTGTTGTCCCGGATGATGGAATAGACGGCGTCGGCATCCAGCGCCCAGTATCCGTAGTGCATGCAGGCCCGGGCGCACTGGGTGGCATAGCCTTGGTGCCAGCAATCCCGGCGGAAGAGGTATCCCACCTCCATCACATCCCCCAAGGGGGTGGGCTGCATGCTCAGCCCGCACTGGCCGATCATCTCCCCGGTATCGGGGCGGACGGCGGCCCACAGGCCGAATCCGTCCTTTTGATAGCGGTTCAGCTGCCGGTCCAGCCAGTCCTGGACCTCGGCGTCGGAGAAGGCGTGTTCGTAGGCGTACATGACTTCCGGGTCCTGCAGGATGGCACACAGGGCGCGGTAGTCGGACTGCACCATGGGGCGCAGATGCAACCGGCCCGCGCTCAGGGCAAAGGGGGCGGTCATTGACCGTCCTCGTAGCGGATGGTCACGCTCTTGGCGTGGGCGTGCAGGCCTTCCCGCTCCGCAAAGTCGGCGATGCGGTCCTTCACATCGGCCAGGGCGTCCCGGGTGTAGTAGAGGAAGCTGGACTTCTTGACAAAATCGTCCACGCTCAGCGGGCTGGAGAACCGGGCGGTGCCGGAGGTGGGCAGGGTGTGGTTGGGCCCGGCAAAGTAGTCGCCCAGGGCTTCGGGCACGTTGCGGCCCATAAAGATGCTGCCCGCGTTGCGGATCTGGCCCAGCAGGGCAAAGGGATCCTCCACGCACAGTTCCAGGTGTTCGGGGGCGATGAGGTTGGCGGCCTCCACCGCCTTGGTCAGGTCGTCGGTGACGATGATCTTGCCGTTGGTGTCGATGCTCTCCCGGGCAATGGCGGCGCGGGGCAGCTGGGGAATCTGCACTTCCAGTTCCGCCTGCACCGCCTTGGCCAGGTCCATGCTGTCGGTGACCAGCACCGCGGTGGCCAGCTTGTCGTGCTCGGCCTGGCTCAGCAGGTCCGCCGCCACCCAGGTGGGATTGCAGCCGCCGTCGGCCAGCACCAGAATTTCCGAAGGTCCGGCGATCATGTCGATGCCCACCTTGCCGAAGACCTTGCGCTTGGCGGTGGCCACATAGATGTTGCCGGGGCCCACGATCTTGTCCACGGCGGGCACGGTCTCGGTGCCGTAGGCCAGGGCGGCCACCGCCTGGGCGCCGCCGGACTTGACGATCTTGTCAATGCCCGCCACCGCCGCCGCGGCCAGAATGTTGGGGTTCACCTTGCCGTCCTTGCCGGCGGGGGTGGTCATGACGATCTCCTTGACCCCGGCCACCTTGGCGGGAATCACGTCCATCAATACGGTGGACGGGTAGGCTGCCGTGCCCCCCGGCACGTAGACACCGGCTTTTTCGATGGGGGTGTATTTCTGCCCCAGCACCACGCCGGGGGTGTCGTTGATCACAAAATCCTTGTGCACCTGGTGTTCGTGGAAGGCCCGGATGTTGGCGGCGGCCATGCGCAGGGTGGTCAGGAAATCCTCCCCCACGGCGGCAAAGGCTTCATCGATCTCCTCCTTGGTCACCAGCAGGCTGTCCAGATCGGCGCCGTCAAACTTTTTGGCGTAATCCCGCAGGGCTTCGTCCCCCCGGGCACGCACATCGGCAATGATGCCGTCCACCACGGCTTCCACATCGGCTTCGGCCCGGATATCCCGGTTCAGAATCTCCTCCGGCCGCACGGCGTCAAAAGAAAGAATACGGATCATACTTTCAGTGCCTCCTTCATTTTGGCCAGCAGCTCGGTCAGCTGGCGATACTTGAACTGGTAGCTGGCGCGGTTGGCGATGAACCGCGCACTGATGGGCATGAATTCTTCCAGCACGGCCAGGTTGTTTTCCCGCAGGGTGGTGCCGGTTTCCACAATGTCCACGATCACATCGGACAGCCCCAGGATGGGGGCCAGCTCGATGGAACCGTTGAGCTTGATGATGTCGATGTCCCGGCCCAGGGCTTCGTAGTGCTCCCGGGCGATGGAAACAAACTTGGTGGCCACCCGCAGGGCCCGGCTCTCGTCGTCCACAAAATCCTTGGGCCCGGCCACACACATCCGGCACTTGCCCATGCCGGTGTCCATGAGCTCATATACGTCGGCGCCGGACTCGGCCAGGATGTCCTTGCCCACAATGCCGATGTCCGCGGCCCCGTGCTCCACATAGATGGCCACATCGCTGGGTTTGACCAGGAAGTACCGCACTCTGGCTTCGGGGTTCTCCACCACCAGCTTGCGGGTCTCGTTGTAGTCCTCGTCGCAGCCGTACCCGGCCTTGGCCAGCAGGCCGTAGGCCTTGTCGCCCAGACGGCCCTTGGGCAGGGCGATGTTCAGCCAGGTGTCCGGCTCGGCCTCGGCGCTGGGGGCCAGCCGTTCCAGCTCGTCCAGGTAAAGGGCAAAGCCCAGGGCGCAGGTATCGGGGGTGAAACGGCGGGCCAGCAGATCGTACCGGCCGCCCTTCAGCACCGCCCGGGGTGCCCCGGCGGCGTACCCGGTGAACACCAGGCCGTTGTAATATTCCATGTCCCCGGCCAGGCTCAGGTCCAGCCGCACGGTGGCGGCGTCTTTGCCCAGGCCCGCGTACAAAGCCTGCAGTTCATCCAGGGCTTCGGTCTGGGCCTGGCAGCGGCAGCGGGCGCGGGCTTCGGCCAGGGCGGTCTCAAAGGGGCCGTGCAGGCTCAGCAGGGCGCACAGGGCGTCGGAGCCGTCCGCGTCCAGACCGGCGGAAAGGGCTGCCTGGCGCAGTTCGTGGGCGTTTTTGTCCCGCAGCAGTTCCAGCAGCCGGGGCCGGGCGGCGGCGTCCACCTGCAGGGTGTCCAGCAGGCCGGTGAGGTACCCCATGTGGCTCACTTCCAAAAAGGTCCGGGTGCCCAGGGTGGCAAGACTGTCCACGGCCAGGCGCACCACCTCAGCCTGGCGGGCGGCGTCCACCGCGCCGATGCACTCCAGCCCCATCTGGCTGATCTCCGCAAAGGTGTGGCTTTCCCGGCTGGGCCGGCAGACCTGTTCGGTGTAGTAGTAGCGCTTGCACTCGCCGGGGGCGGGCTGGGCGTTCTTGGCAATGGAGAGGGTCACATCCGGGCGGATGGCCCGCAGCTTGCCGTCCAGGTCGGTGAAGGTGATGACCTGGGCGTCGGGCAGAAATTTCTGGTTCTGCTGGTACAGGGAATACTCCTCAAACCGGGCGCAGCGGAATTTGCGGTATCCGGCCTGTTCGTACAGGGCCCGCAGCTGCAGGGTGCAGCGCTCGGCGGGGGAAAAACGAGTCAAATCCAGTTCCATACAACGATACCTCACACATCCATGCAAAACATGGTCTTATTATACTTTAGCGGACTAAAGATGTAAAGAGCGGCGACCGGCCGCCGGAAAAACAAAAACAGCAGGCGCAGCTTTCCCGTCTTTCGGATAAACGGAAAAATGCGCCTGCTGAAAGGTTCGCAGCTGTTGATTCAGCCCTGGCAGCCCATCTCGTCCCAGTCGGCAAAATCCTCGGCCTTGGCAATGGCGGTGGGGTCGAGTTTGCCGTCCACGGTGGGAACGGGGTCGGTGTGGTCCTGCACGGGGTTGGGGTTGGGCGAGCTGTTGTCCGGCACCGGGATATACACCTCGGCGCTTGCGCTGGCCGGGGATTCCGCGGTTTCAGGCGCGTCGGTCTCGGGCTCGGCGGCATCCTCATCAAATGCCTCCGGGCCCAAAATATGCTCGTGCTCGCTGTTTTCGGAATAACGCTGGGCCAGCAGGGTAGCGGCGCAGCCCAGGGCCGCACCGGCCAGAACCGGCAGCAGATGACGGAATAATGCCATAGGATGTCCCTCTCTTCCCTGCACCGGCTCCCGCGGAACCGGCGAATTTGTGGATAGTATACCACCATTTTAACCGGAATACAAGCTTTTTTATGCTGCAAAAAGCCTGTTTATCCCTGCCGGGGCGGCAAAAGCAGATTCCCCGGCAGCCGGATTTCGGCGCAGCCCCCGCCCTGGGGCAGGTTGTACAGCGCCAGGGTGCCGCCGTGGGCGGCGGCCACCTGCCGGGCCATGTACAGCCCCAGGCCCTGGTGGGCGTCGTGGCGGGCGGTGTCCCCGGTGTACAGCAGTCGTCCGGCCTTGCGCAGGGCTTCGGGGGAAAAACCGCGCCCTGTATCCTGCACCGCCAGCATCAGGGTCCCACCGGTCAGGCGGACTTCCAGGGTGACGGTGCCTCCCGGCGGTGCGAATCGAACGGCATTGTCCAGCAGGTTGTCCATCGCCCGGGCCATCCGATGGGGCTGGATATCCAGGGCGGACCCGTCGGGCAGGGCGTTCAGCAGCCGGAAAGTCCGGCCCGCCGCCGTGCACAACGCCCGGCCGGTCTCCTTCCGCCGGGCCAGAAAATCCGCCGCCGCCACCCGTTGCCGGGCTTCGTCTGTGCCGGTCCCGGGGGCAGCCACCGCCCGCAGATCCGCCAGATACCGGGCGGCGGTCTCGCAGCTCCGGCGCACCGCCGCCACACTTCCGGCGGCCTGGGGCGGCAGGGCCTCCTCGGCCAGCAGGTCGGCGTGGCCGGCAATGACGGTCAACGGCGTTTTCAGGTCGTGGCTGAGGGCGGCAATCTGCTCCGCGCGCTGCTGTTCCGCCTCCCACTGTTCCCGCAGACTTTGGGCCAGGTGTTCCCGCAAGGTCTGCATGGTGTCCAGGGCTTCGTCCAGTTCCCGGATGCGGGTCCGGCCGAAGGTGTCTCCCGAAAGATCCCCCGCCGTGATGCGGGTGCAGGCATCCTGCAGCCGGACTGCCGCCGCCGAGAGGCGCCGGGCGGTGCGGCGGGTGTTGCACCAGATGAGCAGTCCCATCAGTACGGCCAGCAACCCCAGATAGGTCAGCTGAAAATCCGGCAGCCGCTGCCGCAGATGTTCGTTGGCGTAAGGCACCGAGTAATCGTATTGCAGAAAGCACACCGACCCGTCCGCCAACGTCACCGGCAGGTGATACTGGGTGTAGCCCAGATTGCCCGACCCGCCGAACCAGGCATTCAGCGCCGTGTCCAGCTGGCGGTCGGTCATGTTGGTGGCCAGCACGGCGGGGGAGCCGGGGGCGGGGAAGAGGGCGTACCGGCATAAGGGGTCCAGGCGGGAAGCATCAAAGGTGTCGGCGGTCATGGCGGGCAGCACCTCGGCGGCCCGGTTACAGGCTTCGGCGGCAGCGGAGGCGGGCAGGATGAATCCCATATTGAACAGAATCCCAAAGACCAGCCACCACACCAGCACCAGAGCGGCGCCCAGGGCGGCGGTGGACAGCAGATAGCGCAGCAGCAGTCCCCGCAGGCTGACGGCCGGGTGTTTCATGGCGTGGCTCCTTTCCACCGGTAGCCGATGCCCCACACCGTTTCGATGGGGTCCGCCCCGGGCAGGGCGGCACGCATCTTGGCCCGGATATTCTTGATGTGTTCGGTGACGGCCCGCTCGTCGGCGCTGCCGTCGTAGCCGAACACCGCCTCGTACAGCTGTTCCTTGGAGAAAGTCCGCCCCGGATGCAGGGCCAGATATTCGCACAGGGCGTACTCCGCCCGGGTCAGGTGCAGGGGCGTCTGCCCCGCATACAGCACCTTGGCGGCCATGTCCAGGGCAAACTCCCCCCGCAGCAGCCGGTCGGTGGGCTGTACGCCCCGCTGCTGCCGCCGCAGATGGGCGTTCACCCGGGCCCGCAGCTCGGCAACCCGGAAGGGCTTGCGCAGATAATCGTCCCCGCCGGCGGCCAGCCCCTGCAGAATATCCGCCTCCCCGTCCTTGGCGGTGAGAAACAGAATGGGCGCCCCGGTCAGGTCCCGGATGCGGCGGCAGAGGGCCACGCCATCCTCCCCGGGCATCATCACATCCAGCAGGATGCAGTCCGCCCAGCGGCAGAGTTCCCCGGTCACCTGGGCGCCCGCCCTACAGACCCGCACCCGGTGCCCGTCCCGCTCCAGGGCGGTCTGCAGCAGGGAACCAATCTCCCGGTCGTCGTCCACAGCCAGTATGTTTGCCATTATGCCGCCCCCGTCAACACGCACACCACCCAGGACGCCGCATACAGCAGGTACACATGGGTGGGATAGAACCAGTAAAACAGCGCCTTGTGCCCGGCACCCCGGCGGCCGTTGTACAGCGCCATGGGGATGACCGCTGCCACGCCGTACCATTCATAGTAGGCGGTGAACATCTGGGAGAAGGCAAACCCGTCCTGCCCCCGCACCGCCAGCCAGACCGCAAAGAAGTCCATGCCGATGGTCCACACCGCCCAGGCGGTGAGCTGCAGGGGGCGCTTGTCCCGGAACAGGTACAGGATCACCCCGCCGATGAGGTACAGCGGGCCGCCGTCGGTGATGCACACCCAGGCGGGCAGCATCGTGCTGCCCAGCAGCACCACCGTCGTGGCCATCCCCGGCAGGGCGGCCAGCAGCACCACCGCAAAGCCCCAGACCACCGGTCCCAGGGTGGCCAGCAGGCCCCGGACAATCCGCCCCTGCCGCAGCCAGTCGATGCCCTGCCACACCACACACAGGATCACAAAGTTCAGAAAGATGCCGTTGAGGGGATAGAACCCGTCGGGACGGCGGAACAGCCCCACATACATCATCAGGAAGGTGAGGGCCCCCATCCCGGCACCAATGCCCCACATGCGCAGAAAATAGCGCTTGCGGTCATGGGTGTGGGCAAAGCCCTCCACGGCGCAGAAGAGGAACAGCGGGGCGGAAAGCCGCCCCAGCATGGAGAACCATTCCGGTACAAGGCCGGTGAACTCGAAAAAGTAGTGGATGTGGTCCATGACCATCAGCACCAGGGCGATGGTCTTGAGGACGGTGCCGTCCAGACCCCGTTTTTGCGTTGTCAGCATGGGAAAGAAACCTCTCTTTTCTTTAAGATACCAATATGCTAACAGCCGATTGTGTAGAAAGTATCAGGAAAATGCTATAAAAACAGCCCCCGGGGGTTCCGGGGGCCGGGGAAAAGGCTCAGCGCACCTGCTGCACGGTGTAGGTGAAGCCGTACTCTTCCTGCAGGGCCTTGACGGCGGGTTCGCAGTCCTCAATGAAGGTGGGGGCGTACACGCTCTGGCCGTTGTGGGCCTTCTTGTAGTCTTCCACGATCTGGGTCAGCTTGGCCCAGCCCTCATCGGCCTTGGCCTGGTCCATATCCTTCGGGAAGTCGATGATGAATTCGCGATGGGTGGGAATACGAGCTTTCATAGTGATACACTCCTGTTGATATTTTATGATAATATACAATTTGTATATTACGGACGGGGTCATTCCACGCCGAAAACCCGGCGTGCGTTGGCGGCGCAGGTATCCAGCACCGCCTGGGGTTCTGTCTCCCACAGGCCGGCAATATACCCGGCCACATGCAGGATGTTGCGGCTGTCGTTGCGGCGGCCGCGCACCGGTTCCGGCGCCATGTAGGGGCAGTCGGTCTCCAGCACGGCATGGTCGTGGGAGATAGCGGCCAGCACCTTGGCGGCCCGCTTGGCCCCCTTGTAGGTCACCGCACCCCCAAAGCCCAGGCAAAGGCCCTGGGCGGTGAGCCAGGCGGCGTCCTCGGCGCTGCCGCTGTAGCAGTGCAGCACCCCGCGGGGCTTGTACCGGCGCAGCAGTTCGTACATCTCGCCGTGGGCCTCCCGGTCATGGATGGACACCGGCAGGTCCAGTTCGGCGGCCAGCTGCAGCTGGGCTTCAAAGAGGTCGTACTGTTCCCGGGCGGGCAAAGGCCAGTGATGGTCCAGGCCGATCTCGCCCACCGCCACCACCGCCTTGTCCTCAAACAGGGGGCGCAGGGCCTTCAGCTCCGCTCGCCAGTCCCCGCCGTAGACGGCCACGGTGGGGGCGTCCTCCTCTCCCAGACTTTCGGGGTGGATGCCCAGCGCCGCGTGGATGTAGGGGTAGGTGTGGGCCAGTTCCAGCACCCGGGGAGCATCCCCGGAATGGGTGGCACATTCCAGCACCCCTACCACCCCACCTTCCGGCAGGGCCTTGCCCAGCAGTTCCGCCCGGTCGGCGTCGAACTGCCGGGAGGAATAGTGGGCGTGGGTGTCAAAGATGTTGGTCATGGGGTCACCTCAACCTTTTGGGGCGTTTTGCGGGGCTTGTTGACCAGGAAAATGCCCACACATACCAGCACCAACGCCCCAATGTATTGCCACTCAAACAGGGGCTCGCCGTTGAGCACCGCCGAAAGCAGGGTGGTGACCACCGGAATCAGCAATCCGGAAACGGCAATGCGGCTGACGGGGTTGTTTTTCATGAGCAGGGCCCACAGCACATACACGGCGCCGGACACAAAGGCCAGATACAGCAGCACCGGCACGGCGGCGGGGCTCTGGGGCGAAAGCCGTCCGCCCATGGCGAAGCCGATGACAGCCAGGGCCAGACCGCCCACGCCCAGGTTCAGGCAGCAGACGCTGAAGCTGTCGGCCTTGCGGGTCACGGATTTGTTCCAGGGCCCCGACATGGAGAACACCGCCGAGGCGATGAGCATGGCGGCGATGCCCCAGGCACTGCCGCCGCCGTGGTTGCCCAGGGTGGCCACCAGCACGCCGCCGAATCCCAGCACACAGCCCAGGGCCTTGCGCGGGGTCATACGGTCGGCGGCACCGTACAGAAAGTGGGCCAGAATTACACCCATAAAGCTTTGGGTGCTGTTGAGGATGCTGCCGAAAGAGCCGGTGAGCTGGGCCACTGCCGAGTAGTAAAAGAAATACTGGGTGGCCGTTTGCCACAGACCCATGGCACAGCATTCAGCCAGCACCTTGCCCCGGGGCATGGGCAGGGGACGGCGTTCCAGGGCGGACCCCACCAGCCAGACCAACAGGCTGCCCAGCATGAACCGGATGCCGGCAAAACAGAGGATGGTGGGGGTGTCGGCGGAATCGATCACAAACAGGCGATAGCCCAGCTTGATGAAGGGGAAAGCCGACCCCCACAGGATGTTGCAGACCACGGCCAGGACCACCGCCGCGGTGGGGATGGAAAAAATCGTGTCCAGACGCGATTTTTGAATGGACTTGGTTTCCAAGAAAATGCCTACCTTTTCTGAAAAATTCGGCCGCAGAGCCGCATACAAAACCGGCGGCGCCAAACCGCAGGGCAGCGCCGCCGGCTCAATCAAAATCAGTGGATACGGGTACCGACGGGCACATCGTCGCCGTAGAAGGCGATGGAGCAGCCGCCGTCGGCGGTGTCAGCGGCCATGATCATGCCTTCGCTGACATACTTGCCCTTCATCATGGGGCGGGGGGCCAGGTTGGCCACGATGGGCACACGCTTGCCCACCAGGTCTTCCGGCTTGTACCACTTGGCAATGCCGGACAGGATGCAGCGCTCCCGCTCGCCGTCGAACACGGTCAGGTGCAGCAGCTTCTTGCTCTCCTTCATGGCCTCGCAGGCGCGGACTTCACCCACCCGCATTTCCACCTTGCAGAAGGTGTCGAAGTCGATCTCTTCCTCGTGGTCGGTGATCTCGGCCACCGCTTCCGCCTTGGGGGCTTCGGCCTTGGCGGCCTCGGCGGCTGCCTTGGCCTCGGCTGCGGCCTTGCGCTTGGCGTCCTCCGCTTCCAGATAGGCAATCTCCGCCTTCACGTCGATGCGGGGGAACAGGGCCTCGCCCTTGTGCACGGTGTAGGCGCTGCGCAGGGTGCCCATGGTCTCGTCCCGCAGCAGAGCGTTCAGCTCGTCGGCACTCACGCCCAGCTGTTCGGCCATCTTGGGGGCGGTGTTGGGCAGGTAGGGCTGCAGCAGGGCGGCAATCAGTTCCAGGGCGCTGCACAGGTTGAACAGCACCGCATTCAGTCGGGGCTTGTCCTCCTCGTTCTTGGCCAGCACCCAGGGCGCGGTCTCGTCGATGTACTTGTTGGCCCGCTGCACCAGTTCAAAGATGTGCATCAGGGAGGTGGGCACGTCCAGGGCTTCCATGGAAGCATCCACCTTGCCGGGCAGTTCCCGCATGATGGAAGCCAGGGCCTCGTCCAGCGGCGCGTTGGTCACGGTGCCGCCGAAGTACTTCTCACACATGGCCACGGTGCGGGACAGCAGGTTGCCCAGGTCGTTGGCCAGGTCAGTGTTGATGCGGTTGATCAGGGCTTCGTTGGTGAAGGAGCCGTCATTGCCGAAGGGCACTTCCCGCAGCAGGAAGTAGCGCACGGCGTCCACGCCGTAGCGGTCGCAGAGCTTCACCGGGTCTACCACGTTGCCCTTGCTCTTGCTCATCTTGCCGCCGCCCAGCAGCAGCCAGCCGTGGCCGAAGACCTTCTTGGGCAGGGGCAGATCCAGAGCCATGAGCATGGCCGGCCAGATGATGGTGTGGAAACGCAGGATTTCCTTGCCCACCATGTGCACGTCCGCGGGCCAGTACTTGTCGTAGTCGTGGTAGGTGTCGTTGCCGTAGCCCAGGGCGGTGATATAGTTGGAGAGGGCGTCGATCCAGACGTAGATGGTGTGCTTGGGGTCAAAGGGAACGGGGATGCCCCAGGACACGCTGGTGCGGGACACGCAGGTATCCTGCAGGCCCTGCTTGATGAAGGCGATCATCTCGTTGCGGCGGGTGGCGGGCTGGATGAAGTCGGGGTGATCCTCATACCACTGCAGGATGCGGTCGGCATACTTGCTGGTCTTGAAGAAGTAAGCTTCCTCTTCGGCCTCATACACGGGGCCGCCGCAGTCGGGACAGCAGCCGTCCTTCAGCTGGGCTTCGGTCCAGAAGCTCTCGCAGGGCTTGCAGTACATGCCCTTGTAGGTGCTCTTGTAGATGTCGCCCTTGTCATGCAGGGCGGTGAAGATCTTCTGCACGCTCTTGACATGGTAGTCGTCGGTGGTGCGGATGAACCGGTCGTAGCTTACGTCCATGGTCTTCCACAGGTCCTTGACGGTGGCCACGATCTCGTCCACATATTCCTTGGGAGTCACGCCCTTGGCGGCGGCCTTGTCCTGAATCTTCTGGCCGTGCTCGTCGGTGCCGGTCAGGAACATGACGTCATAGCCCTTGGCGCGCTTGTAGCGGGCCAGGGCGTCGCAGGCCACGGTGGTGTAGCTGTGACCGATGTGCAGCTTATCGCTGGGATAATAGATGGGGGTGGTGATATAAAACTTTTTGTTTTCCATGGGGGAAAAACATCCCTTTCCTTCAAAAATTCATTGTATAGCGATGATTTATAAATAGCTGCGACCCGGCGGTCACATTCGGAACCCGGGTTGGCGGCATCTGGGGCCTGTTTTCATGGCTGGCCTCCCGTCTTGTCAAACCCGATGGGCTGCACGCCGCAGGCAAGCAATGCGTGACGGCACAGCACCTCGGTGCTGTCGATGAAAAACTCTCCCAGGCCTTCGTCCCGCTTGACCAGGCTCAGCTCGGTGCAGCCCAGCACGGCGCGGTCGCACCCCTGGGCTTTCAGATCCTCCACCGCGGCGTTGAACACCGCCATGTCGGCCCGGCGGCCCTTCTTGATCTGGTCGTAAATCACCGACATCACCCCGGCCTGGTGGGCGGGGGAGGGCGCTGCCCAGGGCAGGCCCGCTTCCCGGCACATGATCTGGTAGGTTTCGGCCTGCAGGGTGCCGTCGGTGGCCAGAATTCCCAGCTTTTGGCAGCCGTCGGCTTTTGCTTCGGCCACGGTCAGCCGGGGCATGTTCAGCACCGGCACCGGCAGAGCGGCGGCCAGACGGTCGTAGAAGTAGTGGGCGGTGTTGCAGGGAATGGCCAGCACGGTGGCGCCGTAGGCCACCAGGCTTTCCCCGTCCTGCTCCATCACGGTGAAGGGGTCCTCGTCGCTTTTGCCCAGGATGAAGGCAGTGCGGTCCGGGGTGGATGCCCGGGAGGACAGCACCAGGTCGATGTGGTCCTGGTCCCGCACGGCGGGGGTGTGGTCGATGAGCATCTGGTACAGGTAGCAGCTGGCGGCGGGACCCAGCCCGCCCAGAATGCCCAGCACCGGACGCTTGGGTTTGTTTTGTTCCATACACACCCCTCCCATTTTAAGCAGTACATTTCTATTATATCGTCCGGCACGCCATTATGCAACCGTGCCGGGGAAAAAGCCAAGAAAAAAGCTCGTCTGATGGGCGAAGGGGCCCTTATCCCGGACGCCCGACGGGCGGGACCGGGGAGAAGGCGCAGACAAACAAAAAGCCCCGGCGCACCTTGGTGCGCCGGGGCGGTACTACTTGATTGGAGTCATAGCCTCATACCCTGTATTCGTTGTATGCGGATCATGGTTTTCAGAACTTTTTGGATTTGATCCGCTCCGTTGCGAAGGTGATTTCAGTGATCCGATCGATCGGATTTTTCAGGGTCTGCCATTGGATCTTGGGATTTGCGCTTAAAAGAGGTTGGAGTGTTATCCCGGGATCTGCGTAAGCAGGTTCATCAATCTTGCCTTCCGTATCTCAGGTTGGCCGGCCATTCAAGTTTGTTTCGGTTTCCATCTGACGATGTTATCTCCGGATTCCCTCGGAAAGGAACCTTTTACAACATCTTATGGGTTACGATTCAATTTTGTCTGGTTTGATTTTCTGCGGTCTGTACGCAAAACCTTTTGCGAGGGGATTTCCTTTTCGAAGCGTTTGTAACCAAAGAACGATTTGAACAGATTTTGCTGATCACTGAGTTTGCGGGTAAGGGTTTACTGCCAGAGGATGCATCCCTCTTTATCAACTGTACATTGGCGTTATCTCCCACTGGTTAGATGAACGTAGATCGAACTTTTAAGGCTGAACCTTTCGGTTCAAACCATTCGCATCTAAGATACTTCCGGCCATTATCTTGTTCCCATCTTATTCCTGAACTTACTTTCTTAGTGCTTCTCTTTCTTTTTTAAGGAAAGATTTTTTCGGAAAGTTTTTTTCGGAATTTTTTTACTTGCTCAAAACCTTTAAGCTTACGGGCCTAACGATTTATTTTGCCGTTTCGGTTTCCTTTCGGAATCCTTTTACCTTCGGGAATCACCGGCCATGAGGTCAGGCTTTACGTTCCTTTCATCTAATCTATTCGAAACGCTGGGGTCCTAACTTTGACGGGCCCTGGGACTGCTGATCTCTATTATACGAACCGATCATCGGTTGATTACTTCTTTTACAGGTAATGACCTGCGGCTGTCAATGTGGTTCGTTTTTCTTCAGCAGGCCCAGGCCCGCCGGTGATGAATGGGATCTTTGAAGTTTGCCATCGGGCTGAGCCTCCTTCCTTACGAATCCTGCCGGCATAGCCTTTGCACGTCTTTCAAGTTCTCCGATGGCTCTTCGGCTTCCTCTTTACGGAGTCCCTACAGTGTTCTCTTTGAAGCTGCTTTCCCATTTTCGGAACCATCTGGTTCTGAACCGGGTGTTCATACTTTAGAGAAATCGTCTGTAAGCTGTCGAAAGAGTATCCGCGCCTTTTTCGGTTCCTTTTGAAAGTGGCTGTCTTGGAACTTTCTGTGGTTCCTTATCTCCGGCTGTTTTCTTTCTGTGACTATACTATAGCACAGGGGTCCGGTCCCGTCCATTCGCAGAAACGCCAAAGCTGAAATGAAATATTTGTTCATACTATGGATGGAAATTGCATTGACATGTGTGGTATAATTAACTTGTTCGGTGTAACCAAAAACGGGATGCCGCCCTGATCTGCCAGGGCGGCATCCCGTTTTTTACTTGTTATATCGGCAAAAAAAGACTTACATGCTCTCGGGGGCGCTGATCTTGAACATGGTCAGCACGTTGCGGATCACCCCGCGCACGGCCAGGCACAGGGCAATGCGGCCCTGGAGAACGGCGTCCTCGGCGCCCAGGATGCGGCAGGAGTTGTAGAACCGGTGGAAGGCGCTGGCCAGGTCGATGACAAAGCGGGTGATGCGGGCCGGGTCATACTTTTCGGCCGCGGCGGCAATCTCGGCGGGGAAGGCGGCCAGCAGCCGGATCAGGGCCAGCTCGCTGGGGTCGGTGAGGACGGCGGCGTCCACGGCCTCCATGCCCCGGAAGGTGATGCCCTCGCTCTCCAGCTTCTTCAGGATGGAGCAGATGCGGGCGTGGGCGTACTGCACATAGTACACCGGGTTTTCGCTGTCGTTGCGCACGGCCAGATCCAGGTCAAAGTCCAGGGTGGAGGTGCTTTCCCGCTGGTTGAAGAAGAAGCGGGCGGAATCGATGGGCACCTCATCCAGCAGGTCGGTCAGAGTGATGGCCTTGCCGGTCCGCTTGGACATACGCACCGGTTTGCCGTCCCGCATCAGGTTGACCATCTGCATGAGCACCACGTCCAGACGGCTGCCGTCCAGCCCCACGGCGTCCATGGCGCCCTTCATGCGGGCCACGTGGCCGTGGTGGTCGGCGCCCCACACGTCGATGGCCTTGTCAAAGCCGCGCACGGCCAGCTTGTTGTAGTGGTAGGCGATGTCGGCGGCAAAGTAGGTGGGAATGCCGTTGGCGCGCACCAGTACTTCGTCCTTGGCTTCCTCCTCGGTGCCGTCGGTGGTCTTGCGCTTGTTGGCCACGCCGTACTTGGCGGCAAACTGGGCGCTCTTGTACATGATGGCGCCGTCTTCGGCCTTGTAGCAGGCACCGGACTCCAGCAGCTTGTCCACCACGGCCTTCACCGCGCCGGATTCATGCAGGGTGCTCTCATGGAACCACACGTCGTAGGTGATGCGGTACTTGCCCAGGTCACGCTGCAGCCCTTCGATGTTCTTGGGCAGGGCGTAGTCGGTGATGGCCTTCTTCAGCTCCTCGAAGTCGGCGTTCACATAGGCGTCGCCGTGCTCGGCGGCAAAGTTCTTGGCATGCTCGATGATGTCGTGGCCCTGGTAGCATTCCTGGGGCAGGGGGCAGGCCTCCTCGCCCTTGAACAGCTGCAGGTACCGGATGGCCAGGCTCTTGCCGAACTTCTGGATCTGGTTGCCCGCGTCGTTGATGTAGAATTCCCGGGTCACGTCGTACCCGGCCCAGTCCAGGCAGGCGGCCAGGCAGTCGCCCAGGGCGCCGCCACGGGCGTTGCCCATGTGCATGGGGCCGGTGGGGTTGGCGGAAACAAACTCCACGTTGTACTTCTTGCCGGCGCCCGCCTCGGTGCGGCCGTATTCCGGCTCGGAGCAGGCGGCGCGGACCACGTCGGTGAACCAGCCGGTGCCCAGATACAGGTTGATGAAGCCGGGACCGGCGATCTCCGCCCGGTCAAAGGCGCTGCCGGTCAGGTCCAGGCAGCCCACGATGGCCTCGGCGATCTGCCGGGGTGCCTTGCGGAACACACGGGCGCCGGCCATGGCCAGGTTGCTGGCCACGTCGCCGTTCTTCACGTCCGCCGGAATCTCCACGATAAAGGCGGGCAGCTCGGCGCGGGGCAGCGCGCCGGACTCCATGGCGGCTTCAGCGGCGCCCTGCAGCAGACCCCGGGCCGCATCCAGGGCGGCCTGGCGGGGGTTGTAGTGTTCGTACTTCATGTTTGAAACCTCCGTTTAACTCAAAAATCCCCAAAAGGGAGGATGCTTATTCATCCACTTCGGTGGGCAGCTGCTCCACCGTGATGTCCACCAGGTTGCGGCTGATGAAGTTCTCGCCGCCCGAATCCAGGGTGTAGCTGAACTTCAGCCGGCCGCCGTTCTCGCCCAGAAACAGCTCGATCACGTCGGCGGCCACCCCCAGGGAGATGGACCCGTACCCGGTCTCGTAATGGCAGATGTGGCGGATGCCCTTTTCGATCACCAGCTGGCTGGGCACCTTGCCGAACCGGGTCATCACCACCTGCTGGCCGTCCAGGGTGGCCTTGACGGTGGTGGTGCACCCCGCATAACCGGTGGCCTCGGTCTCCTCGTACACAATGTAGTAGGCCGAACCCCGCTGGGTGAACTTGCCCCGGGTCATCAGCTCCACACTGTCCTCTTCGCCGTTCTGCTGCATGGTGCCGCGGATGGTGATCAGGTAATTGTCCTGCATGTTCTTTCTATCCTTATATAGTATTGTACCTTGTCAGTAGGTCTCGATGGCAATCTGCTCCACCGGGCCGCCGGCGTACTCGCCCAGGAACAGGGTCTCCAGTTCCTGGAAGGCCTCGGGGGTGTCGCTCACGTAGTAGCGCACCCGCCCGCCTTCGGTGCGGCCGTTGGTCAGTTCCAGGTCGGCCAGGGCGGCGGCGGTCTCGATGGCCGTGACCTTGCCCGGGTCGATGAGAGCCACGTCCGCCCCCATGAAATCCCCGATCATCTTTTTCAGCAGGGGATAGTGGGTGCAGCCCAGAATCAGGGTGTCCACCCCGGCGTCCCGCAGCTCGGTCAGATACTGCTCGATGACCAGGGTGGTCACCGGGTCGCCGTCCTGCACGTGGCCGCTCTCCACCAGGGGCACAAACAGCGGGCAGGCCTTGGCGGTGATCTGGATGTCCGGCATCAGGTCCTTCAGCAGCGCCGCATAGGACCCGCTGCGGATGGTGGCCGCCGTGCCGATGACCCCCACCCGATGGTTGCGGGTCAGGGCGACGGCCTTGCGGGCGGCGGCCCCCACCACCCCGGTGTAGGGCACCGGCAGGCGGGATGCCTCCTCCGACGGGTAGGTGGAAGAGACGGTGCCGCAGGCGGCCATGAGGAACTTGACGTTCTGGCTCAGCAAAAACCGGATGTCCTGCCGGGCGTACTGGAGGATGGTCTGCCGGCCTCGGCTGCCGTAAGGCACCCGGCCGGTATCGCCGAAATAGATGATGTCCTCACCGGGCAGAACCCGGCGCAGCTGGCGCACGGCGGTCAGACCGCCCAGGCCGCTGTCAAACACTCCGATGGGCCTTGTATCCATCAATAGGCTCCCTTCCGCTTGGTCAGCGCCAGGTGAATCAGACGGTCCGCCAGCGCCGAAAAGCTCAGCCCCTCCTTTTCCATCAGCTTGGGGTACATGCTGATGGCCGTGAACCCGGGGAAGGTGTTCAACTCATTGCACAAAACCCGGCCGGTGCCCTTCTGCACAAAGAAGTCGCAGCGGGACAGCCCGGCGCAGCCCAGGGCCAGATAGGCCCGGCGGGCCAGCGCCTGCACCTCATCCAGCTTGGCCTGGCTCAGCCGGGCGGGGATCAGCACCTGGGACACCCCGTTTTTGTACTTGTCGTCGTAGGTGTAGAACTCCGCCCCGGCCAGGATCTCGCCGGGATGGGTGGTGAAGACGGTGTCGGGGGCGTCGGGGTTGCCGATGGCGGCACACTCCACCTCCTGGCCGTCGATGAACTCCTCAAAGACAACCTTGTCGTCCTCGGCCAGGGCCACATCCACCGCCTTGCGCAGCTCGGCCCGGTCCCGGGCCTTGGAGATGCCCACGCTGGACCCGGCGTTGGCCGGCTTGACGAAGATGGGGTAGGGCAGCTTGGCTTCCACCGTGTCCAGCACCTTGTCGGCGTCGGCTTCCAGATCGGCGCGGACGGCAAAGCACCAGGCGCAGTGGGGCACGCCGGAAGCGTCCATCACGGTGTTGGCCACTGCTTTGTCCATGCACACGGCGCTGGCCAGCACGCCGCAGCCCACATAGGGCAGGCCCGCCAGCTCAAACAGCCCCTGGATGGTGCCGTCCTCGCCGTTTTTGCCGTGCAGCACCGGCACCGCCACGTCCACCGGCTGTTCCCGCCAGCCGTCGCCCTCCTTCACCAGCAGGGCGCGCAGGGTGCGGTCGGGGCTCAGGGCGCAGGGGGCGCAGTGGGCGGCGTCGGTTTCCCAGCTGCCGTCCTCCACCCGGTCGGCGGGGCCGGTGTAGCGCAGCCAACGGCCTTGCTTGGTGATGCCCACCGCCGTGACGGCATAGCGCCCGGCACAGGGCGGCTGGCCCAAAGCCCGCAGCCAGGCCGCTGAGGATACGCAGCTGACCTCGTGTTCACTGGATACACCGCCGAAGAACAATGCCAGGCGGATCTGTTTATCTTCAACCATACAGATTACATCCCCTCATGTATTGAAACGTATAACATTTCAGCTTATAATAATAGCATATTTGCCCACGGGTTAAAAGATGTTTGCCCAAAAAAGAAAAAATATTGGAAAAAACTTTTCCGTCGGCCGGCGGGGCCCAAAAAGTGCTTGACAACGCCCTGTTCCCGTGGTAAGATAACGGTTGTAAAAAAAGCAGCGTCCGGCTAGAATGCCGTCGTTCACCTTGCGGGCCGCAAAGGCTCCGGGTCATAGATACCGAAGACTGCGGCTCACGGGTCCGCTTCGGCATGGTATGGTCTGTTCGGCGGCTGCTTTTTACGGCAGCCGCTTTTGTTATTCACTTTACGTTTTGTATGGGAGGTGTATTCCAATCGCCAGCACTAACACTACCAAGGAACTGGAGATCAACGAGCGCATTCGCGACAAAGAGATTCGCCTGATCGGGGCCGACGGCTCCCAGATGGGCATCATGTCTCCCCGCGACGCACTGCGCATGGCCATGGATCAGGACCTGGATCTGGTCAAGGTCGCCCCGCAGGCCAAGCCCCCGGTGTGCAAGATCCTTGATTACGGCAAGTACCGCTTTGAAATGCAGAAGCGCGAAAAGGAAGCCAAAAAGAACCAGAAAGTCGTGGAAGTCAAGGAGATCCGTCTTTCCCTGAACATCGACACCAACGACTTCAACACCAAGGTCAATCAGGCGGCCAAGTTCCTGGCACAGGGCCACAAGCTCAAGGTTTCCATCCGGTTCCGCGGCCGTGAGATGGCGCACACCAACCTGGGCCTGGACGTGCATCGTCGTTTTGCCGAACAGCTGGAAGGCAAGGGTGTTGTTGACAAACAGCCCAAGCTGGAAGGCCGCAGCATGATGATGTTCATGTCGCCCGCGCCCACCAAGTAACCCAATATTAGGAGGAAAAACAAAATGGCAAAGCTCAAACTGAAGACCTGCTCCGGCGCCAAAAAGCGCTTCAAGATGACCGGCACCGGCAAGATCAAGCGCAATGCGTCCAAGCGCCGTCATATCCTGACCAAGAAGACCACCAAGCTGACCCGGGGTCTGCGCATGAACCACTATGTGGACAAGACCAACGAGGCCACCGTGCGCCGCATGATGCCCTACGGCGGCTGATTGCCCACCCCGCACGAAACCACCGGTTTGAATATGACTGTATAAAAGGAGATAGAATACAATGGCTCGTATCAAAGGCGCTACCATGACGCACAAGCGTCGCACCAAGACCCTGAAACTGGCGAAGGGCTACTACGGCTCCAAGTCCAAGCATTTCCGCATGGCCAAGCAGGCCGTGATGAAGTCCGGCAACTACGCTTTCGTCGGCCGCAAGCTGAAGAAGCGCCAGTTCCGCAACCTGTGGATCACCCGCATCAACAACGCGGTCCGTGCCCAGGGCATGAACTACTCCACCTTCATGAACGGTCTGAAGAAGGCCGGCGTGGAGCTGAACCGCAAGATGCTGTCCGAAATGGCCATCCACGATCCCGCCAGCTTCACCGCTCTGGTGGAGACCGCCAAGAAGGCTCTGTAATCGAAAACGAACCACCCAAAGACGCCCGCGCACATGCGCGTGCGTCTTTTTTGGAATTGTGAGCATTTTTATGGACATCTTACCTGTGATCACCAGCCGGGACAACGCCCGCATCAAGCGGGTGTGCGCTTTGCGTGACAGCGAAAAACAGCGCGCCGAAGCGGGGCTTTTCTTTGCCGAGGGTCCCAAGCTCTGCCTGGAGCTGGCCAAGGACTGTACCCTCACCGAGCTGTACGCCACCCAGGCGGCCCTGGACCGCACCCCGGCCCTGGCCGCCTTCGGGGACTGCACCACCGTGATTGCCCCCCATGTGGCCGAAAAGCTGGCCGGGACCCGCTCTTCCCAGAATGTTTTCGGGCTGTTCCGGGAACCCTCCACCGACCCGGCCCCACTGCTGGGGGCCGCCCGCCGTATCCTGGCCCTGGAAGGGGTGCAGGACCCCGGCAACGTGGGCACTTTGCTGCGCAGCGCCGCGGCCTTCGGGTTTGATGCGGTGCTGCTGGGCCCCGGATGTGCCGCGCCCTTCTCCTCCAAGGTGCTCCGCGCCTCTATGGGAGCGGCGGGGCGGCTGCCTGTGGGCGTCTGTGCCGACCTGCCCGCTGCCCTGGGCATCCTGCGGGCCCGGGGCGTCACCTGCCTGGCGGCGGCCCTGTACAAGGCCCGGCCTTTGCAGGAGGTGGGCACCGACCTGCCCGGCGGGGTGTGCGTGGTCATCGGCAGCGAAGGCCAGGGCCTGACCGACGAAGCCGTGGCCGCCTGCGACGCCGCTGTGCGCATCCCCATGACCGACCGGGTGGAAAGCCTGAACGCCGGGGTGGCCGGCAGCGTTTTGCTGTGGCATTTCAGAGGAGTTTGATGTACAATGGATACCGCGTTGTACTGGATGTGGCTGGCAGACGGACTGGGTTCCGGCTGCCGCAGCGCCCGGGAACTGCTGCGGCAGTGCCCGGACCCTCAGACCCTGTATGAACGGCTGCAGGGCAACGGCCCGCTGCCCACGGCCCTGCACAAAACCGCCCGGGCCCGGCTGATGACCACCGACCCTGCCGCCCTGCAATCCCGGCTGGAAGCCTGTGCCCGCCTGGGGGTGGAGATCCTCACCCCCCAGGACATCGATTACCCCGACCGTCTGCGCACCCTGCCGGACATGCCGGTGGTGCTGTATGTCACCGGAAACATCGCCTGCCTCAGCGGCGGGCGGTATGTGGCCATGGTGGGTACCCGGCGCCCCAGCCGGTACGGCCAGCAGGCCTGCCATGACCTGGCGCTGAACCTGGCCCGGGCGGGGGCGGTGGTGGTCAGCGGCCTGGCCGACGGCCTGGACGCCGAGGCCCACCGGGCCGCCGTGGAGGCAGGCACCCCCACCGTGGCCTTTCTGGGCACCGCCATCGACAAGACCTTTCCCGCCGCCAACGCCCCTCTGCGGTCTGCCATCGAGGCCGGGGGCGGGGCGGTGGTGAGCGAATACCCGCCCGACTACCAGGGCAAGACCACCGGCACCTTTCTGGCCCGCAACCGGCTGATTGCCGGCCTGTCCGAGGCGGTCTGCGTCACCGAGGCCCGCCGCCGCAGCGGCACCTTGAATACGGTCTCCCATGCGGTGCGGTACGACCGCCCGGTGTTCAGCGTGCCGGGCAGCATTTACAGCCCCACCAGCGAAGGCACCAACGATCTGCTGCGGGAGGGCAGGGCCCGCCCGCTGTGCGAGGCCCGGGATGTGCTGCATGCGCTGGAAATGCAGACGGAGGAGCCGCCGATGACGGCTGAATCCGGGGCGGAGGAGATTCCTCTCACCGAGGAAGCCCGCCTGGTGCTGCAGGCCCTGGGCCCGGTGCCCCGCACCCCGGCCCAGGTGGTGACGGACACCGGTCTGCCCATCCAGCAGGTGCAGGCGGCGCTGATGGAACTGGAATTTGCCGGTGCCGCCGCCTCTCACCCGGGGCAATTGTATACCGCCCAACGGTAAACTTTTTTCAGGAGCGAAGCTATGCCAAAATTAGTCATTGTGGAATCCCCGGCCAAGGCCAAGACCATTGGCAAGTACCTGGGCCGCGGGTACAAAGTCACAGCCAGCATGGGCCACGTGCGCGACCTGCCGGCCAGCCAGCTGGGCATTGACATTGAACACGGCTATACCCCCAAATATATCACCATCAAGGGCAAGCAGAAGCTGGTCAAGGAGCTGAAAGCCGAAGCCAAGAAGTGCGACGGCGTGCTGCTGGCCACCGACCCGGACCGGGAAGGGGAAGCCATCAGCTGGCATCTGGCCAACCTGCTGGGCCTGGACCCGGCGGCGCCCAACCGCGTCACCTTTGACGAGATCACCAAGAAGGGCGTCAAGGAAGGCATGGCCCATCCCCGGGCCATCGATATGGACCTGTTCAACGCCCAGCAGGCCCGGCGGGAACTGGACCGCCTGGTGGGCTACAAGCTCAGCCCGTTTTTGTGGCGCAAGGTGCGCCGGGGGCTGTCCGCCGGCCGTGTGCAGAGCGTCACTGTGCGCCTGATCCGGGACCGGGAACTGGAGATCGAGCGCTTTGTGCCCGAAGAATACTGGAACATCGACGCCAACCTGAAACCCGCCGGGGGCGGCGCCTCCTTCACCGCCCGGCTGTCCGCTTCCGCCGACGGCAAAAAGGTCACCGTGCGCACCAAGGAGGAGGCGGACAAGATTCTGGCCTCCTTAGAAGGCAAGCCCTACAGCGTGGCCAAGGTGGACAAGGGCAAGCGCCGCCGCGCCCCCGCCCCGCCTTTTATCACCTCCACCCTGCAGCAGGACGCCAGCCGTGCCTTCGGCTTTTCCGCCACCCGCACCATGCGGGCGGCCCAGACCCTGTACGAAGGCATGGACATCGAGGGCCACGGCACCGTGGGTCTGATCACCTATATGCGTACCGACTCGCTGCGCATCTCCGACGAGGCGGTGGCCGCCGCCAAGAGCTTCATCGGCGGCCGCTGGGGCGAAAAGTATGTCTGCCCCACCCAACGCCACTGGAAGTCCCGTTCCGCCACCGCGGCCCAGGACGCCCACGAAGCCATCCGGCCTTCCATGCCCGAGCTGACCCCCGACGAGGTGGAAAAGAGCATCTCCGGGGACACCGCCCGGCTGTACCGGCTGATCTGGTCCCGCTTCATGGCCAGCCAGATGGCCGACTGCCTCATGGACACCATGTCGGTGACCGTGGGGGCGGGGGACTGGCTCTTCCGCGCCTCCGGCTACACCGTCACCTTCGACGGTTTCACCGCCCTGTACGAGGAAGCCACCGACGACACCAAGAAGAAAGAAACCGCCCTGCCCCCGCTGGAAGCCGGGCAGGCGCTGGATCTGCATAAACTGACGGCGGACCAGAAGTTCACCCAGCCGCCGCCGCTGTACACCGAAGCCGCCCTCATCCACGCCCTGGAAGAGAACGGCATCGGCCGTCCTTCCACCTACGCCCCCACCATCAGCACCATCATCGACCGGGGCTATGTGGAAAAGGAAAACAAGAAACTGAAAACCACCCCCCTGGGCCAGGCGGTGAACCAGGTTATGCTGGAGGAATTCCCCGACATCGTGGACCCCACCTTCAGCGCCGAGATGGAAAAGAAGCTGGACGTGGTGGAAAACGGCCAGGCCGACTGGGTGCAGACGGTGGACGAGTTCTACCAGGGCTTTGCCCAGAGCCTGGAAAAAGCCGAGAAGGACATGGAGGGCAAGAAGGTCAAGGTGGCGGACATCCCCACCGACGAGATCTGCGACAAGTGCGGCCGTCCCATGGTCATCAAGTCGGGGCGGTACGGCAAGTTCGTGGCCTGCTCCGGCTTCCCGGAATGCCGCAACGCCCATCCGCTGGTCAAGGACACCGGCGGCCTGTGCCCGGTGTGCGGCGGCCACATGCTGCTGCGCAAGAGCGCCAAGGGCCGTGTGTATTACGGCTGCGGCAACTACCCCACCTGCAACTTCATGACCTGGGACGAGCCGGTCACCGAGCGCTGCCCCCAGTGCAACAGCACCCTGTTCAAGCGCAAGGGGCAGCTCATCTGCCTGAAAGAGGGCTGCGGCTTTACCAAGGATGCCGCCCCCAAGAAGGAGTAACATGCACAAGATTACGATATACGGCGCCGGCCTGGCCGGGTGCGAAGCCGCCCTCTGGCTGGCGGAACACGGGGTGCAGGTGGACCTGTACGAGCAGAAACCGGTGCATTTTTCCCCCGCCCACAAAAGCGAGGGCTTTGCGGAGCTCATCTGCTCCAACTCCCTGAAAGCCGAGCGCCCGGACTCCGCCTCCGGCCTGCTCAAGCTGGAGATGCGCGCCATGGGCAGCCATCTGCTCCGGGCCGCCGAGACGGCCCGGGTGGCTGCCGGCGGCGCCCTGGCCGTGGACCGGGACCGGTTCAGCGCCGAGGTCACCCGCATGGTGGAAAGCTGCCCGGGTATCACGGTGCACCGGCAGGAAGTCACCGAAATCCCGGAGGACGCCCCCATCCTGGTGGCCACCGGCCCCTTGACCGAAGGCGCCCTGGCCCAGGCGGTGGCGGCTCTCTCCGGCGGGGAGGAACTGAACTTCTACGACGCGGTGGCCCCCATCGTCACCGCCGAAAGTCTCGACTACAACAAGGTGTTTGCCGCCTCCCGGTACGGCCGGGGAGAGGCGGACTACCTGAACTGTCCCTTCAATAAGGCGGAGTACGAGGCCTTCCACACCGCCCTCATCGGCGCCGAGCGGGCTCCCCTCCACGACGCCGACAAGGACCTGACCGTGTATGAGGGCTGTATGCCCATCGAGGTCATGGCCGCCCGGGGCGCGGACACCATCCGGTTCGGTCCTCTGCGCCCGGTGGGCCTCAAGGACCCCAACACCGGGCACCGCCCCTGGGCCAACGTCCAGCTGCGGGCGGAAAACACCGCCCGGACCCTGTACAACCTGGTGGGCTTCCAGACCAACCTGAAATGGGGCGAGCAGAAGCGGGTGTTCCGGATGATTCCGGGCCTGGAAAACGCCGAGTTCATGCGCTACGGCGTCATGCACCGCAACACCTTCCTGAATGCCCCCAAGGTGCTGGCCCCCGACCAGAGCCTGAAACAGCACCCCAACGTCTTCTTTGCCGGGCAGATCACCGGCTTTGAAGGCTACATGGAAAGCGCCGCCAGCGGCCTGCTGGCCGCGCGGTCGATCTACGCCCGGCTGCAGGGCAAGCCCTACACCCCGCCCCCGGCGGCCACCATGTGCGGCGCGCTGATCGACTATCTCATGACCCCCAACAAGGATTTCCAGCCCATGGGCGCCAACATGGGTATCTTGCCCCGCACCGAGGAGATCAACGCCATCCGGGACAAGCGGGAACGCTACATGGCGCTTTCCAACGCCGCCCAGACCGCCATGGCCGGCTGGGTGGCCCAACAGGAGGACGTGGAATGAAGATTCTTTTGGACGTGATGGGCGGCGACAACGCCCCCAACGCCGTATTGCAGGGCGCGGCCGATGCCGTGAAGGAGTTCGGCCAGGGCATGACCATCGCCCTGCTGGGCCAGGAGGAGGTCATCCGCCAGGCGGCCGCCGAACTGAACATCGACCTGACACCTTTTGAGATCGTGAACTGCACCGAAGTGGTCACCATGGAGGACGACCCGGTCAAGGCTGCCCGCCACAAGCCGGATTCCAGCCTGGTGAAGGGCCTGACCATGCTCAAAAAGGGTGAGGGCGACGCCTTCGTCTCCGCCGGCTCCACCGGCGCGCTGCATGTGGCCACCAGCCTGATTGTGCGCACCGTCAAGGGGGTCAAGCGCCCGGCCCTGGCCACCCCCATGCCCGGCATCCAGCAGCACTACCTGCTGCTGGACTGCGGCGCCAACGCCGAGTGCCGCGCCGACATGCTTAACGCCTTCGGCACCATGGGCAGCGTCTATGCCGAGAAGGTCATGGGCCGCCCCAATCCCAGCGTGGCCCTGGTCAACAACGGCGCCGAGGACCACAAGGGCACCCCCATGTACCGGGAAGCCCACCAGAAGCTGAAAGCCAACCCCTCCATCCGGTTCGTGGGCAACATCGAGCCCCGCTACATCCCGGAAGGCAAGGTGGACGTGGTGGTCTGCGACGGGTTTGTGGGCAACGTGGTGCTCAAGCTCACCGAGGGCGTGGCTACCAGCCTGCTGGGCATGCTCAAGCCCATTTTCTTGAAGAATCTGTTCACCAAACTGGCCTATCTGACCATCAAGGACGGCCTGCGGGGCCTGAAGAAGATGATGGACTCGGAGGAAGTGGGCGGTGCGCCTCTGCTGGGCGCCGCCAGGCCGGTCATCAAGGCCCACGGGTCCAGCAAGGCCCGGGGCATCAAGAATGCCATCCGCCAGGCCAAGACCTGCGTGGAAAACGATCTGTGCGGCACCATGGAGAAGGCTCTGGCCGAGACTATGGCCGCCGTGCAGGAATGAGTCAACCGAAAGGACGAATCCTGTATGCCGAACCGCTCTTTTGAAAAGCTGGAACAGGTGCTGCATTATCAGTTCAAGAACCCGGCCCTGCTGCGCATTGCCATGACCCACACCAGCTTTGCCAACGAATCCAAGGTGCCCACCCACCACAACGAGCGCCTGGAATTCCTGGGCGACAGTGTGCTGTCGGTGGTGGTGGCGGACTACCTGTTCCACCATTCTTCCCGCCCCGAAGGCGAGCTGACCCGCATGCGGGCCGCCCTGGTTTCGGAGGAAGCCCTCTTCCGCTTTGCCGCCGAGATCGACCTGGGCAGCTATCTGCGCCTGGGCCACGGCGAGGAGCTGGGCGGCGGGCGCACCCGCCCCAGCGTGGTGTCCGACGCCTTCGAGGCTCTCATCGCCGCTTTGTATCTGGACGGCGGCATGGAGGTGGCCCGCAACTTCATCCTGCCCTTCATCACCGAGGGCAAGACCGCGGACCCAGACTACAAGACCAAACTGCAGGAACTGGTGCAGGAAAAACCCGGCGCCGAACTGCGGTATGCGGTGGTGAGCCAGTCCGGCCCCGACCACGACAAGACGTTTGAGGTGCAAGTCACCCTCAACGGCAAGGCCCTGGCCACCGGCAAAGGCCGGAGCAAGAAGGCCGCGGAACAGCAGGCCGCCAAGCAGGCCCTTGCCGAACTGAATCCCTGATGAAAGGAACCCGCCTGCATGCGCTTAAAAGAACTTGAGATCCAGGGCTTCAAGTCCTTCCCGGACCGCACCAAGGTGGCCATCGGCGCCGGCATCACCGGCGTGGTGGGCCCCAACGGTTCGGGCAAAAGCAATATCTCCGACGCCATCCGCTGGGTCATGGGCGAAACCAGCTCCAAGCAGCTGCGCGGCGCGGGCAAGATGGAGGATGTCATCTTCGGCGGCACCCAGACCCGCGGGGCCATGGGCTACGCCGCCGTCAGCCTGACCATCGACAACGCCGACCACGGCCTGGCCATGGACGCGGAGGAGGTCACCATCGGCCGCCGGTACTACCGCAGCGGCGAAAGTGAATACACCATCAACGGGCAGAACGTCCGTTTGAAAGATATCTACGAACTGTTGCTGGATACCGGCCTCGGCCGGGACGGCTATGCCATCATCGGCCAGGGCCGCGTGGCCGAGATCGTGGGCGCCAAGAGCGCCGAGCGCCGGGAAATCTTTGAGGAAGCCTCCGGCATTGCCCGGTTCCGCTACCGCAAGAATGAGGCCGAGCGCCGCCTGGCCGCCGCCGAAGGCAATCTGGAACGCCTGCGGGACATCCTGGGCGAACTGGAAAGCCGGGTGGGCCCGCTGAAGCGGGACAGCGAGAAGGCCCAGAAGTTCCTGGAATACTCCGAGACCCGCAAATCTCTGGAGGTCACCCTGTGGGTGGACTCCATCCGCCGTGCCCAGGACGCGGTGCGGGACCAGCAGCGCCGGTATGAGGCCGCCGAGGCCGACTACGCCCGCCTGTCCCGCCAGCTGGATGAATTCGACCAGAAGACCGAAGCCCTGCGGGAGGAAGCCCAGCAGCTCATGCTCCAGGTGGAGCAGGCCAACGCCGACATCCGCACCCTGACCGAAGCCGGGGCGGGCAGCGACAGCCAGATCGCCGTGCTGAACAACGAGAACGAGCACGCCCAGGCCCAAATCCGGGACGCCGAGGCCGAACTGGCCCGGGCCGGGGAGGGCGCCAAGGGCATTGAGGCCGAAACCAGGGAGCACCAGGACGCCATCGAGACCCTGCGCGCCCAGCTGGCCCAGGCGGACAAGACCATCTCCGACCTGCGGGCGCAGATGAACGCCCTGGAACAGGAGGCCTTGCAGAGCGGCGAGCGCCGGGACGTGGTGGAAGCCGCCATCGCCCGGCTGCAGGACGCCGCCACCACCATGAAGGTGCGGGCCGCCTCCCTGACTTCCGCCGCCGAAGCCGCCCGTGCCCAGCTGGAGGGCCTGCGCAACCAGGCCGCCGCCGCTTCCGGCGCCGCCGACCGGCTGAACGCCGAGCGGGAACTGGCCGCCCAGGCCCTGAAAGAGGCGGAGGACAACGTCACCCGGTGCGACAACATCAAGGCCGGGCTCAAACTCAAACTGGAAAGCCGCCGCCGTCAGCAGGCCGAAGCCGCCGACGCCCTGCAGAAGGCCGACCGGGACCGCTCCAACACCGCCCAGCGCATCCGCATTCTGGAAGACCTGGAACGCAACCTGGACGGCTACCAGCAGAGCGTCAAGACGGTCATGCGGGCCGCCGCGGCCAACCGGCTGCGGGGCATCATCGGCCCGGTGGCCGGCATCCTCACGGTGCGCAAAGGCTACGAGACCGCCATCGAGACGGCCCTGGGCTTTGCGCTGCAGAACATCGTGGTGGAGGACGAGCGCTGCGCCCGGTCCGCCATCGCCTTCCTGAAAGAAGAGCGGGCCGGCCGCGCCACCTTCCTGCCTCTGGACACCGTCCAGGGCAACCGGTTCAACGGCCGCCTTACCGGCACCGCCGAGGTGGCCGCCGACCTGGTGGACACCGACGACCGTTACCGCCATATCATCGATAACCTGCTGGGCCGCATCATCGTGGTGGAGGACCTGGCAGAAGCTTCCGCCGTGGCCAAGAACCTGGGCTACCGCAACCGCATCGTGACTCTGGACGGCCAGGTCATCAACGCCGGCGGTTCCTTCACCGGCGGTTCCACCGCCCGCAGCGCGGGGGTGTTCAGCCGCAAGCAGGAGCTGGAAGAACTGCGCGTCAAGCTGAAGAAGCTGGAACAGCGCCGGGCGGACGCCGAGCGGGAAGCCAAAGCCCGCCAGGCAGAAGCCGATACCCTGGCTGCCGAGCTGGCCGGGGCGGAGAGCGAGAGCGTCAACGCCGCCTCCGCCCGGCTGAAAGCCAGCCTGGACCTGGAACGGCTGGACTCCGCCGTGCAGGAGGGCGCCGCTGCGGCCCAGCGCCGGGGCGCCGAGATCCAGCAGCTGGAAACCCAGCTGAAGGAGAACGACACCGCCCGGGCCCAGGCCGAAAACGGAGCCGCCGCCGCCCAGACCGAACTGGACAAGTACAACGCCGAGCTGTCCCAGCTGGGCGAGAGCACCGGCGAGCTCAGCCGCCGCCGGGAAGCCCTGTCCGCCTCCCTCTCCGAAGCCCAGATGAACCGCCTCACCGGGGAGAAGGACATCGGCCTGCATGAGGCCGCCCTGGAGACCCTGCGGGGCCGCACCGGGGAAGCCGAAGCCCGGGCCCGGGAACTGCAGGCTGCCATGGAGGCCGCCCGCCAGAAGATCGCGGCCAACGAGCTGCGTGTGGCCGAGATCGAGCGGGCCCGCGCCGAAACCAAGGAGAAGATCGCCGCCGCCGAACAGACCATCCGCACGGCCAACGCCGCCCGGATGGAGAAGGAAGCCGCTGTCACCCGTCTGGGCCAGGAAAACCGGGCCCTGACCGACGAGCGGGAACGGATGAGCGGCGAGATGGCCCGCCTGGCCGAGCGCCGCACCGCCGCCGAAACCGAGCTGAACACCACCGCCGCCAAGCTGTGGGACGAGTACCAGCTCACCGAGGCGGAGGCAAAGGGCCTGTGCGTGGAATTTTCCAACGTCACCGACCTGCGCCGCCAGGTGGCCGAAGTCCGGGGCAAGATCCGGGCTCTGGGCAACGTGAACGTGGGCGCCATCGACGAATATAAGGAGGTCAAGGAACGGTACGATTTCCTCAAAGCCCAGGTGAGCGACGTGGAGCGCTCCAAGTCCGAGCTGACCCGGATGATCGGGGAACTGCGGGGCGAGATGGAGGAGATGTTCTCCAAGAGCTTCAAGGAGATCAACCGCAACTTCGGCCATATCTTCCGGGAACTCTTCGGCGGCGGTTCCGCCCGGCTGTATCTGTCGGACGAATCCAACGTCCTGGAATCCGGCATCGAGATCGAAGTGTCCCCCCCGGGCAAGGTCATCCGCAACCTGTCCGCCCTTTCGGGCGGCGAGCAGGCGCTAGTGGCTATCTCCATCTACTTTGCCATCCTGGAAGTCAACCCCTCGCCCTTCTGCATTCTGGACGAGATCGAAGCCGCCCTGGACGATGTCAATGTCACCCGGTATGCCAACTATCTGCGCCGCATGACCGACAAGACCCAGTTCATCGTCATCACCCACCGCCGCGGCACCATGGAAGCCGCCGATGTCCTGTACGGTGTGACCATGCAGGAGGACGGCGTCTCCAAGCTGCTGCGCCTGGACCTGAACAACGTCAGTGCCGACCTGGTCAACTGACCGCGCCGGATTTTCCTATACATATCCCACGGAGGTGTGCCCTATGGGCCTGTTTGACAGTTTTAGAAAAAAGAAGCTGCAGGACGGCCTGGAAAAGACCCGCACCGGCTTTTTCCAGTCCATCGTCAACACCCTGACCAATTCCCAGATCGACGATGATCTGTACAACGACCTGGAAGAACAGCTGATTCTGGCCGATGTGGGCCCGTCCACCGCCGTGCGGCTGGTGGATGAGCTGCGGGACGTGGTGGAACGCGACCACCTCAAGACCGGCGAGCAGGCCCTCAAGGCGCTGCGGGAGATCATCCGGCTGGAAATCTCCCCCCACGACGAGATGGACCTGACCGGTCACCCGGCGGTGGTCCTGGTCATCGGGGTCAACGGGGTGGGCAAAACCACCACCATTGCCAAGCTGGCCTACCTGTACAAGGACCTGGGCAAGCGGGTCATGCTGGCGGCGGGGGATACCTTCCGCGCCGCGGCCAGCGAACAGCTGGAAACCTGGGCCGACCGGGCCGGAGTGCCCCTGGTCAAGGCCGGGGAGGGCGCCGATCCCGCCGCCGTCATCTTCGATGCGGTGCAGAGCGCCAACGCCCGGGGCTATGACATGGTCATCGCCGATACCGCCGGCCGTCTGCACAACAAGAAGGGCCTGATGGACGAGCTGTCCAAGATCGCCCGCAGCGTCAAGAAGGCCAGCCCCGAAGCCAGTCTGGAAGTGCTGCTGGTTCTGGACGCCATCACCGGCCAGAACGCCATCAGCCAGGCTCAGGAATTCTGCCGTGCGGCGGGGGCCACCGGCGTGGTGCTCACCAAGCTGGACGGAACCCCCAAGGGCGGCTGCATCCTGGGCGTGCACGAAAAGCTGGGCCTGCCCATCCGTTTTGTGGGGGTGGGCGAGAAGATCGACGATTTGATTTTCTTCTCCGCCACCGACTTTTCCGAGGCCCTGCTGCCCGAACTGCCCAGGAAAGAGGAGGAACAGGCATGATCTTCTGCGCTGCCACCAACAACCAGGGCAAGCTCAAGGAGCTGCGCCGCATTCTGGAGCGGGCCGGCCATGAGGTGAAGAGCCTGCGGGAACTGGGCGTGACCCTGGACCCGGAGGAAACCGGCACCACCTTTGCCGAAAACGCCCGCATCAAGGCGGAAGCTTTCTGCAAAGCCACCGGCCTTGCCACCGTGGCCGACGACTCTGGCCTGTGCGTGGACGCCTTGAACGGCGCCCCCGGCGTGTACAGCGCCCGCTATGCGGGGGTACACGGGGACGACGACGCCAACAACCGGAAGCTGCTGGACGCCATGAAGGAGGTGCCCGCCGGCAAGCGTGCCGCCCGGTTCGTCTCCGCCGTCTGCCTCATGCTGCCCGACGGCCGGGAACTGACGGTGGAAGGGGAGTGCCCCGGCACCGTGGCCTTCGGCCTGACCGGGGAAAACGGCTTCGGGTATGACCCGCTCTTTGTGCCCGACTGTGTGGGCCTGCCCGACGGCACCACAACCCCCAACACCGCCCGGCGGTCCTACGCCGAGCTGGCGGACGGGGAAAAGGACGCCATCAGCCACCGCGGCCGGGCCATGGAACGCCTGGAACAGGCCCTGCCCGCATTTCTCGGCGAATAAAACAACATCACCGAAAGGATTTAGATTTATGAAGACTCTGACCAGCAAACAGCGCGCGGCCCTGCGCGGCGCCGCCAACACCCTGGACCCCGTGTTCCAGGTGGGCAAGGGGGAAATCGGCCCCGCCATGATCGAAGCGGTGTCCAAGTGCCTGGCTGCCCGGGAACTCATCAAGATCAAGGTGCTGGAAAACAGCGAGTATTCCGCCAAGGAAGCCGCCGAAATCCTGGCCGAAGCCACCGGCGCCCAGTGCGTGCAGGTCATCGGCCGCAAGTTTGTCCTGTTCCTGCAGAAGAACAAGGACTCCGACTTTACCGCGCTGCTGGCCGCGGCCCGCTGAACCCATGGCGGCGGTGGGCAAGCTGCTTGTGTACGGCGGAACCTTTGACCCGCCGCACATGGGGCACATGAACAATCTGCGTGCGGTCATGGCGGCGGTGCACCCGGACAAGGTCCTGGTCATGCCCGCCGGCATCCCGCCTCACAAGGCGGCCAGCGCCACCCCTGCCGAACTGCGCCTGGCCATGTGCGGCTGTTTCACCGCTGTGGATCCCTGTGTGGAGGTCAGCCGGTGGGAGATCGACCAGCAGGGCCGCAGCTACACGGTGCACACCCTGCAGATGCTGCGGGATGCCTACCCCGGCACCGCCCTGTATCTGGCCCTGGGCAGTGACATGCTGCTCAGCTTTACAAACTGGCACCGGTGGCAGGCCATCCTGGCCCTGGCCACCCTGGTGGTCCAGAGCCGCGCAGGGGGTGACAGTGCCGACCTGCATGCCGCCGCCGACGCCCTGAAACCCTACGGCGGCCGGGTGCTCTTTGCCCATGCGGTGCCGGTGCCCTGCGCCTCCAGCCAGATTCGTTCCGGTTCGCTGGACGCCGACACCCTGCGCCGGGTTCTGCCCGAATCCGTGCGCGCCGTCATCCGGCAAAACGGACTGTACGGCTTGGCCGACAAGGTGTAAAGGGGTGGAACCTGCCTGCCGCCCATCGATTTTTTCTGACAAAGTAGGGGGAAAAAGCATGACCTGTGAACAAGCCCAGGAATTGGTAAAAGGCCGTTTGTCCCACAAGCGGTACAAACACACCGTAAATGTAAAAAATATGGCTGTGGAACTGGCCCGGCGCTACGGCGCGGACGAAGAAAAAGCCGCTCTGGCGGCACTTTTGCATGATGCTGCGAAAGAACTGCCCCCGCAGGAAATGTTGCAGATTTTTTCCGACAATGCTATAATGGCTAAAAATGCCGCGTCACGTCCTTCTCCGGTGTGGCACGGCATTGCCGCCGCCATCCTGTGCGCCACCCAATGGGGGGTCACCGACCCGCAGATTCTTTCCGCTATTGAGTGCCATACCACCGGCAAGGCCGATATGACCCTGCTGGAAAAGATCATCTACATGGCCGACGCCACCAGCGCCGAGCGGAACTATCCCGGGGTGGAACAGCTGCGGCAGGAAGAAATGCAGGACCTGGACATGGCTTTGCTGCACAGCTTGCAGCAGAGCATCGCCTTTGTGAAAAAGAAGGGCGGCAAACTGGACCCGCAGACCGTAGCGGCCTGCGAGGACCTGCAGGCACGCATTGCACAAAAAGGATAAACATACCATATTCCCAGAAGGGATGCCCCGGCCCCGGCCGCCGCACCCCACCATCAAAAAGGGAGGACGCCCATGAGCGAACCACGCAAACTGAACACCGGTGACGCCCAGCGCACGGTGTATCATGCCGGCGACGCGCAGCGCAGCATTCGTACATCCGGCGCTGCCGGGTCCACTTCCAGCCAGCAGCTGGAGGAAGCCCGCCGCCGTGCCCGGATGGCCGCTGCCGACAGCAGCCGCCGCAGCCGCCAGTTTACGCCGGTGCAGCCGGCCGATGTGCAGCGCTACCAGGCCGCACGCCAGGCCCAGGCCGGGCAAAGCGCCCCGCGCACCATTCACCAGCCGGTACAGCACACCGCCCGCTATCCCCAGCAGCCTGCCGAATCCCGGCAGCCGGCACAACAGCAGGGCCGCACCATCCATCGTGCCCAGCAGCCGGCGACCCGTTCGGCCCAGCCCACGGCAGCCCAGCTGCCCGGCCAGGAGGAAGCCGAGCTGACCATGGCCCAGCGCCAGGCATTGGCCCTGCGCCGCCAGGCGGCGGCCAAGCAGGCTGCGGCCGGCACCCGCGCCCGGGTGCAGCATCTGGATCTGCGCTCCGCTCAGGGGGAACGCCCCGCCTACAATATTGACGGCGACACCGAATACGAAGCCCGCCAGGCAGCCCGCGCCGCCAAGGCGGCCGCTGCGCCCCAACAGCCGGCGGACCAGGTATCCCGCGCCGCTTCCGGCACTTCCCGCAGCGGGGGTGCCGCTTCCGCTTCCTCCGCCCGCCGCAGCGGCGCTTCCGCCGGCGGTGTGCCCCCCAAAGGCCCCGGCAAGGGCCGCAAGGGCAGCGGCAATGACGGCGGCGGAAAAAAGAAGGGCGGCAAGAAAAAGAAGAAGGCCTGGTGGAAGGTCCTGCTGGTCACCCTGCTGGTGCTGGTGCTGATCTTCGGCGGCACCCTGGCCCTGATTATGAACGCCCTGCGCCCCGAAACCGGCGGCAACATCACCTTCAACCAGCTGCTGAACACCCCCAAGGAATTTGCCGGCAAGGAAATCAACATCCTGCTGGTGGGCATCGACCGTTCCACCGAGGACGGCATGGGGGAAGACTCCCAGAGCAACGACGGCATGACCGACATGATCATGTGGATGCACTTCAACAACGAAACCGGGGAAGTGAAGATGCTGCAGATTCCCCGCAACATCTTCGTCACCACCGACAGAAGCTATTCCGGCAACTACCAGATCAACGCCATCGCCAAGACCCAGGGGTCCGATGGCTACAACAACCTCAACGCCCTGTGCGAGGAGGTCAGCAAGGAATTCCAGATTCCCATCGACGGCTATGTGAGCATCCGTCTGGAAAAACTGGTGGAACTGGTGGATATTCTGGGCGGCGTGTACTGCTATATTCCCCAGGATATGTCCTACGGCGGCAGCGCCCTGGAACAGGGCTACCGCAACCTGGACGGCGCCGCGGCGGAGTTCCTGCTGCGCAACCGTCACAGCTACGCCAACAGCGACCTGGGCCGCCTGAACACCCAGCGCTATTTCTACGCCGCCATGTTCGCCAAGCTGCGCTCCATGACTGCGTGGGACATCGCCAAGAACCTGCCCTTCTACCTGAGCATGGTGGATACCAGCCTGAGCATCTCCGACCTGATCAGCGTGGCGGTCAGCCTGCTGAACGTCTCCAGCAACAAGATCATGCTGGCCCAGATTCCGGTGTATATGGGGCAGATCTACTATCCCATCGGAACCACGGATAACGACGTGGTGGTGGTGGCCCGTCAGGAGGCCGCCGACCTGCTCAACACCTACTACCGCGAGAACACCGGTCCCGTGGACGCCAGCGAACTTCAGGTGGTGGATAACGTCCTGGATATCAGCGGACGCAGCCCCTCCGACCCCAACGTGCAGTTTATGGCCGACATCAACGAGCAGGTCAACGACGCCGCCGATGAGTCCGGTGTGGATACCAGCAGCGAGTACGTCTACGACACCCCGACCCCGGCCCCCGAAGGGGATGCCTCCTCCACCGAGGAAGGCACCGACGGCGCCGATTCCGCCAGTGAGGACAACGCTGCGTAAGTGCAATATTTCGAAGGAGATACAAACTATGGATAGCAAGACCCTGGCCATTGAACTGGCGCGTGCCCTGGACGCCAAAAAGGCGCTGAACATCCGCGTTCTCAAGGTCGAGGACCTGACCACCGTCACCGATTACTTCGTCATTGCCACTGGCACTTCCACCACCCATGTGGGCGCCCTGGCGGACGAAGCGGACTTTGTGCTGTCGCAGCAGGGGGTCAACCCTCTGCGCACCGAAGGCCACGACGGCAAGCGCTGGGTGCTGCTGGATTACGGCAGCGTGATCGTGCATGTGTTCACCAAGGAAGCCCATGATTATTACGACCTGGAACACCTTTGGGCCGACGCGGCCGAAATGCCCGCCGCCGAATGGATGAAACCGGCCGAATAAATACGATTATTGTAAAATAGTGGGGAGAGATCAACCGTGAAGTACGACTTCAAAGCTGTGGAAGCCAAATGGCAGAAGGTGTGGCAGGATGAGCACACCTTCCACGCCGAGATCGATCATTCCAAGCCGAAATTCTACGCTCTGGTGGAATTTCCGTATCCGTCCGCCGCGGGCCTGCATGTGGGTCACCCCCGCAGCTACACCGCCCTGGACATTGTGGCGCGCAAAAAGCGCCAGTGCGGCTACAACGTGCTGTATCCCATGGGCTGGGATGCCTTCGGCCTGCCTACCGAGAACTACGCTCTGAAGAACCACATCAACCCCGAGATTGTCACCGCCAAGAACGTAGCCCGCTTCAAGAGCCAGCTTCAGGCGCTGGGCCTGTCCTTTGACTGGGACCGGGAGATCAACACCACCGACCCCGAATACTACAAGTGGACCCAGTGGATCTTCCTGCAGCTGTACAAGAAGGGTCTGGCCTACAAGAAGGAGACCAACGTCAACTACTGCACCGGCTGCAAGGTGGTGCTGGCCAACGAAGAGGTGGTCAACGGCGTGTGCGAGCGCTGTGGCAGCCCCGTGGTCCACAAGGTCAAGAGCCAGTGGATGCTGAAGATCACCGCCTATGCCGACCGCCTCATCGATGATCTGGACGGCCTGGACTTCATCGAGCGCGTCTCCACCCAGCAGAAGAACTGGATCGGCCGCAGCCACGGCGCCGAAATCAACTTCGACACCACCGCCGGCGATGTGCTCACCGTCTACACCACCCGCGCCGACACCCTGTTCGGCTGCACCTATATGGTCGTCTCCCCCGAGCATGCCTACCTGAAGAAGTGGATGGACGCCGGGCTCATCAAGAACCCCGACGAGATCACCGCCTACCAGCAGGAAGCCGCCCGCAAGTCCGAATTTGAGCGCACCGAGCTGAACAAGGAAAAGACCGGTGTGCGCATCCAGGGCGTGGAGGCCGTCAACCCGGTGAACGGCCAGAGTGTGCCCATCTTCATTTCCGACTACGTCCTGGCCACCTACGGCACCGGCGCCATCATGGCCGTGCCCGCCCACGATACCCGCGACTGGGAGTTCGCCAAGAAGTTCGGCCTGCCCATCGTGGAGGTTGTCCGCGGCACCACCCCCGCCAACCTGGACGAAGGTGCCTTCACCGACGTGGCCACCGGCACCCTGGTCAACTCCGGCTTCCTCACCGGCCTGTCGGTGGAGGACGCCAAGAACAAGATGTACGCCTGGCTGGAAGAGAACGGCAAGGGCCACAAGAAGGTCAACTTCAAGCTCCGCGACTGGGTGTTCAGCCGTCAGCGGTACTGGGGCGAACCCATCCCCATGGTCTACTGCGAAAAGTGTGGCTGGCAGCCCCTGCCCGAGAGCGAGCTGCCCCTGCGCCTGCCCGAAATCAAGGACTTTGAGCCCGGCGAGAACGGCGAAAGCCCCCTGGCCCGCCACACCGAATGGGTGAACACCACCTGCCCGTGCTGCGGCGGCCCCGCCAAGCGGGAAACCGATACCATGCCCCAGTGGGCCGGTTCCAGCTGGTACTTCCTGCGCTATATGGACCCCCACAACAAGGATGCCATTGCCAGCAAGGAAGCCCTGGAATACTGGAGCCCGGTGGACTGGTACAACGGCGGCATGGAGCACACCACCCTGCACCTGCTGTACAGCCGTTTCTGGCACAAGTTCCTGTATGACATCGGCGTGGTGCCCACCAAGGAGCCCTACGCCAAGCGCACCTCCCACGGCATGATCCTGGGCCTGAATCCCCACAGCTTCGTGAACCTGCCCGCCGACGAGCAGCGCAAGCTGGTGGCGGAGTTCGGTTCCGAGAAGGCTGCCAAGGAACACCTGGTGGAAAAGTACGGCGAGATGGCCGAACACCCGGTGGTCAAGATGTCCAAGAGCCTGGGCAACGTGGTCAACCCCGACGACGTGGTCAACGAGTACGGCGCCGACACCCTGCGCCTGTACGAGATGTTCATCGGCGACTTTGAGAAGGCCGCGCCCTGGAACACCTCCTCCATCAAGGGCTGCAAGCGCTTCCTGGACCGCATCTGGGCCATGGGGGACAAGCTGGTGGAAGGCGGCGTGCGCCCCGAGCTGGAATCCCTGATGCACCGCACCATCAAGAAGGTGGGCGAGGACATCGACAGCCTGAAGGCCAACACCGCCATCGCCCAGCTGATGATCTATGTGAACGCCCTGGCCGATGCCGGCGGCGCCACCCGCCCCGAATACGAGGTGCTGCTGCAGCTGCTGAACCCCTTCGCCCCGCACATGACCGAGGAACTGTGGGAGCAGATGGGCCACGAGGACCGTCTGGCCTACCATCCCTGGCCGAAGTACGACGAAGCCAAGTGCACCGAGCAGACCATCGAGATCGCCGTACAGGTGAACGGCAAGATCAAGGCCCGCATCAAGGTTCCCGCCGACGTGGAAGCCGCCGATGCCATCGCCGCCGCCAAGGCGGAGCCTGCCGTGACCGAAGCCCTGACCGGCAAGACGCTGGTCAAGGAAATCTACGTCAAGGGCAAGCTGGTCAACCTGGCCGCAAAATAAACCTCAGAGCCCCCGCATCCGACGGGGGCTCTTTTCGCATATCACGACCACCCCAAAACCGAAGAGGAGAGAAACAGTTATGCGCCAAAACCTGCGTGCAGTCCTGCAAAAGCCCCGCCATTGGCTGGTTCTGGCGGTGCTGGTGCTGGAACTGGTATTTCTGGCGGCGGGCTTTGTGCAGGACCGCGCCGTGCGCGGCACCACCACCCTGCTCAGCGACAGCATGGGAGACATGGTGGAGGAAGGCATCACCCACACCACCCAGGGCACCGAAGTGGCGGAAGGTCTTTCCGGCGAGGTGCTGGCCACCCGCTGGCTCAAACTGGAACCCGGCATGTACAACGTCACCGTGGCCTATCTGGGCGGCGGGGACGATGTGACCTGCTACTTCTACAAATCCACCGCCCTGGCCGATACCGTCACCCTGCGCAAGGATATGCGGGCGGTGACCTTCCAGGTCCTGGTGCCCAGCGACCAGGAGGAAGCCACCCTGCGCATCTCCACCGGCGGCAGCGGCTTCACCCTGGAAAGTATCGTCATTTCTTACAGCCAGGCCTATTCCTGGTACAACCTGCTCTGCCGTCTGGTCTTCTTTGCGGCGGCGGACCTGATCTGGCTGCTGTGGTCCGGTCGGCTGGTGCTGCCCGGCGGTCCCAAAGGGGCCGTCACCGCCCTGGGCCTGGGGGGCGCGGTGCTCATCGCCTCGCTGCCGCTGCTCACCGGCGGGCTCATCCAAGGCCACGACCTGCAGTTCCACCTCAACCGCATCGAGGGCCTGGCCCAGGGCATCGCCGCCGGCCAGTTCCCGGTGCGCATCCAGCCCTTCTGGTTGGACGGCCGGGGCTATGCCGTGTCGGTGTTTTACGGGGAGCTGCTGCTCTATTTCCCGGCCCTGCTGCGCTTCTTTGGCGTGACGGTGCAGGGGGCCTACAAGGTGTATGCGGTGGTCATCAACCTGGGCACCGCCCTGGTGGCCTGGTACTGCCTGCGCCGCATGCTCAAAAACCAGTGGGCGGCGCTGTTCGGCAGCGTGCTGTACACCCTGTCCATCTACCGCATCCTGAACATCTATCTGCGGGGCGCCGTGGGGGAATACACCGCCATGATGTTTTTGCCCCTGGTGTTCTACGGGCTGTGGCGGATCTTCACCCAGCCCGACGGGGAGCGGGCCCGGCCGCTGGTCTGGCTGCCGGCGGTCATCGGCTTCACCGGCCTGATCCAGACCCACCTGCTCAGCGGCGAGATCGTGGGCATCCTCACCCTGGGCAGCTGCGTGGTGCTGCTGCGCCGCACCCTGCGCAAAAACACCTTCTTCCCGCTGTGCAAGGTGGTGGGCATCACGGCGCTGCTCAACCTGTGGTTCCTGCTGCCCCTGTTCGATTATATGCGGGATGACCTGGTCATCACCACCCAGGAAACCTCCGGCCCTCACAACGGCGCCGCGTTCTTCGGGCAGATGCTGAACCTTGCTTACAGCGGGGTGGTCAACCGGTACAACCTGGGCCTGGACCAGGGGACTTATAAGGAAATGGCCATCGGCCTGGGCCTGGCCTTGCTGCTGGCGGCGGGGCTCTTCCTGCTGGTTACGGCCATGGGCCGCTGCGACCGCAAGGACCCGGTATGGAAGCTGGGCAGCTTCGGTTTCTGGGCCGGGCTGGTCTGCCTGGTGCTGGCCAGCGATGTCTTCCCCTGGGACAACCTGTACAACCTGAACCCGGTTCTGGGAAAACTGCTGGCCATGGTACAGTATGTGTGGCGGTTCCTCAGCCCGGCCACCTGGTTCTGGGTGCTGGCGGGTGCCTGCGCCAGCTGTCTGCTGCGCACCCGCCCGGACCTGCGCAACCTGTCCGCGGGGGTGCTGCTGGTGCTTACCCTGGTCAGCTGGGGCGGTTTTGTGCAGAGCGCCCTCACCGACAACGAAACCATGTTCCGGTACAGTGCTGCCGCCCTGGATTCCTGTGACGCCGGGGCAGGGGAGTACCTGCCCGCCGGCACCGAGAAAACCGATTTTGCCGGTCCTCGCGCCATAGAATCCGACGGGGTGGAGCTGACCGAGACCAGCCTTGACGGCCTGAGGGCCACCGTCACCTGCCAGAGCGCCGACGGCGGCACTGTCACCGTGCCCATGCTGTACTATCCCTACTACACCGCCGACGACGGGTCGGGCATGACTTTTGTCGTGACCCGCGACCCCGCCAGCAAGATGGTCCAGGTGCAGATTCCCGCCGGGTACAGCGGTACCATCCGGGTCTATTACGCCGAACCCTGGTTCTGGCGGGCCGCCGAGGCCGTCAGCCTGCTGACCCTGGCCGGGCTGGTGGCACTGGGACTGCGCCGCCGCAAAATCAACCGGCCGGAAGCAGTTCCGGCCAAAGGATAAGACAATGAAACAAGACACAAACAATTCGGTACGGCCCGCCCTGGTCAGCCTGGCCCGCCGCCCGCTGTTGTGGGTGGCGCTGGCGGCGCTGGCCGCCCTGGGCTACGGCTACGCCATGGCCGTGCCCGCCGTGGATATGGACGACCTGGCCATTGCCACCTACCAGCAGGGCGGGGAATTCCTGCGCCAGGGCCGGTTCACCGTCTGGCTGCTCCAGGCGCTTACCGGCATCATGACCTATCAGCCTTTCTGGCCGGAATTCTTCTTTGCTCTTTGCCTGGTTCTGGCGGGGGGGCTGCTGGCCGCTTTGCTGTATACCGCCGCCGGGCGCACGCCCTCTTTGCCGGGGGCGCTGCTGCTGGCGGGGGGACTGCTGCTCTGGCCTTACCACGCCGAAATCCTCATGTATTCCAACCAGTGCGGCGTGGGGCTGGGGTATCTGCTCTGCGTCGGGGCGGCCTGCCTGGTCTGGCCGGCCATGGCAGGGGACTGGCGACGCCATCTGCCCGGGCTGGGCGGGGCGGCCCTGTGCCTGATGTTCGCTCTGGGGTTGTATGAATCCTTCGCCCCTGTCTGGCTGACCCTGCTTTTTGCCCTGCTGCTGGCCGGGCCGGTGCGCCGTTTGGGCCTGGGCTTCGGCGCCCTGGTGATCGGGCTGTGCCCGCTGGCAGCGGGGCTGGTGCTGCGCAGCGGTGCGGCCGCTCTGCTGCGGGCCGCCAACGGCGTGACCGGGGAGAACGGCAGCGCCGCCAAGACCATCTTCTGGTTCCGGCGGGACAGCGTGCGGGACGCCATCCTCATCCCCCTGCGGGAATTTTTGACCAAATACGGCGCCGAAGCCCTGGCCGTGCCGGCTTTGGCTTTGCTTCTGCTGGCCTGCCTGGCCTTGGTGGTGTGGGCGGCACCCCGCCGCGGCCGTCGCCTGTGGGCGCTGGGATTGCTTCTCTCCCAGTTTTCCCTGGGACTTTTGCAGGGCACCGGTTCCCAGATGGCCCGGGCCTGCCAGTGCTTTGCGGTGTTTGTGCCTTTTGTGGCCTGGCTCTGGCTGGGCAAGGCCCTGGACGCCCGGCGCAAACCCCTGCTGACCGCCCTGTGCGGGGTGCTGGCGGTGGCGCTGCTGGGCACCGAAGCCTGGGCCCTCAGGGATGATTTCCGCTTTGGCCGGGACCGCTGGCAGTACGAAAAGTCCATCCTGGAACAGACGGCTGCCGACCTCCTTGCCCTGGACCCCTCCGGCACCCTGCCGGTGGTGTTTACCGGGGAGATCGAGCTTTCCCCCGAGCTGGAAGCCCGGGCGGCCATTCCGGCGGGCAACCCGGCCTACACCGCTGCCTGGGTCATCGCCACGGCGCTGGACGGCCCCCAGGGGACCCTTTACCGGTACGAAAACCCCCAGACCCTGGTGATCAACTGGGCCCAGACGGCCTTCGGCACCCACGAACAGATGTATCTGCTCATGGAAGAGCTGGGTCACACCTACGCCCGGCCCACCCAGGAGCAGCAGACGGCGGGCGACGCCCTGGCCGAGACCCTGCCTGCGGGGGTAAGTCGGCAGGAAGGATATTTGCTGGTCTGTTTCTGACCGTTGCACCCATGCGCGGACTGCTGTATAATAAGAGAAAGTTTCTGCCCGAAAGGTGGTTCCCTTTATGCTGATCTCCCTCGTTGTGCCCAGTTACAATGAAGAGGAAGCCATGCCGCTGTTTTATCAGGAAGCGTCCCGTGTGGCCGCCGAGATGAAGAAAAGCCACGGTACGGATTTTGAGTTTATTTTTGTGGACGACGGATCCAGGGACGGCACCCTGCGCGTGGCGCGGGAACTGCATGACCGGGATCCCCGTGTCCGGTACGTTTCCTTCAGCCGCAACTTCGGCAAGGAATCCGCCATCTATGCGGGGCTGAAAGCCGCCAAGGGCGATTATGTGGCCACGCTGGACGCCGACCTGCAGGATCCCCCGGCCCTGCTGCCCCAGATGCTGGATGTCCTGCTCACTGGCGACTACGACTGCGCCGCCACCCGCCGCACCACCCGCAAGGGGGAACCCCCGGTGCGCAGCTGGTTTGCCCGCAAGTTCTACCAGATCATCAACCGCCTCAGCGACACCGAGATTGTGGACGGTGCCCGGGATTACCGGCTGATGAGCCGCAAGATGGTGGATGCGGTGCTCTCCATGGCGGAGTACAACCGCTTCAGCAAGGGCATTTTCAGCTGGGTGGGCTTCAAGACCAAGTGGTTTGATTACGAGAACATCGAACGGGTGGCCGGCCAGACCAAGTGGAATTTCTGGGGTCTGTTCAAGTATTCCATCGAGGGTATCGTGGGCTTTTCCACCGCCCCGCTGATCATCGCGGCGGGCGCCGGCGTGATTTTCTGCCTGGCGGCCTTTGTGGGCATTGTGTTTGTGGTGGTGCGGGCGCTGGCCTTCGGGGACCCCACCTCCGGCTGGCCCAGCATGGTCTGCATCATGCTGCTGTGCAGCGGCGTGCAGCTGTTCTGCCTGGGCATTGTGGGCGAATACCTGGCCAAGACCTATCTGGAAGTCAAGCATCGGCCCATTTACATCGAGCGCGAGACCGAAGCGGACCGGGACGCCCGCCGTTCCCGATAAAACGCGGCAGGGAGCCTGTTCATGAATGATATGACCCAGGGCAGTGCCTACCGTCACCTTTGGCGGTATGCACTGCCCTTGATGCTGGGCAACTGGTTCCAGCTGGCCTACAACGCCGCCGATTCGGTGATTGTGGGCCGTTTTATCGGCAAGGACGCCCTGGCGGCGGAGGGCGCCGCCGGTCCGGTGATGAACCTGGTCATCCTGGCCATCTCCGGCGTCACCATCGGCGCCGGGGTGCTGATGAGCGAATTTTTCGGCGCCCACGACCGGCCCCGGCTGCGCCGGGAACTGGCCACCACCCTTATTGCCGGGGCCTGGTTTTCCCTGGCGGTGGCGGCGCTGGGATTTGTCTTCACCCCCCAGATCCTGCGCTGGCAGGAGGTGCCTGCGGACATCTTCGACATCACGGTGGTGTATCTGCGCATCACCTTCCTGGGGGCGCCCTTCACCTGCTTTTACAACGCCCTGGCCGCCGGGCTGAAAAGCGTGGGCGATGCCAAGACACCCCTGCGCTTCCTCATGTTTTCCTCCATCCTGAACGTGGTGCTGGACCTGGTGTTCATCGGTCTGCTGGATTTCGGCATTGCCTGTTCGGCGGCCACCACCGTCTTTGCCCAGGGGGTCAGCGCGGTGCTGGCGGCGGTGTATCTGGCGCGCAGCCTGCCGGACCTGTGCCCCTTGCGGGAGGAATGGCACATCGACCGTCCGCTGCTGGGCAAGACCCTGCGCTACGGCAGTGTGACCGCCCTGCAGCAGGCCTGCCAGCCCATCGGCAAGGTGCTCATCCAGGGACAGGTGAATCTGCTGGGGGTGGATGTGATGGCCGCCTACAACGCCGTCACCCGCATGGACGATTTCGCCTGCATTCCCGAGCAGAGCGTGGCCCAGGGGATCACCACCTTCATCGCCCAGAACCGGGGCGCCAAGCGGTACGACCGCATCCGGGCAGGGTTCCGGGCGGGTCTGCTCATGGAGTTCTGCTACTGGATTCTCATCGGCAGCATCACGGCGGTGTTGCGCACCCCCATCGTCTCGCTGTTCGTTTCGGGTGAGGGCGCCGAGCGGGTCACGGCCCTGGGCAGCCAGTATCTGGCGGCTATGGCGGTGTTCTATATCCTGCCCGCCTTCACCAACGGGTTCCAGGGCTACTACCGGGGCATGGGCCGCATGGGCATCACCCTGGCCGGTACCTTTATCCAGACATCCCTGCGGGTGGTATTCACGGTTCTGCTGGCTCCCCGGGTGGGCATCTTCGGCATCGCCTTTGCCTGTGCGGGCGGCTGGATCGTCATGCTGCTGTTTGAAATTCCGCTGTACTTTTTGCGCATGCGCGGGCATGAGGCGGAGCAGGGAGCCTGAGCGCTTATGGACAAAGCCGGAAGGACAGAACACTTCCGGCTTTTTGCAGCAAAAAAAGAGGGCCTGCCCTGGGGGCAGGTCCTCTTTCGGTTGTGGGGGAACAATCAGGCCTTGTTGGCAGAGCCAAACAGCTCGATCTTCTCGCGCACGGTGGCCTTGATGGCCTCGGCGCCGGGAGCCAGCAGCTTGCGGGGGTCAAAGCCCTTGCCCTGCAGATCCTTGCCCGCTTCGATGTACTTGCGGGTGGCGTCGGCAAAGCTCAGCTGGCATTCGGTGTTGACGTTGATCTTGGAAACACCCAGGGTGATGGCCTTGCGGATCATGTCGGCCGGGATGCCCGTGCCGCCGTGCAGGACCAGGGGGATGTTGTCGGTGGCCTGATGGATCTTGTCCAGAGCCTCAAAGTCCAGGCCCTTCCAGTTGGCGGGGTACTTGCCGTGGATGTTGCCGATGCCAGCAGCCAGGAAATCGATGCCCAGGGCAGCGATCTTGGCGCACTCGGCGGGGTCGGCCACTTCGCCGGCACCGATGACGCCGTCTTCCTCGCCGCCGATGGAGCCGACTTCGGCCTCGATGGACAGGCCGTGGTCATGGGCCAGAGCCACCAGCTCGGTGGTCTTGGCAACGTTCTCGTCGATGGGATAATGGCTGCCGTCGAACATGATGGAGGTGAAGCCGGCGGCCACGCAGGCCTTGGCGCCCTCATAGGTGCCGTGGTCCAGGTGCAGGGCCACGGGAACGGTGATGCCCAGGCTTTCGTCCATGGCGCGGACCATGGCGGCCACGGTCTTGAAACCGGTCATATACTTGCCGGCACCCTCAGAAACACCGAGGATGACGGGGCTGTTCATCTCCTGCGCAGTCAGCAGGATGCTCTTGGTCCATTCCAGGTTGTTGATGTTGAACTGACCGACGGCGTAATGACCGTCGCGCGCTTTCAGCAGCATATTCGTTGCGTTTACCAGCATAGTGAAGATACCTCCCAATGTTCTTCTGTTTCCGTTGCAGGAAAAATCCGCGTGGAGCCGTGCGCCCCGCGCGTCACTAGGGTATAGTCCCATTATAGCCTGACATTGACAAAAAAGCAACAAAAATATTTTATGCGCCGCACTTGTGGCAAAATTCGCGCAGATAAGACAAAAATGGTTGATATGAACACCGCTGAAGGGCAGGTGTTTCACCCCGGAAAACGGCCCTTGCCAGGGGGAAAACCAGGTGGGTCCGGCGAGGTTGTGCGGGCATGAACAGCCCGGGATGAACTTTTCGTCCCGGGTGCCCGCACGAGAAAAGCGCGCTGGAAATCCTTGGACATTTTGTGGGAAAAATCCGTTCTTTTGGCAGGAAAATCGGAATTTTGCCAACTTGACAGAAGGGTTTATCCGGAACGTTATGTGGAAAAATTTTCAACAGCCTGTGGAAAACATCCCCTCCTTTGGTGGAAAAATCCCATGGTGGGCGGGTTTTCCACACTTTCAACAGAGTTTTCAACAATGAACAGCGCCTCTTGTGGAATTACGCTTTGTATAAAGCGCGGCGCAGCGCAAAAACACCCCCGCGAAAAAGCAAAAAATCTGCACTTTTGACGCGGGTTGGCAGGTGACAAAGCCCCCGCCTTTGTGGTATACTATAATCCGTATAGCTGCCGCAACCGGGCCGCAAGGCCTGCATACAATACATTTGCGGGTGCGGCCCTGCCCGCCCGCCGGAGGAACCATGATGAACAAACCGGAACGCCCGGACAACCGGACCCAATCCAGTGAAAGCCCCGACACCCTTGTGTGGGGCAAAAATCCCGTCACCGAACTGCTGCGTGCCGGCACCGGGGTGGACACCTTGCTGCTGGCGGACAGCCTGGACCCGCGCACCGTATCCTACTTCACCGCGCTGGGCAAACAGGCCGGGGCGGTGATCAAGCGGGTGCCTTCCGGCAAGCTGCAAAAACTGTGCGGCACCGCCGACCACCAGGGCATCGCGGCCTGGGCCGCCCGCATCCAGTACGCCGATCTGGAAGATCTGCTGGACGCCGCAGCCGCCAAAGGGGAACCCCCCTTCCTGGTGCTGTGTGATGGCATCGAGGACCCCCACAACCTGGGCGCCATTCTGCGCTCGGCGCTGCTGTGCGGAGCCCACGGGGTGGTCATTCCCCGCCGGGGCGGGGTCAGCGTCACCGGCACGGTGATGAAAGCCAGCGCCGGGGCAGCCGCCCGCATTCCGGTGGCCCGGGTGCCCAATCTGGCCCAGGCCATCCGCACCCTGAAAGAGCGGGGTGTCTTTGTCTATTGTGCCGACCTGGGGGGACAGTCCCCCGACCGCACCGACCTGACCGGGTCGGTGGCGCTGGTTCTGGGCAGTGAGGGCAGCGGCCCTTCGGCTCTGACCAAAAAACTGTGCGACGGCGCCGTCACGCTGGATATGGCTGCAGGGGACTGCGGCGTGGACAGCTACAATGTGTCGGTGGCCGCCGGAATCCTTTTGTATCATATTATGCAGTGCCGCCGCGGGCACTGATCGCCGGACTCCGGCGCCGCCGCCCGCACAGCGGGCAGGGAAGGGGAGAAGGATATGCCAAGCAAACGCACCAACGATTCGGTGGAACGCATCCTGGAAGAGCTGAGCCATCAGCAGGCCCGGGATGGTGTGCGTGACAGTGTAAATGAACGGAAAGTGGACGAGATCCTCAAGAGCGTGGGCATCGACACCGCTACCCCAGGTGCGTCCCACGATTCCCTGGGGCCCATCGGCAAGGAAGACCTGCCCCAGGTGGAGGTCAGCGGCGGCGTGGCCGAAGACCGCTTCTCCACCGCCGTGCTGGACGACCTGCTGGGGGATCTGCCCAGCATGAAACTGCTGAAGAAAAAGTCGCCCCGCCGTGCACAGGAACCGTCCCGGCAGACCCAGTCTGCCCCGGTGGCCGCTTCCCGCCGTCCGGAACGCACCGAAGCCCAGCCTTCCGCCCAGACCCGCACCGCCCCGGTGCGGCAGACCCAGCCGGTCCAGACCGTCCCGGTCCGTCAGCAGACCCGCCCGGTGCAGAATGCAACCCAGCCCGCCGCCACCCAGACGGCGCCGGTGCAGGCCGCGCCCGCCCGGCAGACCCAGTCTGTTCCGGCCCCGCAGCCCGAAACCCGGCCGCAGACCCGGCCCGTGCAGGCTTCCCGGCAGGAAACGCCGCAGCCCAGGCAGGCGACTCCCGCCCGGGAGGACACCCTGGGGGACACCACCCGCACCAGCATTATCAAGAATTTCCTGCTCAAGATGGCTCCCGGCGCCGACCACGCCGACACCCATGCCCTGAACGAGGGCAAGGAGCAGTTCCAGCAGTTCTTTGGCAAGACCGCCGCGGTCCTGCCCGACTCGGACGGCAAGCTGCGGGACCCTTCCCGCCGCAAGCGGGGCTTCTTCGGCCTGGGCAAGGCCGAGGACACTGGCGAGTTTGTGCCCATCAATGTATCCCTGGGCGGCCGGCGGGAAGAGCCCGCCCCCCAGCCGGAACCCGAACCGGAGGAGGAACCTTACACCGAACCGGCGCCCCAGCCGGAGGAAGCTTACTATGATGCGGATGAGGTGGACGACGGCGAAGCCGCCGCCCCCGCTTACCAGGCCCCGGCGCCTCAGCCAGAACCGGAAGAACCCACGGTGGAAAAGACGGTCTACCACTCCCACCATGCCGGGGCCGCCCTGCCCAACCACACGGCCACCACCGGCGGCATCACCCTCAGCGGCATCCGGGCGGCCTTGCGGGGCAGCTCTTCCGGTGCCACCGGTACGGTGTACCGCAAAAAACGCAACACCATTGAATTTACCCCGGGCCAGAAGCTGGCCCGTACCCCCGAACCGGCCCCTGAAACCCAGGAATCCCACGGCGAACCGGTGGGCGAGCCGGTCATGACCCCCACCGCCGAGGTTGCATCCACCACCGCCTTCAACATCCCCCTGGAACAGGAGGACACCGACCAGAAGGAGGATACCCGGGACTTTCTGCGGGATCTGGGGGTGGTGCAGGACTCCGCGGTCAAGACCGCGGCCCGCGCCGCCCAGGCCGCGCCCCGGGCCCAGAGCGTGCGTCCCGCCCTGGCGCCCCAGCCGGAACAGACCGCCCCGGCGGAAGAAGAACCGCCCGTGCAACGGCAGCCGGTGGAACAGCCGCCCGTATCCACCGCCCGGGAGGATACCTTTGAGGAGATCTCCCGGGATGAGGCAGCCACCCTGACGGGGGAGGTGCGCCTGGCCGATATTGCCGCCGGCCGTACCGAGGAAGATACCGCCGCCTTTGCGTCGGACCTGGCCCATGCCGGCACCCACGAAGTCAGCCCGGACACGGCGGATTTCATGGCCCAGCTCGAAGCCCAGCCCCGCCCCCGCCCGGACACCGGCGCCTTTGTGCGGGAGATTGAACAGTCCATCAACGAGGAGGAGCCCGCCGAATCGGAAGACCGGTTTGCCAAGGCGGCCAGCATCCTCACCGATACTTCGGAGATCGAGGAACCCACCGCCCCGCGCCCCAAGGCCAAGGGCGGCATCCGCCTGACCGGTGCGCCGGAGGATGAGACCAAGGACGAAAAGACCGAGCCCCCCTTTGAGGAGGAGGACACCGCTCCGGCGTCCCGCCATAAGGAATACGAGCGGCTGGACGATGCCCCCGCGGTGCGCCGGGACCTGGCCAACCGGATCCTGCTGCTCACCGTGGCCGCCATTGTGTCGGGGGCTTCGGCGGCGCTCATGTTGTATCTGGGCATTGCGGCGGGGGGCACCCTGCCCATGCCCGCCCCCCTGGACACCACCGCCGGCGCCACGCCCTTGCTGGCCACCATGCTGGTGCTGCTGGTGTTCTGCTGCGCCCTGAACTGGCGTACCATGCTGGATGGACTGGTGGGCCTGGTCAAGAGTCCCACCGCCGACACCCTGGCGGCCCTGGCCGCCCTGGGCGGTGTGGTGCAGCTGGGGGCCTTCCTGCTCCAGCCGGACTGGTATGCCCCGGACAAGCTCTGCCTGCTGGCGGGGCCCGCCGCCCTGGTGCTCTGCTTCAACGCCCTGGGCAAGCGGCTGGATGCCATCACCACCCGGGAGAACTTTGCCCTGGTCAGCGCCAAGGTGGACCACGCTGTGGCCTACCGGCTGAAGGACGCCGGCATCCTGCGGGCGGTCACCCGCGGTCTGGAACAGCCCCATCCCAACGTGCTGGTCAGCCGTCCCACCCAGCTGATGAAAGACTTCCTGGCTTCCAGCAGCTCCCACCGCACCTCGGACAAGAACCAGCAGCAGCTGGGCCGTCTGGTGGGCGGTGTGGCGCTGGCGGCCCTGGTATTTACTCTTCTCTACCGCAAGGACGCGGGCCTGGCCTTCACCGCCATGGCCGCGGTGCTCTGCCTGGGGGCGCCCCTGGCAGGCACTCTGCTCAGCGCCCTGCCGGCCCGCCTGATGCAGCGCAGCGCCGCCCAGGTGGGCGCGGTGATTCCCGGCTGGCGGGACATCCGTCAGCTGGGCCGGGTGAACGTGATCCAGGTGACCACCCAGGACCTGTTCCCCAAAGGCTGCGTCAAGCTCTGCGGCATCAAGCCGGTGAACAAGGAGCGCATCGACCTGGCCATCATCTATGCCGCGTCCATGATGGCCGGCGGTGCCCCCACCCTGCGGGAAGTGTTCCTGGGGATGATCGGGGACAACCGCAAGCTGCTGAACAAGGTGGACGATTTCGAGACGGTGTACGGTATGGGCTATGTGGGCTGGATCAACGGCGAGCGGGTGCTGGCCGGCAACCGCCAACTGATGGAAAAGTTCGACATCCAGGTGCCCAGTCTGGAATATGAACAGCGGCACACCGTCAACCAGCGCCGGGTCATCTACCTGGCTGTGTCGGGCAAGCTGTTCAGCATGTTCCAGGTGGCCTACCAGGCCGATCCCGACACCGCCGCGGTGCTGGACGGGCTGCGCCGCACCGGCATGTCCCTGATTGTGGACTGCGACGACTTCAACTGTGACGAAGCCTTGCTGGAAGCTGCCTACACCCTGCCCACCGGCACGGTGCGGGTGCTGGACGCCACCGCCCGCAAGGCGCTGGAACCGGCCACTGCCTGGCTGCCCGAAAGCGAAGGCAACATGCTGCATCTGGGCAGCTTTGTGAGTTATGTGGGCGGCCTGGAAGCCGCCGCCGGCGCCGCCGAAGGCGAGCGCAAAGCCGCCATGATTCTGTCGGTGTCGGTGCTGCTGTCCTGCGTGCTGGCCGTCATCATGGTGCTGGCCGGGGGCATTGCGGCCCTGCCGCTGCCCGCCCTGGTGCTGTACCAGGCGGCCTGGGCCGTGCTGGCCTTGATCTTCCCGATGCTGCAACGTTATTGATAAAAAGGGGGCGTGGTCTTTGTACCGCACAAGCGAACAGCAGATGAGCATTTATGATTATCTGCCGCCCTACCACGGCGAACTGGCCGAGCAAAACCGTTGGGTGCGCCTGGCTGCCGCCATCGACTGGGATGCGTTTGAAAAAGAATACAGCGGTCACTTTGGCCATGTGGGCAAGGTGGCGGTGCCCGCCCGGGTGGCCTTCGGCTGCCTGATCGTGCGGGCGGCCTGCGGCGTGTCCGACCGGGAAACCGTGGCCCTGATCCGGGAAAGCCCCTATCTGCAATACTTCCTGGGGTTTGAATCCTTCACCGACACGGTGCCCTTCTCCTCCCGCAGCATGGAGCGGTTCCGCACCCGCATCCCGGCAGAAAAAGTCCGCTGGGCCGTGCGGTTGCTGCGCCGGTTTGAAAACGAAAGCTGAATCCCATCCTGTCCAGGGACGCCTGCCACGCCCCTGGCTTTTTGTGCCCGGGGTGCCGGGCTTTGTATCCTGCCGTCACGGCGGCGCCGTTCACCGCCGTTTTCCACTCTTTCCACACTTTCTCTTCCAACCAAAAAGGAACACACATGGAACACATCATTCTGCACACCATCGAACATGCCCTGGAGGACAGCCTCAAGATGCTGCCCTTCCTGTTCCTGGCGTATCTGCTCATCGAATGGCTGGAACGCCACCACGGCGAACGTATCGAAAACGCCCTGGCGGGCGGCGGGCGCTGGGGCTTTGTGCCCGGCGCGGTGCTGGGCATCGTGCCCCAGTGCGGGTTCTCTGCCCTGGCCGCCAACCTGTACGCCAGCCGGGTCATCACCCCCGGCGCGCTGCTGGCCGTCTTTGTGGCCACCAGCGATGAGGCCGTGCCGCTGCTGGCCGCCGAACCCAGCCTGTGGGGAACCCTGCCCCTGCTGCTCATCGGCAAAATTGTGGCCGGTGTGGCGGGCGGCTTCCTGCTGGACGTCCCCCTGCGCCGGGTCCTGCCCGCCGGGCTGTACGGCGGCTACGCCGGTCACGCCGACGACATCGACTGCCATGAGGAGCATGAGGAGCACAGCGGCGTTCTGCTGGCAGCCCTGCGCCACACGGTGGAGATTTTCCTTTTCATCCTGCTGTTCAGCTTCCTCATCGGTTTTGCCTTCGAGCTCATCGGCGAGGACACCATCACCGCCTTCCTCACCGGCATGGGCATCTTCCAGCCCATGGCCGCCGCTCTGGTGGGCCTGGTGCCCAACTGCGCCGCCAGCGTACTGCTGGCCCAGCTGTACGCCCAGGGGGCCATCAGCTTCGGCAGCCTGTTCGCCGGCCTCTGCGCCGGGGCGGGCATCGGCCTGGCCGTGCTCTGGCGGGTCAACCCCAGCTGGAAACAGAACCTCTTCATGACCGGCATCCTGTGGGCCGGCGGGTCGGTCTGCGGCATTGTGCTGCAATTCCTGCCCCTGTAATTTCCCCTTCCTATAACAACAATACCCCGCCCGTCGCAAAAACCTTGCAGTTTTGCGGCGGGCGGGGTATGATATTCTCAACGTGCGGCTTTCAGACCGACCTTCTTTGGCTCTGTCGTGGGGGACTTACAGGCTTTCGCCGTCCTTCACCAGCACTACCGCCCGGCTACCCAGCTGGCGGTACACCCGCATGAACCGTTCCCGGGGCACCCGGCGGTTGAAGTCCAGGGGGTCCGCCACCGTGAAGTGGGTGTCGTCGGCGCCGCACAGCACCATGCAGTGCAGGGTGTGGAACACCCGGTGCAGGCTGCCGTCGGCCAGGGGAAAGGGCGCCACGTCGGCGTAGCCGATGTCCGCAAAATGCAGCGACGCCCAGAAAACCACCGGCCGTCCCTTCTCCAGCTGGGCCACCAGGTCGGCTTCCTCCGCCCCGGTCAGGTCATGGGCGGTGTATCCGCCGCCGTGGCGGGCCAGATAGGCGTTTGCCGCCTGCACGATGGGGCCTGCAAAGCAGTAGTACCCCTCCTCGGGGGTGCCGTCGTCCTTGTGGGGGTTGCCCATGTACACCCGGTTGGGGTCGGCGCCGTACCACTTCTCGCTGCGGGGCAGGTACTGGTCGGCCAGCTCACACTTGTCGGCATCAAAGCCCAGATACCGCAGCACCTCGCAGCAGCTGGTGATCTCGCAGCCGTTGGGCAGCTCCGGATTCTGCAGAATCTGGGGTACGTTCAGCAAAATTTCGGTCATGGTTCCTCCCCGCCCGGCGGGGCCGGGACTTGTGATTTTTCTTTATTCTACCATAGCTCTCTTTGGAAAGGAAGTGCACCCATGCCCACCATCCGCGATTACGGCCTGGTGCCCGGCCATCTGCCTGCCGGACCCCGCAACGCCATCACCGATGTGCCCGGCGTGCGGGTGGGGCATACCACCGTCCACACCGCCACCCACCACACCGGGGTCACCGTCATCCTGCCCCGGACGGATGTGTATACTCACCGCTGCACCGCCGCCGCCCACGTGATCAACGGTTTCGGCAAGACCGCGGGCCTGGTGCAGATCCAGGAGCTGGGCCAGCTGGAAAGCCCCATCGCCCTCACCAACACCCTGAACGTGGGGCAGGTGTGGGACGCCCTGGTGCAGTACACCGCCGATGCCTGTGAGGCCCGGGGGGACAGGCTGCGCAGCTTCAACCCGGTGGTGGGAGAGTGCAACGACGGCACCCTCAGCGATATCACCCACCGGGTCATCGGCCGCCGGGAGGTTTATCACGCCATCGAGACCGCCTCCGCCGACTTTGAACAGGGCTGTGTGGGCGCCGGTGCCGGCATGATCTGCCACGAGCTCAAGGGCGGCATCGGCTCTGCCAGCCGGATGCTCACGGTGGGCGGCCGGGACTTCTGCATCGGGGTGCTGGCGCTGTGCAACCACGGCCAGCTTTCGGAGCTGAACATCCTGGGCCGCTGTGTGGGGGCGGAAATCCGCCGCCGCATCCAGGGCGAACCTCGGCCGGAGGACAAGGGCAGCTGTATTCTGGTGCTGGCCACCGACCTGCCCCTGTCCAGCCGCCAGCTGGGCCGGGTCTGCCGCCGGTGCGCCGCCGGCCTGGCCCGGGTGGGCAGTTACTGGGGCCACGGCAGCGGGGATATCACCATCGGGTTCACCACCGCCCACGACATCCACCGGGGCGAAAACGCCGAAATCGCCACCCGGGCGGTCTTCAATGAAGACAAGATGGACCCCCTGTTCCTGGCCGCCGCCGAAGCCGCCGAAGAATCGGTGCTCAACGCCCTGGCGGCGGCCACCACCACCGTGGGGTATGACGGCACCGTCTGCCACGCCCTTTCCGAATTCGCCGATCTGTTGGGCTGATTTTGGCCCGTCATCTTATCATAAAAGCAGGTGCATCCTATGAAAATCACCAAGATTACCACCACCGAATGTCAGATCCCACTGCGCACCCCCTTCAAGACGGCGCTGCGCACGGTGGACAGCGTCCATGATCTTCTGGTCCGGGTCGAAACCAATACTGGCGATGTGGGCTACGGCGAAGCGCCGCCTACCGCGGTCATCACCGGCGAAACCCTGGGTTCGCTGCACACCGCCGTGGAGGAGTTCATCGCCCCGGCGCTGACCGGCATGGACGTGGAGGACCTGGACACGGTTATGACCAGATTGGAGCGCTGCATGGTGCACAACACCAGCGCCAAGGCGGCCGTGGACATGGCTGTCTATGACCTTTTTGCCAAAAGCTGCGGCAAACCTTTGTATAAGGTGCTGGGCGGCGCCCGCAACACCCTGGAAACCGACCTGACCATCTCGGTGAATCCGGTGCCGGAAATGGTGGCGGATGCCCGGTCCGCCGTGGCCGAGGGCTTCCGCGTGCTCAAGGTCAAGGTGGGCAAGGAAGGTCTGGCCGACATCCCCCGGCTGAAAGCCATCCGGGAAGCCGTGGGCCCCGACGTGGCCCTGCGGGTGGATGCCAACCAGGGCTGGACCGCCAAGCAGGCGGTGCGCATCATCACCGCCCTGGAGGATGCCGGCGTGGACCCGGAACTGGTGGAACAGCCGGTGCCCGCCCATGACATTGACGGCCTGGCCTACATCACCCAGCGGGTGGCCACCCCCATCCTGGCGGACGAATGCGTTTTCTCCCCGGCGGATGCCCTGACCGTGCTGCAGCGCCATGCGGCCGATATGATCAACATCAAGCTGATGAAGACCGGCGGCATCTGGCAGGCCCAGAAGATCTGCGCCGCGGCGGAAGTTTACGGCGTGCAGTGCATGATGGGCTGCATGCTGGAAAGCAAGCTGGCGGTGTCGGCGGCGGCCCACCTGGCGGCGGCCCGGTCTGTGATCACCTGCGTGGACCTGGACGGCCCCAGCCTGTGCAGCGTGGACCCCTACACCGGCGGCCCGGTGTACGAGGGCGCCCGCATCCTCATGAACGAGACCCCGGGCATCGGCATCACCGCCGTGCCCGGCTTTGAGGGGGTGTAAGCGGTGAAAGTCTGGGATCTGCACTGCGATACTCTGTCCGAACTGCGCCACGCCCAGCTCAGCGGTACCCCCAAGAGCTTTGAACACAATGACCTGATGATCGACCTGCACCGGCTGAAGCAGTCCGGTTACGGCCTGCAGTGCTTTGCCTGCTTTGTGGACCTGGGCGCGCCGGAGGACCCCATGCGCACCGCACTGCAGGAGATGGACATCTTCCACAACCTGCTGGCCCGCTACCCCGACGACCTGGTCTGGGTGCGCACCGGCGAGGACGTGAAGCGCCTGGCCGGGCAAACGCGCATCGGCGCCATGCTCACGGTGGAGGAGGGCGGCACCTGCCACGGGGATCTGGCCATTCTGCGGGATTTCTACCGTCTGGGCGTGCGGATGATGACCCTGACCTGGAACCACAAGAATGAGCTGGCCGAGCCCAACGTGGGCCCCGATTACAACGAGGACACCTGGCCGGTGGCCCCCAACACCACCGGCGGCCTGACCGACCGGGGTGTGGCGTTTGTGGAGGAGATGGAACGCCTGCACATGCTGGTGGACGTGGCCCATCTGTCCGACGCGGGCATCCGGGATGTGCTGCGCCACAGCACCCGGCCCTTTGTGGCCAGCCACTCCAACGCCCGGGCCTGCTGCCCCCACGTGCGCAACCTGCCCGACGACCTGCTGCGGGCCATGGGGGAGAAGGGCTGCCTCATCGGGCTGAACTTCTGCCCGGCCTTCCTGGACGACGGCCCCGACCGTCACCACCTGACCAGCCGGGTGGAGGACATGGCCCGCCATGCCAAGTACATCCTGAACCTGGCCGGGGAGGACTGCCTGGCCCTGGGCAGCGATTTCGACGGCATCGGCGGCAAGCTGGAGATTGCCGGTGCCCAGGATATGCCCCGCCTGGCCGAAGGCCTGTGCAGGGCAGGGCTCACCGAAACCCAGGTGGAAAAGATCTTCTGGAACAACGCCGCCCGCTTCTTTGCCGAAAACCTCTGATTCCATATAAAGGAGAACTCCCATGCCTCATCCTTCTCTTACGCTGGAAAAGCGCATCGATGCCGAACTCTGCGGCCTGGACGCCACCATGTGCGTCTACGCCGACGACCTGCGCGGCCATGTGGTGGAGCGCGGCGCCGACGAACCTTTTGAATCCGCCTCCACCATCAAGATCTTTGTGCTGGGCTGCCTGTACGACCAGGCGGAACAGGGCAAGGCCCGTCTGGACGAAGTGCTCACCTATGAGGAAAAGCATTTTGTGGACGGCTCCGGCATGATCCGCTCCCTGGGCCCCGGTGCCCGGCTCCGCGCCGCCGACGTGGCCACCCTCATGATCATCTGCAGCGACAACATTGCCACCAACATGCTCATCGATTATCTGGGGCTGGACACCATCAACGCCTTCATCCGGTCCATCGGATGCAGCGCCACCACCCTGCACCGCCGCCTGGCTTCGGACAACTGGAGCCAGCCGCTGGGCACCATCACCCCCCGGGATATGGGGCATTTCTTTGCCCTGCTGGCCCGGGGAGAACTGGTCAGCCCCGCCGCCAGCCAGGCCATGCGCACCATCCTGCGCCAGCAGCACTACAACACCATGCTGGCCGGCAACCTGCCCCCCTACTATACCGACGCCGAGGAATCCGGCGCCGATCCGGACCTGATCTACACCGCCAGCAAGAGCGGCAGCATGGACGCCTGCCGCAACGACGGCGGCCTGGTGCACACCCCCTACGGCGACTATGTGGTGGTGCTCATGTGCAAGAACTTTGCCAACAAGCTGGAAGTCAACGACCACCCCGCCTTTTTGTACGGCGGGCGTGTGAGCCGTCTGCTGTTCGACCAGTATCTGGCGCTGGAAGGCAGCTTTTCCCTGACCTGACCCGGAGGTGCCTTCTATGACCGTTCTGAATTTCATCTACTGCGTGCTGGGCGCGGTGTTCATTGTGCTGGGCGCCGCCTGCCTGTGGGAAAAATACCGCATTGTCCGCGGGGGCATGTGCCTGCCCGCCCGGGTGCTGGAATGTCGGCGGCAGGGCTCTTCCCGCCGCAAGCGGAGCGGGGGATACTGCTATGTGGTGGAGTTCACCTCCCCCGACGGCATCCGCCACGTGGCCCCCACCAACGATTCCTTCTGGGCCGAACGCCCCAACAGCATCGGTACGGTGGTGGAGATCTGGTACAACCCCGCCAACCCCGAGGTGGTGGAGCGCCGCAGCCTGGAAGCCGAACTGCTGGGCGCCCTGTTCATCGCCATGGGCTTCGGGGTGATCTTCTGGCTGGGACTGCGCTGAACTTCCGGATGAACAAACAACAAATGGTTGTAAACGGCGGGGCCCTGTGGTATACTGAACCCATCAAATAAGAGGAGAAACAAACACATATGGAACCGCTGATTTATCTGCTGCTGGTTTTGTCCCTGGTGGCCAACGGCATGCTGGCGGCAGTGCTGGTACTGCTGCTGCGCCGCAACCGGGAGGAAGGGGACGACGGCCAGCTGGCCCGCACCCTGCAAAAGGTCATCGAATCCGAAACCGACCTGCTGGCCGACCAGCTGCGCACCACCCAGGCAGAAACCGCCCGGGCCACCCAGGCGTCGGTGCGGGACCTGGGCGCCCTGCTGGCCGAAAACCAGCGCCAGAGCAGTGCGGCCGCCACCGCCCGGCTGGAAGCCATCGACCGGGCGGGTGCCGCCCGCCAGAAAGCCGCCGGCGACGCCACCGCCGCCCAGCTGGCCTTGCTGGAAAAGCGGCTGAAAGGGCTGGAGGATTCCAACGCCGCCCGGCTGGACGGCATGCGGGGGGCCCTGGTCCAGGGGCTGAACACCATCCGCAACGACAACAACCGCAAACTGGACGAAATCCGGGGCACGGTGGACGAAAAACTCCAGGATACCCTGCAAAAGCGCATCTCCGATTCCTTCCGCACCGTCAGCGCCCAGCTGGAACAGGTGTACAAGGGCCTGGGCGAGATGCAGACCCTGGCCGCCGACGTGGGCGGGCTCAAGCGGGTGCTTTCCGGCGTCAAGACCCGGGGTATGCTGGGTGAGGTGCAGCTGGGGGCCATCCTGCAGGAGATCCTGGCCCCCGGCCAGTACGCCGAGAACGTGGCCACCGTGCCGGGCAGTGCCAACCGGGTGGAATTTGCGGTGAAACTGCCGGGGCAGGGGGGCACCGTCTGGATGCCCATTGACGCCAAATTCCCCGGCGACAGTTACGCCAAACTGGTGGACGCCCGGGAATCCGGGGACGCTGCCGCCGTGGCCGCCGCCCGCAAGCAGCTGGACACGGTGCTGCGCCAGGAAGCCAAGGACATCCACGACAAGTATATCGAAGTGCCCTACACCACCGCCTTCGGTGTGCTCTTCCTGCCCTTTGAGGGGCTGTACGCCGAGGTGGTCTCCTCCGGCATGACCGAAGTGCTGCAGCGGGATTTCCAGATCAGTGTGGCGGGCCCGTCCACCATGGCGGCCCTGCTCAACGCTTTGCAGATGGGCTTCCGCACCCTGGCCATCCAGAAACGCTCCGGCGAAGTATGGCAGGTGCTGGCAGCGGTCAAGACTGAATTTGAAAAGTTCGGCGCCGGGCTGCAGGCCATGCAGCGGCACCTCAACCAGACCGGCAGCGATCTGGAAGAACTCATCGGCACCCGCAGCCGGGCCATCACCCGCAAGCTGGAATCGGTCCAGCAGCTGGAACCCGGCCAGGCCGCCGACCTGCTGGGTCTGGAACTGGACCCCACCCCCGGCACCGCGCCCCGTCTGCGCCGCCGGGAGGACAGCGCCCCGATCGGAGCGCCGAAAACGGAATAAGTTCCCCGGCAACCCCGGCGGAACATATAAGGAGGCAATCTGCCATGAAACATCTGCAATGGGACCGTCTGATCATGCCGGTGGCCGGCATTGTGCTGGGCCTTTTCCTGGTGGCCCGGCCCTGGAACGCCACCGCCGCCCTGTGCAGCCTCATCGGCTGGCTGATTCTGCTGGCCGGCGGCTGCGGGGTGGCCAACGCCCTGGCCTTCCAGCGGGCCACCTTCATTTCCAGCCCGCTGCTGCCCATCAGCGTGGGCGGGGTGGTCATCGGCCTGCTGTTCATCGCCAGCCCCGGTATGCTGGTGGCGTTGGTGGGCACCATCGTCTGCGTGTTCCTGCTGGTCACCGGCATGAGCAACATCCAGGCCGCCATGGCCCGCCGCGCCTGGGGGGACCGGGCCTGGTGGATTCCGCTGGTGGTGGGCATCCTCTGCCTGCTGCTGGGGGTCTACGCCCTGTTTGCCCCCGGTGCCTCCGCCGCCATGATCATGCGGCTGGTGGGCATCATGATCCTGTGTTCCAGCGTGGTGAACCTGGTGGCGGTGCTCACCTGGCGGGACTGACCCGGCCTTTGTACAGCCGTCCGATTTTTGACATCCCGGAAAAGTATGGTACAATAGGAAAAAACACACGGTCGACCTTTTGCTGCCCGCACGGTTGCGCCGAGAAATGAGGCTTGCTGTATGATTCGCATCCTGACCGACTCTGCCGCTGACCTGACCCCCGCCGATGCCACCCGTCCCGGGGTGACCGTCGTACCTTTGCATGTGCTGTTTGCCGACGGGGAAACCATCCTGGACGGGGTGGACATGACCGGCGACGAATACTACGCCCGCCTGACCACCGAGAGCAAACTGCCCCGCACCAGCCAGCCTTCTCCCGATACCTTCATCCAGTTCTTTGAGGAAGCCGCCGCCGCGGGGGATGAAGTCCTGGCGGTGCTCATCTCCTCCAACCTATCGGGCACCTTCCAGTGCGCCCGTCTGGCCGCCGAAACCTGTGAGTTCGAGAACGTCCGGTTTGTGGATTCCCGCACCGCCTCCCAGGGCGAAGCCATCCTCATCCGGGAAGCCTTGCGCCTGCGGGAGGAGGGCAAGTCCCTGGACGAGATTGCCGACGCCCTGGAAGAGCTCAAGGGCCGCATCCGCATTCTGGGCATTGTGGACAGCCTGAAACACCTGCACAAGGGCGGGCGCCTGCCGGCCGCCGTGGCTCTGGTGGGCGGTGCGCTGGGCATCAAACCGGTGCTGTCGGTCATTGACGGCGAGATCAAGCTGGCCGACACCGCCCGGGGCCGTCCCGGCGCCATGGTGGCCCTGTTCAAGCAGATTGACAAGCTGGGCGGGGTGGACGAGCGCTACGGCTATGTGTTGCTCTACTCTGACCAGAAGACCATCACCGCCCCCATCCACCGCTACATGCATGAAAACCTGCACCTGTCCAGCGGCCGTGTGGCCCGCCTGGGCGCCGCCATCGGCACCCACATCGGACCGGGCTGCGCCGCGCTGGTCTTTGTGGCCAAGGAAGCGGAATAAAACCGTATAATCCAAAAACGCCGCCCCGGCATGCCGGGACGGCGTTTTTCTGTGTGGTCAAACCTTTTCTCAGCCCAGGAACCCGCTCTGTTCCTCCGCAATTTTGTGGTGCAGCAGCGTCTCATAGACCCCGTCATCCGCCGGCAGGCGCACCTTGCGCCCCTGCCAGGCCGAAACATAGGCCGCGTTGGTCAGCTCCACCGCCCGCAGGCCGTCCTCCCCGTCGGCAATCATGGGGGAACCGAAGCGCAGATGGTCGCAGAACTGCCGCAGCACCGTCTGGTACATTTCCGGGTTGGCTTCCACCGGAATTTCCCGGCAGCGGTGAGGCAATTCGGCGTAGGGTTCTTGGTTCACCGCCGCAAACTCGGCGGTGGACATCTCGTTTTCGTCCAGGATCAGGCGGGCGGTATCCTCCACGCACAGCCGCCCCTTGTCGCCCCAGATTTCCAGCCGGTTCACGCCGGGGGCCTCCCCGGTGGAGCTGATAAAGGTGCCGTGCAGGCCGTTGTCATAGTACAGCTGCATGTCCACCCCATCGTCCACCGTGATGGGCGCATACCGCCCGAAGGAAAGGTCGGCGTAGACGGCATCCGGCGCCCCCAGCAGCCACTGCCACAGGTCCAGATAGTGTTGGCTCTGGTTGATGAGCAGCCCGCCGCATTCCCCGGCCCAGCTGCTGCGCCAGGGGGCGGATTTGTGGTAGGCCGGGGTGCGGAACCAGGTGTTGCACACCCACACCGCCCGCACCGGCGTGCCCACGGCCCCGGCGCGCAGCAGTTCCCGGGCCTTGGCAAAGGCCGGGTTGGCCCGGTTGTTGAAGATCATCCCGAAGCTGACCCCCGCCGCTCTGGCCGCGGCCACCAGTTCCCGCACCTGCCGGGCATACACACCGGCGGGCTTGTCCAGCAGGATGTGCTTGCCCGCCCGCACCATCCGGGCGGCAATCTCCACATGGCTGGTGTGGGGCGTCACGATGAGGGCGGCGTCAAAGTCGCCGGCGTGGGCAGCGGTGTTCTCCACGTCCCGGTAGATGGCCACACCCGGGTATTCCCGGCGCAAAGTGTCCTGCCCTTTGGCGTTGCGGCAGCACACCCCCGCCAACACCATGCCGTCGATCTGCCCGTCCCGGATCATGGCCGCATATTGGCTGCCCATGCCGCCGAATCCGATCAGGGCCACCCGTACCTGCTGCATTTGTATTCCTCCTTGTTGCGGGTTCCGGACCCGTGTTTTTCTCCAGTATACCACGAAGGAAGGCGGAAGGCAAAATTGAGATGAAACAAACAAATATTGCGCAGTTTTGCCAAAAACAGTCAAAAAACGGGGCGTTCTGTAACATCTTCGATACATGGCTCGTTATATAGTATAAGCGGGAAGTAAATTGCGGCAGATGCGGCCCGTGATGAACAGAAGAGGAAGCCCTGCGGGGATATTGCGGAATTTTTGAATGTAAAGAGGCTGTTGAAGTATGGCAATGATCCTGATCGCTGAAAATGAACGCGCCATCGCACAGCGTATGGCAGTCAATCTGCGCCTGGTAGGTCACCGCTGTGACCAGGCCGCCAATGCGCAGCAGGCCCTGGAAAGCCTGCGCCGGAACGTGTATGATCTGGTCCTGCTGGACCTTGCGCTGCCCGGGGTGGGCGGCTTTGCGGGGGTGAGCCGTTTTCAGGCCCAGCCCGTGCTGCTTCTGGTGACCGAATCCCAGATGGAGGTATGCCCGGCCGCATTGCACCGCAGCTGCCTGGTCAAGCCCTTTGAGGTTATGGAGCTCATGGGGGCGGTACAGCAGGCCCTGGGCCAGAACGATGCAGGCCGGGAATTCCGCTTCCATGACATCGAGGTGGACATGGCCGGCCGGCAGGTGCTGCGGGGCGGGCACACCGTTGCCCTGACCCCCCAGGAATATTCTTTGCTGGAAACCCTGGTCATCAACCGCAACCTGGCCCTGAGCCGCACCAAGCTGCTGGAGATCGCCTGGGGCTACGGCTACCAGGGGGCCACCCGCACGGTGGACGTACATATCCAGCGCCTGCGCCGAAAGCTGGGCCTGGAAAAGGAGATCCAGACGGTGTATAAAATCGGATATCGCCTGAATACCCGGGAGGATGCCGGACCGGTTTGACGATTCTGCGAACAAAATCATCCTTCGCCCCTTTCCCGCCTTCCACGCGGGGAACGGGGCGTTTTTTCGTGCCAAAACTGCCCAAAAAGCCACCGGGGCGGCCGAAGGCTTTTGCACGAACTGCCGAAAATGGTTACATGTAATATTTATTCATTGACAATGAATAAATACAAACTTATACTAAAGGGTATCCCGGCGGCATACCACCGCCGGAACATGAGGGAAAAGAACAGAACACTGTACAAAAAGAGGGTAAATCACATGAAAAAGCTTCTTTCCGTCCTGCTGGCCGCCGGCATGGTGTTCAGCGTGACCGCTTGCGGTGCTTCCTCCGAGAGCACCTCTTCTTCCAGCGAGGCTGCGTCCGCCGAGACCAGCACCCAGTCCGAAGCCGCCACCTCCGAAGCGGCTGCTTCCGGCGACTTCACCACCGTCACCGACGGCGTGCTGACCATGTCCACCAACGCCGCCTTCCCTCCCTACGAAATGACCACCGATACCGGTGACTTCGAGGGCATCGACGTGGAGATTGCCGGCGCCCTGGCCGACAAGCTGGGCCTGGAACTGCAGATCGACGATATGGACTTTGACGCCGCGCTGCTGGCTGTGCAGCAGGGCAAGAGTGACATCGTCATGGCCGGTGTCACCGTCACCGAGGACCGTGAAGCCGTCATGAAGTTCACCGATTCTTACGCCAAGGGCATCCAGTCGGTCATCGTCCCCGAAGATTCCGATATTGCCTCCATCGATGACATGCAGGGCAAGCTCATCGGCACCCAGGCTGCCACCACCGGTTACATTTACTGCTCCGACACTCCGGAAAACGGCGGTTTCGGTGAGGAAAACGTGGTTGCTTACGACAACGGCATCACCGCTGTGCAGGCTCTGATGAACGGTCAGGTGGACTGCGTGGTCATCGACAACGCCCCCGCTCAGGAATTCGTCAAGGCCAACCCGGGTCTGAAGATTCTGGACACCGAGTACGCCAATGAGGATTACGCCATCGGCGTCAACAAGGACAACACCGCTCTGCTGGATGCCCTGAACGGCGCTCTGGCCGAACTGAAGGCGGACGGCACCATCGACAGCATCGTTGCCAAGTACATCAGCTCCGACGACGCTGCCAGCTCCTCTGCCGAATAACAACACAACGGCGTGAACAGCGCCGCGGGGCGGTCCCGGAAGGGCCGCCTCTTTTGTGGTTTTACACATTCCGACGAAAGGCGGCTCTTTCATGGCATACCTGACCCAACAATTTGAAATGCTGTCGGCCCTGGCCAGTAACGGCGAGAAGCTGACTGCCTGGCAGGACGGCTTCCTCAAGTTCTACCGGGCTTTCCTGGCCAACGACCGCTGGCTGCAGTACATCGAAGGCGTGGGCACCACCCTGGTGGTCACGGCCGTGGCCCTGGCCATCGGCGTGATCCTGGGCGGCACCGTGGCCATGGTGCGCGTGGCCCACGACCAGCAGCGCCCCCACCACCGCAACGCCCTGCTGGGCTTTGTGAACGCCATCCTCAAGATCTACGTCACGGTCATCCGCGGCACTCCCATGATGGTACAGCTGCTGATCATGGGCATGGTCATCTTTGCGTCCAGCCGCAACTTCACCATGGTGGGCGCGCTCACCCTGGGCATCAACTCCGGCGCCTATGTGTCCGAGATCATCCGCGGCGGCCTGATGGCCGTGGACCCCGGCCAGATGGAAGCCGGCCGCAGCCTGGGCCTCAATTACATGACCACCATGCTCAAGATCGTCATTCCCCAGGCCATCCGCTCCATCCTGCCGGCGCTGGGCAATGAGTTCATCGTCCTGCTCAAGGATACTTCCCTGATCACCGTCATCGGCGGCAAGGAGCTGCTGTATGCCGCCCAGGGCATCTACAGCCGCACCTACGAGTGCATGTATCCCTTGCTGGGCACCGCCGTCATCTACCTGGTGCTGGTCATGATCTTCACCTGGCTGTTGGGCAAGTTTGAAAGGAGGCTGGCGCAGAGTGATCGTCGTTAAAGGTCTGAAAAAAAGCTATGACGGGCTGCAGGTCCTCAAGGGTGTGGACCTGACCATCAACAAGGGCGATGTGGTCGTCCTGGTCGGGCCTTCCGGCTGCGGCAAGTCCACCTTCCTGCGCTGCCTGAACCGGCTGGAAGAGCCGGACGAGGGCACCGTCCTGCTGGACGGCCAGGAAGTGACCGAGAAGGGCATCGACGCCATGCGCGCCAAGATGGGCATGGTGTTCCAGCACTTCAACCTCTTTCCCCACCTGACGGTGAAGAAGAACATCACCCTGGCGCCGGTGCATCTGGGTCTGATGGACCAGAAAACCGCCGATGCCAAGGCCATGGAACTGCTGGAACGCATCGGTCTGGCAGACAAGGCCGATACCTACCCCAACATGCTTTCCGGCGGCCAGAAACAGCGCATCGCCATTGTGCGGGCCCTGGCCATGAACCCGGAGGTGCTGCTCTTTGACGAGCCTACCAGCGCCCTGGACCCCGAGATGGTGGGCGAGGTTCTGGAACTGATGAAGGAGCTGGCCCGGGGCGGCATGACCATGGTGGTGGTCACCCACGAGATGGGCTTTGCCCGGGAGGTGGCCAACCGCGTCATCTTCATCGACGAGGGCGTGATCAAGGTGGACAAGCCCCCGCAGGAATTTTTCAGCAACATCGAAAACGAGCGCCTCAAGACCTTCCTGTCCAAGGTTCTGTGAGCGCTGTGGGCGGCCCTGCTCCGGCGGGGCCGTTTTTGTTTGGGATAGCGTCCGGCACAGGCCCCTTTACACGGCGCGACCGGGTATTGTATCATAGAGGACGGCAAAGGGAGGGAACAGTATGCCCAGAATTGAGTATGACGGGCACGCCCCGCAGGTGCGGGACGCGGCCTTTGTGGCGCCCACGGCGGTGCTGGCTGGTCAGGTCACCCTGGAACCCGGCAGCAGCGTGTGGTACGGGGCGGTCCTGCGGGCCGACACCGGCCGCATCCTGGTGGGGGAAGATTCCAACGTGCAGGACAATGCGGTGCTGCACACCGGGCCGGACCTGGATGTGGTCATCGGCAAGCGGGTAAGCATCGGGCACAGCGCCGTGGTGCACGGCTGCACCGTGGGGGACGACTGCCTCATCGGCATGCACGCCACCGTGCTCAACGGGGCAGTTCTGGGGGAAGGCAGTCTCATCGCGGCCGGCGCCCTGGTCACCGAGAACACCGTCATTCCGCCCCACAGCCTGGTCATGGGGGTGCCCGGCAAGGTGCGGGGCACCGTCACACCGGAGCAGGCGGCGGAACTGGCCCACAATGTGGCGGAATACTGTGACCTGGCCGGGCGGCATGCCCGCGCCTGCGGGAAGGCATAATAGGGAAGAGGAGTGGAAAGTATGGCAGTGAAGATGATCTGCAGCGACCTGGACGGTACGCTGCTGCAGTACGGCCGCAGCGAGATCAGCGGCGAAATTTTTGAGGAAATCGGAGAACTGGCCAGGCATGGCATCCTGTTCTGCCCGGCCAGCGGCCGGCAGTACACCAGCCTGCGCAAGCTGTTTGCCCCGGTGGCGGACCGGTGCGTCTTCCTGTGTGAGAACGGCGCAGTGGTTTACCGGGACGGCAAGGTCATTGCCAAGACCCCTATGCCCCGTCAGCTGGCCGAGGACATCGCCTGGGATATGTGGAACAATTCCGACGGGCGGGGAGAGGTCATGCTCTCCGGCGAAAACACCAGCTACCTGATGGAGCGGGGCCTGGGCATGCACCACCGCATCCATGAGATCGGCAACAACCACACCGTCATCACCGACCCTGCCCAGATCCCCGAGGACATCGTCAAGGTCAGTGTCTATCTGCCCGACGGGGTGGAGGGCTTTGTGGACCGGTTTGTGCCCAAATGGGCCGGGGCCAACGCCGCGGTGGCGGGCCCGTACTGGATCGATACCACCCTGGCCAACAAGGGGGTGGGGGTGCGCAGCCTGTGCGACGTTCTGGGCTTTGACCCCGCCGACGTGATGGCTTTCGGGGACAACTACAACGATGTGGCCATGCTGGACCTGGTGGGACATCCCTACATCATGCAGACCGCCGCCGAGGCACTGCGCAACCGGTATGCCCACCACACCCCCCGGCCGGAGGACACCATTCGAGCTTTTTTGAACAGCCTCTGATCAATTTGCCCAAATCAAAGACGGTAAATTTGTTCAAAAGGGTTATGGACAAATTTTGAATAAATCTGTGTCATAAATACAGAAACAAGATGTTACTCACCTCCGAGGCATTACTTGTACACAGCGACCCATACCAGAATGTGTCGGCTGGCGTATATGCCTTCGAGGTTATTTTTTTGTCAAGAAAGCTTGCAGCCAAACATTCCGACCAGGTGGGATCGCATGGAAATCATCAAAAAGATCAACAACAACATTGCCCTGGCCCGGGACGCCAAAGGCCGTGAAATGGTGGTATTCGGCAAAGGACTGGGGTTTCCCGCCACGCCCTACACCCTGCAGGACCTGAGCAAGGTACAGCGCACCTTCTATGATGTGAGCGACAAATACTTTGCCCTTCTGCAGGAGGTCCCGGAAGAAATCTTCCTGGCCGCCGACGATATTGCGGAGGACGCCAACGAAGAGCTGGACTGTCCGCTCAACCCCAATCTGCCCTTTATCCTGGCCGATCATCTGAACTTTGCCATCCAGCGCACCCGCGCAGGTATGACCCTGCGCACGCCGCTTGCCTACGATATCCGCCACCTGTATCCCAACGAGTACAAGCTGGGCCGCAGCGCGCTGCACATGCTGCGCGACCGTCTGCAGGTGGACCTTCCCGAACAGGAAGCCGTCAGCATCACCCTGCACATCATCAACGCCGAAGCCGAAAACAGCGACATGCACGCCACCATGCAGAGCGCGCAGGTCATCACCGAACTCACCGAAATCGTGGAGAAGGCTTTCAGCATCACCCTGGACCGGGACAGCTTCAACTACTCCCGATTCGCCATGCATCTGCGCTACCTGGTGCAGCGGATGATGCAGGGCAAACCTCTTCCTGCCGACGCCGGCAGCCGGGACCTGTTTCTGGCCGTGCGGCGCCAGTATCCCGAAATTTACACCTGCACCCGTCAGATCACCACCTACCTCCAGGACCGCTACGGCTGGACCTGCACCGAGGAGGAGGAACTGTATCTGACCATGCACATCCATCGCGTCAAATCCGAACAAACATCCGGTGAGGACGCGGAATAAAAACACAAGACAGGATCGTTACCCGTACATGGTTTGCGGGGCGTTACCCAAAACACTCCCCGCAGAAGTGCGGCCTTCCTTCGGCTGTGCCACAGGTGTCGGGAAGGCGTTTTGGGTTCTTTTTTTGCCGGATTTTGTCTTGTTCTGACGTTGGTATGTCTATGCCCGGCGCGCGAGGGCGGTGCATATACATTTTCCGCGGTATTGTGGCAATCCCCGACATAAGGAAAGGTGAGGTGACCACCATGGAGCCGGAACACACCCCGGGCAATCTGCCCGCGGCATTCCTGCCGCCGCTGGGCGGCGCGGCCAATATTGTGAGCGCCTCACGCCGGGGCAGCCGCCTTTCGGTTTCTGTCAAGGACCAGAGTCTGGCAGACCCCGACGCACTGGCAGAACTGCCGGGCGTTGCGGGCTGTACCATGCAAAACGGCCGTGTCAGGATCGAACTGACCGAACAGACCCATCAAACAGTAAAGGAGAATCGTCTTATGCCCAGCAAATACGATGGCCTTGCCCGCATTATTATCCAGAACGTGGGCGGCAAATCCAACATCAACAGTGTGGCCCACTGCATCACCCGCCTGCGCTTCAAGCTCAAGGATGAATCCAAGGCCAACAAGGAAGTCCTGGAAGCCACCGACGGCGTGATCAAGGTCATGCAGTCCGGCGGCCAGTATCAGGTCGTCATCGGCAACAACGTCACCGATGTGTACGACGCAGTGCTGGAAGTGGGCCACTTCCAGGGCGCCGGCTCGGTGGATGAGGACGGCAACGCCACCGGCGATGACACTTCCTCCGGCGAGAAGAAGAGCCCCGTGAGCATCCTCATCGATATGATCTCCGGCGTCATCCAGCCCACCCTGGGCGTGTTGGCCGCCACCGGCATCATCAAGGGCCTGCTGGCTCTGTTCTCCTTCCTGGAGATCCTGCCCGAATCCAGCGGCACCTACCAGGTGCTGTACGCCGTGGGCGACGGCTTCTTCTACTTCCTGCCCATCATCCTGGGCTACACCGCCGCCAAGAAGTTCAAGATGAACGAATTCATCGGCATGGCCATCGGTATTGCCCTGTGCTATCCCGCCATGGTCAACATCACCGGCGGCGAGGTGCTGGGCACCGTGTTGGGCGGCACCCCCCTTTGAGATGAGCTACTACACCACCTTCCTGGGCATCCCCGTCATCATGCCCGCTTCCGGCTACACCAGCTCGGTGGTGCCCATCATCATCGCCTGCGGCGTGGGCGCCATGCTGGAAAAGTGGCTGCGTAAGGTCATTCCCGACGTCATCAAGCTCTTCGTGGTTCCCTTCATCACCCTGGTCGTTATGGTCCCCCTGACCTACCTGGTCATCGGCCCCATCGCCACCATCCTGTGCAACCTGCTCACCGCCATCTTCAGCTTCATCTACGGCATCTTCGGCGTGACCGAGCCCGCCATCTACGGCGTGACCCTGCCCAAGAAGAAGCCCTTCATCTACTCCTGCATCGGCGGTGCCGTGGGCGGTGCCTTCATCGGCTTCATGGGCACCCGCAGCTTCACCATGGGCGGCCTGGGCCTGTTCGGTCTGCCCAGCTACATCGACACCATCGGCGACACCGGCATCCAGAACATGATCTACGTGCTCATCGGCACCGTGATCGCTTCTGTTATCGGCTTTGTGCTCACCTGGGTCCTGTACAAGGATGAACCCGCCAAGGAGTAATCGGATCATCTGAACCTGTTCTGACCGCGGTGCCGCCCGAAAGCGGCGGCACCCTCTGCGGTCCTGAAAATATTCCACCGAAATCGGGAGGTATTCTTTTATGGCTTCGGTTTTTCGCAAAGATTTCCTGTGGGGCGGTGCCTGTGCCGCCAACCAGTTCGAAGGCGCCTGGGATGTGGACGGCAAGGGCCCCAGCATTCCCGATATGTGTACCAACGGCACCCACACCACCCCCAAACTGCTGACCCCCACTATTGAACCGGACAAGTTCTACCCCAGCCATGAGGCCATCGACTTCTATCATCACTATGAAGAAGACATTGCCCTCTTTGCCGAGATGGGATTCAAGACCTTCCGTACTTCCATCAACTGGACCCGCATCTTCCCCACCGGGGAGGAGACCGAGCCCAACGAGGCCGGCCTGGCCTTCTATGACCGCGTCTTCGACTGCTGCAAGAAGCACGGCATCGAACCCCTGGTCACCATCAGCCACTATGAGCTGCCCTACGCCCTGGTGGAAAAGTACAACGGCTGGGCGGACCGCAAGCTGGTGGACTTCTACATGAACTACTGCAAGGCCATCTTTGCCCGGTACCAGGGCAAGGTCAAGTACTGGCTGACCTTCAACGAGATCAACGCCGGCATGATGCCCTTCGGCGGTGTGCTCTCCCTGGGCACCTGCCAGGGCTACCGCGGCCCCGCCGTGGCCATGCCCGATGATCCCCAGACCCGCCTGCAGGCTTTGCATCATCAGTTCATCGCCAGCGCTCTGGCCGTGAAGTACGCCCATGACAACTACCCCGAATACAAGATGGGCAACATGGACTGCTTCATCACCTCCTACCCCTACACCTGCGACCCGGCCGACATCCTGGCCAACCAGCAGGCCATGCGCAAGACCAACTGGTACTGCTCCGACGTGCAGGTCCGGGGCGAGTACCCGGCCTTTGCCAAGCGGCTGTGGGAGGACCTGGGCGTGACCATCCACATGGAGCCCGGCGACGCCGAGATCCTGAAGGAAGGCACCGTGGACTTCTACACCTTCAGCTACTACATGTCCAACTGCGTCACCACCCACAAGGATGCCGCCCAGACCGACGGCAACGTGGCCCAGGGCTACAAGAACCCCTATCTGAAGGCCTCCGAGTGGGGCTGGCAGATCGACCCCCAGGGCCTGCGCTACAGCCTGAACGAGATCTACGACCGCTACCGCATTCCGCTGATGGTGGTGGAGAACGGCCTGGGCGCCCGGGATACCCTGGAAGCCGACGGCACCGTGCACGACAGCTACCGCATCGACTACCTGCGTCAGCACATCGAGCAGATGGCCGAAGCCGTCAAGGACGGCGTGGACCTGATGGGCTACACCCCCTGGGGCTGCATCGACCTGGTTTCCGCTTCCACCGGCGAGATGGCCAAGCGTTACGGTTTCATCTACGTGAACAAGTATGACGACGGCACCGGCGACTACAGCCGCCTGCGCAAGGATTCGTTCTACTGGTACAAGAAGGTCATTGCCACCAACGGCGAGGACCTGACCTGATTCCGACATTCCCCACTTCATCATAAAAGCACGGGGCACACCGGGCTGTGGCCCGGTGTGCCCCGCTGTTTTTGGCAAGAAAGGAACCCTGCTTATGTCCAAGATCATTTTTCTGGATGTAGACGGCACCCTGGTGGACTATCAGAACCGCCTGCCGGAATCCGCTGCCCTGGCCGTGCGCAAGGCGCGGGCCAACGGGCACCGGGTCTACCTGTGCACCGGCCGCAGCCGGGCCGAGATCAACCCCGCTCTGTGGGAGCTGGGCATCAACGGTCTGCTGGGGGGCAACGGCAGTTATGTGGAGGACGACGGCAAGGTGGTCATGCACCAGCTGCTGACCCTGGACCAGTGCCGCCGGGTGGTGGACTGGCTCCACGCCCGGGGCCTGGAATTCTACCTGGAAAGCAACAACGGCCTGTTTGCCAGCGAACGGTTTGAGGAGGTGGCCCTGCCCACCCTGCTGGAATACATCCGCCGCAAGGGCAAGGATGTGGAAGGCCTGACTGTGCGGGAAATCTTTCCGGACCTGCAGTTCGGCCTGCAGGGGGCGCAGTTCTACCGGGACGACGTGAACAAGATCAGCTTCATTCTTCATACCTACCAGGACCATCTGGACTCGGCGCGGGAATTTCCCGACCTGCAGCCCGGCACCTGGGGCGGCAGGGGAGAGACCGCCCTCTTCGGTGACCTGGGGGTGAAGAACATCACCAAGGCCCACGCGGTGCAGGTGCTGCTGGACCATCTGGGGGCCGACCAGGCCGACACCATCGGCTTCGGCGATGCCAAGGTGGATGTGCCCCTGCTGCAGGCCTGCGCCGTGGGGGTGGCCATGGGCAACGGCGGGCCGGAATTTTGTGCCGCCGCCGATTTCGTCACTGACGATGTGGAGGAAAACGGCCTGTACAATGCCTTTGTCCGCCTGGGTCTGATCGAAGGATGAGCCCGGCGGGCAAATTGAAGACCGTCTATACGGACCCCGGCATCGGGGACACGGCGCTTTTTCGGGAAAAAATTTTGTCAAAAATTTCACCAATATACAAAAAGAACGAAAAAGCGATAGACTTTGTGTCCGCTTTTGGTTGACGTTGCGGCCCGAACATGCTACTATAGTAATAACACATTGGCACCGGAAATACCGGTGCGTATGGGAGGAAATGACTATGAAAGAATTCACTTATACGATTCAGGAAGCCGTTGGCATTCACGCTCGTCCGGCGGGCCTGCTGGTCAAGGAAGTTAAGAAATATCAGAGCGCTGTCACCATCACCAAGGGTGATAAGTCGGTCAACGCCCTCAAGCTGATGGCCCTGATGGGCATGGGCGTCAAGTGCGGCGATACCGTCACCGTCAAGGTGGAGGGCGCCGACGAGGACACCGCCGCTCCGGCTCTGGAAGCTTTCTTCAAGGCGAACCTGTAAGTTTCCTGTCCGACTTTGTTTGCGGCCAGCCACCTGGCTGGCCGCTTTTTCTATCGCTATGCATTGAGTGAGGTGTAAGCCAATGATCAGTATCCAGGGCAAGGGCGTATCGTCCGGTGTGGGCATCGGCCCGCTGTATTTCTATCACCGCGCCAAAACCGCGATTCCGCGGTATACCGTGGAGGACACCGCCGCCGAATGGCACCGGTTCAAGGGCGCCCAGACCGGCGCCATCGAGCAGCTGGGCGAACTGGCCGAGAAGGCCCGGGCCGAAGCCGGCGACGAAGCCGCCATGCTGTTTGAAACCCACCAGATGATGGTGGAGGACCTGGACTATGAGGAAGCCATCGAGGACCGCATCACCAACCAGAAGATGAACGCCGAGGCCGCCATCGCCGATACGTCGCTGCAGTTTGCCGAGATGTTCGAAGCCATGGACGACAGCTATATGCAGGCCCGCGCCGCCGACGTGAAGGACGTTTCCCGCCGGCTGCTGGCCATTCTGGGCGGCGCTGTGCAGGGCGGCATTGCCTCCGACGTGCCGGTGCTGCTGGCCGCCGACGATCTGGCTCCCTCCGAGACCGTCCAGCTGGACAAGTCCAAGATTCTGGGCTTCATCACCGCCGGCGGTTCCGGTTCCAGCCACACCGCCATTCTGGCCCGCACCATGGGCATTCCCGCCATCGTGGGCGTGGGCGACGCCCTGAAGCCGGAGTATGAAGGCCGCCAGGTCATCATCGACGGCGCCACCGGCAGCGTGGTCATCGATCCCGACGACATGACCCGGGACAAGATGCTGAAGAAGCGGGAAGAACAGCTGCGCCTGCAGCGCCTGCTGGAAACCCTGAAGGGCCAGCCCAACGTGACCAAGGATGGCAAGAGCATCCGGGTTTACTGCAACATCGGCAGCCCCGAGGATGTGCACGCCGTGCAGGTCAACGACGGCGGCGGCATCGGACTGTTCCGCAGCGAATTCCTGTACCTGAACTGCGAGGATTATCCCACCGAGGACCAGCAGTTTGAAGCCTACAAGCAGGTTCTGGCCGATATGGACGGCAAGGAAGTCATCATCCGCACCCTGGACATCGGCGCGGACAAGCAGATCGGCTACTTCAACCTGCCCCACGAGGAAAACCCCGCCATGGGCATGCGCGCCCTGCGCATCTGCCTGACCCGGCCGGAAGTCTTCCACACCCAGCTGCGCGCGCTGTACCGTGCCTCTGCGTTCGGCAAGCTGCGCATCATGTTCCCCATGGTCACCAACGTGTGGGAAGTGCGGGAAGCCAAGCGCCAGTGTGAGGATGTGAAGCGGGAACTGAAGGCCGAGGGCATCCCCTACAGCGAGGACGTGGAGATCGGTATCATGATTGAAACCCCCGCCGCCGTCATGCTCAGCGACCGCCTGGCCAAGGAAGTGGACTTCTTCAGCGTCGGCACCAACGACCTGACCCAGTACACTCTGGCCTGCGACCGTCAGAACAACGACCTGGGCCGCTTCTATGACCCCCATCACCCGGCGGTGCTGCGCATGCTAAAGATGGTGGCCGACAACGCCCACAAGAACGGCATCTGGACCGGCATCTGCGGTGAGCTGGGCGCCGACCTGACCCTGACCGAGACCTTCCTGGCCATCGGCATCGATGAGCTGTCCGTCTCTCCCCGTGCGGTGCTGCCCCTGCGCAACGCCATCCGCATGACCGATACCCGGGAGACCAGCCCCCGCATTCTGGCGGCCCTGGCGGACGAATACACCAACAACTGAGAAAACGGGTCCCGATTCCCGTAAAACAGGCCGTTCCCCGGCAAGGGGAACGGCCTGTTTCATGTCATGTCTTTGGCCGGGCGCACCCGCAGCTGCAGTTCGGTCACGTGGTCGGCGTCATCCCCCGAAATGTGGATGTCCGCCAACAGAAATTCCAGCAGCGGCCCCTGGGGCTCGTATCCCCGGCGGGCGGCTTCGGCCAGCAGACGGGGTACCAGCTCGGCATTCCGGCTGTTAGGGCCCCGGTAGGCCAGGCAGAGATACAACCCCCGGGGCAGGGAACTTTCGCCCCCGGGATGCAGGATGAACACCCCGGTGTACCGCTGACAGTCCCCCTGCCCGGCGGCGTCCAGGTCCAGATAGGACCCGATGCCGTCGTTGCCCCACACATACAGGTGGTCGGGGTCAAAGCTGCGCAGCTGCTGGATCAGAGGGTCCATCTCGGCGTCGGTGTGGTAGGGCTGGTGCAGGGCATGGCACCGCCTGGCGGGAAACTTCTGGGCAAAGCACTCCCCCAGGGGCAGACTGTACGCCCGTTCACAGCTGTCCATCCGCTGGCGCACCGTGCGGCGCAGGGCTTCCAGCCGGGCAATCCGGCTGTCCAGCAGGTCCAGTTCGTCCTCCAGCAGCTGGCGGGTGGTGGCGGCGCTGTGGTCCTGCAGATAGGCCCGGATGGTGGGAACCGGCACGTCCAGGGTGCGCAGGTCTCGGATCACGTTCAGCCGCCACACGTCCTCAATGCTGTAGGCGCGATAGCCGTTTTCGCTGCGCTTGGGGCACAGCAGCTGCTGCTCCTCGTAATAGCGCAGCAGGTCCGGACTCACGCCGTACAGGCGCGCCAGTTCGCTGATGCGGTAAAACCGTGGCATGGGTACCCCCTCCTTTCGGCTTTTTCCTTATTATACCAGTCCCACCCTGTTCGGGATAGACCCTTCGCCGGTTGCGAACCCCGGCGGCCTTTGTTATAATGGGACAGGAACCGTACATAGGTGCGGCCTTTTATAAAAATATACAAAAATGGTGTCGGGGGAAGATCATGGCCTTTGATCTGCAGCAATTGTCGCGCGGTGCGCGGGACGCTATGGATTTTTTGGGAGAAAGCTCCCACGAATACTATTTTTATTATGAATTTGCACGCCGGTCTGCCGTGTTTTCCAAAAACATGTGGGACCGGTTTGCCCTGCCGCGGGGGGAGGACAACACCGTGACCCCGCGGCAGTTGTACGAGATTGTGCATCCCCAGGACCGTCCCATCGTGGATATGCAGTTCCGCCGCCTGTGCCGGGGCAAGGCCCTCCGCTATGAGGGGCGGTACCGGCTGCGCACCCATACGGGGGAATATATCTGGGTCACCAGCTGCGGCAAGGCCCAGCTGGAGGAGGACGGCCGTCCTGTGTGGATGATCGGCCGCATTGCCGCCTGCGAAACCGAGGAGGTTTCCCGTCCGGACGTGTTCGACCTGGACCGCCTGAAGCAGGACGCCGAAATCTATCTGGCGGAAAAGACCCCGGCGAGCCTGCTGGTCATCGGGGTGGACAACCTGCGTTCCATCAACCTGAAGCACGGGCGCCGCTACGGCGATACCCTTCTGGTGCGCCTTCACGCCGCCTTTGAGGAGGCCGTCTACGGCCGCCAGCGGGTCTACCACACGGTGGGGGACTGTTATGCGGCGGTCCTGCCCTACACGGACCAGGAGCGGGCCACCCAGGTATTCCGGTATGTGCAGAAGCGCATGGCCGACTATTGTACCCTTTCGGCGGGGTGTGTGCCCCTGCTGACCTATAAGATCCCGGATGCCGAAACCCTGTACCAGTATGCCGAGGTGGCGCTGGCAGCGGCCAAGCGGCAGGGCCGGGACAAGATCGTCTTCTTCTCCGCCGAGGACTACGAGAAGGAACTCAGCGTGCTGGAGCTCAAGGATGAGCTCACCCACAGTGTGGAGGATAACTTCCGCGGATTCTCTCTGGTTTACCAGCCCCAGGTGCGCACCAACAGCTTCCGTCTGTACGGCGCCGAGGCTTTGCTGCGCTATCAGTCCCGGCAGCGGGGGGCGGTTTCCCCCACGGATTTCATCCCTCTGCTGGAGCAGACCGGGCTGATCGGCAAGGTGGGGCTGTGGACCCTGCGGCAGGCACTGGCCCGGTGCAAGGTCTGGCGGCAGCGGGTGCCGGATTTCCGCATGAGCGTCAACCTCTCCTTTGCCCAGCTCTATCAGGAAACCATCGCCCGGGATGTGCTGGATGCCCTGGAAGAAAGCGGCCTGCCCGGCAACGCCCTGACCCTGGAAGTGACCGAAAGCCTGGAATTGGTGGAGTATGCCCGCATCAACGAGATTTTCCGCCGCTGGAAGCTCAGCGGCATCGAAATTTCGGTGGATGATTTCGGCACCGGCTATTCCGGGCTGAGCCGGCTGAAAGACCTGGAAGTGGACGAAATCAAGATTGACGGCATGTTCGTCAACAACATCCATCGCAGCGCCTACAACTATCGTCTGCTGAGCAACATGATCCAGCTGGCGGACAGCAGCCGCATCCGGGTCTGCTGCGAAGGGGTGGAGAGCGAGGAGGAACTGCAGGTATTGCAGGAACTGCGTCCCATGCTGCTGCAGGGGTATCTGATCGCCCGTCCCTGTGAGCCGGCGGCGCTGGAAGAACGCTTTCTGGACCAGGACAGCGCGGCCTACCGGGAATGGAAGGACCGGGCCGCGGCCCTGAATGCCCGCCGCGCCGCGGTCCATCCGCCGGAACCGCCCTGTGCCGAAAGCGATCTGGCGCTGAAAATCCTCAATTCCGAAAGCAACATCTATTACATCAGCGACCCCGAAACCTACGAGCTGTATTACCTGAACCCGGCGGGGCAAAGCCTGTTCGGGGTGCGGGATTACCAGGGCCGCAAATGCTACCGGGTGTTGCAGGGACGGGATACCCCCTGTCCCAACTGCACCAACAGCCAGCTGCGGCAGGACGGATTTTATGTCTGGGACCACTACAACGAATATTGCGGCCGCCATTTCCTTCTGCGGGACAAGCTGATCCAGTACCGGGGCCGTCCGGTGCGCCTGGAGGTGGCCTCGGACATCACCAAGCACGAAAATGTCAGCCGGGACACCGGCGAACGCCTGGCCTTTGCCCAGAAGATTGTGGAAAACACCGCTATTCTTTCGGGGGAGAGCCGGTACGACGAAGCCGTGGACAAGGTGCTGGCCTCGGTGGGGCAGTACTACCAGGCCGACCGCGCCTATCTGTTTGAACCCACCCACGGCCAGACCGGCTTCTGGGACAACACCTTTGAGTGGTGTGCCGATGGGGTGGAAGCCCAGCACGGCAACTTGCAGCAGGTGCCGCCGGTGGCTTTGGACCGCTGGATGCAGCAGTTTGACCGCGACCGCACCATCTACATCCTGAACATGGATGTGGTGCGCGACCAGAACCCGGAAGAATGGGAGGTGCTCAACGCCCAAAAGATCACCCGCCTCATCGCCGTACCCCTGCGGGATGGCGGCAGGACCATCGGGTTCATTGGGGTGGACAACCCCCGGAACTCCATCCGGGACGACTCCCAGATCCGGGTTCTGGCCCATTTCCTGATCACCCGCCTGCACCAGGAGCGCAGCGAGTGCCGGTACAAGCAGCTTTTGCAGTATGATGGCCAGGAAATCATCGACCGCCTGGGCCTGGGGCTGTGGACCATCTACCAGGACCCCCACTCCGCCCGGCGGAGTATGCTGGGGGACGACACCATGAACACGGCCATGGGCGTGGACCACACCATGGACGAAACCGAGTATTACCAGTTCTGGTATTCCCGCATCAACCCCGGCTACTACGAGTATGTGGACCGGGCGATGCAGAGCATGATCGATTCCGGCAAGGTGGTCCAGATGGAATATACCTGGAAACATCCTCTGCGGGGAGACGTGATGGTGCGCTGCACCGGCGTGCGCACCGCCGATGAGGGGGGCCGCATCTGCCTGAAAGGGTACCACCGCCTGGTGGACGATGTGGAGATGCAGCCCTACATTCCGGCGGACTGCGACCGGGACATCTTTGAGTACAACGAACTCACCGGCTCCATCTATTTCCACACCCGGCGGTTCCTGCTGCAGGGAGAGGACCAGCAGGAGCAGAACTTCCCCCAAAGCTGGATCGAAAGCGGGCTGGTGCATCCGGCCTTTGCTGCGGCTTTCCGGGAGGCATTCTCCCGCCTGCGTATGCGGGACGAGCTGGGTCAGCTGCAGCTGCAGCTGCGGGCCAAAAGCGGGGAATACGAGTGGTTCCGCCTGACCCTGCAGCATCTGAGCCAGAAACTGCAGGACCTGGACACCATCCTGGTATTGGTGGAGCCTATGGGCGCCCAGCATACCCAGGATGTGGAGTCCATGCGTATGCGGCGGTTTTATCAGGTGCTGCTGTCCGAGGCCATCGCCTATGCCGAGGTGGACATGGACCGGGACGAACTGCAGACGGCGGGCGGCGTCTGGCATTGCTATGAGAAGGACTACCGCAACACCGGCCGCCATTTCTTCCGGGCGCTGACCGAAGCGCTGGAACAGTGCCTGACCGGCGAGGAAGTGAAGGTGCTGCAAAGCTACACCGATGCCGCCGCCCGGGAACAGATGTTTGCCGAGGGCAATCTCAGCCACCGGTTCTACTACCGGCGCAACATCGGCAACGAGCGGCACTGGGTGGAGCTGACCGTCTACCTGTTCCGGGAACAGCTTTCCGGCAGCGTGTACGCCCTTCTGTACCTCAAGGATGTGAACGCCGAGAAGGAGCGGGAGCTGGCCCAGCTGGATGCGGCCAACCGGGATCCCCTCACCGATATCTACAACCGCACCGCTTTTGAACGGGAGATGACCCGCAGCATCATCGAGTCCACCGCCAGCCCCTGTGGGTATCTGTTGCTTCTGGACGTGGACAACTTCAAGCAGATCAACGACCTGCACGGCCATATCGAGGGGGACGCCATGCTCAAGACCGTCTCCCAGCAGCTGCTGCAGACCTTCCGCAAGGGGGACGTGATCGGCCGTATGGGCGGGGACGAATTCCTGGTCTACATCCGGGGCAGCATCCCCCGGGAAAGCCTGGAACAGCGCCTGACCCAGTTCCTGGAACAGCTGCGCATCCATTCCGGCAACGTGCTGACCTGCAGCATGGGGCTGACCTGCGTCACCAGCGAACACTTTGACTATGCCCGATCCCTGAACCGGGCGGACACCGCCATGTACCACAGCAAGCGAAACGGCAAAAACGGGTTCAGCTTCTATGAGGACATCAAAAACTGAGATGCGGCAGGATTTTCCGGCGTCGCAGCCCTTGACATTTGTCCCGGCACGGGGTATTATAATAAACCGTTAAACCGTCCCCCAACGGGACGGCTGTGGACTTTAGGTAAATACGCGTTACTTTTCGCCACACGAACCGGCCCTGAAAAGGGCGGTGCGTGTGGCTTTTTTGTGTGTGACGCCCGAGCATAAGAAAGAGGAACCCATCCCTTATGGAACAAACATTCATGAAGCAAAAAACCGTCCTGCCCCTGGTGTTGTCCATGTCTCTGCCTATGGTGCTGTCCATGCTGGTGTCGTCGCTGTACAACATCGTGGACAGCTATTTTGTGGCCCGCATCAGTGAGCAGGCCATGACGGCTCTGTCCCTGGTCTTCCCGGTACAGAACCTCATCAGCGCCGTGGCCATCGGATTTGCCATCGGCATCAACGCGGTCATCTCCTACTACCTGGGCGCGGGGGAAAACTGCCGCGCCAACCAGGCCGCCACACAAGGCGTGGTCTGCAACGCCCTGCACGGCCTGGTGCTCACGGTGGGGTGCATCGCCCTGATGCCGGCGTTTCTGCGGTGCTTTACCACCGACGCCGCGGTGATCGATATGGGGGTGAGGTATGCCCGCATCGCCTTCCTTTTCTCGGTGATCAACGCCCTTGGCATGGCCTTTGAAAAAATCTACCAGGCGGCGGGGCAGATGGTATTGTCCATGGTCAGCATGCTCTGCGGCTGTGTGACCAACATCCTGCTGGACCCCGTTCTGATCTTCGGTCTGGGCCCTTTCCCTCGCATGGGCATTGAGGGGGCCGCCCTGGCCACCGGCATTGGTCAGGCGGTGAATCTGCTTCTGTACCTGATCTTCTACACCCTGCGCCCGCTGAACATCCGCATCGGCCGAGGGTATCTGCGCCCCAACCGACGCATTCTGGGCCGGCTGTACGCCGTGGGCGTGCCCGCTTCCCTGAACCTGGCCCTGCCCTCCCTGCTGATCTCCGCCCTCAATGTGATTCTGGCCACCTACTCCCAGATCTACGTGCTGGTGCTGGGGGTGTACTACAAGCTGCAGACCTTCCTGTATCTGCCCGCCAACGGCATTGTGCAGGGCATGCGGCCCATCATCGGCTACAATTACGGCGCCGGGGAACACGCCCGTGTGCAGAAAATCTACCGGGTGGCACTGGGGCTGGCGGCCGCCATCATGGCGGTGGGCACCGTGCTCTGCCAGGCCGTTCCGGGGCAGCTCATCGGCATGTTTTCCCAGAATCCCGAAACCGTGGCCGCCGGTGCCGCCGCCCTGCGCATCATCAGCGTGGGATTCCTCATCTCCTCGGTGTCGGTCATCTCCTCCGGTGCCCTGGAAGGCCTGGGTATGGGCGGGGCCTCCCTCATCATCTCGCTGCTGCGGTATGCGGTGTTCATTATCCCCACCGCCTTTGTGCTCAGCCTGTTCTGGCAGGCCAACGGCGTGTGGCACGCCTTCTGGGTCACCGAGGTGGTTACCGCCGCGGTGGGCTATTGGGTTTACCGCAAGCGCACCGCCCACACATAAAAAAATCCCGGAGCCTGCACGGCTCCGGGGTTTTGCTTTACTTTGCTTTGTAGGGCGGGCACTGGTACCGGGTTTTGCCCTTGCTGGTGCGGCCGTACTCGATGGCGCGCACCGGGCACCCGCAGATGCAGGCCATGCAGTGGGTGCAGCAATCGCCCCATTCCGGCAGGCCGTCCCGCAGCAGAATGTTGCCCAGGGGACAGGCTTCCTCGCATCGGCCGCAGGACACGCAGGCATCCGACACCGTAAAGGGCTTGGCCTTGACGTAGAACCGGTAGAATCCGGCGTTGACGGGGCCGGATTTCAGCTTGTCCAGCATGTGTACCGGCAGGGCGGGCAGGTCCTTGCCGCCGCGTAAGGTCTCGGCAATTTTTTCCAGGGTGGGGGAGGCCGCCTCCACGATGCGCCGGGCTTCCTCCGGCCCGGGAGCGCTGAACATGGCAATGTAGTTTTCCGGCATGACCACCGGCGCCGTGCCCCGGTATTCCAGCCCTGCCGTGCCGCACACCGCCCGATTGTTGGGTTCCGGGTTGCCCACCTCACTGCCGCAGGTCATGACAAAATAGGCGTCGGGATTGCCGGTGAATTTTCCGCTGCGGATAAACTGGGCGAACACCCGGGGAATCTGCCAGGAGTAGGTGGGGCACACAAAGACCCACGGTTTTTGGGAATGCAGGTCGGCGGCGATGCCGTCGCGGATATAGCCGAAAGCGTCGGTGCACACGTCATCCAGACGGTCGGCCAGAAATTCGGCGCAATACCGGCTGTTGCCGGTGCCGGTGAAATAGACGATCATAGGTTTCCCTCCCTTGAACCCGGACACAAACAACGAGAACGGGTTCATTGTATCGCTGCGGGCGGGGACCGTCAAGGGGAAAAATCAGTCCAGATCGTCGCCGTTGGAGGCGATGCCTTTTTTGTACCAGTAGAAGGAATCCTTGCGGCTGCGGGCCAGGGTGCCGGTGCCGTCGTCCTGCTTGTCCACATAGATCATGCCGTAGCGCTTGGCCATCTCGCCGGTGGAAGCGCTGACCAGATCGATGCAGCCCCAGGCCAGATACCCCATCAGGGGCACGCCGTCCAGGGCCACTGCGTCGGCCATGGCCCGGATGTGGGCCCGCATGTAGTCGATGCGGTAGGGGTCGTGAATGGACCCGTCCGCTTCCACCGTGTCCTTGGCGCCCAGGCCGTTCTCCACAATGAACAGGGGTTTCTGGTAGCGGTCATACAGGGCGTTCAGGGTGATGCGCAGCCCCAGGGGATCAATCTGCCAGCCCCACTCGCTGGCTTTCAGGTAGGGGTTCTTCACACTGGCAAACACGTTGCCGGCGGTCTGCTTGCCGGTCACCTCGGGGTCGGTGCTGGCGCAGCGGCTGGAATAGTAGCTGAAGGTGATGTAATCCACCGTGTTTTCCCGCAGGATTTCGGCGTCGCCCGGCTCCATCACCGGCATCACGCCTTCCCGCTCCATCCGGCGCAGGGCGTATTCCGGGTAGGCGCCCCGGCTCTGCACATCAATGAAGAAGTAGTTGTCCCGGTCCCGGCGCATGCTCTCCCACACGTCCTCCGGCGCGCAGGTGTAGGGGTAGTAGTTGCCCCCGGCCAGCATGCAGCCGATCATGGCCCCGGGCATCATCTCGTGGCCCAGCTTCACCGCCAGGGCGCTGGCCACCAGCTCGTGGTGGGCGGCCTGGTACTTGACCTTCTGTTCATCCTCCCCGGGCTCAAACCGGATGCCCGCCGCCGTGAAGGGCATGGCCAGCAGCATGTTGATCTCGTTGATGGTCAGCCAGTATTTCACCTTCTTGCCGTACCGGGCAAACAATACCTTGCAGTACCGCAGGAAATAGTCGATCATCTTGCGGCTCTTCCAGCTGCCGATGGTCTGGATCAGATGCACCGGGGCATCAAAATGGACGATGGACACCAGCGGTTCGATGCCGTAGCGGGCGCACTCGTCGAACACCGCGTCATAGAAGGCCAGCCCTTCCTCGTTGGGCTGCTCGTCGTCCCCGTTGGGGAAGATGCGGGTCCAGGAGATGGACATGCGGAAGCACTTGAATCCCATCTCGGCCATCAGGGCGATGTCTTCCTTGTAATGGTGGTAGAAGTCGATAGCCTCATGGGCGGGGTAGACGTGGTCGGCGTCGGGGGCCAGCATGGTCATGCGGCCGGTGGCCACCGGGAACCGGTCCTTGCCGGCGGGGATGACATCGTTGGTGCCAAGCCCTTTGCCGCCCTCCTGCCAGGCGCCCTCGCACTGGTTGGCGGCGGTGGCGCCGCCCCAAAGGAAGTTCTGCGGAAATGCGTTTTTCATGGGAGTGTGCTCCTTTCCGGAAATGAGAGTGTTACGGTTGGGCCAGTTCCAGCACGGCCCCGCCGGTGATGCCCAGTGGCTCCATGGGCAGGAACTGGGTCAGGAAGTCGTTCATCCGCCGTCCCAGGGTGGTGTTGACCTCCAGCTGAATCTCGTTTTCCCCGGGGTGCAGGGCACCGGTCACCGGGTATACATAGGGGGCGCCGATGCGGGTACCGCAGTCCTGGCCGTTCACCGTGACGGCGGCGCCTTCCTGCACGCCGGTAAGCACCAGGCGGGCGGGGACGGCGGCCTGGGCTTCGTTCAGGGTGACGGTCAGACGGTAACGAATCCGTCCCGCAAAGGCGGCCATGCCGGGCAGGGTGTCCACAGGCTGCCAGCCGTCCAGGGCCACCGGCGCGCCATACTGGGTGCTGCCGGTCTCAGCGTCCGCAAACCGCACCTCGGCGGGGAAAAGCGCCAGCTGCCGGGCACCGATAAAGGAGAGCGCAGCGGGAGCGTCCACGGGAAGGTCGGGCACCAGCACGCACTTGACCCCGAAGGCGGGCAGGTCCAGGGTGAAGGGGCGTTCCTCCGCCGCCAGGGTATTGGTGAAGGCGTCGTACACCACGGCTTTGCCGGGGCGGGCCCCCTCCACGGCGGTGTGCATCGGGGTGGTGCCCTCATTCACAAAGAAGTAGACGTCGCCGTCCGCCTGGCGGGCATGGTAGTACCGCAGATAGGGGGCGGGGGCGGTGAGGCGCAGCTCGGGAATTCCTGCCTCCCCCAGGGCATCGGCCAGGTCGGCCAGCGCCACCACTCGGGCGCCGGACAGGTCAGGCAAAGGCGTGCCCTCGCAGGTGCGCACCGGCAGGCCGTCCAAAAACCACACCGGCAGACCGGCGGCGGTCCAGGCAGCAATCTTGTGCAGCAGGGCGGCGGGCAGGGCCTGGGCGTAAGGGATGACCAGGGTGCGGAAGTCCTCGCCGTTCACCCGCAGCTGTCCCTCGACCAGGTCGGCCCCGGTCAGGTAGTCGGCGGGCACAATGTCGTAGTCGATGCAGTGCCGGGCCAGCTGGGCCGCGGGTTTCTGGGTGAACATATAGTCGCCGCTCCACTCGGCTTCGGCGTGGTAGAGCACCGCCGCGGGGGCCACATGTTTGCCGGCCAGCAGGGCGGCCATCCGATTCATATAGCCCATGAGCAGGCCGAACTCCGGATACTGGGGGTTGTGGCCGTGGGCGTAGAAGTGAGGCGGGCAGTCGGCGTCAGGGAAGGGCGCCGGGTCAAAAGCGTGGGGCACAAAGTAGTTGATCCCCCGCACCAGCATGTAGTCGGCCAGCCACTTGCCCAGCCGGTTGCCCTCGGCCCAGCTGTAGGCGCCGAACAGCTCGCACATGCACCGGCCCTTGGCGGCGGGGTTCAGGTGGGCCAGACTGCCGCCCAGCTTGCCCAGCACGTAGGTGAAGAACTCGCCGTCCCATCCGGGGCTGTGCATCCCCTTGAACAGGCCCTTGTCCTGGCCGGGGGTCAGCTGCTGGATGACCACGTCGATGCCTGCCATGTCCTGGTGGGCCATGGCCCGGAAGAAGTGCCCGGCGCCGTAGCCCAGGCGGGCGTGGGCGTTGTTGTCCTCGATGGTGTGGCCGATGTGTTCACATCCGTGGTCGTGGCATCAGCGGGCCAGCACACCGTCAAAGTTTTCGCTGTACAGCCGGCTGACCAGGTCCATGTAGGCACAGCGCAGCACATGGGCGGCGGTGTCGCCCTCGCCCTCGGTGCCGTTCACAAAGAGCAGGGGCAGCAGGGGGCGCAGTTCCCGGCCTTCCAGCACGGTGCCCTTCAGCTGTTCGGCCAGCAGGGCGTCCAGATCGTCCCGCCAGGGCAGGACCATGTCGCTGTTGCGGCCGATGGAGGCCCCTTCCGCCCCGTGAATGTTGCCGAAGCGGGGCTCGTCGGAGAAAAATCCCCGCAAGGTCTTGCCGAACTCCGCCCCGAAATGCTCATAGATGGGCTGGTACACCGTGTCCAGCAGGATCTGGGTGGCTTTGGGGTCCAGGGGGTTGAGGTAGCCTTCGGTCTGCTTTTCGCCGCCCTTGTAGCTGACGGTGAGGATGTTCAGGCTCCAGTCACCCTCGGGCAGATCGAACCGCACGATGGGGCAGGGGCCCTGGGCGGGGGCACCGGGAATGGGTTTGCCGGTCCAGTCGCAGGTGGGTTTGCCGGTGTTGTAGTCGTCCACCCACTCCACCTGGTCGGTCAGGTCCTGCACATCGGCAGGGTCCAGCACCTCAAAGCCGGTGCGGCGGCAGAGATAGATGCCCAGGATGGTGTCGGCCGGGCTGCGCAGGGCGTATTTCAGCACCGCACCGCTGTGGGGCTGGGGCCCCACAAAATCCAGAGTCTTGCAGCACAGGTATTTCTTGCACAGCTCGGGATGGTTCTTCTTCACCGCGCCGTCGGCGTATCCGGTGGGGAAATGGCTGTCGTCCAGCACCCACAGTTCCATGCCCCGGCGCTTGCACTCGTCCAGCAGAATGCCCAGATCCCGGAACCAGCCGGGACCGTTGAAATCCTTGTGGGGGCGGGCTTCGGCGCAGATGGCCCCGATGCCGCAGGCGGCGATGCGTTCCACCTCGGCGCGCAGGGTGGATTCATCCTCCCCGTGCAGCCACAAAAACGGAGCCAGCGCGTTGGGGGCGCCGCCGTTCATCACTTGCTGCAGTGTCTGCATTCTGTTCAGGCTCCTCTCTAACAGGAACTGCCCGGCACCGGCGATGCCGCCGCCGATGAAGGCTGCGATGAAGCGCTTGAAGTTGGTCAGGGCCACGGTGTAGATGGTGGGTTCGGTGATGCCGCACAGAGCGGAAGCCATGCTGCCGAACGCGGTGGCCTTGAGTTCCTTGTCCTTAACGCGCAGGGCATAGCCCAGGCTGACGCCGGCCAGAGCCCACACGGTCAGGCCCAGGATGGCGTTGACCGGGCAGTAACCCAGGGTGGTGATGTTGTTCATGATGATGGGGATCATGGCCGCATGGATGCCCATCATGACAAACAGCTGCCAGAAAGCACCCAGAACGCCGCCGCAGACCACAGGCACCATGGTGAACAGGGTGTTGACCGCACCAGCCACCGTGTTGGAAACGGCGGTCATGACGGGGCCCACCACCAGCAGGGTCAGGGGGAAGGTGATGCACAGCACCACGGTGGGAACGAACATGAGCTGCAGAACCTGAGGAATCAGTTTCTTGGCCAGCTTTTCGATCTTGCTGCCCACGAACACGGCCAACAGGATGGGCAGGATGGTCTGCTGGTAGCCCAGCATGGTGACCGGAATGCCGAAGAAGGTCAGCGGGGTTTCGGCGCCCACAAAGGCTGCCAGGTCAGGGTACAGCATGGCAGCGCCCAGGCAGGCGGCGGTGTAGGGGTTCATGCCGAAGACCTTGCCGGCGGAGAAGCCGATGATGATGGGGAAGAAGTACATCAGGGCGTCGGCCGCGGTGTAGAAGATCATGTAGGTGCCGTCGGTGGAAGCCAGCACGCCGAAGGTGGTCAGGATGGTCAGCACGCCTTTGATGATACCGCCGGCAGCCATGGGGGCGATGCTGGGGATGATGCAGCCGGAAATGGCCTTGAAGAAGCGGTTGTACCAGCTGTCCTTGCTCACAACCCGCATGCTTTCAGCCTTGGCCTTGCCGGCGGCCATGGTGTCCACGCCGCGCAGCAGTTTTTCCACTTCGGGGCACAGGTCTTCCACCTGGGTGCCGATGGGAATCTGGTACTGTCCGCCGCCATGGACCACACCCATGACGCCCTTGACCTTCTTCACATCCTCGTCCTTGACGATGCTCTCGTCAGCCAGCACAAAGCGCAGCCGGGTCATGCAATGGGTCACACTGACAATATTTTCCTTGCCACCCACAGCGGCCACGATCTCAGCCGCAAACTGGGGGTAATCCGTTCTTGCCATGTTTGTTTCCTCCAATATGGTTACTTTTTTCATACATCCGATGAAATTGTTGCCAGCAGCCCGGGCCCGTGGTATACTGGTCTTGTTTTTACAGCCTCAGTATAGCGCGGAAAACACACCGGAGCAATCACGAAACAGAACCGGAGTCCTGACAAAATCAAACATTTTGCGGCGGTGAAAACAGGGGGGTGTGGCAAAATGAACAAAGAAGAATTCCATGAATTGGTCATCCCGACAACAGAGAAGGAACGCCTCTACCGGGACCACCCCGAGAAATCACTGGAATATTACCAGAGCCAGGATGCCAAAACCCGATGGGAAAACGGCGTGTATGTGTTTCCGGGGCCGGTGGTGGGCGGTGGTGCCAGGGGACACGGCAGTTTCAGCGATAAGGCGAACTTCACCCCGGCAGAGGTCAGCGGCATCGCCTTCAACAAGCAGACCCGGTTTTCCCGGGTACCGCTGCACCGGCACGATTATATCGAGATGAGTTATGTCTATGAGGGGCAGTGCACCGCCGAAATCAACGGCCACCGCCTGGCCATGCGCACCGGGGACGTGTGCATCATGGACAGCGGGGTGGTGCACACCATCCTGCCCACCGGGGAAAAGGACATTGTGCTCAACTGCCTGATGGACCGGCATTACTTCACCGCCAGCTTTGTGGAGCGGTTTACCGCCAGCGGTCCCATTCCCCGGTTTTTGTCCAACGCCCTGAGCGAGGAGCGGGACCACAGCCGGTACCTTTTGTTTCACACCGACAAAAGCCCTTTTTTCCGGGACCTGATGGAGGAGGTTTTCTGTGAGTATCTGGACCCCCAGATCTGTGCCGAGGGCGCCATCAGCAGCTACATGAACCTGGTGTTCATCGAACTGGTGCGCAGCTACCAGGGCGCCATGGAGAGCGAATACCGCCAGGCCCGCCGCAGCTATCTCACCGAGATTCTGCGCTACATGGACGACAACTGCACCACCTGCACCCTGGCCGAAACCGCCGCCCGGTTCGGATTTCATCCCAACGCCTTGTCCCGCATGCTTCGCCAGGCCACCGGCAGCAGCTTCAAGGATCTGATCACCGACGGCCGTCTGGCCAGAGCAGCCTTCCTGCTTCGTTCCACCACCCGGCCGGTGCACCAGGTGGCCCAGCAGTGCGGGTACACCAACGAAAATTTCTTTTATAAAAAGTTTGCGGAACGCTACGGCTGTACCCCGGCGGAATACCGGGCCCGCCGCTGAAAGCCGCCGCAGATCATCATGGGAGGTATATACAATGAAAATGGGAATTCTGGGCGCCGGGCAGATTGCCGGCGTCATGGCCAACACCGTCCGTCTGCTCAATGAGAACGGACATCCGGAGGTGGAACTCTACGCCGTGGGAGCGCGGGACCTGTCCCGGGCCCAGGCTTTTGCCCAGGCCCACGGGGTGCACAAGGCCTTCGGCAGCTACGAGGAAATGCTCAGCGACCCCGATCTGGACCTTGTCTACATCGCCACGCCCCACTCTCACCATTACCGGCACATCAAGCTCTGCGCCGACCACGGCAAGCACATCCTGTGCGAAAAGTCCTTCACCGTCAGCGCCCGCCAGGCGGAGGACGCCATCCGCTACGCCCGCAGCAAGGGGGTGCTGGTCACCGAGGCCATCTGGACCCGGTACCAGCCCATGCGCCGCCTCATCCGGGAAACCCTGGACGCCGGGCTCATCGGGGAACCCCGGCTGCTCACCGCCAACCTGGGCTACTTCATCACCGGCAACCACCGCATCGTGGTGCCGGAACTGGCTGGCGGCGCCCTGCTGGACGTGGGGGTCTACACCCTGAACTTTGCGGAGATGGTCTTCGGCCGCCCGGATGCCATCCACGGTCTGTGCACCAAAAACGAAAACGGGGTGGACCTGACCGACAGCATCACCATGACCTGGCAGGACGGCCGGGTGGCCAACCTGACCGCCGCCGCCAACGCGGTGTCCGACCGGTACGGCGTCATCTACGGCACCAAGGGGTACATGATGGTGGAAAACATCAACAATCCCCAGGGCCTGCGGGTGTACGACGCCGACAACCGGCTGATTCACAGCCTGGACTGCCCGCCCCAGCTCACCGGGTATGAGTACGAAGTGCTGGAGACGGTGGACAGCATCCAAAAGGGGCTGACCGAGTGTCCCTCCATGCCCCATGCCGAGACGGTGCACATGATGGAACAGATGGACCATCTGCGCGCCCAGATGGGCCTCCGTTACCCCTGTGAGGAGATCGACTGACTTTTATTGTATAGAAAAACAGCCCTCGCCGGGTATCTGCTGCCCGGCGGGGGCTGTTTGGCTTGTGTTCACTGCACGCCGTAAATCTCCGTGCACAGGTCCCGTCCCGCCTTGGTGCGGAAGATGGTATCCAGGGCATGGCGGACGCCGTCCGCCCCCACGCCGTCCTCATACAGGTTCACCAGAAAATCCGCTTCTACCAGAATCTGGTAGTCCGCCCCGTCGATGCCGGTGTAGGTGTGGTGGTGCCCCACCAGATAGCAGATGCGGTCGATGTCCGCCGCATCCAGGCCCAGCTCTTCCAGCATGGGACGGGCGTAGGCGGGACCTTCCTGCTCCTGCAGCTTGCCGGTGCAGCTGCCGTACTTGGCTTCTGCGGGGCGGATGCCGATATCATGAACCAGGGCGGCGCACTCCACCACAAACCGGGTGTGGGTGTCCAGGCCTTCCATGCGGGCAATGAGCTGGGCAAAGCGGTGGACCTTCATCAGGTGCTGGATGCGTTTGGCATCCCCCGCATTGAAGGCAAACATTTTCAGGGTCAGGGTATCGATGGTTTTGGCGGTGTCCATGGTGCGCTCCTTTCCGGGCAAATCGGGCTTTTTCCTTTGTACAATACCTCTCTATGATACTCCAAACAAAGACAAATTTCAAAAAAATGTCTCCGCCCTTTGCCGGGGTGGCCCCATTTGCCTTTACGGCCAAAAACAGGTATAATAAAAAATACCCAACAAATTCTGGAAAAGAGGCTTACTGTGACGGAAAACAACGATAACCAGAAGCATTTTCTCACCTGTGAAAAGACCTGGGTCTACTTTACCCTGATCTGCGTGGCCGGGTTCTGGGGGGCCTACACCTACCTGCTGCGCGGGGGCATCTTCTGCAATGCCCAGACCGGCAACGTGGTGCTTATGGGCTTGGCGCTGGGCAGCGGGGAATGGAACAAGGCTGTATACTACCTGGTGCCCATTTCGGCGTACATTCTGGGGGCGTTTGTGTCCGAACTGCTTCCCAACCCGCTGAAACACCGGCTGAAAGTGCGGTGGGATACCCTTCTTATCCTCATCGAAATGCTGGCTGTGCTGGCCCTGGGCTTTGTGCCCGACTCCGCCCCGGTGCAGATCTCCCAGGTGGCCATCAACTTCCTGGCCTCCATGCAGTACAATACCTTCCGCCAGGCCGAAGGCGTTCCGGTGGCCACCACCTTTGTCACCAACCATATCCGCCAGGTGGGGGTGGGGCTGGCTGCCGAACTGCGCCACCACCGTACCGGTAACACCTCTCACCGCCGCAAGTGGGGCCGCCATGCGGGCATGCTCTTCTTTTTCATCACCGGCGCGGTGGTGGGTACGGTCTTCGGCCGTTTTCTGGGCGGGCGGTCCATCTGGATCACCATCCTTCCGCTGTGCGTGATCTTTGTCACGCTGCTCCACGCGGACCTGACCACCGAGCGGGCGCTGGTGGAACAGAAGCCCTCCGGCCACTGACAATTTCCTACATCCCGAAAGGCAGGGCGCGCACCCTGCCTTTTTGTTTTGGGCCACGGGCCAAGGTCTTGTACCCCAAAAGAAGGGAGCGGCCAACGGCCTTGCGGCGGGAAAAAACGAAACCGCTTCCTGCCCTTGCGCAGAAACGTATCCACGTACTATAATAAAGCCAAAGTACAAAAGATTGGGCCGGACAAGACCGCCCGGGGGAGGCACGCGGATGAAACTGCAAAAGATGTTTCCGGTCATCGGCGGGGTGCTGGTGGCCGGGCTGCTGGCTGCCGCGCTGCTTCCTCTTCTGTGGCTGCCGGGGGACCATTCGGCCGGACAGACCGAAAAACAGCGCCTGATTGGGGCCACCTACATGACCATGAACAACCCCTTCTACCAGGAACTGGACGCCCGGCTGCAGTCGGCGGTGGAAGCCCGGGGCGACCGTCTGCTGACCAGGGACGCGGTCATGGACCAGGACCGCCAGAATGAGGAGATTGCCGACCTGCTGGACAGAGGGGTGTCGGCCATTCTGCTCAACCCGGTGGATTGGGAAAAGGTGGGCGACGGGCTGCGCCTGGCGGCGGATGCGGGCGTGCCGGTCATCGTCATCGACGCCCCGGTGAAGGATGACAGCCTGGTCACCTCCACCATCCTGTCGGACAACTACCAGGCGGGGGTGCAGTGCGCCGAACACCTGCTCAGCGTGCGGGACTCCGCCAACATTCTGCTGCTGGAACACATCACCGCCCGCTCGGGCGCCGACCGCATCCGGGGCTTTGTGGATACCATCCAGGGGCACGAGGGCTTTGCGGTGGTGGGGTCCGGTTCCTCCGACGGCCAGATCGAAAACGCCATGCCGGTGATGGAACAGCTGCTGGCCGAACACCCGGAAGCGGATGTGGTCATGGCCCTGAACGACCCCAGCGCCCTGGGCGCCCTGGCGGCCATTGAGGGGGCCGGGCTCAGCGACCGGTTCCTGGTGTACGGGGTGGACGGCTCGCCGGAAGGCAAGGTCCTGGTGGCCGACGGCCTGATGACCGCCACCAGTGCCCAGATGCTGGGAGAAATGGCCGAAACCGCCGTGGAGCAGGCGTACCTGGCCCTGGACGGCGGCACCCCGGAAAAGGAGATCGTGCTGCCGGTCACCCTGCTGACCAAGGACAACGTGGCCCAGTACGGCACAAGCGGGTGGCAATGATGAAACAGGATCAAATCTTGCGGACCCTGCGGGGTCTGATGCTGGCCATCAACCTGGTGTTGGTGGTGTATTATTCTCTGCTGCGCGGGCTGACGGCCCTGCGCATTTCCGGCAGCTTTTCCGCCAGGGATTTTCTTGCCTCGGCCAAGCAGGTGCCGGCCCCGCCCTGGCAGATGGCGGTGCTTTCCCTGGGGCTGTTTGTGCCCCTGGCGGCGCTGATTTTGGGCAAGGACTACCTGCCCCCCGGGCGGCGGGGATTGCGGGCGGCGGTGTTCACCGCCGAAATCCTGCTGGCTGCGGCGGAAGTGGCCAGCCTGAACTTCTACTATCGGGGCTTTTTCCTCATGGTGCTGGCCGATCTGGTCTACACCGCCCAGGAAAAATACGGCCGGGCCTGCATCATTGCGGTGCTGACGGTTCTGTACGCCCTGGCGGATTACAGCATCGCCTCGGTGTTTTTCTCCGAAATTCCCCTGAGCCAGTATCTGTCCTACTACACCGAATTTTACAGCAGCTGGTTCAGCGGGGTGGAAAGCCTGCTGACCTCTTTGCACGTGCTGCTGTTTGTGGTCTTTCTGGTGCTCTTGTTCCTGGGCCAGAAGGCGGAAAACACCCGGGTGCACCAGCTCAACGCTGAACTGCAGGAAAGCTACCGTCAGCTGCAGGAATACGCGGACAAGACCGAGCACATGGCCGAACTGCGGGAACGCAACCGCCTGGCCCGGGAAATTCACGACACCCTGGGCCACACCCTCACCGGCATCATCATGACCACCGACGCTAGCCTGATTCTCATGGATGCCGCCCCCGACCAGGCCCGCAAACAACTGCAGCTGGCCAACCAGACGGCGCGGGAAGGGCTCAACGATGTGCGCCGGTCCATCAACGCCCTGCGGCCGGATGCCCTGGAACACACCGATTTTGCCGAAGCATTGGAAAATACCATCGAGAAATTCTGCCTGACCACCGCGGCCAAGGTCACCTACACCCAGAACGCCGGCAACCTGGACTTTGCCCCCGATGAGGAGGAAGCCATCTACCGTGTCATTCAGGAAAGTCTGACCAACGCGGTGCGCCATGGCCATGCCCGCAACATTGAAGTGCGGCTGGACCGTTTTGGCGAGACGCTGACCATCACGGTGCGGGACGACGGGGAAGGCATGGCGCCCGGCAAGCCGGAAGGCTTTGGCCTGCGGCATATGCGGGAGCGCCTGGAACTGCTGCACGGCAGCCTGGAATACGGCAACCGGCCGCCGGAGGAAGGACCCGGCTTTGCATTGACCGCCCGGCTGCAGCCGCGGCAGAAAGGGGAGGAAAATATATGATCCGTGTGGTGATTGCGGACGATCAGGAACTGTTCTGCCAGAGCCTGAAGATCGTTTTGAACGTCAACCCCGACATGGAAGTGGTGGACACGGTGGGGGACGGCGGCGCCGCGGTGGAGAGCGTGGCCAAAAACCGGCCGGATGTGGTGCTCATGGACATCCGCATGCCGGTGCTGGACGGAGTGGAAGCCACCCGCATGATCAAGGAAAAGTACCCGGCCACCAAGGTCATTGTGCTCACCACCTTTGCGGATGACGAGTACGTGTTCGGTGCGCTGAAAAACGGCGCCAGCGGCTATCTGCTCAAGGGCGCCGGCGTCACCGAACTGGCCGAAGCCATCCGGGTGGCCCACAGCGGCGGGGCCATGGTCAACCCCAACATCGCCAGCAAGATGATCCAGCTGTTTTCCAGCATGGCCCACGGCGAAACCGGCATTCCGGTGGAGGATCACCGGGCCGAAACCCTCACCAAGGGGGAACTGCCGGTGGTGCAGTCGGTGGGGCGCGGCCTTTCCAACAAGGAAATAGCCGCCGAACTCTGCCTGTCGGAAGGCACCGTGCGCAACATCATCAGCACGGTGCTGGGCAAGCTGGGCCTGCGTGACCGCACCCAGCTGGCCATCTGGGCGGTGGAAACCGGCCTGCGGCGCCGGGATCTGCCGTGAGGCGGCGCACAGCCGCGCTGGTGGGGGGCGCGGCGCTGCTGGTGGTTTTGGCGGCGGCCATGCTCTGGCCCCGGGGCGATACCGTGCTGCACCTGGGGGTGTTTGCGGGCAGCTATTGGGGCACTCCCAACGGCAGCAGCTACCAGGTGCTGGACGATGCCATTGCCCGGTTTGAGGCCGCCCACCCCGGCGTCACGGTGGAGTATGAAAGCGGCATCCCCACCGACGAATACAGCGAATGGCTGGCCGACAAACTGCTGGCCGGCACCGAGCCCGATGTGTTCTTTGTGCTGCCGGACGACTTCGGTCTTTTGGCTGAAACCGGTGCCCTGGCCCCGCTGGACGGCCTGATGGACGGGGAAAACGGCCTGGACCGCAGCATCTACTATGACGCCTGCCTGCAGGCGGGCAACTATGGCGGTTCCCAGATGGCCCTGCCCTACGAAAGCGCCGCCATGGTCATGTTCGTGAACCGCACCCTGTTGGAACAGTACAACATTCCCATGCCGGAAAACGACTGGACCTGGCAGGACCTGTATGCCATCTGCCAGACCATTGCCGACGCCCAGCCGGACAGTGCCGACCGGGACTACGGCATCTACGGCTATACCTGGCAGAATGCATTGTACGCCAACGGGGCCACCCTCTTTTCCGCCGACGGGGAACAGTGTTACCTGGCGGACAGCCGGGTGGAGGAGGCCATCCGGTTTGTGCAGACGCTGGGCAGCCTGGACACCGGCTATACCGTGACCGCCCAGGAGTTTGACACCGGCCATGTGGCCTTTCGCCCCTTCCTGTTCAGCGAGTACCGGGCCTACCAGCCCTACCCCTGGCGGGTCAAGAAATATTCCAGCTTTGTGTGGGACTGCCTGCGCATGCCGGCCGGGCCGGAAGGCGGCAACACCAGCGAGCTGCATACGGTGCAGGTGGGCATCAGCGCCCGCAGCCTGTACACCCGGCTGGCCTGGGAACTGCTGTGCACCCTGTGTGCCGACGAAACCACCCAGGGGCAGCTGTTCCTGCAATCCCAGGGCATCTCGCCCCTGCGGGCGGTGACCGAAAATACCGCCCTGCTGGACCGTATCTTTGCCGAAACCCAGGGCACCAGCACCTTCAACAGTGCCGCCATCGGCGAGATCATGCGCACTGCCGTCACGGTGCCCCAGTTCCCGGCCCAGGAGCAGGCCGCGGCTATGGCGGATACCGCCGTCAGCAACGCCGTGACCAACAACCGCTCCTTGGCTACCACATTGGCCACCGCCCAGCGGCAGATCGACCTGTATCTGCAAAGTACCGGCTGAATCTGCTCCCCCAAAACCAAAAACACCGGACCCCGGTTTCTTTTGTGAGTACCGCAAAAGGAACCGGGGCCCTCTTTTTGTCTGCGCTTTGCTTACTGTAATGGTTATGTTGCACAAAAGAAAGACGTTTGATGCAGTCAAACCGGCATATTCACGGAAAAAACCGGAAAAAGCGTGACATTTGTCATGCCCAAGTCGTGACAAAATGCAGATGTGTGCGGGGGCGTTATTTCTTACAATAAAGACAACAAAAGAAAGCCACCGCAAGGCAAAAAACAAAAGGAGAGATGAGAAAATGCGGTATCTTTTGCTGGTAGCCCACGGCGAGTTCGCCCCCGGACTGCACACGGCGCTCAACATGCTGGAAGGGGAGCGCGACGATGTGCTGGACATTCCCTTCCACGACGGCATGAGCCAGGATGACTTCAAGGCCGAGATCCGCCAGGTCATCGACCCCATCACCGCCGAGGACGAAGTCCTGGTGCTGGCGGACCTGATGGGTGGTTCGCCCCTGACCGGCCTGATGGAGCAGCTGGACGCCAAGTTTGGCCTGGGTAAGGTCCGGGCCATCGGCGGCATGAACCTGCCCATGGCCATCTCGGCCTGCGAAGCCGAGGACATGACCCTGGACGAAGCGGTCACCGCCGTCCAGGCCGAAGCCGCCGAGCAGATCCGCCCCTTTGCCGCGGCGGACGATGCCGAATCCGACGACGATATCTGAACAGAGTTACATTCAAGAAGGAGGAAATCCCCTATGATCAGCTTCATTCGTATCGACGACCGCATGATTCACGGCCAGACCTGCACCCGTTGGGCGCTGGAATATCCCTGCACCGGCCTGGTGGCTGTCAATGACGCCGCGGCCAACAACTCCATCCTGTCCGCCGCCTACAAGAACGCCTGCGACAAGAAGACCTTTGTCTGGACCCTGGACGCCTGGCAGAAGAAGAAGGACAAGGTGGTGGCCAGCAAGGACCAGTATTTCCTGATCACCAAGAACCCGGTGGACATGGCCAAGGTTCTGCTGGACCAGCCCTTTGACCCGGGCATCCACACCATCATCGTCGGCCCCTGCAACGACCGCCCCGGGGCCATCAAGCTGGGCAACAACCAGAGCGTCACCCCCGAGGAAGCCGCCGCTTTTGAAAAGCTGATGGCTGCCGGGTACGACATCGAGTTTGCCCTCATCAAGGAAGCAGCCATCGGCAACTGGAAGAAGTTCCGCGGCCAGTTTGGCTACAAATAATCATTTCTTGAGGAGGAATTTCCATGACGATCAATGTATTTCAGGCGGCATTGCTGGGCCTGTGCGCCTGCCTGTCGTCCATGCCGGGCATGGGCGGTACGACCTTCGGTAACTACACCCTGGGCCGTCCGCTGGTAGCCGGCCTGGTCGTTGGCCTGATCCTGGGCAACGTGCCCATGGGTATTTTCCTGGGTGCTGCGGTGCAGCTGGTCTACATCGCGCTGGTCACCCCCGGCGGCACGGTCTCTGCGGACGTGCGCGCCATCTCCTACATCGGCATCCCTCTGGCCATGCTGTACGTCAGCGCTGCCGGGCTTGACCCCGCCACCTCCGCTGCCCAGGACATGGCCGTGACCCTGGCTTCCACCGTGGGCACTCTGGGCACCGTGCTGTTCTACGGCACCGCCACCGTCAACCTGGTGTGGCAGCACATCGGCTGGCGCAACGTGGAAAAGGGCAACCTGAAGAGCCTGTACCTGGTGGATATGGTCTTCCCCTGGATCTCCCACATTCTGTGCTCCTTCATCCCCACCTTCATCATCTGCTACTTCGGCTCCAACATGGTCCAGCTGATCCAGAGCTACCTGCCCATGGACGGCATCATCATGAAGACCCTGTTCACCGTCGGTTCGCTGCTGCCGGCCGTCGGCGTTGCCATCCTGCTCAAGCAGGTGGTCACCAGCCCGAAGGACTTCCTGACCTTCTTCTTTGGCTTTACCCTGTGCGGCTGCATGGGCCTGAACCTGATCGGCTGCGCCATCGTGGCCGGCTTCTTCGCCCTGATCAAGTACCAGATCAGCTGCGCTGCCATGCGCCCGGCAACCGTTGGTGCTGCTCCCGGGGACGATGATGACGAGGAGGATATCTGATCATGAAAAAGCTTTCCAAAAAGGCATTGAACAAGTCCTTCCTGAACTGGTTCTACGGCCATCTGACCTGCTTCTCTCAGGAACATATGCAGACCTTCGGTTACATGCTGGCCATGCTGCCCATCCTGCAGGACCTGTATGACACCAACGAAGAACAGACCGAAAAGATGCAGACCTACACCGCCTTCTTCAACACCGAACCTCAGGTCGGCTCGGTGGTCGTGGGCATCACCGCCGGCATGGAGGAAGCCCGCGCCAACGGTGAGCCGGTGGACGGCGAGACCATCAACGGCATCCGCGCCGGTCTGATGGGCCCCCTGGCCGGCATCGGCGACTCCCTGGTGGTCGGCACCGTCATCCCCATCCTGCTGGGCATCGCCCTCAGCCTGTCCGGCGGCGGTTCTCCCCTGGGCGCCATCTTCTACATCCTGGTGTGGAACATCGGCATGTTCCTCATCATGCGCCTGCTCTACTTCAAGGGCTATGAGATGGGCGGCAAGGCCGTGGAATTCCTGGTGGGCGAAAAAGCCAACGCCATCCGTGAAGCCATCGTCATGATCGGCACCATGGTCATCGGCGGCGTCACCGCCAGCTGGGTTTCCATCAGCACCGCCTTCAAGATGGTGGGCAGCAACGGCGAAACCATCGTTGACCTGCAGAGCACCCTGGATACCGTTTATCCCCACATCCTGTCCGCCCTGTTTGTGCTGCTGTGCTGGTGGCTCATGAGCAAGAAAAAGATGAGCCCCATCGTGGTCATGCTTCTGCTGGTGGTCATCGCTTTCGTGGGCGTCCTGGTCGGCTTCTTCGATCCGGGTCTGAGCTACTGAGCGGCTTTCTTTACACAAACATTCCGTCATCTCTCAAAAAGGGGCGGCCGGCCCGGAGCCATCCGGCCGGCCGCTCCACTTTTGTATGGTTCGCCCCAAGGAGGTCTTACCCATGCTCACCAATCAACAGGCTTTGAACGAAGCGCAGCGCCAGAAACAGGCCCTGCACACCATCAGCGGCTGGCGGCGGGTGCTGTTCCTGCTTTCCGCCTGCTTCATGGCACTGGCCGCCTGGGGTTTTACCGCTCATGTGCTGGCCGCCGGTATTGCGGGTGCGGTGCTGGGGGTGGCCGGCATGGTCCTGACCCTGCTGGTGCACCTGAGCATCGTCTGCGGCCAAAAAAATGTGGAAGCCATCCTGGCCACCCTGGAACCGGCCGACGATGCGCCCGCCAAGGGGTGAAGAACCATGGCAAACTATTCCATCGTCTTTCTGGATGTGGATGGCACCCTGCTGGACAGCCGGCATCGGGTGACCGAGCCCACCCGGGATCTGCTGTGCCGCCTGAACCGGAAATCCATACCGGTGGTGCTGGCCAGCGCCCGGCCACCCAAGGGCCTGGCCCCCATCTATGGGGAACTGGGCTTTCAGGGCCCGGCCATCTGCTGTGCCGGTGCGCTGGCGGTGCTGCCCGACCAGCACATCCTGTATGACAGCGGCATCCCTGCCCAAACCGCCGTCCGGTTTGAGCAGGCCGTGCTGGAAGGCTGGCCCCAGGTGGCCCTCAGCGCCTACCTGTACGATGCCTGGCTGACCCCCGACCCCAACCATCCGGCCATCCGGCGGGAAGCGGCCATCACCGGCTGCGATCCCCTGGCCGCCCCCCTGGGCACTGGAGCCGAACGCTTTGGCAAGGTGCACAAGCTGCTGTGTATCGGCCCCGAAAAGGCCGTCACCGATCTGCAGCGCCGCCTGACGCCCCAGTTCCCCGAACTGTCGGTGCTGCGCTCCAACCCCACCTATCTGGAAGTGGTGGCCACCGGCGTGTGCAAGGAACGGGCCATGACCGCCGTATTGGAGTACTACAAGCTCTCCGCCGCACAGGCGGTGGCCTGCGGGGACGGGGAAGTGGACGCCGGCATGCTGCGCCTGGCCGGGCTGGGGGTGGCCATGGGCAACGCCGCCCCCGCCGTGCAGGCGGCCGCGGATTTCGTCACCTCCACCAACGACCAGGACGGGGTGTATGTGGCCCTGAACCGGCTGCGTTTTTCCCCCGACCCAAAACCGTAAAATAACACTCCTTCATCATACAGCATTCCCGCAAAAAGAGATCATGCCAGAGGCATGGTCTCTTTTTTTATGGCGCCGAATAGGCATGATAAAATCCCCCAGTTCAACTGGGGGTGGATAAAAAATACTTTAGTGAAGAGAAA